>JACCDN010308089.1_pt1 | contig 214542 bp, 221 predicted proteins | sample 7441691 | NCBI WGS metagenome assembly JACCDN01 (sample SAMN15323439, study PRJNA562643) | freshwater metagenome | isolation source: river surface water | place: USA:Blue River Watershed | collected 2017-08-16 | reverse complement strand
TCTCGCCATAGATCGGGAGCATCATCTCGCCGCTAAAAACAGCGGCGGTCTGTGCGATGCCCTGGTCGCGCTGACTGTCGTCGATAAACGGGTCAGTAAACATGCCCTTTTTCGCGCCGGTCTCACGGAAGTTGATATCCGATTCGAGCTGTTGCTGGGCAATCATGCTGATTGCGTAGTCGAGGCGCTTGCTCATCGTGACCAGATCGGTCATGGGCACGACGCGAATGCCGTCCTGTGCCACGCGACGCGCTGCCGTCCATGTCTGGTAGATCGTGGCGATCGCCAGCATGTTGGTCGGGATATCCGGATAACGCGGGTTGTAGTCGGCGGCAACGCCTTTGATTACGGTGATCACGCCTTCGTCGGTGACACAGATCTTGTCGAGGCGGGGCAGCATCTGGTTATAGCTGACAAAGACCAGCGTGCCGGAAACAGCGCCGCTGATCGTGACGCTGGTTTCGGTGGTGGCCGATGGCGCAACCGTCTTGATGTAGCGGTATGTGACCTCATAGGTGCTACCTGTTGCAGGCTCGGTACCGGCCGGAGACCAGTCCACCTTGCCGGAGGTCAGCTTGTAATCGGTGCCAGTCGTGTAGATCGTATTGCCTTGCTTGACCTGTTCGATCGACAGGATCGACGTATCGGGCAGCGGGTCTGAAACGCCCGAGTAAGCACCGTGCGTCACCGTGACGGTGCGCTCGGCAGTGATCTGTACTTCGGTCACATTGGCGACCGGTCCCCGATCCAGGGTAATCGTCTGCTGGCCAGCGCCGGCGGACAGATGCGGCTCGGCTTCGATGAAACGATAGTCCGGCGTCGGATCGAACAGAAAGCGGGTGCTGGTCGAGAATTCAACCGAGAAGCCGCGCACGCGTGCCGAACCCTCGGCAATCGAATACACTTGCTGCCCATTGGTATCGGCCAGCTTTTGAACAGCCAGGCCAGAGACGACGTAAGTGCCACCGGCCGATTCGCGGTCGTAACGGGCGAGCGCCTGGGTCACGGTATCGAGCTGCGGCGGCGCCGATTTGGCGGCCAAATTTCCGTCCGTGACTTCATAGACCGGGAAGAAGGTGCCGGGCTGACCATCGCCCACAAAACCCCAGGTATGCGTCAGCTTGAGACGGGCGGCGCCGGGCTCCATATAACCGCGGGTACCGACGGCAGGGTTCAACAGTTCCGGATCGTCGATCTCGTCAATCGTCGAGGCCACCTGATAGACGCCGATAGCAACGCTGCCAACGGTCGGCACGACGAAATTGGCGCCGGCAATGCTGCGAACGGCGCCGGCGAGATAGATCTGGCCGCCGGCAATCGTCGTCTGGCCAGTGCCCTGATCAACGATGCAGGTGCAGTCGCTGACAATGTCGCCATCCTTGAAGAGCGCATTGGCGATTTTGCCGAGACGATCAAAAACGTTCGATTGCACCTCGTTGAGTTCGGCGCCCTGCAGGATCTTGTCGGCGCGGAACAGGTGCCGATCATATCCCTTGGCAGGATCGAAGCGGTTGTAAACAGTTGATTCCATGGATCAGCGCTCCCTTAGAACGGAAAGACGTATTCGAAAGCCGGGCGCACCGAGCCGTTACGCGGAAAGTTCTGGCTACGGTCGAGCAGATAGAGCTTGCCGGGGATCGTTACCTGGTCTGGCGTGAAATACTCCTGACCGGCCGGCAGCGCCGGATCGGTCTCGCAGCCAATGAAAACGCCCAATTCGCGGATCTGCGCCGTTGGTTCCTCATCGAAGGCAAAAACAACGCGCACGTACAGGTAACGCGTCGGCGCTGCCGACAGGCTGAAATTGCCCTGCGGGGTTTCGATCGTGCCCGCCGGATCCGGATTGACGAAAGCCACCTGCGTGGCTTGACGACGACCCAGTTCATTAACCAGGGCGCTGGCATTGATCGGTTCCGGTTCAGGCGTTTGATCCCAGGCGGCATCGCCCGTGCCCCAGGCGATATGAATAGGCTGGGCGGCGACCAGTTCGGCCTGGGCGATGCGCCCATCTAGCTGTTTTGCAGGCATCAGACGACCTCTTGAGTGAAGTTGGAATAAACGATGTCTCGCCAGGTGCCGACCCATGGGCCAGTCCAACGGCGCAGATCATCGGTTTGCGTGGCCATCGCATCGAAACGTGTAGCCATCGCGGGAATATCGATGGCCGCAACCGCGCCATCGGCGTAACTCTGTGAGACCAGCGTGGAAATGACCGGATCGGCTTCCTCGCTGATAAACCGGCTGACCTGGCTAATCATTCGGCCGGCGGCGTCGATCATCACTTCGGAGTCGAGGCTGTAGGCATCCAGGCGCCAGCTGTTGTCGTCGTAGATCCGCGCGCTGTAGGTCGTAAACAGACCAAATGCGTTGATCAGCGATTCATCAGCGGCGACGACCACATGGCGGGTGCCGAAACTAAGCTTGATGCCATCGACCAGAATGCCGGAATCGTCATCCAGCATCGAATCATCGAGACGGCTGGCATCGAGAACGGCATGCCGGATATCGTAGTGGTGATAAATCCGGTAGAGCTGAACGTGCGCGTAAACAGACCGGTTAAACAGGTGCGCCAGGGCAGCCAGGTGTTCGACGGCGGATGCGCTGCCCGGGTCTACATGGATACGCCAGCCGCCGTCTTCCTCGAGCGTCGGCGCCGGAAAACCGATCCAGCCGAGCGCGATCTTGACGGCTTCCGGCAGGCCGCGCACCAGTAGCCACTGACGCCCGGCGGCCAGTGCTTCGGCGTAGCTGTTGAAGTAGGTCGCCAGATCGGCGATACCGTATTCGGACAGCACCCAGGGGATGAACTGATCCGGCGGGATGGATCGCAGGTTGTGCAGCTTGTCGATCTCGGTGTCAAGAATTGGCCGCGGGGCGGCGGCGGCAAAGGCACGCTCGAACAGCGTCGAATTCGACGGGAGTAATTCGACCTGGCTCATCACCACACCACGCCGGCATCGATGATCTGGATCATGCCCGGCACGGCATACTCATCGTCGCCGATGGCGATGCCGGTAAAGTCGGCGGGCAGGCTGACCTTGGCAATTCCGGTCACATGTAGGCGCGCATCGATCCAGCTGGGCGGAATGTCACGACCGAGTTTGGCGTAATCGTTGATCGCGGTCGCGAGCGTCGATTCCAGCGTGCTCGCCACATCGGCCGCAGCGGTCGGCTCGCGCCAAACGGTTGCAGTCAGATCAACGGCGCGCGGTGTTGCGGCCTTGACTGCCACCGGAATGCCGAGCGGCGCGCCGGTATCCAATGCAAAGAAGGTGCCAATCTGGTCGAGCAGCGCCAGTTTCTCGGCAACAGTCAGCGCGTCACTGAGCCAGACGACGATCTTGATAGCGCCGCCCGTACTTCTGGCATCGGCCGCAACGACATCAAGGCTGATGCCGAGCGCCGATTCGATATAGCGCTCACGGAATCCGGTACCGGCCATGGCGGCCTGCCGCAGCTGTACGCGGTACGCAAAGCGTGCGCGCGGTTCGCCAGCCAGCCGTGTGATGCCGGCCGGCCAGGCGGCTAGGTGATCAAGGTCGGCGCCGTCGGCAAAGGCCAGGTAATTCGAACGGGCGGCGTCATTGATCCGGGCACGTAACCCGGCCTCTCGGTACGCTACATATTCCATCAGCTTAACCATCGGATCAGTCTCGACGGCGGCCGTAAAGTTCGGATTGAGCGCGATATATTCGGCGAGGATCTCCTGATAGATCGACTCGATATTGATCGGTTCGACGAGATCTGGCGCCGGCAACATCTGCAGGTCAATAACGGTCGTCATACCGTAAGCTCCAGGGTGATGCTGTCGCCCAGGTAAACCCCGGCGATAGAAAACGTAATCTGCCCGCCGGTAATCGAAACCGCGCGGACGCTTTTAACTGAAAACACCGGGTACCAGCGCTGAATGGCGCGCGATACCTCGGCCTGATAGGCCGATGCCAGACCGGGCGAGATCCCCATATCCACCATGGCCGGCAGATGGGATCCGTATTCGGGCCGGATCACGCGCGAACCGACGCGCGTGGTGATCAGGTCTTCAATGGATTGATGCAGGTGATCGATCCCGCTGATCGCCTGGCCGGTTCGGCGATCAACGCCGATAAGCGTGGCCATTTATGCACCGACGCGCTCGAAGTGGGCGTGGCGATCCAGAAACTCGATCAGCGCCGGATCGTCGGTTGTAACGCGGTGCTGCCGCACAACGGCCTCAGCACCAGACGGGCTGATGATCGTGCGCTCTTTGTAGCGCCGATCCATGAAAGTGACCGATTCCTGGGCCTGCGTTTCGGAGACCGCCCTTGTCTTTGCCTTTGCCATGTTCGTACCCATAAAAAAACCCGCCGGAGCGGGTTGTTCTGTTCGTGATCGGTTGAAATCAACCGGCAGTCGGCGGTCCGACCTTATTGCCATCGCCGCGTTCGACGTGCGAGTGGCTGGCGTGTGATATGCCGTTCAGGATTAGATCGCCTTCGATGCGTACTGTTCCTGTCTGCACCGACGTATTCTCGCCATCGCCCGGAGATCCAGACATGCCGTTGAGATAGGTCAGCAGCTTCTCGACGGTCGCCATGCCCTTGAAAGTGCTGAGTACGTTATCCACGATCAAGTTCGTGGTTTTCAGCGTGATCTGTTCATCCTCGATCACTAGACTGGATGCGCCGACCGATAGAGTCAGCTTGCCGCCGGCAGGAATGGCGATCGTACGTTCTTTCTTTTCGTGGTCGTGACTGTCACGGCTGCCGTCCGGAAAATCGACGGCAGTGATGTTGGCCAGCTCATCGTTTTGTTCAAACTCAGAACCGTTCAGGCCGGCGATAACCAGCCCCTGCTCCGGCAGGCCGGAGGGCGACAGGATGATGGCATCCTCGCCGACCGACGGTGGTCGCCAGGTGCGCACCACGCCGGCAGACATCGTAAACGCCCGCAGCCAGGCCGACTCCCAGCCGTCGCCATCGGCAACGCGTACCCGCAGCGGTTTGAGCTGCACCGCGCTGATGGTGCCGGGAATGACCATGGCCGACAGGCGGCGGTCGGTTTCCGATGCGCCAAACTGTTCAGAGCTCACTGATCACCTCGCCCGGCGGCCGGTAATCCTGCTCATGGCCTTGGCCAACGTCCGGCCATACGCCGAATACGACTTCGGAGATCGGGAAGATGCCGGCGCCGGCACGGCCTTCCAGGCTATCAAATACACGATAGCTGGTCGGGTCGGCATAGGTCTGCCAATCGATCTCGCTGCCGAGTCGAATATCGTTCGACCACTCGACCAGCCAGGCCTCGTATCCGTTCAGTTCCGGTCGGAACGACGCATCGCCGATCTGCACCAGCCTGGCTGGCGCCACAGGGACGCCCCAGTTTTCATTCATGCCGGCAACGGCAACGCGCGCCGCCAGGTCTTTTACCAGTGCCTGAGCGTTGCCCGCTGTCGGATCAATCACGACATAGCACTGGATCGATGCCTTGAGTGCCAGCTCGCCGGTACCTGGATCGTCACCAGGTTCCAGCTGATCAATATCAATCAGCAGGGCTGGCAGGCGGATGCGCTTGCCGATATCCGGAAAGGCGGAAATCGTGGCCATGCCGGTGATTTTCACGGAAAGGGTCTGCGCAACACCGTTAACGAGCTGCGTGAGGTTTTCAAGCATGGCCTTTGGCTTTCAGAATTTCATAGTTCACTTCCTGAGCGAGCAGCTCAAGCAAGCGTTTCTCGGCAGCCACAGAGACCATACGAAACGCCGCCTTGCCTTCGGCGCTCCAGTCGATCTTTACTGACCTGTAGGGGTTTCGGTCTCTGCCAACGCGTTCGAACACCTTGCCGACGCGCGATTGGCGGTTATTAACGTCTTTCTGGGTAACGCGGATATTCCTGGATTGCCTGGTACCGTTTCTATCTCGGTATTCAATGCGGCGCCAATCGCCGGCCTTTGCGCTGGATTTCATGATCCAGGCATGATTAAAGCGGCGTCTGGCGACTGTAACGCCCCTCTTTGTCTGCCTTGGCTTGCCGAGGCGATCCGCTTCGAGCGGATTAAGACCGAGCCAGACTTTGCCGGTATTCGAGTCTCTCAAGAAAAAATAAATTCGTGCCTTCAATACCCGCTGGGGTATTTGTGTCTTTGACGACACGGCTTTTGCTGCTTGCGCCTTGATCCAGTTCGATGTTTTTCTGAGCGTCCTGCGCCAGGCGCTCTGCATGGCAGATTTGCTGATGTTCCTCAGCAAGGCAAGGGCGACAGAGACATCGACTTCGACTTTGATCTTTTCAGTCATAGTCCGGCCTCAGCACCAGGCAAACAAGGCCGTGCTGCGGCGGGTTGCGATCGATAACCTTGTAATCGTTCCCTTGAAATGTTAATACCGCGCCATCGTCGATGCTGGCAGCAACTGCCGTTGCGACAAAAGCCGCCGGCTCTTCAAGATTGGTTCTGATCTGACCGAGCACTGGCTGCTCCATATAGGGCGCCCACAGCAGGCGGATCCGTTGCTGTCCGACCAGGGCATCATTCCCTAGGTGTTCCAGCGTGGTCGAAACCAGCTCAATGGTCAGGTCTGAAAAATTCATGGTTGCTTTGTTAAAAAACCGGCCAGGACACCCCGGCCGGTTTTTTGTTGCGGTTAGGCGTTACTGCCGTTACCGGTGCCGTCGCCGGCATCATTACCGGTGCCAGTGCTATTACCGGTACCAGCATCGCCATCAGGGCCGGAGCCTCCGGTACCGCCATCGGTACCGGTTGCATCATTGCCCGCGCCGTTTTTCGCCCTGCCCTTCGGTTTCTTCGACCGACCATCGTCGGCGGGTTCTTCGTTATCCGCGAACCTGGCCAGTCCAAGATCCTTAAGGCGCTGCGCATCCGACTCGGGCAGCTTGATCCGATCGCCGTGCTCGGCGATCTTTTTGCGTCCCTCTCCGTACAGAACGGCGAGGGCAACTACAACAATCATCTTTGCCATGGCTAGATCCTTACACCGAAGCGCGGACGATTGCGTTGACGTGACGCGGTACCATCAGCGGCGCCGACTGCGTCATGACGTATTCCGCTGCCGGATCCTGGCTGATCCAGTTTTTCGGGAACAGCTCAAGCGCCTGGTAGCCAGATTGAGGATCCAGAATCGCACCGAATGTCTTGACGCCGTCAACGGCGCGCGATGCAGCGATAACGGTGTTTTCCGGGATGAAGTTGACTTTATTGCCGTCGTCATCTTCATAGAAGCCGGCGTAAACGTACACGTCGATATTGCCGCCGACGCTGCCCTTGTAGGAAACCACTTCGCCGTTGCCGGGCGCAGCTTCCAGCTGGGTTGCCGAGCCGCGACGGCTATTGAGCAGCTCAGCGGCCACCTTGTTGTTTCGGACGAAGTTGCGATACGCCAAGCTATCCATGATGAGAACGGTGATCGGCGCTTCGGCGATAGTGCCCCAGTCTTCAATGTCGTTCAGCGGGTCAGCCGTCGGCTCGCTCCAACGTGCGGCGCCGGTGAGCGCAATGGTGTTTTGCGGCTTGCGGCCGAAATCGACTTCAACGGTCGGGTAATCTTCGCCGGTGACAATGGTTTTGCCAGTCAGCAAGACTTCCGATGCCATGTGCTCGAATCGGCGATAGATTTGATTCCGATGCTCTTGAAGAATATCGGCGATGATGGCGTCGCGGCGCTGCATTGGCGACATGTTGCCGCCGAGAGGTTCTCCGGAGCGGCGAACCAGGGGGCGGTCAGGATCGACAACATCTTTCGGCTTGAGATAGGCCGGCTCAAAGACAGTCATCTGACTGCCACGGCTACGCTGGATCTTGCCCTGCACAAGCGGCGATACGAACGGCGCCAGCTTGAGGCTCTTCAGGATCTTATCGAAAGCAATTCCCTTGGTCTGAAATGTCATCATCCCAGGAAAAAACATATTTAACAGAAACTGTTTGTTCGGGTCGATCCCGTAAATAACGCCGGATAGCGTGACGGTATCGTAGGTTTGAATTTGCGGTTGCGTCATTTGAATGATCTCCAGTATTGATCTTGGTTAACGAACCGAGATCATGGTTTTATCAAGAGCTACGGCCTGGGCGGTAGCGTCAAAGCTGGCATCCCAGACCAGGGCGTCTGCGAAGAAGCAGCCGGCCTTGTAGTACTGCACAGGCTTCTGGCCGGTCGTTGCGTCGGCGGCGTGTACCAGCGCGCCGATCGGCTGTTCAGAGCCATCGGTGGCATCGGCCTTCGACTGCACCAACAGTCCGGTGGCAGCGATACGACCGATCATCGTGCGAGCAACCAGGTTTTCGCCGGCTTTCAGGACACCCTTTTCGGTAACGATTGCCGGCGTATCGCCAGCGATGCTGTTGATAGCTGGGCTATCGATGGTTTTGCTGCTTGCGATCATGGTTTATTCCCCAGTTCCGGCAATGGCGCGGCCAGTTGCCTTGTTAAACGAAGCCAGGATCGAAGCGGATTTGTTACCGCCCGATTCCTGACCATGCTCCTTGCCTGCGGCGTCCTGTTGCGTTACGCCACTGGCGCCATGGGCGGCCATCAGCGTGGCCAGCGTGGCAGAGGCGCCACCATTGCCGGCGGCTTGGGCAGCCGGGGCCTTATCCAGAATCGCAACAGCTTGAGCGGCCGAGAAGTCGGTCTCAAAAGCCAGGTGCGAGGCCAGGTCAGCGCGGGTTGCTGCAGACTCGGACGTGATGATGCTCTTGATGCGGCCACGCTCTGCGGCGGTAGCCTCTGCCGTGGCCTTGGCAGTGGCTTCCGTGGTTGCAGCAGCGACTGCAGTGGCAACTGCAGCCTGGTGATCGGCTTCGGTCATGCCGGCGCTTGCGGCGGTGGCCTGTGCCGGCGGATTTTGTTTGTCCGACATATGTTTCTCCGAATGTTGATGAGACATAAAGAATCCACCGCCGGCGGCAACGTTATTGCCGGCCAATGCGGTAAATGTTGCCTCACGCGTCGAAACGCGAGAGGCGAACCCGATATCGACGGCGGCATCGCCCATGTAGGTCAATGCCTGAGTCGAACGAACGGCGTCTTCGGTCATGCCGGTATTTCGTGCCACCGTGCTGACAAAGAGCGAATACAAACGATCGATTTCCCCCTGGATCCGGTCGCGCACTTCCGGCGGCAGCGGACCGTAGGGATTGCCATCGATCTTATGATCTCCGGCATAGATATGCGTGATAGCAACGCCTGCCTTGTCGATGGCTTTCTGCCAGTTCGCATGTGCTGTGACAACGCCCACAGAGCCAACGCGGCCGGTGCGTGTAACCACCACTTCGTCGGCCGCCGAGGCGATCAGATAGCCGGCGGACGCGGCCAGGTCGGCGGCAACGGCGGTGATTGGTTTGATACCGCGCGCGTTATAGATTTCGTCGGCGAAGTCAAAAGCGCCAGCCACTTCGCCGCCCGGGCTATCGACATCCAGCATGATCGACTTCACAGATGCGTCATCGAGGGCGGCGCAGAACCATTGCGACAGCTTGTTATAACCAGTCAATCCGGAAAGACTGTCGGGCGATGATCCGCGGTGTACCAGCGTTCCCACAACGGGGATGATGGCGACACCATCCATCACCATGTACCCGTTGTCCGACCGGGCGGTTGAACGGGCGTGCGCAGGATCCACCATGCCCCAATCGATGCCCGGGTTGAATCGATGGCCGATCGCGGCGCAGATTGTCTGCAGTTTGCCTGGTTCGATTAAAAGCGGCGTATCGAAGATCCGGGCAGCAATGTGTGGATAGCTGATCGTTTCCATGGTGATCCAGATAGATGCCCGCGAAGCGGGTGTTATTGCGTGACGGACGCGGCAAGCGCATCAGATGAGGCGTTGGCCGAAGCATTGGTTAAAACAACGCCGAGTTGCGCGATCGCCTTCTGTTCGCGCGCGCGCTGTTCGAGCACCTCTTCCCAGTCATAGCCGCGCTCGGCGCAGGCCATTTCAAGGGTGAGCGTGCCCATTTCGAGCTCGATCTGATCGGACTTCGATTCCTTGAGCGGGTCGATGCTGCCCTTGCCCGGACCGATCCATGCGCAGCGGGTCCATGCGGTTTTTGCCGCGTAGAAGTCGGGAGCGCCTGCTGGCAATACAACATCGCCACGGTCAATCGCTTCCTCAAGCCACAGCGCGTACCAGATTGTCATGAGGCGGCCAGCGATCTTGAAACGGCGCTGCGTAAAGAACTTCCAGGCTTCGATCATGCCAGCGCGTGCGCCGGAGTAATTGGTGTCCGAATAATCTCGCGCGAGCTGCTCGTAGCTGATGCCGAGGGCCGATGCCAGATGCCGCAGCGTAGCCTTTTCGAATTCGGCAAAGTTGGGGCCGGGATGATTCGACGAGGTGAACTTCAGGCTCTCGCCGGGGTAAAGGTGCGGGATCTTGACGCCATCCAAGCGGACGCCGCCAGTTGCCGAGTGAAACTCAGCCTGGCTGGCCAGAACACCGGTCGCCAGTTCGGTCGCCTTGCCGTTGCCTTCCAGGGCTTCGGCGGCCTGAGCATAATCGAAATCTGATTCGATTACGGCCGCGTACATCGAATTGACGATAGCGGCTTCGAGCGCGGTTTTCTGGAATCGCTCAAGCACTTTTGCTTTGGCAATACCGGAGACGATGCTGGCCTTGCCACGGCTCTGACCGGGAAGATCCGGGTCGAAGATATGAAAGACTTTAGCGCGACCCCACGGCGTGTCTTTTTCGACGCGCTTCCAGGTGTAGGTGTCGCTGCCGAATCGGGCATCAGACTGGAGCGCGTTGCGGAAGTGGTAAGCAACGGCCTCTCCGTACGCGGTCTGTTCAACGCCGCCGCGCAATGTATCGGTATCCGATGTGCCGAACGGGTTAGACAGCCGCGCCGAGTTGATGAGCTGAATCGAGGTCCGATACTTGAACGGGTGACGATCCAGCCATTCGGCAGTGCCGACGATCTCGCCCGTCGTCATAAACGAGCGATAAGCCATGCCAAGCAGGCCGGAGATCGGCTGCTGGCGCGACGCATCGCAATAGCAGTCGATATCCTCTGCCCATTGACGGAACTGGGCTTCGGTTTGGCGAGCCCAGCCAGCGGCCGTGTCGGCATCGATGCCGAGCACACGGTAATCAGGCTTTGCGGCCAGCTTGAGGCCAGCGCCGATAACGTTATCCAGCTGCGCCTGCATGCCGCCGGAGACCAGGGCATAGTTGCGGGATAAATCATGCACGCGCGCCTGCAGCATGTTCAGATCCGGCAACAGCTCGGCATCCGCAGAGCGCAATGCCGGCGTCCATGTCATCAGGTCTCGGCTGGCGCGAGCGCCCTCATAACCGCCGGCGGCAAACATGGCTTGCGGGATCGGATTGCCGTCTTTATCCAGGAGTCGGACTGTGGACATGGGTTAACCGTAAAAATGAATTGAGCCACGGCGCGGTGATTCGCCGGCTTCGATCGACAGTTGCTTGATGTAGCTACGCAGCCGGCCAATGTCGGCTGGCGTATAGGTCAAGGCCTGGCCGATAGCCCCAGTCGTTTCGATTTTGACCACTTTCTTGCCGAGCATCAGCTCATGAAGTGCGGTGCGCGCTTCGGCCAATCGGGTAGCGACATCAGACATAGTTGCCTCAACGTGCGAGCTTTTTGGCGATGTCCGCCATCTGGCTCTGCGTAGAATCGTTCGATTCGGTCGGGCTGTTGCCCGGCGCGTCTTCCTTGAAAAAGTCGTTTTGATGCAGCGTGCGCTCGATCTCTAACCAGTCGTGCTCGCGCATCAGGTGTATGCGCGCAGCGCGCGCGGCGTGCAGGGCATATACCTCGCCATCAAGCGCCTCGACCTGGGCGCCCGATTTCTTTTGCCAGATCCGCTTGCCGCGAATGCTCCGGTGCGGGGCCTTGACCTCGCCAGTGATCTGGTTCCAGTAATCGGTCCGCACATCGCGATAAACGTGCATGCGGCCCGCACCGGTACCGGTCAGCTTCAAGCGTTGATGCAGTAGATCTTTTGCGCGGTGCGTGCCGATCATGTAAACCCGCAGGCCGTACTTCGAGGCCTTGGTATTGCTCTGGCCCTTCGTATCGATCGACGCGCTCGGCTTGGAAAACACCTCGCGACTGCCGTAATCCTGCGAGTAGCCCTTGCCCGCCATCGCCCAGCGCATCTTGCTCTGGATCCGGCGGATGAATGAATACGCCGCATCCGACGTGCCGCCATCCGACGTATCCAGCGTCAGCGCAGCAACGCGCAGATGCGCGCCGGACTCATGCTTGACCGGTTCGAGCAGAATCTTTTCCAGGCCGTCCCAGACCTTGTCGGACTTATCCGACGTGTTACCGTATATCTCGACCCAGTAAACAAGCCAGCTTTCTTCGTCGCGCCCCCAGGCGCGGATCAGAATCGACAGACGATCATGCTGCACGTCGGTACCGCAGGTCAGAACCAGGCCGCCTGCTGGAACGAACAGCTCGGCATACTGCGAATGTGGATCCGTTGCGGCCGCCTCGCGCAGACTGTCCGCGTTCAGGCGTTCGCCTTCGAATTCGTACGGAGCACCCAGCGCCGAGTTCACGAACACGATCATGTCCGTGTCGTCTCCGCGCTCCAGGTTGTGCTTCGCTTCCAGGTAGCGCTCGGTCAGCCGTTGCAGGCTGCTCGATTTCCAGGACGCATAAAGCTCGTTCAGCCTGAATCCGGCGACGCCATTGAATTCCTTGCGCGCCACTGGGCGCAGCTTGCTGACATTGCGCCGTTTCTGGCGATCATTCCAGGCCGAACCGCAGTGCGGGCAGATATAGGCTGCCGACTCCGGAACCGCCATCGCATACACCGGATGCGGCTGGCCTGAATCTCTTTCGATCCAGGATACGTTTTCCCAAGCTAGAACGTGATACTCGCCGCAGTCGTGGCACGGCACTTCAAACTCACGCTGATCGCTGACTTCGTACGCGTCTTCAATGACCGACAGGCCCTTGACCGACGGCGTTCCGCCGAAAACAACCTTGCGCTCGTCGTAGGTCTTCGTACGCTCCTCCAACATCTTGATGGAGTTGCCCTGCTTGCCAACGTTCGAAGAGGCGTCGTCCGGCTCTTCAACGAACACATACGGCGCTGGAGTTGACTTGACGTTGGTCGGGCTATTCGACCCGACCAGCTTCAAAAATCCGCCTGGGTATGGCAGAAAATTCCAGCGCTGCCCTTGCTTACGCGAGGAAAAAACATCGATCAGCGCAGCCAGTGGCCGACAGGAACGCACCATCGGAACCAGTTTCTCTTCACGAAACTCTTTCGCGGCCTCGGTCTTTGCAAACATGCCGATGATCGGGCGTGGCGCTGTGTGGATCGTCTTGCCGAGCCAGTTCAGCAGCAACGTGGTCCACGCCACCTGCGCCGGCTTCATGCAGACGACCTTCCAGACGTTCGGATCATCCAGTGCGTCCTGGATAAACGGCATCCATGGCGTCATGTCGTAACTGAGTAGACCTGGGCGCGCTGATTCCTCAGACGATAAAACGCGGTTTTCTGGCGCCCATTCAGTCGTCGAAATCTTCGCTGGCGGCAACCAGTTGAGACGAGCCTGGTTCAGCGCCCGAGCCAACGTCGCTCGGACTCGGTCGTGCCAGGTGTTTGAAAGCTGCATTGAATGACTCGTCGATTAGCACACTGAGCGCCTCGCTGGATTCTTTCGACAGCGGCGCTTCCAGCTCTTGCCTGATGCCGTCAATAATTTTCGATTTACTCGAGCTAAATTCAGATCGCGCAGCCATGATCATCGATGACCAGAGCTTTTCAACCTCGTTTGCATAGATGAGTTGGCCGGTGGCCTGCATCATTTCGAGTTCGATCTTGTCGCCCTTCAGTTCGGCTTCACGCGATCTGGCTTTCGTCAATCGCTCCTGGTGCTCGGCGTCGCCGCGGCCGGATGCCGTGTTACGCAAATGGTTTATGTACGATACGCGCCACTGGTCGAGGCTGTTGTCCTTATCCATGCCGATCCGTGGCGCGATCTCTTTCACGCGCGTCACGCTCATGTCGAGGTGTTCGGCGATCTTGTTGAGTGTCGGCATAGTGATCGGGTTTGAATCGGAATTCGCTCCCGGCATCAATGGCCGGCAGCAGCAACCCCCCTTGGGAGGCCCAAACTGGAGAAATCTCGCGGGTCACAGCCCCCGTGATGGGTGAAAGTGCCACAAAGGACCCAAAACGGTGCGCGCTCTGAAAACTGATTTGTTTTTGGCAGTCTGGCTATCTCGCACTAACTGCCACCGTGCCCGAATTGAATCAAATCAGTCTCACGGAGTCAAAAAATCCACTGCCAAAATTTTACAACTCCGTTTGGCGCGGGTTCCGGAGGTATTTGCACATTGAAACCCGTGCCCTATTTGATGTTCAGAGATCTGTCTACCGATCGATTTTTGGTCTCAATGTCATCAATCAGGCTGGCGAGCCTGGTGTGTGCATGATCAAGCCTTCGGTAGAACGTGGCCTTTGAAAGCCTGAGTTTTCGCCACTTCTGCTCTGGCATGCCAGGCTTCTGATAATGCTCGGTGACCACGTCTTTCAGGATCGTCGGCAGATGCGTGATAGCCAGGGCCGTGTTATACGAATCCTCTTCGAAGATCGGATCCTTCTCGACGGTCGAAGGTGATCCGCCTGCAAAGTTAAGCAGCGGATTTGGCGAGAATCCGATGCCGACAATCCGGCGGCCATACGATTCCCATTCTGCCCAGCGGATCAGGCGTTGATGAATGTAATCGATCATGGCTGGCCTCGCAGTTGACGTGCTTTCGCTTTCTTCAACAAGCTCCGGATCTTTCGGCGTTTCTTGATCAGCTCCCTAGCCTTGCGCTCTTTCTCGGCTTTCTCTAGCCGTGTACGCATCTCACGAATTCGATCCAGGTGGTCGGCAGGGTCGCCCCACATCCAGCTAAACGGTGCCATTGGCATTGGCGTTCCTTTTGCGCGCCTCTTCGGCGTCGCGCTTCGATTTTTCTTCGAACGCTCGCAACCGGGTAGACAGGGCTCGGATGTCATTGGCCATCCCGCCGATCCAATTTGCCCAGCATGCGATCAGTTCAGTGTCTTTGCTGTCGATTGCTGCTTTGATGGCCCTGTCTGCCTCGGACAGTTCTGCCGATCCCCAGTCTCCGTGTACCCGCCAGCCGTAGCGTACAAGGCGGTAATCCTCTCGGAGCTGGTCAATGTCGATACGGATTTCAGTCATCCGTCCAACCTCGTCCAACCTACTTTTTTTAAGGTTGGACGGCTGAAAGCCTTACCCAGCTTGAATCCGTCTAACCGTCCAACCTCGTCCAACCTACTTTGATAAAAAGAGTACGAATTAAAACTAAAATACCCGTCGCGCGCGCGCGCACATACGCGCGCACGTGTGGATGAATTTTGGCGTTTTAGGTTGGACGAGGTTGGACGGTTAGACGGATCAGCCACCAGAGCGGCTTCCAGCCGTCCAACCTCACGTCCAACCTCTGTTTTTCGAGGTTGGACGGATTGAAATCTGATAGTGATCCAACCTTTTCCGGACACGTTGTCGGTGCAGCGCGCCGATCCCTGGATGCGATCGTCAGTCAGATAAACAATAACATACTCAGAACGGCGTCGGTTCATGGTCCAGCCCTCCTGTCGTATTCTCAGCAACGACCATCTCATCGTCCGGTCGCTGATAAATCCATTCGCGGCGCCCTGTGGTCCGCCTGTATTTTTTCCAGCCAATTCTGGCCAGCAGATTACCCAAGCGCGTGGCCATGCCACGGTTACCATCGATCTTGTCGAGAGACACCTTGAAAGCCCCTTCAAGGATCTCTGTCGAAGTAAATTCGTTTTTATGACGCCGATCTGGTTCGTCTAACCAGGTCTGCATCGGGTACAGCCACGGATCCACGATTTCGCGCTCTTCCTGCTCCGGCTTGAAATAGTTGATCTCTTCGTCGCGCGTCGGGTACCACTTGTGGCCAGCGCGGTACTTGCTCAGCGCCTCTGCAAACAGCAGATCGCGCCACTCTCTGATCTTTGCCAGGTCAATCGTGCCGTAGCACCGCACCGGCCAGAAGCGCCGGTTGCCTGTCGTGTCTTTGAAGTATTCGCTATGGTTTGTATTGCCCGCGAAAACGCACTGGCGTGGGCGATCAACCGTACTACGTGCGTAAGGCTCTCGGTATCGATCGGTTTGAATCGTCACGAACGCTTTAACGGCCGTGCTCTCGGCTTTGTTGAACGAATCCATCTCCGGGATCTCGTATAGCCAAGTGCCCTGCAGCTGTTGATACGCATCTTTGTCGCCAATTTTGAACGGAGTCTCGGCGTACCAGTCACCACCGAGAATCCGCAGCATCGTCGATTTACCCTTGCCCTGCGGCCCTTCAAAAATCGGCATGTACTGCATCGTGCAGCCAGGCTCATAAACCCGCGCCACCATGCCGAGCAGAAAGAACCGGCCGACCAGGTGTGCATAATCGCCATCGGTCACGCCGACACAATCAGTCAGCCAGTGATCCAGCCGTTCAATGCCATCCCATTCCGGCAGGTTTTCCAGATACTCGCGCACCGGATGAAACCGGTGTTCATCTGCCACCATGCTCACGGCGGCGCGAATCGTTCCTGATGCCTTGATAAGCAGATCGCAGTTCTTCGAAAGCCATAGGCTTGCTCGAAAATCATCCTGATCGGTCCACTCGCCCTCTTCCGACCCTGTCGGCGTCGGTTTCCGCTTGATGATGCGGCCGGCAAACTCGTTGAAGCCGAGAACGCCATCCCACGCCGGGTGTCGATTCAGAATCAGGTACGCATTCTCTCGGCAGTCTTCGAGACCGCCGCCACGGGCCTTATAGAACAGCCCACGCTCCCATTCCGGCGTCTCGTAGCCGCGTTTTGACCGGGTGGCCGCGCCAGCCTTTTTAGGGGTAGAAGTGGTTTCGGCGTCTTCTGAAAGCACTCCTACCCCTTCAATGGCTGCCGCAAGCGGGCGCAATTTCGCGCGAATGTGCTCGGCGAGCGCCTCGCCCGTGAGGCCTTCCTCAACCGCATCGGCGATATCCCAGCCGTCCGGCTTCTCGCCTGGCTGCGGGATCTCGAAGAGCCACACCTTCGAGCCATTCTCCAGCAGCTCATCGGCTACCTGACGCATCGTTTCATTACCCGGCTGCTCTGCAGCCGGCAGTAAAGGCTTGGCTGCCTGCGCATCGAGGATCGCGTCGATGTAATCCGGCTCAAGCTCTTTGATTAGCGCCGTCCGCGCGCGGCCGGCGAGAGCGTCGAGACGGGGGCTATCGATCACCGCCACCTTTTCATCAACCGTCAACGGCTCACGCTTTGCGTCGCAATCCGGCCATAGAATCACCTTGCGGCCGTATAGCGGCGACAGATCTGCCTTCTTAACGGCCTTGCCGCCGCCTGGCCATGACACCACCACCAGATCCGGCAGCGACGCCGCGCCAGCGTCCTTGCACTTCTCGCCTTCAACGACCAGCACAGTCGCATCCGGGCGCGCAGCAAGCGCATCCAAGCCATACAACGGCCGCTTAATCGAAAAGTGCATCCAGCGCCATTCGCAATGGTTATCCATGGTGCGCTTACACCAGGTCAGCGGCATCACCTCTTTGCCGCCGTCGCTAGTCTTGAACCGATACACGTAGCCAAGCACAGCACCCGCCGCATCGCGGTAGCACCACGTGCTTTCTGGCAGGCCGCGCTTGATATGCGCGCGCGGTGGTGGCGGTGCGTCTTCCGGTACCGGCATCACCGGCGCCCAATCCGGCACCTCATTCTTTTTCACGCGCTCGCGTCGAACCGTCTTCGTGCCGGCCGGCGCATCCGGAATATCGTCAATCGCCGCGCCCAGTTGCCTGCAGGCCTGTTTGAAATCGAGGCCCTCATATTCCATCAAAAAATTGATCGCATTGCCATTCGCGCCGCAGCCGAAACAGTGATAGATCTGCTTGCTCTCGCTCACCTTGAACGACGGCGTATCTTCGGTGTGAAACGGGCAGCATGCCTCCCATTCCGCACCAGATTTCGTCAAATGCAGACGTGCATCAATCACCTTAACAATATCGACGCGCTCAAGCAGCGCGGCCGTATCAATGCGTTTCTTCTGTGGTGTCATCGTCACGACAGCAGCGCCTTACACAGTACCTGCGCGCTGCTCAGGATAATCAGTGCGGTGCTTTGCCTTGATCATTTCCAGCAGTTGCGCCAGGGCTTCGATCGACTCTTGCACGCATTTTTCGACGGCATCCTTTTCGCGTCGATCGACGCGGTTATCATTCATCAGCGCCTGCTCGATCTTCGTGGCCACGTCACCGTTGGCGCGGAGTACGCGCAACAACTGATTGGCCAGAACGTCGTCTCGCAGCACCGTCTTCGGTACCGCATAGCCAACACGGCCGAAGTGCCAGTCCCAGGCGTCAAGCACCAGGTCAGCTTCCGGTACCGCCGCATCCTGACACCACTCAATAATCTGGTAGACCTCATGGCCGGTTGGCTCGTGAGTCTTAATGCCCGGCCGCAGTTTGTTATACAGCGTTGACGGCGCCACCTTAAGGCGGTTGGCCAGCGCCTCAACCCCGCCTGGATAAGCCCGTGCACACGTATAGAGTGCGTCCCAGAAATTGATCGTGCTGTATTCGCAGGTCATGATAAAACCCCTGTTCTTTTATCGGTGACAACGTGGCACTTCATGCCTATAGTGCATAGAAAGCCGGTGCAGGCGCGACCTGCACCGGGTAAAACGGCCACGGTCAGGCAGCCGCAAGGAAAAAGGCGGGTGTTCTGGCTGCAGCCGACAATATCGCTCCCCAGCGCAATCATCGTTTTAGACAGAACACCCATGAAAATCGACGTACAAATGCACCTCGGCAGCCGAGGTGACAAACACCGTATCGAACTTGACCTGCGAACTAGCGCTGGAGAATTTATCGAACTATCTCTACCGCGCGCTGTCTTTCGCGGCATGGTCTTCGACGCGATGGCCAAAGGCATCATCGTGCCGTCTGAAATCACAAGCGCAGTGCAGGAAGCCGCCACAGTCATCGTTCAGTACCCAAAGGAATCATCATGACCAACGAAGAGCTGCTCATAGAGCTCGAAACGCTCGTATCTGCCATGGAAGACAGCCTCGCCGTCATCGCAGGAACCATTGCCGAAGTTGCCGGACCAGCCGCAACACTTGGCCACCTAGTCGCCGGGCGGCACGGCATGGAAGTGAGCCATGGCCCGAATGAATGGCGCGACCGCCTGCTTCGGTCAGCGGCCAGAATCGTCGCGCTGAAAGCCCGTCCGCACGCAGCGAACGATCCAGCGCTGCAAGATCTGATCGCCAGGGTGCTTCAAGGTCCGCATAAAAAGAGCGGGATGCACTAGCACCGTGATCGATGCGTCGCGTCTGTTGAGTAGTCACTTGGACACCGCCGTTTCTGTGGATCGGCGGAGGTACGCCCAGTCAACATCGGGGCGCAGGTCTTCGCAGCGAATTTCGCCGGCCGTCTCGCGCTCGATATTGATGCAAAGGCTTTCGTTGAGGCGTTGGCCAACTGAAATTGCTTTCCGTAGGTACCCAATGGTCGTATTGCAACGCTCCGCAAAGCTTGTCTGTACGGGCTTTTCGAGCCCGTTGATGTATATGCGTAACTTTTCCATGCCAAAAGATTACCACGCGGTAACTGTACGACGCAATACCGCGCGGTACTTTTTTACATGATTACCATCTGGTAAAAGAAACCATGGATGAACACGATATCTGGCGCGAAAAACTTCGGCGGCTTGTAGAAGGTCTGGGCAGGGGCGGTCGATCTATCGTCGCCAATGCGCTCAACAAGGATCCAAGCTATGTGTCTCGAATGATGTCTGACCCAACGACGGAGCAGCATCGCAAGGTGACGCATGAAACCTATTTTTTGTTGAGCAAAGCATTCCCTAACTGGCTCGATGACGCGCCGCCGTCCGAAGGGAATTCAACTCACAACGAAAACAAGCTACACAGCCAGGCGGTTATCTACGAGGTACAGCCGAAATCTAAGCGTGATCGATCTATTGACACGCTGCTTCAAGTTGCTGCCCGTATCAATGATGACGGTATCGAACGGCTCATTGGCATGGCCGAAGTTTTGTCGCAAAGTCACCCTGTATCGGCCAAGCAAACGCGCAAGTGATTTCGATGGCAGAATGGCGCAAACGTATTATACAAACCAATCTTGATTTTTAACGGCCTATATACATATGTATGACATCCTAATGTTGGCTCTTTCGGTGGCATTTTTTGGCGTTTGCGGCTGGATTTTGCTATCAAAAGCGCCCAAAAAAATTAAGCAGCTTGAGGAGGTCATTCAAGACAAAACGAGCCAGATCGACTTCCTTAGCACTGAAAATACAAGGCTTAGCAAGATTGTCAACGAAAGCGCGCTCAAACGACTCGGTAGCACGGATCGACAGGAAATCGATGGCTTTACTCTGCAAAACCAGATTCCGGTCAAGGCGCGTGTCTTTTTGTGCTACACAGACTTTCATGGGGAGCCCACTGAAAGACAGGTTGATATCGAGACCTGTGACCTAAGCTCTCAAAATGGGTACTTCACTGGCTTTTGCCACCTAAAAAATGAAGTAAGAACCTTCAAGATCAGTCGTGTACGGGCGTGCGTTGACCTGGATACGGGTGAACTGATTAGCGATTTCTCAGAGTTTGCACAAAATCGTAAAGTGACCTGATCGCCAACGTACAGAAGCCTTGAGCAGTTGAACTAAAAGACAAAGGACAACAATGTCTGAACAAAACCCACCAGTTGCCACCGACGATATGCCTGTTGGTCCGCCTAAGAAATAGCAAACTCCGTACGTCACAACAAAGCCACCTTCGGGTGGCTTTTTCTTTTTGTGCCCCTCAAAAAATAGTTACCGCCTGGTATTGACTTGGTTAATTACCGCGTGGTAACTTTTGTTTTGTCAGCAGCACCAGGCCATTCGGCGGGTGGGCGACAAAACCGCAGCATCCTCTGCGATCCGCCCGGAGCAATACGCCGGCTGGGCGGCGCAAAAAAGCCCTGAAGACTGTTAGCACACAGAGACGGGTGGATCGCAGAGGGCGCTGCTTAACGGAGAGGTTGCTATGCACATCGACGTTGGTGGTTACGCAGAGAGCGAGCTGCGCCAGGCATACCGGGATTCGCACCTGGGGCTGGCCAAGGTTTCTTTCGATCGGGCGGTATCGACAGATCTGTTGCTGAGAGGTCTGGTCGGCATCATCAAAGCCCGGCGCAAACTTGCCAAGCGCGTCGGGTCGTGCGTGCAGCCCTCCCTGATTTAAGGGGGCTGGCGATGACTAAGAATTTACGAACCGGAATCTGTGCGGTGCTGCTATTGGCGGCGTATTGCGTCGTATCAAACATGAGCTTCAACGACGACGTGGCGATGGAGCAGGCCAAACACGAGTTCTGGCTGCGCGTGCGCGCTGAAAAAACGGTGGTGCAGCTATGAACCATTGGAGCATTCCGCGGTTCATGATCGATATCGAAGCGCTCGGTGGCAAACCGGATGGCGCCATCGCTACGATTGGTATGGCACTTTTTGACTTTGCCAAGGCCGGTCCGAAGCATAGCTACTACCAGCGCGTCGATATCCAGTCTTGCCTGGATATCGGCCTGAAAATTGATCTGGGTACCTGTCTCTGGTGGATGAAGCAGGCTGATATCGCTCGCGTTGAAATCTACCGGGATGAGGATCGGGTAAACATCGAACTGGCTCTGGTAGCGATGTCGAAATTCATTCGGATGTTCTCTGTCAGTGATGATTTTGAGGTTTGGTCCAGAGGCCCGGATTATGACCTGACGATTCTGGAAACAGCGTTCGAAAGCTGTGGGCTCGATTGCCCGTGGCCGTTTCGGTCTAAGCGTGACCTGCGTTCTGTGCTGGCGGTCAGCGGTGCTGAAATTGCAAATGCGCAAACGCCGGGAAGGCATACAGCGCTGGCCGATTGCTTGACCCAGATTATTGATATACAGCGGGCTGTTCGGCCTGAATTATTCGGAGACATTTAATGACTTGGATACTTTCCCAAGGGCGTCGTCACGTCGATTTTCTGGATCCTCAGCCTGATCAGATTCATATTCTGGACATTGCAGCCGGGCTGGCCAACGAATCGCGGTTCGCGGGGCAGACCCGTAGTTTTTACAGCGTCGCACAGCATTCGGTGACTGGCAGCTACTGCATATCCAAAGAGCACCGGCTGGAGTTTTTGTTGCACGACGCCACCGAGGCCTACATGAAAGACCTGCCACGGCCGCTGAAAGAGCTGCTACCGGATTACAAGGCGATCGAAAAGCGGCTCGATGCGGTGATTCGCTACAAGTACGGCCTGCCGGAGGTATGCACTGAGGCAGTGAAAGAAATGGATGTGATCATGTTGGCCACGGAGCGCCGGGATCTGATGCCGCGCGACTCGGTCGATTGGCAGTGTATCCGTGGCGTGTTACCGCTCGATCGCCGCATCGACCCGGCCAACCCGTACCGAGCCGCATCGTTGTTTATTCGACGCTGGGTTGAACTGACGGAGGGCGCGCTATGTCGGTGATTCGCGACGTGATTGCTGCGCCAGAGCAGTTGCTGATTGCGCTGGCCATAACATTGTTGTTGGTGGCTTTTCTGGCCCTGCTGGCGAGATTCTGCCGACGCGAAGAGATCGCTGAGAAAGGTGCTGCAGACCGAATTGCTGCCGCCGAAGAAAAGCGGCAACGCAAGGCCCTAAAGCGCCGCGTTGATGCAGCGCGGTCGGTACGTTGATATGACAACAGGCTCGCTACCGGCGCTGTATGGCCTTCTCTTCAAGGGAAGCGCCGAGGCTCTCGCTAGTGCCGCAGCGCTTGAAAAGAAAAGGTCGGCGGGCTCAGTGCCAAAACGCCTGATCAGGCGCGACGGTAATGCACGGGATCAGGTCGTCGATGCCATGCGCAAAATCGGTGCGGCATGTACTGCATCGGACATCCAGGCGGCGCTCGGTTATGGATCTGTGCAGATCGTCAATTACCACCTGCAAAAACTGGAAGCGCTTGGCCTCGTCAAGCGCCGCTCGCAGCGCCGCCGATCTGGCCGGCGCGGCGGACACCCATCTGTTCTATGGAGCATCGTTAAAAAATGACACTGATCAACAAAGCGCTCTGCAGCCTGGTAGCTGTAAAAGATGGCGTATTGCCGCTCGATACCTGCCAGGGCCTTATCGATAAATTTAACGACGAGCCAGAGGTGAAACGCGCGGCCTGCCGTGAGTATCAATTCGACGTACTGAACTGCAACGAAACGCCAGGCTGGCGGCCGGCGGCGCAGTATGTTGCAAGCCTGGCCAGCCAGGCGGCGAATGAGTATTTTGAAAATCTCGGTGTGCGCCGGTTTGTGCCATCGGTCGAGCACTTCGAGCACGTTCGCATGAAGCGATACCGGCCAGGCGATGAGTTTACAGACCACGTCGATGTCGGTGATGCGGCCACAGCAGGCCGAATGCTGGCGTGTCTGTTCTACCTGAATGACTGTGACGGTGGCGAGACCAGTTTCGGCGATGGCTTCGACATACGACCAAGGGCCGGCAGGTTAGTCCTGTTCCCGCCCATGTGGATGTTTCCGCACGCTGGTCAGGCTTTGCATAGTGGCTTTGACCGGGTCAAGTACACCGTCGCCACATTCCTGCGCTACCCGGATATGTGCCCGAGCCGGTTATCTGGCATTGCTGGCGCGGCGGCGCCGATGCGCCAAAAGGCTTGATATGGCCAAACGACGAATCCGCTGGGATCCAGAGCTCAAGGCCATGGTGTTGGCGCTGTACCCACACGTCAAAACAAGCGCCATAGCCGATGCACTGGATTGTGCGCCGAGCACGGTGTATCACCTGGCTAATATGCTGGGCGTTAAAAAAACAGCCGAGTTTATGGCCAGCATAAGCAGCGGCCGGATCCAGAATGCTCGCACGCACCCAGGCATGGTTCGGCATCAGTTTCCCAAGGGGCACGTTCCGGCAAATAAGGGCGTCAAGGGTTATCAGGCCGGCGGACGCTCTGCCGAGACCAGGTTCAAAAAAGGCAACAAGCCCGTCAATGAAATGCCGATCGGTAGCTACCGCATCGTCACTGATTCTGGCGGTCGGCAGCGCAAGACCGTTGAGATCAAGCTGACCGATCTACCTGGTCGATACGATCGACGCTGGAAGCCCGTGCATCGCTATGTATGGGAGCAGCATCACGGCCCGATTCCGGCTGGTCATGTTGTCCGGTTTCGCGATGGCATGGCAACGCTGGATCCTGATCTGATCACCATCGATCGGCTCGAGCTCGTCAGCAATGCCGACAACCTGCGGCGCAACTCGATTCATGCGCGCTACCCGGAAGACTTGAAGCGTTTGATCTACGCAAAAATTCATTTAACCAGGCAGATAAACAAACGGAGGAAAAAAGATGGGAAAAACGATTGACGATCTACGGGAGATGATTTTCGAAACGATGCGGGCTGTGAAAGACGGCAGCATGGATATCGAACGTGCAAAAACCGTTGGCGACCTTGGGCAGGTAGTCATTAACAGCGCCAAGGTTGAGGTGCAGTACCTCACATCGGCCCAGGGTAGCCCGAGCGAATTCCTTGAACCGCCAGTCGGACGAGGCGATGTGCCAGGCCTGCCGGATGCGTCGGAAGGCACGCTCATGGGCATGGTAACGCGCCGGCATCGTCTCAAATAAACGAATTTTTATCAAAGGAGTACAACAATGCACGTCATGATCCACGGGCCGCAAGGGTGCGGTAAAACACGTAATGCCGATAAGTTGGCAGCATATTTCGGGTGCCAAAAAATCGTCGAGGTCGAAGACGGAGGCTGGGCAGAAGTCTGCGAGCATGGCCATCGTTTTAAGTATCTGATCTTAACAAACGCTGAGCGCTTGCCTGAAACAACATGGGAGCTGAACGATGTCAGAGTCGTCAGCTTCGAATATGCGATGAGTCTGCTTGAGAAACCGGTTCCAATCCCTGGATTCCTGCGCCGTTCTGGCAGTTTTGGCGGGGGTGAGTGATGGGCGCAAACACCGAAGGAAAAGTCATTGCAGGCCTAGCTGGCGTACCAGGTAAAGAGGCAGGTACGTTCGAAGCGCATCACTGCATCAGAACACCAGGCACGACTCATGTGGTAGCACTTACCGGCCGGTTACACACAGGTAACGAAACAGCGGATGCAGCCAGCAAGGCAGATGCAGAGCGCCTGGCAGCGTGCTGGAATGCGTTTGAAGGCATCGCCACAGAAGCTATCGCGCGCTGCCATGTAGTAGTTAAGCCGATCGAGGCTGGGCCTTGGTCACAGATGGAAGACAGCCGAAGAATTTGGGGCTTTAATCCGCTTGTCGCAGCATCGGTAGCGGAAAATGATCGATGCGCTTACCGGTCGGCTTATAAAGAACTGTACGACGACTGGGTCAATAGACTTGTTAGAGAGATCCGTGAAGCTGCCGGGGCTGCGCGCATGACGGCGAAAGCCAAAGAGTTTTCAGCATACTCAAAGCCAGGCGCGGCACCTGTTATTGATCCAGTGAAGCCGAGTGCCGTCAATCCTGCCAGTCGTCAACTTTTGTGCCCGAGCGCGAAAGAGATCAGCAGTCTAATCTCGGCTGGCTATGGAAACCACGGCCCAGAGGCGCTGGCCGAAATGCTGGCTAAGCTGATTGCTGAAAAGAATGGCGGTGCAGCATGAGCGTTTCACCACCGTGGCAATGCAAGAGAACCGGCTCTCGCTACCACACCATACTTGATGCTGACGGCCGGCCTGTAGCTGCGACCTGCGGCGGCGGTCATTTCAATCCCTATCTACAGGATGAAATTGAACAGCATGCCTTGCTTATTACCGAAGCTCCGAATCTGCTGGATGAGCTTAAGCAGATGGTTCGTGCATACGTCAGGCTGTTGGAGAGCGGACGCGACCGGATTCGAGATCTCGGTGGCGACTGCGACAGTGTAGACGTAATGGGCAAAAACGACCCAAACCTGATCGCTGCTAGGGCTGCAATCGCTAAAGCAACCGGAGGTGGTGTATGAACATCGCTAAAGTATTCAACCATCTCCGCAGCCGTCTAAACAGCGACGAACTCGGCATGTGGTTTGTCCTGTCCTATATCTATGAGCGCGGCCAGCAAGGCATTGAAACACGTGGCACAGACCTTATTCAGAAACTGGAGTTCGGTACCGGTCCGACGGTGCATAAAAAGATTCTGGATCTTGAAGACGGCGGATTTATTCAGGTGTCGGCTTCAGATACCGATGGTCGCGCCAAGTGCCTGAGTATTACCGATGTCGGCCTTGTATTTATGCGCGATCTGGATACAACGCTCAAAGAGGCGTTGTTGTCTGACCGCCAAGGGGTAGCGCTATGAAAGAACGCCCAATCTTATTCGGAGCCCCGATGGTTCGCGCCATCCTGGGAGGCTGCAAGACTCAGACGCGGCGGGTTGTAAAGCCCGTTGGCAATGATGAAGGATTTGTTATTGTCGATCAGGGCGCCGGTGCGTGGGCATATCGATCAAACGATGAGACGCCGCACGCTAGTCCGTACGGGAACGCAGGTGATCGCCTGTGGGTGCGAGAAACATTCCTAACGCTTCATGGTCGCACATTTTATCGAGCGACACATAACGGCGCGGCCGATGAAGATAAGGCGCACGGAATTATATGGAAACCATCGATTCATATGCCGCGCTGTAAAAGCCGTATCACGCTCTTAGTTACTGGTATGCGCGTGGAGCGGTTGCAGGACATTAGCGAGAAGGATGCTATCGCCGAAGGCGCACCTTGGGCGGCGTGCGGTTCCCCGCAGGTGGGAAGCCACAAAGCAGGGTTCGCCCAACTGTGGGAATCCATCAACGGCACCGGATCGTGGGAAGCAAACCCGTGGGTATGGGTTATCGAATTCGAGGTAATGAAATGACAACCGGGAAGCCGGAACTGAATAGCATCGAACGATTTGTTGTGTTCGGGCTTCTTGTTCTAAAAGACATTCTGTCTGCCGTTGGATTGATTTTTGTGCTGGGCTGCATTTTTACTCTGCTTCTATCAATACCGATGTCGGCTTGGGCAGCGCTGGAATATGGAGATTGGCGTATCGCATTATGGGGAGTTTTCTGGATATACGTTGGGTTTTGGATTGACCGGCTTAATTCACATGGAAAATGATATGACAACGAAACTGGGCCGAGCCGCACGACAGCTGTTGGAGGCCTTGGAAAATCGAATTAACGGGATGTGTCCGTCAGCCTTTGAGCAGAAAGCCATCACCGCCATGCGAGAAGCGTTAGACCATTCTGGTGACGCTAACGAAATGGTTATGGATTGGTCAAAAGTAAAACCAGAAGCAATCAAAAGCGACCCAATGTACCAGATGGGATATGCGGCAGCGATAGCCGAGCCTGTGAAGCAGGAGCCGGTGGCAAAAGTAACCGATGTATTTCCTACACGCGTTGAGTGGTTGCGGGAAGTGGCTGTTAATTCATTGCTATACGCCGCCCCAGTATCCGCAAAACCATGCAAAGAGTGTGGTGCAAAGCAAGCACAGATTGACCGCCTGATGCTTGAGTATTGCCCTGATGAAATGACGCATGAGCAGATGCAGGAATGGGAAAGGAACATTAAGCCATTCGTTGAGCCTGTGAAGCAGGAGCCGGTAAATAAGAATGCCCCTTTCGACAATTGCAAATTTCACATCTGTGATTTGCCCGGTCAGTGCATTGGGGAAGGAAAATGCCACCATCCAATAAAAACCATTGAGCCTGTGAAGCAGGAGTCGGCGCATTACGTTGACTCAACGCCGCATTTACATGTCGGTGATTCTTCGTTTGAGGATTGGTATCAATCGCACCCGAAAGCCTCTGGGGGCGATAAACAACTTGCGCGTGACGCTTACGCAGCTGGAATGGGTGATCCACTTGTTGCCGCCGTTGAACCTGTGAAGCAGGAGCCGGTAGCATGGCAAGAAGCTGTCAGCAATGTGGCAAATAACCTTGGTGAAATGGCATCGCAGGCGCATTCACAGCGATTTTGTGATGAAATCAACGAACAGGTTGATATATTGTTTTCGCTAATCGTCGGGGGTAAATATGAACAGAAAAATTAATGCGCTTTCATTGGCAAAACAAGGTCTTCTATCGGCAAGTCATTATCTTGTATCTACGGACAAGAAAATGAGAGCAATTGCAAAAGAAGAGGTGGATAGAATAATTTGTTTAATTGATTCTGTTGCGGTTAGCGAGCTGCCGTGTGCTACACCTGAACGGTCTGTTGAAGAACAGGGCCTGGCGCCGGCTGGCAAGGACGCGGGAGTAGACCAATATGCCTTAATTGCTGCTTCGCATGATTTATTGCAATGCTTGAAGTGGATGGTCGGCCTGTATGAGTGCAAATGCAAAGATGAAAATGGTCTAGTTTCTGGTCCTGAATACTATGCCTCGCTTAATGCAATCGCCAGGGCGACGGGAGGTACAGCCTTAACTCTGCAAAACCTGAGCCAATTGTTTCCTGGCTTCGACCGTATATCTAACAGCGATAACGTCATTGATGCGCGCGACGAATTGCTCGCGGCGCTTGAGCTGCTACTAGACGACTACATTCGTTTGACTCAAAGTGAGAGGCTTGAGTCTGGAAGCGGTGACATTTCGAGAGAGGAAGTATTGGAGGTGTGTGAACCTGCTCGCAATGCAGCAGCCGCCATCGCGCGCGTGAAAGGAACCGATGATTAGCGCACCCGAGCTTTCTCTGATCGAGATCCTATCCAGGCAGGCCGTCAAGGAGTACATGGAGCTCCGGGCGATCAATTCTTCGGAAGATTACGATCGCCAGGCTAAGTCGCCTATTGGTGCGGCTTCCAGCAATATCGTACAAATCGGGTCGTTGTCGGTCCGGAAAAATAAACGTAGCGTCACCGCATCATGAGAACAGCAGCTTATTGTCGATTTTCAAGCGATCGCCAGCAGGAAACGAGCATTCGGGACCAGCTGCGCAACATCGAGAACTATTGCAAACGGGTGGGTTGGCCAACGCCGGCGCTCTATCAGGATCAGGCGTTGTCTGGTGCTCGAAACGATCGACCTGGCTATCAGTCAATGCTGGCAGCGGCTGAGATTGGTGCCTTCGACGTGCTCCTGGTCGATGATCTATCTAGGCTCTCTCGTGATTCGATCGAGAGCGCGAAAGCGATCCGCGCCCTTAAATTCAACGGCATCGTCGTGATTGGCGTATCGGATGGCATCGATACGGGGCGCGATGGCTACAAGCTGGAAACAGGCCTGCGCGGCCTGATGAGTGAGTTTTACCTGGACGACTTGGCTAAAAAGACGCACCGCGGGCTGGTAGGTAAGGCTCTGGATGGTTTCAGCGCCGGTGGTCTGCCCTATGGCTACGGTAGCCACCAGGAAGCCGGCGGCTTTGTTCGAACGATCGACCAGGACAAGGCGCGCTGGGTTCGCTACATATTCGAGCAGTATGCGGCCGGCGTGGCGCCGAGGCGGATTGCGGCTGAGCTGAACGCCAGGGGCGTGCCGAGCCCGCGCGGGACAACGTGGGCGCATAGCGCACTGTATCCGGACGCTAAAGGTGTCGGGATCCTCGGCAATGCAATCTATAACGGCCGGATGATCTGGAATAAAACGATGTGGGTCAAAGATCCGGAGACTGGGCGCCGCAAGCGGGTTGTTCGGCCGATCGACGAGTGGATCATCAAGGATGTCCCGGAGCTTAAGATCATCGATGACGATCTGTGGAACGCGTGTGAGCGCCGGATCAAAGCCGTACGGGAGGCCTCGGCAATTCAAAAAAATGCTGGAAAAATGGCGGTCGGAAGACAAGGTCGGTATCTGCTGTCCGGAATCTTGCGCTGCGGCCAGTGCGGAGGCGCCTATGTGATCGTGAGCAACGGCATGTATGGGTGCGCTGCCCACAAGGACCGTGGCGCACACGTGTGTGCCAATGCTATGCGCGTAAAAAGGGAGAAGATCGAGGATCTGCTGTTGGCGGAAATCCGGCAAAACCTGCTGTCGGAAGAGGCTTACCGGGAATTCGAGGCCAGGACCAGGGAGATACTCAAAGAATCAAGGCCAGACCCGGCAGCCGCAAAGAAACGCCTACAGAGCGCTCAACGCGAGCTGGATAATATCATGGGTGCCATAAAGGCCGGAATCTTCACCAGCGCCACAAAAACGGCCTTGCTGGCTGCAGAAAAGCAGGTGGAAGATGCGAAAAGTGAGCTTGATTCAGTCGCGGCCTTCGAACCGACCCAGATTCTGCCGAGGGCAAGAGAGATCTACAAGGACCTCGTGGCCAGGCTAAACGCGGTTGATGACATCCAGAGAGCTCGCACGGCCATCAAGTTACTACTAGGCTCTGTGCGGATGGTGCCGGAGCAAGGACACCTGTTTGCCGAGATCGCCAGCAGCGAATTTAACGATGCGCTGGCGATAAAGGTGGTTGCGGGGACAGGATTTGAACCTGTGACCTTCGGGTTATGAGCCCGACGAGCTGCCAGACTGCTCCACCCCGCGTCCGAGAAAGTCGATCATTATGCCAAGCGGGTTAATCGCTGTCAAGCATTAATTTAGCGACCTACACGTGCCATATAGGGCGCGCTTTCTATTTTTCAAGCCATGCCAACATGGGCGCCCACTGTTCCAAGTCTTTTCCATGCTTCGAGCGCGGCGGATCAAAGATGGTCCGGCCGGCTGCGGCTGCGTTTACATAATTGGATGTGGGGCGGATATAGGCCAGAATCGGCAAGTCGAAGTGCTGCAGAAACTCTTCGAGCATGGCAGCCGCTCGGGTGCGCGGATCAACACGCATCGCGACGATGCCGACCTTATCCCGCTTGCCCCGCAGATCATTTCTGAGACTATTCAGAAAATCTTCGGTCGCGGCCATGTCGAACACCGACGGCACAACCGGAACGATTACGCGATCGACCAGCCGTATGTAATCGCTTAGCTTATAGCCCTGGAGGCCTGCTGGCGCATCGATGACCGTGACATCTGCACCCTGGGGCAATGAGGCCATTAGCTGACCGCCGCCAAAAAAGCCGTTCACGGCCGGCAATGATTCGTCTCGAAAGGACATCCAGCGCAATGATGATTGCTGGCGATCCAGGTCACACAAGGTAACGCTGAGCCCCTGATTGGCAGCCCAGCCCGAGAGGTTGGTTGCCAGTGTTGTTTTTCCGCACCCGCCTTTGGGGTTACAGACCATAATCGCCGTCATGACTGCCTCGATTTTCTGACAGGTCGCACCTTTAGCGCCCGTTTTGTTTAGACTATCCAATTATAGATTTCTTTGCCCCTTTCGAGACGAGCATCATGAGTGACCTCAGCGCTTCATCGCCCAAACCCGGCAAGCAGCAGGGTATCCAATCGATTGAAATCGGCGGCACGATTCTGCAGGCTCTAATGACCTCGGGTCGACCGACCATGCTGAAGGAGATCGCCCGCCTCAGCGGCATACCCGCTGCCAAGGCACATCGCTACCTAGTCAGCTTCCAGCGCATGGGGCTGGTTAGCCAGGATCTAGAATCCGCCCGCTATCACCTAGGCCCCTTTGCGCTGGCACTTGGCCTCTCTGCACTAGCGGCGCTGGACCCGCCCCGTCTTTCCAACCCTATCCTGGAAGAGTTGTGTGATGAAATCGGCATGGGTGTGGGGCTGGCCGTCTGGGGCACCGCAGGCGCCACCATTGTTCGTTATGTTGATACCGGCGATGCAATTTCTATCTCTCTCAAGGTAGGCCGCGTACTGGCGCTGCATGATTCCGCCACTGGTCGTTGCTTTAGCGCTTTCGGCAATACACCAGCAATTCAGCAAACTTTAGCCGCCGAATTGAAACAGGCCGCCCGCCAGGGCAAAGCCAGCGCTGCCGAACTCAACAAGATTCAGGATCAACAAATTGCCGAAGCTCACAAATTCGGTGTTGCCTGTGCGGGTGGCAGCCATATTCCCGGCATCAATGGCTTAAGCGCACCCGTCTTTGACCACACCGGACACATGGTCGCCGCAATCACCGCCGTCGGGTCTGCGGGTCAATTCAAGGCAGACCCGGCCGGGAAAGAGGCGAAAGCCATCAAGGCTGCTGCGGCCAAGTTATCCAACCTGCTTGGCCACAAGCAATGAGGTCGCTAGGCTTTTTGATCCGGCGTTGAGAGCAGTCGGCCTAGGAGCAAATAAGGCAACAAAATCAGCCAGTACACCCAGGCAAGTGCCAGAAAGTGCAATGGGTTGCCATTTGCATAGTCTGCCATTGCCTGCGCGAACGTATGCCCGTGCAGCATGCCGCGGACGCCCTCCTCGACCACATTGAGAAGCACAACAACCAGCAAATAGATCAGCGAACGTGGCAAAACGGCTCGCAAAAGACCTTCGCGACCGACCTTGGGCATCGGGAAAACCATTTGCCCGATGAGAATGAACTTGGCACATAGCGCTGCCTTGATCCAGGCAAAGCCCCAGGACTCCAAAGGTAAACCAGTTCGCCCTAGGGTTTCATGAATCAGAAGATTCAAGGCGCTAAACCAAATGCCAAAATAAAGCGTCAGGTGAAGCACAGTAAGCGCTTCTGATTTCAAACGCATCTTCAGCGGTTCTTTTTGTTCGGCCATCACTATTTCCCAGATAGGCTGAAGAAACCTGGTGCCCCCAGTCGGAATCGAACCAACGCCTGATGATTACAAATCAACTGCACGACCTTCATGCTATGGGGGCAAACCCAGAGAGGTCGAATTATAGGCGAGATTCAGCTTCGTTGCGCATCAGGCTGTAAACGCACACGCGATGCAATGACACCGCTCAACATAATCAGCGCTACCGCTGCCCAGCCAGTTGCATCAATACGCTCGCCAAAAAACATCCACCCGAAGAGGCTGGCGAAGATCACTGTGGTGTAGGCCAATGCGTTTGAAAAGAGGGTTTTTCCCAGCCGGTACGCCCGTGTTAACGCCAACTGGGCACCTGTTGCGAACAGTCCGGCACCCACCAGCCATGCGATGTCCGGCGTCTCAGGCCAGTGAACCCCATGCCACCCCGACCATAGCCCGGCACCCACCACTGAAAACAGTGAAAAATAAAAAACCGTTCGCCACTCGGGCTCGCCAAGTGCGCCCAGCTGACGAATGTGAAAATAGGCCAAGCCCGCAAGGCCGCCGGAGATCAGACCTAGCAACGCCCCCATCAGATGATCGTCATCGACGGACGGTCGCAGCAAGAGCACGACTCCCAGAAACCCCAGCAGAACCGCGAACCAGGCGAGTCGTGTTGGGCGAAAGCCTTTGAGTAGCATCTGCCAGACGACAAAAAATATGGGGGACGTGTAATTAAGCGTCACCGCAGTAGCCAACGGCAATTGAGTGATGGCATAGAAGTAAAGAAAGAGGGCCGAGAAGCCCGACATGGAGCGCAATGCATGGCTTTTCAGATGTCGGGTGGCTAGGGATTGCTTGCGCAAACAGGTCATCGCTGAAATAACCAGCAAGGCAACTGCGCAGCGCCAAAGAACAATTTCGCCCGAATTGTTGTTCTCAGCCGCAAACTTGACGCACACCCCCATACACCCGAACAGGAGCCCAGCAACCACCATCCATAAGGATTGCCACCCATCACGGTTCGGACGTGCTGGAGAAGACAAGGCCGGGGAGGAGTTCACGCGATGGCTGTTTCGGTCTTAGCCACCAAAGGGTGACAGCTGTGCGCCGAGCCGGCGCCGATAAAACTCGTGAAAGTGCAGCATCCCATCTTCCATGGGTGACTGATATGGGCCCACCTGATTACGGCCGGCACGCATCAGGGCGTAGCGCCCCCGATCCATTCGCTCGCCGATTTCATCATCTTCGACCGCCGTCTCCATGTAGGCCGCCTGCTCGGCCTCGATGAACTCGCGTTCGAACTCAACAATTTCTTCGGGGTAATAGAACTCCACCACATTCAATGTCTTGTTAACACCCTGAGGGTGCAGCGTAGAGACCACCAGCACATGGGGGTACCACTCGACCATGATGTTCGGGTAGTAGGTCAACCACACAGCGCCATGCTGAGGGTTCATCCCCAGATGGGCATACTGGCCAAGCACCTGTTCATGCCATTTGGCATAGGTCGATGAGCCCGGCTTGGCGAGAGACGTGATCCCGACACGTTGAATCGAGTACCAGTCGCTGAACTGCCAGGTCAACTCATCGCAGTTGACGAAGCCACCCAGCCCCGGGTGGAAGGGTTGAACGTGGTAATCCTCGAGGTAGACCTCAATGAAAGTTTTCCAGTTGTAGTTGCACTCGTGCATGACCACCCGGTCAAGCTTGTAGCCCTTGAAATCAAAGGCTTGGGCAAGATCCATTCCCGCTAGATCCTGGCGGATATCGCGCGGCCCACTAAAGAGCAGCCCATTCCAGTGCTGCAGCGGCGACCGCTCAAGGTTCAGACAAGGGTTGTCCGGAAAATGGGGCGCGCCAACAAGGCTGCCCAAGCGGTCATAGGTCCAGCGATGAAGCGGGCAAACAATGTGCTTGTCGATCGTTCCCGAGCCATCAAGCATGATGGCCTGGCGATGGCGGCAAACATTGGACATCAGATCGATTTGGCCGCCCTGATTGACCAGCATGGCACCGTGGTCTTTGATCTCCAGAGTGCGATAAGCACCTTGATGCGGCACCATCAGTTCGTGGCCGACATATCCCGGACCCTGATCGAAGAATACCTTCTTCTCTAGGGCGAACAAATCTTCGTCGAAATACCAGGAAACCGGCAACTGGGCGCGCGCCGCGACCAGCGATTCGGGCGAGTCAAAAGCTGACATCCCCTGCGCCTCCACGCACAAACAGGATTGGAAAACGGGCTATTGTACCGCGCCCCGAAATTGACCGAAAGCCCTGAATCGGTTAAGTTTCTAGGTCGTCACGAACACTCTGGCCGCCCGCAAGGCTGCCAAACCTCTGATTGCCATGCCAGCCCGAAAATCAACCTCACCCGATCCCGCGCAAAGCGTTACCGCCACGGATAGCCTTGGCTTCGAGGCAGCCATGTCCGAGCTGGAAGCGCTCATCGAGGCCGTCGAAAACAACCGGTTGCCGCTGGAGGAAACCTTGCAGAGTTATCATCGCGGTCAGCAACTCATCGCCCGCTGTACCAGCCTGCTACGGGACGCCGAGCAACGGATACAGCAATTTGATGGCAATCGCACAACCGACTACTTTACGCCGCCGGAGCGCGCATGAGTTTTGAATCCTGGATGCAGGATATTCGCGATCGAACCGCACAGTCGCTAGATCGTCACCTCCCCCCGGTGGACCATTTTCCACAGCGTCTGCATGAGGCCATGCGCTACGCCTGCCTAAATGGTGGCAAGCGCCTAAGGCCCATTCTGGTGCATGCTGCCGGTGAGGCCTCGGGTGCCTCGGCTCTCATCCTGGATTTCTGTGCTGCCGCTGTCGAAATGATTCATGTGTATTCGCTCGTCCATGACGACATGCCCTGCATGGATGACGACACACTGCGTCGCGGACAACCCACCTGCCATGTGCAATATGACGAAGCGACAGCCCTACTCGTGGGTGACGCACTTCAGACCCAGGCCTTTATCACGCTGGCTAATATCCCCGTCGACCCTGTCACGGTGAATGGACTGATTCGTACCTTAGCGCTCGCCTCGGGCGCAGCCGGCATGGCCGGTGGCCAGGCCATCGATCTCGCGGCCGTGGGTGAACAACTAGATGCCGCGCAGCTGGAGCAGATGCACATCATGAAAACAGGTGCACTGATTCGTGCCTCAATCCGGATGGGGGCACTGGCAGGCGAATCACTAGAACCCGCTCAACTGGAGATGCTAGACCGCTTCGGCAAAATCCTCGGACTCCTGTTCCAGGTTGTGGATGACATTCTCGACTGCACGGCCAGCACGGATACACTGGGTAAAACGGCTGGCAAAGATGCGGCAAGCGACAAGCCGACCTATGTCAGCCTGATGGGGCTTCAAGGTGCACGCACCTTTGCTCAGGAACTCCTCGAACAGGCTCAGCTGCAGATCCAACCCCTGGGCGCCCGAAGCGGCCGCCTGCATGATATTGCGCAAGAAATTGTCCAGCGCACCCACTGATTGACCTGAGATGCCTGATCCCCTGCTTTCCTCCATCAACGACCCGGCCGATCTGCGCAAACTCTCACGCGACCAACTGATTCAGGTCGCTAAGGAGCTGCGCCAGTTTTTGCTCAAATCCGTGTCACAAACGGGTGGTCACCTATCCTCCAACCTCGGCACCGTCGAGCTTACGGTTGCGCTGCACTCGGTCTTTGATACGCCTGAGGATCGGCTCGTCTGGGACGTGGGACACCAAACCTATCCGCATAAGATTCTGACCGGGCGCCGTGAGCGAATGGGCACCCTCCGTCAATTTAATGGCATTGCCGGTTTTCCCAAACGCTCCGAGAGCCCTTACGACACTTTCGGCGTCGGCCACTCCTCAACCTCCATCTCTGCCGCTTTGGGCATGGCGCTCGCTGCCAAACATAAAGGAGACCAGCGTCAGGTGGTTGCCATCATCGGCGATGGCGCCATGAGCGCCGGACAGGCCTTCGAGGCGCTGAACAACGCCGGGGTGGCCAATGCCAACCTGCTCGTTATCCTCAACGACAATGAGATGTCGATTTCCCCGCCGGTGGGTGCGCTGTATAACTACCTGACCCGCCTCACTTCGGGGAAGCTCTACAACACCGCCAAGAAGGGCGCCGAAAAGGTACTGGGAGTCTCCCAGACCCTCCTCGACTTTGCCAAACGTGCCGAAGAGCACATGAAGGGCATGATCAACCCCGGCACCCTCTTTGAAGAGTTTGGCTTCCACTATTACGGTCCCATCGATGGCCATGATCTGGATGCCCTGATCCCGACGCTGCAGAACCTTAAGAAATTGCCTGGGCCGCGTTTTCTCCATGTCGTCACCCGCAAAGGACAGGGTTACAAGCTCGCCGAAGAAGATCCGATTCTGTACCACGGCGTTACAAAGTTCGAGACGACGGAAGGTCTGGACAACACCAAGACTCAGAAATCTTCCGCACTCACCTATACCCAGGTCTTTGGTGACTGGCTCTGCGATACCGCCGCGGCAGACCCCCGCCTCGTGGCCATTACCCCGGCCATGCGTGAAGGATCTGGCATGGTGGCCTATGCCGAGCGTTTTCCTGACCGCTATTACGACGTGGCCATTGCCGAACAACACGCCGTAACTCTCGCTGCCGGCATGGCCTGTGAGGGCCTCAAGCCTGTGGTTGCGATCTACTCTACCTTCTTGCAGCGCGGTTACGATCAACTGGTGCACGATGTGGCGCTACAAAATCTGGACGTCACTTTTGCCGTCGACCGTGCGGGCCTTGTGGGCGCCGATGGTCCTACTCACCACGGGGCCTTTGATCTTTCCTACGCCCTGTGCATCCCGAATATGGTGATTGCCACGCCAGCCAACGAGCGCGAATGCCGCCAGCTCCTTAGCACCTGTTACGAATACCCCGGACCGGCCATTGTTCGCTATCCGCGAGGCAGCGGAACCGGCACGATCCCCAACATGGACCTAGCACCCCTGCCACTGGGCAAGGGCACTATCGTTCGTGAAGGTTCTGGGATTGCCTTCCTGGCCTTCGGCAGTCTGCTATCCACGGCTGAAACTCTGGGCGAACCATTCAATGCCACCGTGGCCAACATGCGCTTTGCCAAGCCGCTAGATATGGCGCTCCTGGCAGATGTTGCCCGAACTCATTCACTGATTGTCACTTTTGAAGAAAATGCCGTGACCGGTGGCGCCGGAAGTGACGTGGAACGCGCGCTACAATCACTTAATCTACACCGACCCTGCTTACGTATTGGCCTGCCCGATCAGTTTATCGAACACGGCGACATGGCAAACCTCTACCAGTCAGCCGGGCTGGATAGCGCCACCGTACGCAACCGGATCGAGCAATTTATTCATCAGCACCAAAATTAAAACATCATGACCCAAGAGAAAAAAACCGTGACCGGCATGCCGGATGTCCAATCATCCGCTGACAGCCGCCAAATTGCGATCAATAAAGTTGGTATTAAATCGATTCGCCACCCTATTGTGGTCGCCGACAAGGCTGAAGGCGTGCAACATACAATCGCCAACTTCAACATGTACGTCGGGTTGCCGCATAACTTCAAGGGCACCCATATGTCGCGCTTTGTCGACATCCTGAACAATCAGTCGCGCGAAATCTCCGTTGAAAACTTTCCGGTGATGCTCAAGGAGATGGTGGAACGGCTCGAAGCTGCATCCGGGCATATCGAGATGAACTTCCCATATTTCATCAACAAAGCAGCGCCGATCTCCGGCGTGCAAAGCCTGATGGATTATGACGTAACCCTGATCGGCGACATCAATGGCGACAATATCTGCGTCGCCGTCAAAGTGGTCGTGCCAGTCACCAGCCTCTGCCCGTGCTCCAAGGAAATTTCGGAACGTGGCGCGCATAACCAGCGTTCTCATGTCACCGTCACAGTGAAATCGCAGGACTACATCTGGATTGAAGAAATTGTGGCGCTTGTCGAAAAAGAGGCTTCCTGCGAGGTCTTTGGCCTGCTCAAGCGTCCGGATGAGAAGTACGTGACCGAACGCGCCTATGACAACCCAAAATTTGTCGAGGACATGGTGCGTGATGTGGCGGCTCGCCTAAATAGCGACCCCCGTATCGATGCCTATGTCGTGGAGTCAGAAAACTTTGAATCCATTCATAATCACTCGGCGTATGCGCTGATTGAGTGGGAGCGCCCATCCGCCTGATCGAAAGACGCCGCCCAACAAAAATGCCACCCGAGGGTGGCATTTTTTTGGAACAGCAAGTATGGCTTAGGCCGTTGCCTTGCGCTCCAGCTTTTCCTTGATGCGTGCCGACTTGCCCGAGCGCTCGCGCAGGTAGTACAGCTTGGCGCGACGGACATCACCGCGGCGCTTCAGTTCGATCGATGCGACCAGCGGCGAGTAAGTCTGGAACGTACGCTCCACGCCTTCACCCGACGAAATCTTGCGCACGATAAAATTGGAATTCAGACCGCGGTTACGCTTGGCAATCACCACACCTTCGTAAGCCTGCAGACGTTCGCGCGTACCTTCCTTCACCTTCACCTGAACGATCACGGTGTCACCCGGAGAAAATTCGGGAATGGTTTTACCTTCGCTGACGCGGGCGATTTCTTCCTGTTCGAGTTGTTGAATCAGATTCATGTCGTTGATCTCCTTATTGTGACGACTGCAGAGCTACTCGCCCGATGGCTCGAGTTTTTTGAGTAGTTGCATTTCTTCCTTGCTGAAAGCTCGACCTTCCAGCAGATCAGGCCGGCGCTCACGGGTCCGTTTAAGGGACTCGGCTAAACGCCAAACGCGTATTCTCTCATGATTTCCCGATAAAAGCACTTCCGGGACCGCCATGCCCTCATATTGTTCAGGCCGGGTGTAATGCGGGCAGTCCAGCAAACCTGAAGCAAACGAATCCTCTTCGGCTGAATGGGCGTCATTTAGAACCCCCGGCAACGTGCGCAGAATAGCGTCGATCAGCATCATGGCGGGTAACTCGCCGCCCGACACCACAAAATCGCCGATAGAAATCTCCATATCCACCTGGCGCTCGATAACGCGCTCATCTACCCCCTCATAACGGCCACAGAGCAGCACCAGTGACGGTTGCGCCGCCAATTCACGCACCAGAGCATCCGTCAGTGGCCGGCCTTGCGGTGACAGGTAGATCACATTGCTTGAAACCCCGACCAGCGCTCGTCCAGCACTGATTGCTTTTTCCAAAGGCTCTGGCGTCATCACCATACCGGGGCCGCCACCAAAGGGGCGGTCATCAATGGTTTTGTACGCATTCGTCGCAAAGTCACGAGGATTGATGGCATCCAGTGTCGCGATCCGATTTTCGAAGGCACGGCGGGAAATGCCGAAACGCGTAATCGCCTCGAACATTTCCGGAAAAAGGGTGATAGCGGCAAATTTCATGCAGCTGCCTTTTGCCTTACCAGTCCAGACCCCATTCGACGACAATACGCCCGGGACCTTCCTGGGGCCGCACAATTTCCTTGACGATGTCGCCCACAAAGGGAATCAGGCGTTCCTGGGGCTTCGGCGCCCTATCGTCACTATCGTCTTTGACAATCAGCACCGCATTGGCTCCCGTCTCGATCAGGCGGTCGACAATCCCCAACGATTCGTGCTGTGTATTAAATACCGGCAAACCGATCAGATCAGCCCAGTAATACGACTCGGTTTCCGGTTCAGGGAGTAGTTCCCGGGGGGCGCCTACCCAGAAGCCACGGAAGGATTCCGCGGCCGTACGGTCGGGAGTTTCCACCAGCTGCGCCACAATGCCGTCGCCATGCGCGCGCATCTCAACCGGCTTGACAGCGCGCCAAGGCGCCAAGCCTTCTGAATCAGGTTCTTTATGAGTGATCCACCACGTTGGCAGTTCGAGCCAGCGCTCCGGATCGTCGGCAAAGGGATGCAAATGAAACCATCCTTTAATGCCGTAGGCCGCACCAATGCGGCCCAGCACGACGCAACGCGCAGGCGCTGCGTCGTCAATCATGACCGACTTAGGCTGCAAGCTTGGCAGCGTAGCCCTTGGCCAGCAGCGCAACGCGCGGCGATACCTGAGCACCCACGCTCTTCCAGTATGCCAGGCGATCCATATCCAGACGCAGCGCTTCAGCCGAACCGGAGGCTACGGGGTTGTAGAAACCCAGGCGCTCGACAAAGCGGCCATCGCGACGGGTGCGCGAATCAGCAACGACGACGGTGTAGAACGGGCGCTTCTTGGCGCCACCACGAGAAAGACGAATAACGACCATACGGACAGTTCCGGACAGAGAAAAACCGCAGATTATACAGATGCCGGACAAAAAACGTCAATATTTCCGAACGCTTATCCGGATCAAGCGCATCACATCCGGGGGGCTTAGCTGGAAAAAACGGTGGCAATACTGGCCTGAACCGCCTCAGCCGCGGCTTTCGGATCAGCCGCCCCCCGAATCGGACGACCCATGACGATGTAATCGGCTCCGTTACGGAAGGCTTGCGCTACGTCGACGGTGCGTTTCTGATCATCATCTACCCGGTTCTCGACGGGACGAATCCCCGGCGTCACGATCATGATGCGTGACCCCAGTTCTTTCCGGATTAATGGTGCCTCCAGGCCCGACGAAATAATGCCGTCGCAGCCAGCCTCTAACGAACGACGCGCCCGAGACAACACCAACTGCGACACATCGCAATCAAAGCCCAGATCATCCAGGTCCCCGCGATCGAGGCTGGTCAGTGCCGTCACCGCCAGCACTTTTAGATCTCCCTTTTCTTTTCCAGCCGCCTCCATGATGGCCTGATTTCCATGAATGGTGGCAAAAGCGACGTTGCGCTTAGCCAGCGCTCGAATCGCCGAACGGACGGTTTCCGGCACATCGAAGAATTTCAGGTCAACAAAGACCTTCTTACCCTTTTCGCCCAGCCAGTCAATCAATTCGAAGTAGCCACGCGCCATGAACAGTTCCATGCCGACCTTATAAAAACGAACGCTATCGCCCAACAGCTCAACCAGCGCCCTGGCTTCAGCCGGGTCGGCGACATCCAGGGCGACAATCAGACGCTCATCACGCGGAATGGAAATCTGGGAACGTAGGTCAGTCGTGGTCGTCATACAAAAACTCCGGGGCAGTCAGATCAACGCTGCGCATTATGACAGAGGGGGGAGCCTGCTAAAAGGCATGGTTTCCCGGCAGCATCCGGCGGTGGGATAAATCGGAAAGCTCCGCTGCCACCACACAGCCCAGCAATACCATCAGCCAGCACAGATAAAGCCAGAGCAGAAATACCGGCAAGACCGAAAACGGCCCATAGATCGCAGTGTAGGAAGAGAACTTCTGAAGATAGACACCAAAGCCCCATTGCAGGAGCGCAATGCCAAGGCCGCTGAACAACCCTCCCAGCAAAGCCTCCCGAATCCTGACCCGGCAATTGGGCAGCACATAATTCAACCAGGCCAGAAAAACGACCAGCGTACCAATGCCCACCAAGCCGGAGGCGCCACGACGCACCCAAACCGGCTCATTGAAATATCCGAGCGACAGGGATACGGCCCACATCAGCCCGGCAAACCCCATGCCGAGAACCACCGGCACAATAAGCAAGAGCAGAAGATAATGCCCCAGGCGGTGCATGAATCGTCGATCCGGGATCAGGCGCCACACGCGGTTGAAAGCCTGCTCGATCGCCCACAACATGGCCCAGACCACTCCCAGCAGGAAACCCACCCCGACCAGCGTAAAGCGTGCCGCGTTCGTTGAAAAACTCAACGTGTAGTTCGCGATCAGCTTTCCTGCCTTTTCCGGCAACAGATACTTGACCAGCAACTGATCAAAGGCCGCGTGCACATCGGCAAACCAGGGCGCATAACTCGCCACCACCAGCACCAGCGCGACCAGCGGTACGATCGAAAGCAGCGTGGTGTAGGCCAGCCAAGCGGCCACCACATCAAGCTCGTCAGCACGAATACGCCCAAGCAACGCCAAGAGGGGTTGCAGTTTCAGGCGCAATAATCGCGCCACGAGTCGTAATCGGGAAATCAGGTTGGTCATGCAATACGAGCTGATCGCGGCAGGTTGGTCACAGGTATGATACGGCATGCACAAAATTCTCGTTCTCTACTACAGCCAGAAGGGTGCTGTTGAGGCTCTGGCGCAGTCCCTTGCGCGCGGCATCGATAGCGTACCCGGTGTCGAGGCGATTCTGCGCACCGTGCCCCGCATTAGCACGGTCTGTGAAGCCACCGAGCCCGAGGTGCCGGTCAGCGGCGCGCCCTATGTCTCACTTCAGGACCTCAGCGACTGTGCCGGTCTGGCACTTGGCAGCCCCGTCCGCTTTGGCAACATGGCCGCCCCGATGAAGTATTTCTGGGATAGCACGATCGCCACCTGGCTTTCCGGAGAGCTGATCGGCAAACCGGCCGCCGTTTTCACCTCATCGGGAAGCCTGCATGGCGGCAATGAAAGTACGCTTCTCAGCATGATGCTGCCGCTGTTTCATCACGGGATGTTACTGATGGGTCTCCCCTACAGCCACCCGGAACTCTCCAGCACACAAACCGGCGGAACCCCTTATGGCGCCAGCCATATCTCCGGCATGAATGGCGACCCGACACTCTCCGACGATGAGCTAACGTTGGCGCGTGCTCTGGGAAAACGCCTTGCCGAAACTGCCCTCAAGCTGCAGGCAAAGACCTCATGAGCGTCATTCCCTCTGCCTCTCCGGTTCAGATTGATCAGGGAGCGCTCAATCGCTTGCGCTGGGGTGCCGTACTCTCGTGCGTTGCCCTCATCCTGTTGTCGCTCGCCTGGGAGCGATGGCTGGCACCGATTCGCCCGGGGGGCTCCTGGCTCATGCTCAAAGCCGTGCCGCTATTGCTGCCGCTTCCCGGTCTACTCAGAGGCAAACGCTATGCCTATCAGTGGTCATCCCTGCTGATTCTGATCTACCTGTGCGAGGGCCTCGTACGCGGCACCAGTGATACGGGCACTAGCCAGATACTGGCCTGGGTCGAAACCGTGCTGGCCGGCGTTTTCTTTATCAGCGTCCTGGTTTTCTGTTATCGCACCCGGCCCTCGCTGACCAACCCGGCCCTCAAACGTTCACGCAAGAAGGCGTCAGCCTAGGGTCAGAGGGTGCGGTCGGGCGACGCGCGCCTAAGCCCCTGCTCCGGTTCCACCTACGGTCAGACCATCGATACGCAGGGTAGGCTGACCAACCCCGACCGGTACGCTCTGCCCTTCCTTGCCGCAGGTACCCACACCGGAGTCCAGGGCTAGGTCGTTACCCACCATGCTGACGCGAGTCAGCGCGTCCGGCCCATTGCCGATCAATGTCGCGCCCTTGATCGGATACTGGATCTGGCCGTTTTCGACCCAGTACGCTTCCGACATGGAAAACACAAATTTTCCATTCGTAATATCAACCTGACCACCACCAAAGTTAACCGCATAAATACCCTTGTCGATCGATGCCACGATTTCCCTGGGATCCATCTGACCGGGCAGCATATAGGTGTTTGTCATGCGTGGCAGGGGCAAGTGGGCATAGGATTCTCGCCGGCCATTGCCGGTGGGTGCGACACCCATCAAACGAGCGTTATGCGTATCCTGGATGTACCCCCGCAGAATGCCATCTTCAATGAGGACAGTCCGCTGAGCCGGTGTACCCTCGTCATCCACATTCAACGAGCCACGACGACCTGACAACGTGCCGTCATCCACCACGGTGACCCCGGGCGCCGCAACACGCTCGCCGATCCGGTTGGCAAATGCGGAACTGCCTTTTCGATTGAAGTCGCCCTCGAGCCCATGACCAATCGCTTCGTGCAACAGGATCCCGGGCCATCCGGGGCCCAGAACCACCGGCATTTGACCCGCTGGTGCAGGCCGCGCATCGAGATTCGTCACTGCCTGATGCACAGCTTCCCGCGCATAACGTTGCAGTAAGTCATCGGTAAACATAGCGTAATCGGTCCGACCACCGCCGCCGGCGTAGCCCTGCTCGCGTCGTCCATCCTGCTCCACAATCACAGTGAGCCCTAGCCGGACCAAAGGACGAACATCCGCAACCCGTTGCCCATCGGCACGCTGGACCATTACCACGTCGTATTCCCCCGAGAGGGATGCCATTACCTGTTTGACCCGGGGGTCAATCGCCCGCGCCAGATGTTCCAGCTTTTCCAGCAAAGCGACTTTTTCGGGTGCCGGCAACGAGGCAATAGGGTCGATCGGCAAATAGCGATCTGCAGCAATCGCTTCTCGCGTCGCGACTTCAACCCCCGCTGCATTGCCCCCTGTTGCACCAATCTCACGCACGGCGGCACTGGCAGATCTCAGGGACGGCAACGACACGTCATCGGAATAGGCAAAGGCCGTCTTCTCGCCACTGATGGCGCGAACGCCCACGCCTTGATCAATACTGAAACTCCCGGCCTTGACGATCCCCTCTTCGAGGCTCCATCCCTCTGACCGGGTTTTCTGGAAATAGATATCGGCATCATCCACGCGGCCACCCAGGATATGCCCGAGCACGCCCTCGACTTGCGGGGACGTGAGTTCATGGGCTTCCAGCAGAAGATTTTCTGCCAGGCCCAGCGTGTTCTGAGAGGAGGTTTTCTGCATCGTCATGTCGTAATTCTACGGTGTTTCAATGCGGGCAGGCGGTGACGGATGGTTTCAAGACGCTGACGGTTGAAATCGGCGCACACCCAACCTTCGCCACTGGGCAAGACGGAGAGAATCTCGCCCCAGGGATCAATGATCATGCTGTGGCCCCAGGTCTTGCGCCCGGTTTCGTGCCGGCCTCCCTGAGCACTGGCGATGACGTAGCACTGGTTCTCGATGGCGCGTGCGCGCAGTAGAACCTCCCAGTGCGCCTCACCGGTGGTTGCCGTAAAGGCCGCGGGCAGAATCAGGATATCGACGTGGCCCAGCTGGCGGAAATACTCGGGGAAACGTAGGTCGTAACAGATGGATAAACCAATACGGGCAAAAGGCGTATCAAAGGCAACCGGGATATCACCGGCTTCGATACTCAAAGACTCATCGTAACTCTCGGCACCAGCCTTGAAACCAAACAGATGCATCTTGTCGTACCGACTCACCTGCTGCCCCTGCGGATCAAAAACCAGCGTAGCATTCAGCGCACGGGACGAATCCCTCCCAAGCAATGGAATAGATCCGCCCACCAGCCAGACCTGATGCAATGCCGCAAGCTCAGCCAGCAGCGATTGCAGCGGCCCTGTGCCCGGCACCTCGCGAACAGCCAGGCGCGCCTCGTCCGTTGCACCGATCATCGGAAAGAATTCGGGCAGCACGATAAGTCGTGCACCATCGGCCGCCGCACCGGCGACCAGACGCCGAACCGCCGCCACGTTATCGTCCACCCGCGGGGTCGACACCATCTGAACGGCCGCCACACGGATCAAGGCACTGGGTTCGCGGCTCGATTCGCTCATGGATTCCCCCCGGCAGGTTGCGGTGCTGGCGCCAAGGTCGCGGGTTGCGCATCCGGATCATCAGAGATAAGTCCTGAGAGTCCCTTGCCGGCTTTTTCAACCGCATCTACAGGGATCGTCATGATGTCCTGACCCGCCTTCATGACATTCGAGGGCAAGGACTCCTTATCCACTTCCGGATCTGACCAGGTCCCCGTAATGTGATACTGGTAAGAGAATAGCCGACTCAGCGGGTCGCCCAGCACCTTCTGCGTCAGGAAGGTTGCTGCACCGGCGATCGGATTCAATACCGTCACCCCGAGCGCCACGCTATTGCTCAGCGCCGGTCGAACGATCACCCGGACATCCTGAGTCTGGGCAGCCAGATTGGTCTCGCCACGCATCAGTACCCGCGCTGCTGGCGTATCCATTTCCAGATCCGAGGTCTTCATCAGTCCATCGCGAATATCGAAGCGGCCTTCGATCGCTTCGAAGGCTAGGCCCTCGCTGAAGATATCCCGGAAATCCAGAGACAGGCGCTGAGGTAACGACTGCAACGACAATAATCCGAGTAGGCGACCGGCACCGGGATCCATTTTGACAAACTGCCCATTCTTGGCCGACATCTTGAAATTGCCCGACAGCTTGCCCGGGTCGAATGCAAACGGATTTGCCGGCCAACTCACCTGCCCCTCCATCTGGGCCGTTCCGCGTTTGACGGTACCCGGAAACCCCAGCTTGGTCAGAAGATTTCCGACCTGAGGACTTTGCATTTTGAAGTCCAAGGCGGTCATATTTTCCCGGGCAGAACCGCGACCGCTCCCCTGGTTTCGCATGACCCAGTTCAACCGCCCGCTAAAACGCAGATCCGGTCCATCCAGTTGGAAGGGGTCGATTCGCCACGAATGCGCATCACCCGTCTTCTGGTTGCGCGCCCGGAAATTCAACTTGCCCCAGGGCTGACCCTGCCACTGCAAATCATCCACACGGAAGGCAAGGTCGGGCAGGCTCTCAATCTCTGACCGCGCACCATCCCCCTTCGCGCTGCTGCCTGCCGAATCTGCCGCTGCCGTCAGATCCAGACGGCTCAAGTGGCCCTTGAGCAATCCCTGCTGGCCTCCGGGTTCCGTACCCGGCGCGTACCATTCCACATCCCCCTGCAACTCCTTGCTACTGACCTGGACCGACAGACGCTCTGCCATCGGACGCGCGGTCAAACGGAAGTTCTGGAGCTTTTGACCAAATGCGATCACACTGGGGGCCTTCAAAACAATGGGCACCTTCAGATCGACACTTTTCGCAGTCCGGTTACCGCCCTGCGCACCCGCACCCATCCCGAAGGCCTTCATCCAGTAATCCAGATTAAAGGGGCGTAGGGACTCCAGATGAATACCCGGTTCGCCGTGTTCTCCGGCAGACGGCAACGAGCCCGAGCCTAGCACCAGCCGGCCGCGAACGACCTGACCCCGCCCATTTTGCGAGAAGGTCCCGGCCAGAGCGTTGCCTAGCGCTACACGCCAGACTTGATCAACGGCCGCCTCAGGACGTCGCAACGCACCAGCAGCTGTTTGCCGTGTCAGCGTGAGGGGCAACGCCGTGGCCGCACTTTTATTAAAGGGTTCTGGCAATGAAGACGTCAGGCCCTTGAGATCAGAGCGCAGAATCAGATCGGCTTTACCGGCCCGCAAGGTGACATGCGCATCCCAATTCGTCTGGCCCGATATCTGTTCGAACAAGGGCCAACCATAATGTTGGCGGAGCTCTGCTGCCGAAGCGCGACCACTCGCTTCAACCTTGGTTCCTGCGGCATCCGTGGCCAGACGTACTGTTAACGGCTGCCCCGACCACTGCCCCTGCAGTCCGCTGCTATCCAGCGAATGATCGGTAAATCGCAAGCTCCCATTCAACATGGAAACGGGTGGCGCGCCTGCAAGAATCGTCACGCGATTGTCTTTGAACTCGTAGCTGCCACTGATCTTCGTCTCTGCAGGTGTCAGCAGATTCAAATCCAGTGTCAGGTCCAGCTTGCCATTACCGCTAGCCGCCATGCCCTCTGCGAAGTGATGGATATGATCCGCGACAGGGGTCTTCTGCAAAAACAACACGGCACTCTCTGTCGGACCTGTCGCCTGCCCGGAGATCAGCAGATGATTTTCATAGGCGCTCACATCGGGCATCTCGGCCTTGATGGCTGAGAAGCGCATTTCATTGATCCATCCATCACTGGCCGTGATGTTGATACGGTTCTGGTTCATCACAAAAATGGCATCGAGTTTCTTCAGGGGCGGATAGCCATCCCCATATTGAACCGTCACGTCCTTGGTTTTGAATCCGAGAACAAACGTACCCGCGGCCCCCGTTGCTTCACTCGCCCCGGGCGCGCTGCCGGGCACAGGTGAACCAAAGGGCATATCCCACACAGCACCTTCCATATCGATATGAAAATCGGAAATGCTGCCGTCGCGGATTGCACCCTTCATCCATGTGGAAATATCGGCCGAGGCACTGAGGGGCACATATTTCCAGCCGCTCTCCGTTTTTGCTTTGGCAAAGTCGATCTTCATGTCGATCAGCCCCGCACGATCCCGCTCACTGGCCTCGGACGAGATCAGCCCGGACCACGAACCGTTGACCAAAGCCTCCAGGTCATCGTTCAGCATGCGTAAGGATTTGATCGACACCGATAACCGGTCAGCGGCATCTGACTTGTCTTTCTGTAATTCCCAGCCAATCTGGCCCGTCAGTGCCGACAGCGGCACTTCATTAATCGGGAGTACGCCCGGCATGGCAAGCACCATCCCGGAACTATCCAGGGTCAGCTTTCCCTGGTTCTGATCAAGGACGACCTTGCCCGAGAGGCCCCGGACAAACCGCTGGCCATCCTCAGACTGCAGGCTCAGACCGGTGAACTCGGCATGACCTTCATAGGCCTTGGCCTGACCATCGGTCAACGTGAACTCGGCGGACAAATTCTCCAGAACGCCCGCCGGCTTCATTCGGGCCAGCCGTTTCTGCGTGTCTTCCGGCAACGGCAAGCGTGTCGACAACTGGTAGATACGTGCCAGATCGAGCCGGCTCGATTTGAAAAGCACCCGGCTGTTGAGCCCCGAGGCGCCATCGGGACTCAGGCGCTGGATTGCGATATTGGCCGGGGGCTCCTGCTTCCCGGTTGCATCCGTAAACGTAAAGCCCTTCAGCGCCAGTTTGATCGTCTGCCCCCCGGAGCGCTTCACATAGTCGAATTCCGAACGCGCCTTCTCCAGTATCAGGGGCTCCAGGCGATCCGCCAGTTGAACGTTGATATCAGAAAGGGTCACCACCCCGTCGGCCTTGGCCAGATTCAGCCCGGTGGCCTCCAGTGTGACATCCAGGGCCGCTCTCCCTTGCTTCACAGGAATCGGGTAATCGACCCAGGGCTTCCACCCGGCCAGATCGACATCCTGCATCTGCAGTGCAATCTCCAGCTCCCAGTCCTGCCAATCCTTGAAACGCTCCCCCAGCCATTTGGCACGCCCCTTGAACGGACTCCCCAGCGCGACCGGTGGGGTAAACGCCAGCTCCAACCGGTGCCGGGCATTCCCACTACGCATCCTGACACGCACATCCTGCAATACCAGCTCGGGTGCCAATCGTTTGCCATCACGCCACGTTAGTCGGTCTGTCGCCAGCTGGAGCGTTCCCTGCTCCAGCAGTGCATCCACGCGAAAGTCACCGCCACCCCCCAAGGGCAGACCCGCCAGAAAAAGCTTGCCGTCGCTATCCCGCCGGAAATCAAGCGTGGGCGCGGCAATTGCCAGCGACCGGAACCCCAGGTTACCTGTGAGCATCTCCCACCAGGAAAGGGTCGCTTCAATCCGGGTCAGTGTCACCGCCGGGCGTTGCCGTGCGTCAAACACCACCACGTCATCCAGCACAAAGCGTGGATGCGCGGTCGACCACGCCCCGTACAGATTGCCTACCGAGACTTTAACGCCCAGTGCCGCTCCCACCTCTTGCGCCAGATCCGAGCGATAGTCATTGATGCGGGGGAAGAGCCAGAACTGCAGGACGCAGGCAATGGTCACGCAGGCGGTCACGATCATGCCCATCACAATGACCAGTGCCATCCGGAGGCGACGATGGGCAAGCAGCTCCCGCAGCGTCACAAAAGGACCCTTCAGCCAACGCAATAGCAGGGAAAAAAAATGCGGCAAGAAAAACCCAACTGAATATGATCCGGAAACCACGGCTTCCGGCGGTTTTCCCCCAGATAGACCGGAAGAACGCTTAGTGCCACAATTTTAGCTGATCCCTGTTCGTTCCTCGCGCCCCTCGGCAGACCATCCGCCTTTTTACGCACTTCTTTCCATCGTTTCTGCTTCTCTTATTGACTATGACCAGCCCCTTCCCCCTTGCCGCGATTGCCGCCGCTGCCAGACCGCACCCCTCTGCCATCTCCGGGGCCAGTTTCGCGGAACGCCTGGCATATACCTGCCGGCATAGCCGCTTCGTCGACCAGCTCATTAAAGCCCGGCCCGAGATCACGGCCTGGTTGGAGCGGCACGATGGGCGCGCGGTCAGCGCCAGCACGATGCACCAATATCTGGCGGAAGGGTTTTCCAGTGAGGCAGCATTCGATGAGGGCTGCCTGCAGAGCGCTTTGCGCCGCCTGCGCCAACGGGTGATGGCGCACCTCGCTCTGCGGGACCTGGCCGATGGTGCCAGCCTCGCCGAAATTGTCGAGACCATGACGAATCTGGCCGATGTCACCACGCTTTTTGCCCTGGACAGGCTACACGATGACCTCGCAATCCGCTACGGCCAACCCCAGTCAGCTAACAGCACGCCTCTGCATCTGGCGATTGTGGGCATGGGCAAACTCGGCGGCCGCGAACTCAATGTTTCTTCGGACGTTGATTACATTTTTGTTTATCCGGAAGATGGCGAAACGTCGGGTCGACCCGACGGCGGCGGTCGCATCGACAACTACGATTTCTTTACACGACTTGGTAAGCGCCTGATCGCCAGCCTCAATGACACCACGGCTGAGGGCCAGGTTTTCCGGGTTGACATGCGGCTCAGACCCAACGGCGATTCGGGGCCTCTCGTTTGCTCCAGCGACATGCTGGAAAACTACTTCATTGCCCAGGGGCGCGAATGGGAGCGCTATGCCTGGATCAAGGCCCGGGTGATGAATGACAGCGACCCGGCCTGCATGCCGGCACTCACCACGGGCACTGCCCGCCCTTTCGTCTTCCGGAAATATCTTGATTTCGGGGCGATCAATGCCATGCGCGCCCTTCATGCCCAAATCCGTCAGGAAGTCACCCGTAAGGATCGTACCGAGCACATTAAGCTTGGTCCCGGCGGCATCCGGGAGATTGAATTCATTGCCCAGGTTTTCCAGCTGATCCGGGGCGGCCGTGACAGTACCCTGCAGATACGACCTACCCTGCTGGTGCTGGAGCGCCTGGGAACGACTGGCCAATTAGCGATGACCGATGTCGAGGCGCTGACCGATGCCTACGTGTTCCTGCGCCGACTCGAACACCGACTGCAGTTTCTGGATGACGCGCAGACCCACATGCTGCCCGAATCGCCCACAGACCGGGCACTCTTGGCCGAAAGCATGGGCTATGCCAACTGGGAGGCGTTGTATCAGGCGCTTAACGATCACCGCGACACCGTAAGTCAACACTTTCAGGCCGTTTTCTCAGACCCGAACGACAGTGATGACGCAGCTCCCATCCAGGGGCTCTGGCTCAACAGTGAGGCAAACGAGGCATCCGAAGAGCAGCTCGAATCACTGGGTTATCGGGATGGCGCTCAACTGGTCGCGCGCATCAGAAGCTTCCGCCAATCCAGCCGGTATCAGCAACTTCCAGCCAGCAACCGGGAGCGTCTGGATGCCGCAGCCTGTAGTCTGATCAATCTGGCGACCAAGACCGCGTCGCCTGATGCTGCGCTATTGCGAGGCCTCGACTTTCTCGAATCGATTTCAGGACGCGGTGCGTATCTGGCGCTGCTGCAACAATACCCGCTTGCCCTGCAACGCGTTGCCGACCTGGTTGGTGCCTCTAGCTGGGCGGCCCATTTTCTCAGCCGCCATCCGCTCGTGCTCGACGAGCTGCTCGATCAGCGTCTCCTTGATACCGCCACCGACTTCGACGCCTATCGGGTCGAACTGGACCGTGCCCTCGCACAGGCACACGATGATTCCGAAGTGGAAATGAATGTCCTAAGGGAAATGCATCACGCCCAGGTGTTCCGTCTCCTTGTTCAGGATCTGGCCGGCTTGCACAGCCTCGAACGCATCTCGGACTTTCTCTCCGAGCTGGCCGACATCATTCTGGATCGCACCATTCAGCGTGTCTGGGCAAAACTCACCAAGCGCCATACCGATACACCCCACTTTGCCGTGATCGGCTACGGCAAACTGGGGGGCAAGGAACTGGGCTATGGTTCAGACCTGGATGTGGTCTATCTCTTTGACGACCCCGATCCCGATGCAGCACAGACCTACATGCGTCTGGGTCAGCGCCTGACCACCTGGCTGTCTTCACAAACCTCTTCCGGGATCGTCTACGAAATCGACACGCGGCTCCGCCCCAATGGGGAATCCGGCATGCTCGCCATCAGCCTGGATGGGTTCCGTGATTATGAAGAAAAGTCTGCCTGGGTCTGGGAGCATCAGGCCCTTACACGGGCGCGATTTGTCGCCGGCGACCCTGCACTGGGTGCCCGCTTCGAAGCGGTACGCAAGACCATCCTCTGCGCCCAACGCGACATTCCCAAACTCCGCGATGAAGTCCTTGCCATGCGTCAGAAAATGTTCGACGCGCATGGGAAGGCCACGCCCGGTGCGTTTGACATCAAACAGGACCCCGGGGGCATCATTGACGTTGAGTTCATCGTGCAGTTCCTAATCCTTGCGCACGCGCACCATCACCCAGACCTTACCGAAAACCTGGGCAACATCGCCTTACTCGGCATGGCCGCGCACCACGGGCTCATTCCCCAAGCGCTGGCGGAAGGTGCTCAGCGCGCCTATCGTGAATACCGCCGACTGCAACACATCAACCGGCTGAATGATTCCCCCAAGGCCCGACTGCCTATCGATTTGCCGCTACAGGCTCATATCAACGCTGTACTCGCTCTCAAGGCCGAGGTCTTCGAGGCCTAAGCGTAGGACTCGCTTTCAAGCGTATTGATCAAGCCTGCTTCTGCGCCTCGACCCAGAGGTTCTTGCATCGGGTCTCGCGCACGAAGAAAGCGGCTATCAGGCCGAAGAAGGCGAGGGCCATCACCACCGACAGACCGAAGCGGAAGTCCGACAGGCTATACAGCCGGACGCCGTTGACCATCGTTCCTTCCCAGACACGATCCATCAGCCAACCCACCAGCGGCTGCATAACGGCGGCGCCAAAGAAGCCGCCCACATTGGCAATCGAGGTTGACATGCCGGCAAGCTGAGGGGGGTTAACCTCCTTGGCACAAGCCCAAGTGAGGCTAAAGCCGGCCGAACAGAAACCCATCAAAAAGCACAAGGCCATGCTTGTTGCGGTCGATAAGGCGCCGCCCCACCACCAGACGCACCAGACAACGCACGCGCCCGCCGCCGAAGCAATGAGGATCGACTTGCGCTGCCGGACCCGATCCGACAGAATCCCGAGCGCCAGACAACCCACGGCAAAGCCGGCATACATCAGCGACAAGTGCGTCGCCGCAATATTGCGGCTGTAGCCATGAACCTGCGTCAGATACGGCATCGCCCACAGTCCGGCAAAGGTGAAATAGCTGCCACACATGCCCAGATTGGTTAGTGCCGGCGCCCAGCTCAGGCGATTTTTTAATACGGACCAGAGCCCACCGACCACCACGGTCCGGTCAACCTTGACGCCGCCCATGGCGGCGCTGTTGCGCATCATCCACCAGGCCAGAGTTCCGAAGAGCAGCGAGGCCACCGCAACGGCCACAAAGACGGAACGCCAGCCAATTTCCGACGCAGCAAAGGCCAGGGGTACACCGGCCAACACCGATCCGATGTTACCGACAAAAACTCCCAAACCAGTCAACGAAGCAAAGCGGTGCTCCTCGAAGCTCAATGCGATGATCTTTAACATCGCAATAAAGGTCACGGACACCCCCAGACCCACCAGGGTCCGGCCGATCAGTGCCTGCGACAGATCAGGCGCTAGGCCAAACCACAGGCTACCGACAAAGGAGATGACGCCGCCAATCAGCAGAATGCGTCGCGGCCCCAGTGTGTCGACCAGCACCCCGGTCGGCACCTGCATCAGGGTGTAGACGTAGAAATAGGTGGCCGCCAGAACACCCAACGAGGCAGCCGTTGTATCAAAGGCCAGTGCCAGATCCTGTGCAATCGATGCCGGCGCAAAACGCTGGAAAAAAGACAGCGTATAGGCTGCCATCACCACGATAAAAATGATCGTGGCCTGGCGTGTTGGCGTGGGTGTCTTGCTCAAGGTCATGCTGGCTCGCCTATTGATGACCCGTGCTACCGAAGCCACCTTCAGCACGGTGACTCTCGGTAAACGCGTCAACAATATTCATCGACACCTGTAACACCGGAAACACCACCAGTTGCGCAATACGATCCAGCGGATTGATTTCAAAAGCCGTCTCGCTGCGATTCCACAACGAGACCTTGATTTCCCCCTGGTAGTCCGAATCAATCAGCCCCACCAGATTACCCAGCACGATCCCGTGCTTATGACCGAGCCCCGAACGCGGCAGAATCATGGCTGCCAGCCCCGGATCGGCCAGATGAATGGCAATCCCCGAAGGCACGAGTACTGTCTCCCCCGGCTTCAGCGTTAAGGAGGCATCGAGGCAGGCGCGAAGATCCAGACCCGCCGCACCTGCCGTCCCATAGACCGGCGGTGTGTCATGCAGGCGGGCATCAAGAATTCGGACATCCATACGGTGCATACGCGTTATTCCTTCAATCAATCAACGAATCTCATCAAGGCGTCTGGCCAGTTCGTCCACGAGGCGTCTGGCCAGCTTCGCCTTAGGCAATACGGGTAACGGATGAGAACCGGCATCATCGTACAGCGTCACCCGGTTTTCCGCTGTCCCCAGACCCTCGGAAACCAGATTGCCAATGATCAAAGGCAAACGCTTACGCCGACGTTTCGCCTCGGCGTATTCGTCCAGGTTACGGCTTTCCGCGGCAAAACCCACACAATAGGGTGCCGCAGGTAACGAGGCCACCTCTGCCAGGATATCGGGGTTAGTCGTCAGTTCAATCGTCCGCCCGGCCTGTGCCGCCTCCGAATCTGTCTTCTTCAATTTGTGTTCGGCCACATCCACGGGGCGGTAATCGGCTACGGCAGCCACCCCTACAAAAACCGTGGCATGCGCAATTTCCTTCATTACCGCCTGCCGCATCGATTCGGCCGTCAACACATCCACCCGGCGGACACCCAAGGGGGTTGCAAGAGGCACCGGACCACTCACCAGAACCACATCGGCACCTGCCTGGGCAAAGGCCCGAGCCATGGCATAACCCATTTGTCCCGACGAACGGTTGGTGATACCCCGGACCGGATCAATGGGTTCAAAGGTCGGTCCTACGGTCATCACAATTTTCTGACCAGCCAGCACCTTGGGGGTCACGGCCGAAACAACGGACTCCAGCAACTCGCAGGCCTCCAGCATCCGGCCCTCGCCCACCTCGCCACAGGCCTGCTCGCCGCTGGCCGGACCCCAGATGGCGACACCATCTGCGCGGAGTTGCTCGATATTGCGCTGGGTCGCCGGATTCGACCACATCTGCCGGTTCATCGCAGGTGCCACCGCCAGCGGACAATCGCGAGCCAGCACCAGGGTCGATAGCAGGTCATCAGCACGCCCCTGCGCCATCCTGGCGATAAAGTCGGCCGAGGCCGGTACCACCAGCATCAGATCCACCGAGCGGGTGAGGTCAATGTGATGCATGCCATTACCCTGATCCGGATTCCAGGCATCCACAACGACCGGATTCCCTGACAAAGCCTGAAAGGTCAGCGGTGTCACAAAACGGGTGGCGGCATCGGTCATGCCAACCACGACATCGGCACCCGCCTTTTTCAGCAGACGCACCAGTTCGGCACATTTGTAGGCGGCAATACCCCCTGTCACGCCCAGCAGAATTCTCTTACCGGCCAACTCGGTCGACGCATGTGTACAAACAGACATAACCACCCTCTGGATCCCATGGTGCCCAGCCGGGCACTTGTATTGGGCTATTCTATCCACATTTAGCAGACAGACGATGCCTCAATGAATGGAGACCCGATGTCCCTGACCGAGCGCCCCAGCAGTGAGCGACCCCGCGAGAAACTGCTCGAACGCGGGCCGGAAGTCCTATCTGATGCAGAGCTGGTGGCCATTCTGTTACGAACCGGCGTGCCCGGTCAGGACGCCATTGCCCTGGCCCACAGTCTGATCCGGGAGTTTGGCGGCTTGTATGGTCTTCTTTCTGCGCCCTCAGAGGCTTTAACCGGCAAGCTCGGCCTCGGCCCCGCCAAAACGGCCCAGCTGATTGCTGTTCTGGAGTTGGCACGACGCACCTTGCGCGAAGAAATGGCCCAGGGCGTCTCCCTGTCGTCGGTGGATAGCGTACGTCGTTATCTGCAGCTGAGCCTCGCCCACCGGGAGTTCGAGGTCTTTCATGCCCTCTGGCTGGATGCACAGAACCGGTTAATTGCCAGCGAAGAACTTTTCCGGGGCACGCTCAACCAGACGAGTGTCTACCCGCGCGAGGTGGTTCGCCGTGCGCTACAACATAATGCGGCGGCGGTCATTTTTGCCCATAATCATCCCAGCGGCGTGGCCGACCCCTCGGGGGCCGACGAGCACCTCACCACCCAGCTGCAGGCCGCCCTGAGGCTCGTTGACGTCCAGGTGCTGGATCACTTTATTGTGGCCGGCCTGGGTGAACCCTACTCCTTCAGCGAACGGGGGAAACTGGTCTGAATACCTGATCCCATCCGTGTGCCAGCCTCTCAAACCGGAAAAAACGGACAAATCATCATAGGGCTTGATTTTTGACCTGTTTCGGCTTTATAATCATCGGCTTTCCGTTTGGGATAACAGGAGTCAACCATGGCACGCGTTTGCCAAGTCACGGGCAAGGGCCCAATGGTGGGAAACAACGTTTCTCACGCCAACAACAAAACGAAGCGTCGCTTCCTGCCGAATCTGCAGTACCGCCGTTTCTGGGTCGAAAGCGAAAACCGCTTTGTGCGCCTGCGCGTTTCTAACGCCGGCCTACGCCTCATCGACAAGAAGGGCATCGAGATTGTTCTCGCTGACCTGCGCGCCCGCGGCGAAGTCTAAGCTGCTTACCGAATTCTAGGAGAACATCATGGCCAAAGGCGGACGTGAAAAGATCAAGCTCGAGTCGAGCGCCGGTACCGGTCACTTTTACACCACGACTAAGAACAAGCGCACCACGCCTGAAAAGCTGGAAATCACCAAGTACGACCCCAAAGCACGCAAGCACGTGCCGTACAAGGAAACCAAGCTGAAGTAAGCGTTTCTCGCGTCCCAAACGTTCAAAGCCCACCCTTCGCGGTGGGCTTTGTCTTTTATACACAAGCCCCAATGTTTGATGTACGCTAACCACCTGAATCCACAGAAAGAGATTGAAATGCCCAAGATTTTTTTCATTCGCGCCGACTGGGATGAAGAAGCCAGTGTCTGGGTTGCAACTTCGGACGATGTTCCCGGCCTGGTTGCCGAAGCTGACACGATCGAGCTGCTTTCAGCAAAGCTTGAAGATCTCATTCCCGAGCTGCTAGATGCCAATGGCTATCCAGACGGTCATGACGTACCATTTGAACTGCTAGCCCGTAAGTTCTCGATCGCTCATCGCGCCCACTGTTAATGGTCAGTAGCTTCACGCTCGAGCTAAAGCGCCTATTAAAGGAAGGTGGCTGCCGTTTCGTTCGGGCTGGCAAAGGGGATCATGAAATCTGGTTTTCGCCCAATACCGGCATTAACTTCCCGGTTGACCACAAAATCAAATCCCGCCACACGGCCAATGCCGTCTTAAAGCAGGCAGGCCTTCCAAAAGCCTTTTAGAGAAAAATAGCTTCGACAGCCCCCCTTCGTGGTTGGCTTTGTCTTTTATAAAAGCTGCTTTGGGTACTGTAGACTGCAGTCTATAGCCGCCAAACACCAAAACCATGTCGATCATCAGTGAATTTATCGCTCGCGTAAAAGCCGTTTATAAAACCGGGGCGGCTACAGAGCATTCTTATCGTTCTGCCATTGAGCAACTCATCAGTGATCTAAATGAAGGTGTTATTGCACTCAACGAACCTAAACGTGTTGCCTGCGGCGCACCCGACTTTATCGTGCAACGCGGTGGCATCGTTGTCGGTCATATTGAAGCCAAAGACCTAGGCATCTCTCTCGACAAGCTGACCGATTCGAATAAAGCGCAACAGGCTCGTTACCTTAATGCGCTACCCAATCTGATCTATACCAACTGCCTGGATTGGCAGTTTTTCCGGGACGGGAAGCTCATCACCAAGGTGAGCATCGGCCAGATAGACAATGGCATTCAGCCAGATTCAGCCCAGTACGCCACGCTAGAACATTTACTGCGAGACTTTGCAGCTCAATGCCCGCAGACCATCAAATCGCCCAAGGTTTTGGCCGAGATGATGGCTGGCAAGGCCGCGCTGATCAAAGACGTGCTACAAAACGCGCTAGTAGCCGATGCACACCAAACCACATCGCTCTCCAGCCAATATCAGGCATTTCGTGAGCATCTGATTCACGACATCAGCCCTGAAGAATTTGCCGACATCTATGCCGAAACGATTGCTTACGGCATGTTTGCCGCTCGCCTACATGACCAGACGCTGGCAACCTTCAGCCGGCATGAAGCGCTCGATCTGTTACCCAAATCCAACCCCTTTCTGCGCAACCTATTCAGCTACGTAGCGGGTGCGGATCTGGATGACCGCATCCGCTGGTTAATTGACGACCTTGCCGCTGTATTTCAAGCTGCCAACGTCGCAAGCCTGCTGGAAGACTTTGGCAGCCTCACGGGACGCCAGGACCCGTTCCTGCACTTCTACGAAACCTTCCTGGCCGCCTACAACCCCGCCAAGCGCAAAGCGCGCGGTGTCTGGTACACGCCAGAAGCTGTGGTCAACTTCATTGTCCGGGCGGTCGACGATGTACTTAAAACTGAATTCGGCCTCGCCGAAGGTTTAGCCGACACCTCCAAGATCACCATCGATTGGGATACGGGTCAGTCTGATAAAAAGGGCAAGCACATCATTGCCCAGAAAGAGGTGCATCGGGTACAGGTTCTGGATCCGGCCACCGGCACCGGAACCTTCCTTGCTGAAGTCATCAAGCAGATTGCCCCCAAGGTCAAAAATGTCGCACCTGGCATGTGGTCGGGCTACGTAGAGCAAGATCTTCTGCCGCGTATTTATGGCTTTGAGCTCCTGATGGCCTCCTACGCCATGTGCCACATGAAGCTGGACATGGTGCTGACCGAACTCGGTTACAAGCCCAGCCCCAATCCGCCGCGCTTGGGCGTATACCTCACCAACAGCTTGGAAGAAGGCGAGCGCGACGTGCGCGACCTTTTCATGGCGCAATGGCTTACCAAAGAAGCACGTGAGGCCAACACCATCAAACGCCAGATGCCCATTATGTGCATTGTCGGGAACCCGCCCTACTCGGGCATTTCGCACAACAATGGGAAATGGATCACCGACCTAATTGAAGACTACAAATATGTCGATGGAGTTCACTTCGGTGAGCGTAAGCACTGGCTACAAGACGATTACGTCAAATTCATTCGACTCTCAGAGCATTTGATTGAGAAGAATGGGGAAGGTGTCTTAGGTTTTATTACGAATCATGGTTACCTAGACAACCCGACGTTCCGCGGGATGCGCTGGCATCTGCTCAATACCTTCGACAAAATCTATGTCCTAGATCTTCACGGCAATGCCAACAAAAAGGACGTTTGTCCGGATGGCAGCCCCGACAAGAATGTCTTCGACATCCAGCAAGGCGTTGCCATCATTGTTGCCGTGAAGAAACGGCAATCCACTGGCCAATTTGCCGAAGTCTTGCATGGTGAACTTTGGGGAAGCCGCGACAAGAAATACGAAACTCTCAGCATCTCTGACATAAACCAGTTGGCGCTACAAAAACTTGCGTGCCAAAGCCCACAGTTTGCGTTCGTACCGCGCGATCATGGCCTTGCGGATCAGTACGGTCATGGATTCGGCATGGCCGAGCTTATGACAGTTAATGTCACTGGAATAGTTTCGATGGGCGATGGATTCGCCATAGCAGAAACTTCAGAGTTACTTAATCGAAATCTCCAAGACCTACTTAGCAATGAGCACACTGAAGAAACGTTAAATACAAAATACGCTCTAGGTAAAAACTACGCCGACTGGATTCTACAAAACAAGCCATCACTCATAGGTCAGCATTTTAAAAGCGTTCCGATTTGCTACCGTCCGTTTGATGACCGTGTGACTTATTTTGACAATCGCATACTGTGGCGATGGCGCGAAGAAGTTATGCGCCACATGCTTAATGGTGAAAACCTAGGACTTATCTGCCCGAAAATAAAAAAAGGCGAATCAGGTGCCTTGGTCACAAAAAATATATGCGGCCATAAGGCTTATGACGCTTACGACAGCAACTCACTTTTTCCGCTTTACATCTATCCAGCCCCAGAAGAACTAGACCAAACCCGCCGCATCAATTTCGACCCGGCGCTCTATCAAAAACTACAAACGCTGGCGACTGACGCACAACGTGGCACGCCCGACGAAGTAGCGGTATTTGATTACATTTACGGGGTGCTGCATACGCCCGCCTATCGCCAGAAATATGCCGAGTTCCTTAAAACCGATTTCCCGCGCATCCCGTGGCCAGAAACGCCAGCCGCGTTTTGGGCAACCGCCGACCTAGGCGGCGAGTTACGACGCTTGCACATGATGGATGCCGGTGCCGTAGGCGTGCCGACGTACCCGTTTACCGGCGAGGGCGATACGATCGTCGATAAACCACGCTTTGCCGATGGCAAGGTTTGGATTAACGCCAACCAGAGTTTCGAAAACGTGCCCGAGCTAGCGTGGAACTTTTATATCGGCGGTTACCAACCAGCGCAAAAGTGGCTGAAAGACCGGAAAGGCCGAGCACTGACTTTTGATGACATCAAGCATTACCAAAAGATCATCAAGGTACTGGTCGAAACCGACCGAGTAATGAAGCTTCTGGATCAGGCATAAAAAACCGCTGGGCTAGCCCAGCGGTTTTTGCTTCTTATTGCCGCGCGCTTAGATCACGTAGCGACGGACACGCACCGACAGATCTTCCAGAGCACGCACGCCGGATGTTTCAGCCTGCTTACACCACTCCTGCAGGCTCTGTACCAGCTGCTCACGCGAAGCGTTCGTCTTTTCCCAGATGGCAACCAACTGGGCGCGCATGGCGCATAGCTTCGAGAGCGCCGGGCTTTCGGCCAGCACACTGTCGACCGGTTGACGTAGTTCAGCCGGCATCTGATCCAGATCACCCGTTACCCAGCGCGATGCCTTACGCAGCGTCTTCTTGTCGGCGATCGAATGGTCGTGCTTGTGATGCTCCAGCGTCCGCGCAAACTCATGGCGGATGGCCTTGCCGTAGTTGGTCATCAGATCAAAACGGTGGGTAATCACGGCATCCAGCGTTTCGGCGCTGACGCCTGCAGTTGCCGCACCCAGCTTCGGACGCGGTGCCACCTTCTTGACCTTGGCCAGACCCAGCATCTCCATGGTGCGGATATACAACCAGCCAATATCAAACTCGTACCACTTGTTCGACAGCTTGGCCGAAGTCCCGAAGGCATGGTGGTTGTTATGCAACTCTTCACCGCCGATGATGATGCCCCACGGGAACAGGTTGGTCGATGCATCCGGGCAGGTGAAGTTACGGTAACCGTAGAAGTGACCTACACCATTGACGACGCCGGCCGCCCAGAACGGAATCCACGCCATCTGCACGGCCCAGATGGTCAGACCGATCGGTCCGAACAGCACCAGGTTGATGATCATCAGGATCGACACCCCCACCACCGAATGGCTGTAGACGTGATGCTCCATCCAGTCATCCGGTGTACCGGCGCCGTAGCGCTTCATGGTCTCGTCATTCTTGGCCTCGGCACGGTACAGCTCGGCACCCTGCCACAGCACCTTTTTCAGGCCAACAATCTGCGGGCTGTGCGGATCTTCGGGCGTTTCGCACTTGGCGTGGTGCTTGCGGTGAATGGCGGTCCACTGCTTGGTCACCATGCCCGTGGTCAACCAGAGCCAGAAACGGAAGAAATGTGCGACGGCAGGATGCAGATCCAGCGCACGGTGCGCGGAATGGCGATGCAAATAGATGGTCACACCGGCAATCGTGATGTGCGTCACGATCAGGGTGTACACGATATAGCCCCACCAGGGCAGATCAATCAGTCCGTTGTACATAGATACACTCTCCTCGATTGGCAAAAAACGTCGGGGCTCAGCGTGATCGCATGTCGATCGGAGACCCCCGCTACGCATACAGCATGCTATGCCGTATGAATAAAATCAATGAATTATAACACTTTGCTGCACCACATCATGGCTAAAACCGGAAAATCAAGCGGCAATTCTTTGATCTGGCGCAAAAAAACCACAGATTTAGAAATCATCCAGCGTAAAGCGGATCCTGAGCGGAATCTTCAAATTACGCCCTTGTAACTCGGGCGGGACAGGCGTTCGCTCGGCAGCAACCCGGACCATTACCAGTGCCCCCTCATCCAGCGTCGGCGAGCCACTGCTCTTGCCAGCCACCACAAGGGGGCCACCGCCGAAACGGGAAAGCACCACATAGACTTCGGTCGTGCCCTCCTGTCCGCGGGTCCGGGATACCTCAGGGTACCGCCGGGCCTTACGTGCCTCGGCGCCGAGCGCTAGGCGATAACGATTCAGAGCATCGGCTTCTAGCCCTTCCCGTGCCCGATCCGGCGCACCACCCACGTTCTCGGCCCGTGAGGCCGCGTTCGCTGGCGCGGTCGTATCGCCCTGTGGCACGCCCACTGCACTTTGCCCGGACTTCGGGGCTGGCGCCGACCGATCCTGATCAGGCTTCTGGGGGGGTGGTTTAGCAGGTTGTCGGCTTGAACGGGCCGTGTCTCCGGCGGATACCGGTGCCGGACGAGGGGCCGTCTTGCGGGCGTCCACCACCTGCGCTCCCGGCCCCTTAAGCACCGCGCTCAACGGCGCCTGAGGCATGGCAATCGGTGTCTCCAGCATCAGTGTCAGCGGTAGAATGACCAACAAGTGGATAGCCAACGACAGGCCCACCGCCCAGCGGAGCGCCATCGGCCAGCCCTGCCAGAAATGCCGCTCAGCCATGCGGTCCCCCGCCGGTCAGGGGCATTTCGGTCAACCAGGGCTTGCGTCCCCCGCTCATACGCGGGTTGCCGCTCAGGTCGCGCCGGCTTTCAATCGTCACCAGACCAGCATTGCACCATAGTGCAGCCACCGCCGCTGCCTGATCATGGCCATGCTCCACCAGCAGCCAGCCACCCGGTTTAAGACGGGGGAATGCCTGCGATGCGAGTTCACGATAAGCTTCCAGCCCATCGGCTTCATCCGTCAACGCACCACGAGGTTCAAAACGTACCCCATCCCCCGCCAGATGGGGGTCGGTGGCGGCAATATAAGGCGGATTACTGACAATCAGATCAAAGCGAGGCTCAGACACCACGCCACTGAGCCAGCTGGCACAGCAGAGTTCAACCTGGTAGCGGCCCAAGGCATCACGATTTTGTGCAGCCACCACGAGTGCGTCTGCGGAAACATCCACGGCCAGAATCTGTGCATCAGGTCGCGCCGCGGCCAGCGCCAGGGCAATGGCCCCACTGCCAGTCCCCAGATCGGCAATACGGGGCGATTCGACTTCCGCCAGACAATTCAGCGCCCAGCTCACCAACTCTTCCGTTTCAGGACGGGGTACTAATACCGCGGGAGAGACCCGCAACAGCTCGCCCATAAAGCCGGCGGTTCCCGTCAGATAGGCCAGCGGTTCACCCCCCTGCCGGCGCACGACGAGTGCCACATAGGCATCAACCTCGGCTTCACTTAACACCTGCTCCGGATACGCCAGCAGCGTTGCCGCCGAACAACCTGTCACATGCTCCAGTAACAACCGCGCATCAAGGCGATCAATCGCGTTTCGTGCCCAGGCCATAGCGGCCGACCGCTTAAGGCCGGATCGTGCCGGACGGGAGGCCAGAAATCCCTCCGGCGTCATAGCGTCAGTCCTGTTCGGCCAACGCCGCCAGCTGCTCGGCCTGGTGCTCCGCAGCCAGCGCCTTCACCAGTTCGTCCAGATCGCCGTCCATCAGATACGCCAACTTATAGAGCGTGAGATTGATCCGGTGATCGGTCAGGCGACCTTGCGGAAAATTGTAGGTCCGGATGCGCTCGGAGCGGTCACCACTGCCGATCAGGCTCTTACGGGTCGCCGCCTCCTTGGCGTGTTGTTCGCGACGCCGTTGATCCTCAATCCGCGCCACCAGCACGCGCATCGCCTGATCGCGGTTCTGATGCTGCGAACGGCCGTCCTGACACTCGACCACGGTACCCGTTGGTAAGTGGGTAATGCGCACGGCCGAATCGGTTTTATTGATGTGCTGGCCGCCGGCCCCTGATGCCCGGAAAGTATCAATGCGCAAATCCGCCGGGTTAATGGTCACCGCTTCCAGGGCATCCGCTTCCGGCATCACCGCCACGGTACAGGCTGAGGTATGGATGCGACCCTGGGTCTCGGTCTCCGGGACCCGCTGCACGCGATGCCCACCGGACTCGAACTTCAGTGCCGAATAGGCCCCCTGACCCAGGACACGAAAAATCACTTCCTTGTAGCCGCCCAGATCCGATTCGCTGGCGGAAATAACTTCGGTCTGCCAGCGCCGACGCTCGGCAAAACGGGCATACATCCGGAACAGATCGCCGGCAAATAAAGCCGACTCATCACCGCCTGTTCCCGCGCGAATTTCGACAATCACGTTCTTATCGTCATTCGGGTCGCGCGGCAGTAGCAGGGTCTGCAGCTCATTCTCCAGCCCCGGCAGGTCCTCTTTGACAGCCGCGATCTCTTCCTGCGCAAAACCCTTCATGTCGGGATCCGACAACATCGCCTCTGCCGCTTCCAGATCGGCCATGCGCTGACAATAACTGCCATACAAGGTCACGACCGGCTCGATTTCGGCCCGTTCCTTGGAAATCCGGCGAAACTCGTCCAGATCATTGTGGACATCCGGTTCGCTCAGGCGCTGGTCCAGCGTCTGCAAACGCTCGGCCAGTCGGCGCAGTTTTTCTTTTAGGCTGGGTTTCATAGGCACACAGGTCAATTGGTGCGGATGGCCGGAATCGAACCGGCAAGGCTTTCGCCGGCAGATTTTAAGTCTGCTGTGTTTACCAATTTCACCACACCCGCAACAGCCCGGCATTGTACCGTACGCCCCGAGATCCATTGGCGCCATAAAGCACTCTTATTCTCTTGCACCCCTTTGAATAGCAGATTAACGGTAGTTCACCAGTGCACACCCCCGTGACAGAGTCCCTCGACGACTTGATTTGTTATATTTTTATATATACTATAAAACCATCGATCAAAAGGGAGGTTCACCATGGAAAAAACGGACTCATCCAAATCGCAGGGCTGGAGCCCATACATCGCCGGGGCCCTCGTCGGCGTCCTAGCGATTGTCTCCGTATGGCTGACAACAACGCTACTCGGTAAATCGATGTACCTGGGCGCATCCACCACATTCGTGCGTGCCATGGGCATGCTCTTGGGCAGCGTTGACCCCACCTACGTTGCTGACAACACCTACTACATGAAGGAAAAGGTCGTCATTGACTGGCAATTCATGGTGGTTACCGGAATCTTTATTGGTGCGCTAATTTCCTCGAAGCTGGATGGCAGTTTCAAGCTGGAATCGGTTCCGCCCGAATGGGAAGCCAGATTTGGCGGTTCAGTCGCCAAGCGCGCTATAGCCGCAATCTTAGGCGGCGCCATCATGATGGTCGGCGCACGTATGGCCGATGGATGCCCGAGCGGTCACGGCCTGAGCGGCATGATGCAAATGTCGGTGAGTGCGTTTGTGGCTCTGGCCTTCTTCTTTGGGGTTGGCGCGGTTGTGGCTCACCTCGTTTATCGGAGCAAATAATCATGCAACTTGATCAGACTCTGGGTTTAATCACCGGCATCATCTTTGGGTTCCTGCTTCAACGCGGGCGCGTGTTGCGCTTTGGCAAGCAGGTCGGCGCGATGCTTTTCAAGGATATGACCATCTTCAAGTTCATGCTATCCGCCATTGTCGTCGGCATGTTCGGGATTCTGATCCTTTCCGATCAGGGCATCATCACCCTCAGCCATAAACCGATGAACGTCGGCGGCATTCTGGTTGGCGGCACACTATTTGGTATTGGCTGGGCCATCATGGGTTTCTGCCCAGGCACAGCGGTTGGTGCTATCGGCGAAGGGCGCTGGCATGCCCTATTTGGCCTGATCGGCATGGGCATCGGTGCGGCAATTTACGCCCAGTTTTACCCCTTCTTCAAGAGCACCGTGCTGTCCTGGGCCAACTTCGGGAAGATTAGTCTGCCTGAGGTACTGGGTGTTTCCCCCTGGATCGTTGCCATCGGATTTACGCTAATCACCCTGGCCATGTTTCGGCTATTCGAGAAGAAAGGTCTCTGACTGCCCTGTTGTCTCCTTCGCTGCGGGTCATTGCAGCGCTTACATCTTGCGGCGTTACATGCTTGCCTCTTGTGACGCCGCAAGAGTCTTTTAGGCCCAAAGCCCCCAGAGCATCTTGCTGGCCAGCAGTGCCAACAACACACCGAAGGCCCGCTTGAGTTGCTTTACGGGCAGACGTTGCGCCAAACGAGCGCCCACCGGGGCCATGAAGATGGTGGCCAGCACCACGCCCAGAAACGCCGGCAGATAAATAAACCCAAGGTTCGGACCGGGCAGGTCGCTCACCTGCCAGCCACCGGCGACATACCCGATCACACCCGCTGCCGCGATGGGGAAACCCAGCGCAGCCGAGGTGCCCACTGCCTGCCGGATATTGACGTTACAGAACACCATGAAAGGCACCGACAGAAAGCCACCGCCCGCGGCGACCAGACTGGATACACCACCAATCAGTCCGCCCACACCGAGCAACCCGCCCTGACCGGGTAATTGACGCGTCGGCTTCGGCTTGAGGTCCAGCAGCATCTGGAGTGAAGCCCAATAGACGATTCCGGTAAATACCACCGCTAGGCCTTGAGTCGGCACACGGCTGGCAAAGAGGCTGCCAAATAGGGTACCCGCGACCAGACCCGGTGCCATGCCACGGACAATATCCCAACGGACGCCGCCATGCTGATGGTGAGCCCGTGCGCTAGCAACCGATGTAACAACAATGGTGGCCATCGCTGTTCCCAGCGCCATATGCATGATCTGATCGGGCGGAAAGCCTTGCGCCTGAAACAACATCAGCAGAATCGGCACAATGGTCAAACCACCCCCTACCCCGAACAGACCGGCAATGAACCCGGAGGCCAGGCCCAGGGTAATGTAGCTAAGCAGCCAGGGCGTCATGCGCTGGCGTCCGGGCCTTCTGGTGCATTGGTCGATAGGCGGTCAGACGCTGTGTCGGTCTCGCGCTCGCCCTCCCAGACCGCCATGCACTGGCGCATGGCCAGTTGCAGTGCATCCCGTGATTCGGCATCCGCCCGATTCAGCGCCCCCATATGACCATGCAGAAACTTATTGGTTAATCGCACCGCCATCTGCTCCAACACCAGTTCCGGCGAATCGCCCCGTTGTAAGCGCTTGACAGCCTGAGCCAACTCCTGCGTCCTTAACTGCGCGGCACTCTCACGGAATGACTGGATCACGGGCACATGGGCGCGCCGGGCATGCCAATCCAGATACTCCCCGATTCTGGCTGCGATGATGGCTTCGGCATCGACCACCGCCGCCTGGCGCGAGGCCAGCCCCGTTTGCACTACGCCGGCCAGATCATCCACCGTGTAGAGGAAAACATCATTGAGCGCTGCTACTTCCGGCTCGATGTCGCGCGGCACTGCCAAATCCACCATGAACATCGGGCGATGCCGGCGCGCCTTGAGCGCCCGCTCGACCATACCCAGACCGATAATCGGGAGTGAGCTGGCCGTACAGGAAATCACCACATCGAACTGATGCAGGACATCCGGCATTTCCGACAGGCGCATGGATTCGCCATTGACCTGCTCGGCCAGCCGGCTCGCCCGTTCCAGGGTGCGATTGGCCACTGCCATGCGCCGCGGCCCGGCACCGGCAAAATGGGTGGCGCACAGCTCCATCATGTCGCCCGCACCCACGAGCAACACGGACTGCGCCTGCAGGTCGTCAAAAATCCGTTCGGCCAGATGCACTGATGCCGCGGCCATCGACACCACACTTTCACCAATACCGGTGTTGGTGCGGATCTCCTTGGCAACCGCAAAGGCATGCTGGAAAAGACGATGCAGGTGGCTGCCGAGCGCCCCGACCTGCTCGGCCGTGCGGGCCGCCTCTTTCATCTGACCCAGAATCTGCGGTTCGCCCAGCACCATCGAATCCAGCCCGGCGGCCACACGCAGAGCCTGGCGCACGGCATCCTGCTCGGTGTGCTGGTACAAGTAAGGCTGGGCATCTTCAAGCGTCATGCCCGCATGCTGCATCCACCAGGCCAGCACCGCATCAACAGAATGGCCCTCGACATAGAGCTCGGTCCGGTTACAGGTGGATAGAATTGCCGCTTCGTTGGCCGCCCCCCGCTCACGCAGCGCATTCAGGGCATGCCCGACCTCTTCAGCGGCAATAGCCACACGTTCCCGGATCGCCAGAGGGGCCGTATGGTGATTCAAACCGATCAGGTGAAGGGACATCGAACAGGGCGGTAGCAGTAACACAGTCAGTGGGGCGCGCTCACGGCGCGCAAACGCTAGAAATTATAGCATCGCACGGCCTGCGCTCCGCGCCAGACAAGGCTTTGCGCCATGCTATTCGCAGCAGACCATGGGCACGGTGTGCAGAGGCGTAAAATGCAAAAGTTAAGCCAAGTTCTAACCAACTCGTCCCGGAGTCTTCTGATGTCGTCTGCTGATTTTCTAACGCGACTCGCGCAACACCCTCCCTTCAACCAGCTGGAGCCCGAAGCACGTGAACTGCTCCTGCGCCAGGTTAAAACGCGGCACTTTGATGCCGGGCAGATCATCCTGATGCCCGGTGGCGTAGCACCCAAAGTGCTGACCATCATCGTTGAGGGTAGAGTACGCGCCAACGACCCGAACAATAGCGACCCGGATGGCCCGCTCACGCTTTCCCCCGGCGAATTCTTTCCGATTCGTGCCCTGTCCATGGGGCAGCCCTCAGCCTTCATTTTTACGGCCGCCACGCCGGTGGAAGCAGCAGAACTTCCCGCGTCCGACTTCAAGGCCCTGCTGGACCTAAGCCCGAGCTTTGCCCGCCACTGCAATAGCTACCTGGCGCGGCTGATTGATGAATCACGCAAGCAGCTCCAGGCCTTTTATGCCCAGAAAGCCAATGAGCAACAATCCCTGAACGCCCGGCTGGCCGAACTGATCAAACGCCCGCCCGTGGCCATGCCGGCCGATGCCACCATCGAGGCGGTTGTGACCCGGATGGGTGAAGAAAACATCGGCTCGATGATCGTCACGGATGCGCAGAACCGGCCCATCGGACTCCTTACCCAGACCGATATCCTGCGCCGGATCGTGCTCCCCAAAACGCCCCTGGAACAACCCATCAGCGACGTCATGACGCCAGAACCGACCGTCATGTCGGTCTCGGCTTCGGCTTACGATGCAATGCTCGCCATGGCCTCCAAGGGGATTCGCCATCTCCTTCTCGTAGATGATGAGGGCCGCCTAGCCGGGGTAATCTCCGAGAGAGATCTCTTTGCCCTGCAGCGCACCGGACTCGGCCAGGTACGCCGCAGCATCGATGCCGCCGAAAATGCCTACGATCTCAAGGCCGCCCTGCGCGATGTCCATCACACCGCTTTCGTCATGCTGGCCCAAGGCGTGGCTGCCGCTCAGCTGACCCGGTTTATTTCCACGCTGAACGATGCCATCACCGAACGCGTCATTCACCTGAATCTGCGCCAGCACAATCTCGATGACATCGAGTGGAGCTGGCTGGCCTTTGGCTCGGAAGGGCGTGAAGAACAGACTGTCTCCACCGATCAGGATAACGGCATCGTCTTCCTGCTGCCCGAAGGCGCCGATCTCGAAGCCACCCGCAACCGCCTACTGGCGTTTGCCCGTGCCGTAAACCAGGACCTCGATACCATCGGCTTCCCGCTTTGCAAGGGCGAGATCATGGCCAGCAATCCGAAATGGTGCCTTACACTGCGCGAGTGGAAACAGCAGTTCACTCAGTGGGTGATGACTCCCAAGCCCGAGGCCTTGCTCAACGCCACCATCTTCTTCGACTTCCGGCCGCTCTATGGGCGGCATGACCTGGCAGATCAGATGCATGCTCACCTGTTCGCTGAAAGCACGAACAGCCCGGGTTTTCAGCGCATGTTGGCGGAGAATGCCCTGACGGCCACACCGCCTCTCGGAACGTTCCGGGACTTCAGCACCGTCGCTGATACCCATGGCCGCCCCTGTATCGATCTCAAGATCTCGGGCGCTCGCCTTTTTGTTGATGCGGCACGAGTCATGGCCATCACCCACGGCGTCTCCGATGCCAATACCGATGAGCGCCTACGTAAGACGGCGCACTATCGCGGGGGCGCCGGCAATGACCTCGATGCCTTGCTCGAGGCCTTCCACTTCATTCAGCTATTGCGCTTACGCCATCAGCATCAAGAGATTGGCCAAGGCCGCGCGGGTGACAACCTGCTTCCGGTCAAAGAGCTCAACCAGATTGACCGGCGCGTGCTGATCGAAGCCTTCAAACAGGCCAAACTGATCCAGACCCGCCTCAAGATGACTTACCAGCTTTGACCGGTTGTCGCCCCACTCGGGCGGCAACACGCTTACTTATCGGCCACCTCGGCCTGGGTATCGTCTGTCTTTTTCTTACGGCCCCAGGGTTCCATATGGGCGTGCCGGCGGATGATAAAGTCAAAAATGATCTTCATCCAGATCGTAGAGCCCGCCAGCGCGGACCAGGTTTCATAGGCCATGGTGCCACTCAGCACGCCAAAGATCGTAAAGCTGACGATCAACGCACCGACCAAATTGACTACGCCCGAAAACGGCGCAAACTTCTCAGGGTTCTTAGGGGGCATTCCGGATTTCAGCGCCACCTCGGAAAAATCACGCTTGACGAAAATACGCCAGGCACGCCGGTACCAAAAGAAGGCAATCGGAAATAGCGCCAGAAACAGCAGCCAGTTCAGCGCGGTACTAATATCAAAAACCATGCATCAGACTTTCAATGAATAAGGGTCAAATTCTAACCTAGAAAAACCCGTGGCTCGGCTCAAATAAATTTGGTTCTTTCAATGAGAAACGGCCCTGCCAAGGCAGGGCCGCTCTTTGCATCACGGTACCGGCTGGAACCGGTACCGCTTTCCTCGTTGCTCCTTAGTGAGCACCATCCACAGCCTTCGAACCGCGCGGGATACGCACAGCTTCGACCATGTGTTGGATATGCTCAGGGGGTTCCGGAGTCATCTTGTCGACCACGATGGCGACGATGAAGTTGACCAGAGCACCCACGGCACCGAAGGCTTCCGGCGTGATGCCGAAGAAGCTGTTCGGGCCACCGATCAGATCGGTGTACTCAGTACCCTTGATGAAGAAGATCCCCTTGTGCGCGAACACATAGAACAGGGTGACGAACAGACCGGCCAGCATACCTGCCATGGCGCCTTCCTTGTTCATCTTCTTCGAGAAGATACCCATCATGATGACCGGGAACAGCGAGCTGGCGGCAATACCGAAGGCCAGAGCCACGGTACCGGCTGCGAAGCCCGGGGGGTTCAGACCCAGCCAGCCCGAGATCACAATGGCCACGGCCATGGCGATCTTACCTGCCATCAGTTCACCCTTTTCGCTGATTTCCGGCATGAACACGTTCTTGATCAGGTCATGCGAGATTGCAGCAGAAATGGCCATCAGCAGACCAGCAGCGGTCGACAGAGCGGCAGCCAGACCACCGGCTGCGACCAGGGCGATCACCCAGTTCGGCAGCATGGCGATTTCCGGGTTGGCCAGCACGATGATATCGGCGTTAACCGTTAGCTCGTTGCCCTTCCAACCGGCAGCGTTTGCTTTGTCAGCAGCGTCCTGGTTCTTGGTCTTGTCGTTGTAGTACTGGATACGACCGTCGCCGTTCTTATCCTGCCACTTCAGCAGACCAGTCGTTTCCCAGCGCTTCATCCAGTCAGGACGCTGTTCGTAAACCAGCGAAGCATCGGTCGCGTACATGTCGCCACCAGCCTTGGCTGCCGAGTTCACGGTACCGATCAGGTTGAACTTGGCCATACCAGCAACAGCCGGAGCCGTCGTGTAGAGCAGTGCGATGAAGATCAGCGCCCAGCCAGCCGACGAACGGGCAGCAGCCACCGACGGGACGGTGAAGAATCGCATGATCACGTGCGGCAGACCAGCGGTACCGATCATCAGCGACAGGGTGTAGACAAACATGTTCAGTTTGCTACCTGCCACCGACGTGGTGTACTGGCTAAAGCCCAGCTCGGTCACGACCTGATCCAGACGGGTCAGCAGCGGCACGTCGGTACCAACCAGATTCGAACCCAGACCCAGTTGCGGAATCGCCACGCCAGTCAGCGCGATCGAGATGAAGATGGCCGGAATGATGTAGGCCAGGATCAGAACGATGTACTGAGCCACCTGCGTGTAGGTAATGCCCTTCATGCCGCCGAACACGGCATAGAGGAACACGATACCCATACCGACGTAAATACCGGTTTCGCTGGTCACACCTAGGAAGCGCGAGAAGGCCACGCCCACACCGGTCATCTGACCGATGATGTAGGTGATCGAAGCGGTCAGCAAACAGATCACAGCAATCGTCGATGCGGTCTTCGAGTAGAAGCGATCGCCAATGAACTGCGGCACTGTGAACTTACCGAACTTACGGAGGTACGGCGCCAGCAGCATGGCCAGCAGCACATAGCCACCGGTCCAGCCCATCAGGAAGAGGCCGCCACCATAACCCATGTTCGAGATCAGACCCGCCATGGAGATGAAGGAGGCTGCCGACATCCAGTCAGCGGCAGTTGCCATACCGTTCATGACGGGGCCGACCTGGCCACCCGCCGAGTAGAACTCACTGGTCGAACCGGCACGGGCCCACAGCGCAATACCGATGTACAGCGCAAAGGTCAGGCCAACGACCAGATAAATAGTTGTTTGTAGTTCCATGTTTGGGGCTCTCCTTATTCTTCGTGAACGTCGAATTCACGGTCGATGGCACCCATGCTTGCGCGATACCACCAAATCAGGGCGATAAAGGCATACATGGAACCTTGCTGGGCAAACCAGAAGCCGAGCGGATAGCCGCCCAGTTTGATGCTGTCCAGCGCGCCGGCAAATAGAATGCCTGCGCCGTACGAGACCAAGAACCAGACGACTAGGATCTTGGTCAGGAGGCCCAGTGTGGCTTTCCAGTAGCCTTGGGCGTCATGAGAATGTTGCATATTCCCTCCTGTGGTTGTGTAGTTGTGGCAGCGCCCGAGGGGGTTAAAGCTTCAGACGCCACCCACCGCCGTACTTCTGCGCTCCGCAATGTTGCCTGTTAAGACTTACTTAAGGCTTACAGCGCGTAAACCGATTGCATCCAGTGTAATTTGTGGCGCGCCTACAACACTAGGACTCTACCCGGACAGATAGCGGCTCCGCCGCCTTCAGGTTGACGTCACGTTGCGGGAACGGCACCTCAATCCCCGCGGCCGCCAGCTTCTGCAGGATTTCGCAGCGCAGATCGCTATCGATCTCACGACCGTCCAACCCCTGGTCCAGACGGATCCAGAAGCGCAGGGTAAAGAGCAGCGCACTGTCGGCCAGATCATCCAGTACGACACGAGGTTCCGGGCTGTGCATGACATCCGGATGTTCCCGCGCCGCCGCCTGTAGCAGGTTTTTCACCTGCACCGGGTCTGATCCGTAAGCCACGCCCACCTTGATCTCACGCCGCACATCAGGCGTCACAAAGGTCCAGTTAGTCAGCTTTTTCTCGACCAGTTCGCTATTGGGAATCAGCGTATCCATGCCGTCCGCCCCATGGATCGTCGAAAAGCGAATACCAATCGAGGTCACGCGTCCACGAACCCCGTCGATCTCGACCAGGTCACCAATCCGGATCGGGCGCTCGACCAGCAGCATGACGCCGCTCATCAGGTTCTTGAGCAGGTTCTGGGTGCCGAAACCGATGCCGATTGCCAGGGCACCGCCCAGGAAGGCAAAGACACTGAGCGGGATCTGGACCAGATTGAAGCTCAACACGATCAGGGTCAGAGTCGCAATGACCATGAGCCAGCGACGGATCAGGGTCGCCACCGAAGACTTAAGCCCGATCCGCCGCTCGGCGATACCCATCGCCGAACGAATCAGCCAGGACACCATGAGGAAACCGAAGAGCAGGATGGCAATGGCACCGATACTCTTGCCCACCGTCACGCTACGCGTGGTCTTGACCTCTTTGCCATCCACAATGATGGCGTCGTCAACTGTAAAGAGCTCGTAATTCCAAACGACCTGGCTCAGGCTGACAGCACGCTGCCAGTAGCCCTTAAGTCGCTCGGTCAGGGTCTGATGATTCTCACTAATCCCCAGCTCATTGTGCAGCAGCTCCAAAAACTGGTCGAACTTGTCCAGTGCTGCCATGATCGACCGGGCGGCATCGGTCTGGGCGTTCGCGGCCTGAAGCTTAGCCGCCAGGACCTGCCGTTCCAGAGGATCCTGCGTGGTGACGCTGGCCTCGCGCAAATCGAAGGCTTCCTGCTCCTCATTATTCAGCGTCTGTTGCAGGAACTCCCGGGCCTGCTGAACGCGCACCTTCCCTACCTCAACCCGTTTGACAATGTCGGCCATTACCGCCGCATCCGGACGAGGCTCCTCGTAGATCTTGGCGCGGGCGTCCCATACCAATAAACCGTAACCGCCCAGCTCAATCAATTGACGCAGGCGATCCACTTCACTGCGTGAGGTCAGTTCATTGGACTGGGCAATCGACAGCGCAGCACGCACCCGCTTCATACGTTCCGGTGATGCCTTTGCCGGATCGACGGCGTCATATTCAGCCTGTGCCTTGGACAATTTAGCCAAGGCGGCTTCGGAAGCGCTCAGGGCCCCCACCTCCAGATCCCGATCCCGGTCGATGACCGTTTGCAGATCGCCTTTGGCTGCCGCCAGAATCTCGGGCGTCAGTGCAAAACGGCCCGCATAATACGCCCAGGTTTTTTCAACGCTGGCCAATTTTGTTTCCAGCAGCTCACGTTGCTTGTCCTTGAGCTGTCGATCCAGGTCGGAGCGCAACAACAGGGCACTCTTTAGTGCAAGCTCCATGCGTTTGGTGGCCAGCCTGTTGCTATCACTGTCATTCAACTTGGCCGCGCTTCCCGGGGCGGTGGCGCCCAGCTTCTCCTGCAGTTGCCGCAACTGGGTCTCGGCATCATGCTGCTGCTTGGCTAGGGTGACCAGCTGTTCAGACAGCGCGGTCGATTCCCTAACCAGCTGCTTGATGCGGGCCTGGTAGCCCAGCATGTCATTACGCACCTTATCGCCATCGGTGATAGGCCATGGCGGCGAGCCAGCAGGCGGTGCCCAATCGGTCAGCTGCTGACGGGCATCCGCAATATTCTGGGTGAGCACCTGTAACTGTCGGAGGCTATCGGCCTGTTGTGCGTAGCGATCCGCTAACGTTTGCTGCAGATTAAATTGCTTGAGCAGCTCGTTACGAACACTGGTCGGCAACGAGGGGCGTTTAAGCTGTGCCTGAATACGTGCCATGGCGTCGCGGGCTTCATTCAGCTGGCCCTGAACACGCACCAGCTCCTTGGCCGGATCTACCGGCACCACCGTGACCGGTTTCGCCGAGGCCTGAGGCTTGCTGGGAAGCAGCTGTGGCAGCTGCGCATGAACCGCAGGGACTGCCAGCGCCACCAGCAGACCCACGACAAAAACAGGCACCCGTGTGATCAGAAACTTCCGCATGTCGTATAAACTCGTCGGCAAAACGCGCATTATGACCGATCCACTTCAAATCCTCTGACTTGCCGGGATGAACCTCCGACGCTACCTCCAACTCCTGGTCCGCCATGAAAGCGCGGCCATGGCTGCGTCTTTGCGCGAACAGAAGATCGCTTTTCTGGCGGTTGCCGCCCTCATTGTTGCCGGGTTTCTGTTCCTCGATCCCTTCCCCCCGACCGAGGTCCGTATTGCCTCTGGGCGACCTTCCGGCAGTTATGCGATCACCGTCGACAACATCAACTGGGCCTTTCGCGAACAGGGGATCGATGCCACCAACATCCACACCCAGGGTTCCATTGATAACGCACGCCTGTTGCTGGACCCCAAGTCGAAGGTCAACGCCGCACTGATCCAGGGCGGCGCGCTGGATCCGGAGACCGCCGCACAGCTGAGTTCCCTTGGCAGTGTGGCCTACGAGCCCCTCTGGATCTTCTATGACACGCGTCGCGTTCGCAGCATCGAGGATTTCAGCGACCTGATTACCCTGCGCGTGGGTGTTGGGCCTGCGGGTGGCGGCACGCGCCCTGTTCTGGCCGATGCACTGCGGCTGAATGACCACTCGGTGGATGATCAGACACACTTCATCACCGATACCTACGACAAGAATCTGACCGATTTCAAGAACGGGAAACTCGATGCCGTGGCCATGGTCGCCAGCATCCGGGACATCAATATCCGGCAGCTGTTCCAGCTTCCCCACGTCCGGCTCGCCCAGATCAAGCACGCAGACGCCTATACCAAGCACATGCGTTACCTGGAGGTAGTGACCCTGCCCGCTGAAAGTATCGATATTGCACGGGATATACCCGCCAGCGACATCCGCCTCCTTGCCACGACCACCCAGGCGGTTGTCCGCCCAGACATGCACCCTGATCTGCAGATGCTCATGCTGATCACCATTAAGAGTGCCATCCGCCAACATCAGAATGACCTGTTCTTTGCCACGCCCGGCAAGTTTCCAAACTACGTGGATACATCCATTCCCGAGAGTGATGTTGCCAAGCGCTTTTACGACTATGGGACGCCGGTCGTCTGGCGTTACCTGCCCTCGTGGCTGGCCGGGGTCATTGACCGCATCTGGGTGCTGCTGGTCGGTGCCTTTGCCCTCTTCTACCCGCTTTCGCGCCTACGCCTGAAAATGCGCTGTGTCCGATTTGAGTTTGCCCAGCTCGACCACTACGAGCGGATGCTCGGGATCGAGGCGCGTATTGAGCAGCTCCAGACACCGGAAGAAAAACGGGCACTGCTGCGGGAAATCGAGGCCATCAATCACAATGCCCAGAAAGAGCCGGTCCCCATTCAGATGGAGGCCCAGTACTTCCAGTTCCTGACGGCACTCGACACCCTGCGGCGTAAGGCACAGCGCGTCAGGATCGGCGATCACCAAACGCCCAAAGACGCCGCCCCCCGTTCATGAAACCTCTCCGATCAATTCTCGCCCGGCTACGACACCACCAGTTAGGCACCCGCGAGGCCTGGCAGGATCGCTTTGTAGTGTGGGCAGCGGCCTGCTCAGCCGGGCTGGCGGTCGTCGGTTTTACCTACATGGCCGAGCTAGCGGACCGCCTATTCCAGATGATCTACACCCAGGCATCATGGAGCCTTCTCGTCATCACGCCGCTGGTTGGCGTGATCATTCTGGCACTGACGCGACACCTGGCACCATTTTCAGCAGGCAGCGGCATTCCCCAGGTGATCGTCGCGATGGACCCGACCGTCCCGCCGGGCATCGCCGGGCGACTGGTTTCTCTGCGTATTGTTCTGGCCAAGATGCTGCTGGGCAGCGGCGCCCTGGCCGCTGGTTTTTCGCTGGGGCGCGAAGGCCCCTCCGTGCAGATTTCGGCCAGCGTGATGTATGCCTTCCGCAACCTGCTCAGCAAGCGAAGCCGAATCAAGGCAGCCGATTTATTACTGGCCGGAGGCGCAGCTGGGATTGCCGCAACCTTTAACGCGCCGCTGGCCGGCATTATCTTTGCCATTGAAGAGCTTTCACGCCGCTTCGAGGAACGGACCAGCGGGCTCATCATTTCGGCCATTGTGCTAGCGGGCGTGATCGCCATCTCGCTCCTGGGTAACTTCACCTATTTCGGGCACATTACCTCGGCGCACTTTTCACCGGATGATCTGGTGCCCGCTATCGTCTGCGTGGCCGCTGCAGGCATCCTGGGCGCGGCTTTTTCCCGTTTGCTGATGATGACCGCTGCATCGAGCAAGAACTGGGTCAACCTGCTGCGCCACCAACGGCCCTATCTCTTTGCGGCCGCCTGTGGACTGGCGGTGGCCCTGATCGGTTTGAGCAGCGGCGGCAAGTTGTTTGGTAGTGGCTATGAACATACCCGCCTGCTGATCGAGGGAGCCGAGTCAGTGCCCCTGATTGAAACCCTCGGCAAAATTGCAGCGACGGTGCTGTCGTACTGGAGCGGCATTCCCGGCGGCATCTTCTCCCCCTCGCTGGCAATTGGCGCCGGCATCGGCCAGGATGTCGGCAGCCTGCTCTCCGATCCAAACCAGACTCTGGTGGCTATCGGAATGGTGGCTTTTCTGGCGGCCGCTACCCAGGCCCCGCTAACGGCGTTCATCATCGTCATGGAAATGACGGACGGACATGACCTGATTCTGGTGCTGATGGTTTCCGCCTTCACGGCCAGCCTGATCGCTAAGATTCTGTCCAAACCGCTCTATAAAACCCTGGCCGAAAGCGCCTTGCAAAGCCTGCAGCCACCTGTAGAAGCCCCTACCGAACCGGGCAATCCAACCGTAACCTCACCTGCAGCGCAGCCCAAGCCTTAAGCAAACCCTAAGTTTTACTTGGTAAGTTCTCTGTTCAGGTGCGCCTCTTGAGGGCGCACACCTCTGTCGTCTGCCGGTATCAGATATTTAAGATTGAATCGGATTGTAGAGCGGGCGACTCAACTCAGGGAGGGAGCCATGAAGCCGGCGAGCTATGATCAGCAGACTTCATCCGGAGCACCAACGGGCGCACCGCGCGTCGGTCTGGTTGGTTTTGGAAAAACGGGGCGGGCGGTTGCCAGCGTGTTATTACAGAGCCCTGATGTCAATTTATGTTGGGTGATCCGTCAGAGCGACCGGCTTAGCCACCGTTCTGTCGGTGAATATTTCGGTTTTGACGAGGGTGACGATGCCGAGATCCTCTCGGCGCAGGAATACAGGGCTGCCGAACTGCTGGATCAGCGCCCGGTTGACGTCATTGTCGACTTTTCGGGGGTGGATGGCATTGGCTATTACGGCGATGCAGCGGCCGCCCGCGGCATCACCATTCTGACGGCCATTTCGCAATATCCGGCCAGCTCACATGCGATTCTGCAGAGTCTGGCCCAGCGTACCCGGGTGATCCACTCCCCCAATATCACGCTAGGCATCAATTTCCTGTTGATTGCCGGCAAGATTCTCAAGAATATTGCCCCGCAAACCGACATCGAAATCATTGAAGAACACTTTCGCACCAAGCCGGAGATTTCGGGCACCGCCAAGGTGATTGCCCGCGAGCTGGAAATCGACTCCGATAACATCAAGTCGATCCGGGCCGGCGGCATCATTGGCACGCATGAAATCCTTTTCGGGTTTCCGTTCCAGAACGTGCGCCTGAAACACGAATCCATTTCGCGCGAGGCCTTCGGCAATGGCATCCTGTTTGCCATCAACAACCTGCCGGCAGCGCCCCGAGGTCTTTTCACCATGGAAGATCTGTTGATTCCCTATTTCAATCTGGGGCTACCCGCACAAGCCGAACCGGGCGAGAAAAAGCCCTGGTGGAAAATCTGGTAACTTTCTTGACAAGCCGTTCATTCCCCCTTCGGAAGGAGTCTCGTATGTGTGAATCATGCCCCACCCCGACCATATCCCGTGACCATCATGATGCAGGTCGTCGAAGCTTCATGAAGTGGGCGGCAGCCGGCCTGGCGCTCTCGAGCCTACCCGCCCTGGGGAATGAGAAGTTTGTGCCCAAGCCGGAAAATGTCATTTCCCCGGATGCCGCGCTGGCACGACTGATGGCAGGCAATGAGCGCTACGTCCGCCAGCAATCGATCAATGCGAGCTTCTCGGCCACGCGCGCGGCGCTCGCCCGCGGCCAGAACCCCTATGCCTGTGTGCTGAGTTGTGCCGATTCCCGGATTGGACCCGAACTCTGCTTTGATAGCGAGCGCGGCGATCTCTTCGTGACGCGGGTTGCCGGCAATTATGTGACCCCGCAGATTCTGGCCAGCCTGGAATACGGTACCGCCGTGTTGAATGCGCCGCTCATCATGGTGCTTGGGCACACCAATTGCGGTGCCATTAAAGCCACCATCGATGCCGTCACCAAAAATGCCGCCTTCCCGGGACACATACAGACAATTACCACGGATCTCAGTCCGGCCATTCGCAGCGCCCTGAAAAAGAATCCCGCCGAGGCGGAGCAGGCCTGCGTACTGGAGAACGTTCGTCTGAACGTGGAGAATCTGAAAAACGCTAACCCGCTGCTTAGTGCACGTGTGGCTTCAGGTCAACTCAAGGTGGTGGGTGCCGTCTATGACCTGAGCACCGGTCGCGTAACACTGACCTAGATAGTCACTCAAGGCGGTTTAGCCACAGACTGAGGGGGCACAACCCAGTGTAGCAAAGCCCCGGGTCAAGAATGATCCCTCGGGAATTACTTTGCGGACTTCGGTACGCCCTTGGGTGCATCCTTGATGCGACAAGTAAAGCTGGCCTGATATTCATCAGGACGATCCTTCTGGACAGGTAGATGAATGATCAGCTCATTCTCTTCGGCATGGAAGGCAATGAGGTCAAGGTAGTTGGTACAGTCACCCGGACGGAAAATGAAATCGCCTTTGGCGGAATCACCGCAGTATTTACCCCGGAGCGGCCCGGCTAATTTCGTCTCGATAGAGAAGAACTTGGGCTTGTCTTTGAAGGAACGTTCCAGAACAGCCGGCAGGTTGGTCACATTTTGCCGCGATTGAGGCGCTTCACCGGACTTGGCCTCTCCCTTCGCCAGCTGCTCCTCGCCGTCGCAAATATACGCAGTGGGTACCTGACCTTCATTGGAACAGGCGACAAGCAGCAGGGCTACAGCAAGAGGCATCCAGGGAGTGAAACGCATGGGAATCCTTTCGAACCATGTTTGACACGATTGGCCGAAGCCAAAAAGAAAACGGCTTCCATAAGGGAAGCCGTTTGGATTTGGTGGCCAGTCTCGGAATCGAACCAAGGACACGCGGATTTTCAATCCGCTGCTCTACCAACTGAGCTAACTGGCCGCACACCCGGACATTGCTGCCCAGATGCGATGAAGCATTAACGCTTCGAGAACTGCTTACGGCGACGGGCGCTGTGCAGACCGACCTTCTTACGCTCAACTTCACGTGCATCGCGAGTTACGAAGCCTGCGTTCGACAGGGCCGACTTGAGTTCGGCGTCGTACTGGATCAGCGCACGGGTGATACCGTGACGAACAGCGCCGGCTTGACCCGATTCGCCGCCACCAACCACGTTGACGTTGATGTCAAAGGTATTGACGTGATCGACCAGTTCCAGCGGCTGACGCACGACCATACGGCCGGTTTCACGCGAGAAGAAGATATCGACCGGCTTGCCATTGACAACGATGTTGCCCTTGCCGCGCTTCAGGTAGACACGAGCGATAGCGCTCTTGCGACGACCGGTACCGTAGTATTGTTGTTCAGCCATAAAAACCTCTTAGATTTCCAGCGCTTTGGGCTGCTGGGCGGTATGCGGATGCGTGGCGCCGGCGTAGCACTTGAGCTTCTTGATCATGGCATAGCCCAGCGGACCCTTCGGCAGCATGCCCTTAACGGCCTTCTCCAGAGCACGCTCCGGGAAACGCTGTTGCATCTTGCCAAACGTGGTTTCGTAGATGCCGCCCGGGTAGCCCGAGTGACGGAAATATTTTTTGTCTTCGGCCTTGTTACCCGTGACGCGCAGCTTCTCGACGTTCACGACAACAATGAAATCGCCCGTATCAACGTGCGGGGTGTATTCAGGCTTATGCTTGCCACGCAGGCGGCGTGCGACTTCGCTGGCAACGCGGCCCAGAACTTTGTCCGTGGCGTCAACGACGAACCAGTCGCGCGTGACTTCATGCGGCTTGGCGGAAAAGGTTTTCATCTTTGCACTTCCGTGGCGCCTTGGGTGGCGCGGAATTTGGGAAAACGCGCATTCTAGCAATATTCCGAATTTCGCGTCAAGTCTTTTGCCGAACGCGCCATCACGCCAGTGGGTTTGTCCTGGGCCGTCAGGCGCTGAGCACCAAAAAAAACGCGGAGCCACAAGGTGGTTCCGCGTAAATCCACACCAAAGGAGGAGGGTGGAGGAGACAATCTTGCGGGCGCCATAAAAGCTTACACCCGGCTTACGTGGACAATGTATAGCCCCCGGAACAAAAAATCAAGGGGATTTGTTGTGCCGCAGCAAAATATTTATAAGCCCTTGGCGGTGCTCGGTTTATCGTACAATCGCGGATCTTTCGTTTTCAGCTTATCTGGAGCCTAAAAACCATGGAATGCCGCGTCGCCTGGACTGATCATATGACTTTTGTTGCCAGTACCGGCAGTGGCCATGAGGTCACCATGGACGGCCCCCCGGATCTGGGCGGCAGAAATCTTGGCCCCCGCCCCATGGAGATGATGCTGGCAGGCGCTGGCGGGTGCACCGCCTTTGATGTGGTGCTGATTCTGCAACGTGGCCGCCACCCGATCACCGGATGCGAGGTACAGATGTCGGCAGAGCGGGCGGAGACCGAGCCCAAGGTCTTTACCAAGCTTCACTTGCACTATGTCGTGACCGGGAATCAGCTAAAGCGGGAGGCGGTAGAGCGTGCCATCACCCTCTCCAAGGACAAATACTGCTCGGCCACGGCCATGCTCGGTGCAACGGCCGAGATCACCTGGGATCTCGAACTGCGCGACGCGAGCTAGATCCGGTAGGACAGGCTGGTCAACAACCGCGAGGTCTGTTGCATCAGCCTTTTGATCAGCGGTGGAAACTGAGCGGCACCCAGCGCCTCGGCGGTGTGCGCGTGCGACGTTTCGTCCTGGGCCATCTGCCGGATGATGGCGGCACTTTTCTCATCGGCCTCGGGCAAACGCTCGAGGTGACTCTCCAGGTGGGCCGTCACCTGCTTCTCGGTCTCGGCAAGAAACCCCAGATTCCAGCGGTCACCCAGCTTTCCTGCGAGCACGCCCAGTGTCAATGAACCGGCATACCAGAGTGGGTTCAGAAGGCTGGTGTGACTGCCCAGTTCGCGCAGACGCTGTTCAGTCCAGGCCAGGTGCTCAGTCTCCTCGTGCGCAGCCTCACGCAACGCTTCGCGCACGGAAGGATCACGTGAGGTTAGCGCCTGCCCCTGATACAGCGCCTGGGCACACACTTCACCGCTGTGATTGACCCGCATTAGCCCCGCCACATGCCGCCGCTCGAGCTCACTCAGATCTGCTTCTGGCAGTTCGGCATCGGGATGTGGTCGCACACTGGTCTGCGAGACAAAGAGGGTACGCAATACCTTGTCGGCTTCGATGATGAACTGATCAATATTCATAACCTTACCTCCCGGATGTGGTGGCTGGACCTGACCGCAAGCGCGCGACAGCCACTTCAGCGCTGGGCGGTGGTTCGAGATCCAGACAGAAATAATCATAAGCCAGCACCGCCGGATAGGCGTTGTGCATCTTGTGTTGCTGCCGCTGCATCAGCACCCACGAGGAGCCCTGGCTCTCAACCCAGGAGCCATCGGGTTTTCCGAAGGCATAGAGCCGACGTTCGCGGGTTTTACAGCGCAATCCTTCGTAATTCACCGTGCGCGCGCCGCCCGGGGACTCAATCACCACCGTAAAGCGCACAACGCCATCCCCGCCCACCGACACACTGGCGGGATCCACAAAAAACCGATTGGCATTGGTCACGTTGACCTCAAACGGTATCAACGCATTGGCATCCGGTGCCGCGGGAAGTTTATATTTTTCTTCCTGCCAGATTTTTTTGTCCTCCTCGGACTCCTGGTAGTCATAACACTCGTAATACTTTCGGGTGTCACACTCCTGAGCGGCCCAGGCTGTCGCCGACAGACCCAGGACCCCGAGTAGCAGAAGTCGCCGCATCATTCGGCCACCTCGGTCAATGGCACCGATGGCGCACCGGACTTGGCAGTCGGCGTGCGTCGACCCCGCCGACCGATGGCCGGATGGCGCAGACGATCGGCGTTCAGAAAGGGCTCCAGCTCGGCGAGTGCCAGCTGATAGACCTCACGCTTGAACTCGACCACCGTATCCATGGGAATCCAGTACTGGCTCCAGCGCCAAGCATCAAACTCGGGATGCGTACTGGCCCGTAACTGCACATGGTGATCGCCGCCCGTCAGTCGCAACAGGTACCAGATCTGTTTCTGACCCCTGTAGTTGCCGCGCCACTCGCGGCGAATCCACTGTTCGGGCACCTCGTAGCGAAGCCAGTCCTTGGTCCGGCCAAGAATCTTGACATGCTCGGGGGCCAGCCCCACCTCTTCCTGCAATTCACGATACATGGCCTCTTCGGGGGATTCGCCACGCTTGATCCCACCCTGCGGAAACTGCCAGGCGTGCTCCTTGACGCGCTTCCCCCAGAAAACCTGATTCCGTGCATTGCAGAGAATGATGCCGACGTTGGGGCGAAAGCCTTCACGGTCTAGCATATATCACCTGCGTTAATTTGAAATTGCCTTGATTCTGGCACAACCGGCACCCAGACGAAAGCCGGCTTCCGCTAGAATGCCAATTTTCCGCCCCTCTGGGCGGCTTAAAACGGCTTTGCCGCCTTCCACATGCCTTGCTCAGGGTTTGCTATGCGCTCCTCCCAGTTTCTGATTTCCACCCTCAAAGAAGCCCCGGCCGACGCCGAAGTCATCAGTCAGAAGCTGATGCTGCGTGCTGGGCTGATCCGTCGGCTGGCCTCCGGGGTATATACCTGGTCCCCGCTGGGGCTTCGCACCTTGCGCAAGGTGGAAGCGATCGTGCGCGATGAAATGAACCGCGCCGGTGCCCTCGAAATGCTGATGCCGGCAGTGCAACCCTTTGAATTGTGGCAGGAATCTGGTCGCGGCGAGCAATATGGTCCTGAGCTGTTGCGCTTCAAGGATCGCCATCAGCGCGAGTTTGTCATCGGGCCGACGCATGAAGAGGTGGTCACCGATTTCGTCCGTAAGGAAATCAAGAGCTATCGCCAGCTGCCCCTGCACCTGTACCAGATCCAGACCAAGTTCCGCGACGAGATCCGGCCGCGTTTCGGCGTGATGCGGGGCCGCGAGTTCCTGATGAAGGATGGTTATTCCTTCCACACCAGTTTTGAAGATCTGCAACGCGAATACCGCGTCATGTACGACACCTACAGCCGTATTTTCAGCCGTCTTGGTCTTCGCTTCCGCGCCGTGGCTGCCGACACCGGTTCTATCGGCGGTACTGGCTCACACGAGTTTCATGTGCTGGCCGAGTCGGGTGAAGACGACATCGCCTTCTGCCCGAGCTCGGACTTTGCCGCCAACGTTGAACTCGCCGAGGCCCTGGCTCCCACCACACCGCGCCCTTCGCCCAGCGCCACGCTGACCAAGGTCGCTACCCCGAAGAAATCGCGCTGCGAAGACGTCGCCCAAGTGCTGAACATCCCGTTATCGGGTCTGGTTAAATGTCTGGCCATCGTGCCGGATCTGCCCGAAGGCTCAACCAACGCTTCAGGCGACCTGGTTCTGCTGCTCCTGCGTGGCGACCATGAGCTCAATGAAATCAAGGCCAGCAAGATCGACGGCATTGGTGCCTTCCGCTTCGCCCGCGAGGATGAAGTCAAAGAAGCCCTAGGCTGTATCCCCGGCTTTATCGGGCCCGTCGGCATTAAGCCCGGCATCCGAGTGATTGCCGATCGCTCGGTCGCCGTGATGGCTGATTTTGCCTGTGGGGCTAATGAGTACGACATGCACCTCACCGGTGCTAACTTTGGTCGTGACCTGCCGGAGCCGGAAATTGCCGATATCCGCAATGTGGTCGCGGGCGACCCCTCGCCGGACGGCAAAGGTGTGCTAGAAATCGTGCGCGGCATTGAAGTCGGTCACATCTTCCAGCTGAGAACCAAATACGCCGAGGCGCTGGGCTGCACCTTCCTGAATGAGCAAGGCAAGGCCGAAGTGATGGAAATGGGCTGTTACGGTATTGGCGTGACCCGTATTGTCGGTTCGGCCATCGAGCAGAACCACGATGACAAGGGCATCGCCTTCCCGGCGGCCATTGCCCCCTTCACCGTAGCCATTGTGCCGATGGGCTATCACAAGTCGCCTGCCATTCAGCAGGCGGCTAATGAGCTCTATGAAGAACTGATCGCCGCGGGCTTCGATGTACTCCTTGACGACCGCAACGAACGCCCTGGGGTGATGTTTGCTGATATGGAACTCATCGGAATCCCGCAGCGCCTAGTGGTTGGCGAAAAGGGTCTGGCCGCAGGCCAGATCGAAGCCAAGGGGCGCCGTGATGCCGAAGCGACCATGATTGATCGGGCTGGCGTGGTGGATTACCTGCGCAAGGTGCTTGCTTAAAAGGGGAGTTTCCCGCCGAACATGGCTTTGGCACCCCGCATCGCTTTCATCATGCCGCCCTTGCCTTTGAACAGGCTGCCGAACTGCTTCATCATTTTCTGTGTCTGTTCAAACTGGTTCAGCAACCGATTAACGTCCTGAACCTGGACACCGGCTCCCAGTGCAATGCGGCGCTTGCGACTGGCCTTGATCAGCTCGGGGTTAGTTCGTTCACCCGGGGTCATGCTGTCGATAATCCCCTGGATCTGACGCGCCATTTTGTCGTCGCTACCGGCCGGCATCCGAGCGGCCGCTTCGGCAAACTTGGCCGGCAGCTTGTCCACTAATGCCGACATACCGCCCATCTGGCGCATCTGGGCCATTTGCGCGCGGAAGTCATTCAGATCAAAGCCCTTACCGCTCTTGATCTTTTGCGCCATGGCCTGCGCCTGATCCAGATCAACCTGCTGCGAGGCGGCTTCGACCAGCGACAGAATATCGCCCATGCCCAGAATCCGGGAGGCCATGCGATCCGGGTAAAACGGCTCTAGGCCATCCAGTTTTTCAGCCACCCCCACAAACTTGATGGGCTTTCCCGTAACGGCACGCACCGAGAGTGCGGCACCACCACGTGCATCACCATCCAGCTTGGTGAGCACGACACCAGTCAGCGGAAGCGCCTCATTGAAAGCCTTAGCCGTGTTGACCGCATCCTGGCCGAGCATGGCATCGACGACGAATAGCGTTTCAATCGGGTTGAGCTGGGCGTGCAGCGCCTTGATCTCATCCATCATGGCCTCGTCAATGGCCAGACGGCCGGCCGTATCGACGATTAGGACTTCTTCGTGGTGCTTCCGGGCCCAATCGACTGCCGCTGCGGCGATCTCGGCGGGCTTCTGGTCTGGTGAGGACGGAAAAAATTCGGCGCCGACCTGACCCGCCACATGTTTGAGCTGTTCGATAGCCGCCGGACGATACACGTCGCAGGAGACCACCATGACTTTTTTCTTGTGGTTCTGCTTGAGCCAGCGAGCCAGCTTACCGACTGTCGTCGTTTTACCCGCCCCCTGCAGACCCGCCATGAGAATAATGGCCGGCGGCTGCTGGTTGAGCGCCAGTGGCACCTGGGCCTCGCCCATGAGCTGCTTCAGCTGTTCATGCACAACCCCGACAAAGGCCTGCCCCGGCGTCAACGATCCAATGACCTCTTCACCCAGTGCCTTTTCCTTGACCTGGGCCACAAAATCCTTGACGACCGGCAATGCCACATCGGCCTCTAGAAGCGCCATCCGCACCTCGCGCAGCGCATCGCCGATATTGGATTCGGTCATGCGGGCTTCGCCGCGCATGGTTTTAACAACACGACTCAGGCGTTGGGTCAGATTTTCCAGCATGATTATTCCGGACAGCTTGTCTTGGTGAATGATCGTGCCCCCGTGATATAAATGGGGCTTCGCTGTCCATTGTATCGCTTCCCTTTATGTTTTCGATGCCGATTCCGCTTGCCACACTGCTAACGCTGGTAGCTACGCTTGCTTACGGCCTGCTGGCTTGGCAGGTGATGCGCCAGGTCGCCGTTCAATCACCGGCACGCCTCGCCCGTCAACACAACCCGAATGTGCCAGGTGCGGCAAAATCACCCTCGGCAGGTGTTTCCCCGGCGCTCTTCGGTTTTGCACTGGCCACCCATGCGGGGGCGCTATATATCGACATGTTTGGCGGGGGGACGGTTCGTTTTTCATTTGCCCTGGCTATTTCGGTCATCCTCTGGCTGGCGGTGGTCCTCCACGGCTTCGAGAGCCTGGCTCACCGCCAACGCGGGTTGCTGGCTTTGATCCTGCCGACGGCGGCAGCCGGTGCTTTGCTACCGTTGATCTTCCCCGTCGAACACCCGCTCGTCCGGATCGATTCCTTTGCATTTCGCGTGCACTTTATCCTGGCCATGCTGGCCTATGGGGTGTTTCTACTCGCCACGCTCCAGGCCTGTCTGATCTGGATTGCCGAACGTGACCTGCACCACCCGGACCGTCTGGCCAATGGCCATCGTTTCCCTCCCCTGCTCCGTATGGAAGCGCTGCTCTTCCGCATGCTGGGCATCGCCTTCCTGCTGCTCACCGGTTCGCTGGCGACCGGTCTGCTGGTTTCGGAAGCCTTTTATGGACAGTGGATCCGCATCGATCACAAGACCGTGTTTGCGCTCCTCTCCTGGCTGATTTTTGGTGGTTTGCTACTGGGGCGTCATCTGCGCGGCTGGCGCGGCCTGAAGGCCACCCGCTGGACGATTGCCGGCTTTGTCTCGCTCCTGCTGGCCTACGTAGGCAGCCGTTTTGTTCTGGAAGTTCTGCTTGACCGGACCTTATGACGGCGCTTGCCCGCGCCCTGATTGACAGCGGTCGATTACCGGCCGATGCGGTTGAGCGATGCCTAAACCGTGCCATCCAACGCCAATGCAGCCTCGCTGATGAACTGGTGCAGGCCGGCCTGATTTCTGCGGATTCGCTCGCTGATTTTGCCAGCCAGACCTTTGGCTTTCCCCGCGTCGATGCCGCAAGGCTTAAAGCGACCACACCCATTCAGGGTCTGTCCCGCTCTTTGTACACCGACAGCCGCTTCCTACCGCTGGAGCGCCATGATCGCCAGCTCTCGCTGGCCATGAGCGACCCGACGGATGAGAGCCTCATCCATCTGGCTCGTTTCCAATCCGGCTGTAGTATTGTGCCGCTGGTAGCTGACTGCCAGACCCTGGCCACTGCGCACAGCGTCATCGCACCGGCAACCCCCACCGGCCCTGACACGCCTTCATCCGCTGCCACACTAGGCGAACCCCTGGCCGTCGATGATGCGCCCGCGGTACGTTTTCTGCAGCGCACCTTATCTGATGCTGTGGCCAGCGATGCCTCCGATATCCACTTCGAGCCCTACGAGCACACCTACCGAATCCGCTTCCGTATCGACGGTCTGCTGCAGGATGCGCCCACACCGCCGTCAGATATCCGCGCCATGCTGGCCTCCCGGCTGAAGGTGCTATCAAACTTGAATATTGCAGAAAAACGCTTGCCCCAGGACGGACAAATGCGCATTGATACCCTGGAGGGCGACCCGGTCGACTTCCGGATTAGCACGATGCCCACGCTGTATGGGGAAAAGATTGTCCTCCGCATCCTCGACCGGCAGAGTGCCCGCCGCCAACTGGATCAGCTGGGCATGCCCACCCAACAACTGGAAACCCTGAATCGCGCCATTCACCAGCCGAGCGGGATGATTCTGGTGACTGGCCCGACCGGCTCGGGCAAAACCGTTTCGCTTTACGCCTGTCTGAACGCTCTGAACCAAACCGGCGTCAATATTGCCACGGCCGAGGACCCGGTTGAAATTCCGGTCGACGGAATTAACCAGGTCAACATTGATGACCGGATCGGGCTCACTTTCGCCACTACGTTACGGGCCTTCATGCGTCAGGATCCGGACATTCTGATGGTGGGAGAGATCCGCGACTTCGAAACGGCCGACATTGCCGTCAAAGCGGCCCAGACCGGCCATCTTGTTCTTTCCACACTCCACACCCGCTCTGCCCCGGCCAGCCTGGAACGGCTCCGCCAGCTCGGCCTGCCGGCGTTCAACGTCGCTGGCAGCGTGTTGCTGATCATGGCCCAGCGTCTGATTCGTCGGCTCTGCACCTGCAAGACTCCCGTTCCGCACCCCGAACTCGTAGCGCTCAGCGATGCCGGTTTTGACGAAAGTGCCCTAGCCGACCTGCAAGCGGGTCGCTGGCAACTCTTTGCACCCCAGGGCTGTGCTCAGTGCCGACAATCTGGCTACCGCGGACGCCTGGCCATTTTCGAGGTGCTTCCGGTCAGCCCGGCGATCCAGGAAATCATTCTCCATGGGGGTAGTACGTTGGCCATTGCCGCTCAGGCCCATCAAGAAGGGGTCATAGATTTGCGTCAGGCCGGTCTTGAGAAGGTGATCTCCGGCGACACCAGCATCGCGGAGGTTCTGGCCGCTACGGATCGGTGATTCGGTGATGCCCAAAAAACTTGCGGCACTCAAACCCCTTCGGTTTCGCTGGGTTGGCATCAGCGGAGACGGTAGCACCTGTCGTGGCGAACTCCAGGCCACGAGCGAGGCGCGCGCCCGAATTTCGCTGCGCCAACAGGGTATTACACCCACCCGCATTGGTCGAAGCTGGCGCCCTGCATCCAGGGTTTCCGCCAAGACGGTCTGCTTTATCCTGCGGCAGCTGGCCACCCTGATCCGGGCCGGTGTCCCCATCATCAGCGCCCTCGATATCATCGCGCGGAGCCAGGAGAGTCCCACCGCAACCCATCAGATCCTGCAAATTCGTAGCGACCTGGAGACAGGCACGCCGCTGTCCACAGCACTCGCGAGGCACCCCGATACCTTTAACACGCTCACCTGCACCCTGGTCGCTGCCGGCGAGCAATCCGGACAACTGGATGACATGCTGGCCCGTATTGCTGACTACGAGGAAAAAATGCTGGCGATCCGGGGCAAGTTACGGGGTGCACTGGCCTACCCACTGGCGATCATTTCGACGGCCTTTGTCGTCACGATCCTGCTGCTGATTTATGTTGTGCCAGCCTTTGAAAGTAGCTTCAGCAGCTTTGGCGCCAGCCTGCCACTGCCAACCCGGATGATCATCGACGGTTCTACCGCATTACGCAACTTCGGAATCCCTTTGCTGCTGGCGGCCATCCTGGGCTTGATGCTGCTCAATCGCCTCTGGCATCAGCGGCCTGCATGGCAGTTTGCCACCGACCGCGCACAACTCCGTCTACCCGTGTTAGGCAGCCTGTTACAGCGGGTTGCCCTGGCGCGATGGAGCCGGACATTGGCGAGCCTCTATGGAGCCGGGATCACGATGCTCGATGCCCTGGAACCTGCCGGACAATCAACCGGTAACCGGTTGTATCAGGGCGCCAGCCAGAGTGTGAAACAACGCATCAGCCAGGGAGATAGCCTGTCATCCAGCCTGATGCACCAGCCACTTTTTTCACCGCTCCTGATCCAGATGGTGCACATCGGTGAAGAGTCCGGCACCCTGGATGCCATGCTGAACAAGGTGGCTGACATTTATGAACGTGAGGTCGATGACACCGTAGCCATGCTCGGCAGCCTCATGGAACCCCTGCTGATGGTGGTTCTGGGCGGCCTGATCGGCGGCCTCGTCATTGCCATGTACCTACCTATCTTCGAGCTGGGTTCCGTCCTCTGATGCCAAGGTGCGGTTGGGTGCCGTGATTACGCACCCCGATTGCCCAAGGCGGTTGATCACGGCGCCCCGGGCTCCGCTATAATCAAAGGTTTACGAATTCATTCAGGCTGCCCTCGGCATACGCGCACTGTGAAACGCTACTTTATTACCGGTCTTCTCATCTGGGCGCCTCTCGGCATCACGATCTGGGTCCTCTCGTTCATTCTCGGGATGATGGATCAATCCGTGATGTTATTGCCCACGGAGTGGCATCCGCGCAGCATGTTCGGCTTTAATATTCCCGGTCTGGGCGCATTACTCACCCTGCTGGTGGTCTTCCTCACCGGCCTGCTGACGGCCAACTTTATCGGTCAGCGCCTAGTGCGCTGGTGGGAGGCCCTGCTTCGCCGCATTCCTGTCGTACGCTCCGTCTACCAGAGCGTCAAGCAAATTTCGGACACGATCTTTTCGCCTTCCGGCCAAGCCTTCCGCCAGGCATTGCTGGTGCAATACCCGCGCCAAGGTAGCTGGACCATTGGCTTCCTGACCGGCAAGCCAGGGGGTGAAATTGCGGGTCACTTGGGTGATGACATGATCAGCCTCTATGTACCGACCACCCCTAACCCGACATCGGGTTTCTTCCTGATGGTGCCGAAAGCCGATGTCATCGAACTGGACATGTCCGTGGAAGACGCCCTCAAGTACCTAATTTCGATGGGCGTCGTTGCCCCGGGCAAGCTGCCGCTCAAAAAGCCGCGGGCTGCGGCACCGATCGACCCCCAAACCGCTGCCAACACTTACGTCGGCGACTGATTTCCCCTTTGAAGAAAAGCAAGACTCTCATGCGTACCCATTACTGTAGCGACCTCAACTCTGCTCTCAATGAGCAGATCGTCACCCTATGCGGCTGGGCTCATCGCCGCCGCGACCACGGTGGCGTGATCTTCATCGATCTGCGTGACCGGAGCGGTCTGGCGCAGGTCGTATGCGACCCGGATCGCCCGGAAATGTTCCAGATTGCCGAATCAGTACGTGGCGAATTCTGTCTGAAAATTACCGGCAAGGTCCGCCCGCGTCCGGCAGGCACCGAAAACACCACGCTGGCCTCAGGTGGCATTGAGGTGCTGTGCCATGAGATCGAAGTCCTCAACCCGTCGGTCACCCCACCGTTCATGATTGATGACGAACACCTGTCCGAGACCGTGCGCCTGACACATCGCGTGATGGATTTGCGCCGCCCGGCGATGCAGAAGAACCTGCAGCTTCGTTACCGCGTGGCTCGCGCCTTCCGTCGCTATCTCGACGACCATGGCTTTATCGATGTTGAGACGCCGATGCTGACCAAGTCGACACCGGAAGGTGCCCGCGATTATCTGGTGCCCTCACGTGTGCATGATGGTCAGTTCTTTGCGCTACCCCAATCGCCGCAGCTCTTCAAACAGTTGCTGATGGTTGCTGGCTTTGACCGCTACTACCAGATTGTGAAGTGCTTCCGCGACGAAGACCTGCGCGCTGATCGCCAACCCGAATTCACTCAGGTCGATATCGAGACCTCGTTCCTGAGCGAAGAAGAGATCATGAGCATTATGGAAGGCCTGATCCGTTACGTGTTCAAGGACGCACTGGATGTCGACCTGCCCAATCCCTTCCCGCGTATCACTTATGCCGAAACCATGGCGCGATTCGGCTCGGACAAGCCGGATATGCGGGTCACGCTGGAACTGACCGATGTAACGGACGCTGTCGCCGATGTGGCCTTCAAGGTCTTTAGCGGCCCCGCCACATCGGGTGGCCGCGTGGCGGCCATGCGCATTCCGGGCGGTGCCTCATTGTCACGCGGCGAGATTGACGAGTACACCAAGTTCGTTGGCATCTACGGGGCGAAGGGCCTCGCCTACATTAAGGTGAACGACGCCTCGCAACCGAACGAAACCGGTCTGCAATCACCGATCGTCAAGAACCTGAACGAAAGTGCGCTGAAGACCATTCTGGAGCGCACAAGCGCCCAAAGCGGCGACCTGATTTTCTTTGGTGCCGACAAGACCAAGGTAGTCAACGACGCGCTGGGTGCCCTGCGCGTCAAGATTGGTCACGAAAAGAACTTCATGAACGGCACCGTCTGGGCGCCGATCTGGGTGATTGATTTCCCGATGTTCGAATACGACGAGGACGACAAGCGCTGGAACGCTTGTCACCACCCGTTCACCAGCCCGAAGGACGCGCACATTGATCTACTGTCGAGCGATCCTGGGCAGTGTCTGGCCAAGGCCTACGATATTGCTCTGAACGGCTGGGAAATCGGCGGCGGTTCGGTACGTATCCACCGCGCCGATGTGCAGGAAAAGGTATTCAGCGCCCTCGGCATCGACGAAGCCGAGCAGAAGCAGAAGTTCGGTTTCCTGCTCGACGCGCTGAAATACGGTGCCCCACCGCACGGCGGCCTGGCCTTTGGCCTGGATCGTATCGTCACCATGATGACCGGTGCCGAATCGATTCGTGATGTGATCGCCTTCCCGAAAACACAACGGGCCCAGTGTCTGCTCACCGACGCCCCGTCGCCGGTGGATGAAAAACAGCTGCGCGAATTACACATCCGCCTTCGCCAACCGGCCACAGCCCAACCGGGTGCCGCTGAGCCCAAGGCCTAAGCGCATCACCCCTCCTGCTCGGCAACCTGACGCGTGAATCCGGCCGCTTTTGCCCGCCTGCTCGCTGATCATGAGCGGGCGGGTGTCTTCCATCTGACCCCAGGGGGGCTGGGCGTTCTGGCCGAAGCCTGTGCGCTGGCTGATCTTCACCTGATCACCGCGGATCTCCGCGAAACTCCCCACATGAGCGAGGCGATGGCAATTCTGACCAAAGCGACTGCCTGTCCGGCCCACGAGGCCGCGCACCTGGATGATCTGGCCGAAATGCTCAGTGATTTTTCCTGGTTGCCAGCCAACGGTTACGTCCTCCTGGTCGAGGATGCGGACAATCTGATTGCCAGCGATCCAACCGGTGTTCAGAAGCTCCTGGATGCTTTCCAGGCTGCCAACCACACCTGGCAGAGCCAGGAGGTTCCCTTCTGGGCATTTCTGGGTCTGCGCGGCGATGGGATTGCCTTGTTGCCGATGATTGGCTGATCGCTGAGATTAGATTGGCTGATCGCTGAGATTATTTAGGCTGCATGGATATAGACTATAAGCGTCCGGAATCGGTGCTGGTCGTAATCCACACGCCCGATCTGCAATGCCTGCTGCTGGAACGTGCACGACATCCTGGCTACTGGCAATCTGTGACGGGTAGCCGCGAAGGCAACGAAACCTTTCTAGAGACCGCAGTGCGCGAGGTGGAAGAAGAAACCGGCCTTGCCGTTGGGGCAGATGAGTTCCTCAGCTGGCCCGGTGAGAATGTCTACACCATCATGCCCGAATGGCGACATCGTTACGCCCCGGACGTCATGCACAATCGTGAACGCGTGTTCTCGCTGTGCCTACCTTCTCCTGTCGATATTCAGATAGCCCCTGATGAACACCGTGCCTGGCGCTGGCTGCCCTGCACCGAGGCGGCTGCCGCCTGCTTCTCTGCCAGCAACCGCGATGCGATTCTCGCCCTCGACAGCCTGCAGGGTATGCCCCGCCTGTAATATCGCTTTGCGATCATTCGTCGGCTCGTTACAATCGCCAGGTACGCAGACTTTCATCCCGACCATCGATTGACCTGACTTTTATGCATATCGCCCAAACTCCCGAGCACACGACCCTGGAAGCCAAGGTTCTGGCCGAAGCCCTGCCTTTCCTCAAGCGTTTTCATGGCAAGACCATCGTCGTGAAATACGGCGGCAATGCGATGACGGAAGAGCGCCTGAAACAATCATTCGCGAACGATGTAGTGCTACTCAAGCTGGTCGGTCTGAACCCAGTGGTCGTGCATGGTGGCGGCCCGCAGATTGAACAGATGCTGACCCAGGTCGGCAAGAAGGGGGAATTTATTCAGGGCATGCGTGTCACGGATGCCGAGACCATGCGCGTCGTGGAGATGGTGCTGGGCGGCGAAGTGAACAAGGACATCGTCGGCCTCATCAATCAGAACGGTGGCAAGGCGGTCGGCCTGACCGGTAAGGATGCTGGCCTGATCCGTGCCAAAAAGCTGATGCTGCCCAAGCAGGGCAGCCCCAGCGAACTGATCGACATCGGTCTGGTCGGCGACATCCAGCAGATTGACCCGTCGATCGTGCACCATCTGGTCACCGGTGCCTTCATTCCGGTGATCGCACCCATTGGCTTTGGACCGGATGGCGAAACCTACAACATCAACGCCGACGTGGTGGCCGGCAAAATGGCCGAGGTTCTCGGTGCCGAAAAACTGGTGCTTCTCACCAACACACCGGGCGTCCTCGATAAGGATGGCAATCTGGTCACCGACCTGACCCCCCGCGATATCGACAACATGGTTGCTGATGGCACCCTCTCCGGCGGCATGCTGCCAAAGATCTCGTCAGCGCTAGATGCCGCGCGCAACGGCGTCAAAGGCGTCCACATTATTGATGGCCGTGTGCCGCACGCTCTGCTGCTGGAAATTCTGACGCAGCACGGCGTAGGCACCATGATCCGCTCGAGCTGATCGCAGGCTCCCGGGGTGCTTCTGCGTGCCAAGTCCCGAGCACCCGTCTGGGTATTCGATCTCGACGACACGCTGCATCACGCCACGCCTAACATCTTCCCGCATATCAACCGGGCGATGACCGCCTACATCGAGCGCCATCTGGCTCTCGACCATGCGGCGGCCACCGAGCTACGCCAGCGCTACTGGCAGCGCTACGGTGCCACCTTGCTGGGTCTGATTCGCCATCATGGTATCGACCCGCATCATTTTCTGGCCGAAACGCACGATTTTGATGATCTGGGCTCGCTGCTGATCACGGCGCCGGCACTCCTTCACACCCTGCGAGAACTGCCGGGCCGGCGCATCATCTTCTCGAATGCGCCCCGTCCCTATACCTTTGAGGTGCTAAGACTGAGTGGTCTCTTACCCCTGTTCGACGCAGTCTACACCGTCGAGTCCTTCAACTTTGAACCCAAGCCTCTGCGTAGCGGCTTCATGAAGCTTCTGCAGCGCGAAGCCGTGCGTGCCTCACAGTGCATCATGATTGAGGACAGCCTCGCCAATCTCGTGATGGCGAAGCGTCTGGGCATGCACACGGTATGGCTGACACGCTCCCTGCGCAGCAGCCCGTGGGTCGATCACAAGCTGCGCCGTATTACCGATCTGCGTTATCTGGCCGCCTGGAGCCAGCGCGCGGCTTGCGGCGCAAAATAGGTCAGGATCATATCGGCACCGGCACGCTTGAACGCCAGCAGGCTTTCCATGACCACCTTCTCCTCATCCAGCCAGCCGTTCTGGGCTGCGGCCTTGAGCATCGCATACTCTCCACTGACCTGATAGACGGCCGTTGGGCGCTCAAACTTATCCTTGATCCGGCGCACGATATCAAGGTACGGCATTCCCGGTTTGATCATCACGATATCTGCACCTTCAGCCAGATCCAGCGCCACCTCGTGCAGCGCTTCATGGGTATTGGCCGGATCCATCTGGTATGTCATCTTGTTGCCCTTGCCCAGCTGGCTGGCCGAGCCGACAGCATCGCGGAACGGGCCATAAAAGGCCGAGGCATACTTGGCGCTGTAAGCCATGATGCGGGTATTCACATGGCCCGCTGCCTCCAGGGCCACCCGGATACGGCCGATGCGGCCGTCCATCATGTCAGACGGCGCCACCATATCCACCCCTGCGGCAGCCTGCATGGTTGCCTGGCGGACCAGCATGTCGAGCGTGACATCATTGAGGACATAACCCTGCGCATCAATGATGCCATCCTGGCCATGCGAGGTATACGGATCAAGCGCGACATCCGTGATGACGGCCAGTTCGGGAAAACGCGCCTTGATAGCTTTGATCACACGCGGCACCAGACCATCGGGATTCGCCGCCTCAACACCGTCCGGTGTTTTAAGCGCGGCATCAATCACGGGAAACAGGGCAACCGCCGGGATCCCCAGTGCAACCACCTCGGCCAGATGTTCGAGTAGCGTATCAGGCGAATAGCGAAAGACACCGGGCATGGAGGTAATGGCCTCGCAGACCCCCGAACCTTCGCGGACGAAAACGGGATAAATCAGATCATCCGTGCTCAGATGATGCTCACGTACCAGCCGACGGGTGGCGTCATCCACACGCACACGGCGCGGGCGAACAAGAGGAAAACGGGCATGTAGCGAATGTTGATCAGGCATCTTCTTCACCAGTCACGAGCTTGGAGTTATCGCACCCCTCGATGGGCGGGGGTGCCTCATTGTCGCACAGCCCCAGCCAGCGCTTGAGCACGGTTGCCGCTTCGGCGACCCCCTGACGCTTCAGGCTGGAGAACAACTGGACACTGACTGGGCAGCCCAGATCCGCCAGCTCTGCCCTGACATGGCGGAGGGCCTTCGTCTGCTCCTGTCGGGACAATTTATCCGACTTTGACAACAGGACATGAATCGGCCGACCCGTCGGGGCAAACCATTCCAGCATCTGCCAATCCATATCGGTAAGTGGCCGACGGCTGTCCATAATAACCACCAGGCCCTTCAGGGGCTCCCGCGTCTGCAGGTAGGGTCCGAGGAGCACGTCCCACTGATTGCGTACATCCTCCGGCACCTTGGCAAAACCATACCCGGGCAAGTCCACGAAATAGCGATCCGGCGCCACCGAGAAGTAATTCAAATGTTGGGTGCGGCCCGGGGTTTTGGACACATACGCCAGACGGGTTTTACCGGCCAGGGAGTTGATCGCCGACGACTTGCCCGCATTGGAACGGCCGACAAAGGCTACCTCGGCCACGGCATCCCCCGGCGCATCCCTCAGTTTGGCCACCGTCGTCAGAAACTCGGTGCGCGGAAAGGGGTGGGCATGGCCCGGATTTTTGCTCGGGACAGGCACAGCTTTAGCGGGTTCTGACGTCTTGGCCGACCGCTTGACCGGATTTTTAACCGGAGTTGCTGCTTTTTTGGGCAGCGTTTTGAGCGGTTTTTTGGACGCCGATTTCAAAGTTTGGATATCTGACACAGTACGCCTCGTTGATGTTGTATTAGAATAACAGCCTTAACGATGAATACACCCTTCGTTCCCGAAGGGTTTGCTAACCAATCTGTTTGGAGTGTGGACATGATCCGTGCTGTCGCATTCGCCCTGATGTGCTCTGTCAGCGCCCTGGCAATCGCCCAAGAACCTGCCGCCAAGGCTGCCCCGGCAGCTGCTGCGTCGACCGACGCACCAGCCATTGTCAAGAACGTTTGCGCTGCCTGTCACGGCACCGATGGCAACAGCAGCATCCCGGCCAACCCGAATCTGGCCGGTCAGCATGCTGCCTACCTGTCCAAGCAGCTCCATAACTTCAAGGCCTCGGCCGATGGCAAACCGCCCCTGCGTGAAAACGCTGTCATGAATGGCATGGCTGCGCCGCTGACGGATGACGATATCAAGGCATTGTCGCAATATTTCGCAAAGCAGACACAAAAGCCTGCGGTAGCCCACGACGAAAAGCTAGCCACCGAAGGTCGCAAGCTCTGGCGTGCCGGTGATATGAAGAAAGGCATCCCTGCCTGCTCGGGTTGCCATGGCGTTGCCGGTTCGGGCCTGCCTGCCCAGTATCCGATGCTGTCCGGTCAGCATCCGGAATATATCGTCGCCCAGCTGCAACAATTCCGTGACGGCGTCCGCGCCAACGATCCGGAAGGCATGATGCGCATGATTGCCGCCAAAATGACCGACAAGCAGATGGCAGCCGTTGCCGAGTACGCGGCGGGTTTGCGTCAGTAACTCAGGGTTTCTGGCTCATACAAGGCAGCCTGCGGGCTGCCTTTTTTATTGGCCAACGAGTGCCGCAATCTCGTCGACGTCAAATCCGGCTGCTCGCCGGGCCGCAGTATTCAACGGTCGACGTGGCCAAGGCGCTCGGTAGCGTTCAATGAGTGTCAGATAAGTCTGGGCAACCGGCCACTGTTCACGTTCACACAACTGGCGAAACCAGAAATCACCCAGGGCCACGTGGCGCACTTCATCCCGGGCGATGACGGACAACGCCCGCAGAACCGGTTTGTCACCAATCCCCTGAAAGCTCCGGAAAATCGGTGGCATCGCATCCAGTCCGCGAGCTTCCATCAGTCGTGGCACCAGCGCCATGCGCACCAACACATCCTCTGCCGTCTGCTCAGCCAGATTCCAGAGACCGGCATGCGCCGGTAGATCACCGTAGGCAACATTCAGTTGCGCCAGCTGCTCGGCGATCAGACTGAAATGATAGGACTCCTCGATCGCCACCTCCAGCCAGTCCCGCACGAAATTAGCGCCCAGCGCATGAAATCGCCACGCGGCATCAAGCGCAAGGTTAATGGCGTTGAATTCGATGTGCGCGATGGCATGCAATAACGCAGCCCGACCCTCGCGATCGACGGCCCGACGCTGCGGTAGCGCATCGGGCGCGACACACACGGGCCGTAATGGCCGACCGATATCGGTACACGGCGGCGGCGCTCCCAATGCTGCCAGGGCCGCGTCATCCACATGGCGCACATAAGGTATCAGCGCATCAACGGCGGCACATTTTGTCGCGACGTCGGTCGCTGACCACGCCGCGTGGAGCAAGACTGACAAACCCTGAGTCATGGGCTTACGGCTGGCGGGGTACCTGGCCCGGGCGGGTCATGAACTGGATAACCGCCCGACCATCTTCATGCTGGTGGGGCGCGACCTTCCAGGCATGCCCCTGTATCAGCTCGAATGTCAGCCGGTAGCGTCCCTCGGCATCTCTAGGCCAATGTTCGAACACCCGCCACCAGAAATGCCGGGAACGCAATCCACGAAATGGATTTTCAACCATTTGCGCAGCCACCGACCCCGCCCCCTGGAGTTCGCGCAAGGCACGCCAGGGATCCTCATAGGTCAGCGTCAGAATTTCCATATCCATCACCGGGTCGGCAAATCCAGCATGCACCAGCATATCCCCGACATCATGCATGTCAGTGTAAGCAATCATGCTATCGGCCAAACCCGGACTGACGGCGTGAAGTGCCTGGCGCAATTCTTTCAGTGTATCCGGCCCGAACAGGCTGAACATGAAAAGCCCCCCGATAGCGAGCACCCGATTCGCCTCCGCCAAGGCCGCGGGGAGATCATCTAGCCAATGCAACATGGCATTCGACCAGACCAGATCCACGCACTGCGTTGTCAGCGGCAACGCAACGGCGCGCCCCGCCAGACGAGGATTTTTCGAGGAACGTCTTGAGGGCAACAGTCGTTGCATAAAACTGCGCGCCGCCTGTTCCGAGAGCCGACCCTCGTGCAGCAGCGCCGTGCTGGCATCCACCCCCACCCAAGTGGCCTCGGGGTAGCACTGTTGCAACATCAGACGATCTGCACCGAGACCACAGCCCAGATCAAGAATCCGCGCGGGACTGAGTCGCACCATCTCCAGACGCTCGGCCATACGTCGCGCCATTTCTCGGTAGAGAAAGTCGTTGTCAGCAAACCGCGGTGCAACCCGATCGAAGGCGCGACGAATCAGCGCATCCCTAAAACACGGTTTGCGCCTCGCGCTCTGAGGCTGGGGCTGGGGTGGGGAGACCTCCCCCGCCATCAGACGCCTTTCAGGCCCAGTGTGGCGAACAGTTTCTGATCGCGCGAGGTATTGGGGTTCCCGGTCGTCAGCAGCTGCTCGCCATAAAAGATCGAGTTGGCACCGGCAAAGAAACACAGCGCCTGCAATTCATCCGACATCTCCTGACGGCCTGCCGACAGACGGACCCACGACGTGGGCATCGTGATGCGTGCGGCCGCAATCATGCGCACGAATTCGATCCCGTCGACAGGGTCCACGCCTGCCATGGGCGTTCCGGGAATCGGCACCAGGTTATTGATAGGCACCGAATCCGGTACCGGGTCGAGATTCGCCAGCTGCGCAATCAGTGCTGCACGATTCTTCCGGTTTTCGCCCATCCCGACGATACCGCCAGAACAAACATGAATACCCGCCTGGCGCACGCGATCGAGCGTGTCGAGACGATCTTCATGCGTATGCGTGCTGATGACTTCCTGATAATAGGCCGAGTCGGTATCCAGGTTGTGGTTGTAATAATCCAGACCCGCGGTTGCCAGCTTTTCAGCCTGACCGGGTTTCAGCATCCCCAGCGTCACACAGGTTTCCAGGCCTAGTGCCTTGACGGACTGGACCATATCGACAACCTGGTCCAGATCTTTGTCCTTCGGGCCACGCCACGCGGCACCCATACAGAAACGCGAAGACCCCGCCGCCTTGGCCGCCTTGGCCGCAGTGATGACATCCTCTTTTGACATCAGCGCTTCCCGACCTATCTCGGTATCATATCGTGCTGACTGCGAGCAGTAGCCGCAATCTTCGGAGCAACCACCGGTCTTGATCGACAGCAAAGTCGAGCGCTGCACGGCATTCTCATCGAAATGCTCGGCATGAACGGCGTGCGCCCTGGCGAGCAGTGACATGAACGGCAGCTCGATCAGCTCAAGCACGGCCTCGGTCGACCAACGCCCCGTTCCAGTCGATCGCAGCATAACATCGTGTTGCTTCGAGCGCGGTGGCACAAAATTCAGGGGGATTGTCTCTGTTTGCATAGGGAATTCCACCGATAGCGGTCAATGGCTGGGGTAAAGGCATAATTATGCCCTATGCCCCTGATAGACCACCAACCCGGCCCGGGTCGCCGCTTCTTCCTCTGGTGCCAGCAGACCCTGCTGCGCCCAATTGCCGATGCTCTGTTAGCGCAATCCTGTGCCCTATGCCAGCAGCCGAGCGGCAGCACGCCCATTTGCCCGGGCTGTGCTCAAGATCTCCCTTTCTTGCCCGGTACCCCGGGAAGCCACTGCCCGCGCTGTGCTCTTCCGCTATATGGTGGTTCAACCTCCTGCCCGGACTGCGCCCGTCACCATCCCGCCTTTGATCGCGCCACGGCCGTCTGGGCCTATGCGTTTCCGATTGATACCCTGATTCGCGATTTCAAATACGGTCATCACCTTTATCTCGGACGTTTTTTTGCGGAACAGCTCGCCCAGACCTTGTTGCATGACTGGAATAGCACCCATCGGGCTAAACCCGATCTCATCATCCCCATGCCACTCCACCCGAACCGGCTCAAGACCCGAGGCTTCAATCAGGCCGCCGAAATCGCCAGACATCTGGCACGCCTGCTGGACATTCCCTGTGCTTATGATGCGCTGACCCGCCTTCAGGATACGCCCGCTCAGGCCGGACTGCCCCGTGAAGCCCGCTGGCAGAATCTGATTGGCGCCTTTGCCTGTCCGCCAGCGATGAAGGCACGTCACGTCCTTCTTGTCGATGATGTGTTGACGACCGGGGCGAGCCTCTCCGCCTGTGCCGATATCCTGCGGCAGTCGGGTATCACCACGGTTGACGCTGCCGTGCTCGCCCGCACCCCAGGCCCCGATCTCTCTTCAAGATTGTAACGACCCAGCCGCCATGAATCCCCTACTTCGCCGACCCGCCATTGTGCTTGTCAACCCGGAAATCCCCCCTAACACCGGCAACCTGATCCGCGTCTCTGCTGCAACCGGCTTCGAATTGCATTTGGTCAAACCCCTGGGCTTTGACGTAGATGACCGCTCACTGCGGCGTGCCGGTCTGGATTATCACGACCAGGCTTTCCTTCATGTCCACGATGACTGGTCAACCTGCCTGTCGGCACTCGGGTGCGCCACACCGGGAGGTCCCGAAAAACGCCGCCTCTTTGCCCTGACCACGAAAGGGAGCCGCCCCTACCATGAGGTCGCCTTCCGGCCGGATGATGTGATTGTGCTTGGCTGCGAAACCCGGGGGCTGCCGCCAGAAATTCTGCAAGGCTTCGACACGGATCATCGGTTACGTATTCCGATGCGACCCAACATTCGGAGTCTGAATCTCGCCAATTCAGCGGCTATTGTAGCCTTCGAAATGTGGCGCCAGAACGGCTTTGAGGGAGCTCATTAAGCGGTTGGCCCCTTCGGGCGGCTACACGCGCGCCAGCGGAATTTATTCGGCGCGCTGCGCCCGGCTCATCAGCTGCGTCACGGCATCTGCCGCTTTCAGGTCGCCTGCAATGACGGCGGCCACCGCCTGGGCGATCGGCATATCGACGGATAGTTCGCGGGAAAGCCGCGCGACCTCTCGAGCCGTCCCGACACCTTCCGCCACATGCCCCAGCGCCTCTAGCGTCTGCTCCAGGGTTTTTCCCTGGCCCAACGCCAGACCGACCTGACGGTTTCGCGACAGATCACCCGTGCAGGTCAGAATCAGGTCCCCCAGACCAGAAAGCCCCATCAGGGTTTCCCGCTGACCACCCAACCGTTCACAAAGTCTTCCGATTTCGGCAATGCCCCGAGTCATCAAGGCGGCACGGGCGTTATGACCCAGCGACAACCCGTCAGAAATGCCCGTGGCAATCGCCAACACGTTTTTAACGGCACCGCCCACTTCGACACCGACGACATCACCCGAGGCGTACAGGCGCAGATTCTGCGTGTGTAGCCAGTCGGCCAGCCGTTCGGCCATCGCCAGATCACTCGACCCCAGCGTTACGGCCGTGGGCATATGACGCGCGACCTCCTGGGCAAAACTCGGGCCCGAGAGCGCGGCCGCGGGCACATCGCCCAGCACCTCACGCACCACCTGGTGGGGAAGGAGGCCACTCTTTGGCTCAAAGCCCTTGCAGACCCAGACCAGCGGCGGCAGAGTCTGCCCAGCATGGAGAGCTTTCAGAGCCTCTAAGGTCACCCGCAGCGCGGCGACCGGAGTTGCCAGCACCAGCACATCCGACCCGAGAAGTGTGGCCATATCGGCCGTCGCCTTCAGATCATCCGGCAGGTTGATTCCGGGGAGAAAGCGGTGATTGACGTGGTCGCGGTTAATCGACTCGACCACCTCAGGCTCGCGCGCCCAGATCCGGACCTGATGCCGCTGTGCCCAGTTGGCTGCCAGCGCCGTGCCCCAGGCACCAGCGGCAAGGACCCCAACCTTCAGGCAGCCAGCGTGCGTCATGCCTAAAATCCTTACTGCAAGGTTGCCGGCGCTTCCGAAGCCGGTACCTCTTCAGCATTCTGCGCCATGGCATCAAAATTGACCGGCTGCAGGACTACAGGGGGGAACCCGGCGCGCACGGTGGCATCGGACACGGCCTCGCGGGCATACGGAAACAGGATATTCGGAACCGCCGAGATGAGGAAGCCCTGCAATGCTTCTTCAGGGATGCCCGAAATCCGGAAAATCCCAGCCTGTTGGACTTCAACCAGGAACAGCGTCCTTTCGCCGGCCTTGGCCGTCACCGTTACCTGCAGCAGGCCTTCGAATGCATCGGGGCCCAACTGGCCAAAAGCCGTCTTGAACTGAATACTGACCTCAGGCGGCTGGGGCTGCAAAAAAGCCTCAGCACCGCTGGGTACTTCCAGCGACATATCTTTGACGTAGAGCTTTTCGATAGCAAACATCGGCTGCGCCGGCGCCTCTTGCTCGGTTGCCAGCGCTTCGTTGTTCTGATCGTTCTCGGCCATGAAACTATCCTTGTTGTCGTAGAAAGAATGGGTAAAGAATTATTGGGATGATTTGAGCAGCGGATCCAGTTCGCCTGCACGATCCAGTGCCGCCAGATCATCAAAGCCGCCGACATGCGTTTCCCCGATGTAGATCTGGGGCACCGTGCGTCGACCGGTTTTAGCCATCATGAGATCGCGTTCTTCGGGGTTCAGGTCAATCCGGATCTTGGTGATCTCACTGACCCCCTTGCTCTTCAGCAGCTGTTCCGCGCGCACGCAGTAGGGGCAAACCGCCGTGCAATACATGACAACATTGGGCATCGTCGCCTCCTCAGTCCTTGGTCGTGCCACGCACGAGGGGTAATCCGGCCTTTTCCCAGGCCTGGATGCCGCCCGCCAGCTGGCAGACCTCGGTAAAGCCCGCCTTGCTCAGAATCCGGCACCCTTGTGCCGAGCGCTGACCTGCCGCACAGACCACGACCACCGGTTTGTTACGGTACTTCTCAAGCTTGGCGAGGTTATCCGACAAGCTCTTCAGGGGAATCAGGGTGCTCCCCTTGATGTGGTCAACCGCCACTTCATGCTCTTCGCGGACATCGATAAAGATGCCGCCCTCACGATCCTTGAGGCTGATCGCCTCCTGGGGAGAAACCGATTTGCCGCCGGGCTGCACCACCTGGCGCACCAGCATGCCGCCAGAGATCAACGTGATCAGTAAAAGCCCCAGATTCAAGGGTTGCAGAAAAAAATCCATGGTTTTCCCAAAAAAAGCATTAAGACAGGCAGGTGCGGCTAGAGTCCGCGTCCTCCGCATTATAGAATAGCGGGTTGAAGGATTTGTCACGTTCTGACCGAATTACTCGACTTCGCTGACCCAGAGACTTAAAGACCATGAAAAAAATTGTGCTGCTGCGCCACGGTGAATCTTCCTGGAACAAAGAAAACCGCTTCACCGGCTGGACTGATGTGGATCTGACCGAAAAAGGCATTGAAGAAGCCAAACAGGCCGGGCGCCTGATGAAGGAAGCTGGCTTCGAGTTCGACCAGGCCTACTCGTCGGTCCTCAAGCGCGCCATGCGCACGCTGTGGCTGGCCCTTGAAGAAATGGACCGGCTGTGGATCCCGATTCAGCGCAACTGGCGCCTGAACGAACGCCACTACGGCGCCCTGCAGGGCCTGAACAAAGCCGAGACGGCCGCCAAGTATGGCGATGACCAGGTACTGGTCTGGCGTCGCAGCTATGACACCCCGCCGCCGCCGCTGGAGTTTGACGATCCCCGTCACCCGCGTTTCGACGCGCGCTACGCCGAGAAGTTCTCGGGCCTGAGCGAAAAAGAACTGCCCCTGACCGAGTGCCTCAAGGACACCGTGGCCCGTTTCGTTCCGTTCTGGGAAGACACCATCGCCCCGGCGGTCAAAGCGGGCAAGAGTGTCATTGTTGCCGCCCACGGCAACTCGATCCGTGCCCTGGTGAAGTATCTGGATAACATCTCGGATGCTGACATCGTCGAGCTCAATATTCCGACCGGTATTCCGCTGGTGTACGAGCTCGATGACGAAACGCTGAAGCCCATCCGTAGCTACTATCTGGGCGACCAGGAAGCCGCCGCCAAGGCTGCCGCTGCCGTGGCCCAACAAGCCCAGAAGAAATAAGCCCCATCCACCAGGACGCAGCCATGGAACACACGCCCCGCCCACCCGAAACACCGCGCCCCCGGTCAAGCCGGCCGGGCTGGCTGCGCAGCACCGGGATCGGGCTGATCGGGGTGATTGCCGGCATCCTGATTGCCTTGCAGATCCCGGCCTTTGCCGAAAAGCCGGCGTCGCCTGCACAGGCATCAGCTACCACTGGTCTGCCCATCCAGGATCTGCGTACCTTCGCCGAAGTCTTCAATGCCATCAAACAGGGCTATGTCGAACCGGTTGAAGACAAAAAGATGATCAGCAACGCCATCTCCGGCATGGTGACTAATCTGGATCCTCACTCGACCTACCTGGACGCCGAAGCCTTCAAGGAACTTCAGGTCGGCACCCAGGGTGAGTTCGGAGGTCTGGGCATCGAGGTGGGCATGGAAGATGGCTTCGTCAAGGTGATCGCCCCGATCGAAGATACCCCTGCCGCCCGCGCCGGCCTGAAAACCGGTGACCTGATCGTCAAGATTGGCGACACCTCGGTTAAGGGCCTGACCCTGAACGAGGCCGTCAAGAAACTGCGTGGCAAGCCCAAGACCCAGGTCACGCTGACCATCGCCCGCAAGGGAATGACCAAGCCGCTGATCGTTACACTGACGCGTGAAATCATTAAGGTGCAATCGGTCAAATTCAAAATGATCGAACCGGGCTATGGTTATATCCGAATCACCCAGTTCCAGGAGAACACCACCGAGATGCTGGCGAATGCCTTGAACCTGCTCTACAAGAACGGCCCACTCAAGGGTCTGATTCTGGATCTGCGTAATGACCCGGGTGGTTTGCTCAATGGTGCGGTGGGTGTTGCAGCGGCCTTCCTGCCAGCCGACAAGCTAGTGGTTTCTACCGATGGCCGCGCCCCGGATGCCAAGCACAAGTTCTACGCCAAGCCTGAAGACTACCAGCGGGGCCGTGACGACGAGCTGCGCAGCATTCCTGCTGGCGCCAAGACCGTGCCCATGATCGTCCTCGTCAACGGCGGCTCGGCCTCCGCCTCGGAGATCGTGGCCGGCGCGCTCCAGGATTACAAGCGCGCCACCATTATCGGCACCCGTACCTTCGGCAAGGGCTCGGTACAAACCGTGTTGCCGTTGCCGGGCAACACCGCCATCAAACTAACCACGGCACGCTATTACACACCCAACGGACGCTCCATCCAGGCCAAGGGCATTGATCCGGATATCGAAATCGAAGAGGTTCCCGGCGCCAAGAAAAATGGTCTCCTGCGTGAAGCCGATCTGGATGGTCACCTGACCAACGGCCAAGAAAAAGAGTCAAAGGACACCAAAGACGCCGAGAAGACTTCTGACAAATCTGGCAGCAAGTCGAATGGTAAAGATAAAGATAAAGACGACGAATTCGCCGGTCTGGCCATTGCCGATTACACGACCGCCAAGGATCGCCAGTTTGTCGAGGCCATCAAACGCCTGGGAGGCAAGCCCCCGGCGCCAGTGGTCAAAGATAGCCCCAAAAACGTGAAGGCTGATGACACACCAGCAGCCCCAACGGAAGCTGCACCGGCCAAGTAAGCCATCATGAACGACCAGCAGCTGCTGCGCTACAGCCGGCACATACTGGTCGACGAGATCGGGGTCGAGGGGCAGGAAATGCTCCTCGCCGCCCATGCTCTGGTGGTGGGCGCCGGCGGTCTGGGATGCCCCGCCGCGCTTTATCTGGCCAGTGCCGGGGTCGGCACGCTCAGTATTGCTGATGACGATGTGGTGGAACTCAGCAACTTGCAACGCCAGATTCTTCATACCGAAGCCCGAATCGGTGAAGCCAAAACACGCAGTGCCCAGCAGGCCCTGGCGCAGATCAATCCGGAGTGCACGGTGCGCCCACTGCCCCGTCTCGAAGGCGCTGCCTTGTACGATGCCGTTGCTGCTGCCGATGTCGTGCTGGATTGTAGCGACAACTTTCCTACACGTTACGCACTTAACCGAGCCTGTCTTACGCATCAGAAACCCCTGGTTTCCGGAGCCGCAATCAAACTTACCGGACAACTTTTCGTCTTCGACCCGCGACTGGTAGATGCCCCCTGCTACGCCTGCCTCTACCCCGAAGACGCTCAGGATGATGATCTGCGCTGTGCCACCACGGGCATCCTCGCACCGGTGACAGGGGTCATCGGCTCTCTGCAGGCCATTGAAGCCATTAAGCTCATTACAGGTTTTGGTCACCCCGCTACCGCCACGCTCCAACGCTATGACGCATTCAGCGGCACCTGGCAGCAGAGTCTTGTCCGCCAGGATCCTACCTGCCCGGTTTGCCACAACCATGCCTGAAACCGGCGACCTTCTCGTCTTCATGACCGCCCTGGTCGCGGTCTACCTGCTTCCGGGCCCCGATATGGCGCTGATACTCTCTGCGTCTGCCTTTCAGGGCCGGCGCAACGGACTGATGGTAGCCGTCGGGCTGGCCTTATCTCGCGCTCTCCATGTCAGCCTGGCAGGTCTCGGGCTGGCAGCGCTTCTCAAGACTCACCCCCTCCTGTTTGATATCGTGCGCTGGATCGGCGCCGCGTACCTCTGCTGGATGGCCTGGAAGATCCTACGCGCCAACGATACCAGAACCGGTAACGAAGCTGCTCCCGTTGTCGCCGGCTGGCAAGCCCTGCAACGCGGCTTTCTGACGAATCTCCTCAATCCCAAAGCGCTCATCTTCTGCGCGCTACTCCTCCCCCAATTCATTACGCCATCGAGCCCTCTGTTCGAACAGTATCTGATTCTTGGCAGCATTCTCGTCTTACTGGGTGCACTATTTGATGTAATTTATGTCTACGCAGCCTCGGATCTGGCCTCACGCTTTTCCGGTTCACGCTTCGGCAAACAAATCGCCCGCACTGTCTTTGCCAGCATATTTTCTATTGCCGCCATTCGACTCGTGATAGGTTCTCGCTGATATATTGGGGGCTTGGCAATGACTTATGAAAATTTCAACGTCGACGCGCTAATCGTGGGCAGCGGCCCCACCGGACTAACGCTGGGGCTCGCTCTGTTGAAGCAGGGCAAATCCGTACTGATTGTTGAAAAGCATCTCAAAAGCCTCCCCTTTTCCCGGGCGATACTGATTAACCCGGACAGTCTGACTATCCTCGAACCCTTTGGCGTCAGTCAGCGCCTTCGCGAAATCGCATTTCCGGTTAACGGCATCTCACTTTATAACCGGGGCCAGTGCATTTCACGCATGACCTTAAACACCGTGCCTTTAAGCAACACCCATCCGCTTTGCCTACCGCAGATCGAGACCGAATCATGTCTTGAATCAGCTTATCTGGCTGCAGGCGGCTTTCTGAAACGTGGTTACCTCTTCGAACCATTTGACGGAACCCATCAATCGCCTGAACCATTTTCATTCACCATTCAACCAAACACCCCAGAGAATCGCTGCGCTCTTAAAGTTACTACCAGCTGGCTATTTGGTTGTGACGGTTTTCATAGCACGGTCCGTCAATCGCTTCACATCTCCTATCCCGGCGACTCCCTCCCCAACAAACCTCGTTCACTGGATGTTCGACTGAGTCACTGGCCTTTTGCAACAAACGTGAATCTTTTCATTGAACCGGATGGCGTTGTCTTTGCTGTTCAAATGGGTCAAGAGCTTGTTCGCCTCGTCGCCACGTCCGATGCCTCTCTAGAACGCATCAAGTCTCAATGGCCGATTGAAGCAATCTTATGGGATACCACGTTTGAGGTTCACTTTCATGTTGCGCAACAGTACGGACATGGCCATATCTGGCTTGCGGGCGATGCCGTGCATGTGCATTCCCCTATCGGCGGACGCGGCATGAATATGGGCATTGCCGATGCGATCGCACTGGCCAGTGCTGTTGAACATGACGATCTACTGACTTATCAATCTCAACGTGAGCATGAGGCGGATCAGTGGGTTGCCATCAATAGAACCCTATCCCGGCTAACACTGAGCAGCCGGGGAGTCTGGCCACTGGCGCGTCAACTCTTGTTGACGATGCTGCCTTTATTCGCCAGCCTATTCGGTAACCAAATTGCCAAGAAAGCCTTTTCAAGGCTCACCGGGATATCCGAAAACCAGCTAAATTAATACGCCATCGACCCGATCAGCGCAATTCGTTGGGTCGTGCAAGAATACGCAAATCTGTGCCCACCATGCGTACATCCTGCAGTTGCAGCGAAACTTTCTGATCCAGCTCTGTCAGATGCAGATCATCGAACCAGCCCCGGGCATCACTACCGAGAATGCACGGTGCCATGTAAATGAGCAACTCATCGACCAGATTAGACTTCAGAAAGACACCACTCAGGCGCGGTCCGCCTTCCACATGGACTTCATTCACACCACGCTCTGCCAAATGCACCAGCAGAGCAGCAAGGTCTACCCGCCCTTTGGCATCCGGTAGCACCACGACCTCTGCCCCCGCAGTTTTCAGGGCACACGTCTTTTCGGGGTCCGTCGAGGCGGTGGCAATCAGGCAACCGCCCTGCAGAATTTTTGCGGTCACGGGCATGCGCAAATGGCTATCGAGCACCACACGTAACGCGGGCGTCAGAGGCAATGGTTCGCCTGTGGCCTGACCTACCGGACCCGTCACGTCACGCACGGTCAGTTGTGGATCATCGGCGATCAATGTGCCAACCCCTGTGATGATCGCCTGTGCACGAGCCCGGAACCGGTGGCCATCCTGCCGCGCCTCTGATCCGGTAATCCATTGACTCTGACCATTGGCCAATGCGCTGCGGCCATCGAGGCTACCGGCCATCTTGAGGCGCACCCAGGGCAAACCAGTTCGCATCCGTTTTACGAAGCCCACATTGAGCGCTTCGGCCTCCGTGGCCATCAACGGTGTCGCCACCTCAATACCGGCCGCTTGCAACAACGTGAAGCCTTTGCCGGCCACCAGCGGATTGGGATCCTCCATGGCGCCCACGACACGGCTAACGCCCGCTTCAATCAACGCTTTCGCACAAGGCGGTGTTTTGCCATGATGCGCACAGGGCTCCAGCGTCACATACGCGGTAGCGCCTTTCACGTCTAGGCCGCGACGTTCGGCATATTGTAACGCCATCACTTCCGCATGGCCTTCGCCCGCCCGCTCGTGCCAACCCTCTCCGATGATCTGTCCATCCTTGACCAGCACGCAACCCACACGCGGGTTAACGCTGGTGGTGTATAGACCCTTCGCCGCCAGGTGGAGGGCACGTGCCATCCACGCACTATCGGTAGCGTTGGGTGTGTGAATTGTTGATTCGGGCATGTGAGTTAACCCGTGCGTCAGATCGCCGGCTTAAACGGCCGGCGAGATCTCGCGAATGACTTCGGAGAATTCGTCGATGTCCGTAAAATTCCGGTACACCGAGGCGAAGCGGACATAAGCCACTTTGTCGAGCTTCTTCAACTCGCGCATGACAAGCTCGCCCACCTGTTGCGAGGTGACTTCACGCTCACCCAGTGCCAACAGTTTTTCTTCGATCCGCGACACCGCCGAGTCAATGGCTTCGGCCGTGACCGGGCGCTTGCGCAAGGCCAGCTGCATGGAGGCTGCAAGTTTGTCGTGGCTGAAATCAATGCGTGAACCGTTCCGCTTCACGATAAACGGAAACTGGATCTCGGCCTGCTCGTGCGTGGTAAACCGTTTCTCACACTGCCCACAGCGGCGGCGACGCCGAACGATATGCCCTTCCTCGGATTCACGGGTTTCGACAACCGTCGTGCCGTCCGCACCGCAGAAAGGGCAACGCATACCAGAGTGCCTTCAGTCTTACTTGCCGTAGACCGGAAAGCGCTTGCACAGTGCCGACACCTGCTCGCGTACTTTAGCCAGCACGGCGTCATCGTTCGGCGCATCAAGCACATCGGCAATCAGATGCGCGATCTGCTCGGCTTCGATCTCAGTGAATCCACGCGTCGTCATGGCCGGCGAACCGACCCGGATACCCGAGGTCACGAAGGGCTTCTGCGGGTCATTCGGGATGCCGTTCTTGTTGACGGTGATGTGCGCACGACCTAGAGCGGCTTCGGCCTCTTTGCCGGTGATGTTCTTGTTGCGCAGATCCAGCAGGAAAACGTGGCTTTCGGTACGGCCCGAGACCACGCGCAGTCCACGTTCTTCGCCTAGCACGCGTGCCATGACACGGGCATTGTTCAGCACCTGCTCCTGATAGTCCTTGAAACCCTGTGTCGCCGCTTCATGGAAGGCGGTCGCCTTGGCAGCAATCACGTGCATCAGCGGGCCGCCCTGCAAACCCGGGAAGATAGCCGAATTGAGTGCCTTCTCATGCTCGGCCTTCATCAGGATGGCGCCACCGCGCGGACCGCGCAGCGTTTTGTGTGTCGTCGTCGTGACCACATCGGCGTGCGGCACCGGGTTCGGGTAGAAGCCCGCAGCGATCAGACCCGCATAGTGCGCCATATCAACCCACATGATAGCGCCCACTTCTTTGGCGATCTTGGCAAAGCGTTCGAAATCGATACGCAGCGCGTAAGCGGAAGCACCCGCCACGATAATTTTCGGCTTGTGCTCACGCGCCAGCTTTTCAACCTGGTCGTAATCGATCTCTTCTTTTTCATTCAGACCGTAGGACACCACGTTAAACCACTTGCCCGACATATTGAGGGGCATACCATGCGTGAGGTGTCCGCCCTCCGCTAGGCTCATGCCCATAATGGTGTCGCCCGGTTTGGCAAAGGCCATCAGCACGGCCTGGTTGGCCTGCGATCCCGAATTCGGTTGCACGTTGGCTGCATCGGCACCGTACAGCGCTTTCAGACGATCAATGGCGATCTGCTCGACCACATCAACGTGTTCGCAACCCCCGTAGTAGCGCTTGCCCGGGTAGCCTTCGGCATACTTGTTCGTCAGTTGCGAACCCTGGGCCTGCATGACCGCACAGGAGACATAGTTCTCCGAGGCAATCAGCTCGATGTGATCTTCCTGACGGCGATCTTCAGCCTCGATGGCTTTCCAGAGTTCAGGGTCAACTTGCTGCAGGGTGTCGCGGGCGGAGAACATAAAGAAACCTCAAAAATCAGAAATGACGGATTCAAGCCCCGGTCGACCACCGGCCAAGCGAGGCCAAGGTCGTGATTTTACAGGATTTCGTCCCGGCTGGCGTCTTCCAGATGGGTCGTTTCACCCCAGGTCAGCATCGCCCAGCAAAGCTGCTCACCGGCCACCGTTAGCTCCAGCCAATTCAGGCCGGCATTAGGGATAGGCCGGTCGCGTGGTCCGGTCAATGCCCGACCCATCGCCCGCCGGTACAGAATGTCCAAGACGCCGCCGTGGGTGACCAGAATGATTGATTGTTCCGGGTGCTTCTCGACCAGTTGGCGTAAACACGACTCTAGCCGATTCGCCATGGAATCAAGTGACTCGGCACGACCCGGCTCGGTCGACAGGCTATCCCGTGAAACCAGCGATTCATAAGCAGCTGCGTTAAATAACCGTGCCTCGTCCGGGGTCTTGCCTTCGAAATCGCCGTAATGGCGCTCCCGCAAAGCCGGCTCTTCCTGCACAGGCAATGACAACAACTGTCCGATCGCTGCCGCCGTTTGCCAGGCACGCTGCAAGTCGCTACTGACAACGGCATGGAACGGCGATGCGAGATGACACGTTGCGAGATGACGGGCGGCCGCCTGCGCCTGACGCACCCCCAATGCATTCAGAGGAATGTCCTGGTGCCCCTGCAGCCGACGCTCGGCATTCCATGGGGTTTCGCCATGACGGACGATACAACAGCGCATCAGGCGCCGGCCACCATCATCCGGTCGATAAGAATGGCGCCGGATTGCTTGGCGCTGCGCGCCAACCGGTCTTCCGCAATGGCCACAATCCCTGCAAGCATGTCCTTCAGGTTCCCGGCAATGGTAATTTCCTCGACCGGATAGGCAACCTCGCCGTTCTCAATCCAGAAACCCGCCGCACCGCGCGAATAGTCCCCATTCACGTAGTTCACCCCTTGGCCAAGGAGCTCGGTAATGAGCAACCCGCGCCCCATGGTTTTCATCAGCGCCGCAAGGTCCGCATGACCTTCCCGTGTATCCCGCATGAAGAGGTTGTGACTACCGCCCCCATTGGCCGTGGGCAACATGCCCAGTTTGCGGGCACTGTAAACCGAGAGGAAGTAGCCATTGAGCACACCATCGCTGATCACATCCCGATCGTACGTGGGGAGACCGTCGCCATCAAAAGGCGCGCTGGCCTGACCGCCCCGCAACAGCGGGCGCTCTTCCAGCACGACAAACCCTGGCACAATCTTTTTGCCTAGAGCGCCTTCCAGAAAGGAGCTCTTGCGATACAGCGCGCCACCAGAAGCCGCATGCACTAGGCTCCCCACGATGGTCGAGGCAATAGGCGCCTCGAAAATCACCGGTACTTCACCGGTCGGGCACTGCCGCGCACCCAGTCGCGCTGCTGCACGGCGAGCGGCTTGTAAACCAATACCGGCAACGGGTGGTAACAAGGTCGCGTCACGGACGGACTCGTACCAGTCATCCCGCTGCATGCCGTGCTCATCCGCGGCAATCAGAGCACATCCCACACTGTGTCGGCTGGTCGGATAGCCTGCCATGAAGCCCAGGCTGTTGGCCATGATGAAGTGCCCCTGATGCGTCGAGACCGATGCCCCCTCAGAGTTCTGAATGACCGGCCCCAGCGCCAGACCGGCGGCCTCACATTCACGCGCCATCGCCACCGCGGTCTCTACCGAGGGGGTCCATGGGTGAAACAGATCCAGATCTGGGGCGGTGGTCAACAACAATTGCTCTTTGTCCGGTAGACCGGCACACGGATCCTCTGCCGTAAATTTAGCGATATCAAGGGCCGCATGCACGGTGGCCTTTAGCGCCTCCTGCGAGAAATCGCTGGTCGAGGCATAGCCTTTGCGCTGCCCCAGGTAGACCGTGACACCGATCTGCTTGTCGCGATGGTGCTCAATGGTCTCAACCTCACCCTGACGCACATTTACGCTCTGCCCAAAGCCTTCGGAAATCTCAACCTCGGTGGCGCTGGCGCCCCCCTGGCGGGCAATCGTCAACAACGCCTCCGCAACCTCAGTCAGCGCCTCGCGACTGTGAGCAAATAGATGTTCGTTGGGGTTGAGGTTGTCAGGCACAGGAGAATGATTAGAACGGGCAGTGGTCATTGGCTCGGTTTCTTGCAGGCAGCGCTCCCCCGAGGGGAAACGGAATTAGTCAGTGGTTGGTATGATAGCGGCAAACTGCACAGACCAAAGCTGCCATGCCATTTCACCCGACCAAACCCCCCAGCCACTTTCATACACGTCAGGGGCAGATCGTCGTTAACGCCGAGCCGCCGCCGCTGACCGAGAGTCGCCGGCGCAGCAAAACGCGCGCCAAGGAAGAAGTCGAAGCGCTGCAGGCGCTGGGCAAGCGCCTGGTTGACGTGGGCAATGATCGGCTAAAAAAACTGGATATTCCCGAATCATTGCGGGATGCCGTGCTGGAAGCCAAGAAAATCAGCTCGCACGGCGCACTCCGGCGCCAGATGCAGTTCATCGGCAAGCTCATGCGCGACGTGGACACGGATCCGATTCAGGAAATGCTCGATGAGCTCGATGGCATTTCGAACAAAGCCAACGCGCGATTTCATGCGCTGGAAAAGCTACGCGACCGGCTCATCGAAGATGAGAGCGTCATCACCTCACTCAAAAACGATTACCCGGAGCTGGATGTCAGCGCCTTGCGCACATTGCGTCGTAACGCCCTGAAAGAGCAGGCAGAGCAGAAACCGCCCAAGGCCTACCGGGCGATCTTCCAGCTCCTCAAAAGCCTGGAAAGTGCCAAAGTAGACGCCGAGATAAATGCCAATATGGATGCCGAGTCTGCCACTGGGAGCGAAGAGGCCTAAGGTCTAAGACCTGAGGCTTGGGGCCTACATCCTTAGGTCGCGCAAAAACTGGAGCGCGAGCGCCGCACCGAACCCCGTTGTCTCTGTGCCCACAGCACCGAGGCCCCCTTTACAACTGGCGGCTGACAGATCGACATGCATCCAGGGGACATCGCCCACGAAGAGATTGAGGAAGCGCGCCGCCAGGGTGTGGTCTGCCTCACCATCCAGTGTGCACTGCTTCACATCCGCCACCTGGCTTTCCAGCGCGGCGTCGTAGTCGTCCGGCATCGCAAAGGCCATGACCCGCTCGCCGGCGGCCTCGCCTGCCATAGCCAATTGCAGTGCGGCATCGGCATCAGTCGCAAAGAAACCGCTCATCCGGTTACCCAGCGCCATGGTCATGCTGCCGGTCAGGGTGGCGAAATCCATCACCATGTCCGGTTTCTCAGCGGCGGCCAGAGTTAGCGTATCAGCTAATACCATCCGGCCTTCGGCATCGGTATGCACGATTTCGATCGTCAAACCGTTCATCGCCGTCACGATGTCTCCCTGGCAATAGGCACCGGGACCGATATCGTTCCGTGATAACGCCAGCCACGCATCAAGCTTGACGGGGAGCTGCAAGCGAGCCGCCGCACGGATGACAGAGAGCACAGTCGCAGCGCCTGCCATATCCTCATGCATACCCGCCATATAGCGCGCCGGTTTGAGGTTATGGCCGCCGGTATCGAAACAGATGCCTTTGCCAACCAGGCTGATATACGGCACTTCTTTGATCTTGGGCACATAGCTCAGATGAATTACGGCCGCATCTGGTGTGCTACTCCCCTGCGCAACAGCCAGAAATGCACCCGCTTTTAGGCGCCGCAAGCGGGCCAAGTCGTAGACTTCGGTTTTGATGCCAGAGCCCTTGAGAAGTGGCGGAATCTGGGCTCGAAAGCTGCCCGGTGTCAGCTGATTCGGCGGCAACACACACAGGCTGCGTGCCAGGATATTGGCTTCGGCCTTGCACCGCGCCCAATTCAGTGACGCCGAATAAACGGAACGCTGCGCTGCTTTCAAATTGGCGCCTACCCAGAAACGCAACACGCCTGCAGAAGCCATGAGCGCATGACGGTCTTTTTTTGCACTGCCTTCCGGTTTGACCGTTTTGGGGAGCGATACGCGGTTGATGCAGCCAACATAGGCGACCTCGCTCAGCACTACATCCATAAACATGGCGTCGCCGTGCAAAACAACATCTAACCTTGCCGGTGATTCGGCCAACAGCGGGCCCAAGGCCTCACGCAGTGCCTGCTGGCGAAGGAAGGTGCTTTCATCCATGTTCATAGCCAACCAGCGGATCAGACCGCCCCCCGGCAAGGTCGCCTCGGGGATTAGTGGGGCCACGGGCATTTTGCCGCCGCCACTTGGCTGCCGGCACAGCGCCGTTGGCTTCTTGCGGCGGCGCTTCAATGTCTCCTGCAGCCTATCGGCTCCGGGTAACCCCGCCGGGAGTCGGTCACCCGAGAGACGGTCTGCCGGAAAGAGCACCAAAACATGACTACAGGCCTCTAACTCCCGGGGGCCTGGTTCAGCCGCTAATAGTTTGAGTTCAGGCAACTCGGCCAGCCACCCCTCAGGCAGGCTCTTTCCCATGTTGGCATTGGTGGATCGGGGGGCACGGCGTGTCGCAGTCATAACGGAAACTCAGCAAAGTTATGCGATCATTATAGAGTTCGAATCCACGAAAAATAGGACAAACGGATTTCCGCATGCAGACTTATTTGAACCTGATGCAACACGTGCTCGACCATGGCCACGTCAAAACCGACCGCACCGGTACAGGCACACGCTCGGTCTTTGGCTGGCAGATGCGTTTCGATCTAGAGCAAGGGTTCCCGGTGCTGACGACCAAGAAGCTGCACCTGCGTTCGATCATTCATGAACTGCTCTGGTTCCTGCAAGGCAGTACCAACATTGCCTATCTCAAGGAAAACGGCGTCTCGATCTGGGACGATTGGGCGGATGAACAGGGCGAGCTGGGTCCGGTCTATGGCAAACAGTGGCGCCGCTGGGAAACTGTCGTCCCCGGCAAAGACGGTGAGCCCCCCAGCATCCGCACCATCGACCAGATAACACAGCTGGTTGAAGGCCTTAAAAATAATCCAGACTCGCGCCGGCATTTGGTCTGCGCTTGGAACCCCGGCGAAGTCGACCGCATGGCGCTCCCGCCCTGCCATGCCCTGTTCCAGTTTTACGTGGCGCCGCCCGCACCGAGCGATGCCGACCAGCGCCCGCGCCTGTCGTGCCAGCTCTACCAGCGCAGCGCCGATATATTCCTGGGCGTCCCGTTCAATATTGCCTCTTATGCATTGCTAACGATGATGATCGCGCAAGTTTGCGGCTACCGCCCGGGCGAGTTCATCCACACGCTGGGTGATGCGCATCTGTATAGCAACCACCTGGAACAGGCCCAACTCCAATTGACCCGCGACACCCGAAAGCTCCCGGTCATGCGAATCAACCCCGAGGTTAAAGACCTGTTCGCCTTCCGCTTTGAAGACTTCACGCTAGAAGGCTACGATCCGCACCCGCATATCGCGGCCGCAGTCGCCGTTTAGTCGAAAAGGGCCATGACCATAACACGTGATATCACCCAGACTCCGGCCTGGTCGCAACTGCGCCAGGCGCGTGATCGCCTGGCCGGTACCCACCTTCGCGATCTGTTTGCCCAGGATGCGGCGCGTTTCCCGCATTTCTCCCGCCAGGCGGATGGCCTGCTACTCGACTTTTCGAAGCAGCGTCTTGATCAGGCAGTTTTGAATCACTTGATCGCTCTGGCCGAAGCCGCCGATGTCGCTGGTTGGCGTGAACGGCTCTTCGCCGGCGAAAAAATCAATGTCAGCGAAGAGCGCGCCGTGCTGCACCCGGCACTCCGACACCTAGACGACACCCCATTCCCTGCGGGCGAAGGTGACGTCATGCCGCAGGTCCGTCAGGTCCGGGGGCAAATGGCTGCCATCGTCGAACAGCTGCGCAGCGGACAATGGAAAGGTTACACGGGGGACACCATCCGCCATGTCGTCAACATAGGTATTGGCGGCTCCGATCTGGGTCCCAAAATGTGTACGCGTGCCCTGTCGGCATTCTCGCATCCGGGTCTGCATGTGCATTACGTCTCTAATCTCGATGGCGCCCACCTCGCGCCCTTGCTGGAAACACTGGATCCGCGCACGACCTTATTCATCATCGCAAGCAAAACTTTCACCACGCAAGAAACGATGATCAACGCAGCCAGTGCCCGAAACTGGATGCTGGCACACACCGGTTCTGAAGAGGCTCTGGCGAAGCACTTTGTGGCCGTATCGGCACACCCGGAACGCGCTGCCGAATTCGGTATCCCGCCGGCGCAGGTGCTTCCGATGTGGGACTGGGTCGGAGGACGTTATTCGCTCTGGTCCGCCGTTGGTCTCCCCCTGGCCATCAGTATTGGCATGAGCGGCTTCGAGCGCCTACTGGCGGGCGCCCAAGCCATGGATCGCCACTTCTGTGACACGCCACTCAAGGACAACCTGCCTGTACTGCTGGCCTTACTCGGTATCTGGAACACCAACTTTCTCGGCGCCAACACCTCGGCGATCGTGCCCTACAACGAGTCCCTGCGCCACCTACCCGGCTACCTGCAACAGTTGGAAATGGAGTCCAACGGAAAAACCGTCAACCGGGATGGCCACCCGCTCACTTGCCCGGCGAATCCCATCGTCTGGGGTGAGATCGGTGCCAATGGCCAACACGCATTCTTCCAGCTGCTGCACCAGGGTGGCTGGCTGGTGCCCTGCGACTTTATCGCCACGGCGCTCAGCGATTACCCCTTGCCTGGTCATCAGGCACCTCTGCTCGCCAACTGTTTCGCCCAGAGTGCGGCGCTGGCCTTTGGCAAAACCGAGGAAGAGGCCCGTCGAGAGCTGGAAGGCGCCGGCCTCCCGGCTGCGCAACGCGATGCACTCTTGCCACACAAGGTATTTGCGGGCAACCAGCCATCGACGACCCTGCTGCTACCGAGACTGGATCCTTATCACCTTGGTCTGCTGCTTTCTCTCTACGAGCACAAGGTATTCGTTCAGGGCGTCATCTGGGGCATCAACTCTTTTGACCAGTGGGGCGTCGAGCTCGGTAAGCAGCTCGCTTCCCAGGTGCTACCGGTTCTGAATGGTGACGCCGCGAAAGATAATCTGGATGCCTCAACGCGTGGCCTCATCGATTGGACTCAGGCAACACATGGCTGAGACCATTTATCCAAATCTGGCGATCATCGCTGCCATTGCCCGCAACGGAATCATTGGCTGTACGAATGAAGACGGTGTAGGCGCGCTGCCCTGGCATTTGCCTGAAGACCTCAAGCATTTCAAGGAAACGACCAGCGGGCATCCCATCATCATGGGGCGCAAAACCTGGGAATCACTCGGCCGACCGCTACCCAACCGGCGCAACATGGTCATTACCCGTCAGCGGGACTACCGAGCAACGGATGCTGAGGTTTTTAGCGGACTTCCTGAAGCGCTTGCTGCCGTAAGCGACAGCGTGGCCTTCATCATTGGCGGTGCCGAGCTGTATCGCCAGGCGTTGCCTATGGCTGCTACGCTGATCATCACGGAAGTCGGCATTGATGCCGATGGTGACACCCTGTTTCCAGCAATTGATCATGGTAGTTGGTATGAAGTCTCGCGCGAAGCACACACCAGTGCTAGCGGCCTACCCTACGCCTTTGTGACGTACCAGCGGGCGTGACACTGACGCCACGCAGCCCCGATTTAGCGGACACAATCCACGTAGTACGCGGTTTTACCGTCTTTCTCGCCTTTGACGAGGCCATGCACATCGGTTTCGAAGCCCGGGAAGCGCTCGTTAAACTCACGGGCAAAGCGCAGGTAATTCACAATCGTTTTATTGAACTGTTCGCCCGGAATCAATAACGGGATGCCCGGTGGATACGGGGTGACCAGCATGGCCGTAATACGACCCTCCAGGTCATCAATGTGGACGCGTTCGATCTCCTTGTGCGCCATTTTGGCAAAAGCATCCGCTGGGCGCATCGCCGGCACCATATCCGACAGGTACATTTCTGTCGTGAGACGGGCTACATCATTCGCCTTATAAACGTCATGAATCTGCTGACACAGGTCACGCAACCCGATATTTTCGTATCGCGGGTATTTTTGGCAGAACTCGGGTAGTACTCGCCATAGCGGCTGATTACGGTCGTAATCATCTTTGAATTGCTGCAGCTCGGTCACCATCGTGTTCCAGCGACCCTTCGTAATACCAATCGTGAACATGATGAAGAAAGAATACAGGCCACACTTCTCGACGATCACCCCATGCTCGGCCAGGTACTTGGTCACAATCGCCGCCGGGATCCCGATGTCTTCCGAGAATGATCCATCCACATCCAGCCCCGGGGTAATGATGGTGGCTTTGATCGGATCCAGCATATTGAACCCATCGGCCAGCTTGCCAAAGCCATGCCAACGTTCGCCGGGCTTGAGCATCCAGGCCTCACGCTCTTCGATACCCTCTTCTGACAAATCGTCTGGACCCCAGACCTTGAACCACCAGCCTTCACCCCACTCTTCATCTACTTTACGCATGGCGCGTCGGAAATCGAGCGCCTCGGCAATCGACTCCTCCACCAGTGCGGTACCGCCCGGGGCTTCCATCATCGCCGCCGCCACATCACACGACGCAATAATCGCGTACTGCGGCGAAGTCGAGGTATGCATCAAGTAGGCTTCGTTGAAGACATCCCGATCCAGCTTACGGTCGTCCGAATCCTGCACCAGAATCTGCGACGCCTGGCTCAGACCAGCCAGCAGCTTGTGCGTCGACTGCGTCGAAAAAACCATCGACTCCCTGCAACGCGGACGGTCTGCGCCGATCGCATGGTAATCCCCGTAGAAATCATGAAAGGCGGCGTGCGGCAGCCATGCCTCGTCAAAGTGCAAGGTATCGATTTTGCCGTCGAGCATCTCTTTGATTTCTTCAACGTTGTAGAGAATGCCATCATAGGTTGACTGCGTAATGGTCAGGACGCGCGGCTTAGCCGTCTTGTCGGCAATGAACGGATTGGCAGCAATTTTTTTCTGGATGCTTTCCCAAGAGAACTCACTCTTGGGGATCGGCCCGATAATCCCGAAATTATTACGGGTCGGCATCAGAAAGACCGGTATCGCGCCGGTCATGATGATCGAGTGCAGGATCGACTTATGACAGTTGCGATCGACGATCACGATATCGCCCGGCGCCACAGTGGAGTGCCAAACGATCTTGTTAGAAGTCGACGTGCCGTTGGTCACAAAGTACAGATGGTCACAATTGAAGATACGCGCAGCGTTGCGCTCCGAGGCCGCTACTGGGCCCGTGTGATCGAGCAGCTGGCCGAGCTCTTCCACAGCATTACAGACATCCGCACGCAGCATGTTTTCGCCAAAGAACTGGTGGAACATCTGGCCCACCGGGCTCTTCAGGAAGGCCACGCCCCCCGAGTGCCCCGGGCAGTGCCATGAATAAGAACCATCGGCGGCGTAATGGGTTAGCGCCCGGAAGAAAGGCGGCGGCAATGAATCCATGTAGGCCCGGGCATCGCGCACCACATTACGAGCAATGAATTCCGGCGTGTCTTCATACATGTGAATAAAGCCATGCAACTCGCGCAGAATGTCATTGGGAATATGCCGCGATGTGCGGGTCTCGCCATGCAGGAAGATCGGAATTTCGGCATTCTTGAAGCGAATCTGTTGCACGAAAGCGCGCAGTTCGGCAATCGTTTCCTCTTCTTCATTAACCAGTTCCTCATCATCGACCGAGAGAATGAAGCAGGAAGCGCGCGACTGTTGCTGTGCGAAGGAGCTCAGGTCGCCGTAGCTCGTCACCCCGATCACTTCCATGCCTTCCTTTTCGATTGCTTCGGCCAGGGCGCGAATTCCCAGACCCGAGGCATTCTCGGAACGGAAATCTTCGTCAATGATGATGATCGGAAAGTGGAACTTCATGGCAACGGCTCCTCAGCCAGAAAGGAAACACCGCGTGCAGGCCTAGGCCAATACACGCGGCGCACAATAGGACCGACTCGTAGAGTCTACGGGGTTAAATTTTCGGGAGTGTGACACCGACCTGACCCTGGTATTTGCCGCCACGGTCCTTGTACGAGGTTTCACAGATTTCATCAGATTCGAAGAAGAGCACCTGGGCACAGCCTTCGCCGGCATAGATCTTGGCGGGCAGCGGGGTCGTGTTCGAGAATTCCAGGGTCACGTAACCCTCCCATTCCGGTTCGAACGGGGTGACATTCACAATGATGCCGCAACGGGCGTAGGTGCTCTTACCCAGACAGACCGTCAGCACGCTGCGCGGGATGCGGAAATACTCGACCGTACGAGCCAGCGCAAACGAGTTCGGCGGGATGATGCAGACATCTGATTCGACTTCCACAAAGGATTTCGGATCGAAGGCCTTCGGATCCACCACTGTGCTGTTGATGTTGGTAAATACCTTGAACTCGCGGGCGCAGCGGATGTCGTAGCCATAGCTCGAAGTGCCATACGACACAATCTTCTGGCCATTCACTTCACGCACGAGATCGGGCGAAAACGGCTCGATCATGCCGTGCTGTTCGGCCATGCGACGAATCCACTTGTCAGACTTGATGCTCATACCGGCTCCAGGCGCCCCGAACGGGGTCTCGAATTCAGGAAAATTGGCAGAAATTGTACCCCGAGCATCCTTTCGGGGGTCAAAAAATACGTATTTCAAGCCAAAAAGGCTATTTCTGCAAAGCACTCAAAATTTCTTTCAACGTCTGAAGTGCCTGCTCTGGGTTCTTTTCGATCTGAGCACGAACAATCGCACCATCAATGGCCATCGCTACTGCCATTTCCAGGCCTTCGAGCCGCGTAGATTGCAATTGCAGGGCTAGTGCATTCTTCATGTCTGCCTTATGCCGCCTGATGATGTCTGCAAGCCCTGGCAATTCACCATCAAACTCAGCAACAGCGTTTATAAACGCACACCCCCGAAATGCCTGGCTCTCAAACCATTCCGCAAGCACCTTGACAATAACTAAAATCGGATCGCCATCAATTCGTCTATGCCGATCTACTGCATCAACAAACCAGTTCATCCAGTTAGCGTGTCGATGTTCAAGATACGCTCTTATGAGTTCGTTTTTGCTCGGGTAATGACGATAGAACGTCACTTTCGTCACCCCGGATTCTTTAATGATCCGATCAATCCCCGTCGCTCCAATACCTTCCTGGTAAAAGAGATCATGGGCGGTTAGAAGAATCTTTTCGCGCGCTGTTAAACCGACATTTTCGCTTTTCATGCGAACAGTGTAGACAAACCTGTCTACTTTGTTAACATGCCCATGTAGACAGATCTGTCTACCGATTGTAACTGACGGGAGAGAATCGTGTTTTTGAAAAAACTCTGCGGGGATCACGCCCCTTTGCCGCCCATACCTGGCGTTAGACTCATTGCCCTTGCAGGGTTAGGCGGCACCCTGGCCATCGGCATCGTGGCGCTGCTTGCGCAGTCCAGTCTTTAGAGGTCGTTCTGATTTTAGGTTCATTCGGCGCAACTTGCGTCTAGTATTTGGCCTCCCAGACGTGCCCTTCTCGCAGCCCAGAAATGTCATCGCAGGACACTTTTTGAGCTCTCTGATCGGACTCGTCTGCCTGACGGTTCTGGGCCCATACTGGTGGTCGTTAGCAATCGCTGTGGGCCTCGCAATATCTGCCATGATGTGGACGCGAACAGTTCACCCTCCCGCGGGCTCCAACCCCGTGATTGTTTTCCTGACCCAACCGTCTTGGGGATTTCTGCTGTTTCCAACGCTCGCAGGGAGTCTCCTTCTAGCACTGGTCGCGTTGCTCTATCTGAACAGCACACGGCCGACGCGCTATCCGAAATACTGGTAACCATCACCCAACCACTACAGGAGGAAAATTCATGCCCACCAAAATCATCGGTCTGATTCGCCTCAAAGATCAAACGGCCTTCGAAACCTACCGCAGCCAGGTCGGCGCCACGGTTGAGCGATACAACGGCGCCGTCGTCGCCCGAGGCGCCTGCGACAAGTTCTACTGGAACGAGCTGGCTTGCGGCGATTTCAACGCCTTCGTCGAGCTCCGTTTCCCGTCACCCGAGGATGCCGATCGTTGGGCCGACAGTCCGGAATATCAGGCCATCGTACCCATACGTAACGAAGCCATGGATCTGACGTTGTTTCGTATCAACGATTGATGCGCTAACGCAATTTATTCGACGACGATTTTCGGGAATTTGTGGCTCATATCGCGCCCTCTGGCCGCAATCGCACCCGCCACCCGCAGGGCGATGTCGCGGTACTGCTGGCTGATCGGGCTTTCGGGGTCGGCCACCACGATCGGTTGGCCGGCGTCCAGCCCCTGACGGATGCGCAGATCCAGGGGGAGCTTGCCCAGCAACGGCACCTGGAAATCCGTCCCCAGGCTCTCGCCACCCCCCTCGCCAAAAATCGGCTCGGCATGGCCGCAGTTGCCGCAGATGTGCATCGACATATTTTCGACGATCCCTAAAATCGGCACGCCGACTTTTTCAAACATACGGATGCCTTTGCGGGCATCAAGCAAGGCGATGTCTTGCGGTGTGGTCACAATGACCGACCCTGTGACGGGCACCTTCTGTGCCAGCGTCAACTGGATATCACCAGTCCCCGGTGGCATATCCACCACCAGATAATCCAGTTCATCCCAGAGCGTGTCACGTAGCAGCTGTTCCAGTGCAGAGGTCACCATCGGACCACGCCACACCATGGGCGCATCAACGTCCACCAGAAAACCGATCGACATCAGCTTTATGCCATGTGCCTCAATCGATTCAATGTGCTTGCCATCCGGCGAATGAGGTTGCTTCCCCCCGGCACCCAGCATTTGCGGGATCGACGGGCCATAGATGTCTGCATCCAGGAGACCCACGCGTGCGCCCTGCTGCGCAAGACCCAGCGCCAGATTCACGGCCGTGCTGCTCTTGCCGACACCGCCCTTGCCCGAGGCCACGGCAATCAGGTTCTTCACCCCTTTGAGCAGTGGCAGATTCCGTTGCACCACATGGGCGTCAATTACCGAGGTGACTTCAACGCGCACCGGGGTTTCTGACGCAACGGGCGCCAGGGCTGTCGCAATGCGCGCCTGGATCTCTCCGGCAGCCCGGCCAATCGGGTAGCCAACCTGAACCCGCACCACCCATTCACCCTGCGAATCACTCAAGGCACCGGCCACCTGATTCGCCATGAAATAGGGCTTTTCGGTGAGCGGGTCTATCAGACCCGTCAGCAATTCGATGGCAAGCGTCAGGCGTTCATGGGTCACAGTCATAGTAAGTCTTGGATCACTTAGGGGTGAATTTGCACGAATACGCTAATCTTACGCCGCTTTTTTGCTCAAAATGCCCAAGCAAATGCCCTTACAGCGATCGTGGTCAGGCTCTGATCAGCTAAAATTGCGCCCATGAAACGTTCTCTGCTCGTCACCTCTGCCCTCCCTTATGCCAATGGCGCCATCCACCTCGGTCACCTGGTTGAATACATCCAGACGGATATCTGGGTGCGTTTCCAGAACCTCATCGGCAACCACGCGACCTATGTCTGTGCCGACGACACCCATGGGACGCCGATCATGCTGCGCGCGGAAAAGGAAGGCATTACGCCCGAAGCGCTGATCGCCCGGGTGCACCAGGAACACCTGCGTGATTTCACCGGCTTTCATATTGATTTTGATCTCTACCACTCCACGCACAGCGATGAGAACCGCGAGTGCGCCGAAACGATCTACCGGGCGCTACGTGACGCGGGTCTGATCGAAGTCCGCGAGATCGAGCAGTACTACGACACCGAGAAGGGCATGTTCCTGCCCGACCGCTTCATCAAGGGCACCTGTCCCAAGTGTGGCGCCGATGACCAGTACGGCGACAACTGCGAATCCTGTGGTGCAGCCTACACCCCGTCAGAACTAAAGAACCCGCGCTCGGCGGTCTCGGGGTCTACCCCGGTGCTCAAGCCCTCGCAGCACTACTTCTTCAAGCTCTCTGACCCACGCTGCCAGCAGTTCCTGCGCGACTTCACCCGCAGTGCACCGAACGGCATCCCGGTGCTGCAACTCGAAGCCGCCAACAAGATGCAGGAGTGGCTCGGTGAACCGGGCGAGAACAAACTCAGCGACTGGGATATCTCGCGGGACGCACCCTACTTCGGCTTCGCCATTCCCGACGCACCGGGTAAATACTTCTACGTCTGGCTGGATGCGCCGATTGGCTACATGGGGGCGTTCCGTGCCCTAGCGAACAAGCAGGGGCTCGATTTTAATGCCACCTGGAAAGCCGGTTCCCAAACCGAACTCGTGCACTTCATCGGCAAAGATATTCTGTACTTCCACGCCCTCTTCTGGCCCGCGATGCTGCATCAGGCTGGCTTTCGTGTGCCAACCCGCATCTGCGCCCATGGCTTCCTGACCGTTGATGGCGCTAAGATGTCGAAATCGCGCGGCACTTTCATCACGGCCGAAAGCTACCTGCAACAGAAACTGAACCCGGAATGGCTGCGTTACTACTTTGCCAGCAAGCTTAATGGCACGATGGAAGACATCGACCTCAACCTCGATGATTTCATCGCCAAGGTGAACAGTGATCTGGTCGGCAAGTACGTCAACATCGCCAGCCGTTGTGCCGGATTTATCCGCAAGCAGTTTGACGGCGTCCTTGGCATGACGGATCGTGACGTATTTGACCGCATCATCACCGATGCAGCACTGACCGAAATCGCGGCGGCGTATGAAGCCCGCGATAGCGCTCGCGCTATGCGCCAGATCATGCATCTGGCCGACGAAGCCAACCTGTACGTCAACGACCAGCAACCCTGGTTGCTGGCCAAAGACCCGGAGCAACGCGAAGCACTTCATGTCGTCACCAGCACGGCTCTCAACCTATTTCGCAGCCTGTCGACCCTCCTCAAACCTGTGCTGCCGGCACTGGTCGTTCAGGTCGAGCATTTCTTCAATGCCGCACCGCTCACATGGGCCGATGCGCGCCAGCCACTGCCAGTCGGTCACCGCATCAACGATTACACCCACCTCATGAACCGGATCGAACGCCCCATGGTCGACGCCCTGATTGCCGCCAATGCTGAATCGCTGCAGGCCAGCGAAACCACCCAAGCAATGACGGCCGAGAGCCCCAAGCGTCACGCCGAGCAACAGGCCAAGGCCGATAGCGCCAAAGCGGGTAGCGCGGATCACATCAGTATCGACGACTTCGCCAAGATCGATCTACGTATCGCCAAGATCGTCAACGCCGAACACGTTGAAGGCGCGGACAAACTGATTCGCCTGCAGCTGGACATTGGCGAAGCCAACCCGCGCCAGGTCTTTGCCGGCATCAAATCGGCTTACGACCCCGCCCAGCTTGTGGGTCGTCTAACGGTCATGGTGGCCAATCTTGCCCCGCGCAAGATGAAGTTCGGCCTCTCCGAGGGCATGGTACTGGCCGCATCGGATACCGAAAGCAATACCTCGGGACTTTACATTCTGAGCCCGGATTCGGGTGCACAGCCTGGCATGCGGGTTAAATAACCGGTTACACTATAGGAAATTAGGTTCGGCGACCCATCGATCGGCCACTGGCACCAGGGCATAGACCCTGCCCCCTCTGACCCCTTGAGATCCTGTTTGCCAGGACCAGAATAACGAACACAACACGGGGGCGGGTAATGAGCGGGGCAGACAATTCCGAGGCTTTAGGTCCGGCGGCCGGATTTGCCGATAAGTGGACCGAAAAACTGCCCCTCGCCCGATTCCGCCCCAAACTCCTTGATTGCCTCAAGGACTACACCCCGGAACAGTTATCGCACGATGTTGCCGCAGGCGTCACCGTTGGCGTACTCGCACTGCCCTTGGCCATCGCTTTTGCCATTGCCTCCGGCTGCTCGCCCACCGCCGGCATCTGGACCGCGATTGTGGCTGGTTTCATTATCTCGCTGCTAGGCGGTTCACGCGTCCAGATCGGTGGCCCCACGGGAGCCTTCATCCCCATTGTCTTTGGCATCGCCAGCGTCTACGGTTTCCAGAACCTGATGGTTGCCACCATCATTGCCGGCATCCTGCTCTTTGTCATGGGCCTGACCAAGATGGGCATGCTGATTCGCTTTATCCCAATCAGTGTGGTGATTGGCTTCACCAACGGCATCGCTGTTGTGATCTTCATGAGTCAGATCAAGGATTTCTTTGGGCTCGACATCCCCGCTATGCCGGCCGAATTTTTCGAGCGTATGGAAACCCTCTGGGCCTATGCCGGCACTATGGATGCGCCTACCGTCATCATGTCGGTACTGTCGTTAGCCGGTCTGATTCTCTGGAATAAGCGGGCCGGGCGCTGGCTCCCCCTGCTGGGAAAAATACCAGGACCTCTCGCACTCCTCTTGATTGCTACCGGCCTGCAAGCGTTTTTTGCCTTCCCGGTCGAGACCATCGGCTCGCGCTTTGGTGGGATTCCCCGCGATATTCCGGAGATTGCACTCCCCAGCTTCTCGCTGTCGACCCTGAATCAGCTCATTCAGCCGGCAATTGCGATTGCCTTGCTTGGCGCCATCGAGTCACTGCTTTCGGCACGGGTCGCCGATGCCGCCATTGATGACCGGCATGATCCCAATCAGGAACTCATGGCCCAGGGCATTGCCAACATCGTGGCGCCACTTTTTGGCGGCTTTGCCGCAACCGGGGCTATTGCACGAACGTCAACCAATGTACGTGCCGGTGGCCGCTCCCCCTTTGCCGGCATTTTTCATGCGATGACCTTACTGCTGGTCGTGCTCGTTGCCGCACCGGCGGCCGTATATGTGCCCCTACCCGCATTGTCAGCCATCCTCATGCTGGTGGCCTGGAACATGGGCGAATGGCATGAGTTTGCGTTACTCAAGCGTTACCCGATGCCCTACCGCATCATTCTCGTCTCCACCTTTATCGTCACCGTGGTCTTTGACCTCACCCTAGCGGTTGAGCTGGGCATGATCCTCGCCTGCCTGTTCTACCTCTACCGGATGTCGGAACTGACTCAGGTCGAACGGATTCCACTAGAGGATTACTATGGCTCCGGTGCACTCAGCAATGACCGCGGTGAATCGCATATCGCGGCATTCAGGATCTATGGTTCCCTGTTCTTTGCCTCGATCGGCAAGCTGGAAGAACTGGTTGCCGACCCGAAGCATCACACCCGGGTTCTGATTCTCGATATGTCGAAAACTGTATCTTTGGACACAACCGGCCTGGATATCCTCCAGACACTCAATCGGACGCTCAGCAAAATTGGCGGTCAACTCATCATCTGTAGCCTGAACAACCAACCGGCCTCAATGATCGAACGCTCCGGTTTTGGTGAAATCCTGGGCCCGCGGGGCGTTAGTCACAGCTTAACGGATGCGTTGCTGCGTGCCCAACTGATAATCCAGTCGGACCCGGTCGCGACCGAGGATGCCGCGTAGGGCATCAATCAGATCGGTATCCGGTCGCACCCGCAGATTCTCTCCGAGCTCTAACTCGGCTTCCGCCTGACCGTTGCTGTAGGTGAGCGAGACTGGGCAGCCTTTCACGGTGCCAGCTGCCCCGGCATCGGCCAACTGGGCAAAGGGTTGCAATAGCTCGTGAATGCGGCGAACGCCACCCAGCGCCCTCAGGTCAAGCGCCCGCAAATCCAGACGCAAGCGATTTGCCCATTGCGCGCGTGCTTCATTGAAAGTCAGCAGCCGATCCACTCCCAGCTTGAGCGCATCACGGAACTCGTCCCGGCTTACCTTGCCCTCCACGAGCAATAGTTCATCCATGCGCAGCTTGTGGCGTTGAGCATCAAATAGTTCGCTGAATACGGCGGCTTCGATACGACCCTCACCGTCATCCAGCGTCACGAAGGCCATCTTCCCGCGTCGGGTCATCTGCGTGCGTACTTCGGTCACAATGCCGGCCACAAGGGAAGCATCACGTCCGGCCTCCAGGCGGCAGATCGGCGTCGGGCACAAGGTTCGCACCTCATCACGCACGATCGAGAAGGGGTGGTTCGAGAAAAAGAAACCCAGCGCGGCCTTCTCTTCGATGAGCTTCTGACGGTCGGTCCACCGCGGAAAGTTCGTCTCGGGGCTGCCGGGTCTTGCTGCAGCAGCCGGTGCATGGTCATCCATATCGAATAGGCTGTTCTGATGCGCATTGGCGGCAGCCTGCTCGGCCGTTTCAATCGCCAAACCCACTTGCGACAAAACACGTGAGCGTTCCGGGTCCAGTGCATCAAAGGCACCGGCACGGACTAGCGCCTCAATCGCACGACGATTCACTATCCGACGATCCACACGGTGGCAGAAATCGAAAATGTCCCTGAAGACTCCGCCCGATTCACGAGCAGCCACAATGGCCGTGACCGCGTTCTCGCCGGTGCCTTTCACAGCACCTAAACCATATCGAATCGTCTTCGCATCCACCGGCGCAAAACGGAACTCGGAGGCATTCACATCCGGGCCCAGAATCGTCAGACCATTCGCCTTGGCATCATCATGGAAGATCTTCACCGTATCGGTGTTATCCATGTCCGATGACAGCGTGGCCGCCATAAATGCCGATGCATGGTGTGCCTTGAGCCAGGCCGTGTGATAGGTCACGACCGCATAGGCGGCCGTGTGGGATTTGTTAAAGCCGTATTCGGCGAACTTTTCCATCAGATCGAATAGCTGCATGGCCAGCTTGCCATCGATCCCGCTCTGGGTCGCACCCTCGTTGAAGATGCCGCGGTGCTCGGCCATCTCCTCCGGCTTTTTCTTACCCATTGCCCGGCGCAGCATATCGGCCGCGCCCAGCGTATAACCCCCGATCAACTGCGAGATCTGCATCACCTGTTCCTGATACACGATCACACCGTAGGTTGGCGTCAGGCAGGCTTTGAGCGACTCGTGGAAATAGTCGATCTTCTGCTGCCCCTTCTTTCGCAGAATAAAGTCATCCACCATCCCCGAGCCCAGCGGGCCAGGACGGTAAAGCGCCAGCACGGCGATAATGTCTTCAAAGCGGTCGGGCGCCAGCTTCTTGAGCAGCTTCTTCATCCCTTCCGATTCGACCTGGAAGATGGCCGTCGTGTTGGCATCTTTCAGAATCTGGTAAGCGGCAGGGTCATCAAAGGCAAGCGCATTCAGATCTGGCCGCTCGCCGGTCAGACGCTTCACGTAATCCAGCGCCAGTTCGATAATGGTCAGGTTGCGCAGGCCAAGGAAATCGAACTTCACCAGGCCAACCTTTTCCACGTCATCCTTGTCGAACTGGCTGACCACGGCATCACCGCCCGCCTGCACATACAGCGGACAGAAATCGGTGAGCTTGCCTGGGGCAATCAGGACACCCCCGGCGTGCATCCCCACATTACGCGTCAGGTCTTCGAGCTTATTGGCCAGCGTGAAGAGTTCTTTGACCTCTTCCTCCCGCTCATAACGTTCCTGCAACTGCGGCTCGGCTACCAGCGCCTCGGTCAGCGATACCGGGCGGTTTTGTACCACCGGAATCAGCTTCGACAACTGGTCACAGAAGTTATACGGCAAATCCAGCACGCGGCCGGCATCGCGAATGACCGCCTTGGACGACATCGTGCCAAAGGTCGCAATCTGCGACACGGCATCGGCGCCATATTTCTGGCGCACATACTCGATCACCTTCCAGCGATTGTCCTGACAGAAGTCGATATCAAAGTCGGGCATCGACACCCGTTCCGGGTTCAGGAAGCGCTCAAAGAGCAGCGCGTAAGCCAGTGGGTCCAGATCGGTAATGCCCAGTGAATAAGCCACTAGCGAACCCGCCCCTGAACCACGACCCGGTCCCACCGGTACCCCATTATTCTTGGCCCAGTTAATAAAGTCGGCCACGATCAGGAAGTAGCCCGGGAAGCCCATCTGGATGATGGTGTCGCATTCGAAGGCCAAACGCGCCTCATACTCGGCCCGTTTTGACTTCCGCACGGCGGCATCCGGGTAGAGCTGCAGCAACCGGTGCTCCAGACCGCGCTTTGCTTCGGATACCAGAAAATCATCGAGCCCTTCGCCATTCGGCGTGGGGAAGTCGGGCAGGAAACTCTTGCCCAGCGTCAGGGTGACATTGCAGCACTTGGCAATGGCCACTGCGTTGGCCAGCGCCTGTGGCATGTCGGCAAAACGCTCGGCCATATCTGCCCGCGTCTGGAAATACTGCTGCTCGGTAAAGTGTCGTGGACGACGCTTGTCAGCCAGCGTGTAACCGGTGGCAATACAGACACGCGCATCGTGCGCACGAAAATCGTCACGCGCAATAAACTGTACCGGGTGGGTGGCCACCACCGGAATATCGAGCTCCAGCGAAATGGCCGCAGTCTGGGCCACCAGCATCTCCTCCTCCGGGTGCCCATAGCGCTGCACCTCGAGGTAGTAACCCCCGGTAAAGAGTGATTGCCAGCTGCGCGCCCGCAGCGTCGCCTCATCGGCACGACCCTGCAGAATCGCCTGGCCCACATCCCCCTCTGCCGCACCAGAGAGCGCAATGAGCCCTTCGCAGCCAATTTCCTGGAACCAGGCCGGGTCGAGCACCACGCGCTCGCGGCGTCCGGGAAACAGCGCGCCACGACTGAGCAACTCGCACAGTCGGCGGTAGCCCTGATTGTTTCGGCAGAGCAGCAGTAAGCGGCTTGCCGCTTCGGGCTCCTGCGGATCGCCCACCCAGATGTCGGCCCCGAGCAGCGGCTTCAAGCCCGCCTTTCGGGCTGCCTGATAGAACTTGACCAATCCGAAGACGTTACCCAGATCGGTCAATGCCAGCGCGGGCTGGCCGTCATCCCGCGCACAGTCCACGGCCTTATCGAGACGAACGATCCCGTCCGTGATCGAGTATTCGGAGTGCAGACGGAGGTGAACGAAATCGGGCAACATAAACAGCGGCAGCCGGTTAACCGGGCAGCTCGATGCCTTTCAGACGACGGTAGGCGGAAACGGCATACGAATCGGTCATGCCGGCAATCATGTCTGCGACTTGGAGCAGGCGCAGGTAATTTCCCTCGCCCGCTGTCGTATCAAAGTCTGCCGGTAACAGATTCCGCCAGACCCGATTGCGGCTACTGGTTGAACCACAGGCACCGGCCACGTAGCCTTCCAGCAGCCCGCTGATCACCTCATAACCGGCTGCCATCACTTCCATCACCTGACGAGCGTTGTAGATCTGGTCTTCCGCTACACGCCGCACCTTGGCAAGGCTCTCGCCCACCGGTGAAACATCGAACAGTGCCTGATCGAAACGGCCTTCAAGAATCTCGGCCTCATGAGCCATAAACACACGGGCGGCTTCATCGACCAGGCGACCAATCGCCCGGGCGCGCAGGTATTCAATACGGCGTTTGGGGTCTGTCAAATATTTGAGCTTACCCGCCGCCTGTTCACCGCCCGCTAGATCGAGCAATAGGGACTCGGCCTGTTCCGGAGACACACAACCCTGCTGAACCCCATCCTCAATATCGACCACCAGATAGCAGGTGTCATCCGCGGCTTCTACCAGGAAGGTTAGCGGGTGACGATGCCAGGCACCCGGCACCCGGGGAATGAGACCCACGGTTTCGGCCACCTCGGCAAACAGGGCCGACTCGGCCTGGAAGTATCCGAACTTGCGGGCGCTCTTGCCGGATAACGGCTCCTCCAGATGCGAGCGGCGCGGATACTTGGCAAAGGTCGCCAGAACCGCACAGGTCAGTTGCAGCCCTCCGGGGTTCGCCGGGTTCTGCAGATGCGTCAGAATCCGGAATCCCTGCGCATTACCCTCGTAATTGAGCAGATCGGCACGCTGGTCCGGATCTAAGCCGACCAGATAATGCGGATGCGTTGCAAACCAGGCACGCATAGCATCTTCCCCGGCATGGCCAAAGGGCGGGTTGCCAATATCATGTGCGAGGCATGCCGCAGCGACAACAGCACCAAAGTCCGACGGGTGTACCTCGGGTGCCAGCCCATGGCGATCCACAATGGCCCGCCCCACCATCAGCCCCAGCGAACGCCCGACGCAAGAGGCTTCCAGACTATGCGTCAGACGCGTCCGCACGTAATCACTCTGCGCCAGCGGAAACACCTGCGTCTTGTCCTTCATGCGACGGAACGCCGATGTAAACACAATCCGGTCGTAATCCTGCTGGAAACGACTCCGGTCCTGAGAGTGCCCAACCTGGGCATCGCTGTCCTGGGCACCCAGGCGATCCGGCGACAATAACTTAAGCCAGCGTTCCTGCGGGGTCATTTATGCAGCCTCCAGTTTGGCAAAAGCCAGTGCCAGCCATTTCGTACCGGCCTGGCTAAAGCGGACCTGCACGCGGGCCTCATCACCGCGCCCCTCCGCCGCCAGGATCACACCGGCACCAAATTTAGCGTGGACGACACTCTGGCCCACACGAAAGCCGCCCACGTCCGCAGCACTGACGGCACGTGCCGCGACACGCGTTGCCATATCGACATTGGGCGCAGGCGCCCAGCTGCTGGTCGTATAGCTACCAGCCCACGCCGGGGTGGCATCCAGGCGCTGCAGCAATGCATCCGGTAATTCATCCAGAAAACCGGAAGGCAGACAGTATCGGGTCTGGCCATGCAGCATGCGCGTCTGCGCATGGCATAGATACAGGCGCTGGCGCGCCCGCGTGATGGCCACATACATCAGACGCCGCTCTTCTTCGAGACCATCGCGTTCCAGCATCGCGTTTTCGTGCGGGAACAGGCCCTGCTCCAAGCCGACAATAAACACGGCGGTAAACTCAAGCCCCTTGGCCGAATGCACCGTCATCAGCTGAATGGCGTCATCCGAATCGCCGGCCTGATGCTCACCCGCCTCCAGCGCCGCATGCGCCAAAAAATCTGCCAGCAGGCTGGTCGCCTCACCGGTTTCCGAATCGATATTGCGCGTGGCTTCCGGATCCTCGGCAAAAGTCGCCGCGGCGTTCACCAGTTCTTCAAGGTTTTCCAGGCGATCCTGGCCTTCGCGTTCGGCCTGATAGTGCTGACGTAAACCACTCCGGTCGAGCAGATGATCAATTACTTCCGGTAACGTAAGCCCCGCCGTTTCCGAACGCAGGGTTTCGATGAGCCGGATAAAAGCCCCAACCGCGGTACCGGCTTTCCCCGTCAGGCTGGCCGCCGCGTTATACAGGCTACTATTGAGTTGACGTGCTTCCAGTTGCAGGGCTTCCAGACTGCGCGCACCAATACCGCGCGTCGGGAAATTCACCACGCGCAAGAAGGCCGTGTCGTCATCCTGATTGGCGATCAAACGCAGATAGGCCAGCGCATGTTTGACCTCCTGCCGCTCGAAGAAGCGTAGGCCACCGTAGACACGATAAGGAATACCAGCCTGGAATAAAGCATGTTCCAGAACACGTGACTGCGCGTTTGAGCGGTACAAAAGTGCAATCTGGTGGCGCGGAATCCCCTCGCGATTCAGCTCGCCAATTTCTTCGATGATGTAGCGGGCTTCATCCAGATCGGACACGCCCTGAAAGACACGGATCTTTTCGCCTTCACCGGCATCGGTCCACAGGTTCTTACCTAGACGGTCGGCATTGTTCGTAATCAGCGCATTGGCGGCAGAGAGAATATTGCCGTGCGAGCGGTAATTCTGCTCAAGCCTGATCACATTGCCCCGGGCGTAATCCCGCTCGAAACCGCGCATATTCGCCACATCGGCCCCACGAAACGCGTAGATCGACTGATCGTCGTCACCCACTGCAAAGATCGCTGTCTTCGACCCGCATAACAGCTGCAGCCAGGAATATTGCAGCGGGTTCGTATCCTGAAACTCGTCCACCAGAATATGGCGGAAGCGCTGCTGATAATGCGTGCGTAACGCCTCATCCTGTTGGAGCAACTCATAGGCGCGCAACAGCAGCTCGGCAAAATCGACGGCCCCCTCGCGCTGGCATTGCGCCTCATACTCGGCGTAGATCTCCACCTTCCGCCGCGTGTGGGCGTCATGCGCCTCAGCCTGCCCCGAACGGATACCCTGCTCCTTGAGCGCGTTGATGTAATACATCATCTCGCGCGCCGGGAAACGCTCTTCATCCACACCCATCGCCTTGATCAGGCGCTTAATCGCCGCCTGCTGATCACCGGTGTCGAGAATCTGAAAGGTTTCGGGCAACCGTGCTGCCCGCCAATGGGTGCGCAACAACCGGTGACACAAACCGTGGAAGGTCCCCACCCAGAGATTGCGCACATTAAACGGCACCATTGCCGACAGCCGGGTCAGCATCTCTCGCGCTGCCTTATTGGTAAAGGTCACCGCCAGAATACCCTGCGGCGACACTTGCCCCGTCTGCATCAACCACGCAATCCGTGTCGTCAGCACCCGGGTCTTGCCCGACCCGGCACCGGCCAGAATGAGTGCATGAGCCGGCCCATCCGAGGCGGGCAGGCAAACGGCCACGCGCTGCGGCTCGTTCAGCCCTACCAGAAGAGGATTCGCCCGCTCAGCCGGCGCCTCACCCAGCGGGCCACCAAAGGCTTCCGGGATCGATGCATTCATAGGTTCATATTATCCGGCGAAAGGAACGGGTTCTATAACGTACTGAATGAAAAGGCTTAAACAAAGCCCCTTCGATTTAGCTCACTCGGGAGCGGCTTTGAATTCGCGCAGAGTTTCCACGATCCTCTGCTTATGATCCCCGCTCATCCCATGAAGCATCAGAAGCGCTTCTGCCTCCAGGTCATCGTCGCAGTAGAAATACCCAACAGGGACATCCAGCACCACCGCCAGCAACCGACTGATCGCGATGGCGGGCTCATGCTTACCTGTTTCATAGCGGCTGATACGTGTTCGGCTACAGGATTCATCAATACCGATTGCTACGCCTACTGCTTCCTGAGATAGCCCCAGAGCAAGACGGCGTTCTCGCAGTCTGCGAGCAAATACAGATGGGGTCTCTATCAAAAAATTGGTCATGCTTCGATTTTCGTGACAGAATCGGCCTCGGTTGCTACGTTGTTCGTAGCAACCATACGGCTTGAGCACAAGATGTAATGCAAGTGGTTTTACAAAGAATTAACCTTTTGAAACAATAGGTTAGATAAATAAATTCTCCAACAAACGGACGTTTTAATTTAAAATACGGGAGATAAAAATGCTTATGCGCACGACCCCCTTGAAAACCCTTTCTCATATATCCGGAAGCTACCTGGCCGCCTATGAAAGCTGGCTGGCGGAATCCGCTGCGGCACGGGGTTCTACCCATGAGCGATACCTCAATACGATTAAATCTCTGGCGGCATTTTTAAACTGCAAACCCGTCCAGGAAATTAGCCGCAAAGATATTTCCGACTTTGCCGTCCATTTAATACAAACCGGCAACAGCCCGGTGACCTCAAAACAAAAGGTCGGCATTTTAAAAACCATATTCAATTCGGCCATTAACAAAGAACTTCTGGCCGCCAACCCAACCGCTTTTTTCAAACTGCCGCATAAACGCCCCTATAAACCCCGAGTGGGGTTTTCGCTTGAAGATCTAGAATCCATCTTCCGATCGCCGGTTTACACCCAGGGTTATCTCCCTTTGGGAGGCGGTCGCATTGCCGCATTCTGGTTGCCGCTCATGGCACTCTTCACTGGAGCACGACTGGAAGAGCTGGCCCAGCTTCGCGTCAGCGATGTCAAAATCGCTAAAGATCATGGGCACTACCTCGTTATTTCTGATCTTGGCAACCCCACTGCCAACCTGAAAAACGCCCACTCCCGCCGCAACATTCCCATCCATCCGATTCTGATTGCCTGTGGTTTTCTGCAACATGTGCAAGAAAGACAGAGTGGTTATCTTTTTCCCGATTTGAAACTGGATCCACGCGGCAAACGGAGCGGTTACTTCAGTAACTGGTTTTCGGTTTACTTGCGTAAGAAGGTGGGCATCACTGACACGAGAAAAGTCTTTCACAGTTTTCGGCACACCTTCAAAGATCTTTGCCGCACCTGCGGCATCGAAGAATCTGTGCACGATGCCCTGTCCGGCCACACGACGTCGTCTGTCAGCAGGCAATACGGTAATGACCAATTCCCGATGCCGCCTTTGTTCAACGCCATCAGCCATTTCGAAGTGGCTGGACTGGATCTGACCCATCTCTACGAACAACCCATCGCCGACACCATCAAGGCACAAGACATCAAAATTATTTCCGCCTTCTATGGCATTGCCGTTGGCTTCATGAACAATCACAAGCAACCCACCCTGGTTGCCCTCGTCAAAGATCAATCCACCGGTATCAACCTGAATACTAATGAAATCTCTTTCGGAGAACTTCCCAACGCCAAAGCCATCTTGCTTCATGCCTGGGTAGAAATTCATCGGGAAGAATTGATGATGAACTGGCAAACGGGCTCACGAAGCGGCGAGTTCTTTGCGATTGATCCTTTGAGATAACTCATCCTCAACTTCTTCAATCGCGTTGCGCCAATCCCCTTGTGCTGACTGGTGAAAGGTCGTTACCGTTGGATACCACAACGACCCCTCACCCTTGGCCTCGGACCAATACCAGAGCTTCCCGATGCGATAGGGCAGCATCAGCAGAACTTCTTTGCCTAATGCCCCGGCAATATGGGCTGTGGAGTTACTGACGCTGATGATCTGATCACAGGCATTGACCAAACTGGCTACCGCATCAATGTCGTTAGTCAGGTCAATCTGAACCGCATCACTGAATTGAATGCCTTGCCCCGCAGCCGCCGCCACCTCTGCTTTGGTATCGCCATATTGCAGATTCACAAATACACATCCCGGAAATTTGAACAAAGGGGCTAGGTCAGAGAGTTGGATGGATTTCTCTCGTTCAAATCGGTTCTTGAAGCTGCGCCAGTTAACCCCAATGATCTTTTCACCATTCGGTGCCAGAGCCTGTCTAAAGGCTGCGGTCTGATCACTATCTGCCTTGAGGTAAGGAATCTTGGCTTTGGCAAAGTCTTCAACGCTGGAGCGGTAATACTTGGGCAGACTGCCCAGCGGAATCTGCGCCACTGCACCTTCAGGGATTTTGTCGGTTTTGGGTAATACCGAACAACTCGGGAAGGATCTCTGTACTAGGGGCACCAGCCGCTTTTCAACCTGCACAATCACCTGGGGGTGCTTTTCTAGTAAGTCCGGGAGTGTGGAAGCAAACAACAACTGATCACCCAGACCCTGCTCGCCTCGAACCAACAATGCACCCTCCACCGACTCACCTTGCCACATCGGGAGATGAGGCAGCAACGAGTCCTTGAACTTGAGGAATTTCAATCGATAGTCATACCCTTGCCAGCCTTTAGCAAACTCATGCTGTTCGAGGAGCATGTAGCACTTGTTAAAGACGGCATCGTCATAGTCCGGTTTGAGCTTGATCGCTTGGTCATAGTCCTGAGCAGAACCAACCATGTCACGCAAAGAAGCCTTGGCGCGGCCTCGCCCCATGAAGGCTTCCGGATAGACCGGCTTTAATTCAATGGCATGAGTGTAAGCACTGACGGCACCGTCCAATTCACCCAGCTCGAATAGTGCATTCGCAAGAGCGTAATGAGCTTCTGCCTTGTCTGATTTAACAGCCAGTGCTTTACGTGCCCAGGTAGCTGCAACATCAAACCGTTCCTGATCAAACGCGATACTGGAACTGTTGATGAGTGCATCTAGGTGTTGCGGAACCAGCCGGAGTGCTTTCTCATTACTGACTAAGGCTTCTTTACTCTTGCCCAATTTATGTTGGGCAAGACCAAGCGCAACCAAGAGATCGGGATTGTTCTTGACCTTATCCGTCAGGTACAGCAGATCTTTTTCAGCTCGGCTGTAGTCTTGCTGCATCATCAGGAGGTTCGCCCTGTTGGATCGGGCTTCGAGATAAGAGCCACGTAATTTAATCGCGGCGTCCAGATCACCTAGGGCCGCTTGAGCTTGCCCTGCCTGAAATCGAAAGTTCGCACGGTTAAAGTAAATCTCAGGATCTTTAGTGTCTAAGGCCAAAGCTGCATCAAAACTAGCCATAGATGCATCAAACTGACCCATCGCCCCTTGAGCAATACCGAGCATCTTGTGGGCAAACGGTTGATTGGGATTAACAGCAATTGATTGCTGAAAGTCAGCGGCACTTTGAGGCAAGCGGTTTTGCTGAAGCGCAATAAAACCGCGGCCGTTCAATGCGGCAAAGTTATGGGGCTCGCGATGCAAAACACCGTCGAAAAGTGGCGCAGCAGCTGGCAAATTGCCACTATTCAAATTCTGAAACGCCAATTGTAAAGTCTGCTGAATATTCATGACCTAATGCTAACGTCAAATCCAATAAAAACGGGTGCCGAAGCACCCGTTTTAAGTTCACATCAGAGCGTAGCTTGATTAGAACGTGGTACGCAGACCCATACCATAGGTAAACAGATTCTGACCACCTGTCGGTTGCAGCTTGTTCTGCTGCAGACCCAGGGCATAGTTCTGGTTAGCCGAGTTATTCAGGTTAGACAGAACACCGTAGACTTGGGTACGCTTGCTCAGGTAGTAGCCGACGTTAGCCGTCCACTGGCGAGAACCAGTTTGCGAAACGTACTCGTTACCACCGCTGATATCACTGTTCCAAACTGCTGAAACACGCGGCTCCCAGTTACCCATACGATACGAAGCACCGGCCCAGAACTGGTTGTTGCTCAGCTTACCAGAGCCAAAGCCTTGTGTCGCATTAGTACCCAAAGAGTTCCGGTTATAGACTGCCGACAGCTTCAGACCGGGCAGACCCGTGTACATAGCACCAATAAGGTAGCTTGTATAGCCGTTAACTGTGCTAACAGCGTTTACATCGCCACCGCCAGCAGTAATTGTCGAGTTTGCGAGGTTGTACTTGCCCTGAGAGAAGGCACCCTTAACGTTAACACCATAGCCTGTCCAACCCAGATTAAAGGCCATTACGCCAACTGGAGTTTGAGTAGCCTGGGTTGCACTAGTTGCTTCACTTACCGATGATTGGTTGGTAGAACCATTGTTGTTCGAACCCGTGTATGCAATGGCAGCATCAAAACCGTACATGGTCGGCATTGCATAGGCAATTGCCGTTGCACGTTGCGAGGAACCAAATTCATAAGCGACTGGCTCAACTTGACCACCTAGAGCTTGCTGGCTGGTACGCATGGTACCCATGATCTTTTCGATCGTACCCGAACCCGTAGCGCCAGGCATCACATCAAACGAGGTCAGCGAAGCACGATAAGGGGTCGAAAGATAACCACCCTGCAGCGTGCCGTATTTGCTGTTCAGACCTACAAACGTATCTCGGAGCGAACCGAACACGCTTGAAGTCGAGGTGCTAACACCACCACTACCAGTCTTTGCATCGTTCGTACCGGTCATATTCAGAGTGGTTTCTGCCTGGAACAGCGCCTTCAGGCCATTGCCCAAATCTTCGGTGCCCTTGAAGCCCAGCAGCGAAGAGTTCGATTGCATCGAGAACACTGAGCCATCTGCAGGGGCAGTCGTGCCTTGAGCGTTCAGAGCCTTGCTAGCCGACATGGTGTAACCCTGAGCCGAAACGTCAGCAACACCGTAGATGGTCACGTTGGTTTGTGCATAGGCAGCGGTCGACAGACCGGCAACTGCCATAGCAACGATTTTCTTTTACATGTTTCACCTAACTGCCCAGGAATCTATGAAAAACAAGTGGTTACAGGATTTTCTCCTAAACCAAAGCCTTAGCCAGCGGTGCTGAAGACCTCTAACACATTGAAATACATGCAGAAGTGCCAGATATCGCATGCAAAAGAAGTGAAAACGCATGTAAAAGAAAACTTTCTTATGCAGATCAAATCCTGACAAAAAAACTTGAAATTCGGGAACAGACCCACCATACTATGGTGCAATGCAACAAAACCTGCTTTCACAAAAAATAGGTTTGCATAAAAAAACGGCTACCCACCGGTATCCGCCCCCAGGAGAATCGCCATGAAAAATACAATGAATCAAAGCGTTAGCAAGAAGCCGCCCTACCCGGAGGTGCTGCCCTGGTTCGCCCGTCGTGCCGGCATTAGCGAAGAGCGCGCCAAGGCGCTGTGGGATCTGACCTGCCAGGAACTGGCCGATGACAGCGCGCCGAAGGCGCTGATGGATCGCTTTATCGAGCGCATCGGTGAGGAAGCCGGTTTGCCCATTACGCCAGACTACTCGGAGCAGCCTGCAGGATATGGCTGGCTCTATCGCCACTACGGCCGCCTGACTGATATGACGCTGGTTGGTGCCGGCGCCATTGCGCGCTTCTGGCAGCAGGCGATGACGCCACCGAATCTGGCTAGATAAACCGACTCTCAATGCACGGATTGCGAGGATGCGTCGTTCGCTCAAGTGCCGCTAACGCGCCAACTCGCTCACAAGCGCTCCCCGCAATCCTTTTAGATCTTTCTGGTTGCCGATACCCGTTAATTGCGGTTTGGGTCTTCTTGCGGAACGAATCGGCGCGTAAGCGGCGTCTGAGTGAGGCGGGAAGACCCAAAGCCAGCCCTGCCGAAGCGAAAATCGGGCTTCAGCCCAGTATAATCAGGCGTTTTGAAGCACTCATCACGATAAGACGCCATGCAGGAAAAATATCTGCCCGCCGACATTGAAACGGCGGCGCAAAAACACTGGCAAGAAGCCCGGACGGACCTCGCTGTCGAGAACCCGGTCAAGCCAAAGTACTACTGCCTTTCGATGTTCCCCTACCCCAGCGGTAAGCTGCACATGGGGCACGTGCGCAACTACACCATCGGCGATGTGCTGGCCCGTTATCACGGTATGCAGGGCTACAACGTGCTGCAACCCATGGGTTGGGATGCCTTCGGCATGCCGGCTGAAAACGCCGCCATGCAGAACCACGTGCCGCCGGCCAAGTGGACTTACGAAAATATTGATGCCATGCGCGCACAGCTGCAGCGCCTAGGCTTTGCCTTTGACTGGTCGCGTGAACTGGCCACCTGCACCCCCGAGTACTACCGCTGGGAACAATGGCTTTTCACCCGCCTCTTTGAAAAAGGCCTGATTTATAAAAAGCTCGGTACCGTTAACTGGGATCCGGTCGATCACACCGTGCTGGCCAACGAACAGGTGATTGATGGGCGCGGCTGGCGCTCTGGCGCGCTGATCGAGAAGCGCGAAATCCCCATGTACTACATGGCGATCACGAAGTACGCCGATGAATTGTTGACAGACCTGGATACGCTGACCGGCTGGCCGGAACAGGTGCGCCTGATGCAGAAGAACTGGATCGGCAAGAGCGAGGGCGTGCGTTTCGCCTTCCCCTATACGCTTGATGGCCAGGACAACCAACTGTGGGTGTTCACAACCCGTGCCGACACGATCATGGGCGTCACCTATGTCGCCGTGGCGCCAGAGCACCCGTTAGCGCTGCGCGCTGCCGAACAGAATCCGGCCGTTGCCACCTTTATCGCCGACTGCAAGCAGGGCGGTGTGGCGGAAGCCGATCTGGCCACGATGGAGAAATCCGGCGTCGATACGGGCTACACAGTCACCCACCCGCTGACTGGCGAACAGATACCCGTGTGGGTCGGGAACTACGTGCTGATGGGCTATGGCGATGGCGCCGTAATGGCCGTGCCCGCACATGACGAACGCGACTTCGCCTTTGCCCAGAAATACCATCTGCCGATGAAGCAGGTAATTGCTGTTAACGGCGAGACTTTTGACACGACTGCCTGGCAGGAATGGTACAGCGACAAACAACGTGGCATCTGCATCAACTCCGGCGCCTATGATGGCCTCAGCTATCAGCAAGCCGTTGATCAGATTGCCGGCGACCTCTATGCCAAGGGGCTGGGCGAGAAAAAGGTGCAGTTCCGTTTGCGCGATTGGGGCATCTCACGCCAGCGCTACTGGGGTTGCCCGATTCCCATCATTCACTGTGCGGACTGCGGTGACGTGCCCGTACCAGACGACCAATTGCCAGTGGTGTTACCCGAAGATGTAGAAATCACGGGTACCGGTTCGCCGCTCGCTCGTATGCCCGAATTTTTTGAGACCACCTGCCCAAAGTGCGGCAAGGCCGCCAAGCGCGAAACCGACACGATGGATACCTTCGTGGAATCGTCTTGGTACTTCGTTCGCTACGCATGCAATGACAACGCTAGCCAGATGGTTGATCAGCGCGCCGCGTATTGGCTCAAGGGTGGCGTTGATCAATACATTGGCGGCATCGAGCACGCCATCCTGCATCTACTTTACGCCCGCTTCTTTACCAAGCTGATGCGCGATGTGGGTCTATTTAAGGACTGCGGCTTTGAACTCAATGAGCCTTTCGCCAACCTGCTGACGCAAGGCATGGTCGTGGCGCCAACCTTCTATCGTGAAGCAGAGAATGGCAAGAAGCTCTGGTTCAATCCGGCTGATGTCGATGTGGCCACCGACGAACGTGGCCGACCCACAGGAGCCATCCTCAAAGCCGATGGTCAACCGGTCATTGTGGGCGGCACCGAGAAGATGTCGAAGTCCAAGAACAACGGCGTCGATCCGCAAATCCTGATCGACCAGTACGGTGCCGACACCGCACGCCTATTCATGATGTTCGCAAGCCCGCCCGACCAGTCACTGGAGTGGTCGGATGCCGGCGTTGAGGGCGCGCATCGCTTCCTACGTCGTTTATGGAAACTGGCGTTTGAACATGTCAGCGCGGGTGTCGTCACCGCGGCCAACAACGATACGGTGCTCAGCGATCCCCAGAAGGATCTGCGCCGCAAATTGCACCAGACGATCCAGAAGGTCTCAGATGATTACGGCCGCCGCCAGCAGTTCAACACCGTGATTGCCGCCGTGATGGAGCTTCTCAACGCCGCTGACAAAACCCCGCTGGACGATACTGCCGGCCGAGCGCTCCGCCAGGAGATGCTGGAATCCGCCGTGCTGATGCTGTTCCCCATCGTGCCTCATATTGGTGAAGCCATCTATGCCGAGCTGCGCCCGGGTCAGAACGTGGCCACGCAACGCTTCCCGGTCTGCGACCCAGCCGCGCTGGTGCAATCAGAAATCGAGCTGATGTTACAAATCAACGGCAAACTGCGCGGTAGCATCCGTGTCGCCGCTGAGGCCGACAAGGCCACCATCGAGGCAACTGCCCTGGCCTGCGACGCCGCCCTGAAGCAGCTCAACGGTGCCGCCCCCAAAAAGGTGGTGGTCGTTCCGGGTCGCCTGGTCAATATCGTCGCCTAAACGGGTTTCAGAAAGGTCGATCATGTCGCGTCTGTTTCAGTTCTCCGTTCAGTTCTTCGGTGTCCGGCCTCTCCCCATGCTTCTGGTGGGCGTCATGGTTGCGACGGTCGCTGCCTGTGGCTTCAAGCTGCGCGGTGCACTCAGTGTAGATCTGCCTTTCAAGACCGTCTACGTGGCGGGCGTTCCTGATACCTCGCCCTTCTCGCAGGTTTTAAAATCCCAGCTTCGCGCCAACGGGATTGGCGTCGTCCCGGATGAATACAAGGATCGCGCCCAGGTAATCCTGCGTGTCCTGGGCGATCAGCAAATGAAGACGGTGGTGGCGGTCAATGCAACCGGCCTAGCCCGTGAGTACCGCCTGACCTACCGCCTAGGCTTCCGTGTTGATTCGGGCAACGGCAAGGAACTTTATCCACCGACAACCATCGAACAGAATCGCGAGATTTCGTTTAACCCGCAGACACCACAGGAAGTGTTGTCGAAGGAGCAGGAAGATCAGCTGTTGATTCGTGACATGCAGAACGATGCGGCCATCCAGGTACTGCAACGTCTTTCCACAATCCGCGTACCCCCGGGCACAGTACTGACGGCTCCGAGAAAACCTGCCTCAGAAGTCGGCAAGCGCAGTCCTGACTCGAATTCACCCGCGCAGGGCACAACACCCGCACTACCCAGCGCCACGGGCATGCAGCCGCTGGGAGGCCTGCAGTGAATCTGGGCGGCACAGATGGCACCAGCCGTCTGGCTGCCCATCTGAACGGTCCCTTAGCGCCAATTTACGCCATTCATGGGGATGATCCCTTACTGGTCATCGAGGCCGCCGATGCAATTCGCGCAGCTGCCCGGACCAAAGGCTTTGACGAGCGCGAGGTGCTCACGGTCAGCCACCCTTTTGACTGGAAGCAATTGGCCTATGCTACCCAAGGGGGATCTCTCTTTGGCGGCAGCAAAATTGTGGAATTACGGGTACCCACCGGCAAACTGGGCCGGGGTGGCCCCGAGGCACTACAGACAGCCCTGGATAGCGCACCGGCCGCCGCGGCCGACTTCATCATCCTGATGACCCTGCACGAATTCGGCTGGCGAGAGCAAAAAGCCGCCTGGTTCCAGAATTTTCTGGGAAGCAAGCAGGCGATCGTGATCCCGTGCGTGCCGCCGGGAATGAAGGCATTACCCCGCTGGATTGCGGAACGCCTGGCGCGCCAGCAACAGTCGGCGGCGCCCAATGCACTCGAATATATGGCTCACCATGTCGAAGGCAACCTACTTGCCGCCAACCAGGAAGTGCTCAAGCTTGGACTGCTCTATCCTCCTGGTCCGCTGACGCTGGAACAGATCAAGGCCGCCGTGGTCGATGTCTCTCGCCTCGACCTAGATTCGCTGCGTGGGGCCTTGCTCGAAGGCGATCGAGCCCGATTCTCCCGCACGCTGGCCGGTCTGCGTGAACAGGGCGAGGCACTCCCACTAATCCTGTTCTGGCTGGCAGAAGATACCCGCGCCCTGGTCCAGTTAACGGCACCGGGTGGCTCACCGGAAGAGCGTCTCCGGACGATGCGTATGCCACCACAGCGTGCGCAACAACTCCGTCAGGCCAGCCAGCGCCGGACCACCCTCGGCTGGCGAGATGCCCTCGAAGAAATCAGCCGGCTCGACCGACTTTCCAAAGGCATCGGCCAGGGCGACCCCTGGACCGAACTCGCCGCACTTGCGTTAAAACTCTGCTGACAGGCATCATTGCGCCATGACATCAAAAACCAATACCCCCGCTTCTGCCGAGATTGATCAGGCAATCCGCACACTGGCCAAGGAGGCCCGTACTGCCTCGCGTGGCATGGCGCGCGCCTCCACCGAGCAGAAAAATAATGCGCTCCTCACCCTGGCACGCCTGATCCGCGAGCAGGCGCCTGCGCTCCGTGCCGCGAACGAAACCGATCTCGATGCCGCTCGCAAAAACGGCTTGGAAGCCGCCATGCTGGATCGCCTGACCTTGAGCGACAAAGGCATTGCCGCCATGGCCGAAGGCGTCGAACAGATCGCCGCGCTGCCCGATCCGGTGGGCAGCATCACCGACATGAGCACCCGCCCCTCGGGCATTCAGGTGGGCAAGATGCGCGTACCGTTGGGCGTGATCGGCATCATTTACGAGGCCCGCCCCAATGTGACGGCTGATGCCGCGGCACTCTGCATCAAATCCGGTAACGCCACCATTCTGCGTGGCGGTTCAGAAGCTTTGAACAGCAACCGCGCCATCGCGGCGCTGGTGCAACAGGCACTCGCCGAAGCCGGCCTGCCGGCTCAGGGCGTACAGTGCATCGACACGACCGATCGTGCCGCGGTTGGGGTGCTGATCACCCTGCGCGACGACATCGATGTCATCGTGCCACGCGGTGGCAAAGGTCTGATCGAACGTCTGATCAAAGAATCCCGCGTGCCCATGATCAAGCACCTGGATGGTAACTGCCACGTCTACGTCGATGATGACGCCAACCCAGATATGGCGCTGCGCATCGTCGAAAATGCCAAGACCCAGCGCTACGGTACCTGCAACACCGCCGAATCATTGCTGGTTGCCCGCAGCGTGGCCAAGGACCTGTTGCCCCGTATCGGCGCGATGCTCCACGAGAAAAGCGTCGAGATCCGGGGTTGCCCCGAAACCCAGGCGCTGTTGCCTTTCGCCAAGGCGGCCACTGAAGACGACTGGTTTGAGGAATACCTGGCACCGATCATCGCCGTGAAGGTGGTGGCTGGTCTGGATGAAGCCATCAGCCACATCAATACCTATTCGTCGCAACACACCGAATCGATCGTCACGGATCACTATGGCAACGCCATGCGCTTCTTACGCGAAGTGGATTCCAGTTCGGTCATGGTGAATGCCTCGACGCGCTTTGCCGATGGTTTTGAATATGGTCTGGGCGCCGAGATCGGAATCTCGACCGACAAGATCCACGCGCGCGGCCCGGTGGGCCTTGAAGGCCTCACCTCGCAAAAGTGGGTCGTGCTCGGCCATGGCGAAACCCGCCGCTAAACAGGACCAACACAGCGGCGCGCTCTTTGACGCCGTTCTACAGCTGGGTGATCTTGCGAAGCAATCCCCGGTACCCCTTCGCGATGCCATTTCACTGGGCATTCGCCTGACCCCGGATGCCGGAGCCCTGGACGAAATCACCTGGCTTCTCAGCAAACCAAGTCAGGTCGCGCGCGCATCGGTCTGCGCCCGACGCGCTCCGTTGCTCGAAACCATCCGGCAACAACTGGTCTGCTGGTTCGCTGAACCGGCGTTTGTGTTTTCGATTCCGCTGGCGCCACCGCGAACCCCATTCCAGACGAAACTGCGCACGGCACTCTGCAGCATGCGTTCGGGAGACACCTTGACCTACGGCGAACTTGCGCAAGCACTGCAAAGCGCCCCGCGGGCCGTGGGCCAGGCACTGGGCAGCAACCCGCTTCCGATCATTGTGCCCTGTCATCGCATCGTATCGGCCGGCAAGAATCGACTCACCGGATTTGACCATGCGCGAAGCGGCCCCAAACTGGCACTCAAGGCCTGGCTCCTCGAGCGTGAAGTGAATGCCTAGAGCCCCCACCCAACCGCCGCTGCCCAAAGAGGCGCAGCAGATTGTGGACATCTTCTGCGACAGCCTCTGGCTGGAGGCCGGGCTCTCAGCCAATTCCCTGGCCAGCTACCGGCGCGATCTCAGCGCCCTGGCGCACTGGTTGATCCAACACCAGAGTGGCTTGCGCACTGCCAGTGATGCCGACCTGAACCACTATGTCGCGCATCTGGCTCAGACGCACAAACAAAGCTCTCAGGCCCGGGCCATCTCGACGCTACGTCGCTACTTCCGCTGGTCCGTGGCCCGGGGTGAACGGCCGGATGACCCAACGCGCACCCTGGTAATGCCTATCCGACCGGGTCGTCTACCCAAGACGCTGAGTGAAGATCATGTCACCACACTCCTGGATGCGCCCGACACCACGACCGCCCGTGGTCTACGCGATCTGGCCATGCTCGAAGTGCTCTATGCCACAGGGCTTCGCGTCTCCGAACTGGTCAATCTCCGCCTGACAGATCTAAACCGCGACATGGGCGTCGTGCGCGTTATGGGCAAGGGTGATAAAGAGCGCCTCGTCCCTCTGGGTGAAGCAGCGCTGGATGCCATTCAGCGTTATATGGCATGGGCACGTCTCGAACTGACCGATGGCCAACCAGCCGATGTGCTGTTCATTGGCCAGAAAACCAACCCGCTCACCCGTCAGGGCTTCTGGCAGATCATCAAACGCTACGGGGTTAAAGCTGGGATCCCCCGCGAGCGCCTATCACCACACGTGTTGCGGCACGCCTTTGCCACGCATCTGATCAATCATGGCGCTGACCTGCGCGTGGTGCAGTTACTGCTCGGCCACGCCAGTATCACGACAACCCAGATTTATACCCATGTGGCGCGCGAGCGATTGAAATCACTCCACGAAAAACACCACCCGCGAGCTTAGTAAAAAACTAGGCGCTGCGCTCGATCACGACGCCGACACGCGCTACGCCCGGCATCATCCCCAGTTTGGCCACCGATACCTGAACCCACTGCGCCCCAAAATCTTCCAAGAGGAGCGTCGCCACAAACTCGGCCAGTTTTTCCAGCAACAGAAAATGTTTTTCAGCCAGCACACTGCGCAAGCGGGTAACCACCTCGGCATAATCAATGGTGTCATGAATATCATCGCTGGCCCCTGCCGTGGCAGTCGAGTGACCAATCCTGAGGTCGATCACCACCGGCTGCGGCACAATCCGCTCACGCGGGTAGATGCCGATCAGGGTTTCAACACGAAGCGCTTCAATAAAGATGATGTCCATGGCACAAATTCATTCGGGTGCGGGCGCGCTACAATGCGCAGGCTGCGGCCGCATTGTAGCTGACGGACGCACCGACTGATTGCCGAGACTGCCATGACGCCTGATTTGCTCAACCAGATTCTGCCGCTCACCGACACAAACCTGCCACTGCTCCTGGGTGCCATGGTCGCGGCTTACCTGATCGGCTGCATCCCCTTTGCCGTAGTGGTCTCCAAAGCCTTCGGTCTGGCCGACCCGCGCTCCTTTGGTTCGGGCAATCCGGGCGCCACCAATGTGCTGCGCACCGGCAACAAACTCGCGGCCTTTCTGACGCTCTTTGGCGATGCGGCCAAGGGCGCCATCGCCATTGGTGTGGCCGCCCTCATGGTTATTCCGGCGGACCTGTTAGGCTGGATCGGCTTAATCGCGTTTCTGGGACACGTCTTCCCGATCACGTTGGGTTTTAAAGGGGGTAAAGGCGTTTCTACTTCGGCCGGGGTGCTCCTCGCTCTTTACTGGCCACTAGGTCTGGCCACGCTGGCCACCTGGTTATTCATGGCCATGACGCTGCGCTACTCATCGCTATCGGCCATTACCGCAGCGCTACTGGCACCCGTTTACACAATACTCTTTGACCTGCCCACGCCGGTGATTGTGCCCGTCAGCCTCATGGCTATCGTGCTGTTGATCAAGCATGCCGGCAACCTGCGCCGGCTACTGGCCGGCCAGGAAACCAAAATCGGCAGCAAAAAGAACACCGCGACGAAGCCCTAAGCCTCCACCAGCGGCCAGCGGGGTTTCACTGCAAACCCGCCTGCTGCTTTGGGCTGCACGCCTGACGCCAGCCGTAACAAACCCGCCAGCGCAATCATGGCGCCGTTATCGGTACACAGACTCAGTTCCGGGAAAGACACAGACCACTTGCGCCGCTCACAGACGGCGATCAGGGCCGCCCGCAAATGCCGGTTGGCGCCCACACCCCCTGCAACGACCAGCCGCGATAGCCCCGTCTGCTTGAGAGCCTGGACACACTTTGCCACTAACACATCGCTAATAGCCGCCTGAACCGCCGCAGCCAGCGCCGCCCGCGCCGGTTCACTCAACCCACCCGCGGCCTCGGCCGCTTTGACTTTGGTCAGCACCGCCGTCTTGAGACCCGCAAAACTGAATTCGAGATCGCCCGAGTGCAACATCGGGCGCGGCAGTTTAATCTCGGCGACCAGCGCAGGGTCCGCCGTATCGGCCAACTGGGCCAGCGCCGGCCCCCCCGGGTAACCCAGGCCCAGTAGCTTGGCGGTCTTGTCGAAGGCCTCGCCCGCGGCATCGTCCAGGGTTTCACCGAGCAACTCGTAATGCCCGACACCCGTCACCCGCATCAGCTGGGTGTGGCCACCCGAAACCAGCAGGGCGACAAAAGGAAACTCGGGAGGTTTAGCCGCCAGCAAGGGCGATAGTAGATGCCCTTCCAGGTGATGCACGGGCACTACCGGTTTATTCAGGGCAAAAGCCAGCGCTTCGGCAAAAGCACTCCCTACCAGCAAAGCCCCCGCCAGACCGGGGCCGGCGGTATAAGCAATGGCATCGACCTCGGCCAGAGACACTCCGGCCTCGATCAGCGCCTGACGCAGTAGCGGCACCACTCGGCGGATATGGTCACGTGACGCCAGCTCCGGCACGACCCCGCCGTAGGCCGCATGCATGGCGACCTGGGTGTGTAACGCCTGCCCCAGCAATTTGGGGGCGCCGGTTTGTGCATCCCGTGTGACCAACGCCACCCCGGTTTCATCGCAGGACGACTCAACACCCAGCACCAGCAAGGGCTTGGCAGATTCCTGGGGGGGCGGCACGGAATATTGCGGAGGGGTCATGGGGTCGTATTGTAGCGAGGGCACTGCACAGGGGGGATCCGGCTTGCAGGAATATTTTGATTTTTCCGGATTTTGTCGTAAAATCATCGATTCTGAAGATTTCACCCCTGCCCTGGCCGTCTTGCCGGGGGAGTCTCAAACCGATTGGAGTTGATTGAATGCCCAGCGTTCGCGTTAAGGAAAACGAGCCGTTCGAAGTCGCCATGCGCCGCTTCAAGCGCACTGTCGAAAAAACCGGTCTACTGACCGAACTGCGTGCCCGTGAGTTCTACGAAAAGCCGACCGCCGAGCGTAAGCGCAAGCTGGCCGCCGCTGTGAAGCGTCTGCACAAGCGCCTGCGCAGCCAGCAGCTGCCGCGCAAGCTCTACTAATCGCCGCCTGGCGACGATGCACGAAAGCCGCCGGCCTCCGGCGGCTTTTGCCGTTTTAGCCTCCACGAATTGTTGTTCTCTCCCACGATATCAGTGAGTACCGCCATGACGATCAGCCTCAAAGACCGCATTACCGATGACATGAAGAGCGCCATGAAGGCACGCGAAAGCGAACGTCTGGCCGCCATTCGTCTGCTGCTGGCCGCCATCAAGCAACGCGAAGTCGACGAACGCATCTCACTCGACGACGCTGGCGTGACCGTTGTCGTCGACAAGTTGATCAAACAGCGCCGCGACAGCATCCAGCAATACGAGCAGGCTGGTCGCGAAGACCTGGCGGCAGCCGAACGCGCTGAGATCGACGTACTGTCCCCTTACCTCCCGGCCCAGCTATCGGCCGAGGAAGTTGCTGCAGCCGTCAAGGCTGCCATCGACCAGACCGGAGCGGCAGGCCCGGCGGATATGGGCAAGGTCATGGGCATTCTCAAGCCGCAGCTCGCAGGCAAGACCGACCTCGCCAAGGTGTCTCAACTGGTCAAGGCCGGCCTTCAGGGCTAAGCACGTTTCGCCCTGACAGCAAACTCGATAGCTTGGCGCCACGACCATGATCCCGGAATCCTTTATCCAGGAACTACTGGCCCGGGTCGATATCGTCGAGATTATTGACCGGGTCGTACCGCTTAAAAAGGCTGGTGCCAATTACGCTGCCTGCTGCCCGTTCCACAAAGAAAAGTCGCCTTCGTTTACCGTCAGCCCCGCCAAGCAGTTCTATCACTGCTTCGGTTGCGGGGCTCATGGCACGGCGATCGGTTTTCTGATGGAGCACCAAGGCCTCAGTTTCCCGGACGCCATTGAAGAACTGGCACGGCACACCGGCCTGACAGTACCGCAGGAGAACAATGACCGTGCCTTCCGCAAACCGGTCGCCTCATCGGAAGAAGGCCCCTCGCTGCTGGACGTGATGCTCAAGGCCCACAAGTATTATCGCGACGAACTCAAAAAATCACCCCGCGCCATTGATTACCTCAAGCGTCGGGGCCTGACCGGCGAAGTCGCCGCCCGCTTCGGTATCGGCTACGCCCCCGATGGTTGGCAGAATCTGCGCACTGCTTTTCCCGATTATGACAATGCCCCGTTCCTGGCGCTGATTAAGGACGGCCTCGTCATCGAGAACGAGCAGAAGCGACGCTACGATCGCTTTCGGGACCGCATCATGTTCCCCATCCTCGACCAGAAAGGTCAAGTCATTGCCTTTGGCGGCCGCATCCTGGACCAGGGCGAGCCCAAGTACCTGAACTCGCCCGAGACGCCCCTCTTTGAAAAGGGGCGCGAAGTCTTCGGACTGCCTCAGGCCCGCGAGGCCTGCCGCCAGACCGATACGGTCATTGTGGTCGAAGGCTACATGGATGTGGTTGCCCTGGCCCAGCATGGCATCGGTAACGCCGTGGCCACCTTAGGCACCGCAACCACCACCACCCATGTTCGCAAATTGCTGCGCATGGTCGACCGCGTCGTGTTCTGTTTTGATGGGGATGCCGCCGGCCGAAAAGCTGCCTGGCGTGCTCTGGAAAACAGCCTAGAGGCTCTGGCCGAGCAAAAGGTGCTGGCTTTTGCCTTTCTGCCACCGGAGCACGACCCAGATAGCTACGTGCGGGATCTAGGCAAAGAAGCTTTCCAGGCTGCCATCGACCGAGCCACCCCGCTCTCCGAATTCATGCTGCAAACCCTGTGTAGCCATGTCGACCTGACCAGCGCCGAAGGGCGCGCCAAGCTACTCAGCGAGGCCAAACCCTACCTGCAGAAGATTCCCACCCCCATGCTGCGCCTCCAGATCGTCAAACAGCTGGCGGAGAGGACCGGTTTACAACCGGCCGAGGTGGAACGCGGCTGCGAACTCAGTCGTCAAACAGTGGCCCCTGCCGCCGCGCCGCCCCGCGCACCCCGCCAAGCACCCTCGCTGCTGCGTCGGCTGCTCCGTGCCCTGGTTCAGTCACCGGAGCTGGTGGCCGACCTGCCTTCGGATCTGGGGCAACGGCTACCCGCCAAAGACCCGCTGACCCCCAGCATCCGCCGTTTACTGCCGCACCTAGCCGCAAATCTGCAGCCCTCAGAGCTCCTTGAAAGGGCCCGTGGCAGCGAAGACGCTCCCCTCCTGGCAGAAATTTTTGCCAGTCTTTTGTCAGAACCCCTTGAAAAAGACGCCCTCAGCGCCGAACTGGACGGCATCGTCGCCCAAATCGAACGGGATCAGCTGGATACCGAATTGGCTGCCCTGCAGCAAAGCGCCCAACGCGGTACCTTGCTCCCGGACGAAAAAGCACGCTACGCCGAGCTCCTGCAACGCCTACAACAACTGGGTCGAACCGGGCGCCGGCGCTGATCTGGCACGGATCTTGCCTAGAAATCGGGCTGATTTTCGTGTATAATTAAAGGTTTACTGCATTTCCAATGACCACCGAGGTTGCGCGCTTTGTCAAACTGGAAACTCACACTCCGTCCCAATAAACCCTCGCGTCGTTCCGACGCTTCGGATGCTCCTATGGCCACCAAACCCAAGACTTCTGCCAACAAAACCGCCAAGCCTGCTGCCAAGGCCAGCGCTAAAGCCACACCGGCCAAGAAGCCTGTTGCCAAAGCAAGCAAGCCGGCGGTCACCGCCAAAGCACCCGCCAAGAAAACCCCCGCTAAACCGGCCAAGCCGGTAAGCAAGGCAGCCAAACCGGTTGCCAAGGTTGCCGCCAAGCCTGTTGCCAAAAAGGCTCCAGTAAAAACTGCCAAACCTGTCGCCAAAGTTGTTGCCAAAGCGGCACCGAAGAAGCCGGTAGCCACAGCCCCGGTTAAAAAGGCTGCTCCAGCCAAGTCTGCCAAACCGGCCGCCAAGGTGCCCGCGAAGACGGACTCGAAAAAATCGGATCCAAAAAAACCGGCCGCCAAGGTCAGTGCCCCCGCTCCGGCCGCCAAACCAGCTGCGCCCGCCAAACCCGAAACCAAGGCCACTGCCAACGTTGCACCCGCTCCGGTCGCTGCCGAACCGGTGACCAAGGCCAAGGGTAAATCCAAGGGCAAGGACGGCAAGCGCCTACTGGACAACACCGCCGTCAAGCAGATTTCTCCGGAAGAGCTCAAAGCCCGCATCACCGCCCTCATCAAGATGGGCAAGGAACGCGGCTACCTGACGCATGCCGAGATCAACGACCATCTGCCGGATTCCGTAATGGATGCCGAACAGGTCGAGGCCATGAAGACCACGCTGAACGACATGGGCATCAATGTCTATGACGAAGCACCTTCGGCAGAAGATATGCTCATGACCGCAACCCCGGTCGCCGATGATGAAGTCGTGGAAGAGCAGGCAGAACAGGCACTGGCCACCGTCGACTCCGAGTTTGGTCGTACGACCGACCCTGTGCGTATGTACATGCGTGAAATGGGGACGGTTGAGCTGCTCGACCGCCACAAGGAAATCGAAATCGCCAAGCGGATCGAAGCCGGTCTGCGCGACATGGTGCTCGCCATCAGTGCCTGCCCGACCGTGGTGACCGACATCATCGAGATGGCGAAAAAGGTCGCTGTTGATGAAATGAAGATCGACGAACTGGTCGATGGCCTGGTCGACGTTGAAGCCGAAGAAGCCATGCTGGCCGCTGCTGCGGGCGATGACGACGAGATCGACGACGAGGAGGAAGATGATAGCGGCGAAGCCAAGGCCGCTGCAAACGCTGCCTCGCTGGCCAAGCTCAAAGAGGCCGCGCTCGAACGCTTTGCTAAGATCGAGACCCTGCACAGCAAGGAAATCAAGACGATCAAGGCCAAAGGCACGTCAGACCCGACCTACGCTCGCATCCGCAAGCAGATCACCGACGAGCTGCTCAACATCCGCTTCAACTCGCGAACCATCGAACGCCTATGTGACAACGTCCGCGGTCTGCGCGACGAAATCCGCAAGGCCGAGCGCCAGGTGCTGGCGATCTGCGTCGACAAGTGCGGTATGCCGCGTGAGCACTTCATCAAGGTCTTCCGCCCGAACATTGTGAACCTGCGCTGGATCACCAAGGAAGTTGCCGCTGCACCGAAACATGTTCAAGGCATTCTCGAACGCAACGTACCGGCCGTACATGAGTGGCAGAAGCGTCTGATTGCCATGGAAGAGTCGCTGGGGATCAACCTCGACGAAATCCGCGCTATTCACGATCAGATGACTAAGGGTGAACGCCGCGCCCGCGAAGCTAAGAAAGAAATGACCGAAGCTAACCTGCGTCTCGTCATCTCGATCGCCAAGAAATACACCAACCGCGGCCTGCAGTTCCTCGACCTCATCCAGGAAGGCAACATTGGCCTGATGAAGGCTGTGGACAAGTTCGAATACCGCCGCGGCTACAAGTTCTCGACCTACGCCACCTGGTGGATCCGTCAGGCTATTACCCGTTCGATCGCCGACCAGGCGCGCACCATCCGCATCCCGGTCCACATGATCGAAACGATCAACAAGATGAATCGCATCTCGCGTCAGATCCTGCAGGAAACCGGTTTCGAGCCGGATCCGGCCACCCTGGCCATCAAGATGGAAATGCCGGAAGACAAGATCCGCAAGATCCTCAAGATCGCCAAAGAACCAATCTCGATGGAAACACCGATCGGAGATGACGACGATTCACATCTGGGCGACTTCATCGAAGACCAGGCCACACTGTCACCACTGGAAGCGGCATTGAATGCCAGCCTGCATACTGTGACCAAGGACATCCTAGACAGCCTGACACAAAGGGAAGCCAAGGTGCTGCGCATGCGCTTCGGTATCGAAATGAACACGGACCACACGCTGGAAGAAGTCGGCAAACAGTTCGACGTTACCCGTGAGCGGATCCGCCAGATCGAAGCTAAAGCCCTGCGCAAACTGCGCCACCCCTCGCGGTCGGACAAGCTGCGCAGCTTCGTCGACACAAATAACTGAGCAGCAACTAAGGTCTAAATACGGGCCTCTAGCTCATGCCTGGTTAGAGCAGCGGACTCATAATCCGTTGGTGCCGAGTTCGACTCTCGGGGGGCCCACCAAACACAGAAGCCTTACCCCATAAGGGTTTAGACTAAAAACAAGAAACCGCCCTTGAGGCGGTTTTTTGTTGCCTATTGCTGTCGTGTAGCCATGGTGTAGCTACTAGCGATCCATCCCAGTACAAACAATGAGCAGAACCGCCTCTAGCAATGTGCAAAGTCGTCACGGCAGTTTGTCGGCTATCGGCCAAAAGCGGACGAGTGAGCGATAATGCATCGTTATAGCAATAGATTGCCCCATCATGCGAATCCACTTCATTATTCACGAATCATTTGAAGCACCCGGCGCTTACGAGGCGTGGGCGAAAAATCGCGGCAACAGTGTCACGTATTCCCGCGTATATGAAGGAGAGCCATTGCCTGAGTCTCCGAATGGGATTGATTTCCTGATCGTGATGGGTGGGCCACAATCACCCGCAACTACATTAGACGAATGCCCCCATTTTGATGCGGCAGCAGAAAAATCACTCATTTCAAAGAGCGTCTCCGCAGGTTGTGCCGTGATCGGGGTATGCCTTGGTTCACAGCTAATTGGCGAAGCGCTGGGCGGAAGATTCGAGCATAGCCCTGAAAAGGAAATCGGCAAGTTCCCAATCCACCTCACGCAGGATGGTCTGGCTAACGATAAGTTTTCCCATTTTGGTGTCAGTTTAGACGTTGGTCATTGGCACAACGACATGCCTGGGTTGACCCCCGAAGCAAAAATCATCGCTTATAGCGAGGGTTGCCCTCGCCAAATTATCGAGTACAGTAACTTAGTCTATGGATTTCAATGCCACATGGAGTTCAATAGGGAAGTCATTGAGCTGCTCATCGCTAGCTCTGACCCTTCCCTTGAAAAGCTTGCCCACCATAAGTTTGTTCAGCAACCTGGTGCGTTGAGAGCAAATGACTATTCAGATATGAACGAAAAGTTATTCGTTTTCTTGGATAAGCTCTCCGAGGCGTACAAATCAGCCTAACTCTAACTTGTTCGATGACCGCTTTGGGTCGGAAGTAAACACTCGTGCTTATCGAGCTAATACCTCTTTGGGTCGAAAATTTGCTGCCTATACTGGCAGCACACAATCATTGTTGACGGCGGATTTACAGAACTTTTAGTGGTGGCCCTGCAGATTCTGTCGAAAGCCTTTGGAACTCACTCCGAAAGGATGATCGCCACAATCAAATCATCCTCATCTCGAGAATGTCCATTGAGGACAGACGTTTTTCTGAGTGGAGCATGGCATTCAGTAGTTACCCGTCACTTAACAGCCACAACATGCCGGGCTTCTTCCCTGTGGACGAGAACAACATATCTGAGCGAGTGAGCACGCTCACAAATTAGCGCTTATCTGAGGTTGGTGCCGAATCTGACTCAAGTCTTCATCCTCCCCCATCACGATTTATGCTTCAATCGATGGGAATATTGACTCGCGATCATAATCGCCCAATTCTATGAACGACCACTTCCGAGGACACGTCCATGTCGGCATTGCCGGTTTCGGTACCTATGTCCCTGCAAACAGGGTATCAGCGGAGCAGATTGCCGGTGAGGCCAACATCCCCGTCGAGCGCCTGACCGAGGGAATCGGCTGCCAGCATATTCATCGTGCATCGCCCGATGAGCACCCGCTCGGTATGGGAATCGCCGCGGCTAGAGAGGCCATTGCGGAAGCAGGTATCACCGCTAGCGACATTGATCTCATCATTTTCGTATCCGCCGGCGATTACGATTACCGCTTCTGGAGCCCGGCGAGCGCCGCCGTACAGGAACTCGGCTGCAAACATAGCTATGCGTTTGAACTGCGGAACGGCTGTGCGGGCGGCAACCTGGCTTGCACCACGGTCGCGGGCCTGATGGATAGAGACTCTTCAATCCAGAATGCCCTAGTGATCTGCGCCGACACGTTGTCCAGACTGGTCTCTGTGAACGACCCCGGCTGCGCCCCACTCCTGTACTTTGGGGATGGCGCCGCAGCTGTCGTCCTGCGTCGTAACCACCCGCGCTATCGACTCATGGGTTTCTCAGAGCACACCGATGGCGAACTTTCGGCTTTATTACGCATTGAAGCGGGTGGGACACGGGAGCCATTCACCCCCGGTTTTAGTGATTGGCAGCGAACCTATTCCCGCGTGGATGCGCATCAATTCGCCGACCTGATTAATCGGGTGTATCTGAACGCTTATACCGACGTTATAAAACGGGCCTGCCGTTTATCTGGGCACCGCGTTGACGAGATTGATTACCTACTCATGAATCAGATCAAAGCATCGCTCAGAGATGAACTGATGATCCGGCTGGGGATCCCCCTGAACAAGACCTATAACTCCCTTATCGAGATGGGGCACATTGGTCCTGCCGATGCCTTTTTTACGATGGCCGAGGCACACCGCCAGAACCTTCTTAAAGAAGACGACCTTGCCGTAATTGCCACCAGCGGACTTGGATTCTCCTGGGCGGCCACCAGCGTACGATGCTAATCGTCTCGCTCTAAGTGATCAGTAATCTATCTCTTTAAAATCGAAGCGATGACGTTGATAAGTTTGTTCATCTGTCATATATTTGACATAATATTTCGATAAAGTTGGAAACATGGAAACATTGGACGCTGCTGAACGCCTCGCCGCCCTGGGACACGAGTCTCGCCTTGCCATCTTCCGTATGCTGGTTGAAGCTGGTCCGGAAGGGGTCAACGCGGGTTCGATAGCAGAACAGTTGGGGATTCCGGCTGCGACCACGTCGTTCCATCTTTCCAATCTGAGCCGTGTCGGTCTAATCACAGCCAGACAGGAAAGCCGTTTCATCTACTACGCCACGAATTACAAGGTAATGGATGAACTTCTCGCATTCCTGACGGATAAGTGCTGTCAGGGTCAGAGTTGTCTGCCTAAAACGGACCAGGTCAATACGACCGAAAAAAGACGGAAAAAAGCAGACTACTCAACTTCTTGTTGAGGTTAATGATGTCCGAAAAAGTCTTTAACGTGCTTTTCCTGTGTACCGGTAACTCTGCCCGAAGTGTCATTGCAGAGGCGGTGCTAAATCAATTGGGTCGAGGTCGCTTTAAGGCATTTAGTGCTGGCAGTATGCCCACCGGCTCGGTGAATCCGCATGTGCTGGACCTGCTTAAGCGCAATCACATGCCTACGGAAGGTGTTCGGAGCAAGAGTTGGGATGAGTTTGCAAGTCATGATGCACCGAAACTGGACTTTGTTTTTACTGTTTGCGACCAAGCGGCTGGGGAAGTTTGTCCTGTCTGGCCCGGCCAGCCGATGACCGCTCACTGGGGGCTTGAAGACCCTGCTGCCGTTCAAGGTGAGGAAGACCAGAAGAAGGCCGTCTCGAATGCATTTATGCAACTGAATCGTCGAATTGGTATTTTTGTGAATCTGCCACTCGAAAAACTTGCCCGTCAGTCACTCCAGAAAGAACTGGATGACATTGGCACTCTGCCCCGTAATTAAGGAAACAACATGTCCAATGTGAAGAATGTTCTAGTACTCTGTACTGGCAATTCCTGCCGGTCACAGATGGCTGAAGCCCTCATTACTCATGACCTAGCCGGATTAGCAAAAGGTCTGTCTGCTGGTACAAAGCCGCAGCAAAAGGTCGCTGATGGCGCGATTGAGGCGTTGAAGTTGGAGGGGTTGCCGACGGAAGGGCTTTATCCGAAGGATATCGATGCTGTGATTGATGAGCCAATCGATCTGGTTGTGACTGTCTGTAATAACGCCAATGAGGCATGCCCAATTTTCCCGAAGCCGGTGCCACGCATTCACCTGCCGTTCCATGACCCACATGGTGAGCCATTGGAAAGTTTTGTGCAGGTTCGTGATGATATTCGCGCCCGCCTGATCCCGGCCGTGCGTGAAGCCCTGGGGATCTGACATGAGCGTTCAGTGTGAAGTGACTGCAAAAGCCGCTGCCAATGCGCCCATGAGCGTTTTTGAGCGCTATCTAACCTTATGGGTATTTCTCTGTATCGTAGCCGGCGTTCTTCTCGGGCAACTGCTTCCCGACTTATTCCAGGCCATTGGCCGCCTAGAGTTTGCCCAGGTGAATCTTCCGGTGGGCCTGCTCATCTGGGTGATGATTATTCCGATGCTGGTCAAGGTGGATTTCAGCGCCCTCCACGAAGTCAGGCAGCACGTAAAGGGAATCGGTGTCACGCTCTTCGTCAATTGGCTGGTCAAGCCATTTTCGATGGCCTTTCTGGGCTGGTTTTTTATTCGCGGTCTCTTTGCCCCGTATCTACCTGCCGACCAGATCGACAGCTACATTGCCGGTCTGATCCTACTGGCTGCTGCCCCATGCACGGCCATGGTCTTCGTCTGGAGTCGCCTAACGAACGGTGACCCTCTGTTTACGCTATCCCAGGTGGCTCTGAACGATACCATCATGGTCTTTGCCTTTGCGCCGCTAGTGGCGTTTCTGCTTGGCATTTCAGCCATTACGGTACCTTGGGATACCCTGCTGACCTCCGTAGTTCTTTACATCGTCATCCCGGTCATTCTGGCGCAGTTGTGTCGCAAGTCGCTCCTAGCAAAAGGGCAAGCGCATTTTGATGCCACCATGGAAAAAATTGGTCCATGGTCGATTTCGGCGCTGCTCCTGACGCTAGTACTGCTGTTCGCTTTCCAAGGCAAAGCCATTATTGAGCAGCCACTGATTATTGCCCTAATTGCTGTGCCTATTCTGATTCAGGTCTTCTTCAACTCGGCGCTTGCCTATTGGCTGAACCGTGCTGCCGGTGAGAAGCACAGTGTGGCCTGCCCGTCGGCGCTGATTGGCGCCTCTAACTTTTTCGAGTTGGCAGTAGCCGCTGCAATTAGCCTGTTTGGTTTCGAGTCTGGCGCAGCGCTGGCTACGGTGGTCGGTGTTCTCATTGAGGTGCCGGTCATGCTGTTGGTAGTACGTGTCGTGAACCAATCCAAGGGTTGGTACGAGCGCCGTCCCGCCAAATAATTAGGAGGTGTACATCATGAAGAAATTAGAAGTTTTTGACCCCGCCATGTGCTGTTCAACGGGTGTCTGCGGCGTTGAGGTGGACCCGGTTTTGGCACAGTTTGCAGCCGACCTGAAGTGGGTTGCCGAACACGGTATTGCAGTTGAACGTCATAACCTTGGACAGGAGCCACAGGCTTTTGCTGCTAATCCTGCTGTTGTTAAGGAAATGGAAGCCGGTATCGACCGTTTGCCGATTCTTGCTGTCGATGGTCATATCATCACGACCGGTATGTACCCATCACGCGAGCAGTTGGCACAGAAACTTTCCATTCAACTGACGACGGCAGAGAAGCCACACGTTGTCGCTGGCAAGTGCTGTGATCCTAAATCTGGTTGCTGCTGATTTCCGAGGTCTGATATGCCATTGCCCAAACTTGATACCCGTCATGCCTTCTTTACTGGGAAAGGTGGGGTTGGCAAGACTTCACTATCCTGCGCTACGGGTCTAGCCCTGGCTGATGCGGGGAAGAAGGTACTGATTGTCAGCACCGATCCCGCGTCGAACCTTGATGAAGTTTTGGGCGTGGCATTGAACCAGACTCCTACCGCTGTTCCTGATGCATCCAATCTGTGGGCGCTAAATATTGACCCGGAAGCGTCGGCGCATGCCTACCGTGAACGAATGGTTGGCCCTTATCGTGGCATCCTTCCTGATGCGGCTATTCGTAGTATGGAGGAGCAGTTCTCCGGTGCCTGTACGGTAGAGATTGCTGCCTTCGATGAGTTCTCAAAATTATTGGGTGACCCCTCGGCTACACAAGAATTCGACCATGTCATTTTCGACACCGCACCAACCGGTCACACCTTGCGTCTTCTGACCCTGCCTTCGGCATGGGATGAGTTCATTTCTTCCTCCACGGGTGGTGCATCTTGCCTCGGCCCCCTGGCTGGCTTGGAGAAGCAGAAGGCGCTGTATGCTGCCACTGTCGAGCGCCTGTCGAATCCGAAAGAAACCACGGTGGTTTTGGTTAGCCGTCCTGAACGTGCATCCCTGCGAGAGGCGGAGCGTACCCGTGCTGAATTGGGTGACTTGGGTGTTAGCAACCTTCAGTTAGTCATCAACGGTGTCTTTATTGCAAATGAGGCGGGTGATGCCATTGCTGATGCGATGACCAAACGTGCTGTCGAGTCTATGTCAGAGATGCCTGCTGGCTTGGCTGCGCTTCCGGGTTCGACGATTTCCTTCCTGCCGAAAGGTACGGTTGGTTTGGAGGCGCTTCGAGCGATGGCTCATCCAGAAGAACTGCCGCTGCCTTTGGAGCGGTCGTTGCCATCGATTGAGTCATTGCCGGGCGGTCTAAAGCGATACGTCGATGAATTGGCTGCGGTGGGTCACGGGGTCATCATGACCATGGGTAAAGGCGGTGTTGGCAAAACATCAGTTGCTGCTGCCATTGCCTTCAATCTGGCAGAGCGTGGCTTTCCGGTCGTTCTTTCCACTACAGACCCTGCGGCTCACGTTGCTGCTGCGGCAGAAGAGAGTATGCCCGGCTTGACGGTAACCAAGATTGACCCCGCTCATGAGGTACGCGAGTACACCGAAGAGGTTCTAGCCAAGGCAGGTAAGAGTCTTGATGCTGCTGGACTCGCCATGCTCGAAGAGGACCTGCGTTCACCCTGTACAGAAGAAATCGCTGTTTTTCGAGCGTTTGCTCGTACCGTGGATGAAGGTAATGGCGGGTTTGTGGTTCTGGATACCGCACCGACCGGTCATACGATTTTGTTGCTGGATGCAGCAGAAGCCTATCACCGTGAAGTTGAACGTACCCAAGGTGATATGCCTGAATCCGTGAAAGAGCTTTTGCCCCGAATTCGGGATAAGGACTTTACTCATGTATTTGTGGTGACTTTACCCGAAGCAACACCGGTTCACGAAGCAGAACGCCTACAAAGTGATCTCAAGCGCGCCGGCATCGAACCATATGCCTGGGTGATCAACCAGTCTTTGCTAGCCAGCAGTACGCACAATCCAGTTCTGATGGAACGCGGGGCGTATGAAATCCCATACATTGAAACCGTTTTAAAAACTCTAGCCCAGCGTTGCGCACTGATCCCTTGGCTCACCCACCAACCTGCTGGCAAGGCCGGATTAGCGGCTCTCATTCAATAGACTCGCCACGGCCCTATTTTCATCACAACGACTTAATGAGGGCCCGCTGGAAGTGCCCTGCTTTGTAGTCCTGCAGGGTCTGCTGGATTTCTTCCTGGGTGTTCATCACGAATGGGCCATATTGAACGATGGGCTCATTAAGCGGTTTACCGGCTACCAGAATCATCCGGGCCGCTTCGCGCGCCTCTATGTGAACCGCATCACCACCGTCATTGGCCAGGATCGCCATGTGTCGGTCGGAGACCGTGGTCTGACCAATCATCACTTCTCCCCGGTAGGTGTAGGTGAACGCATTAAACCCGGGATCAACCGGCTGGCTAAAACTGCTGCCCGCGGGTAAGTGGATATCCAGATAAAGGGGCTCGGTATCCGGGCGCTCGACGGCACCCACGACACCATGACTGACCCCTGCAATGACCCGAACACGTACACCCGCATCCGTAGTGAACTCGGGAATGGCCTCTGCCGGAATATCCTGGTAATAAGGCGCGATCATCTTGTTTCTCGCCGGTAGATTGACCCAGAGCTGAAAGCCTTCCATCAGGCCTTCTTCCTGCTCGGGCAATTCGGAGTGAATCAATCCGCTGCCGGCCGTCATCCACTGGGCGCCCATGGGCCCCAGCAGCCCTTCATTGCCCGCACTGTCATGATGACGCATTCTGCCGGCGAGCATATAGGTGACTGTTTCGAATCCCCGATGCGGATGATCAGGAAATCCACCGATATAGTCATCAGGGTTATCGTTGCGAAACGCATCCAGCATCAGAAAAGGGTCCAGCCGCTTCTGCAGGTTCTGAGTCAGCACACGGGTCAGGCGTACCCCTGCCCCATCAGAGGTTTGCACCCCCTGCACAAGCTTCTCAACCCCCCGATCAAGTTGCTTCGTCATATCGGCAACCTCCTCTTAGGCAAATAGTGCGTTCAGCTGAGTATCGGCATCGGCAAAGGCCTTGTCTGCGGCCTCGGGCCCTAGAGCCAGGCCTTCGGCATAGACACAGGATACGTCCGTCATGCCAAGGAATCCGAGCACTGTTTTCAGATAAGGAACTTGCGAATCATTCGGGGTGTCACGGTAGATGCCGCCCCGGGCCAGCGCCAGATAGACCTTCTTGCCCTTGAGCAGACCCTCTGGGCCACTCTCCGTGTAACGGAAGGTCACACCCGCACGGGCAATGGCATCGATCCAGCTTTTGAGTTGCACGGGAACACCGAAGTTGTACATCGGCACCCCCAAAACAATCACATCTGCCAACTGCACCTGGGCAATCAGAACATCGTCCAGGGCAACGCGAGCGGCTTGCTCTGGCGTGCGCTGGTCTGCCGGCGTAAAAAGCGCCCCTAGAGCAGGCTCGTCCAGCACCGGATGGGGATCTTTGGCCAGATCACGAACTTGCAAGGTCGCCTGAGGGTGCCGGGAAAGCAAACGCGCGGTCACATCATTGGCTAGGCGGGTTGAATTGGAACCAGAAGAACGGGCGGCTGTATTGATTTGCAGAATTTTCATTGTCTACTCCGAGGGGCGGTAGAGTGATGCATAGATATTGGGATTGATGAGGGGTATATTGGTGTTTTACGATAAATTCATCAATGCGATCCTGCGCAATAATTTGTTACGATAAATGCAAGAATACGATTTCTCCGAATTGCGTAGCTTTATCACGGTGGTCGAGACAGGGAGCTTCGCCAAAGCTGCAGAGCAGCTGGATATCAGCACGGCCGCCGTTAGCCGGCGAATGGCGGCGCTAGAGGCCGCGCTTGGCTCTCGACTGATTGAGCGCACCACGCGGCGGCTCGACCTGACCGATACCGGCAAAGTCTTCTATCAGGATGTCCTCCATATCTTCCAGATGTTGGATGAGGCCGATGAACGCGTACGCATGGGTCGAGAAAGCATCCAGGGGGTGCTCCGCGTGGCGACTCCAATGAGCTTTGGCTACGAGGTGATTGCACCACTGCTCCCGAAGTTCATGGCGCGCCATCCGGACCTCCGTGTCATTCTGGCATTAGAAGATCGTATGACCGACCTACAGGCCGAAGGCATTGATGTGGCTGTGCGTATTGGCCAGATGAGCGATTCCTCACTGGTGGCCACCCCGATTACCGTGATCAGCAAGGTCTGTTGTGCTTCGCCCGACTATCTGAAGCAGTATGGCACCCCGACCTTACCGCGCCAGATTGGAAACCACCGACTCCTGCATTACAGCAATATCAGCATGAAGGATGAGTGGTCATGGCTATTTGACGAAGACGAAACGCTGTCAGAGCTCTCGTATGTGTTTGCTGCCAACAATGCCGAGGCGCTCCGCGCTATGGCTATTCAGGGGATGGGCATCACCATGCTGCCCGCATTTAGTGCCGAAGCTGCCATCAAACAGAATCAGCTGGTGCCGATCTTCCGAAAGATTACCCCGCCGCCTTCGCCGCTCTTCGCGGTGCGAGTGTCGCGCCAATATACGCCCGCGCGGGTTCGAGCCTTTATCGACTTCCTCAAAGAGGCGTTTGCCTGAGGCAATGTCTCATTAGAGTTTCATCACCCGCTGCCGCTCAGCCAGAATATGAGCCTTGACGCGCTCACCATTTTCCCGCGCGCAAATGATCTCATCCGGGTTTACGGCAGCTTCGGTTTTCTGTAAACGGAGCACATCGCCTGATTCACTGTACTCCGGCAGCCAGGCGGCCCAGAAGAAGCCTAGCGCTTCTAGCGCACCAATCGCTTGAATGGCGTTGGGCTGCTCCAGTGGCAAATCAAGATGGAATACTTCAATGCCCGAACCCTGAAGCAAGCTTACGACACCACTAACCCGGGCACCCACATCCTGCCCGATGCTACTGATCGTCAATTGTGCAAACTGGTTTCCCGGATTCACGGTATAGACGAGCATCGTTTCGAGCGCTTCGGCCGCACCATCGCCACCCTCAGGGGTTGTCATGATCGTGCGGCTCAATTTCAGATCCGCTGCCAGCGCACGGGCAAATTCGGCATAGCTAGGGGGCAGGTACAAGGTTCTTTGCGGGGCGTCTTTGATCGGGATGAAATAGGTCATCAGCGATAGCCGAACGTCCGTGACATTGTTCACGCCCGCCATATGCCAGGTGGGCGAATCCTTAGCAATGAATGCGCCTGTTTCTACCCCACCCGAATCAATAATTTCGTGCTGACTGAAAGGGTGATTGGTCACGCACTCCGACCAGTATCCCACGAGGTCATTTTCCACGGCTACTGTCTTACGATGTTCAGCCAGGCGGTTAGACAGGTGCTGCCCGCGGCAATCCGGGTCGACCACCATCTTCCCTGCCTCCGGCACTGGGGCGCCCACCGCTGAAAAGGTCAGCGCACAATGTCCGATCATCCGGTCATTAGGGTCTACCGACACAATGGAATGCATCAAGCCATCCCGAATGGCCGCGGCAATCTCTTCGGGTCTGTAGAGAATCTTGTTGGGATAGCCGTCTCCGTAACATTTACGCACAAGCGCTACCAACTGATCAGCATCCTGTTCGCTCATGAGTCGAACTGTAAAATTGGTGAGTGTCATACGCTCCTGCCGGTTCGTGTTATTGCCGGGGTTCACTACATCGTCTGGCGAAGATTCTGGATTTCAACCAGGTAGTCGTCCAGTGTAATCAACCCTAAAAGCGGATGCTCTAGGTTGACCGTGATATAGAAAATCGCGACGCTGAGGAAGACATAGACCGGAACCAGAGTCCAGTCGTGGGAGTCGGTCGTTGCCTGGTTGTAACCTGCAATAAAGGCGCCAATGATCAGCATTACCAGCAACAGGGTGTAGATTACGGGCGGCGGATGCTGATTTAGAGCCATTCGGCGCTTTTCCAAAGCATCACCCATGTTGCTAATCGCTGTGAGCAGTTGGGCCGCGACCAGGTTTTTCGGATATGGCGTCGCTTCCACGGCTGCCACAGCATCCTTCCAAACGCGACTCAGTGCAACTTCAAAATCTTTGTGCCGCTGGGAAAATACTTTCTTATCATCAATTTCTTTGTAGAGCGTCATGCGTCGATCCATCAAATCCCGAAAATTCTCGCGAATTTGGGGCTGCCGCGCCTCGGGCAGTAGATCAATCGACTGATAGGCCGTAGAAATAGTGTTGTACTCGTCGACCAGAAAGGATCGGCGCTGGTCGAAGCGGTCATAGGCGCCGAAGAAGGTAAAGGTCACTAACAACGATATCAGCCCAAAAATCGCTGTAACGCTGATTTCATCTGGCCTAATCTTTCCGCCAGAAACGCGGCGCTTCAAATAAAGACCCCATGCACGCCCACCGAATACGGCGCCGCCAAACATAAGCACCAACAGGATAGGCAGCAACTGGTTTTCAAACAGATACAAGCGCATTGCTTCTAACATAGGAAATCCAGCAATTTTTGGTGGGTGCTCGCATAGTAGCAAAAGCCAGAGGAAAAAAGTGGTTGGCACACCCCACGCCCTGCCTTATGATTCAGCAATGCTCCTGCCCCTTTCTGCCACCACCCCATGTTGAACGCCGTTTTTGCTATTTGCCTCGGCGCTTCGGTAGGTGCACTTATGCGCTGGCAACTCGGTCTGTGGCTGAACGAGCACTTTCCGACCCTGCCCCCAGGCACCCTGGTTGCCAATATACTGGGGGGGTACATCATTGGGCTGGCGATTGCCTATTTTGCACATGCCAGCGACATCTCGCCCGAATGGCGGCTATTAGTGATTACCGGCTTTTGCGGAAGCCTGACCACGTTTTCCACGTTCTCAGCCGAAGTGGTCACTCTGCTGCAGGCCGGCCGAATCGGCTGGGCAGCGACAACTGTTGCCGTCCATATTAGCAGCTCGCTCGTTGCCACCATCGCCGGGTTATTCACCTGGGAAATTATCCGCAAAGCCTGAGGACCCCAAGATGCAAGGCTATCAACTCAACTTCTACACCCTGCAGAACCGCAAACATCAGGATCAAACGGTCAGCGAGTGGCTAGTCGACAAGGCCCAGATGATCGGCATCCGTGGTGCTACCGTTATATATGGGGACGAGAGCTTTGGCAGTGATGGGCGGCTGCATGCCACCCGCTTTTTCGAGCAGGCGGAACAGCCCCTCCTCGTGGTCATGGTTGTCAGTGACCAGGAGTGCGCCCAGCTCTTTGCAATGATCCATGAGACCGGGCTCAAGGTCTTTTATACCCGGGTACCGGTTGAATACGGGTATACGGGTTCCTAGTCGAACTTGATATTGTTTACAGAAACAACGATTCTCGCATTTGAAATATCTCTGTCACATTTGAGTGCAATACTCACGTCAATTAAGTTTTAATAACCGGAGCCGCAACGCCATGGCTGAACACACTATCAAGCAATTTGATCTGGAACTGGACGACCTGAAATCGCGTGTGCTTCTGATGGGCGGCATCGTCGAACAGCAGATGCGAATTGCCATGCAAGGGCTATATGGTGCGGACATCAATCTGCTTTCCTCAGTTGAGCAAGGCGACCTTCGCCTAGATGAAGCAGAGCTACAACTAGATCTGATGTGTAACCAGCTGATCGCCAAGCGGCAACCTACCGCCATTGATTTACGCGTCGTCATTGGTGTTCAGAAGACGGGGCTTGAACTGGAAAAAGCCGGAAACAAGGCGCTTAAGATTGCACGCACTGCCCGCACATTGCACGAGAAACACCCACTCTTCACGCCGACTGTCGAGCTTCGCCACATGTCTGAAGATGCACTAGATATGCTGCGTCGGGCACTGGATGCCTTTGCCCGCGCCGATAGCATGGCCGCAACTGATGTTTTGCAGGCTGACGACCTGGTCGATTCCGAATACCGCAGCATCACCCGTCAGCTAATTACCTTCATGATGGAAGACCCTCGAACCATATCTCAGGCCCTGGAAATTATGGCGATGGCCAAAGCGATTGAGCGTGTTGCTGACCACGCACGCGCCATTGCTGAGAACGTGATTTACATTGCCTCGGGTCTTAATGTTCGTCACAGCAGTGTGAATGACATCCGGACACAATTGGCGGCAGATATCGCCAAGAGCGAATAACCAAAGTCTATGGCCGCTACCATACTGATCGTTGAGGATGATCCTGCAATTCGGGAATTGCTCAACATCAATCTCGAAGCAACGGCACATCGCGTCATGGAAGCAGCCTCGGCTGAAGAAGCCGAAGGTATCATTACGCACACACTACCCGACCTGATCCTGCTGGACTGGATGCTCCCCGGCAAATCCGGCCCACAGTTTGCTCAGCGTATCCGGGCTGCTGAGCGCACCCGCGATATACCCATCATCATGCTGACAGCGCGAACCGATGAGCAGGATCGGATTACTGGGCTCGAAATCGGCGCAGATGACTATATGGTTAAGCCATTTTCTCCGCGCGAACTCGTTGCTCGTATCAAGGCTGTCTTGCGTCGTCGCAAACCTCAGCTGACCGAAGACAAAGTAGACGTCAATGGGCTGGTGCTGGACCCGGTGACCCATCGGATTACGGCAGGTGGCTATGCCGTCAATATTGGTCCAACCGAGTTTCGTCTGCTGCACTTCTTCATGACTCACCCGGAGCGCGTTCATAGCCGTTCCCAGTTGCTCGACAAAGTGTGGGGCGATCATGTTTTCGTGGAAGAGCGGACGGTAGACGTTCACATCCGTCGTTTACGCTCAGCGCTTGAATCGACTGGTCATGACACACTGATTCAGACAGTTCGCGGTAGCGGTTATCGTTTTTCAACGCACGCTGAATAAATTAGCCATGCTCTGATCCGGTGGTAGCATGTTGGGTCAGGAGGTTACCATGTCATTTCTCGAAGCGTTGCTCCTTGCAGCAGTGCTGATTCTTGCTTACCGGCTATTCGTTCATCGTCGTTACCTGAGCCGGATGCTTGAATGGATTTCCGGCCCCCTTGACGATCCTTTACCCGACGCTGACGGCATCTGGGGTGAGTTTGTCTCACGCATGAATAGCCGGGTCAAAATCCGTATGCGAGAGAAAAGTGAACTGGCCGCCGCGCTGGAGCAATTTCGTAGCGCCATGGAAGCTCTGCCCAATGGTGTGATCTTCATGGATACTCAGCGCCGTATCCTCTGGATGAACCATCTTGCCGAGTCATTGATGTCGCTTTCCCCGAACAAAGATGTCGGTAAGCCCATAGAACATATGGTGCGGGAGCCTGAATTTATCGCCTACCTCAACACCGGGGACTTTACTGAAGCGCTGACATATCATCCAACGCGAAAAGCCGATGCCTGCTACATGATCAACATGATTGATTACGGCTACGATCGTTCTCTCATGACGATACGTGACCTAACCCAGTTAGAGAAACTGGAGACAATTCGTCGGGATTTTGTCGCCAACGTCTCTCATGAACTTAAAACACCGCTCACGGTGATCAGTGGATTTATTGAAACTCTACAAACCCATCATCTGACATTAAGCGAAGAAAAGCGTCAGAGGTTCCTTGATCTGGCACATGCTCAGGCACTACAGATGAACCGGCTTGTCCAGGATCTGTTAACACTTTCCTCTCTTGAAGTGACAGGCATCCTTGCTGACGAATCGGAGGTCAACCTATACGCTATTGCACAAGAAATCGCTGAGAGCGCCAGGAACCTGTCCGAGGGTAAACATGAAATCACGCTGGAAATCCCCGCTGACATTTCCATTCGCGCTTCGACTTCTGCACTCCGCAGCATTCTGGAGAACCTAATTAATAATGCCGTTAACTATACGACTGCCGGCGGAAAAATAAATATCCGTTGGGAAAATTCAACAACCGGAGGCTGTATTCGGGTTAAGGATACCGGTATTGGCATCCAGCAAAGCCATATCCCCCGCCTGACGGAACGCTTCTATCGCGTTGATCCGGGCCGCTCTAAAGAAACCGGCGGCACAGGGTTAGGATTGGCGATCGTTAAGCATGCGCTTTCACGCCATCAAGGCCAGCTTCTTATAGAGAGCACCCCCGGGGTTGGCAGTACGTTCTCTGCTTGCTTTCCTGCTTCCCGGATTTCTGACTCTTCTCTAAACCACTAGAAAGAAGGCACCTCCTCGGAGGTGCCTGTGTGTTTTAGACACCTTTGGGGGTGTCAAGTTGTCAATTACCCGAAACGCCCGGTGATGTAGTCTTCAGTTTCTTTCCGCTTCGGCTTAACAAACAACTCATCGGTTACACCAAATTCCATTAACTCACCCAGGTACATATAGGCCGTGTAATCCGAAACACGCGCAGCCTGTTGCATGTTGTGCGTCACAATGGCGATGGTGTAAGAGTTTTTGAGCTCAAAGACCAGTTCCTCAATCTTAGCTGTCGAGATCGGATCCAGAGCGGAGGTTGGCTCGTCAAGAAGCAGGATGTCGGGCTTGACCGCGACGCCTCGTGCAATACAGAGACGCTGTTGCTGGCCACCGGACAAAGACAGACCGCTCTGATGCAACTTGTCTTTCACTTCAGTCCAAAGGGCTGCCTGTTCCAGCGCCCACTGCACACGGTTATCCATCTCGGCCTTAGACAAATCCTCATACAGGCGGACACCAAAGGCGATATTGTCATAGATCGACATCGGGAAAGGGGTTGGTTTCTGGAAAACCATACCGATCCGGGCGCGAAGTAGATTGAGGTCAACACCCTTATCTAGGGTATTCTGGCCGTGGAAAATGATCTGGCCTTCGGCACGCTGACCGGGGTATAAGTCGTACATACGGTTAAAAGTTCGTAGCAGCGTCGATTTACCACAACCCGATGGGCCAATAAAGGCCGTTACTTTTTTCTCGGCAATATCCATCGAGACGGACTTCAACCCTTTGAAACTGCCATAGTAGAAATCCAGGTCACGAACCTTCAGCGCAACGCTGTGCCCTTGATCAGAGAGAAATTCAGACATGTCTACGACCTCTTAGGATTGAGTTTTTTCACGGAATGCAACGCGCGCCACGATATTCAACATGAGCACAAGGATCGCAATTAAAGCCGATGCGCCCCAGGCAAGCTCTTGCCAGTTTTCGTAAGGGCTCATCGCAAAGTTGAAAATGGTGACAGGCAAGTTGGCCATCGGTTGATCAATATTCCAGCTGAAGAACTGGTTATTGAGTGCGGTGAACAAGAGTGGTGCCGTCTCACCCGTAATCCGAGCAATCGCAAGCAGGATCCCGGTGGTGACACCACCCTTAACAGCACGCAAACAAACATCCAGGCTCACCCGCCAGCGGGGCATGCCCAGCGCAAATGCCGCTTCACGCAAACTACCCGGTACCAGCTTCAGCATGTTTTCAGTTGTTCTAACCACAACAGGCACTGCGATCAATGAAAGGGCAATTGACCCAGACCAGCCCGAGAAATGCTTGGTCGTTGCAACAAACAGCGCATAGACAAAGAGCCCGATCACGATAGACGGTGCTGACAACATGATGTCCGTAACAAATCTTGTCACGGCAGCGATCCGCGAGCGGTCTCCAAATTCTGCAAGATAGATTCCTGCCAGAATTCCCACAGGCGTCGAAACAATGGTCGTCAGGCCAACGATCAGGATGCTGCCCACAATCGCGTTAGCCATGCCGCCGCCTTCAGAGCCAGGCGCTGGCGTGCTTTCTGTAAAGAACGCCCAGTTCATAGCCGGGATTCCTTTGATAAACAGGGTAGCCAGAATCCAGATGAGGCCCATAAGACCAATCGCTACCGCTACACCGGAAAGCACTGTGCTGAGGCCATTGATCAGCTTCCGCTTTTGATAACGTGCATCCATTATTTACCTCCTGCCTTTTTCTCACCCTGCTTGATCAGCCATTCAGAGATGGAAAGCACGACAAAAGTGATAATGAAGAGGATCAAGCCAAGTCCAAAGAGCGCCGGAATATGCATGGTCGGATCCGCTTCCGCAAACTCATTGGCCAGCGTCGAGGCAATCGAATTACCCGGCGCAAACAGGTTCATCGAAAATCGGTTGGCGTTCCCAATCACGAAAGTGACGGCCATCGTTTCGCCCAGCGCGCGGCCTAAGCCCAGCATGATCCCGCCGATGACGCCTACACGGGTATAAGGCAGCACAATATTCTTAACCACTTCCCAGCGTGTGCAACCGATGCCATAGGCCGATTCTTTCAGAACGCTAGGCACGGTTTCAAAAACGTCACGCATCACTGATGCAATGAACGGGATAACCATCAGCGCCAATACCAGACCCGCTGTAAAAATGCCTAGGCCCAGCGGCGGGCCCGCAAAGAACGGATCGCCTAACCAACTGATCATCCAGGGTTGAATGTAGTCCTGGACGATTGGTGCAAAAATAAAGAGCCCCCAGAAACCATAAATAATGGATGGGACACCTGCCAGCAGCTCAATGGCTGTCCCGAGTGGTCGGCGAAGCCATACCGGGCAGGACTCAGTCAAAAACATGGCAATCCCAAAACTGATTGGCACACCAACCAGAAGGGCAATCAAAGAAGTAATGACCGTACCCCAAATGGCAATACCAGCACCAAAATTGTCATCGGTAGGACTCCAGGTCGTGCTGTAAAAAAAGCTGAGGCCAAATTCATTGAAGGCCGGCCATGCTTGCACCACCAAGGAGACCAGAATTCCAAACAGGGTCAGCAGTACGAGTGCAGCAAAACCAAACGTAATGCCTGCAAACAGACGGTCCTGCTTAAGAAAGGTGGCAGACTTCGCCGCCTGCCGCTGCATTGCCTGAGCTACAGTTTCATTCGATTCGATCACTCGATCACTCCCTGCACACCAATTATCGTTACAAGATCCCGACCCCACTCATGAGACCGGGACCCTGTTTTGCTTACTGCGAATGCAATGTATTAGGTATTACTTAGCAACAAAGACCGGCTTACCATCAGCACTCTTGATGTCCGACCAGCTCTTTACAATGGCCTTGACAGCGTTATCGGGCAGAGGCACATAGTCGAGATCGTTCGCCATCTTCTGGCCCTTGGTCAGCGCCCAGTGGAAGAACTTCAGGGCTTCTGCACTCTGTTCCGGCTTATCAGCCTTCTTGTACATCAGGATAAAAGAGGCTGACGTAATCGGCCACGAGCCTGCACCCGGCTGGTTGTTCAGGTTAACGGCAAAGTTCGGGGTACCCGTCCAGTTAGCCTTCGAGGCTGCCGCATTAAAGCTGGCTTCATTCGGCTGAACAGCCTTACCATCACGGTTAATCAGGGATACATGGGTCATTTTGTTCTGTTTAGCGTAAGCAAATTCGACATACCCGATGGCACCGTCGATCTTGGTGACGTTAGCGGCAACACCCGCATTACCCTTACCACCCACACCGGCCGGCCAGTTCACTGTCTTGCCAGCTCCGACCACGCCCTTGAACGGGGGGGAAACTTGAGCCAGGAAGTCAGTAAAGACGGCGGTGGTGCCAGACGAATCCGAGCGGTAAACTAGCGTGATTGCGGTGTCCGGCAGCTTAATGCCAGGGTTTACCGATGCAATCGCCGCATCATTCCACTTGGTGATCTTGGCACGGAAGATGTCCGACAGCACATCGTTATTCAGTTTCAGCTGACCCGGGGCAACACCTTGCAGGTTAATAACCGGGACAACGCCACCGATAATGGCCGGAAACTGAGCCAGGCCATTTTTTTCCAGAACATCCGCAGCGGTGGGGTCATCACTGGCACCAAAATCAACGGTTTTGGCAAGGATCTGCTTGACACCACCACCGGAGCCGATAGCCTGATAGTTCAGCGCAGTACCTGTCTGACCTTTATAGGCTTCGGCCCACTTCGCGTACATCGGGGCCGGGAAAGTAGCACCCGCGCCGGTAATCTGGGCGGCATTGGCCACACCAGCGATCAGGCCGGCTGAAACCAGCAGCCCTTTCAGAATCTTGCTGATTGAAGCATTCATATCAAACTCCCAAAAAGTGCCGACCCAACGCCAGCGAATAAATACAATGTAGGAGGGAGTGTATGAGGTGAAAGTTACCGTATTGTGACAACTTTCGCAATGCAACAAAAAGCCTTCCCGAAGGAAGGCTTTTCATGTTCCGAAACAGACAGGTCTACTTCTTTTCTTTCTTGAGCACCTGATCCCGATAAACTTTAAAACGGCTAACGGCCTGCTTATAGCCATCTTCATAGCCATTTCGATAGCCTGAGCCACCAGGCAACTTATCGTACTTCGGTTTGTCTTTCAGAATCGCTTCTAACGCCTGTAGTACATCTTTAATGCTGAGGTCTTCCATGATGTTTTCCTCCGGTTACGCCTAGTTCAGCAGATTCATGTTGCGATTCGATGACACTCACGCATTCATGACTCATCGACCGGAAATTCCTCTTACACTTTCCAACCATCAGGACTAACCAGACGCTCGCTGACGTTCATGCCTGCCCTGAATGATCCGGGATTGCATTATTTTTTCTTGCCTTTTTTTGCCGGGCGGCCGGTTTTGACACGCTCGACCTTCGACAGCAAAGTCAGTAATGCACTGTCGGCCAGGCCAGCAAGATGCGAAATGCCCGCACGAAGGATTTCAGATTTCTTGAAATCCTTACCCAGTTTCAGTGCACGCTTTTTCATATCCGCCAGCAACGCGTGCTCGTGTTCCGGGAACGAGAAACTATCACGGACTAGTTTGACTTTCTTGGCCGGGGCTAGTTTTACAGGCTGGACAGCCTTAGTCGACACACCAACGGTCTTTTGGGAAACCGGACGTTTGACTGCAGCTTTGACAGGAGGCCGCTTAGCTCCGGGTTTGACAACACTTTTAACTGCCGCTTTGACCACTACGGTCTTGCTGGGTGCTTTACGAGCGGGTCGAACGGCTGTTGTTTTACGAGCGGTTGTTGCAGTAGATTTGACAGTAGTTGTCGTAGCCATGTGCATCTCCTTAGGGACATTCAAACGGCGCCAATTATTGCATGCACCGCACTGAAAAATGATGACAAATCGGGACCAAATGCTAAGTAATATTTGTGCAACAAAAGCTTCATACAGTTTCGTTTTCGCCCGAGGTTAATCAGCATGGCCTTTATCCCACTCAACGCGCTCATAGACCCATTGCAGATCCCGGAGGATGGGGTTGTTTTCGCCTGGGAAATTTCTGCCGAGTCTTCGGGAGAAGTCGCGCCGAAAGATATTGAGCATCTTCTGACAGATCAGGAAAAATCTCTCTGGCTTCATCTCAACTTATCAAATGCACGCGTACAGCGATGGATACGCCAGACACCTCATCTACCCGAGCCCCTGAAGGAGGCCATTCTTGACGAGGTCAACCGGAGTCGGATGGAAACCATCGAAGAATTTGGTGATGGCCTGATGATGGTCATGAATGACTACCGAATCGGTCTCCTTAAGGACGAAGATGATGATGAAACGGGGACACTCTGGGCAATCATGACGCCGCGTTTAATGCTTTCGCTACGCGCACATCCTTTACTTACAACGGACACCCTGCGTCACCTCTTACGCCAGCATCGCATCAATCCCACCAATATTGTTTCGCTCTATCACGAACTGATAGAAGAACGAGCGAATCACCTTCGACGCCGAATCGATCAGCTTTCCGATGAGATGGATACGCTTGAAGAAAATCTCCTGACCGGTGATCGCTTGCCCGAGCATGAGACCCTGGGCCGATTGCGCATCACCTGCAGCCGATTACGTCGTCACTATGCCCCTGAATTGACAGCACTCCGCCGACTTATTCGCCGCCGACCGACCTGGTTCACTGAAGATGACTCGGACAAGCTTCGTGAACAAATCGACCTTCTTGCCTTTCTGGTCGATGAAGTCAACAACCTTCACGAACGTGCGAAGGTATTGCAGGATGAACTCTCTGCTCATGTGGCTGAATTTAACGCCAAAAACCTACAAATCCTCTCTGTAATGACGGTCATATTCTTACCAATGACCCTGGTCACGGGGATCATGGGTATGAACATGGAAGACCTTCCGGGGCTTCAGCAATCTTTCTGGCTCGTCATGCTGATCATGCTTTGTGCAGGGTTGGGGGTATATCTCGGCCTTAAGGCACGCCGTGTTGTTTAATTTTTCTGTCATAGTTTCTTAATTGTCGTGTCATCTCGCGCTGCTTAAATAGGCGCATCGTGACTGACGACCAAACGACTAACTACCGAACACTCTGGATCTCCGATGTGCACCTGGGCACTCGAGGTTGTCAGGCCAGCTACCTCCTAGACTTTCTCCGGACACATGAATCGGAAACCCTCTACCTGGTCGGAGACATTCTGGACGGATGGCATCTGAAAAAGGGATGGTACTGGCCCCAGACCCACAATGACGTAGTACAAAAAATTCTTCGCAAGGGCCGCAAAGGTACGCGTGTCATTTTTATACCCGGAAATCACGATGAGAGTGTCCGCCAGTTTATTGGCCTGGACTTCGGAGAAATTGAGGTTCGGGAAGATGCCATCCACACCCTGGCCAATGGTAAGCGTCTCTGGATCACACACGGCGACCTCTTCGATGGCGTCATGCAGCATGCGCGCTGGCTGGCTTACATTGGTGATGGCGCCTACAGCGCCATCCTCTATATTAACCGCTGGTTTAATGCTATCCGCGTCAAGCTTGGCTTTCCCTACTGGTCACTGTCACAGTATCTTAAGCACCAGGTCAAGAATGCCGTCAATTTTATTTCCGCTTTCGAACATGTCATGACCGAAGAAGCCCGCCGCCGAAACTGCGACGGGGTCGTATGCGGTCATATTCACAAAGCCGAAATCCGTGATATTAACGGCATGCTTTACTGTAACGATGGCGACTGGGTCGAAAGCTTGACTGCTCTGGCCGAAGACTTTGAAGGCAACCTACAGATCATCCACTGGAATAGGCGCATTGAAGCCCCGCTTAATCTAGTCGGTCTGCACAAGGAATTTGCTGAAGCAATGACCAGCGCAAATTCCTGAAAACCGGGAGTTTTGAATATGCGCATTATGATTGTGACAGACGCCTGGGAGCCCCAGGTCAACGGAGTTGTCAGAACCATCAAATCGACACGTCGAGAGCTGGAATCGATGGGTCATACGGTCGACATCCTTTCGCCCCTCGAGTTCAAAACGCTTCCCTGCCCGACCTATCCTGATATTCGTCTATCCTTAGGCGCCACCAGACGCGCACAGGCTCGTATTTCAGACTTTCAACCGGATGCGCTACATATCGCGACGGAAGGGCCTCTGGGTCTTGCCGCGAGACGGTGGGCGATCAAGAATAGCTTCCCTTATACGACGGCCTACCACACCCGGTTTCCCGAGTATGTTCATGCCCGGTTTAGAGTCCCTTTAAGCTGGACATATCGATATCTTCGCTGGTTTCATGGCAAGGCGAAAGCCGTTATGGCACCGACCTTGGTGGTGAAATCCGACCTTGAACGATATGGCTTTAGCAATGTGGTCATCTGGGGTCGTGGTGTTGAACTTGATATATTTTGCCCAAGAAATATGCGTCGCTTAGGGACCAGGCCCCCGATCTTTCTGTACGTAGGTCGCGTTGCTGTCGAAAAGAATATTGAAGCTTTTCTTGATCTGGATCTTCCCGGTTCCAAGTGGGTGGTAGGCGAAGGGCCTGCCCTTGCTGGCTTGCGTGCCAAGTATCCTAATACCAATTTTATGGGTGTCCTATCACAAGATGAGCTTGCTGAAGTCTATTCATCGGCGGATGTATTTGTCTTCCCCAGCAAAACCGATACATTCGGCCTGGTTCTTCTTGAAGCCATGGCTTGCGGGCTACCTGTTGCTGCCTATCCAGTAACGGGTCCGCTTGATGTTATCGGAGACTCTAAGGGCGGCGCTCTTCACGAGGACCTCCGACAAGCCTGTCTAAACGCGCTGACCCTCAATCGTGATGATGCATTGGCACATGCTCAGAGATATAGTTGGAACGCAGCAACCCAACAGTTTCTCGCTGAAATTCATCCACGTTCTACCATGGCATAACTGTGATGCAACAGCCTGAGCAAGATTACGATCCGCGCCATAACCCGCATAAGGTTCATCGGGGTTTCAGGCGCATTACCATGGCGGCAAGCTACTCCATGGATGGCTTCCGTTTTGCCATCTCTGAGGAAAGTGCTTTTCGCCAGGAGCTACTTCTTGCGGCACTGATGATTCCCTGGGCGTTTATCGTTGATTTTGATCTTGTAGAACGCATTCTATTACTTGGGTCAATTGCTCTTGTCCTGATGATGGAGCTTCTGAATTCAGGTATCGAAGCGACAGTTGACCGTATATCATTTCAGAATCACAGCCTGTCTAAGAGAGCCAAGGACTATGGCAGCGCAGCCGTATTTCTTGCCCTCCTGCTCTGTGGCATAACATGGTGTGCCTTGTTGGTCACCCATCTGCTTTAGTACCTTAACAACATGAACTTATTTCTCTGGCGCCACGCTGAAGCTATCGATCTTGGCATCCCCGTCACTCCCGGTAGTAAACGTGATCTTGACCGTAACCTCACGGACCGAGGACAGCAACAGGCGATTGCAAGTGCTGAATGGCTCAAAAAAAACATTAAACGCAAACTACGGGTTATTTGCAGCCCTGCGCTAAGAGCCACCCAGACGGCACGAGCCTTCGCTGAAAAATACGAGATTATCGAGGACCTCAATCCTCTCGCCGATGCCAGCCATGTGCTCGCCGCGATTGACTGGCCTCAGGGGCGTGATGTACTGGTCATTGGCCACCAGCCCTGGATCGGCCGCGTCGCCAGTTTATTGCTCTCAGGCCAGGAACAAGACTGGTCAGTCAAGAAATCAGCCATCTGGTGGCTAAGCCATCGCATTCGTCAGCAGGAAACCCAGGAAAAGCCACAAACAGTTCTCCGCCTTGTGTTGCCCCCTGACCTAATCAGCAAAAGCTGATCATTCATCTTCTTGTCATTGATTCATCATTGTTTCGTCATCTATGGCCTCTAAAGTTGGGCTGGTTTTAAGACAACAATGACAGAGGATCATCATGAGTGAAAAGAACCTTGGACTCGAGGAAATCCCAGTTCATCATGCGCCAAGCGAAGTTCAATCGCCGTCAACCCGTACAACCCACCCCTCATTGATCATCTCCTGGGCGCGCCATCAGGACGAAGTCGAAGAAGCACAACGACTCCGCTACAAAGTATTTGTAGAAGAAATGGGCGCCATGTTACCCAAGGGAAAGACGGGTCTTGACCAGGATCTCTTTGATAGCTGGTGTGATCATTTGATCGTCCGGGATGAAGAAACATTGCGTGTCGTTGGCACCTACCGAGTTTTAACGCCCCACAAAGCGGTAAAACTGGGTAGCCTCTATTCAGAAACCGAGTTTGATCTCACAAGGCTGGCGCACCTCCGCCCTAAGATGATCGAACTGGGGCGCTCATGCGTTCACCAGGACTATCGAACCGGCAGCGTTATTATGGCGCTCTGGGGAGGTCTCGGACGCTATATGATTCAAGGGGGATACGAGACGATGGTGGGTTGTGCCAGCGTATCAATCGCTGATGGTGGCCACTACGCAGCAAGTTTGTACAATCAATTCACTCAATCGCACCTGGCATCCGTTGAATACCGCGCATTTCCACGCCTCCCCCTGCCGATCGATAGCCTGAATCAACAGTTGAGTGTTGAACCCCCACCGTTGGTCAAGGGGTATCTGCGGCTTGGTGCAAAAATCTGCGGTGCCCCAGCATGGGATCCCGATTTCAATACTGCCGACTTTCTGACCCTTATGCGCCTAAAGGATATGCACCCCAGGTATGCACGGCACTTCTTTGGCAAAACAGTTTGATCGTTGCGGGGTGAATCCCTTGCATTTCTGCTTATCAGTTCATGATAAATGCAACGATGAGGGCACAAACCAGCGCTGCCAGATATCCCAAGGCCACTCCCCAAGCCATTTGACGTGAGCCAACGACGAGCGTCATGCCCCATTTAGACAGCAAATTAACAAAAACAGCAATGCCGATACCTGCCGAAACCGTTTGAATAGGTAACACTTCTGCCGTCAATAGGGCCGCCAAAGATATGGTGATTGCATCAACATCCGCTAGACCCGAGAGTGCCGCGACCAGAAATACGCCTTCCCGACCAAGCCAGTCCCGAACCAGAGGCACAGCCAAACCGACTACCCCAAGGAATAAAGCGAACATCAGGGCGGTTTGTAAACCATAGGGAGCGATTCCCGTGTCGGGTGGGTGCGTGCCACATTCCAAATCTGTCTTTGGCCGAAAATGCATCCAGATTGCGGGCAACAGCAACACGATCGCCATGACCAGAAAGACCAACAGGAGTTCGTGAAATAGTTCACGCTGAAGAACAAACAAGATCAGCACAAGGCGTATCGCCATGGTGGCTGTCGCTGCCAGGGCGCCCACAATCCCCGGCAGGGTCAACGCCGGATCATTCCGAACCAACCTAGATAGGGCAAGTGTGCAAGCGGTTGAAGAAGCCAAGCCACCAAGGAGCCCCGTCCAGAGCACCCCCTGCCTAGCGCCCAGAACTCGCATGGCCACATGGCCTGCTAGTGATAAACCAGCAACTAGGATTACTGCCCACCAGAGACGGTAAGGATTCAATGCTTCATATGGGCCAATTGGGGCATCCGGCAAAACAGGCAGTATGACGACAGATAGAACCAGCAACTGCAAGCCGGCTCGCAATTCTTGGGGTTCTATCTTGAGCAGCCAGCCATGCAGGGTTTCCTTCTGGTTGAGCAGTACAGTCGTTATCACCGCCAACCCCAGTGCAGTCAGTATGTTTCCCATAGCCGCATAGACAGCGAGTGCATAGGTTAGTAATAACGCTATCGCGGTCGTAATACTTTGGTTTCCCTGACTGCTGCCGCGCCAATAGGCAATTGCCATTAACGCAGAGATCCCCACCAACCCAGCACTTACCGACCAGATTTGGATACCTTCCGGCAAACTGGCCAGAATTCCGGCCAGCAACCCCGTTAGCGTGAAGGTTCTCAGCCCCGCAGCACGGCCTCCCTGCGGCAGGGCCCGGTCACGCCAGCCACGCTCCAACCCAATGAGCATACCAACACCAAGCGATGCCCCAAGCCCGATAATATTTCCAGGCAAATCCAACATTTCGGCCATTGCCCCTCTGTCTAACCAGATGTCTGTCACTCTATCAAGTATTTACAGAACTGGCTCACCAGATTTCTAACGGCTTTGGTCTCGACACGCTACATCTACCAACATGGATTCAAATTGCTTTACAACCGCTGGCCAGCTCTCACGTAAGGCTCGTGATCTGGATGCGATGCGCATCATTTCATAGCCCGCTGGGTCTTCCTCATAAGAGGCATGCAGCGATTCGCAAGCACGCACAAATGAATTTTCATCATCAACAGGTGCCAAACGACCAATAGCTTCAGTAACATACTGAGCCGCTGCAGCATAGTCAAAGGCAACGATGGGCAGAGCACTGGCCATCGCCTCTAACGTTACGTTGCCAAATGTCTCGGTCAGACTCGGAAATACAAATAGGTCTGCAGACGCGTAGTGAGCTGCCAGGTCTTCGCCGTGCCGAACCCCCGCAAAAACGACCTCAGGATATCGCTGCTTTAAAGCGGCACTTTCCGGACCCTCTCCAACCATGACTAGCTTTACACCCTTGTCACGTTGACGCAGCGAGTTATAGGATCGCATCAAAAGTTCGAGGTTTTTTTCTGCTGCCAAACGCCCCACGTGAACCAAGGTAAAATTATCGTCCGTCACCCCCCAAGATGCCCGCAAGGATTTTGAACGCTTTTCTGGCGAATAAAGTGTTGCGTTAACACCACGGGACAAGACACGCACGTTGCGAAAACCCATACCGGTCAATTCCTGGCGCATATGCTCCGTCGGAACGGTGGTTAGTGAGGTTTTGTTGTGAAATTTACGCAAATATCCCACGATGGGGCGCTTTAGCCATCCAATGCCATAGTGCTGGCTGTAGCTATGAAAATTAGTCCGAAAATCAGAACTTACAGGAATCCTTAGCTTCTGAGCAGCCTCTAATGCTGACCAACCCAAAGGACCCTCGGTCACAATATGAACCAGATCTGGTCGCCGAGAAGTCCACTGGCCGACAAGACGCTTCTTGGCAGGAAGCCCCATCTTGAGATTTGGATACTTGGGTATGGGTAGCCCTGTGGTCAGAACCTCTTCGCATTTCCCTGCTGAGGGATGCATTACTTCAATATTCTGACGGGGACGAACCAGCTGGATTTCATGGTTGAGTTCTGACAACCCCTCGACAAACCTGGACAATGACAAGGCTACCCCATTCACTTCTGGCGGATAGGTCTCGGTCACAATAGCGAGACGCAGACACTTCCTATTAGTGGCCAAATGTTCAATCACAATCGATTCCATGGGTTAGTACCAGAAATTTTTCTAGCATGTTCCATTTACTGGTTAACAGATTTGCTACGGTCACTTTAAGGATTTATTAAATCGTCCGTGTCATTGAATCCTCTTCAATGCTTAACAATGTCGTAGCAAACCCCCTCTATCTTTGCTTCATTACTTTGATCTGTAGGGAGACGCCATGAAGAATTTTATTGCCACTTTGCGTGAACAACGTTGGGACGATCACCGCTATTACCATCAAAGCCGTATCAATCAGACCCTCCACTTCATGAGTGCCATAGGGTTTCTCATTGCTTACAGTTTGATCTTTTCAGATCCAGCGATGGCAGCCATCATTGGCTGGGTATGGTCGATGGGGACACGACAGTCCGGCCATTTCTTCTTCGAACCCCAGGGCTATGACGAAGTCAACCACGCAACCAACGAATACAAGGAAGAAATCAAGGTTGGTTACAATTTGAAGCGTAAAGTCGTCCTCATCGCAATCTGGCTGACCTCTCCTCTACTCCTATTAGCAAGTCCATCGCTTTTCGGTCTTTTCGAGCCTGCAATGACGACGAAGCAGCTCATCGATCAAATCGGCATTATCTGGCTTGGAATAGGTATCGCGGGCCTCCTCTTCAGAACCGTTCATCTATTTTTCATCCGCGACATACAAACTGGCCTGGTATGGATGACGAAAATCATCACCGACCCTGTCCATGATCTAAAGATGTACTACAAGGCACCTTTCTATCTCATGCGTGGACAGCTTATCGACCCGATGACGCATGTTGAGGAACATGATGAAATCAAGCCGGCTGTTTAGATTTATTTAGCCGCAAATTAAGCCAGCATCCCGAAATAACAAACCCCGCATGAGCGGGGTTTGTTATTTCTACAGGCCGGCCCGTTTTCGGCTACGCCCGACGAGCCCGCCAGATCTCACCAAGAATCTGCCCTTTGATCTGCTTATTCGTCATTTCAGTCTCTACCCACCAACCATCCCATGTCATTCTGCGTGCTGCCTGTATCAACCGGGTACAAACGGTCGAAAAGTCGGCATCACTGTAGTTCAGACTGAAGATCAGTCGCCCTGTTCCGACCCAGCTCAACATCAGCCCCTCCGCTTTGAGATAGTACTGAAACATCCAGTTATATCGGGACGGTCTGGTATAACTGATCGTGCAAATCGATGACATGTTTTCAACATGAACAGGTAACCCCTCCGACTCGAGACGCGCATTTAACTCTGCCACCCGCGCATTCCAGAGACGGTCGGCATCGCTGTAGATTAAGCGAATATCAAACTCGTTTATTCGCTCCAGGAATACCTGCATCGCCCCCATGACATAGGGATGAGAATTAAATGTGCCCCGAGCAAAGCAGATATCTGCCGGACGATCGTTACGATAGCGCTTCATTAGATCCCGACGGCCGCACACTACCCCAATGGGTAGGCCACCCCCTAATGTTTTTCCGTAGGTCACCATGTCGGCTTGAACGTTGAAGTATTCCTGAGCGCCTCCGGGTGCCAAGCGAAACCCCACAAAGACCTCGTCCATGATCATCACGATTCCCCGGCGTGTACAGACTTCACGAATCGCTTTCAGCCACCTTGTATAGGCTTCCCGATCAAATTTAGCGGTTCGACTACTATCCAGCAGCGCGCTGTCCCCAGGCGCCGGCTGATTAGGATGAAGAGCCTGCAAGGGATTAATTAAGACACAGGCTATATCCCTACGCTCTTCCAGAACGCAAAGACTTCTCTCTGACATGTCTTCCAGCGTGTAGGTTTTCCCCGGAGGCATCGGATTACCAATCCCGGGCTGCACATCGTCCCACCAACCATGATATGCCCCACAAAATCTGACGAGATTCTTTCGCCCAGTATGGTAGCGCGCCAGCCTGACAGCCTGCATCACGGCTTCTGTCCCGGACATATGAAACGAGACTTCGTCCAGACCCGAAATTTCCTTTAATTTTTCTGCGTTGTCCAGAACGATTGGATGGTAGGCGCCCAGTACTGGCCCAAGATTCTCAACACGGCGCGCACCCTCTGCGATGCACGATTTGTAGAAATCATATCCAAGCACATTAACACCATAGGATCCCGTCAAATCATAAAAGAAATTACCGTCCAGATCTTTGACAAATACTCCCGTAGAACTATTCAGAAATGAGCCGGAGGGAAGTCTCGAGCGCAGATAACGGGAGAACTGGTAAGGTAGCCGGTAAGCCCCTGTAAATCTCAGGTCCGAGATGACTTCGGTCGCTTGCCGAGTTAAAGACGCGGTTCTCGGATAGGTTCTTTCGTAATAGGCGGATAACACATTTAATCCAGCAATCCGTTTCTCGACGACTGCTTCGTTTGCATCATCCACACGGAAAAATTCAGTTTCGCTGTATTCATAAAACGGTATTAATCGTGCGATACGCTTCGCCATGCGCGAGTGCCCGGCCAGGGATCGGTGCTTTGCTCGAGATAGAGCGAAGCGTGCCCTTATCCTGGGCAAAACAACGACCCCGCCTACCACTGCAGCCAAACCGATCACCGTGTTATTCAGTAAATTGTCCATGCCTGATTTGTATCCAATCCTCGTTACAACCAAATGAAATTCAGACAGATACTTGAACGCTGCCTCCTTCAGGAAGACCTTAATTTTTTAATCACAAACCGGATTCCACGACGGGCCGCAACTCTTTTCATGGGGCGATTTAGCAAGATCCAAAACCCAGTGATACGTAATATTTCTATTGCTTTGTGGCGATTCTTCTCTCACGTCGATCTTTCTGATGCCCGAAATAGAAAGTTCACCAGCTTGCACGATGCATTCATCCGCCAGCTCAAACCCGGCGCCAGACCCCTTGACACGAACCCCAATGGATTCGTCAGTCCTTGCGACGGCATCATTGGTGCCTGCGGAGATATCAATGACTTCACAGTCTTTCAGGCCAAAGGATTTCCTTATAGCATCGCCGATCTGATCCCTGACCAAGATCTAGTAGATACTTACGAAAATGGGCGCTACGTCACGATTCGAATTACGGCAGGGATGTACCACCGTTTTCATGCGCCCATCGATTGCCACATTTCCCGGGTAACTTATATTTCTGGCGATACTTGGAATGTGAATCCTATTGCACTGAAGCGCGTTGAGCGCTTATTTTGCAAGAATGAACGAGCAGTCATTGAAGCCCGTACCATGGGTATAAATGCGCCATCGATGCCTTTCCTGATGGTTCCGGTGGCGGCGATTCTGGTTGCGAGCATACGACTGCACTTCATTGATGTCTTGCTGAATCTCAAATACCATGGTCCGAATGTCATCGATACGAGCGCCAACTACCGTAAAGGAGATGAGCTCGGATGGTTCGAGCATGGCTCGACCATCATTCTCATTTTTCCGGAATGCTATTCTTTCAGTTATCGTGTGCGTGAGGGACAGCCAATACGAATGGGTCAGTCACTGATTGCTATGAATTAGATCTCTATTCAATATTCCAGCAACATGATCGACCGGTCTCTTTCACATACTTTTGAGATCTGCTTGAATCCAAACCGTTTGAACCGTTCATGCTTTTGCGTTGAAACAAGCACCTTCCCGGATTGATACTCCCGCTTCAGCCATTCAAGCCTGGCTTCCACTAGCCCCTTCCCGATTCCCTTGTTTCTAAAATCAGCATGTACCGCGCTCAGATATAGCAAGTGCGTATCGGATGCCCAGTCAGCCGCCTTGATTCCTCCGACCCCCACGATTCTTTCGCCTTGCTTTGAGTTCGTTGTCGCAACGAAAAATTTTCTATAGATCGGCTTGGGCATCGGCTTCAATTCCTCGATGAGCCGCTCTACGGTGTATCGCTCATTATTCGAATAGCACCCATGAAGCAATTCCACAGACTGAATTACCCGTTCGGACTCATTCCTATTGAGTGGTTTGATTTTTATGGTCATAGCGAAACATCCATCCTGCTTCCGCAATTTTTTATTGCTCGAAACTACTGCAACTCCATTTCTTTTTTATTAAATTTAGCCAAGAGGCCCATAATGAATTGATGGTGCTTCGAGAATGACGTAGGCTCACCCCGTGACTCATACAACAAATACAACCCCATCCATTTTTATTCCAATGCATTCTTACAAGTCATTGCGATTTCGCCTAGAACGGGACGATATCAGCGCCCTCCTGCAGCACCCGCTCCTTGGTGGCACCCCCAAACGTCGCCGTGTGCATCAGACGATATTTGATACGCCCACTCTTTCATTATCAGAACTGGGGATTCAGGTTGATGAAATAAGGGTGCTCCGTAAGTCAGTACTAACAGTTCGCCAAAGCGTTCCGGAAGAGCAAATCTGGGCAGCTCCCACAACACCCGGCACATTTGATTTTTCGACGCTGATTGATGCGCCTGAAACCGCTGAGCTTCTATCGCAATTCACAAGTGCCCTCATTCCGATTTACCTCACTGATATCGGAATTCGTCAGTGGGCTGTGCAGATCCGATGTGCTCAGGTTGAAGTTTCGCTTGAACAGGGGGAACTGATTACCGATAGGGAAGGCCAACAACGAACACTTCCCATCTGTGAGCTTGAATTTCGCCTGATCTCTGGTCAAGCGGCAGCGCTCTATGGCGTCGCCCGCCTCCTGAGCCGACAAGTCCGCCTACATCCGATTCGCGAATCGTTCCACGATCGTGCCATGGCTTTTCGAGCGAACAAGCCAATATCACCTGCGAAGGCGAAACGAATCCGAATCGACCCCAAGAATCCGTCCGTCCAGATCTTCAAGCACATTGCTTGGCAGTGTGTTGACCAACTGACCGCGAATGAAGAGGGTATATATACCTCTGATTGCGTAGAATTTATTCATCAGGCTCGAGTGGCGCTTCGTCGACTCAGAACTGCGCTTCGGCTTTTCAACACGGAACTGCCAGCTGGCTTCAGCGACAAATGGAGTCAGGCATGGAAGGATGTGGGCGAACAACTTGGCAACGCTCGTAACTGGGATGTCTTCTGTGCCGAGATGCTACCTGCAATTGAGATTGATCTGGGGTCACACCCTGATATGGCGCACCTGAAACAGTTTTCTCTGGCGCAACGCGACACCGCCCGTACTAATACACAAGCCTGGCTTCGTGGACGGCGCTACAGCCTGACACTGATTGCATTTCATGAGGCACTGCTGATGCTCCCGGAACGAAACAGCACGCGTATTTCCGAATTTGCCAGCCAAGCTCTCAAAAAGCGTTACAAACGTTTCTGCCGTGGCGCCCGAATCGCACATACACTCTCGGTCGAAGCACGCCATGAGGTTCGTATCGAGTTGAAGAAGTTGCGCTACACACTCGATTTCTTTGAAAGCCTCTATGGGCAGAAACAGTTGCAATCATTCTTTCATGCCCTTGCCGAAACCCAGGAAGTACTTGGCCACATGAATGACCTGGCGACGTGCGAGATCCTTCTTTCATTACGCCCCGACCATCCCTTTGATTTACCGGTTGCCTGGGCCCGTGGTCGCATGAGCGCTTACATCGACATGCTGCCTTCTGCGCTCAAACCCGTGCTTTCTGCCAAGGTCCCCTGGTAATTTATACCCTGAGGGGATCAGGATCAGCTCCTTAATCTAGCCCGAAGTAGTCGGGCACGATCATGGATTCAGGCACAGGGTGACGCACATAGTCCGGGTTGTGCTGACGCTTGGGAAGAATCACCTCTTCATGGATGATCTCTTCATAAGGCACCTGCGAAAGTAGGTGGCTGATGCAATTGAGGCGCGCCGCTTTTTTGTCGTTTCCAGGCACGACCCACCACGGTGCCTCTGGAATATTTGTCTTATTGAGCATCTTTTCCTTAGCGCGGGTGTAATCCTCCCAACGTACGCGGGACTGCAAATCCATCGGGCTCAGTTTCCACTGCTTTAGCGGATCATTAATCCGGCTGAGGAATCGTGCATGCTGCTCGTCGTCATTGATCGAAAACCAATACTTAACAAGCTTGATCCCTGAACGGACCAGCATTCGTTCAAATTCAGGTGTAGAGCGGAAAAATTCTTTATATTCGCTCTCGTTACAAAAGCCCATCACATGCTCGACACCGGCACGGTTGTACCAGCTACGGTCAAACAGTACGATCTCACCTGCGGCAGGGAAGTGCGAGACATAACGCTGGAAATACCACTGGGTCTTTTCCCGGTCACTGGGTGCCGGCAGCGCCACTGTTCTCACGACGCGTGGATTCAGGCGTTGCGTGATCCGCTTGATCACCCCCCCTTTACCGGCTGCGTCCCGTCCTTCAAACAGAATGATCATCCGGTAGCCTGTATGCGCCACCCAATCCTGAAGCTTGACCAGCTCTCCCTGGAGTCTCAAGAGCTCCTTGAAGTACATCCTGCGCTTTAGTTGGCGTTCTTTTGCACTCTCGCCTTTATCAGACTCGTCCTGAAAGCGCTGGTCATCGAGCTCCATTTCCAGCTCTTCATCGAAGCTATCCAACATTTCACGTTCGAGACGCTGATAGAGATCCGCCAATCCCTCATCGTGAGGTGTAGTCTTTGTTTCCTTGCCTGTTTTCTTTCCCATCGCGCATGCTCCCAACTGGCTTGTCAGACCGACACCGGGACCGACAATTTCACAAGTTGAGACTGTACCGCCATGTGCGGCTTTATATTATTAAGGCTTTGTTACAAACTTCGCCAAATAGTCCGCATCGCCACTCGCAATGATTCGGCTTGATTTTCTGGCTTTCTGGTGCACATACATCGGGTCGTAATACTCACGCAGCAGCAGCTCAATCCACGCACGATGGCCGTCTACATCGCCACACTCTGCTTGCGTCTTGAGGGCCTGCTGCATAAGCGTTAAGGCTCGTTGATAACGCTCTCCACCCAGACGCTTCTGAATATTACCCAAGCTCTTCAGAAGGTGTTGGTAGAAATTCTCGAATCCAATTTCTGGCCCATAAACCGCACAGTAATCTGATAACTGACTAATCACATAGTCCTGCAGAATCCTAGTTGCCCGAGTCTCGAAATGGTCTTCTAGCCAGAGGATGGGTGCTTGTGTCATCGCACTGAACATTAAGTCAGGAATAGAACAGCTCCCGATAAAGTGGCCTTCATCTTCAACAATCAGTTTTTCTCTACCCGCGGCCTCTAGCTGCAACAGTCGCAACGCCAATCGATGCTCGAAATCGATCTGTGCAGGCTGCCCACTAACCCGTTTACCAAAGCTCGACCCCCGGTGATTGGCACAGCCTTCCAGATCCAGTGCGTTCGGCAATTTTTCCAGAAACGCCGTCTTGCCTGTGCCTGTCATTCCGCCCAGGACGGTTAACGACATATTCGTTAGAGCAACTTCCATGGTTTCCATGAGAAAGTGGCGCATCGCCTTATAGCCACCCAATATGCGTGGATATTCGATGCCCGCTTCCTCGGCCAACCATTGCTGTACGGTCTGGGAACGCAATCCACCACGAAAACAGTAAAGGTATCCCTCTGGATGTGCCTTCGCGAAATCTGCCCAGGCAGAAATCCTGGCCTCACGGCGTGGACCCGACACCAACCGGTGCCCCAGGGCAATGGCTGCATCCTGACCATGCGTCTTATAACAGGTGCCCACCTCGGCACGTTCATCGTCGGTCATCAGTGGCAGGCTGGTTGCCGAAGGAAAGCTTCCCCGAGCGAATTCCACCGGAGCGCGCGTATCTAACAACGGCGCACCACTGAGAAAGATCTCCCTGTAATCGGCACTTGTCGGTAGCATCAACGGACAACCACCGCCAAATTTTCTTGGGGGATCAATCTGCCAATGGGATGTAATTGCAATCCCGCCGCTTCAGCAACTTTGCTGAAAGCTACTTCCCCTTTGGGTGCCACAGCCACTAACAACCCGCCACTGGTTTGTGGATCACATAACAGGTGTTTCTGATTTTCAGCCAGCGGTGAAATACGATCCCCGTAGCTTTCAAAATTCCGAAGCGTGCCACCAGGAATACACCCCTTCTCAAGATATTCGGCGACTCCGGGCAAGATCGGCACTGCCGCATGGTCAAGCTCGGCGCTCAGGCCACTGCCATCGGCCATTTCGACCAGATGCCCTAGCAGGCCAAAACCCGTGACATCTGTCATGGCCGAGACTTGCGCCAGTTTGCCAAAGTCTGCGCCAATCTTGTTCAGACGAGTCATACAATCAAGTGCGATCTGATTGTGCTCTGGCTTCAGAAGACCGCGCTTTTCTGCGGTCGTCAGAATACCCACGCCCAAAGGCTTTGTCAGATATAGCTGGCACCCCACCATGGCGGTATCGTTGCGTTTCATCCGCGTCTTTTCGACGATGCCAGTGACTGCCAATCCGAAAATCGGTTCCGGGGCATCAATGGAATGCCCCCCGGCTAATGGAATGCCGGCGTCATCACATACGCTGCGTCCTCCCCGCACCACGTCACGTGCCACTTCTGGGGGCAACACATTTACGGGCCATCCCAGTATGGCAATTGCCATCAGCGGCGTACCACCCATGGCGTAGATATCGCTAATGGCATTGGTCGCAGCAATACGTCCAAAATCGAAGGGATCATCAACAATCGGCATGAAGAAATCGGTCGTCGAAACCACCCCTCGTTCTTCATCGATGGCATAAACCGCGGCATCGTCGCGCGATGCGTTGCCCACCCATAGTCTAGGATCCTGATTCTGAACGCCACTGCCAGCCAAAATGACATCCAGAACCTTGGGTGAAATTTTGCAGCCGCAACCCGCCCCATGGCTGTATTGCGTCAGTCGTATCGGATTATCCATCGTCGTATTGAGCCCGCTCGCGTTTCAAGTCGTTTATGAATTATTTGTGAAACAGCCGCTCCACGGCCATTCCAGCAATACAATGCTCCCATTTTAAAGCCCAGGCTCGTGGGACATGCTCGCTATTTCCAGAATTATCGCCTGCATTGCCCTAGGTGTATCAAGTGTTTCTGCGTTTGCGTTTGAACCTTTAAATACTGATGACGCAAAGACCGTCGGATTTGGCTGGAATCAAATCGAGGCTTACTACTACAGTATTACCTCAGGGGGCACCAGCGAACAATCAACAGGTGTTTCACCGGGCGAAGAATTTCTTGCAGCCGGAAATTCAAAGGCACTCCCCGTGACCTACACCTATGGCTTTACTGAAAGCGTCGAGGGTATGATTTCGGCCACCTATTTCATGACGCCTCGTGGTGACTATTCGCCCCTTGCCAACTATGTCTTCGGATTTAAATGGCAGTACTTCGGGGCGCCTGCAGAGGGCCTCGGGCTCTCGATCAAGCCAACTTTCTCTCTACCGGCAGCAACACAGCAACAAGAGGCGGGGCTCGGAAATGCTGCCTTCAACTATGGAATTAACCTCATAGGATCCTATTATTGGGATTCGTTCGATATTCATGTCAACGCAACCTACGATCGCGAACCCTACAACACCAATTTCAATGTAGCGGGCTCGACGGACCCGCAAAGAAAAAATGTCTACGGGATCTCGATTGCCCCTATCTGGAACTTTGCACCCAAGACTTCGGTCGCGCTGGATCTGGGTCTTGGCACAAACACACCTACCGCATCCTCAACGATCGCCAATGCTTATGTAATGGGTGCCCTTATTTTTACACCAGTGCCTACCATCGACCTGGCCATCGCCTACCTTGCGAGCGACGACAACCCGGGACAACTGGTTTCAAATAACAGAAGCTCCAAAACAAACAGCAACCGTTTCGAAATCGGTGCAACATTTCGCTTCAAATGACATACACTTCAACATCAACGAGGAACACCGTCATGACTACCAAAATTAGCTACGACTGCAGTGAGTGCCCCGGCTACTGTTGCAGCTACCCGCGCATCGTCGTCACCAAAGCGGATATCAACCGCCTGGCGAAACATTTCGGCTTAAGCAGTGAAGCTGCCAAGATTGCCTTTACACGTGACTATGAATTTACCGAAGGGCCGCCGGAAGCGCATGTGAAAGAACGGATCCTTCGCCATCGTCCGGATGACATCTATAAATCGACCTGCCAGTTTCTCGATCCGGAACTACGTCGCTGCACGGTGTACGAGGCGCGCCCATCGGTATGCCGTGAATTCCCCAATGGCAAAAAGTGCGGGTATTACACCTTCCTGAAATTCGAGCGCAAGCATCAGGACGACGAGGACTTCATCCCTAGCGCTTAAACAACGCTATTAGCGGTCGGCCATCGCCTTAATCTGATCGACCGTGACGTATCCCTTTTGCTGGGTATCAATCTTGTCAAAGTTAGCGGCCACCTTGGGCATACCGTCTTTGGCCTCTTGCAAGGTCAGCTTGCCATCATGATTTTTGTCTGCAGCAGCAAAGCGCTCGTCGATCTGGCGATCACGGAAAGATTCCTGAGCGCTGACATTAACGGCTAGCCCCAAGAGGGACAGGCATACACCTAATTGGGTTGCAACTTTCATGATGGGCCACCTTGGACAATGAAAACGGCCCCCATCGCTGGAGGCCGCTTGAATGCTGGTGGTGATGGGCAGAATTGAACTGCCGACCTATGGGTTATGAATCCATCGCTCTAACCATCTGAGCTACATCACCACAAGGGGCATGATTCTATGCGCCCGGGCGACTGTTCGTCAAGCCAGCCCCCCGTCTCGGCTGTGCCAAGTGTATAATTTGCCTTGTTTTTTACCGATTTTTACCCAATTAGAACGCATGACCCAGGCACCCCCCAACCCGATTTCTCCCCAGAACAACGACAAGGTCACCCCGGCCGGCCCCAAAAAGGTTTTTATCAAGACCTTTGGCTGCCAGATGAACGAGTACGACTCGGACAAAATGCTGGACGTGCTCTCCGATAGCGAGGGCATGATTAAGACCGACCGACCGGAAGACGCCGATGTCATTCTGTTCAACACCTGCTCCGTGCGTGAAAAGGCCCAGGAGAAGGTTTTTCATGATCTGGGCCGCGTGCGCCCGCTCAAAGCGCTGAACCCCAACCTGGTGATTGGCGTTGGCGGTTGTGTGGCGTCACAGGAAGGTGGCGAGATTGTGAAGCGCGCCCCCTATGTGGACGTGGTGTTTGGTCCGCAAACCCTGCACCGCTTACCAAGCCTGATTGCCGAGCGCCGCAACACCGGTAAGGCGGCAGTCGACATCTCCTTCCCGGAAATCGAGAAGTTTGATGCCATGCCGCCGGCCCGTACCGAGGGCGCGAGCGCTTTTGTGTCAATCATGGAGGGATGCTCCAAGTACTGCAGCTTCTGCATCGTGCCTTACACCCGGGGCGAAGAAGTGTCACGCCCGTTCGCCGACATCCTGACCGAGATTGCCGAACTCACGGCACAAGGCGTCAAGGAAGTCACGCTGCTTGGCCAGAACGTCAACGCCTATCGGGGCGTGATGGATGAGCAGGGTACGATTGCCGATTTGGCTGACCTGATCGAAACAATTGCCGAGATGCCGGAAATTGAGCGTATCCGCTACACAACGTCGCACCCTCGCGAGATGACGCAAAAGCTTATCGACATGTATGCCCGGGTACCGAAACTGGTCTCACACCTGCATCTGCCGGTGCAAGCGGGTTCGGATCGGGTGCTGATGGCGATGAAGCGTGGTTACACCACCCTGGAATACAAGTCGGTGATCCGCAAGTTGCGTGCAGCTCGCCCGGACCTCTCTCTGTCGTCGGACTTTATCGTGGGCTTTCCCGGCGAGACCGAAGACGATTTTGAAAAAACCATGAAACTGATTGACGAGGTGGGCTTCGACAACTCATTCAGCTTTGTTTATAGCAGCCGGCCTGGCACACCGGCCGCCGAGCTGAGTGATGACACACCGCACGAGCTCAAGATCGAGCGGCTTATGCGCCTCCAGGCACGTATTGAAGAACAGGCTCAAGTGATCAGCCAGAGCATGGTGGGCTCGGTACAACGCGTGCTGGTTGAAAGCCTTTCTCGCAAAGATGCCAACGAAGTGGCCGGCCGAACCGATAACAACCGGATTGTGAACTTTGTGGGGAACCCCCGCTTGATTCACCAGTTTGTGGACGTACTTATTGTGGAATCGCTCCCGCACTCCCTGCGAGGCGAGATTGTCGTCAAAGACTAACGTCGCTGAGGAAACATCCCCTATGAGTACAAGGACCCTGGAACTATTGCTGGATCCGGTGGATAACCACCAACTGGCGAGCCTATGCGGGCCGCTGGATGAAAACCTGCGTCAGATCGAGCAAAGTCTGGATGTGACGCTGGCGCGTCGGAGCGCCCACTTCAAGATCCAGGGCACGGGTACCAGCCGGGAGCGTGCTGCCAAGGCACTGCGCTTTTTCTACGACCTCGCCGGCACCAACAAGGCGCCGCTGAGTGTCGACGACATTCAATTGGGTCTAATCGAGCTGCGCCAGGATCCGAAGCAGATGGTCAAACCAGGGCCGGCTCGTGATGATGCCGATCTAGGCGTGGGCGACGCTCCCGTGCTGCTGACCAAGCGCTCCGACCTGCATGGCCGGACGCCCCGTCAAGTGGAGTACCTCAAGAACATCCAGGCCCATGACATCACCTTCGGCATTGGACCGGCCGGTACCGGCAAGACGTTTCTGGCGGTCGCGTGTGCGGTTGATGCCTTCGAGCGCGAACATGTACAACGCATTGTGCTCACACGCCCGGCCGTCGAGGCCGGCGAACGCCTGGGCTTTCTGCCCGGTGATCTGTCGCAGAAGGTCGACCCCTATCTGCGCCCGCTGTACGATGCGCTCTATGACCTCATGGGTTTCGAAAAAGTCACCAAGCTTTTTGAAAAAGGCATTCTCGAAGTCGCCCCGCTGGCTTTTATGCGCGGGCGTACGCTGAACAATGCCTTCATCATTCTGGACGAAGCGCAGAACACCTCGCCAGAGCAGATGAAAATGTTCCTCACACGAATCGGTATTGGCGCCAAGGCGGTGATTACCGGTGACCCCTCGCAGATCGATCTGCCGCGCGGCCAGAAGAGTGGCCTGGTCGATGCGACGCGCGTTCTCAAGGATGTGCGCGGCATTGGCGTCACCACCTTCGGGAAAGAAGATGTGGTTCGCCATCCGCTGGTCGCCCGCATCGTCGCCGCCTACGAAGCCCAGCAGACAGAAACGCCGCACAACCATTAAATACACGGTAAGCTACGTCCATGCCCCCGGTTGCCGAACCATCACCCCCTAGCCAACGCGCCAAGCGCCTCGATCTGACGGTGCAGCTGGTCTGTGCCGACGAGTTGCACAAGCAGCTTCCGGACCGGAAGCTCCTGCGCAAGTGGGCCAAGGCGGTGTATGGCGATGCGGCCACGGTGACGATGCGCTTTGTGGATGACGAAGAAAGCCAGCATCTCAACGATACCTACCGTGGCAAGAACAAACCCACCAATGTATTGTCTTTCCCCTACGAAGACGAACCGCTGATGGGCGACATCGTCTTCTGCCCGGGCGTCATTCTTCGTGAGGCCCGTGATCAGGGTAAAACCGTTACGGCACATATGGCGCACCTGGTCGTACACGGCATGTTGCACCTAATGGGCTATGATCATCTCAATGACCGTGATGCTAAAGAGATGGAATCACTCGAAACCGAAATTCTGGCTGATCTGGGCTTTGCCGACCCGTACGCGTAAGCACTGAATGGATCCCTCCCCTACCCCCGCCCGGGCGACCCCGGGCAATGGCCTCACCCAACTCATAGACCGTTTCTCCACGTTGCTGCTGCGCGAGCCAGAAGACCGTAGCGAGCTCCTCAAGCTGTTGCATGGGGCTCACGAACGCAATCTGGTTGATGCCGAAGCGCTCACCATCATCGAAGGCGCTATCACCGTTTCTGAAATGACGGTGCGCGACATCATGATCCCCCGGCAACAGATGCAAACCATCTCATCAGATCAGCCTCTGGCACAGACCATTCGCAAGGTTATTGACTCCGGGCACTCACGCCTACCGGTGATGGGGGATAGCGAAGACGATGTCCGTGGCATTATTCTTGCCAAAGACCTCCTGCGTTCGATCGGCAACACCAGCTTCCGTCTTGATGACTGGCTTCGCCCTGCCATGTTTATTCCGGAATCCAAGCCGCTTAACGTGCTGCTACGCGAATTCCGAATCAGTCATACCCACATGGCACTGGTAGTCGATGAATTTGGATCGCTTGCCGGTCTGGTAACGATCGAGGATGTGCTCGAAGAGATCGTCGGTGAGATTGAAGATGAGCATGACCAAGCCCAACGCGATACCGATATCCAGCTGGATGCCAGTGGTCGCTATCGGGTCAAGGCACAAACCCCGGTCGAGACTTTTAACGAGGCCTTTGCCTGCGAATTTGACCCCCACATCGCCCATACGGTCGGCGGTCAGATTCTGGACTATCTGGGCCGCGTGCCCCGGCGTAACGAGAGCGTTGAACTCGAAGGCTTTCTCTTCCGGGTGATTCGTGCCGACAATCGCCGGCTCTATACCCTGATGGTCGAGGACTTAAGGGCTGTCCAAAGCGACGAGGAGACACCGGAGGCATCGGCCTGATGCGCTGGAAGCCAGATTTTCGGCGGATGTCGCCCCATGTACTGAGTTTTGGCTGGGGTCTGCTGGGCGTTGGAGCCTTTGCCCCCTTCTCACTCTGGCCCCTGGGCGTTGTTTGCTGGTCTGGCCTCTATCTCCTGCTGCGTCAACCGGGCAGCCTAGGGCGCGCCCTAGGCATCGGTTTCAGCTTTGGCCTCGGACAGTTTCTGGGGGGCGTCTCCTGGGTCTATGTCAGCATGCACGATATTGGCGGCATGCCAATGCCACTGGCACTGCTGGCAACCTTTCTGTTTGCCGCCTATCTTTCGATCTACCCGATGCTGGCGGCCGGATTTTTCCGCTGGACGCATGCCGGTCAGGCCCATGCCCAGCAGATGCATGATGCTCTGGCACGGATTCCCCGTCTGTTCAGCCCGCTGATCTTTGCTGCAAGCTGGACGGCCTTTGAAATACTGCGTGGCTGGGCCTTCACCGGATTCCCCTGGTTGAGCCTGGGATACACCCAGACCCCGCCCAGTCCCCTGGCTGGTTATGCACCCGTTCTGGGAGCCTATGGGTTGAGTTTTCTGACCGTGTGGATCGCCGGATTGGCGGGCGAGGTCTGGCTCAGAATGCAGCATCAGGCCTGGCGCTGGTCTGCCACGCTGACCCCACTAGCGGTCGTCATCGGTCTCCTTATGCTGGCGGGTGTTGCTCTACACCAGGTTCATTGGACCCGTACCGAGGGTGCACCGATTAAAGTCTCGCTTCTACAGGGCAATGTACCTCAGTCGATGAAATGGCAGCCTGAGCTTTATGTTCAGACGCTACTCACCTATTTCCAGCTGGCCCGTAATAATCCGGCAACGCTGATTATCCTGCCCGAGACCGCCATCCCCTCCCTGTTCTCTGAAGCGCCTCCCGAGTTTTTGCAGGATCTACAGCGCATCGGACAAGAACAACGCGGCAACATTCTGATGGGCGTACCCACCGGTGATAACAATCCTGAAACACCCTCGCGGAATTGGTATGCCAATAGTGCGGTCTCGCTGGGCAGTGACCCGCTCCAGATCTACAACAAGGTTCATCTGGTGCCGTTTGGCGAAACAACCCCACCGGGTTTTGGCTGGTTCCTGGAACGGCTCCATATGCCGTTACCCAACTTTACGGCGGGCGAGCTAGATCAACCCCTGATGCAACTCAACCACCAGAAGGTCGCCGTCAACATCTGCTATGAAGATATCTTCGGTAGCGAGATTGCGCGGCGAGCCAGGGGCGCCACGATGATGGTGAACCTGTCCAATACGGCCTGGTTTGGCGACTCACTGGCACAACCGCAGCATCTCCAGATCGCCCAGATCCGGGCGCTGGAGAACGGTCGCCCGATGCTACGTGCGACTAACACGGGGATGACCGCAGTCATCGGACCGCGTGGCGAGCGACAGGCCGTTCTGGCAGCATTCACCCGCAATGCGCTCATCGCCAACGTACAGGGCATGCAAGGCACTACCCCTTTCCAGCGCTGGAAGAACTGGCCGGTCATCGGCCTGTGCCTCACCCTTTTGGCGTGGGGTTCGCTATCGCGCAAACACCGGTCCGCCTAAATCGGCGCCAGGCCTAACGATTCTGCTGTTCTCCGGCATAAAAACCCGTAAAATCGGGGGTTCTGGATTTAACCGGGCGCGATTTCTGCGCCCACACTCGCTTCGGATAACAACATGCTGACCTTTCAGGACGTCATTCTGCGTCTGCAGGAATTCTGGAACCGCCACGGCTGCGTTCTGCTCCAACCCTACGATATCGAAGTCGGTGCGGGCACCTTCCACACCGCCACCTTCCTGCGTGCCATTGGCCCCGAGCCCTGGAATGCCGCCTACGTACAACCCTCGCGCCGCCCCAAAGATGGCCGCTATGGCGAGAACCCGAACCGCCTTCAGCACTACTACCAGTACCAGGTCGTGCTGAAGCCTTCGCCGGCGAACATCATGGATCTGTATATCGATTCGCTGCGTGCGCTGGGGATCAAGACCGAAGAACACGATATCCGCTTTGTCGAGGATGACTGGGAGTCACCAACGCTGGGCGCCTGGGGTCTGGGTTGGGAAGTCTGGCTGGATGGCATGGAAGTCACCCAGTTCACCTACTTCCAGGAGGTCGGCTCACTCACCTGTAAGCCAGTGCTCGGCGAGATTACTTATGGTCTGGAACGTCTGGCCATGTACCTACAGGGCGTGGAAAACGTGTACGACCTGGTCTGGGCAAAAAATGGCGACACCGTAGTGACCTATGGCGATGTCTTCCATCAGAACGAGGTGGAGCAGTCGACTTATAACTTCGAGCATGCTCAGGTGGATATGCTGTTCCGCCACTTCTCCGATCATGAAGCCGAAGCCAAGCGCCTGATGGAAATCGGTCTGCCGCTCCCAGCCTTCGAGCAGGTGATGAAGTGTTCGCACAATTTCAATATGCTCGATGCCCGCGGTGCCATTTCAGTGACTGAGCGCGCCGCCTATATTGGCCGCGTGCGTGCTCTGGCACGACAGGTCGCACAGGCCTATTACGATAGCCGCGAGGCACTGGGCTTTCCGATGTGCCACGGCGCAGCCAAACAGGAGGCCGCATGATGACTTCCGTGAGCAAAGCCCCCCTCCTGGTCGAGCTATTGACCGAAGAGCTGCCCCCGAAGGCGCTTGCCCGTTTTGGCGAAGTATTCTCGGCCGGCGTCTATGCCGGTCTGGTCCAGAAAAAACTCGTGGCCGACAACCTAGCTTATCAGTGGTTTGCCACACCGCGCCGCCTGGCCGTTCTGATACCCGATGTACTTTCGGTGGCACCGGATCAGGAAATTGAAGAAAAACTGATGCCGGTGAGCGTGGGGCTCGGCGCCGATGGCGCCCCATCACCAGCGCTGCTCAAGAAGCTGGAAGCCAAAGGGATTCCCGCGAGCGAGCTCTCCAAGTTTACCAAACGTATGGATGGCAAGTCCGAGACCTTCTTCTACACGATGCAGGTCGCTGGCGCCCCCCTGGCTGGTGCCTTGAGCGGCATCGTCAGTGAAGCTCTCAAGAAACTGCCGATTCCTAAAGTCATGCGCTGGGGTGATTCCGACGTTCAGTTTGTCCGACCGGTGCATGGTCTGATCCAACTGCATGGCGAACAACTAATCCCGGGCGAGGTGCTCGGCCTACAGTCACGCCAACAAACGCTGGGGCACCGCTTCCTGTCGCAAGGCCTGATCACGATCCCAGGTGCCGATGCGTACGCCGAAACCCTCCGGAATGAAGGTAAGGTCGTAGCGGATTACGCAGAACGCCGAGGCACCATCGCCACACAGCTCGCCGCCAAGGCCCAGGCATTAGGCGCACAGATTAATCAGGCCGACGGTCTACTCGATGAGGTGACGGCGCTGGTCGAATGGCCTGTGGTTTACGTCGGTGAGTTCGAACCGGAATTTCTCGAAGTGCCGCAGGAGTGTCTGATTCTGACCATGCAGCAGAACCAGAAGTATTTCCCGCTGCTCGACAAGACCGGCAAGCTGCGCAATCAGTTCCTGATTGTGTCGAATATGCAGGTGGCCGATCCGAAGCACATCATCGGCGGCAACCAGCGTGTGGTGCGCCCACGCCTATCGGATGCGCGTTTCTTCTTCACACAGGACCGCAAGGAACCGCTGGCCTCGCGGATCGCCAAGCTCGGCAATGTGGTTTATCACAACAAGCTGGGATCTCAGCTTGATCGCCTGCTACGCGTGCAGAATCTGGCAACCCAGATCGCTCATGCCATTGGCGCTGACACGACTCACGTCGCCCGCGCCGCCGAACTGGCCAAGGCGGATCTCGTCACCGATATGGTCGGTGAGTTCCCGGAACTACAAGGCATCATGGGCCGCTACTATGCCCAGCATGATGGCGAAGCGGCTGATGTCGCCGAAGCGATTGCCGATCACTACCGCCCGCGTTTTGCCGGCGACGAGCTGCCCGGCAATAATGTGGGCTGCGCCGTTGCGCTGGCTGATAAGCTGGATACCCTGGTGGCCTTCTTTGGCATTGGCGAAAAGCCGACCGGCGACCGCGACCCCTTCGGTTTGCGCCGTGCGGCGCTGGGCGTTCTCCGCCTGCTGATGGAGCGTCAGCTTCCTCTTGAGCTCCCACAGCTCATCCAATGGTCTGCGGCCACCTTCCCGGCCGGAACCTTGCAGCCCGACTTTGAACCCGCTCTGCTGGGTTTCATCACGGATCGCCTGCGCAACCTTCTCAAGGATCAGGGCGAACCTCAGGACGTGGTAGAGGCCGTGCTCGGACTCAACCCGGCACGCATTGACCGTGTACCGGCACGCCTGGCGGCCGTTCGCGAATTCACCGCTCAGCCGGATGCCCAGGCACTCGCCGCCGCCAACAAGCGTATTGGCAACCTGCTCAAGAAAGTGGACGATCTTTCTACTCTGGGCGCGCCCCAACAGCCGCTGCTCACCGAAGCGCCGGAAAAAGCGCTGTTTGATCAGGTTACGGCGCTCGCGCCCATTGTGAGCGATGCCATGCGGGCCGAAGCATACACCGATGCCCTGATGGCACTGGCCAAGGTGCGCAGTAGCGTCGATGCCTTCTTTGAGGATGTGATGGTGATGGCAGAAGATGCCAAGGTCCGCCAGAATCGACTGGCGCTTCTCAAAGCCCTGTCCGAGCAGATGAATGCGGTCGCCGACATCGCCCGTCTCGCCGTCTAAGCCCCGGGAGTCAGCGCCTCATGAAGACCATCATCCTTGACCGTGACGGCGTCATCAATATCGATTCGGCGCTTTATATCAAGTCGCCGGCCGAATGGAAGCCCATTGAGGGGAGCCTGGAAGCCATTGCCCGGTTGAACCAGGCAGGTTATCGCATCCTCGTGGCCACCAACCAGTCGGGCATCGGGCGCGGTCTCTTTGATATGGATACGCTGAATGCCATGCATGAGAAGATGCACAAGGCACTGGCCGCAGTGGGCGGCCGTATTGACGCCATCTTTTATTGCCCCCATACGTCTGAAGATCACTGTGATTGCCGCAAACCCAAACCCGGCATGTACGAACGTATTGCCCAGGTCTACAACATGGATCTGACCGGCGTTCCCACTATCGGTGACTCGCTCCGCGATCTGCAGGCTGGCAGTGCTGCAGGTTGTGCGCCCATACTGGTTCGTACCGGCAAAGGCACCAAGACCGAGGCTGAGGGCAACTTACCCGCCAACACCCCCATATACGATGATCTGGCGCAGGCCGTTGAGGCACTCCTGACCCAGGATGCCGAGAAGTAATCGATGACCCTGGTCCGCTCCACGCTTTTTAGCATCCTGCTCGCCCTCTGGACCATCTTCTGCGGCATTCTGGTGCTCTGCACCTACGTTCTCCCCGCAAGGCCGCGCTTCATCAGTTGCTATAAGGTCTGTGATTTCTGGCGCGCCGGATTCATGCTGTTGACCCGCTTTGTACTCGACATCCGGGTCGTCGTTGAGGGGCGCGAAAACATCCCATCCTCACCAGCTATCTACCTCGCCAAGCACCAGTCGGCCTGGGAAACGGTAGCGCTCCAGGTTTGGACACCGCCCGCCGTGTTCGTGCTGAAACGTGAACTCCTCTACATTCCGTTCTTTGGCTGGGCACTATGGGGCCTCAGGATGATCTGGATTGATCGCAGCTCGGGAAAATCCGCACTTGAAAAAATCGTCACACAGGGTCGGCAACGATTAGCCGAGGGATTATCGATCATCATCTTTCCTGAAGGGACGCGTGTCGCTCCGGGCAAGATGGGTAGATTTAAAGCCGGGGGGGCGCATCTGGCAACGCGCACAGGCGCGCCTGTCATCCCGGTGGCCCATAATGCGGGGGAGCTGTGGCCACGCAATGCCTTCATCAAGCAGTCTGGCACTATCACCTGTCGATTCGGACCAGCCATTGACCCTAATGGCCTGAGTGACGCAGAATTAAACCAACGTGTCGAAACATGGATTCGAGATGCGATGGATGAACTTCCTGCTGTTCGGTAACAGCGACACAGACCAGAGGGTGCCTGCGCCCGATGAGCAGCCCCGCAGCATCACGCTCGCCGACCGCATTGTTCCCTATACGATCAAGCGCCGCCGCCGGCGCAGCCTAAGCCTGACGATTGATCACCGGGGGTTACGTGTTCTCGGCCCAATGCGCACCACCCTGCGCGAAGCCGAGCAGCTGATTCAGACACACGAGAACTGGGTCATCAAGAAACTCGACGAATGGCGTGAAGAGCGCTTTCTCCAGACCTGGTCGATTCATCACGGCAACCCGCTGCCTTATCTGGGCGCATCCATCCCGGTTGAAGTCCACCCGCATTCGGCGCGCGCACCCCAAGTTTTGCTCACTGACGGGTTACTGACTCTGTCTACCCGTACCCCCGAAGACATCACACGGAATCACCGGGCTCTGGTCGGCTGGCTGCGCCAACAGGCGCTCGAGTGTTTTGAAAAACGGGTGGTGCACTACGCTGAGCAGCTGGGTGTTTCCATGCCGACGCTTTCGCTGACCCAGGCCAGGACGCGCTGGGGCAGCTGTAATTCACGTGGGCATATCCGGCTGAACTGGCGACTCATTCATTTGCCGATCCCGATGATCGATTACGTTGTCACGCACGAACTCGCACATCTGAAGGAAATGAATCACAGTCCCCGATTCTGGGCGGTCGTCGAAACCATGTACCCCAATTGGCGCGAAGCGCGGCAAGCACTTCGTGGGCATGTGGGCAATCTGCCCGTTATCGAAATCTAGTGAGAGGCCGCCGCTCGATTGAGCGAAGCGAGCAGGTCTTCACGCACAATATGAATCGCCGCCAGAAGATCGTAATACGCCGTCCGGTTACCCGTAGGCACCCAGAGCTCACGAGCCCGATCTTTCAGGCGACTGATCTCTTCCAGCAATAACGGGTCGAGCGGTATATCTCCCTTCTGCGAACGGGAGATGGCCACCTCGATACGGCGCAAATCATCGTAGCAGGATTCGATGCTCAACGAGGCGTGTGTCCGCCGGTAGCTTGGCACAAAGCTGACTAAAGGAATCACAATAGCGCCAATCGCCAGCAGATAGAACCAGGCCTCATCAAAGAGACTGGCCACCCAATACGGCGCGTGCCCCCATAAGAGGGGCGAACCACTCTTGAAGTAACGACGCGCCACATCGCTTTCAGGGATTCGAGTATCGATATAGGCCGGGAACCTGCCCCGCGAGAAATAGGCAATACGATGCGCCTCAAAATCGGCAGTCGCTTCCATAAACAATAATTGCAACGCCGGATGCAACCCGTCCGTTGTTAGGAGATCAAGCGTACTGGCGATTAACCGGACATCATTTGCCGGAAGCGGCGGATGGATTCTGAATGAACCCGCCGGCAATGTCAGAGCAGACAGATAGGGAAACTGCCGCGCATAGGCATCGGCCAATTTAAAGCTGTAAATGCGGGCTCCGGGAACGAGAACCAGATCACGCAAGTTCTGGGAATCCATACTGCCCGCGAGAAACAGTGCATCAATCTTGTGGTCTTTGAAGGCCTGTATCGATTCAGCCGTATTCAGGTGCACTAGGCCGGGGGACGCACTGATATCGATGCCCTGATCAGCGAGAATGGGCCGTAGTAGCGCCTGAGTGCTGCTGCCCTTGATATTCACGGAGGTACGGCGGCCTGTGAGAAAGCTGTTGAGATCGACCTCACGCGCTTCGGCGCCATGATAAAACAGCCAGAGCGGCAAATTGGAGATGGAACCTAGAGACAACAGGTGGTCCGTTTTTTCGCCTAGGGGCATACCGCCCTGGGAAAACACGGCATCGACCTTGCCCTGCTCGAGGAGCAGCAGGTTTTCTTCATTGCCACGCGTCTTGACGAGTTCCAGATTGACTCCGTATTGCCGGAAAAATTCGCGATAATGGTGCCCGACAACATCCGCAGACGAGTGTGCCTGCCCGGTGGCGATGGTGACGGTTTTCGGCGGGACGGGGCGCACCAGATAAACCACCACAACCAATATTAAAATACCTGGCAGGACATAGATCCAGTTGCTGGTGATAAACGACCAGAGTGCCAATAGCTCCTCGGCGAGGACCATCCTAAAATTACTGGGCGCCTTGGGTGGTAGTTTCTTTTTCTTCAAACGGCTCATCACTCATTGCCCCCGTCACACACGGGCCAACCCCTCCAGCACCAGTCCATCAATCACTTTCGCCCGCGACCCCAGAACGGATGCCAGACGCGGTGCATCTCCTCCGGTGATCACCCATGGGGCCTGCTCATCCAGGCGCTGCGCCATGCGCTCAATGGCGCCACACGTTGCTTCAAGCGCCCCTGAGGTCATGGCGTCCAGGGTGTTATCGGCCACATCCGGTGCAGCACGATATGAACCCACTGCCTGTGGTAACCGGGCGGTGCCCTTATGGAGGGCTTCCAGCATCAGACTGACGCCGGGAAGAATCAGACCACCTCGGTAGATACCGCCGCTTCGATGAACCTGAATCAGATCGACCGTGGTCGCGGTGCCGGCGCTAATCACCAGACAGGGTCCGCCAAGCAGTGACCAGGCGCCTATGGCGGCTGCCCAGCGATCAACACCCAGTGTCTCGGGGGTCGCATAGGCATTTTCAAGACCGGCTATGGACTGCGACACCCGAAGACGGCGCGGGCCAAAGTGCCCCGGTAAGGCAGAGAGCACCGCCTGCTCCCGTTCGGCATCCACGACACTGGCAAAACAGATGTCTTCTAGCGGATAAGACTGACATTCTTCGGCCCAGGAAGCCAGACTTTCCCTTCCATAATCCAGAACGCCCAAACGCTGAAGCTGCACGTGATCAGGCGAACCTTCGTCAGCCAGTCCCCACTTCAAACGGGTATTGCCCATGTCCAGTACAAGTTTCATAGGATGGCACTATACCTTGCGCAGGCTCACATCGCCGGTGACAACCCGCTCGATACCCGCAGGGGTTTTAATACACAGCGCCCCTGTCTTATCCACGCCTGCAGCAGTGCCCTGCAGGATAATCTGACCGGCCTCCTGAATCTGAACACGTTTGCCTTGCCAAAGATCCCGCTGATTCCATGCCTCAACAAACGGTTCAAAGCCATGCGCCTCAAAGTCAACCAGCGCCCGTTGTAAGCCTTCCAGAACCGGCACTAGGAGCAATTCCGGTGAAATGGCCTCAGGGAAAAATTCGGAGAGACTGCCAATCGACCGGTCTGGAATTTGCTGCTGCAACGAATCAGTGGCCAGGCAATTAAGACCCACGCCGATGACAACCGCCAATTCGGGCCTACCCATTGCGCTGCGTCGGGTGGTCGATTCCACCAGGATGCCACCGACCTTGGCATCCATACCCGCTGCTCGATGTAGCATCACATCATTAGGCCACTTTAAACCCAGAACGGGGCCATTCAGACCCGGGTGCGCCTTCAGTGCGACCAGCGCATCAACCACCGCCAGACCGACTAGTAGGGGCAAGCCCTGAAGCCTCTGGGGTTCAGCGGGGAAGGTCCACAGCAAAGAAAAGGCCAGACTATTGCCCGGCTCTGCCAGCCAGTGGCGACCCCGCCGACCACGCCCTGCGACCTGCGCACGTGCTGCATAGACCTGGCCAGCAGCGGCTCCTGATTCGGCTGCTGCCAGCAGCTGCTGGTTGGTTGAGTCACAGACATCGAACCAATGCACCTCGAGCGGCGGCCGGACAAACGCATTGGTCTGGTGGGGCGTCAGATTTTTAGGGGGTATCCTCATCAAGCTTCAGTTCCTGGATCTTGCGCGTAATTGTATTACGGCCGATGCCCAGTAACTGTGCTGCTTCGATACGACGCCCCCCGGTACGACGCAATGCCCGGTCAATCAGTGTCCGCTCGAATGCCTGCATCAGAACGGTATGCAGCTGGCTGCCGCCGGGTTGGGCCGGGTCAGCACTCAGCAGCAAGAGATCTACCTCCCGGGCCAGCGAATCGGTCCATTGTGCATCGCTTAACGGGGCGGACCCGTTCGTAGCCGGGGCCGTGCCCCCTTTTGCCAATGCAGTGGGAGTCATGGCGGGAACCGCCACCGTGACGCCATGACGCAACTCGGGGGGCAGGTCATTAACGTCGACCGTCTGGCCAGGTGCCATGACCGTCAACCAGTGACAGAGGTTTTCCAGTTGCCGCACGTTCCCCGGGAAAGCGAGCGTTGTCAGGAAGGACATCGCCGCCGGTGTCAGGCGTTTGGTCTCGACCCCCAACTCACGCGCGCTCTTGGCTAGGAAATGCTCCGCCAGATCCGGGATGTCTTCACGCCGCTCTTTCAAGGGCGGCAAGCGCAAGCGAATCACATTCAAGCGGTGAAAGAGATCCTCACGAAATAGCCCCTGGTGGACCCGCTCTTCTAGATTCTGATGCGTGGCGGCAATGACGCGCACATTGGATTTGATGGGCTGATGCCCCCCGACCCGGTAGTAGTTACCATCGGACAGCACCCGCAATAGGCGGGTCTGCAATTCGGCCGGCATATCGCCGATCTCATCCAGAAACAGGGTGCCGCCATCGGCCTCTTCAAAACGACCCCGACGCTGGGTCGCGGCTCCGGTGAAAGCACCGCGCTCATGCCCGAATAGCTCGGACTCCAGCAGATCCCGCGGGATCGCGGCGGTATTGATGGCAATAAAAGGTTTCTTGGCGCGCGGGCTATGACGATGCAGTGCACGCGCGACCAGCTCCTTACCGGAACCGGATTCACCCGTAATCAGCACCGTAGCGCTGGAATTGGACAGCCGGCCAATGGCACGGAAGACTTCCTGCATGGCGGGGGCATGACCCTGAATCTCTGGCACCCCGGGCTCTTCGCCGGCCGCGGCAGCTGGTTTAGCCGACTGCGCCATCGCCCGCTGGATGAGAGCAATCGCCTGATCCACATCAAAGGGTTTGGCCAGGTATTCAAAGGCACCGCCCTGGAAGGCCGCCACAGCGCTCTCTAAATCGGAGTAGGCCGTCATGATGATCACAGGCAGATCTGGAAACTTCGCCTTGATACGTGCCAGGAGATCCAGACCAGATGGCCCGGGCATCCGGATGTCGGAGACCAGCACCTGCGGGACAGCCTCGCCTGATTCCAGAGCATTGATGACATCGTTGGCATGATCAAAACTACGGTACGAAATGCCTGCCCTGCCAAGGGCTTTCTCCAGCACCCAGCGGATAGACTGGTCATCATCAACAATCCACGCAGACTTCATCTTCGGTATCTCCTATTGCGCCCCCGCGGACTATCAGCGTCCTGCTGGTCGCACAACGCGACCTTGTGGGTTTCTACCGGACATTGAGCAATTACCGTGCCGACTTTGGTCAATGTCCGTGCAAACCCGCGCAACTCAATCATTCTAACGTGTCAGGCAACGGGCAGGCGGATAATGAACTGGGTATGACCTGGCTTGCTCTCGCACTCGATTGTGCCCTGATGCTGCTGGATAAAACTCTGGGCAATGGTCAGACCCAGCCCCGTGCCACCCTCCCGACCGGACACAAGAGGATAAAACATACGATCAAGGATACTGCGCGGAATTCCCGGGCCGTTATCGATGACCTGTAACTCGATGGCTAACTTCCAGCGATGTTTGAGCAGGGTCACTTGGCGAACAGCCCGTGTTCGCAGTGTAATCTGCCCTCCATGGTCGGGACTTGCCGCCATGGCCTGCGCGGCGTTGCGCGCGATGTTCAGTACCGCCTGGATCAACTGCTCCCGGTCCGCAGTAATCTCGGGGAGACTGGTGTCGTAATCCCGGCGGACGGTGAGTGTTTTGGGGAACTCGGCCAGAATCAGACTGCGCACCCGCTCCAGAATTTCGTGCAGATTGGTCGGCGCCGGCTGCATGCCCTGGTGCGGTTGCAACAGACGCTGCATCAAATCCTGCAGACGATCGGTTTCCTTGATGATGACCTGCGTATATTCGCGCAGCGCTGGATTTGGAAGTTCGTGTTCAAGCAACTGGGCCGCGCCGCGAATTCCCCCAAGCGGATTCTTGATCTCGTGGGCCAGATTGCGCATCAACTCACGATGACGCAATTGCAGCTCGATGAGCCGCTCTTCCCGGCGTGCCCGCAACTGCTGATCCACGGGACGCAATTCGATCAATAACCCGCTATCCGCCTCATCCAGAGGCGTGACGGTGCAATCCACATGCAGCAACTCATCGCCGCGTTCAATCTGGATGTTCTGGCCACTGTAGCCCCACTTGTTACTCAGCGACTTCATGATGGCGCTGACCAGCTCCGGTGTTACGCCAATGACCTGAAATAGATCGCGATCAATCGCCGCCCGCTGACTGATGCGCAAAAGATTCTCGGCCGCCGGATTGAGGTAGACAATGTGCTGCGAGCGGTCGAGTACGACTGCGGCCGAGGACAAGAGCTCCAGGCCGGCGTAGTGTGCAGGCGTTGGCGTCGAGGGGCTCGGTCGGATCGTCTTAAGCTTGGCGTTCATGAAATTCGGTCTCTGAAAACAAAAGAGGGACGGCGAACCGTCCCTCCCCGCTTGCGTTCGCCGTTAGCGGCTCTGCAACGTTTCGCGGCTAATGACAATTAGCACGAGTAGTACATTTCGAACTCAACCGGGTGCGTGGTCATACGTACCTTGTTGACTTCTTCCATCTTCAGATCGATGTACGAATCGATCCAGTCCTTCGAGAAAACACCACCACGAGTCAGGAACTCGTGATCGGCCTTCAGTGCATCCAGAGCTTCGTCGAGGCTGGCACACACGGTCGGGATCTTGGCATCTTCTTCCGGCGGCAGATCGTACAGATTCTTGTCAGCCGGATCGCCCGGCAGAATCTTGTTCTGGATACCGTCCAGACCGGCCATCAGCAGTGCTGCGAAAGCCAGGTAAGGGTTGGCGATCGGATCCGGGAAACGGGTTTCGATACGACGCGCCTTGGTCGAAGCCACGAAAGGGATACGGATCGAAGCCGAACGGTTCTTGGCCGAGTAAGCCAGCTTCACCGGAGCTTCGTAATGCGGCACCAGACGCTTGTACGAGTTGGTACCCGGGTTGGTGATGGCGTTCAGGGCCTTGGCGTGCTTGATGATACCGCCGATGTAGTACAGGGCAGTTTCCGACAGGCCAGCGTACTGGTCACCAGCGAACAGGTTCTTGCCGTCCTTCCAGATCGACTGGT
>JACCDN010579560.1_pt1 | contig 219791 bp, 179 predicted proteins | sample 7441691 | NCBI WGS metagenome assembly JACCDN01 (sample SAMN15323439, study PRJNA562643) | freshwater metagenome | isolation source: river surface water | place: USA:Blue River Watershed | collected 2017-08-16 | reverse complement strand
TTACTGCTTCGATAAAAGCGTCTAAAGCTGCGTTAGCTTGTGTTTTTGGACAATCAACTGCGTCAGCGATGTGTGCGATCAATTCTGCTTTGTTCATAGATGTGTTTTTTATAGTTTTAAACGATAGGACAAATTTATTGGGTTTTATGAAACGAAAAAATATTTTGCTGTTTTTTTTAATTTTTATTTTTCCACCAAAACCCTTAAATAGTAAGGTTTTCCGCCCAAATGTAATAAATCAAACCAGGAGCTAAATTAATGCTGTAATGCTGTAATCCTTTATGGTATTGAATTACAGGATTTTAAAAGTTTAAAATGAAGCCAGGCACGGGTTTTGGGACTTTAGCTATCCACAATCAATTCACAATTTTCATACTTGTATTAAAGTGAAAACATTGTTCTCCCCATTGTGCAGTGACGTTAAAAAGCAGCGTTTCTGCGTGTTTTTCTTGGAATTGGGCCAATTGATCAGCTGTTTTACAAAATAATTGTAAAGTATACGTAGGTAGTTGATCAGCTGCTAAGTCGAGTTGATAAAGTTGATAGTTAACAAAGCAGTTTGTGGCAAGGCAGCTTGGAATAAAGTGTTGTTTTAACCAATTTAGCCATGCTGTTTCTATTGCTGGGTCTACTTGAAAACTAATATTAGATACAAACATGGATTTATTTTTTTAAATCTACTACAATAGGACAATGGTCACTATGCTTTATTTCTGGTAGTATAAATGCATCTTTGATTCTGGGCGACAATGTTTTTGTTGTACAAAGATAATCTATTCTCCATCCTTTATTTTGCAATCTAACGGATGGGAATCTTTGACTCCACCAGGAGTATGCTCCAATGGTGTTTGGTTGAATTAGTCTAAAACTATCCACCCAATTCGTTGACAAAAAATGATCCATCCATGCTCGCTCCTCCGGTAAAAAACCAGATGATTTTTTATTGCCTTTAGGGTCATGAATATCAACTTCTTTGTGTGCAATATTATAATCCCCTGCAACAATAATATTGGGTCTTTCTTTTCTTAAATTTTCTATCCAATCATAAAATTCATCCAACCATTGATACTTATAGGTCTGTCTTAAGTCACCACTTGTTCCTGATGGGAAATAAGCGTTGATAATAGTTAGGTCTCCAAAATCAACTCTTATCACTCGTCCTTCCGCGTCACTCATGCCATGTCCGTTACCGTGTACGACAAGACTAGGCTTTTGTTTGCTAAAAACAGCTACACCACTGTATCCTTTTTTTTCTGCAGGATACCAAGCTATATGGTAGCCTAGATTAGTAAATAAACTTAAGTCAATATCTTCACTACTCGCTTTTGTTTCTTGCACACATAATATGTCAACAGGATATTCCTTTAGCCATTCAATTAACCCTTTTTTAATAGCGGCTCTTATGCCATTCACATTATAACTTACTATACGCATTGTTATTTAGTTTGGCGATTGAAAAATTTCACTATAGGCAAACATTAGCAAAAGAGACGAAATTGTATTTTGATTTATTTCTTGCAATGGCACTAAATTGTTTGGTCTATTTTTTCCTTGAACTGCCATGATTGCGACTTTATTGAGGTAGATCATTTTAACGTCAATATCATCGTTGAAAAGTATAGTAAAGTCATCTTTTCCAATCTTGCCTTCAATAGATTTTGAATGCACAATGACCCTTTTAGGATAGTTTGTGTTTAATTTAAAAATTGAGGCTGAGTCAAATCCATTGTATATTTCATTGGAGTTGAACATCCACAAATTATTGATTGGATTTTCAATCACTTTAAACCTGCCAATTAAAGTGGTGTCTTCAAAAATTTTATGTATACTATCTGGTAAAAATCGTATAGGGGGTGTGGCGCGTAATTCTGGATCAATCATTGGGTTAAACTCAATATATGTTTCCAATGTATAATCTTTATTTTCACCTACATTCCTTAAGGGCTGCAAGACTTGATAATATTCTTTAAATAAAGTACTTGATCTTTTTCTGATTTCTGGCAATATAGCAAAAAAAGGATTATTGTTTGATTTGTCTTTTGTGTCAATTTTGTTCATGACTGCTCCAGGAACTCTTAGTAGCTTGCGCTCTCTATTTTGTGTATACTGAATGAAACCTTTGCTGGTGTCAATATTAATTCTTGGTTTTGCTTGTATCAAAGGCATGATATAATTGTCTGTAGCAAAACCAGTTGGCAGTTTTGCTTCCACATACTCAATGTCAGCCTTGTTTTTATTAAAATAACTTATCGCTGAATGAATAGCTCTAAATAAATTATTGGGGGTAGAAATAGGGCTTCCAACCGGATAGCCAATTCCCTGATTCATCATAGGAATCATGCCAATTAAAATAGTTTTTTGAAATCGTGTTTTTTTATTTTCATCAAGTATAGTACAAGTAAGAAACCAGGTAGATTGAATACTGTCTTTTTTAGGAATCTCAAAAGGCACCATTTTATTTTCAAAAGTCTGTTGTGGAGGTAGCTCGTAAATTTCAAGATATGCATGATAGGGGATTAACTTACTTTTACTCCAGTCAATAACAAGTTTACCTAATTGATTTGGTTTATTTAAAATTTTGATGCCAGTGACATAATTAGTGTCTCTTATTAAATCAAGGCTTTTAAAAAGGGTTGCGTCTAAATTGTTTGCAAAAAGCTGAATTTGGCTATTCGTTGGATGCCAGTACTTTGCTTCTGGATTGATCACCGAATACATTTGTACTTGTTCAAGTACCAATCGATTGTTTTGACCAAATGCGAAGTGACAAAACAATTGTGAACTTAATATGGTTAAATAGAGAAAACAATGTTTCATTTACAGGGTCGAATTGAGAACTCAAATTTAGTTGATTTAGACATTTAATACCTATTTTATTCTAACTTCACAGATAATAATCGATATCATTTCTTATGCAATCAACAGGTAAGTCAGTACATAAGCGAAGGATCATACCAACGCAAAAACATTTTGAATTAGATGGGCCAAAACCAAGGATTAATGAGTTTTTATTTGCTGTTCAAATCTTTTTTGAATTTATCAAAGGATTTAGAGCTTTGCATTTTGTAGGGCCTTGTATCACAGTTTTTGGTTCGGCTCGATTTAAGGAAGAACATCCTTATTATGAAATGGCCAGAAAAATGGGTCAAAAAATTGCAGAGTTAGGTTTCGTTACGATGACCGGGGGTGGCCCAGGTATTATGGAAGCAGCCAACAGAGGTGCTTTTGAGAATGGTGGAAAATCAATTGGATGTAATATAAAGCTACCCTTTGAACAGTTCCCTAATCCATATGTTCAAAAGTCAATTACATTTAGTTTTTTCTTTATCCGAAAAGTTCTGTTGGTAAAATACTCTTATGCTTTTGTAATTATGCCTGGGGGCTTTGGTACACAGGATGAATTTTTTGAAACATTGACATTAGCACAAACTAAAGTAATTAATGATTTCCCTATTGTGGTTATGGGCAAGGACTATCACGAGCCATTCATGCATTGGATGGACCATATGATTGAAGCTGGTACCATTTCGGCGGAGGATAAAAAATTTATCTTATTCACAGATAATTGTGATGAAGCTATAGAGCACATTAGCAAATATGTTCGTAGCAATTATAAAGTAAAACCAAGAAAACGTAAATGGTGGTTATTTGAAAAGGTTTAATCAATCACAGGTTGTAACCATTTGGTAATATACTCCAAAGACTGATTTTTTCTTTTAGCATAATCTATCACTTGATCTTGTTGTATTTTACCTAAACCAAAATACTGGCTTTGTGGATGTGCAAAATACCAGCCACATACACTAGATGCAGGGTACATGGCTAAACTTTCAGTTAAGCTAATACCAGTATGTTGTTCTGCATTCAATAGGTTAAACAAGCTGTATTTCTCAGTATGGTCTGGACATGCAGGATATCCAGGTGCAGGGCGAATGCCCACATAATTTTCTTGAATCAATGCTTCATTGTCTAATTGCTCATCCTTAGCATAGCCCCAATATTCTTTTCTTGTTTTTTCATGCAAGTATTCAGCAAAAGCTTCAGCCAATCTATCTGCAAGAGCTTGTAAGATAATTTTATTATAGTCGTCAAGATTTTCTTCAAAGGACTTGATGTGTTTTTCAATACCATGAATGGTTACTGCGAACGCACCTATGTAGTCTGTTTTATTTTCAGTAACTGGACAAATGAAGTCGGCCAATGAGAAATTGGGTTGACCTGCAGCTTTTTTTGCTTGCTGTCTAAGAAAGTGTAAGTTGACTGAAGATCTGCCATTAGTAACAATGACATCATCACCTGTAGATTTTGCGGGCCAGAACCCAACTGCACCTTTTGCGGTCAACCATTTTTCTGCAATAATTTTTTGCAATAAAGCTTGTGCATCTTGGTACAATTTACTTGCTACTTCGCCTACTTTTTCATCTGTTAAAATGGCTGGGAAATTACCATGTAGTTCCCAAGCAATAAAGAAAGGTTTCCAGTCGATATAATCTACCAATACAGACAAGTCTGTTATTTCAATGGCTTTATTGCCGGTGAAACTTGGGGTAGTTGCCTCAAATTTGTCCCAATCTAATGCTACTTTATTTTCTAATGCAGCTGCATAAGGAATACTTTGCTTGACTGTTTTTTTATTATCAAAGTCGGCCTTTAATTGCGTATAAGTTTGTTCCAATTCTGCTAAGAATGGGCCTTTAGAATCTTTATTCAATAAAGAGCCTGCAACGGTAACACTTCTTGATGCGTCCAACACATGAATCACGCCATCATTGTATTCTGGTGCAATTTTAACTGCAGTATGCATCCTCGACGTTGTAGCTCCTCCAATCATCAATGGAATATTCATTCCACGACGTTTCATCTCTTTGGCGATATACACCATTTCGTCTAATGAGGGGGTGATCAGTCCACTTAATCCAATTATGTCCACTTGGTGTTTTTCGGCCTCAGCAAGAATTTTGTCTGCTGGGACCATCACACCGATATCAATTATTTCATATCCATTACATCCTAAAACTACACCTACAATATTTTTACCGATATCATGAACATCACCTTTTACTGTGGCTAATAAAATTTTAGCAGGGCCTTTTGTTTGGCCATTTGGATTTACAGATGTGTTTTTTAATCTTTCTTTTTCAGCTTCAATATAGGGTGTCAATACCGCTACACTTTTTTTCATTACCCTGGCGCTTTTAACTACTTGAGGTAAAAACATTTTACCAGCTCCAAATAAATCTCCAACTTGGTTCATGCCGGCCATTAATGGCCCTTCAATTACTTCTAATGGTGCGTTATATTTTAATCTTGCTTCTTCGGTATCTGCATCAATAAAATCGGTAATCCCATTGATGAGTGAATGTGCCAATCTTTCTTCTACGGTGCCAGATCTCCATGCAAGTTTTTTACTATTGGCATCTGCAACTTGTCCTGCATCCTCGCCTTTTGCTTTTAGCGCATCAGCATATTGAATCAATGCCTCTGTTGCTTGGTTGTCGTCGTTATTTTGATTCAAGATTACGTCTTCACATAGTTGCTTTAACTCAGGTTCAATTTCATCATATACAATTAATTGACCTGCGTTTACTATGCCCATATCCATTCCAGCTTTCACTGCATGGTATAAAAAGACGGCATGGATTGCTTCCCTTACTGCATCGTTTCCTCTGAATGAAAAAGATACATTCGAAACGCCTCCACTTACTTTAGCTAAAGGCATTTTTGCTTTGATTTCTCTTGTAGCTTCGATAAAATCAACAGCATAATTATTGTGCTCTTCGATTCCAGTTGCAATGGCAAATATGTTGGGATCAAATATGATGTCTTCAGGATCAAATCCAACTTGCTCTACTAAAATTTTATAGGCACGTTCACATATTTCAACTTTTCTTGCTTTTGTGTCTGCCTGTCCAACTTCATCAAATGCCATGACAATCACGGCAGCACCATAAGCTTTACAGATGTGTGCTTGTTCAATGAATTTGGCTTCTCCTTCTTTCATAGAAATGGAATTCACGATACATTTTCCTTGTACACATTTTAATCCAGCTTCAATGATCTCAAATTTAGAGCTATCAATCATGATTGGAATTTTTGCAATATCTGGTTCACTTTGCAATAAATTCAAATAGGTCGTCATGGCTTTTACACCCTCAAGCAAAGCATCATCCATATTGATATCAATTATCTGTGCGCCATTTTCTACCTGCTGGCGAGCTACAGATAAAGCTTCTTCGTATTTATTTTCTTTGATTAATCGTGCAAACTTTTTTGATCCAGTGACATTTGTTCTTTCGCCAACATTCACAAAATTTGTTTCAGGACGAATCACTAATGGCTCTAATCCTGCTAGTCTTAAATAAGGCTTTATATGTATTGGTTGATCGCTCATAATTTTAGATAGTTTTGTCTACAATGGGTAATGTTCTTGGTTGAATCTTGCTTACATGAGCTGCCATATGCTTGATATGGTCGGGGGTGGTTCCGCAACATCCACCTACAATATTGACAAATTTATTTTTAGCCCATTCTTCAATAAAGTGTGCAGTTTGGTGTGGCGCTTCATCGTACTCGCCCATGGCATTCGGCAAGCCAGCATTTGGATAAGCCGATGTGTAGCATGTAGCAATTTGCGAAAGCTCCTCAATATGTGCGCGCATTTCCTGAGCACCCAATGCACAGTTTAAGCCAACACTTAAAGGTTTAGCATGTGCTACAGATGTATAAAATGCTTCTAATGTTTGTCCGCTAAGGGTTCTGCCAGAAGCATCTGTAATGGTGCCACTGATCATGATAGGCAACTCTGGTTGCCCTATTTTTCTAAAATATTCTTTGATGGCAAAGATGGCAGCTTTAGCATTGAGTGTATCAAAAATAGTTTCAACTAATAAAACATCAACGCCTCCGTCCACCAATCCACGTATTTGTTCAGTATAGGCTGCTACTACTTCATCAAATGTCACAGCACGATATCCTGGGTTATTGACATCAGGGGAAAGACTTAGTGTTTTATTCAGTGGGCCAATGGATCCTGCAATATATTTCTCAGTGCTATTTGGATGTGTAGATTTGTATTGTTGAATGGCATCACGAACACATTTTGCAGCAGCTACATTTAATTCGTAAGCCAAATCTTGCATGTCATAGTCGGCCATAGCGATTGAAGTACTACTGAATGTATTAGTTTCGATAATGTCAGCACCTGCTTCTAGGTATTGCAAATGTATACCAGTAATGATATCAGGTTGAGTAATGCATAAAAGGTCATTATTACCCTTTACGTCTGAATGCCAATTGGCAAATCTTGTTCCTCGGTAATCTTCCTCTGTTAATTTATGACGTTGAATCATCGTGCCCATGGCACCATCAATGACTAAAATTCTTTTTTGCAAAGCTTCTTTAATTGACATAATACTACATTAAATTTATGCAGCATCCAATTGGAAAAGAAGTAGGGGGGCGATAAGTGTACCGTTTATTAGTTCTTTTCTCCTTTCGGATGGCAGGTTGAACAATAAACAAATCCTCCTGCTGTTGCGCAGCAAAGGTAAGACAGTATTAGCTGCCATCCAAAATTATACCTAAAGCTTATTTGGACCTTTATTGATAGCTTGCCACCACTTCTACATCTACCTTGTCGGCAACCATTTTGATTAATAAGCCTCCAATACCAAAATCTTTAAGGGTAACAGTAAACTTAGCAGTAGCCTTAGGCATGCCTTTTACAATTTCAATAATACCGTTTGTTTGAATCGTTTTATTGACACCATGTACCTGCATATTGCCTTTTACAATGACAGGATACTTTCCGTCTTTAGCGAAATTCACAGATTTGATATTGATAATTTGTCCATTGAAAAATCCACGTGGGAATTTATGAGACTCAACGTATTCCTCATTAAAATGTTCTTGCATGGTTTCCATATCGAAACTAAAATCTTTCATCAACATGATGAAATTCAATTTACCATTGGTTTCTAGACGGCTAACCGCTTTTTTATTGGTCGCATCAATGTCTTTGTCATCCTCCGCAATAAAACGAACAACAGCGGACTTAGTGCTATAAACTTTTTGTGCTTGTACTTGTAACAAGGAAAAAATACCTACTAATAAAACGATGAATTTTCTTTTCATAAATCAATGTTTAAACATCAAAATTAAGTATTACTGATCTAATGACCAAATATTTATCTTATTTCCCTCAACAGTAGTAATTCCATATTTACTGTAAAAGCGTATTTATCAATAACAATCTACTTGATATATTGTTGGATGGGTTGCCTATTGGAAATGCTTTTTCCTAAAGTCATTTCGTCGGCGTATTCTAATTCTCCTCCAAATGCTATTCCTCTTGCAATGGTAGTTACTTTACAATGGTTACCTGCCAACTTCTTTTGAATATAGTAAATGGTTGTATCTCCTTGAATAGTAGGGTTTAATGCAAAAATTAATTCGGAGACTTGATCTTTTTTAATACGCTCCATTAAGGGTTCAATGGTGAGTTGTTCTGGTCCAATGCCGTCTAAAGGAGAAATAATCCCTCCTAAAACATGATAAGTTCCATGAAATTGACTTGTATTTTCGATTGCAATTACATCTCTAATATTTTCTACGACGCAAATGAGCTCCTTAGATCTAGAATTGTTCGAACAAATCGAACAGATAGGACCATCGCTAATATTGAAGCAATTTTTACAGAATTGGATCTCTTTACGCATTTTAACTATTGCCTCACTAAAATGGGTAGTGGTAGCTTCCTCTTGCTTCAATAGATGCAAAACCAATCTTAATGCAGTTTTTTGCCCAATACCCGGTAGTTTGGAAAATTCAGCTACAGCGTTTTCTAATAAAGAGGAAGGTAATTGCATAAATGGTTAAAAGCAAAATTAGGGATTTAAAATGAGGTTCATTTCATTATCCCAATTAGCCCTGATATTTAAAATTAAATTCAAGTTGCGAATGATTTCTGGCTGCAATTGCCTAGAATAGAATTTACCAGTATCCCAAACGCCATTTTGATTTTTATCAATCAGTATTTTCAGTTGATAATCACCTGGGGGCAACAAAGGAATACGTAATAAATTTTGTGTTATGGGGTAGCTGAATTTTACTTTTTGATCTTGTGTCAATAATAATACTGGATGCTCAAATTGTTGATAACCATTAATTCTTAAAATTGCAGAGCCATAAGTTTCTTCTGACTTTGTTTTAAAACGAATGGTGTCAGCTTTTACTAAGAAGTTTGCTAAGCTATCTCTTACTGCTTGTTGAGGAAGAATTAATTTGTAATCAGTATTTGGTTCCCAGGGAAAATTCAATTTAATTTGTTTGTTCAGAAGGGGATTCAACACTACTTTTAATCCTTCTTGTTTCACTAAATTGGTATCAACAAGCTGGATTGCAAAGCTGTCGTTGAGTTGAATAGGTGTTTCAAAATTGAGTAAAAATGGGCTTAATATATCTTGCTCTTTCCCTTCTAAATTACTTGTGTATTTTAAAATTGGGGCTTCTTTTTTTTGGGTTTTTGTGCCTACCACAGTAGTAGACTTTTTTTCAGGTTTAGGTGCTGCTTCAAATGCATATAACTGAATACTATCCTTAGTATTATTTGCATTAACAGGCTGTTTAAAAAAGGCAAATAATTTTGTTGTATCATCGTAGCGTTTAGTGTAATCATTCGGTACGATATAGATATTAAAATCTTTTGCTGGCAAAAAATTGAATTCAAATTTACCTTGTCCGGTAAGTCTTGTATAATAATTTGGTTTATTTTTGAAAATAGCCGAGTCATTTTCTGCTGGATGCAAGACGGCAATCAGGCTACTGTCTACTAATCCGGTTTCAGCTAGGAGGACTTTTCCAAATAACCTCCCAGTATCAATATGGTCGCCTGTACTAAATACATAAGTATAATTTTTAGCAATATTCCCTTCGTTGACATCTCGAACTGCATTACCAAATTGTAAACTATAAGTGGTATTGGCATCTAAACTATCCGATAAACGAATGCGCAACATATTTAACCTCTGTTCTACTAATGGATTGTTCTTGATACTTGGCGAAACAATCAATTGCTCTTGCAATGCGCTGGTCGTAATGTATTCGTTGAAACTGATTAAAATTTCTTTGGGTGCAATTTGTGTACTTGAATCTTTTGGCTTGGCATAAACCGCATAGGGAGGAATGCTGTCTCTTGGTCCGCCAGAAGGAGGTACAATATTCGCACAGCCACCTAATTGAATCAATGTGCTAGCTACAAGGCAGCTCAATAAAAAGCCTGGAATGAATTTGAATCGAATCATACTACTGCAAACTTAGTTAAATTTCTTCCTCTAGCTCGTGTAAAGCAACAGCGAGTTCATTGTTTTTTACAAAATTGCACCAATGACAATCTTCTTTACCACACCCGGTATAAAAATCTTTCTGCTGAATTTTCTCCCATACCATTTGAATTTGCTGATTTACTGTGGTCATATCTGCATCTGTGATGTTGATAGCAATTTTTTCAAAAGCTTTTTTCTTGTTGGGTTCCACAAAGTCAAATTCGGCGCTTGTTACCTGCCAATTTTTGGGATGGTGCCTTAGTAGAAGCTTATAAAATACGGCCTGTCTCCAGTAATCGCCGCCATTTGGATTTTTTTCATTTGGTCCCTTAAGTTTTTCTCTAGCATTTTCGATATTACCAGTTTTATAATCTACTACGACCACTTCATTTCCATTGAATTCAATTTTATCGATCGCGCCTTTTAGTGGAATGTCATTCACCACTACATTGTTAATTCTGTATTCAGTCGTGACAATTTTATTCCATTGTTGTACATAAAAATCATAATAATTAATCAGCACTGTACCACCCAAATCTAGTCGATCTTTAAATTCTTGTTGGGTAAAAGCCTCGCGGTGTCTTTTCATGTAAAATTCAAAATCTTCCACTAGGGTTTGCTTATCAGGAAAAATATTTCCTGCTTGTTGCATTTTTATAAATAGTTTGTTTAATGCATCATGAATTGCGGAACCAAAAGTGGTTGCTTCTGATTTTCCAGAAGGCACGCGGATTAAACTATTATAGTAAAAATGTAATGGACATTTAAGATAGTTATTCAATGCAGTTACATTCATAGAGAATTTTTCCAATTTTGGCTGGATAAAATCTGCTTCTAATTGCGCTATGGCTGGCTTCAATGTAGTTTCTAATCGCAGTAATTTATATTGCATTTTAACATCTTCCGATAACTGTTTGTTTTGAATGATTCCGTCATTTCCTTGAACGAGTTCGATTAAAAACTGACTTGGTTCAATTTCTTTACCGTCAGATTTGTACTTGCTATAGGAGATATTCAAATGTTTTTTTGCTCTAGTGATGGCTACATAAAACAACCTTCTTAATTCTTCTTTATCATCTGCTTTTTCTAAACTGTTGAATACAGTATCTGGTAAGCTATATCCTGCACTAGCTGTAGAGCGCTTTTTCTCCCAATAAGTTGCATTGGTGCCTGCTAAAAATACATGCGTAAATTCAAGCCCTTTGCTGCCATGAGTAGTTAATAAATTTACTCCAACATCTGACCCAGTTGTTATGGGTAGGGATAGGCGGATCTCTTCTCGTTTCATCAAACGAAACATATCCACTAATTCTTTTAAATTCAAGCTTGGTTTTCGATGTGTTTCTTCTTTAATAAAGTCAAAAAACGAAGTCACCATGTCTAATGATGCTGCTTTTTCATCGCTATTTAAAATGGATTGAATGATACCAGTTTTTTGTAAAATCTGTTCGATCAAATTCACCAATGTTACATTAGGTATTTGTCCAATTAGGTCTTCTAATACTTTTACTGCTTTTGCAACCTGCTCCAATCCTCCTTTTGAAAACAAATCTGTTTGTACTTCTTGTGTCTTGTCTATCAATACTTTTCTAAAGCTATTCTCTGGAGCTCCATATTTTAATTGATTCGCTTCAACAGTTAATGTTGCAATCGTAATCGGAGAGATTTGCCACCATTTAAAATGTAGTATTTCAAATAATAAGTTGGCTCCTTCATTGGGTTGGTCCCATTCGCAGGCTAGATAGTCTAGAATTTTTAAAATTTGTTGAATCAATATTTGGTCAAAAAGATTAGCGGTTCTTCGGCTATAAATGGGGATATTTTTCTGCTGTAAAAAATGTGCAATCTCTGTGCCGTATTTATGTTCTTTGTATAATACTGCAATCTCTTTAGGAGGAGTCCCAGTTGCTATGAGCTGTGCAATTTGTTCTGTAATATCCATCATTTCTTCCTGTGGATCGTTGTATTGTAGGATTGCAGGAGCAACGCTATTTTGTTGATTTTCCGGAAGGGCTGCAATGAGATTTTTTGATAACCCACTGATCTTATTGATTAATCGCTCTTGATTTTGATTGATCACCTGAGCGGAGGCATCCAATATGGGTTGGGTAGAACGATAATTGTTCTCTAAAACAATATTGACAATATCATCTTTGAATTGCATTTGAAAATGCAACATATTTTCTACATTGGCACCTTGAAATCTAAAAATACTTTGGTCGTCATCTCCCACGACAAATAAATTGGGTTGCTCCCAATAATTTGCTAACAATTGTACTAGTTCGTTCTGTGTGCCACTTGTATCCTGGAATTCATCTACTAATATATATAAGAAGCGTTCTTGGTATTGTGCTAAAAGGTTTTTATTTTCCTTGAATGCGCTAATCACCCAATTGATCATATCATCAAAATCATAACGACCATGTTTTTTCATGAGCGTTTGGTATTGATCAAAAGCAGCTACTGCTGCTTTTAGTTTTTCCATCTTTTCGATGGCATCATCTACTAGTCCTTGTTTAAGTGTTCCCGCTTCAAACTGTTTGTATTTTCTTTTATAAATAAACTCCTCTCTAAAGGGGATGTCTTGAATGTATTGGTCAATTTGCGCTGTCAGGTAGGTAACATCCCATCCCTCTTTTTTCATAGTACTGAACAACTTACTCAAGTTGTTCATTTCATAATATACATCCCCTTTAAATCGCTTAAGTGGATTGTTTTTATCAAATTGATCAATCAATTCTTTGAGTAAAGCAATTTTTTCCAATTCAGAAATGGGATCCAAACTTGGCTTTTCAAATAGTGATAAATTGTCTTGTATAATGTCATTGCAAAAAGAGTGGAAAGTAGCAATCGTTACTTTATAAGCAGCAGTGCCAATGAAATCCATCAACCTTTTGCGCATAGCGATTGCACCTGCTTCAGTATAGGTAAGGCATAAAATATTTTCTGGAGCCGTATCTGTCTCTGATAAAATTTTCCCAATTCTTGCACCAAGAATCTGTGTTTTACCTGTACCTGGTCCAGCGATGACCATGACTGGACCCTCTATCGTATCTACTGCCTTTTTCTGCGCCTCATTAAGTCCTTTGTAAACTTGTTCAAATGCCCGCTGCTGATCTGCTTTACTAATCATGTGTTAAAATTAAAGGCTTTGTTGCGATTTAATACAACAAAAATGCCAAAAGCATTGTTACAAATGTATGTCTAAAGTTTATACCCTTCATACCGAGCAATTTATCCCGATTTCGTTAAATGAAGCCTGGGATTTTTTCAGTAGTCCAAGCAATTTGGCAAAAATCACCCCTTCCAAGATGGGATTTAATATTATCAGTAAATTCCATGGTGATAAAATGTATCCTGGTCAAGTGATTGAATACACGGTTAGCCCAGTTTTAGGGATTCCATTGTATTGGATGACTGAGATCACTCATGTGGTGGAAGGCGCTTATTTTGTGGACGAGCAACGTTTTGGCCCTTATGCCATGTGGCATCATCAACATCATTTTAAAGCAGTTCCGGGTGGGGTGAAAATGGATGATATTGTACATTATAAAATCCCATTGGGCTTTTTAGGAGATATTGCACAAGTTCTTTTTGTCAAAAAGCAACTACAAGAAATTTTTGATTTTCGTTTTAAAGCAGTGGAAGCAAAGTGGGGTACTTACAAGCCTTAGTTTTACTTCTTTGTGTAACTTTTTAAACAATTTTAAAAATACTTGTACTTTCTGATTTTTTCAACAGAAAATGTATAAACTTTGTTGCCTAGATTATTAGTCAATGGTACAAAATTCAGGGCATCAGCAAAAACTTTCTGTTGCTGGTCTAATCGTAACGCTAGGAATTATATATGGCGATATCGGTACTTCTCCACTTTATGTGTTCAAGTCGATCATTAACCACAAAGTCATCACAGAGCAATTAGTGTACGGAGCGATCTCCTGTGTGTTTTGGACACTAACTTTGCAAACAACTTTTAAGTACGTGTTTCTGACCTTAAGGGCAGACAACCGAGGAGAAGGGGGTATTTTCTCTTTGTTTGCATTGATCCGTCGTTACGTAAAATGGATTTATATTCCAGCTATCATTGGTGCTGCTATGTTGTTAGCAGATGGCATGATTACACCACCAATCTCAGTTTCCTCAGCTATTGAAGGATTGGGTGGAGTGAAAGGATTGGAAAAAATTATTGTTCCTGGCAATAATTTGACTGTAGGGATTGTGATTGCTATTATTTCTTTAATCTTTTTCTTTCAACGTTTTGGAACCAAAATTGTTGGTTTTGCTTTTGGACCAATCATGTTGGTTTGGTTTTCCATGATTTTTTTATTGGGCTTTTTCCAAGTGATTGACCATGTGGAAATTTTAAAGTCTTTTAATCCATACTATGCGATTGATCTTTTGACCAATTATCCGAAAGGATTTTGGTTATTGGGAGCTGTCTTTCTTTGCACTACCGGAGCAGAGGCATTGTATAGTGATTTGGGGCATTGTGGGCGAAAGAATATTCAAGTGAGCTGGATGTTTGTCAAATTGGCCTTGATTATGAATTATATGGGCCAAGGTGCTTGGCTAATACAACACATTGGCGAACCAATGGAAGGATTGAATCCTTTTTATGAGATTATGCCACATTGGTTCTTAATTATAGGTATTGGAGTTGCGACTGTAGCGGCCATTATTGCAAGTCAAGCATTAATTAGTGGATCTTTTACTTTAATCAATGAGGCAATCAGTTTAAACTTCTGGCCTCGGGTAACTGTTAAATTTCCAACAGATCAGAAAGGACAAATTTATATTCCAAGTTTGAATTTTATCTTATGGACTGGATGTATCACCATGTGTTTATTTTTTAGAAAGAGTGAGCATATGGAAGCAGCTTATGGGTTCTCTATCATTATTACCATGATTATGACGACCATTCTTATGAATTTTTATTTATTGAATGTAAGAAGATGGGGGCAATTATTGGTTGCAGGAATTATTCTTATTTTTAGTGTAGTAGAAGTATCATTCTTTGTGGCTAATGTGGTTAAAATTAAAGAAAGTTATATCACATTTGTATTCTCATTAAGTATGATCTTAGTGATGTTTGTATGGCATCGCGCTAGAAAAATTGCCAATCGATATTTGGATTTTGTGAAATTGAAAAACTATTTAGAGCCACTCACCAATTTAAGTGCTGATAAAGATGTACCTAAATATGCGACACACTTAGTCTATCTAACTAAGGCAAATAATTATAGAGAGATTGAGCATCGCATTATTGACTCTATTTTAAATAGAAAACCAAAAAGAGCTGACATTTATTGGTTTATCCATATCGATCGTACAGATTCTCCTTATGGCATGGCTTATAGTATTCGCGAACTGGCTGATGATAAAGTGATGCGTGTTGATTTTAAATTAGGTTTCCGTATTCAACCACGTGTGAATGTCCTGTTTAAGAAAGTGATGCAGGAATTGAATGAATGTCAAGAATTGGGTATTTATAGCAAGTATGAATCCTTAAAACAAAAAGATTTTCATGCAGACATTACTTATGTGATTATTGAAAGCTTCTTCTCCATTGAAAATGAATTGCCTTTTAAAGAAGACTTTATCATGGATCTTTATTTCAATATTAAACACCTGGCACAAAGCGATCAGAAAGCCTTTGGATTGGATAACGACATGACTGTAGTAGAACATGTTCCGTTATTGATTAAGGCAAATGAAAACCTTCCTTTAAAACGTATCTACGATTAAATTATTCAATTACTTGGTACTTGCTTAACTGATTTTGTTTGCCAACTGCAACAATCCAAATAGGCTCGTTGTGCGTATTACTTATTCCTAATTTAGTTAAATTGAAAGTTTTGGTTCCCTTTGGTAAAATAGCTGCTACACTATATCCTGTTTTGCCTCGTTGAATTAAGGCAAAATATTTTAAACTTGTTAATGGGTTGCTATCTAGTATTGAATAACTATTGTCTGATTGCTTTTGAATTTTTGGTGTCATCATATTAGTTTGAACCAACCATTCAATTGGCGCAATCAATGCAGGTTTTTGGTAATAGTTATTTTGTAAGCTATCATTCCATCCATTGGCATTGGTTTTAAAACTTGCACTGCTAAAATAGGCACTTCCATGGGTATTTTTTAAAGACCTCATTTTCTTAATTTGATTCGGGATCTCATTTGGAGATTTCCATGCAGTATTGCTTCCAGCTCTATAGATTCCATGTCCAATATATAAATTCTTACCATAACTATTTCTATTCCACCACTCAATCAATTCATTGTAGTCTGCTAATGCATGACCTTGCTCCCAATACAATTGCGGTGCTACATAGTCAATCCAATCTTGTTCTAACCACAATAAGATATCTGCATATAAGTCATCGTAATTCGTGGTTGCTTTTGTTTTACTACCTCTAGGGTCGGTAGATTGATTTCGCCAAACTCCAAATGGACTTATACCAAATTGAACACCTGGTTTAATTTGGTGAATGGTGGATGATAATTGTTTTACGATGGTATCACAATTGCTTCTTCGCCAATCATCTTTGTTTAAACCCCTGGCATTTTTTTTATAAGTCGTTTCATCTGGAAATTCTTTTCCTGGAATTTTATATGGATAAAAATAATCATCCATATGTACGGCATCTATATCATATCGTGTCACTAAATCGCCTACCACTTTATTGGTATGCTGCCATACTTCTGGAAGGCCTGGATTAAAATATTTTTTATCGCCATAAGTTAAAAACCATTCAGGATGTATTTTCGATAAGTGTGTATTAGCGATACTTGATTTTTTTACATCAAATACTGCTCTATAAGGATTGATCCAAGCATGAAACTCCATGCCTCGTTGGTGTGTTGCTTCAATCATATAAGTCAATGGATCATAAAATGGCGTCGGAGCTTGTCCTTGCTTTCCTGTGAGGTACTCACTCCATGGCTCTAATGCTGAAGGGTATAAGGCATCTCCAGAAGGCCTTACTTGCATGATGATCGCATTCATACCATTTTTTTGATGCATATCTAACAAAGCTTCAAACTCATCTTTTTGTGCTTGATTGCTTAATCCTGATTTACTTGGCCAATCAATATTTACCACAGTTGCTACCCATACTGCACGAAATTCAAAAACATTTTTATCTGATAAATTTGGTTGGGCATTTGTGGCGAATGGAAGGGAAAAAATTAAGGCAAATAAAATAGGCTTCATAGCTGAAAATAGTAGTATAATAGTCTGTTAAAAGAAAATCAAGTAGCGTATAAATGTATTATGATCCTGTATGGATGGTTCTAATCTTATCAAGAAGTTCATTCATTGTTTCTGCTTCATTTGCATTGAGACTTTTTAATAATGCATCAATACGGGCATTGTATTGGTCCAATTGATCAACTAGGTTAAGTCCTTTTTCAGAGAGGGTGATGTCGACTAATCTTTTGTCTTTTTCGCAGGTGGATTTAATCACCAATTCTTTAGCAATCAATCTGTCTACAATTCTACTCGTATCACTCATTTTATCCAACATTCTTTCTCTAATCTTAAGTGTACTTAAAGGCGTCACACTACCTCTTAAGATGCGAAGGATATTGTATTGTTGATGAGTAACGCCTTGCTCAGAAAGCATTTTGCTAATTTGTTCATTTAGCCAGTTGGCAGTGAAAAGGAGATTGATGCCCAGTTTCTGAAACTCATTTCTGAAATTAGACTGTTGAATATCTTGTTCTATCCCCATCGGTGAATTGGTATTAGGTTTCAGTTAAAAGTACAAATTATTGTCTTTTTTTCCATAAATGATACAAAGGTAATGCCAATAAGACCCCTGCGGCATCTGCTATCATGTCTTTGACTTCAAAGCCCCTGCTTGGCACATACCACTTTTGGTAGTATTCCATAGCAATGCCGTATAAGATACAAAAGATCATTGCCCAGGCTTGTGCGCGCACAGATTTAAGTGCTTGAATGGAGGCTTTATCAAAAAAATAATAGAAAGACCAGGCTAGTGAACCAAATAGTAGGACATGTACTATTTTATCGATTGGTAATAGGTGTAGCCAACCCGTTCGGTATGTAAAACTACTTCCAGGAAGACTCAGTAATACAAATACGAGTGCTATTTCTGCAATCACCCAAATAAGGTATTTCATAAAGGTTGGTTTAATGCACCAACTTCGCATAGGCTTCGCTAGTAAGCAATGCATCCACATCTGCTGGGTTGCTTACTGTCATCTTAATCATCCAACCTTCGCCATAGGCATCGGTGTTCACTAATTCAGGTTGAGCGGATAAAGCGGGGTTCACTTCTAAAATCGTGCCAGCGATTGGTAAAAACAAATCACTTACTGTTTTCACAGCTTCAACTGTGCCAAAAACAGCTTCTGCTGCTAAAGTACTTCCAACGGTATTGATGTCTACATATACAATGTCTCCCAACTCGCTTTGAGCAAAATCAGTGATACCAATAGTAGCAGTATTGCCTTCTAATTTAATCCACTCGTGGTCTTTTGTGTAACGTAAGTCTGCTGGGAATTGCATAGGTTAATTTTTAATTCCTGCAAATATTCATAAAAAACGCTAAAAAAACAATGGCCTAGAACTGATTGTTATCAAAATAGAGCAAAACATGGTCTTTAAGGAATGTTTCCTGCTCTATTAAATCCATTACGGGGAGATTTTTTAATTGTTTAAAATGGGGCCAGCCATCTCCATCCTTACCCTCTAATTGATAGAAGCCACTTGACATTAAAATACTACAAATCGCCACATGCATTAAGTCCTGCTTTTGTTCTTTTGTAATTTTTTCTTTTATAAATCCAGTTTCCTGTAAGCCTATTAAAAACAAGATCGACTCTAGGTCTGGTTTTTTGCCAAAACGGTCCATTAATTTTCTTTCCAAATCCCACCATCTGGTTTGGATATCGTCCCCTATACTTGCCATAGAATTAGTCAATTTATGGTGCAAAGGTAGGGGATATCTGTGCGTAGTAGGATGGTTTGATTATCTTTGCCCAAATTTCTTGATATGTTACAGGTAAACTTTTTAAGACAACATACCCAATTAGCGAAAGATAAACTAGCCATAAAGCATTTTTCCAATCTAGATTTAGTAGATGAAGTGATTGCAGTAGATGATCAAAGAAAACGCTTACAAGCTAATTTTGATGACTTACAATCTAAGGTAAATGCTGCGTCCAAGGAAATTGGCAATTATATGGCTAAAGGAGAAAAAGAACAAGCAGAAGCGATTAAGCAAAATGTAGGTGCTTGGAAATTGGCATTAGAACCTCTGAAAGTAGAAATGGCAGAAGTGGAGCAGCAGCTACAAAATTTGATTGTACAGTTGCCGAATTTACCACATGATTTAGTGCCAAAAGGAAAAACACCCGAAGAGAATGAAGTAGTAAAACAAGCAGGTACTGCACCCGTATTGCCAGCAGGCGCATTGGCTCATTGGGACTTAATCAAGAAATACAATTTAGTAGATTTTGAAACGGGTGCTAAAATCACAGGAAGCGGTTTTCCATTGTATATTGGAAAGGGTGCCAAGTTTCAACGTGTCTTAACGCAATATTTTTTAGATTTTAATACAGCAGCAGGTTATACCGAATACATCCCTCCTTATATGGTGAATGCAGCGTCAGCTTTTGCGACAGGACAATTACCAGATAAAGAAGGACAGATGTACCACGCTACTGAAGATGATTTTTATTTGATTCCAACGGCCGAAGTACCTGTGACGAATGTGTTTAGAGACACGATTTTAAAAGACACAGACTTGCCTATCAAGATGACTGCTTATTCTCCATGTTTTAGAAGAGAAGCAGGTAGTTTTGGAAAAGAAGTGAGAGGTTTGAATAGGGTACATCAATTTGAAAAAGTAGAGATCATTCAAATTGTTCATCCAGATAAAAGTGATGATACTTTGAATGAAATGGTATCACATGTAGAAAATTTATTAATCAGTTTAGGTTTGCAATATCGTATCCTAAGATTATGTGGTGGTGATATGGGCTTTGCATCCGCCATTACATATGATTTTGAAGTCTATAGCGCAGCACAAGAAAAGTGGTTGGAAGTAAGTAGTGTTTCAAATTTTAACAATTATCAAACTTACAGAATGAAGTGCCGTTTTAAAGACCAAGAAGGCAAAACACAGTTTGCCCATTCTTTAAATGGTAGCTCATTGGCATTGCCTAGAATCTACGCAGCGATCGTTGAGAATTACCAAACCGAAACAGGTATTAATTTGCCAGAAGTATTAGTGTCATATTTTGGCGCGAAGGAATTGGTGTAATGGATACTTAATACGTTTCTTGTCTCTCGTTTATATATATTTAGTTATACGTTCGAAAAATTTCGCATCTGAATAATTAAGGCCCCTAATGGGGCCTTAATTAAAATTTGTTGTATATGCTACATCTTAAAATTTACTAAATCTCAATCCTAGGGCAAATGGCTGCATGTCATAGAAAGCTTGATTTTTGTTGAACAAGTTGTTCATACCATAAGAGCCATATAAACGAACCGATCCCATTCCTAGCTCACCAATGGTAGCAATACGCCAATCATTTAAATTAAAACTTCCTTCAAATTTTTCTTTGCCTCGTTCTTTACTGATTTGTTTGTTTTTAGCATTCAATAAATAACCTGCGCTCATACCAATGCTTGCATAAAATCCTCTTTTTGCATTTGGGTTAGGTGTGAAATTAATTTGAACAGGAATAGTTAGGTATTTAACTAATAACTTATTTTTTGAAAATGCGATATCGTCGTATTTAATGTATCCTGGTAAGTCTTCTCTAAAACTGATTGATTTGTCAAATCTAAAATTAAACATCTCAAAACCTACACCATATTTTAAATTTATTTTATGTTGGTATACATTTAGTTTTTGTTGTAACACCCATAAATTTACATTACTAGATTTTGTGTTCTTTAAACTTAAATCTTCGGGACGAACTGGCCCAGGATAAATTGATGTAAAGTTTGTATTTGCATTAAGCCAATTGATATCTGGACTTTTGTCATTGAAATTGGCGAAGCCTAAGTCTAATGTCCACCAATTTGTTTGTAGATTTTTTAATTTTTTTGGTCCTCTTGCAATTTCAATTTTAGTTTTCTTAAAATCACCATTGAAAAAACGAGCACTTGAATCTCCTATACGGATTGTTGTTTTGAAATTACGATTTTCAGATGGCTCGGCTTTGTTGACAATCAGCATACTTCCAATCCTAACTGTGTCACCTCCTTTACGCACTGTATCGCTACCATAAACAATAGTATCGGTTCCTTGAAATAGATTGTCTAAACTAATTTTAATGGCATCTTTTTTTGTATTGATAATCGCAGTGATCGATTGTGCTTGACTGATGAAGCCTGTTCCAACCAATAAAAAACTTAAGAGTAATTTTTGTATCATGTTTTATTGCTTTATTTAATTATTTATTACGTTCCGATTTGTTGTTTTTGAATAAGCTCTCTACTCGTCTCTTAAAACCTCTTAATCTGTTGCCATCAATTTCAAAATTGGCAATATAGATTGTTCTATTAGGGTCATCTGTGTCGATAATTTCATAGCTAATAGGGGAGTTAGTATCTGGAGCCATTTCATCCTCTGAATCATTTAGGCTGCCTATGCTTGTTATAGGGTTAGCCTTTTTTTCGGTGCCTATATTTGTACCATTTGCTGAAGTAATGATTTCATTTGGCTTAACTGTAGCTATATTTTCAATAGTTGTAAAGGTTTGATTTGCCAAGATGCTTGTATGAGAAGTTATAAGTATATTTTCATCGCTGATTTCTTTTGTTAAAACCCTTGTACTTTTTTCTTGAATGAATGGTTTATTAAAATTACTATGACTTACAATTGATTTATTTCTTTGATTCGGCATTGACGCTGAAAACTTTACACTATTTTTTATGAGGGGTTCATTGGTAATTATGGCTTCTCGATTACTTTTTACTGAATGTGTGTTTGCAGTGATTATATTCGATTCAGGTATTTTGGTTAATTGTTGATATCCAAAGAATACCATTAGTATTGCAGCTATTGCAGCATAAGTGAATTTGTTTTGTTTGAATTTGAATGGTCTTATCAAAATGCCTTTTGAAGCAGTAGTTTTTTTCAAGCCATTTTTAAATTGAGTTGATAATCCTGGGATCGCCTGCATATCCTCCATCAAATAATTCGAATAAGTTTGACTCCAATCATCTATATCATCAACTAATACAGTTTCTCCTGTCTCTTCTTCCAATGTATTGAAAGCTTGTTTTTTTAAATTTGCCTTCTTCGGGTAGCGCAATGTTTCTGGCTTAACCACTGTTGCTTTTAGTTCCTCCATCAACAAAGCATAAGCTGGATTTTTGGCAATAAATGCTTCTACCTCCAATTGCTCTTTTTGGCTCAACTCCTTGTCGATGTACAACAAGAAAATGGTTTCATATGTGGATGTGTTAATTTCCATTATAGAAGGCTGTTGGTGCGAAGTCAGATAATTTATTTTTTAAAATCAATCTAGCTCTATGTAAGTATACTTTCACTTGACTCTCGGATAGGTTCATGATTTCACCAATTTCTTGATAACTATATCCTTCGTAGTCTTTCAGTAATACAAGACTTTTTTGTGTTGGATTTAACTCGTTGACGGCTCGCATTAAAATTTGCTTTAATTCGGTATCCTGTTGAGTGATATTTTGCTGAGGAATGGCAGTTTCTTCCACCATAGTCATCTTACTAGACTTACGGATATGGTCAATCATTTGATGATAAGCCACTGTAAATAAATAGGATTTAGCTTTTTCTTCAAGTACCTGCGCTCTGTTCACCCACAATTTTTCGAAAGCGGATTGAACAATATCTTGTGCATCTTCTTGTTGTCGAATATTTTTTACAATAAATCGATATACCCCATCGGCAAAATTATCTACACATTCATTGTACGCTTTATCCGTCATCTGTCTGGTTTAATCCTTGTTTAATAGGTTAAACGCTGGCTTGAATAAAAAGTTACAGTAGAAACTAATAATTAATGGTCTGCTCCTGAATATCTTGAGGTAATTCACGCCATTCGTATTGTTGGTTCCTTAATTGAGGTTCAAATCCAGCTTCTTTAATAGCTTCTTGAATGCTCTTATACGTGAATCTATGCGGAGCACCTGCTGCACTAACCACATTTTCCTCTAGCATAATGCTACCAAAATCATTGGCACCTGCTTCTAAACAAACCTGTGCGGTGGCTTTTCCTACAGTTAACCAGCTTGCTTGGATATTTTTAATATTAGGCAACATGATTCTACTAATAGCAATCATGCGGATATACTCTTCTGTAGTAGTTAAATTATGAACGCCTCTAATTTTGGTCAATAAGGTATCTACGTCTTGGAAGGTCCATGGAATAAAAGCCAAAAATCCTTTTGCTCCGTCAGGCTTTCTATCCTGTACTTCTCTGATTTTGATTAAGTGGATAAAGCGTTCCTCTAAAGTTTCCACGTGTCCAAACATCATGGTCGCACTTGTCGTAATATTTAATTGATGTGCTGCTGCCATTACTTCTAACCATTCGTCTGCACCACATTTTCCATTAGATACCAATCTTCTTACTCTGTCCACTAAAATCTCTGCACCTGCACCAGGTAAGGAATCCATCCCCGCTTCTTGCAATGTTTTTAACACATGGGTATGCGTAAATCCACCCAATTTTGCAATATGTGCAATCTCTGGGGGGCCTAGTGTGTGTAGCTTGATGGTAGGGAATTCAGATTTGATTTGTCTAAACAAATTGGCATAAAAATCCAATCCCAGTTCTGGATGGTGTCCACCTTGTAATAATAACTGATCTCCACCCCAGGCAATAGTTTCCTTAATTTTTACACGATAAGTGTCCATATCGGTAATATAGGATTCTGGATGTCCAGGGATGCGGTAGAAATTACAAAACTTACAATTTGCAATACACACATTGGTCGTATTTAAATTACGGTCAATCTGCCAAGTCACTTTACCGTGTGGTACTTGTTTTTTTCTTAAAGTGTCGGCCACATAGCTTAATTCAGCCAATGGGGCGTTTTCGAAAAGGAACATACCCTCTTCTTTAGTCAAGTATTCAAAATTGAGTGCTTTCTGGTAAAGTTGTTCTAATTGCATATTTTTCAATTAATGCTGCGAAGTTACTAATTAAACAAGCTTAACGTCAAATGGTTGTGGGTTTTAAGCTTATTTTTGTGGTCCTTATGATACAATTTGACAGATTTCAATTAGAGAACGGTTTGAAGGTACTAGTACACCAAGATACAAGTACACCTATGGCGGTGGTGAATGTGTTGTATAATGTGGGCGCAAAAGATGAAAATCCTGCACAAACAGGGTTCGCCCACCTTTTTGAGCACCTGATGTTTGGAGGTAGTGTCAACATCCCTGTGTATGACGAGCCCTTGCAAAGAGCAGGAGGAGAAAACAATGCCTATACTACTAACGATCTAACTAATTATTATTGCCAAATTCCTGCAGAAAATATCGAAACCGCTTTTTGGTTGGAGAGCGATCGAATGTTATCGCTTGCTTTTAGTGAGAAGAGTTTAGCAGTGCAAAGAAAAGTAGTTTGTGAGGAATTCAAAGAGCACTATATTAATAAACCTTATGGAGATGCATGGCACAAAATGCGTGCATTGGCTTATACAAAACATCCGTATCGATGGATGACGATTGGCGCAGAATTAGCACATGTAGAAAATGCAAAGATCCAAGATGTAAAAGATTTCTTCTTTAAATTTTACAGACCTAATAATGCAATTTTAGTGGTGACAGGGAATACGACGACTGAACAAGTAAAAATATTGGCTGAGAAATGGTTTGGACCTATCCCTGCTGGTGAAACCTATCAGAGAAATTTACCTATAGAGCCGGTGCAAGAAAAAATGAAGTCTTTAGAAGTTCGAGCAGATGTACCGATGGATATGTTGATGATGACTTGGCATATGGGTGGCAGGTTTGATGCTGGCTATCATGAGACTGATTTAATTACTGAAGTATTGGGTGGAGGGGCTTCTGCAAGATTGTATGAGCAATTGATTAAAGTAAAACAATTGTTTTCTTCTATTGATTGTTATCATTTTGGCACCATTGATCCAGGCTTATTGGTGATTGAAGGTAAATTGGTAAAAGGGGTGAGTATGGCCGTGGCAGAACAAGCGGTATTAGATGAAGTGAATCAATTGAAACAAACTTTATTACCTCAAAAAGAAGTGCAGAAAGTGATTAATAAAACAGAGAGTATTATTTGTTTTGAAGATATGAGTATCATGAATCGTGCACATAGTTTGGCTTTTTATGAATTACTAGGGGATGCAGACATGATGAATAAGGAATTGGAAAAGTACCAAGCAGTAACACCAGAAAAAATACTGGCTACAGCGAATGCCATCTTCCAAGATAGCAATAGAAACACATTATATTATTACAGTAAAAATTAAAACATGGCATTAGATAGAATTAAAGCGCCTTTGATCAAAGATGCCGTTGATTTTGATATTCAATTGAAACCCTATCAACATTTCACATTAGACAATGGGGTTGAGGTATATAGTTACGAAGGTGGAGCAGAAGAAGTGATGATGATGGACTTGGTTTTTTTTGCAGGTAATTGCTATGAAGAAAAAAACTGGGTAGCGGCAGCAACCAATTTTTTATTAAAAAATGGGACACATCAAAGAACTGCGTTTGAATTGAACGATCATTTTGAGTTTTATGGAGCCTATGTGAATAGGACTTGTTATAATGAAACGGCTACCATCAATTTGCATACATTGTCAAAGCATTTTGAAGCACTATTGCCTGTGGTGAGTGAATTGGTTACAGAAGCAAATTTCCCCGAAGAAGAATTAAAAATCTACCAACAAAATCAAATACAAAGATTGACTTTGAATTTGAAAAAGAGTGATTTTATTGCGAATAGATTGATCGATGAATATTTGTTTGGGATCAATCATCCTTACGGTACTTATTCTACAGAAGCATCCTTCAAAAATCTGACGCGCGAAGACTTAGTCAATTATTACGATCGTTTTTACAAACATGGTAAAGCAGTTATATTCATGGCTGGTAAGTTGCCTAAAAACATGCAAAGCTTAATGAATCAATATATTGGGAGCTTGCCGTTGAACCAACAGGTTTTACCCAATTATGATCATCCTATCATTTCTGCGACTACAAAAAAATATTCTATTGTAAATGATGCAAGCTCAGTGCAGGGTTCTATTCGTATGGCAAGAAGATTCCCAAATCGACACCATCCTGATTTTCCTGCAACTCAAGTATTGAATAATTTATTTGGTGGATTTTTTGGATCAAGATTAATGCGCAATATCAGAGAAGACAAAGGGTACACTTATGGTATACATAGTTATTTGCAAAACCATGTGCAAGAATGTGCTTGGATGATTAGCACTGATGCTGGCAAAGATGTGTGTAGTGCCACCATTGAAGAAGTATATAAAGAAATGGCCATCTTGAGAAACGAATTGGTAGATCAAGCTGAATTGAAGTTGGTAAAGAATTATATGTTAGGTGCTTTATTGGGCGATTTAGATGGTCCTTTCCAGATCATGAATCGTTGGAAGACATATGTACTAAATGATTTAGATATTAAGTACTTCAATAAAACCATTGAAACAGTGCGTGCTATCCAGCCAGAAGACCTTCAAGTATTGGCCAACAAATACCTTCAACCTGATGATTTTTATGAATTAGTTGTTTACTAATATTATTTATATGGGTGTTAGAATGATTAAATAGGCCAATTTTATCCTTTAATTTTTCCTTTTATCTATATTTCATAAGGTTTAAAAATTTATTTTAAATGCTAAGTATTGAAATTCAATTACTTAGCATTTTTATTTGTATACTACTTTAAAAAACTTGGTACTATGTGATGCATAGTACCTTAAATATCCATATTTTTGTGCTATAAATTAAAGTTATGGATATTCAAAACACACAAAGTCAGATGCGCAAGGGCGTTTTGGAGTTTTGCATATTGTCCATCATTCAACAAGGGGAGGTGTATCCGAGTGATATTGTTGAACAAATGAAAGCGGCCAATTTGCATATTCTAGAAGGAACTTTGTACCCATTGTTAACACGTTTGAAAAATGCGGGTTTACTCAATTATCGTTGGGTAGAAAGTATCAGTGGTCCGCCAAGAAAATATTTTGTAATGACTGAGGAGGGTGAGCAGGCTTATAAAGTCTTACACAAAACTTGGAAAGAAATGGCTGCATCGGTGGAGACCATTATTACGCCAAAGGAAACCCCAATTGTTAACCAAGCAGGATCTGCGCAATAAATTTATGATTATGAAAAAAGTAATTAATATCAATTTCCAAGGTCGTATTCTTCCAATCGAAGAGATGGCATATGAAAATTTGAAACAATATATTGAAAGTCTTAGAACCTATTTTGATCAGGAAGAAGGGAAAGACGAAATCATCAACGACATTGAATGTCGTGTAGCTGAATTATGTGATGACCGCCTTAAAAATGGTGCAGTATGTATCACTGTAGAAGATATAGATTTAATCATTGCTAGTATTGGACGCCCGGCTGATTTTGAAGCACAAGATGGGTTTGAAGCCAATACAAGTAATGCTGCTAGTCAAGAACATCACCAACAAACACAATACAATGCTGGTCCGACTTATCACAAACGTTTATATCGTGACGAGCAAAATAAAGTATTAGGGGGTGTGTGTAGTGGTATTGCTAATTACTTTAATGTAGATCCATTGGTAGTGCGTATTCTTTGGATTTTATTAGCAGGCATTAATCTGCTTGCGTATTTGATTTTATGGATTGCTGTACCTAGTTCTTCTGTAAAAGAAGTAGGGGGTGTACGCAAAAGATTGTTCAGAGATATTGACCACAAAGTGATTGGCGGTGTTTGCGCAGGCTTATCAAAGTATTTTGGAATTAAAGTTGGGATCATTCGTATCTTATTTTTAATTCCTACAATCATACTTGTTTTTAATTGGAACCATTTTCATTTATTCCAATTCTGGGAATTTGATGATTTCTCTAATTTCATGGGATTGACATTTAGTCCAGGTGCAGTTTTTGTATACATCGTTTTATGGTTGGTCTTACCAGAAGCTAGAACTAGTGCAGATAAATTAGAAATGGTAGGGGAGAAAGTAGATATCAATAGTATAAAGAATACTATTCAAATGGACATGGAGGGGTTTAGTAAGAGGGCTCAAGCTTGGGGTAGTTCTTTTGATAAGTATAAAAAATCTTCAGGTCAGCATATAACAAATGAGGGATCAAGTCAAACTTCAAATGAGCAAGCTTCACTTGCAGAAAGAACTGGTTGTATGTATTATTTTGGACGAACCATTACTATCTTAATGAAAGCATTCGTTTATTTTATTCTTGGCATTATTACCATTTCTGTACTTGCTGCTTTATTTGGAATAGGTGTTGGAACAACTGGTTTATTACCTTTGAAAAAATTTATCTTAGAAGAGGGATTGCAAACATGGTCATTTATTGGTACAATTTTATTGTTCATATGGGTGCCAGTAGTTGCGATTGTTGCTTCGATAGTTCGAAAAATAGCAGGCTTTAAGAAAGCCAATGTTTGGGTTAGGTCTAGTTTTATTGCTTTATGGACATTGGGTTGGGTTTGTTTATTTTATTTTATTAGTAGTCTAGGCAATAGTTTTTCTAAACACAATCAACCAATTGAACAAAGTATAGTTTTAACCAATCCATCTGTGGACTATTTAGAAGTGACTGCAGCACCTAAGATGAAATACTATGAACAAAGATGGTTTAGTATTGAGCCATTCCAAGTTTTTAATGACGATACAGTTCGTGTGCGTAATTTAAAAATCAGAATTATACAATCTAAGACAGATAGTTTCGAAGTGAAGTATGTAACCATGAGCAATGGTAAGACTGTTAGTGAAGCCAATATGCTTGCAGAGAAAGTCAATTTCTCAGTTTTACAAAAAGATAGCACGCTATTATTGGATAGAGGTATTGCCATCACTAAAAAAGATAAATTCAGAAACCAACATGTGATCATGACCATCGCGGTGCCTATTGGTAAACGCTTCAAAATCACCAACAAGGGTTGGTCTCAAACAAATATTAGGGTGAATAGTAGGGGCATACATTCAGAAACAATGAATCATTTTGGTGGAGACGATATTTGGGTAGATGAATGGAATGAAAATTGGGATAACGAATCTTATGCTTATGATAGAGGTGTTGAATATAAAATGACTGCAGATGGATTGGAAAAAATTAAGTCTGACTTTGATGATCAGGAGGATGACCACTATCGACAAAACGGCAATATTGATGAAATGGAAGAACGCTTAGAGCAGTTAAAAAAAGACCGTGAAAATTTAGAGCAGGATTTGGAAAAAACAAGAGCACAGAAAATTCAAGAATTAGAAAAAATTGATCGTGCTTTAGAAGAAAAGAAACTGGATAAAAAAGGTGCTAAAAAAGATGAGTCAGGAATAAAAAAAACACAGCAGATAGCGGTTGAAGCACCTTCAGGATTAAGTAAAGTAGCCGCTGTTGCGCAAAAAGCTGAGGAGCTGCATTTATTGATACAGCGCTTTACCTATTAATATTGGATTCAGTTGTGGTTTTTGTAATACGAAAACGCCCTTCTAGAAAGAAGGGCGTTTGTAATTATTAGTTAACTTTGCCCAAATTCAATTAAAGATGAGTGAAATACTAAACACCCCATTTACCCATAAGCATATTGCATTGGGTGCAAAAATGGCACCATTTGCAGGTTACAATATGCCAATCAGTTATTCTGGTATCAATGATGAACATGCAGCTGTTAGAAATAGTGCTGGTGTGTTTGATGTGAGTCACATGGGTGAGTTTGTTTTAAAAGGTGAATATGCATTGGATTTAATTCAACGTGTAACTAGTAATGACGCATCGGTATTAGAAGATGGTAAAGCGCAATATAGTTGTTTGCCCAACAATACAGGGGGCATTGTAGATGACTTGTTAGTATACTGTGTTGAAAAAAACAAAGTGTATATGTTGGTGGTGAATGCATCTAACATTGAAAAGGACTGGAATTGGATCAGCGCCCACAATACAAATGGGGTAGAGATGCATAATATTAGTGCAAAGACTGCGCTATTGGCAGTTCAGGGACCTAATGCAACTAAAATTGTACAAAGCTTAACAAAGATGGATGTCTTGAATCTGCCTTATTATAGTTTTGTAAAAGGAGAATTATTGGATATTGACAATGTATTGATCAGTGCAACAGGCTATACGGGTGCGGGTGGTGTAGAAATATATTTCGAAGATGTTAATGACAATGCGAATAAAGTATGGGATGCCCTATTTGAAGCTGGTGCCGAATATGGATTAAAGCCAATTGGATTAGGAGCAAGAGATACATTAAGATTAGAAATGGGCTTCTGTTTATATGGTAATGATATTGACGATACTACAAGTCCATTGGAGGCTGGATTAGGTTGGATAACAAAATTCAATAAAACATTTACCAACTCAGCCAATCTAGCTGCTCAAAAAGCTGCTGGTGTGACAAAGAAATTAGTAGGTTTTGAAATGATTGATCGCGGTATTCCTCGTCATCATTATGTTATAAAAGATCCTGCTGGAAATACGATTGGCACGGTTACTTCCGGAACACAGGCGCCAAGTTTAGGTAAGGCGATTGGATTAGGATATGTAGATACAGCTCATGCAGCGGTTGGATCTGAAATTTTTATTGATATCAGAAATACATTAGTAAAAGCTAAAGTAGTTAAGTTTCCTTTTAAATAAAAAGTAATGATTGGTTATAAAAAAGGGGGCAAATCGCCCCCTTTTTTATTGCGGTTAATACTTGAAAAATAAATTTTGTTTAAGTGCATTTTTGAAGTCTAATAAATACAATATTATGAAAGCAATGAAAAACAAAGTACAGTTGATTGGGCATTTAGGTGCTAATCCAGAAATTAAAAATTTTGATGAAAACAAAAAATTAGCACAGCTAAGTTTGGCAGTCAATGATGGGTATAAAAATGCCCAAGGGGAATGGCAGGAAGATACTCAGTGGTTTAATTTAGTGGCATGGTCTAAGCTTGCAGAATATGCAGAAAAGAATTTGCTCAAAGGACAGGAACTAGCTATAGAAGGGCGTTTAGTGAACAATACTTATATCGACAAACAGGAGGTTAAAAGAACTGTAACGGAGATTGTATTGAATGAAATATTGTTATTAGGTAAGCAAAAAAACACAAAAGAAATAGAATAAAGCTACACAATTTGTATCTTTGCCGCCTATGCAAACAAACGATAAATTGAAACCATCTTTATATACAATTTTCACGCCATCTTTATTAGAATTATATGAAATTAAAGATAGTATTGTAGTTATCATTGATGTATTTAGGGCTACCTCTACCATGGCAACAGCATTGTATAATGGAGCAACAAAAATTATTCCAGTGGATTCTGCAGAACATTGTATAGAGATGGGTAAGCAAACTGGAGGGATTACAGCAGGGGAGCGTGATGGTAAAATTATCCCAGGTTTAGCTTATGGTAATTCTCCTTCTGAATATCCTAGGTCTTTTATTGAAAATAAAACATTGGTAATTACGACTACAAATGGCACCAAATTATTACATATGGCCTTGAATCAAGGTGCTAAAGAAATCATCACAGGTTCTTTTCCTAATTTAACTAAAGTTGTAACGTTCTTAAAAGCTCAAAATGCACCAGTGATTTTGGGTTGTTCTGGTTGGAAAAATCGTTTTAATATTGAGGATGCTTTATTTGCTGGCGCTGTTATTGAGGAAATTAAAGACCAATTTACGATTCATTGTGACAGCAGTTTCTTGGCCAATCAGTTGTATAATCAAAACAAAGATAATTTATCTGAATATATTAAAACTGTAACACATTGGCATCGTTTGGCGGCTTATGGACTGGAGGCGGACATGCAATATTGCATTTCTAAAGATGTGGCACCTTCTTTGCCTATTTTTAAAAGTGGTGCTTTGGTGAATCATGTGTAGTTTTTCCCTAAAATAGCCCATAAAGTTGTACATTTGCAAATTGCCCTTTTTAGAGAGGGTAATTTGCATTTTTAATTATGGCACTACCCTATCTTGTTAAACATATCTATAGTTACGGTACCGAAGAAGTGATTCGTCGTGGCAAACGCATTTTTGCATTAAAAAATATCGAATTGGTCAAATTCGATCCAATGATTGGCAATATTCATTGTCGCGTAAAAGACGATGGATACAGCACCTACTACAAAGTAACGATTGAAAATTTTGCTACACCTGCCACTTTATCTTTAAGGTGTGGTTGTCCTTATAATTTATCTGAAGTATGTAGGCACAAAGCAGCTGCTTTATTTTTCATTCAAGATTTGATGGATAAGAACCAATTGGAATATCAAGCTGCTTCTTATAAAACAACGCATACTTTACTTAGGACTAAAGCGATTGATTTAAAATCGATTAAAATGCTTTGTTCTCCATCGACATTTGATAAAGCAGAACAAACTTTAAAAACCATTCGTCCGCATATTATTTCTAGTGAGAACGAAAAAGTGGTAGCGGAACTAGATATGGATGGAAAGACCTATCATTTGATTATCCAAAAAAATGAAGAACGTTTTTTTGATACTTCTTGTGATTGTTTGTCTGAGACTGCCTATCCTTTATGTATCCATAAAACGATGCTCATTTTGCAATTGTTTCAACTTAAAGGAGCGGATTACTTTGAGACTATCCGAAATTGGGATAGAGAAAAAAATAAATTATTGGCTTTATATGGATACAGTCTTTCAGATGATATTAAAGACAAATTTGAATTCACTTATCATGACGGGAAGCCTTTCTTGAAAGTTTTAGATTCCAGCATTCAAAAAGTAAATGGAGGAGAGGCTGTGACCAAATCGTCACCCATCGAAGTAGTAAGGTTCCAGTCATTGAGTAAAAAAGTAGACACATACGATACCGAAGATACCTCAATTAAAGGCGCACAAAAAACCATACAACGTTATGGTTTAGTGATTCAGCAAGACGAACACAATTATCCATATTTGTCTTTCCATGTCGTAAGAGGAGAGGCTAATGAGCAACAAACTGAATATGTTGGTAAGGTTGAAAAGATTGATATTTTGAAATTTGTGACGCCCTATGACATGCATGAGGAGGATAAAGCTTTATTACAATTGGTGAGAAAACTACAACCTGTGGAAATGTCGAAGTATTTGAATAAGAATTCTCCATTTCAAGGTATCTGGGATACGATCGTTCATGCTGATGAAGCAAGCTTGCCAGATGAAACAAAAGAGTTGATGCAAGAATATCTACATCCTAAAATGGAAAAGGTATGGCGCGATTTATCAGCACATCCTTTTACTTTTTTTGTTGGGCATAATAAAACTTTTACGACCACTAATTTAGTCAAATCGGAATTGATTTTCCATCCGGTACAACCAAGTTTTAAAGTTGAGAAAGATGGAGAGGATTATATTGTACAAGCACAAGTTTTATTACCATCAGGCCCAGTTGACTTAGTGGATAACCACTCGAAGTCTTATTTTTTATTCCAGCAGGCACAACAATTTTTTTATTGGAAAAACAGGGCAGACCTAAACTGGGTAGAACAATTTTTACCAAAGGGGCATCAAAAAATAGCTGCAAAAGCTTGGCCTAATTATTTGCAGTCAACAGTTTTGCCTTTGTCTAAAAATTATGTAGTCGCATTAGACCATGTTTCTCAAGAAAAAATAAAGGGGGTAAAGCCTCAATTGCAAATTCTGTTAAAAGAGCAGGGAGATTATCTATTTTTTGAACCCTTGTTTGTCTATCAGGATATTATTGTACAAAAGGAGGATGGACCTTCTGTGATTCAGCAATTGGGTGATAAGCTCATGATATTAGAGAGAGATTTAGCCGCAGAACGCCAACTAGTGAGTGTGATAGAGCAATTGCATTCCGGGTTTATTCGTCCTAACGAAGGCAATGTGTTGGCATTGAAAGGCGCTGAAGTCTTGAAAAATAATTGGTTCTTTTTATTCATCGATACCCTTAAGGAGAAACAAATTCCATTGTATGGTACTGAGCAGTTGAAACAATTTAAATTTAATACTGCTAAGCCAACAACAAGATTATATATTAGTAGCAATACAGATTGGTTCGATGCTAAAGTAGAAATATCTTTTGGAGAACAAAAAGTAAGTATTCAGGACATTAAAACAATGTTAATGAATAAGCAGCAGTTTGTTCCATTAAAAGATGGCAGTTTGGGTGTGTTACCAGAACAATGGTTGAACAAATATGCCTTATTGTTTAAAGTTGGAGAAGGCAAGACGGATAATTTAAAATTGAGTAAATACCATTTCTCTGTATTAGACGAGTTGTACCAACAACGTGACGAAGAAGAATTGATTTTCCAATTGGAAGGCAAATTTGATAAGATTAGAGAACATTATACCATTGCAGACGTAAAACCTCCAGCGCATTTGGACCCTATTTTGAGACCTTATCAGACAAGTGGATTTCAGTGGTTGAATTATTTACATGATGTAGGCTGGGGTGGAATCTTAGCAGACGATATGGGATTGGGTAAGACCATTCAAACGCTTTCATTCTTGCAACACTTGAAAGAAAAGCAGGGTAAATTATTAGCCCTGGTGGTTTGTCCTACCACTTTATTATTTAACTGGCAGAATGAATTGAAAAAATTCACACCAAGTTTGAGTTTCATGATCCACCATGGTGGCACAAGGAATAAGGCAAAATTGAAAGACAATTCAGTAGAAGTGATAATCACTACTTATGGCACTTTAAGAAGTGATATCAAAAACTTTGTAGACGTAAAATTTGATTATGTCATTTTGGATGAAAGTCAGGCGATTAAAAATCCAACAAGCAAAGTGACTAAAGCTGCTTGCTTATTAGATGCAGCTAATAAATTATGTTTGAGTGGTACCCCATTACAGAACAATACATTTGACATTTATGCACAAATGAATTTCTTGAATCCAGGCATGCTGGGTTCTGTAGAATATTTCAAGCATAACTTCTCAATGCCTATTGATAAGTTTGATGAAAAAGAACAAAAAGAGCATCTTCGTAAATTTGTATTTCCATTTATCTTAAGAAGAACCAAAGAACAAGTGGCTAAGGATTTGCCGGAAAAGCAAGAAATGGTTTTGTATTGTGAAATGGGAGCAGCACAACGTAAGATATATGAAGCCTATAGAAATGATTATCGTGATAAATTGATGGGCTTGGTAGAAGAGAAAGGCGTACAAAAAGCTCAATTATCTATTTTACAAGGCTTGATGAAATTGCGTCAAATTTGTGATAGCCCTGCCATCATTAAAGACGAATCTTATCCAAATGAGTCGGTTAAATTAGAGGAGTTAACACGTGAAATAGTTGAGAATATTGGTGAACATAAGGCCTTGGTTTTTTCACAGTTCCTAGGTATGTTGGGTTTGATTAGAGAAGCGTTAACGAAACTAGGCATTGACCATGAATATTTTGACGGAAGCAGTACTATCCAAGAAAGAGAAAATGCGATTGATCGTTTCCAAAATGATCCCAATTGTCGCGTTTTCCTAATTTCTTTAAAAGCCGGTGGTGTAGGTTTGAACTTAACGGCGGCAGACTATGTTTATATCGTAGATCCATGGTGGAACCCAGCTGTTGAGCAACAAGCCATCGATAGAACACACCGTATTGGCCAAACAAAAAACATCTTTGCTTATCGCATGATTTGTAATGATACTGTAGAAGATAAAATATTGAAACTTCAGGATCGAAAAAGATCGCTAGCAAAAGAGTTAATCTCTGATGAAGATGGATTTGTAAAGTCCTTGACCAAAGATGACATCAATTATTTATTTAGTTAATAAAAGATTTCGCCTAATTAAAATGCCCCAGATAAATTATCTGGGGCATTTTAATTAGGCAGTATTTTAAACTGTATTATTGTATTTCTGCTGCAACAATATTTGCTTTTGGATTTTTCAAAAATTCTTCTTTACATCCTGCAGAACAAAAGCCCAATACTTTATTGTCATAATGTGCGGTATCACTGATGCCAGCAGTTACAGGCATGCCGCAAGTAGGATCTTTTTTATTGTTAACTAAGCTGATAGCATAAGATACAGTAGAATCGGTTGCTACAACATTTGTTGTACTGTCCATCGGCGCCGTGCTTGTTGCAGTATTATTTCCACAAGCCATTATAAAAATACTAAATGAAACTGCAAACAGTTTTATGCCATTCATGATCGTTGTTTTCATATTCGTTGTTTTTACAAAGTTAGGATATCGTTTAAAATATGGGTTAAAATTGGAGCTGTAAAAACTAACAAGTATTAATAATGCTGCTAAATGGGGGGTCAGAGCTTATAAAAATTCAAATTTGCCCTATGATAGACCAATTTTGTCTATTTTATTGCATAAATTTGTGATCATTATGAAACAAGGAAACAAATATACTTTATCGATGACTGCAAATTTTGCAGTAGCCCTTGTTTTACACAGTCCTAATAGGCTGCCGCATTCTCCGCGACGCGGATTCTGATAGGACGAGCAGTTGGCAATTGCCCCTATCAGTGGAAAAATCCCCGAAAGTAATTTAACGCCAGAACTGTCATTCCTTTAAATTTTATTGATCATTGGAACAGAAAATAATTGTACGTGTAGCCCTTGATGGCGATGTGTCTTATGCAAATGCGATTACAGATGAGATGGAAGCATCTGCAAAAGCTAGAGGTACAGGAATTGCAAAAAGAAGCCCAGCTTATGTAGCACAAAAAATTGAAGAAGGTAAAGCCGTTATCGCACATACCGAAGATGGTACTTGGGTCGGGTTCTGCTATATCGAAGCGTGGCAACATGGCCAGTTTGTAGCAAATAGTGGTTTGATTGTTGCACCAGCATTTAGAAAAAGTGGTATTGCAAAAAAAATCAAACAAGCCATTTTCCAATTGTCTAGAGATAAATATCCTGACGCCAAAATATTTGGATTAACCACTGGACTTGCGGTGATGAAAATAAATAGCGAGTTGGGTTATGAGCCTGTGACTTATAGTGAACTAACAGATGATGAAGAATTCTGGGCTGGTTGTAAAAGCTGTGTGAATTATGAAATTTTAATGAGTAAAGATCGCAAGAACTGTATGTGCACTGCGATGTTGTTTGAACCCAAAAAATAAATAAGCATGGAAAAAGTTGTTTTAGGTTTTAGCGGTGGATTGGATACGACATTTTGTGTAAAGTATTTATCAGAAGATAAAGGATTAGAAGTACATAGTGTTGTCGTAAACACCGGTGGATTTGATGAAGCTGAATTAAAAAGAATTGAGGCACATGCTTATGCTTTGGGTGTTAAATCGCATACGACAGTTCAAGCTGTAGAAGGCTATTATGATAGCATTATAAAGTATTTAATTTATGGTAATGTCTTAAAGAACAATACTTATCCTTTGAGTGTGAGTGCTGAACGTTTGAGTCAGGCGCTACATATTGCAGCACATGTAAAAAAAATTGGGGCAAAATTAGTGGCCCATGGCAGCACGGGTGCGGGTAATGACCAAGTGCGATTTGATATGATTTTTCAGATCCTAATTCCTGGCGTGGAAATCTTAACACCGATTCGTGACTTACAATTAAGTAGAGAAGCTGAAATTGACTATTTAAAGTCAAAAGGGGTAGAGATGAATTTTGAAAAAGCCGCTTATTCAATTAATAAAGGATTATGGGGTACAAGCGTAGGAGGTAAAGAAACATTGCATTCTAAAGGCATTTTGCCTGAGTCAGCTTGGCCAACACCAATGACCAATGAAGGCGCCACAGAAGAAATGGTGATTAGTTTTGAAAAAGGTGAAATTGTAAAAGTAAATGGTCAAAGCTTTACCCATCCAACAGCTGCAATTCAATACATTCAATCTATTGTTGGAGCTTATGGCATTGGTAGAGATATTCATGTGGGAGATACCATTATTGGCATTAAAGGCAGGGTTGGTTTTGAGGCGGCTGCACCAATGGTCATTTTAAAAGCACATCATGCTTTAGAAAAACATGTGTTAACGAAATGGCAATTGTCATGGAAAGATCAGTTAGCACAATTTTATGGTAACTGGTTGCACGAAGGACAAATTTTGGATCCAGTGATGCGTGATATTGAAGCCTACTTAAGCAATTCACAAGAACAAGTTACTGGTGAAGTATTTATACAATTGAATCCATACCGCTTCCAAATTATTGGTATTGAGTCTGCAAATGATTTAATGAGTGCTAAGTTTGGTAAATATGGGGAGATGAATACAGGATGGACAGGAGCTGATGTAAGAGGGTTCACTAAAATTTTTGGTAACCAAGTGGGTATTTATCATCATGTAAAAGAAAGTAATAAAAAATAATAGCATGCAAAAAGTAAAAATTGGAATTATTGGAGGTGCTGGATATACAGGTGGTGAATTGATCCGTGTCTTATTGCATCATCCAAATGCAGTGATTACTTTTGTGCATAGCACTAGCAATGCAGGAGAATTGGTGAGTAAAGTGCATACAGATATAGTGGGTGATACGCATTTAGTATTTGCAAGTTCGTTGGATCAGGACATTGATGTCTTGTTTTTATGTGTAGGTCATGGGGATGCGAAAAAGTTTTTAGAGGCAAATACAATACAAGCCAATGTTAAAATCATAGATCTTTCACAGGATTTTAGGATAGCAAATACAGCAAGCATTGGAGATAGAACATTTGTGTACGGATTGCCTGAACTGCAAAGAGAAGTCATTCAAAACGCTAACAATATAGCTAACCCAGGATGTTTTGCTACCGCAATTCAATTGGGTTTACTGCCATTGGCCGCGAAAGGAGTATTAAAAGATGTATATACCACTGGTATTACAGGTTCAACTGGTGCTGGACAAGGATTGTCAGCGACGAGTCATTTTAGCTGGAGAGCGAATAATATTCAGGCATATAAAACATTGCAACATCAACATTTGCATGAGATTGGTCAAAGTTTAGCACAATTGCAGGGCAATCAAAATGCAGCAGTGCATTTTGTACCATGGAGAGGCGATTTTACTAGAGGTATTTTTGTGACATCGGTCATTACTACGGATTTGTCTGTTGAAGTATTATATGAACTATATGAATCTTATTATGCTGAACATGTATTTACACATGTGTCAAAAAACAATATCGATTTAAAACAAGTTGTGAATACTAATAAATGTTTAATTCATATCGAAAAGCAGGGCAACAAAATGGCTATTCATACTGTGATTGATAATTTATTAAAAGGTGCAGTGGGCCAAGCGGTCCAAAATATGAATATTCTTTTTCGATTAGAAGAAACAACAGGCTTACTTTTAAAAGCTAATTATTTTTAAAACTATTAGGTTGATTTAAATAAATATACAGATCAAACTTTTCGAAATTAAAAAAAACAAACCTTATGTCTTTATTCAATGTCTATCCTTTAAATCCAATCACTATCACTAAAGCTGCAGGCAGCCGTGTATGGGATAATCAAGGGGAGGAATATTTAGACATGTATGGAGGCCATGCTGTGATTAGTATTGGTCATACCCATCCACATTGGGTAAAAAGAATAGAGGATCAATTACATGCCATCGCTTTTTATTCTAATTCAGTAATCATGCCGATTCAAGCTCAATTGGCGGAAGCATTGAATACGATTAGTGGTAAAAAAGATTTTCAATTGTTTTTGTGCAATAGTGGTGCAGAAGCAAATGAGAATGCATTGAAATTAGCATCTTTTCATACAGGCAGAAAAAAAGTCATTGCTTTTAAGAAAGCATTTCATGGTAGGACCTCCTTAGCAGTAGCTGCTACTGACAATCCAACCATTGTGGCTCCTGTGAATGAAACAGACAATATCATCTTTTTGCCATTGAATGATATTGCTGCTTTACAAACATGTTTTGCTGAGCAAGGAGACCAAATTGCAGCAGTGATTATTGAAGGGATACAAGGTGTTGCTGGTATATACGAAGCAACTGACGTATTCTTAGAGGCAATTAGAAAAGCATGTGATGATTTTGGGGCAGTATATATTGCGGATAGCGTACAATGTGGTTATGGAAGGACTGGGCAATTTTTCGCACATGACCATGCTGGAGTCAACGCAGACATTTATGCTATGGCCAAGGGTATGGGAAATGGATTTCCAATTGGCGGTATATTGATTGCGCCACATATTCAAGCAAAATTTGGCATGTTGGGTACTACATTTGGCGGTAATCCTTTGGCTTGTGCTGCTGCGCTAGCAGTGATTGAAGTGATGCAAAAAGAACAATTAATCGAACAAGCTAAAATCAATGGGGACTATCTGATTCAGCAATTGAAACAAATCCAAGGTGTTAAAGTAGTAAGAGGACGAGGATTAATGATTGGCTTTGAAATGGAAGAAGCATTACAAGACATTAGAAAAACCTTGTTAAACGAGTATAAAGTATTTACTGGAGAAGCAAAGCCGAATGTGATTCGTTTGTTACCTTCTTTAGCTATATCCAAAAATGATATTGATTTATTTTTAAATAGATTGCAGCAGGCAATTGCGCAGCTGCAATACAAGACCGTTTAAATAGTGCAAATGAAACAATTTATTAGTGTAAAGGATGTAACAGATATCAATGCATTAGTACAAAAAGCATTGATATATAAGGCATCTCCCATGCTTGATAAACACTTAGGGGTTGGAAAAAGAATTGGTTTATTGTTTTTAAACCCAAGTTTAAGGACCAGGTTAAGTACACAGGTTGCTGCACAAAATTTAGGTATGGAGGCCATTGTGTTTAATGTAGATAAAGAAGGTTGGGCTTTAGAATTTACAGAAGGTGCAATCATGAATGGTACAACTGTAGAACATATTAAGGATGCTGCTCCTATTCTTGGTAATTATTTTGATATTTTATGTATCAGAACATTTCCTGGACTAGTAAACAAGGCGGAAGATTATAGTGAAAAAATTATTAATCAGTTTATTCAATATGCCGGGATTCCAATAGTGAGTTTAGAGTCTGCAACATTGCATCCTTTACAATCATTGACAGATATTATTACCATCCAAGAATCAATGGCTTCAAATCCTGTATTTACAAATAAAAAACCAAAAGTAGTTTTGACTTGGGCGCCGCACATTAAATCGATTCCTCAATGTGTTTCTAATAGCTTTAGTGAATGGCTGAATGCATGGGGTGAGGCAGATTTTGTGATTGCGCATCCAAAGGGTTATGAACTTGCAACACAATTTACCGATGGGGCTACAATTACGCATGATCAAACTGCTGCATTTAAAGATGCAGACTTTGTTTATGTGAAAAACTGGAGTGCCTATAACGATTACGGAAAAGTATTATCTACAGACTCGAATTGGATGTTGACGAATCAAAAATTAGCAATAACCAATAATGCAAAAATAATGCATTGTTTACCTGTACGCCGTAATGTTGAATTAAGTGATGAAATTTTAGATGGTCCTAATAGTTTAGTCACCAAAGAAGCATCAAATAGGGTTTGGGCAGCACAAGTAGTGTTAGCTGAAATTTTAAAATCGATAGGTGATTCAAAATAAAATAGTATAGAAAAAACTTATGGAATCATTATACGTCATTAAAATAGGAGGCAACATCGTTGACAATCCAGTATTATTAACCGAATGTTTACAAGCTTTTGCTGCCGTTGAGGGGCATACTATTTTAGTGCATGGTGGTGGAATGTTGGCTACAAGTTTGGCGAGCGATATGGGTGTAAAGCAAAATATGATCGAAGGTAGAAGGGTAACGGATGCAGCAACCCTTAAGATTGTTACGATGGTCTATGCTGGTGCCATCAATAAAAATATAGTGGCTCAACTACAAGCGATTGGCGTCAATGCAATTGGCTTGACAGGTGCAGATGGAAATTTAATCCAAGCACATAAAAGAGTACACGCATCTATTGACTATGGTTTTGTTGGCGATGTGGATACTATTAATAAGGACTTGATACAATCCTTACTTACTAGCCAAATGAAATTAGTGATTGCGCCAATTACACATGATGCTCAGGGGCAATTATTAAATACCAACGCGGATACAATCGCACAATCTATTGCAGTAGCAATGGCTGCTCAATACAATGTGCATTTAATATATGGTTTTGAAAAAGAAGGGGTTCTAGCTGATATCAATGACCCTAATTCAATCATTGCAAAAATTGATCAACCCAGTTACACCAAACTGAAAGAGGATAAAATTATCTTTGAAGGAATGGTGCCTAAAATCGACAATGCTTATAAAGCTTTAGAAGGTGGTGTACAATCCGTGATCATTGGCAAGGCTGAAAAAATGAATGAATTAATCAAAGGTACAGCTGGTACCACAATTAAAATCTAATGTCTAAACATAAACAACTTCAACATAATCACGCTTCAGTTCAATTGCTTCAAGCAGAGGCAATTCAATTATTAAAGCAATTAATTGCTACACCTTCTTATAGTAAAGAGGAGGCGGATACGGCAAATATTATTCAACAATATTTTACAAAACACAATGTTCCTACAAATCGTGTTCAAAATAATATTTGGGCAACTAATTTACATTTTGATCAGCATAAGCCAACCATCTTATTGAATTCACATCACGATACTGTGAAGCCTAATAAGGGCTATACACTTGATCCATTTGAACCAATGGATCAAGAAGGTAAATTATATGGGTTAGGTAGTAATGATGCAGGGGGGTGCTTGGTGAGCTTGATAGCCAGTTTTTTATATTTCTATGAAAGAACAGACATGCCTTATAATTTTGTTTTTGTAGCATCTGCTGAAGAGGAAATTTCTGGGCATAATGGTATTGAATTAGCACTTAAATCAATTCCAAAAATTGACTTTGGTATCGTTGGAGAGCCAACCTTGCTCGAAATGGCCGTTGCTGAAAGAGGATTGATGGTTTTGGATGTAGAAGCAACTGGAAAAGCAGGACATGCAGCTAGAGAAGAAGGTGAAAATGCATTGTATAAAATCTTAGCAGACTTGGAATGGTTTAGGACTTATTCTTTTGAAAAAATTTCGCCATTATTGGGAGCGGTTAAAATGACCGTTACAGTTATTGAGACAGATAATAAACAACACAATGTCGTGCCATCCACTTGTAAAATGGTAGTAGATGTGCGTGTCAATGAATTATATAGTTTCGAAGAAATTTTGGAGACGATTTCAAAGTTCGTTCGATCAAAAGTAACGCCACGAAGCTTAAGACTTCGTTCGACTGGTATTGCTTTGGATCATGTATTGATTAGAGCTGGTGCGGCAATAGGTAAAGGCCATTATGGTTCTGTTACCACTTCTGACAAAGCATTGATGCCATTCCCAACTTTAAAAATGGGTCCTGGAGATTCTGCAAGAAGTCATTCGGCAGATGAGTTTATCTTTACACAAGAAATTGAAACAGGTATCATTACTTATATTCAATTACTTGAAAATATTTTATCTTATGAGTAAACTTTGGCAAAAAAATAATGTAACATCAAGCTCTGTAGAACAATTTACTATTGGTAAGGATCAGCAAATGGACCAATACCTTGCTGCCTATGATGTTATTGGTTCCATTGCACATACAACAATGTTGTCTGAAGTAGGGTTGTTGACCAAAGAAGAGCAAGTGCAACTTAAAAAAGCGTTGATTGAAATTTACGCACAAATTCAAGCAGGTGATTTTGAATTGGAAGTTGGTGTAGAGGATATTCACTCGCAAGTAGAAATGATCCTGACAAAAAAACTTGGAGACGTAGGCAAAAAAATTCATAGTGCAAGAAGCAGAAACGACCAAGTGCTTGTTGATATTAAATTATTTTTACGTGCTGAAATTACCAAATTGAGTGCCTCCATTCAAGCATTATTTACGTTATTACAAGCGAAGAGTGAAGCGCATAAAACAGACCTTTTGCCTGGCTATACCCATCTTCAATTGGCTATGCCTTCCTCATTTGGATTATGGTTTGGTGCCTATGCAGAGAGTTTAGTAGACGATATGACCATGCTGCAAGCTGCTTATAAAGTAGTCAATAAAAACCCATTGGGATCTGCTGCAGGGTATGGGTCTTCCTTCCCAATTAATAGAACAAGAACTACTGAATTATTGGGTTTTGATACGTTGAATTTTAATGTGGTATACGCACAGATGGGAAGAGGCAAGGCTGAACGTGTTACAGCAATGGCAATGGCCAATGTTGCAGATACCTTAGCTAGATTAAGTATGGATGCTTGTTTGTTTTTAAATCAAAATTTTAGTTTCATTCATTTTCCAGAGGCTTTAACAACAGGGTCAAGTATCATGCCACATAAGAAAAATCCGGATGTGTTTGAGTTGATTCGTTCTTATTGCAATCGAATTAAAGCTTTGCCTAATGAGATTATGATGATGACAACGAATCTTCCTTCTGGCTACCATCGTGACCTTCAATTATTAAAAGAACATTTATTCCCTGCTTTTGAAGAGTTGAATCAATGTATTGAAATGTCGACTTTGATGATTGAAAATATGGAAGTGAAAAAAGACTTATTGAATGATCCAAAATATCAATTCTTATTTAGTGTGGAAGAAGTGAACAAGCTTGTCAACAATGGCATGCCTTTTAGAGATGCGTATAAAAAAATTGGGCTAGATATTGAAGCTGGTCAGTTCAATTATAGCACTGAAATAAAGCATCAACATGAGGGAAGTATTGGAAATCTATGCAATCCCCAAATTGCAGCTCAAATGGACTTGATTATCAAGGGCTTTGGAACAGCGCAGGTAGCACAAAGAATTAAGAATTTATTAGCATTATAACCCGATTCTGATGTACTTTTGGACTCTAAATTCCAATAAGTTTAAGATGAAAAAAACAATCTATTTAACACTCTCACTTGCTATTAGCATTTCAGGCTTGGCGCAAACTAAACAAGCAGTTCCTGTAAAAGTAGCTACTGCTGTGAAACCCGCAGTAACTTATAATAAAGCCTTAGCTAGCAAACCTAAAACTCCAATTACCGTTTTCAAAAATGCTAAAGATAGTGCCTCTTATGCTTTAGGGTTTAGAATTGCTCAAAGTTTGAAAGGGCAGGGTTTACAAGATGTGAATATTGCTTTATTTAACAAAGGAATGGCTGCAGGAAAAGATATAAAATCAGAGATCCCAGATAGCTTATTAGATTTATGTATTAAAAACTACCAAGATAAAATGAGTACAGAAAAAATCGCTGTAAATCGTGCAGCAGGAGCGGCATTTTTAGCAGAAAATGCAAAAAGACCAGGTGTGGTTCGTTTAACCAATGGTTTACAATATGAAGTTATGGTTGCTGGTACAGATACCACAAAACCAACTTTAAAAAACACAGTAAGATGTCATTATCATGGCACTTTAATTGATGGTACTGTTTTTGACAGCTCTGTACAAAGAGGTGAACCAATCAGTTTCCCATTGAATGGTGTAATTAAAGGATGGCAAGAAGCTTTACAGTTAATGACTGTTGGAAGTAAATGGAAATTATTTATTCCTTCTGAATTAGCTTATGGTGAACGCTCTGCCGGACCAGTGATTGGACCAGGTTCTACTTTGATCTTTGAAGTGGAGTTATTGGGTGTACAATAGGAATTGTAACACATAAATTATAATACAATACACTTCACATCTTCTTGTGGAGTGTATTTTGTTTCATAGCCTTTTCAATTTTTTTTTATGCAAAAGATATTCGTTCTTATAATTATTAGCTTTAGTGTACTTGCTTGTACGCCAAATAATGTCAAAATAAGTGGTGCCATAGGAAAGCAAATTGATAGTGCTGGAATGCATGGTAGCTTTGCATTAATGGAAAACAGTACAGAAGCGTTTACTGTTTATAATTTATCTGCTTACAAGGATAGCGGTTATGCACCTTTACATACTTTTTTTGCAGTACCCTCTTTAATAGGGTTAGATCAAGGTCTTTTGTCTGCTGATACTAATACTTGGGTAAGTCATGACTCAACGCGCTACTATCAAGAATTGGTTAAAAAAATTGGAAGAAACACTTTGATGCAGGTGATTGATTCATTGCATTATGGGAAGGGTATCGTGAGTGCGAATATGGATAGTTTTTGGAGAGATCAATCTTTACTAATCACGGCCGATGAACAGTTAGGTTTTATTAAAAAATTATATTTTAAAGGGTTGCCTTTTGAAAAAAGAAGCCAGGAATTATTTAAAAAAATGATCCTTAAAGAGCAAAATTCGAATTATCAACTCAGCTATTTAGTTGCAACAGATGCTTCGCTTGATAATCAAGCATGGGTGATTGGATATATTGAAGAAAATCTGCATCCTTATTTCTTTGTACTGCACACTAGCGCATCTGATGGCTATGATTTAAAAAATAGAAATATCAATTTATTGAAATCAATATTAATTAAAGAAGGATTTTTCAAAGGAGTTCGTTAAATTGAAAATCAATTCATTATTTATAAGAAAGCTTTATGCAATACTATACTGAATCATTGACCTCTTATAAGCGCATCTATACTAGGCCAGTTAAAGTGGGTAATTTGATCATTGGGGGAGGGTATCCAATTCGTGTTCAAACTATGACTACAACAGATACGATGGATACTGAAGCAACTGTCGCACAAGTAATTCGTTGTATTGAAGCAGGTGCGGAACTAGTACGCGTTACTGCACCTAGCAAAAAAGAAGCTGAAAATTTAGCCAATATTAAAGCTATACTGCACTCAAAAGGTTATACAGTACCATTGGTAGCAGACATACATTTTACGCCTAATGCAGCAGAAATTGCCGCAAAAATTGTTGAAAAAGTTAGAGTGAATCCGGGTAACTATGTTGATAAGAAAAAATTTGAACAGATTGATTATACTGATGCAGAATATGTAGAAGAGATTGAGCGTATTAGAGAAAGATTTACACCACTAGTACTCATTTGTAAAGAACATGGCACTGCAATGCGTATTGGTACAAACCATGGTTCATTGAGTGATCGTATCATGAGTCGATATGGTGATACAGCAATTGGCATGGTAGAAAGCGCAATGGAATTTTTAAGAATAGCACGAAGCTTGGATTATCATCAGATTATATTGAGTATGAAATCAAGTAATCCACAAGTGATGGTGCAAGCGTATCGTTTATTGATTCAGCAAATGCATCAAGAGTTCAACGAATTATATCCATTGCATTTAGGGGTGACTGAAGCAGGTGATGGTGAAGATGGAAGGATTAAAAGTGCTATTGGCATTGGTACATTGTTAGAGGACGGAATAGGTGATACCATAAGAGTGAGTTTAACAGAAGATCCTGAATTGGAGATCCCTGTTTGTAAAGACTTAGTGAAAAGATATCAGCAAGCTGCAGAAAAAAATAGTGACATAGTGCCTTCTATTACACAACTGCCATATAGTCCTTTTGAATATAAAAGGTATACAACCGTACCTGTAAAGAATATAGGTGGTAAACAAGTGCCAGTTGTAGTGGCAGATTTAAGTCATTTATCCAATATCAAGGAGGCTGATTTGATTGCCATTGGTTATACATATGATCGAGCTATAGACAAATGGAGCATCTCTGATGCAGCAGCAGATTATATTTTTATTGGTAATACCCCATTAAATTTTAATTTACCTGGCACATTAAGTATTCTTGCTGCACCAGCTGTTTGTGAGCTTGCAAACAATACAGAAAAGTACCATCCAATCATGGATGCTGCTACATTTATTGGCTCTGAGGCCAAACATCCAATATTGAATTTTGTACAAATTGACTGTTATAGTGATCGTCAGACAATTGCAGATGAATTGTTGTTGCAAATTGCGAAAGATCCTACTGTTGTATTTTGTTTGAGTAGCCAATCTAAAAATGCAATGCAAGCTGTTAGAAGGATGGCCATTAAATTGATGCAGTTAGATACGCACCAACCGATTATTTTGGTAACAGATAGTAACTGGGAATCCACTGACGAACATTTAATTCATTTTGCTATTGAAACAGGTGCATTGTTATTAGAAGGCATAGGGGATGGTATTTGTTTGGGATTAAGTAAAGCAGCTTATGAATCAAGTGTACACGGTTCGAATGTGTCTGGTCGTAATTATTTTAACAATTCAAGTATCGAACAATTATTAAACACAACTGCATTTGGTATTTTACAAGCCACAAGAACAAGAATATCTAAAACTGAATATATTTCATGCCCAAGTTGCGGAAGAACTTTATTTGAATTACAAGAAACAACAGCGAAAATTAGAGCCGTGACCAATCATCTAAAAGGATTGAAAATTGCGATTATGGGTTGTATTGTAAATGGTCCTGGAGAAATGGCAGACGCTGATTTTGGTTATGTAGGAAGTGGAGTAGGGAAAATCACTTTATACAAAGGTAAAGAGGTGATGAAGCGTAATATTGATAGTCATGTAGCAGTGGATGAATTAATTTTATTACTTAAAGAACATAATGCCTGGGTTGAGCCAAGTAAATAATCATTTTATGTATTCTATTTTTTATGCTTTATTTTATTTGATCTCGTTGATCCCGTGGCCTGTCATCTATATTTTAAGTGACGGCGTTGCTTTTTTATTAAGAAAAGTTTTAAAGTATAGGGTCGCAGTAGTGGAACATAATTTATTGATTGCTTTCCCAGATAAAACTGCGCAAGAGCGTAAAAAAATTGCAAAGGATTTTTACCAAAAATTTGCTGATTCATTTTTTGAGACTATTAAGCTGATCTCTATGTCTGATGATAGTTTTAAGAAGCGATTTACGTCCAATGTAGAGGTGCTTAATGAACTCTATGCCACAGGGCAAAATGTGCAATTGATGGCGGGTCATTTTTTTAATTGGGAGTTTGCGAACTGGGGCGCAGCTAAATATGGTAAATACCCTTTCATTGCTGTGTATATGCCATTGAGTAATACCTATTTTGATCGTTTGATATTGGATATGAGAAAGCGATATGAGAGTATCATGATCCCCGCTACGAATTTTAAAAACCAGTTTCATAAATATACCACTCAAGGCAAGTATGCTCTAGCATTGGCAGCAGATCAGAATCCTGGTAATCCAAAGTCTGCTTATTGGGTACCTTTTTTTGGACGACTAACGCCATTTGTAAAAGGACCTGAAAAAGGGGCTAAACTCAATAATACTGCACAGGTGTTCATACATTTCTATAGCACTAAAAGAGGCTATTATCATGCTCATTATGAAGTGATGACTACCGCACCTAATTATTATAAGGATGGCCAATTGACTGCACTATATGTAAAAGTATTGGAAGAGAAAATTAAACAACAACCTGCCAATTATTTATGGAGTCATCGAAGATGGCGTTATTCATACGATGCTGCTTCATATGGACACTTGGTTGTAGATTAATCTTCTTTAAATGTTTTGTATCCAATTGAAGCTAGAATGCGTCTGTATTAGTTGGTTTTTTTGGTGAAGCAACAATAGTGAATTTATTTTTTAAAAATTCTACTGCATCCCATCCATCTTGAACAATCCTAATATTATGTATACCTTGCTTTTTTAGTACTGTGGCTGCTAAAGAAAGTTGTTTTCCTGTGTCGTCGATAAGATAGATGTTGAAATGCTCGTCTAATTCTGACATAGCTCCAGGGTCACTAAATTCAATTAAAGGAAGATTAATAGAGTCTTTAATATGTGCTTTGTCAAACACTTCTTCTGATCGAATGTCTAATATCATCAGGTATTCGTCAAATGGGATATCCATTGCCAATTCATCCACTTCGACCTCAATGATAAGATCTATTTTTTGACCAGCTTCTATCCATGTAGGGAAGCCACCTTTTAAATAACCTTTAACTTGTGTATAACCTAACAATTCAAATCGCTTCATTGCAATTGCTTCAGTGCCTTCTGTGCAAATCAAAATAATGGGGCAATCTTGCTCCATTATTTTGAGTGCATTTAAAGTTTTTATGGCATCTAATTCTACATGAATTGCTCCAGGCACATAGCCTTGTAAGAATTCTGAATTAACTCTGGTATCAATTATTTGTATTGAGTCGTCTTTAGAAAATGCTAAAAATTGAGCTAAGCTTAACTCCATATTATCCAACTAATTGTTCTACAAATTGGTTGACTTGCTCTAGACGATTATAATCTACCATGTAGAAAATGAATTTACCTTCACGTACAGTAATTACAATACCTGCTCTTCTTAAAATAGCTAGATGTTGTGAGGCAACTGACTGTTCTAATCTTAGTTTAACATAGATTTCAGTTACGGTCATTTTTTGATGCTCGTCAATTAATTTTAAAATTTGTTGACGTAGTTTATGATTTAATGCTCTTAATATCATAGCTGCTTTTTTGCTATGTATTAAATCCACTTTTAATGGAGTGGAGCCATTGGCTAATTGTAGCAAGGGTAATGATTGATTCATGACAAATTACATATTGGGGGTTTATGAATTGTTTTTCATTACAAAGTTAATGAATAAATAATACATAATATTTTATTATATGTATTATTTACTTGGTAGGATGTAAACTTCTTTCAAATAATTAGGTCCGACATAGGCTAGGTCTTCAAATAGTCCTGCTTTGAATTTTAAATCCGCCATTTCTAGAAGCTCTTTACTAGTGTAACTTAATTCATTATAGTAAATTTCATGGGGATGAATAAATGCTTTTGTTTTGGCATTTCCATTGCCTATGCAAATTGTAGGTTTTTGGATCAAACTTGCCCATTTAGCATTGTCGAGTGGCATGGCTTGAGCTTTTACAAGCGTGCCAAGATCATTATTGTAAATTGCCCCAAAAACCTCCATTCTACGTGCATCGATCATCGTAAAAACTTGAAATTCATTGCTAAAATGGGGAGGAGCGGATTTTATCGCTTTTTGCGCTAGTGCGTCTAATGTTGATAGGCCAATAAGTGGTTTTTGAAGGGCATAGGCAATCCCTTTTGCACTTGCTAATCCAACTCTAAGGCCTGTATAACTACCTGGACCTAAAGTAACTACAATTGCGTCTATACTAGATAAGGTCAGTTTATTTTGCTCCATTAACTTGGCAATGGCAACTTGTAAAAAACTAGCATGATCATGTGGTGTGGTGTGCACAAGTTCATCTTGGATGCTTTCGTTGTTACTTATCGCAACAATTGCTTGCTCTAATGCAGTATCTATAATTAAAAATCTTGCCAAATTTTAAAATTGTATTGCAAAAATAGGTCGGTTTTGGTCAAAAAATTAGAAATTGCAATTCTAAAATTTATTTTATGACTAAACAGATCATTCAATCCAATAAAGTGCCTGCACCAATAGGACCCTACAGTCAAGCAGTGATTGCCAATGGATTTTTATTTGCGAGCGGTCAAATCGCTTTTGATCCATCAACTGGCGAATTGGTGCTTTCTTCCATTGAAGCAGAAACAAAGCAAGTCATGGAGAACATCAAAGCGATCTTGGATGAAGCTAAAATCAACTTTGATCATGTGGTGAAGACAAGTATATTTTTAAGTAGCATGGATTTATTTGCTTCTGTGAATCAAGTGTATGGCAGTTATTTTAAGTCTGATTTTCCGGCACGCGAAACAGTGGCAGTTAAGACTTTGCCTAGAAATGTTAATGTTGAAATAAGTATCACAGCAGTTATATAAAACTGAATTGATAATTTGATTCAAAATAAATTTCATCTTGGGGTTCCAATTTTTGGAGCCCCATTTTATTGTTAAAGCAATTAGGTGCACCACTTAAATTCTCAATTGCAATACTTTGTCGATCGGTGGGTGTGTATATTTGTAGATAAGGGTAATTCAGTATTGGATGTATTGTAATTGATTTATTTTGGTGACGAATGGTGATGACGTTATTTAACGGATTGAGTATGTAACAATCATCTAAGTGAGTTGAGTCAATTTTTTTTCCTAATTCAAAAAGGGTTTCATCCTTTATTTTCCCTGTAGGAATTAATTCCTCATCTAGTTCAATTTTTCCTTTTGCGTTAAATTTAAGTTCATACTCGTCCACCTTGCCGCCTAATGTAAAATAAGGGTGCCATCCATCCATCATGGGGATGATTGTATTGGATAGATTTTTAATTTGCGTTCTGACAGCGATAAGATGATTCTGATGTAAGGTCCATTTTATTTTTATTTCGTAAGCAAAAGGAAATCCAGGGTCAGTTCCCTGATATATATGTCCAAGTTCTATAAATACATAGTTTGAATGTATTGCTGTCTCGAGTATGCTAAAATTGGCATCATACAATAATCCGTGCATAGCGTGTGCACCTAAATAAAATTTATTAAAACGATATGTTTGATTATTCCAATCGTAAGTTCCAGCGTTAATTCGACATGAAAATGGACTCATTTTGCCACTTCTGAATCCATTCATCTCAAAGTTGTTTGTAGATGTATTTCCTTGTATTAAATCAATATAAGCGTTGTTATTTTTTACTTTCCAGCTATTCATTAATGCCCCTTTACATCGGATTTCAATCCTAGTATCTCTATGTAAGTCAATGAGAAGGGCACTTTTAACAGCATTTGTTTCTTCTATAATTAATTCAAAAGGCATGAAAAGGGTTTAAATGGAAAATTAAAACTATTCTATTAACTTTGAGTGATCAATTTTTTATCTATGCGTGTTATTTCATTTTTTATACTATTGGTGTGGGCAAATCAAATTGATGGGCAAACTTTGGCTAAATATGATAGTACAATGAAAATTGGAAAATCAGGATACCGCATAACTTGCCTGAATAGATCTCCTGAAAAAAACATGTTAAATATCAGACCTATTGGTTTTAAGTCAGATTCAAGAGAAGCTTCTGTAGAGATTAAGGCAAGGGTTATTGGAGCCGAAATTGATGACTTAAATAATGACGGATTCCCAGACATGGTTATTTATATAATTGATGCTACAGGTAAAAAAGCTATTTTCCCTATCACATCTGAAAAAAATGAGCGAATTGGCCCCATTCTATTTCCTGACTTATTGAACGATATGGAATTAAGTAAAGGATATAGAGGCAAGGATGAATATAAATTAGTCGAAGGTGTTTTATTTAGACAATTTCCAGTTTTCCCCACGGATACAACGATCAAAGAACCTACCAATAAAATCAGACAACTGATGTATAGAGTTGTGAAGGGGGAGCGAGATACATGGAAATTTAAAATGTTTAAAAATTTTGATTTAACTGTTGATTAGTTTCCTGTTGTAATCATTATTTTACCTACCGCTTTTTCTATACCTAATTCATCGCGAACAAAGATTAAATAAATGCCTGAAGCTACTTTGTATTGGTTTTGATCTCTTCCATTCCAAGTAGCTTGTCCACCAAGTGCTTTCATTTGAGCAATTAATTGTCCATTTAAATCTGTTATTTTAACTAGGGCATTGTCTGTTAAATTTCTAAATAAGATAGGGCCATTATAGTTTGGTGTTACTGGATTAGGAAATATTTTTATTTTATTTTGCTTTGCAGCTCCTTCAGTTGCATTACCCTTATAGCTCATAATTTCATTTTCGGTAAAGAAAAAGACATCCCCTTCAGTGGGTTCAATACAAATTGATAATACTTGATTGTTAGGTAAAGGACTATTTTCAACTGTGAAATGTTCCAATACTTCTGTCCCATCTTTACTAATTAACCAGGCACCTTTATTGGTACCAATCCATTTTCTATCGGCGCCATCAATACTGATACAGTTGATTGTCTCTTTTTGAAATAAATACCCATTGAATCCATTGCTTTCAACAATGGGTAAATAGCCATCACAAGCTTCGTTGATATCATTGCATTGAAAAACAACTAAGCCATTGTCCGTGCCAACCCAGACAGAACCTTCCTTGTCTTCTAAGATTGCGGTGACTTCCATACTAGGTAAATTCCCATTACTTTTTGACACATTTAATTGCTTCCAAATTGGTTGATTATTTTTCTTTTGAAATAATAATACACCTTGACCTCTTGGACCAATGATCCAATTTAATTTGTTGGTACTTGCGATGAATGCTTTTAAGTTTGTGGAAGAAAAATTAGGTGGTATGGGGTAAGCATTCCATTGAGTACCTTCTTTAATTACTAGACCAAATCCTTCTTTTAAAATAGCTATATTACCATTTAAATCTTGTTGAATAGATTTAATGCTGCCTAAACCAGGGTGGGGTAAAAATTTTTCAACTGTTTCCTTCTTGGGATCATAATGTACTAAATAGTTTTCCAAGCCCATCCACCAACTTTTATCAGATGGATCAATCGACAAGCCTTCAACATAATTCAAATCCAAGTTTATCAATTTGGTGAAATTTTTCCAACCCATTTCGGAGTAATTAGAAATGCCCATTTTAGATGCACCATAACTTATTAATAGTTGACTTTCTGCTACAGCAACACTTCCCTTAGTTTTAAGGTAGGGCCCACCTAGTGCGATCCAATTTGGTTGACTATTTTTAAGATAAAGTCCTTTTTTAAAATCTGCCACCCAAATATCGTTTCCCTCTTTTAAAATGCTATTAGGGTACACTAATTCATTAGAATCAATTATAATAGAATGTTTGTTGTTGCTATTCAATTGTATTACTGCGCCTTTATTTTGGTATACAACTCCAGCATAAATATGGTCTGCATCTGTGCTAATGGTTTGGATTTTACCTGAACTTATTTGAAAACTAGCAACTGTATCTTGGTAAGCGTAAATGCTTTTTTCATTGTTGAAATATAATTGATTCTTGAATTCAAATAGATTGCTCGCAACTTTAATCGTGGTAGTATTTTCTTTATTCCATAGAGTTCTTTGAGATAAGGATGCCGACCAAATTCCATCTTCTGTTAATGCAAATAATTTATTTTGAAAAAGTAAGGTTTTAAATACTTTAACAGCTTGTCTGGCGTCACTTGGAAATAGGGTCTCTTTAATTTCTTTTTTCAGTAAATCGATGACAACAATTCCAAAATTACAAGCTATATATGCGTTATCATTGATAATAGACAGATCGTTAATTGTTTTATCTGAATAAAAATCTGTTAAAGTAATATCATTGATTAGTGTGACTTGATCACCTTTAATAATATCGATACTATTGTTTTTATAAGCAACAACAAGTTGATTTTCTATTGGATGCCAGGCTAATTTAGAAATGCCTATATGATGTAGCCCATTTGTGGTATTTAGGTAGTTAATTTGATTTTTTTTATCAATTTGAATGATTTGATTTAAACCTCCTAAATAAAGCTGATCGCCTTTAACAATTTGTTGAATAGATTCATTTGAAAAATGCGCACGCCAAGAACCAATTGGTCCCAATTGTAGTTGTGCGATCAAACTTTCATTCAATCCTATGATGCTACCAATTATAAACAGCCATTTAAGCATGTTATTTTTTTATGGCTTGATAAATCTGTTCTTGAATTTTTGCCCTTAAATTTAAATTACTAAATACTTTATTATCCCTGGTTGGAAAAACTCGATTGGATAGAAATATATATAATAGTTGGTTGTCTGGATCTGCCCATACACAAGTGCCTGTAAAGCCTGTGTGTCCAAACACGCTTGAGGGGGCACTTAAACTTGGGTATGGATCTTTTGAAATGATATTATCTTTTGCGGTTTTATCAAAGCCTAAACCTCTTCTGCTTGTAGTAGATTGGTAGCTCGTAAACAATTGGATTGTCTCAGGTTTTAAATATTGTTGACCATCCCATTTTCCTCCATTTAGTAACATCAGATACAATTTTGCTAAATCACTAGCATTGCTAAATAAGCCTGCATGTCCAGCAATGCCACCCATGGTGGAGGCGCCTTCGTCATGAACAGAGCCATGAATAAGTTCTTTTCTAAAATAATTATCTATTTCAGTTGCAGCAATACTTGATTTGTCAACTCTTTCTAAAGGTAAAAAACCTGTACTTCGCATTTGCATTGGGCCGTAAAATGTTTTTGTACAATAATCCTGTAAGCTCATGCCAGTCACTTCTTCAACGATATTTCCTAAAAATATAAAATCATTGTCGCTATACACATATTTACCTGGGGTTGTAACGGGACTATTTAAAATTTTCGTACGAATGCTATCCATCCAGTGATTAGCTAAGTACTTTCCTGGGGATACCATTAATTGATGCGCAGCATCTTGTATAGGTACAATCCATTTTGAATCGATACTGCCATCTGTGTTTAGTAAGGACTCGTAAAATTTAATATAAGGGAAGAGGCCAGCTTCATGAAGTAACAAATCTCTTAAACGAATTTTTTCCTTTTCGTTCCCTCTTACCCAAGGCAAATAGTCGCCAATTGTTTTTTCAATAGCTACTTTACCTTCTTCTACCAATTTCATAATTGCAACTGTAGTGGCACTCGTCTTAGTCAAAGAAGCTAGGTCGTATAATGTAGCATTCGTTACTTTGGACGTTTTATCTCCAGCAATAGTACCGTAACTTTTATTGAAAACAATTTGATTGTCTTTTGCAACCAATACTTGACAGCCAGGAATGGCTTGTTGTTGAATTGCATCTGCAACAATTGAATCTATCTTCGCTAATTTCTCCTGATCAATTATTGCTGCATTGCTTTGTTCAGTTTGTATTTTTTTTTTAATAGAGGTTTCTGAAGGCATACCATAGTCAAGTCCTTTTGAAATCGTTACAGGTAATACACCACTTGCTTGTGTTTTACCTTCAAGCCATTTTTGTACTGCAGCATGACTGTACTTTGTATCTTCAAATGCTAATAAAATATTATTAATCCTACTAAAATCTCCAACAGCGTAAGGGTTCCCAAAAATTAAATGAATCCAGTTTTCATGCCCCATTTCATTTAGAAATTGTAAAGTAGCTGCGGGAATATCAAAATGATTTGCGGGTCTTCTATTGTATCCATGAAGTCCAACAATGACTTGATCAAATCTTTTTAGACTATCATTGATCAATGCTAATTCATTTGCATCTTTCCCATTGGTATAAAATATTTTTACACCATAACTGTTTATTAAAGTTGAAATGAATTCATTGGTAGGTTTCGCATTCAATGCAAGATAGGCTGTCTTGTTATTTAAAACTGGGCTATTGTTTGCTCTTAAGAATGTAAGTGATTGAGCAGCCATTGCTGTATTTATGCTGCTAACTGATTGGTTTAAATCTGCTACAATATGAGTGGTGTCTATTTGTTGTAGATTAGAAAGGCCATATTTGTATTTGGCAATTAAAATCTTTTTAACGCTTAAATTGATATCGGAACGTTTAATCCTTCTCTCTCTTACAGCTTGTTTGACTTTTTGAATAGATTGCCCAATCTCTCCAGGTAAACATAACATGTCGTTGCCTGCTAAAATGGCTTGAACATTCGCTTCTCCTTCAGGAAAATAATTGGCAATAGCTTTCATGTCCATTGCATCTGTTACACTGATGCCTTTGAAACCCAGTTCTTTTTTTAATAGGCCATTGACTGCTTTAGGAGATAAAGAAGTAGCATATTTTGATCGGTCATCAATTGCCGGAACAGATAAATGAGCCACCATGATGGATTCCACTCCAGCTTCAATCAATGCTTTGAAAGGGACTAGTTCTAAACTATCTAATTCTGCCCTTGATTTTGTTATCACTGGCAAATCTTTGTGAGAATCAACTGTTACATCGCCATGTCCAGGAAAATGTTTTGCAGTAGCCATGACGCCATTATCTTGCATGCCCTTCATGTAAGCAATGCCATGTTGAATCACTTTTTCTTTACTCTGTCCAAAACTGCGATCATTAATCACTGGGTTCAAAGGATTATTATTAACGTCAATGTCAGGTGCATAATTGATTTGAATACCTAATCTTTTACATTGTGCTGCAATAGCTGCACCCATTTGGTATACTAAGTTGCTAGAGGCAAAAGCACCCATTGATAATTGTCTTGGAAATACTTCAACACTATCCAATCGCATTCCTACACCCCATTCAGCGTCAATGGCAATAAATAAAGGAGTTTTAGCGATGCTTTGATAATGATTCGTTTGCATTGCCTGGCGTATTGGGCCTCCTTGGAAAAAGCATAAGCCCCCTACATTATATTTTTTAATTAAATCACTGATTGAATCAATTTTATATTGCTCCCAGTTGCTGTGGGCTCTTAATACCATTAACTGTCCAATTTTCTCATTTAAATTTAAAGATGAGAATTGTTTTCTAACCCACTTTTTTTCAGTCATATTTTGTGCATGTACTGAAGAAGTTAATCCTGCTATTATTAGGCTCGTCAAAAGTATTTTTTTCATATTGAATTTATGTACTGCAATTTAAGGAATAAAAAAGGCTTACCTGTTGTAGGTAAGCCTTTTTTGGGCATTTATTCTTTGTGAAGTTATGAAGATTTGGCTTCTTCATCAGGATAAGCCTACTTGGCTTCTCCTCCTCCCTCTTCTTCGTCAAGTTCTGGTATGGTTGGCTCAACTTTATGTTGTTGTAATTGAGCAAACCACTTCACCATTTTCTTCATATCACTTGCATAAACACGCTCAAAATCCATATTTGGGAAAACTTTTTTAAAGTAGGCTTGAGTTGCTTTTGCATCTTTTTCATTAGGAAGGGCTTCTTTGGACTTACCCATTGCAATGAATACTTCTGCCAAAAAAACATTTTCCTTGGTAGTGAACACCTCAATGCTCTCTAAATGAGAGAATTGATAGGCTCTAGAACTGATAAATTGAGTGGCATTCGTTTCTAAGGATCTCGCAATGGCACCGTCACTTTTACTGGTCAATAATTCAAATAAACCTGACATACCTGAAACGGAAATCAATTTGTTATACTCCATGAGTTCTTGTCTTTTTTAGGACTGCAAAATACGGAAAAACCCTCAATTTTCATTTTTTAAACTACCTTTGTTTATCATTAAAAATCAAGCATATGCCAGGTTTTGAATTCTTTGGAGAAGAAGAAAAGAAAGAAGTAAATGAAGTCCTTGAAACAGGAATTTTAATGCGTTATGGATTTGACGGTCCTAGAAAGGGTATTTGGAAATCTAAAGAGTTAGAAGCGGCGGTTTGTGCCACTTTCGGGTCAAAATATGCTCAACTTACTTCAAGTGGCACCGCTGCATTAACTACTGCAATGGCGGCCCTAGGAATTGGTTCTGGTGACGAAGTGATTATGCCAGCATTCACTTTTGTGGCAAGTTTTGAAGCAATTATAAGTGCAGGCGCGATTCCTGTTTTAGTGGATATAGATGAAAGTTTGACTTTATCTCCAGCTGCCGTTAAAGCGGCGATAACACCGAAGACAAAATGTATCATGCCAGTGCATATGTGCGGAAGTATGGCAGATATGGATGCGTTAGTGGCTATTTGCAAAGAGCACAATATAATTTTATTAGAAGATGCGTGTCAAAGTATTGGTGGTACTTATAAAGGGAAACATTTAGGAACTATTGGTCATGCCGGCACTTTCTCATTTGATTTTGTAAAAACGATTACTTGTGGTGAGGGTGGAGTAGTAATGACCAATGATCAAGAAGTGTACACTAAGTCGGATGCATTTACGGATCATGGGCATGATCATTTAGGGGTTGACAGAGGGGCAGATTTGCATCCAGCTTTGGGCTATAATTTTCGTATCAGTGAGTTACACGCTGCGGTTGGTTTAGCTCAAATAAGAAAACTAGATACTTTTTTGACGATACAAAAAAAGAACAACCAAATTTTACGATCTTATCTTGAACAAGTGCCAGGTATACAATTCAGGGTTGTGCCTGATCCTGCAGGAGATAGTGCAAGTTTTTTAACTTGGTTCTTACCAAGTCAGGAATTAACAGAAAAAGCTATTGCAGCATTTAAAGAAGCTGGGATACTTGCTGGAAATTTTTATTGGTTTGCCAACAACTGGCATTATATCAGAAAATGGGATCATTTAAAAAATGCAACAAGCTTTTATCCTTTGTCTGAAATGCAACAAAAAGCTTTGCTTGCTCTAAAGCATAAAGATTTTTCAAAGAGTGATGCAATACTTAGTAAATGTGTGTCAACTGCAATTAGTTTAACATGGACTGAGGAGCAAGTACATGAAAAAGGCGCTTCATTTTTGGCTGTATTAAAAAAAATAGTAGCATAAGCTAGGTTATGGCATTAGGACAATCCATGCAACAAAGACAATTACAAAGATTGTCACCTCAGCAAATCCAATTAATGAAGTTGTTGCAAATCCCTAGTGCACAAATAGAGCAAAGAATTAAAGAAGAATTAGAAGAAAATCCAGCTTTAGAAGTGGACCCCACTTTATTAGAATCTGATTTCACGTCACCAGATGAAATGAATGATGAATTATTGCAAGATATGCAGGATGACGAAGAAGCTGTTCCTGTAGATGAGTTTGAGATGAGTAATGAAGAGTTGAATGAGTATAGTTATGATGATGAAGTAGCAGATTATAAAACCAGAGATGAATTCTATCCTGAATTAGACAACGATAAAGTGATTCCGATTAAAGCGGAAATGAGTTTGCATGAAGTTTTAATGGATCAGTTGAGTATGTTGGCATTAGACGAAAGAGGCTTTAAAATTGCGGAGCAAATTATTGGAAGCTTAGATGATGATGGTTATTTGAGAAGGGCGATGCAGTCTATAGCAGATGATTTGGCATTTAAACAAAGTATGTGGGTAGAAGAAAAAGAGATTGAACTTATTTTAAAGCAAATACAAGCTTTTGATCCAGCAGGAATTGCTGCTAGAGACTTACAAGAATGTTTATTGATTCAATTACGTAGAAAAGGAGAAGGGGAATCAGCCCATTTATCTGATAGTAGAGGGAAATTATATTCAGATGATGAAGCAAGAAAAATTGCTATTTTAATTATCGAAAAATATTTTGAGGAATTTACACGCAAGCATTATGATAAAATTCAAAGAAGCTTGCATCTAGATGAGTCTGGGATGAAGGAAGTTTTGCATCAAATTCTAAGCTTAAATCCAAAGCCGGGTGCAGAGACTAGTTACACCAATGAAGCAGAAATGTATATTATTCCTGACTTCACAGTATTAATCAATAACGGTAAATTAGAATTGACTTTAAATAGTCGTAATGCTCCTCCTTTGGTCATTAGTGATGATTATAAGTTGATGTTGAAAGAGTATGAGGGTAGTAAGAAACAAGATAAAGCACAAAAAGAAGCTGTGTTTTTTATCAAACAAAAGATAGATGCCGCAAAATGGTTTATTGAAATGATCCTTCAAAGACAACAGACTTTATTGTTGACAATGAATGCAATTTTAGACTATCAGTCAGCCTTTTTCTTAAGTGGAGATACTACTTCACTTCGCCCAATGATTTTAAAAGATATTGCAGAGAAGACAAACTTAGATGTGTCCACAGTGAGCAGGGTGGCGAATAGTAAATATGTTCAAACAGAATTTGGGACCTACTTGTTAAAGTATTTCTTTAGTGAATCTTTGACAACAGATAGCGGAGAAGAAGTAAGCACAAAAGAGGTAAAGGCAATTCTTCAGGAATTAATTGAAGGGGAAGATAAATTAAAGCCTTTAAGCGATGATGAATTGACCGAACAGCTACAAGAGAAAGGTTACAATATTGCCAGAAGGACTGTTGCTAAATATAGAGAACTTTTAAACATACCTGTCGCAAGACTCAGAAAAGAATGGTAGCCAAATCAACTATGGAAAAATTCCAACCAAAAATTGTACAATATATCGCCCATTTATTGTCCTATGTATTTCATCCACTTTTTATCCCAACTTATTTTTTTCTTTATTTAATGCAGGTCTTGCCATTTGAATTTGTAGGCATCACAGACTGGCAATTGAAAATGCGTTTATTTAGTGTGGTTTGGTTGACTGCGTTTTTTCCTGCATTTGCTGTATTTCTATTATGGCGTTTAAAATTAAGTGACAGCATCTATTTAAGAACACAAAAAGAAAGAATCATTCCTTATGTGATCACGATGTTTTTTTATTGGTGGATGTATTACTTAAGTAGAAATTTCACTGACCAGCCTATTGCTTTAAAATTCTTTTACCTAGGTATTTTCGTCGCAAGTGCAATTGGTATGACGGTTAATAATTTCATGAAAGTAAGCTTACATGCAATGGGCATTGCAGGTATTACAACTGCTATTACATTGGTGAGTGTTTTTTACCCTGTGAATAATGCAATCTGGGTGCCATTAGCCATATTGTTAACAGCACTGGTGATTAGTGCAAGATTAGTAGTAAGTAATCATACCAAAAAAGAATTGGTAGTGGGCCTGTTTATTGGCATATTCACTCAGTTAGCTGCTTATTTATGGGTCATCTAATTTAAAATAAACATTATGTGGTATCATTTAGGTCAAAATATTTTAAGGTTTAAAAAAACTTATTTATCTCTTGTACTCCTTTTAACCGTAGTGATGGGGTATTTTGCAGCACAAATTGAATTGAGTTACGAATACACAAAAGCCATTCCATCTGACAATCCAAAGTTTGTAATCTATAATGATTTTGTTAAAAAATATGGAGTTGACGGTACAACTGTTGTAGTAGGTTTTAAAACAGATCAATTTTATACAAAAGATTTCTTTAACCAACTGGATGATTTGCACAAAAAGATCAAGCAAAATAAATCGGTAGCCGAAGTAATGAGTATTCCTGCTGCCTATACGATCGAGAAAGATAGTGTTGAAACTAAGTTCAAAGTAAGAAAGCTATTTCATGCGCCTTATACGAATGATAGTTTATTGCTTGTAGACCAAGCTGCATTTGAAAATCTACCATTCTACAAAAACTTATACTACAATCCTGATAGTAACAGTTATATTATGGCGATATCATTTAATGCTGATTCTATCAATAGTGGTTCTAGAACAAAAATCATTGCAGGGATTCAAAATGAATTGGATCTTTTTAGTCAAGCTACTAAAACAGTTGTCCATATTAGTGGCCTACCATATATTAGAACTATTATGGCAGATAGAATCAAAAATGAAATGCTTTGGTTTTTGATCGGTTCTTTGGTATTATCTGCGATTACACTATTACTATTTTTTAGATCTATATCAGCAACTATTATGAGTTTAGCTGTGGTATTGATGGGAGTGATTTGGAGTTTAGGTAGCATGGTTTTATTGGGGCAGAAAATTACTTTATTGACCGCTTTGATTCCACCTTTGATTGTTGTCATTGGTATTCCGAATTGCATCTACTTTTTAAATAAATACCATACTTCGTTTAAAGAAACATTAGATAAAGACAAAGCTATTGTGCAGATGGTCGGAAGAATGGGTGTGGTGACTTTATTTTGTAATATTACTGCTGCTATTGGCTTCTTTGTATTTGCTTTAACCAAGAGTCCTTTATTGAAAGAATTTGGATGGGTATCAGGGGTGAATATTATGATTTTATTTTTTATCAGCTTATTTTTTATTCCTCCAATACTCTCATACTTACCCGCACCTAAGTCAAAACATGTGCGTTATTTAGAAAATAAATACCTAGAAAAAATATTGGTAAAAATTGAGCGCTGGGCATTTACACATACCAAGTGGGTTTTTGGTATTACTATCTTTGCTGTAATAGTTTCTTTAATAGGTGTTTTACAAATTAAAAAAGAAGCATTTATAGTAGATGATTTGCCAAAGCAGGACAAATTATATACCGATCTTAAATGGTTTGAACAGCATGCAGGTGGAGTGATGCCATTGGAAATTGTCGTAGACACTAAAAAGCCTAATGGGTTAATTAGAACAATTAAGCCATTAGAGCACATTGAGGAATTCAATACTTTTCTACTGGAACAGCCAGAATTTGGAAAACCTTTGGGCTTATTGGATGGTGTAAAATTTGCTAAACAAGCTTTTTATGATGGGGATAGTTTGTCTTACGCAGTTCCTACAGGTACTGAAATGGCTTTTATTGGACCATATTTTGCAAGTGCTGCACCAAAAGATAGTGTAAAACCAGCTGGGAATAATCCAGCGCTGTTATTGAATAAATTTATAGATGCTGCAAAGCGTCAAACAAGAATTACTGTAAATATGAAGGATATCGGTAGTGCAAAACTTCCGGTGTTATTGAATAAAATTGATAGTGCAAGTTTGGCTATTTTTGATACTGCAAAATATAAAGTGGTAATTACTGGCAGTAGTGTAACCTTTTTAGAAGGTAGTAATTTTATTGTCAAGGGATTAGGAGAGTCAATTTTTTGGGCTTTTCTGTTGATTGCTATTTGTATGATTTTTTTGTTTAGATCATTTCCAATTTTGATTTGCTCTTTAATTCCAAATATTGTACCCTTATTTATTACAGCAGGTATCATGGGATGGACGGGTATCTCATTAAAACCATCTACTGTATTGGTGTTTAGTGTAGCATTGGGTATTGCGATAGATGTAACTATTCGATTCTTAGTCAATTACAAGCAAGAATTACCCCATTTAAATTACCAAGTACACACCACTTTGGTTCAAACTATTAAGCATACTGGCATTAGTATCATTTATACTTCCTTAGTATTAGTGGCGGGTTTTGTGATATTTTGCTTTAGTGATTTTGGGGGTACTAAAGCCTTAGGTTGGCTAACTTCAATTACTTTAGTAGTTAGTACTTTGACCAATTTAATCTTGCTGCCCACATTGATTAAATCTTTTATTAAGTCTAAGTAATACAGCGTAACTAAATAAAAAGAGGTATTAAAAAAATAGCGTTTCAGTCATGAAACGCTATTTTTTTAGTGCTTAATTATTTATACACTATGGAAGCAATTGTTTTAATGTATTTTGTAAGGCACTCCCTCTTAAATCTGTGGCAATGATTTTGCCAGTTGGATCAAGAAGAACGTTAAAAGGAATGCCTTGAATTTGGTAGGTGTTCACTACGGTACTTTCCCACTTTTTTAAATCGCTTATTTGAGTCCAGTTTAATTTATCTTGTTGGATAGCTTCAAGCCAATCTTCTTTATCGTCATCTAAGGAAACGCCTAAAATGGTGAAATTTTTATTTTTGAATGCATTATAAGCAGCAACTACATTTGGATTTTCTCTTCTACAAGGTCCACACCAGCTTGCCCAAAAGTCCACCAAAACATATTTGCCTTTCATGCTACTTAAGGTTACGATTTTTCCAGTAGGGTCTTGTAAAGCAATTTCTGGTGCCATTGCGCCAACTGTAATGGCAGTTGCTGGACTAGCTGCTTGCACTTGACCACTTAGGATATTCACAAATTCAAATAGAGGGGCAGCTTTGGTTTTTTCTGCAACGACCTTAGCCATCGCAAGAACTTTATTGATCTCCATAGATCTTAGTGCCATACCGAGTGCAAAATAAATGAGTGCAGGACTATTAGAACTGTTCACTGTTTGTTCTACATGATCATTCAATGCTTTTATTTTCTTATCCTTTTCTTGTTGTAAATATAAAATGCTACTATCCTTACCGTTACTTTGTTGTAAGTTATCTAATGCATATAGTGTTGCAAATAAAGAAGAATCTTTTGACCTGTATGCTTTCATATATTGTATCATTGCCTCACTATGTGGGGATCCTTTTACCGAATAAGATGCAAAATTGTTTGCATCAGCATTGATCTGAATTTGGTCCTTGTCATTGATAAAGCTAATGTCCAAATCATCTCCACTGCTTAGTCTATAGATTCCTTCTTGCTTTGCAATGAACTCAAAGCTATATTTTCCATTAGCATCTAAGGTTAAGGAGTCCAAAGTAATGATTGGTTTACCCCCATAAGGGATTTCCTGAAGAAGCAAGGGTCTATTTGCTGCATTTTTAATGGTTCCAGAAATGGTATATCGAGCTTCTTGGTTATTTTCTTTACAGCTGGTCGCCATAAAAAGAAAAATACTAACTACTACAATGAGGTTATTTTTAAACATAAAATAATTTTCTATTTAGATAATATTACTTCTAAGAGTTCAGTTGTTTTTTGGGGATCCGCCTTGCCCTTGCTTAATTTTTTTACTTCGCCTACAAATAAACCAATCAATCCTTTTTTCCCTTTTTTATAGGCTAATACTTTGTCTGGATGATTAGTAAGAACCGAATTGATCCAGGTTGTTAATTCGTCTGTATTACTATTTTGTAATAATTGATTTGTTGTAGCAAAGTCCATTGGGGATTGAGGGTTAGCGATAATCGCTTTAAATACTTTATCAGCAGCCACTGAGAAGCTAATTAAATGTTGATCTACCATCATCAAAAGTTCCGAAAGGTGCGGTAATAAAGGAATTAATTCAGTATGTACTTTGTTATGTTCATTTAAATAGGCACGTATAGGTCCAATCATCCAGTTGGCAGCAGCCTTATATAATTTGGTCTGCTTCGTCCATAATAAATAAAAATCGGCTTCTTGTTTGTTTTCGCAAAGTTGATCAATATCGTAGACATTCAAGTCAAATTTATTGCTCCAATCTTTTTTTAATTGATTGGGTAGGGGAGGTAAGTCAGCTTGAATAGATTGTATATACTTATCAGTAAGATGAAAGGGTGCTAGGTCTGGATCTGGAAAATACCTGTAATCATTAGCGTCTTCTTTATCTCTAATAGAAAATGTAGTATCGTTATTTGCATCAAAACTTCTTGTTTGCTGAATGATTGTTTCGCCGTTTTCTAAAAGCCCTATCAAACGATCTATTTCAAACTCAATGGCTTTTTTAATATTTCGAATTGAATTTAAATTTTTTACTTCCACCCTTGTCCCAAGTTTTGTTTCGCCTTTTAACCGCACAGAAATATTGGCATCACATCTTAAGCTCCCTTCTTCCATATTGCCATCACATATACCAAGCCATCTAACAAGTTTACGTACTTCTGATACGTATAAATATGCTTCTTCTGCACTATGTAAGCATGGTTCAGTAACAATTTCAATTAAAGGAGTGCCTGCTCTATTTAAATCTATATAAGAATCTGTAGAAGAAAGATCATGTATACTTTTACCTGCGTCTTCTTCTAAATGAATTCTATTGAGTTGAATTGGTTTTGCGCCATCAATTGTTTGTATAGTTACATGCCCACCTTCACAAATGGGTGTGGTGTGTTGTGAAATCTGATACCCTTTTGGCAAGTCAGCATAAAAGTAATTTTTTCTAGCAAAATAATTTTCTTTAGCAATTTTTGAGCCACATGCTAATCCCATTTTAATAGCATATTCCACTGCTTTCGCATTGGTTTTCGGTAAAGTGCCAGGATGGCCTAAAGTGATGGGGCTAACATGTGTATTTGGCGCTGCGCCAAAACTTGTAGCATCTCCACTAAATAATTTACTTTTGGTGGCTAATTGAGCATGAATTTCTAGTCCTATGACTGCTTGGTATAGCGTCTTATTTGGCATAACACAAAAATACAGATTAATCAAGCAAATGCATAAAAAAGCCACCTAGTTTAAAACAAGATGGCTTAGTATTATGCTATAGTGTGTCTATTTTATAGTAGCGATTTAATTTGTGCTAGTATTTGATTTAATTGGCTTGCGTCCTGACCACCTGCAGCGGCTAAAGTTTTTTGACCTCCGCCCCCGCCTTTGATCAAGGGGGCAATATATGTTTTAATCATCTGTGGAGCTTCCCACTTTTTACTAGTAACTAATTCTTCGCTCATTGATAAGGCAGCAAATGCTTTATCCCCTTGTGCGCCAACCAATAATACCATTACGGCACCAGATTGTGTTTGGGTTAACATTTGAGCTGCTTTTTTATACTGATCAGTATTGCTTAATACTACTTGAATTCCAAGGTATTGTACCCCATGAATGGTTTCGAATTTATTTTTTTGAGCTTCAACTAGTTCATTTAAAAAGATTGTTTCTTGACTTTCTAATTGTTTTTTTAACTCTTTTTGTTGATTTTGTAAGTCAAGTATATAGCTAGTAAGTTGTTCTATTGAATAAGCTGTTGAATCTACACACGCTTCTTTTTTATGCAAGCTTGCAGCAATAAGTGCATTCGCTTCTTCTAGTTGAGTAATTTGTTTTCTTAATTTTTCTTTTGCTTCTTCTTGAAATTGAACTGCCGCATTCCCCACTACAGCTTCAATTCTTCTTACGCCTGCTGCTACAGAAGACTCAGCTTTGATCACAAAATGGCCAATTTCGCCAGTATGTCCAACATGTGTTCCTCCGCATAATTCAATTGAATAATTTGGATCCATCACAACAACACGAACGGTATCACCATATTTTTCTCCAAATAAAGCCATCGCACCTAAACTAACCGCTTCGTCTTTACTCATCTCTTTAATAACAACAGGTATATTTTCCTTAACCTTATCGTTGACCAACTTAGCCACTGCTTCTATTTCTTCATGAGTCATTTTTGCAAAATGAGAAAAGTCAAAACGTAATTGATCTGCATTGACTAAACTACCTTTTTGAGCCACATGTTTACCTAAAACAGTTCTAAGTGCCGCATGTAATAAGTGTGTAGCAGAATGGTGTTGGGTGGTATGTGTTCTAAGTGTTTCATCAACTTCAGCTTTTACTGTTGATCCAATCACAGATGGCAAGCTATCGGTAAAATGGATGAATAGATTATTCTCTTTCTTCGTATCTGTCACAGTAAGTATAGAACCATCTTCAAATCTAAGTGTACCTTTGTCTCCAACTTGACCACCACTTTCTGCATAAAAAGGTGTTGTTGCAAAAACCCATTGATAGGCTTCTTTTCCTTTTGCTTTTACATTTCTATATTTAACAATTTTTGTAGTGGCTTCAGTTGCTTTATATCCAATGAACTTAGTCTCGGCATCTTCGCTTACTTGAATCCAATCTCCTGTATCAATAGCAGTGGCTGCTCTACTTCGATCTTTCTGCTGTTGCATTTCTTGTTCAAAGCCGGTTTCGTCAATTGATAATTGATTTTCACTAGCAATTAATCTAGTTAAGTCAACTGGGAATCCATAAGTATCAAACAATTCAAATACAAGTTTACCTTCTATGATAGATTTTTTTTCTTGTGATTGAATGATATCATCCATTCTTTTTAATCCTTTTTCCAAAGTTCTTAAGAAGCCTTCCTCCTCTTCTTTGACTACTTTAGTTACAAATTCAAGTTGTTGTTGTAATTCTGGGAATACGGTTTCAAATTGCTTTGCTAAAAGAGGTAATAATTGAAATAACAAAGGTCGTTTATAATCAAGGTAAGAATAATAGTATCTAACCGCCCTTCTCAAAATTCTTCTAATGACGTATCCTGCTCCAGTATTTGAAGGTAATTGACCATCTGCAATAGTAAAAGCTATGGCACGAATATGATCCGCTAATACACGAAATGCAATGGCTTCTTTGCTATCTCCAAAATCATATGTTTTGCCTGTGATCTTAGCAACTGAATCAATTGTTCCTGTAAATACATCGGTATCGTAGTTGCTTTTTTTGTTTTGAATTGCACGTACTAGTCTTTCAAATCCCATTCCTGTATCCACATGCTTATTTGGTAAGGGTTCTAAACTGCCATCCTTTTTTCGATTGTATTGAATAAATACATTGTTCCAAATTTCAATTACTTGAGGATGATCATTATTCACCAGATCACGTCCAGGAATTTGTGCAATTTCTTCTTCAGACCTCATGTCAATATGGATTTCGCTACAAGGACCACATGGCCCTGTATCTCCCATTTCCCAGAAGTTGTCTTTTTTGTTGCCGTAAATAATTTTATCAGTAGGTACCCATTTTTTCCACTCTTCTAATGCAACACTTGATGATGGGAGATTTTCTGAAGCATCGCCTTCAAAAACTGTTACATATAATCTGTTAGGGTCTAATTTGTATACTTTAGTCAATAGTTCCCAACTCCAAGCAATTGCTTCTGCTTTAAAATAATCACCAAAGCTCCAGTTCCCTAACATTTCAAACATTGTATGATGGTAGGTATCTACACCAACTTCCTCTAAGTCATTGTGTTTTCCGCTCACCCTTAAGCATTTTTGGGTATCTGCTATTTTAGAAAATTTAGGTTGTTGGTTGCCTAAAAAATAATCCTTGAATTGATTCATCCCTGAATTAGTAAACAACAAAGTAGGGTCATTTTTTACAACGATAGGGGCTGAGGGTACAATGGTATGTCCTTTGGACGCAAAAAAATCTAAAAACTGTTGTCTAATTTCTGAACTCTTCATCATGGGACTATATTTTAAGCTATGTGCTAAATTAAAAAGCTATCTTTGTAGCGTTTCATAAAGTCTCCAAAGGTAAGCATTTGAGCCTTTTTATTGGACTTTAGAGGGCAATAATCATTCCACATGAAGAAAATAAAATATTTCTTTAATACCCATACTTTAAGATTTGAAAAAATCGAAGTGCCTTTTAAGGTGCGACTTTTGCAAACTATTGGTTTTGTTATCGCTTCACTGGCAGTTGGGGTGCTTTTTGTGGCTATTTTATTTCAATATATTGATTCTCCAAAAGAACGTTTGTTAAGACAACAGAATACTGCATATAAAGAAAGCTATACCGTTTTACAAGAACGTATGAAGCAATTGGAACTTCAAATGGTGGAATTAGAACAAAGAGATAATGAAGTATATCGATCTATTTTTGAGGCTACGCCTATTCCTGATAGTGCTAGGGTAAAAGAAATGTTGGCAAAAAATGAGATCAGGCTAATCCAAAGTTTATCTAATACCGCGCTCATTGAGAATATACGCAATCAATTAAATAACTTGAGTTTAAGGATGTCCTTTCAAAGTAAATCTTTTATAGAAATTACCACCATGGTAAAAAATAAAGAAAAATTATTGAGGGCCATTCCAGCTATTCAGCCAGTAAGTAATAAGAATCTGAAAAGGGTAGCTTCTGGTTTTGGCTATCGAATTGACCCTTTGTACAAAGACTTTCGTTTACATGCTGGTTTAGATTTTTCTGCACCATCGGGTACGCCTATTTATGCAACATCTGATGGAGTGGTGCAAGAAGCAGGGTTTAGTACGGATGGGTATGGTAATAAAGTGGTGATTAACCATGGATATGGATTCCAAACTTTATATGCCCATATGGTACGTGTGAAAGCGAAAGTTGGGCAATCGGTGAAAAGAGGAGAAGTGATTGGTTATGTGGGTAGTACCGGTAAAAGTACTGGTTCACATCTGCATTACGAAGTGATTAAGCGTGGTGCCAAAGTTGACCCTGTCTATTATTTCTTTAATGATTTAACACCTGCTCAATTCGATAGATTGTTGAAAGAAGCAGCTGCGAACAAACAAAGTTTAGACTAATGGATCCAGAAATAATGGCTTTTTTAAATAGAATCTCAAGAACGATAGGCTTGACCTTATTATGGATGGGTTTAAATTCTACTTTAGGTATTATGCTTGGTTATGCATTCGTTGAAGGTGAATGGAAATGGGTGAATTATTTGTATTATATTTTTTTAATATTAAGTTCGACTGGCTATCTTTTTTTAATCTACAAAATATGGAAAGACCCTATCGGGTTTACACACTAAACATATATGGAAAAAAGTAAAAGACTAATTTTATTCATTGGTTTCATTTTAATTGTCTTAGTCAAATTATTTATTCGACCTTTTGTAACATTACCGCCAGCTCTCTTTATATGTCGTGATGTCGCTCCAAATTTAATTAGTGCATTTTTGATTCCTTTTTGCGGAGATTTATTTTTAAAAAGATGGATTCAATTAATTGAAAAGCGTTCTGTGTTATTTATTTGTGGTATAGGAATGGTTATTTTAGTATTAAACGAATTAGCTCAGCTATTTCCTGTATTTCACAGAACCTTTGATTATTTTGATATCCTCTTTTCATTTATTGGGGTAGCTTTAGGCTACTTTGTGTTTACACAGTTTTTTATTTGTTCCAAAACAGAAAAATTGGCCAGGGAATAATCATCTGAAATAATCTAACTACTATGGTCTGCAATAATTTTCCATTGTCCTTTTATTTTTTTTAATAACAAAGTATAATGTCCGCCAAGATTACCAACAGTTCTTGTGAGCTCCCATTTCCCAATGATGCTAAAATATTTTTTTCCTAAAGCTTGCACGGAGAGGATGGTAAATTTTAATCGCCCCATCTGCTCTTTAGTAGCATAATTTTTTTTATAGTTTGCTAAGGTATTTTCATAGCCATAAGTAACCCCATTTTTACCAACAAAAACAAGTCTGTCGTTTTCCCAATAACCATGCATAAATTGATTAAGATCACCCTCATTCCAAGCTTTTTCCTGTTGTGCTAAAATTTGTAAAATAGTTGTTTCATCTTTGGTTTGTGCAAATACTTGTTGTGTAAATAGGACAAGCATTATGTAGCCAATTTTTTTGATCATAAATGTAGATTTAGTGAGTACTTAATTAAACTTAACTCAAAATAAGTATTTCAACTTAATTTGCAGCTATGGAGTACAAACAACATTTAAAGAAAGATAAAAAATTAGCCTCAATTTTAGTAGAGGCAGATCATGTGATAAAGAAAAGGAAAAACACCCCTGTGCGATTGATGGCTAGTATTATCAGCCAGCAATTGAGTACAAAAGTTGCTGCTATCATTTTTGGTCGTTTTATAGCCTTATTTGATGGTAAAGAACCTAACTGCAAACAAGTATTAGCATGTTCTAATGAAGCACTTAGGTCCATTGGATTGAGTCAATCTAAAGTGCATTATATTCAAAATGTAGCGCAATTTTTTTTAGATCAAAAAATTACAGATAAGCAATTATATACTATGCAGCCGGAAGCAATTATTGATTTATTGACTCAGATAAAAGGGGTTGGTAAATGGACGGTTGAAATGCTGATGCTCTTTAGTTTAGGTCAAGAAGATGTCTTTGCTGTAGATGATTTAGGCATACAACAAGCAATGGTGAAACTGTATAAAATAAACCATGAGACTAAGAAAGACTTACAAACAAAAATGGTAGCTATTTCGAAAAACTGGTCACCTTATAGAAGTTATGCTTGCCTGCATTTATGGCAGTGGAAAGACCAAGGTGCAATTTAAGCAGAGTTTCTTGAAGCATTAATGATGCCAAACATAGTTCTGGTTAATAATTTCTCATAATGCGTTTTAGCAATTGGGTCTATATTTTCTTCTTGAATTTTACATAAGGCATATTGCTGGATTGTCAATAATGGAAGCACAATTCTATCTCTTAGAAGGATAGAATGTTTCGAAAGTGTATCTTGTTCCATTAAGCTATTTGTATGACTTAATTCAAGATATAATTGTGTAGTTAATTGAAACTCTTCTTTAATATTTTTCCAAATAGGACAATAAATAGGATCTTTTTCAATGTATTTAGTGATGGCAAAATTTGATTTTACCATACTCATCATGCTATTGTCTATTAATGTTTTGAAGAAGCCAATATTATTGAATAGTGATTGTACTTCTTTCCATAATCCTTTCTCTTTTAGTACTTGTAAGGCAGTTCCTACCCCGTAATAGCCAGGTACATTTTGTTTTAACTGACTCCAGCTGCCAACAAACGGAATCGCGCGAAGGTCTTGAAATTGCAAATTTGTACCAGAGCCTCTTTTAGCAGGTCGACTTGCGATATTACTTTTACTGTAATAGTTTAGTGGACTATATTTTTGAAGGTAGGGTAAGAATAAAGCATCTTGCTTTAATTGTTGATATGCTTCAAAACTAATGTTACCGAGTGTTTCTAATATTTGACGATCTTGTTGTGAAAGCAGAACTTTAGAATCAGAAAATAAACTATGACTAACACCAGCACTTAATAATTGCTCTAAATTATATTGTGCAGAATGTATGGTGCCAAAATTGGAGGTAATAGTTTGTCCTTGAACTGTCAATTGAATTTCTTCATTCTCAATACCATTGCCCATGGAGGCATAAAATTGATGGGTCTTGCCCCCACCTCTTGATGGTGGGCCACCTCTGCCATCAAAAAATTTAACAATAATGCCGTTCTTTCTTGATACAGTGGTTAGGATTTCTTTAGCCTTGTAGATGCTCCAATTGGCTTGCAAATATCCACCATCTTTTGTACCATCGCTAAAGCCAAGCATGATCGTTTGCTCTTTATTTCTTGCTTTGATATGAGCTCCATATATATCTGATGCATATAAGGTAGACATAATCGATTCTGATGCTGTAAGGTCGTCTATGGTTTCAAATAAAGGCACAATATCTACAGACGTTAAATTTTGATCCCATCCACATAATCTAAATAACGCATACAACTCCATTACATTTACTGCAGTTTGGCAGTTGCTAATAATATAACGTTGACAACCCATGACACCATTAAAAGACTGAACTTGTTGAATGGCATAAATACTTTCTAGAGTATCTTTTCCAATCTCAGTCTTCATACTACTAGGATTTATTTTTCCTGCAACAGTTGCAAGTAAGGCCATTTTTCCCTTTTCGTCTAAGTCAACATAATTGGTAGGTAATACACCAGTTTCTAACAAAACTGCATGATGGATTCTTGAATCTTGACGAATGTCTAATGCAGCAAAATGTGTTCCGAATATTTGAACTCTATTTAACAATTGTGTAAGTCTGTTTAAATACAATGAGTGGTGCTCATTGATTAACTTTTCCTTGATTGTAGTAAGACAAGCAACAATTGTTTCCTTAGAGACTGGAGTACTATCTTCTGGCTTAAATACATTTTCATATAAGACAGCTTCTAAATCTGTTAATAGATTAGCTACACCAGAGAATGTCAACCTTCTCTTTAGTTTTCTTACATCTCTATAATAACAAACAATAATGCTACTTCTTAGGGCTTGTGCCACTTTAATAGTGGTTGCTGCATTGACAAATGGATTGCCGTCACGATCTCCTCCTGGCCAAAAGCCTAATTCGATGAATGGATTATTTGCATCATATTCGCCATCAAATACATCCTTCACAATGGTATTGTAAATATTGCCAATAGACTGATAAAATACATGCTCCAAATACCACATCAAGTTCAATGCTTCATCAGTCGGTGTAGGTTGTTTTTTATTAAAGAAAGGCGTGAGCCCAAGTTGTTGAATGTACTGATTGATCGTGCCATAGTCGTTTTTAGCAATGGCATCACCCATATCATGTATAATCCCCAAAACATTTGCAGGATAGAATTGTGTTGGGTGTGCAGTTAAAACAATTTTTACTTTAAAGCGTTTAAGCTTGTTTTTTAGCGCTAATGTTTTGCCTGTAAAATTAGCTTCTTTAATTAATGATTTAATACTTCCTGGTCCTTCCATATCATTGATGCTAGTAAATGCCGCATCTTCTATTGCATCAAATAGCACTACCTGTCTTTCGACATATTGAACATATTTGAATAGATGATCTAATTGTTCCTGCTCTATTTCAACACTTGTATGTTGTTTAAAAAAAGCATCAATTATTTCTATTGGAGATTTCCCTTTTGCAAATCCCTCTTCACAATGTTGAATTAAGATAGGTAATAATGCACCCACATTGGCAATTCCAGAATAAGGCAGTGCTGCGAATAAACTATTATAAATAATATACTTGTCAGACACATTCGTTCTAAACTGTTGCAAATAATTTTGTGTGGTGTTATTCATCATGACAAATTAAAGATACAGAAAAATTATGCTTTCTCTGAAACCCTTGTCAATATTGATTCCTAATGAATGTTTGTTTAAGCTTAGTGGATTGCTTTGAAAAGCGGATGACTGATATCATGGTAAAATGCAAATTGCCATCCTTCTAATTGTCCTTGTTCCCACCATTTTTGTCTCCATTCCATTGCAGCTTTTCCATCCATATCGTATTTAGCAATAAACTTTGATTTAAGTTGTTGTAGCTGAGGGGCTACATCTGCCCCAAAGAAAAATAGTTCATTATCTTCTTTTATCCATGCTACTTGATGATATGGACAATGTCCACCTGTCAATAAATAATGAATGTTATTTTCTATAATACCTTGGTCTTCAGTGAGCCAGACTACTTTTGAAAAGTCGGCCAAGAATTCAAACTGCTCCTTAATATAAGATGCAGAAGACGTGGTCATTGCTAAGTCAAATTCTCTTTTTTGAACGTAATAAGTTGCATATGGGAAGCTTACAAATCGTTCATGGAATTGTGGATGCATAAAGCTCATACCGCCTGCATGGTCCTTATGCAAATGACTCATAAACACCTTGGTGACAGCACTAGGATTAATGCCTATCGCCATTAAATTATCATGAATTTGTAAAATCCCTTGTTTGTTCAAGTAACCTAAGCCAGTATCGAATAAAATAATATCTCTTTCGGTGATGACTACAAATGGTTGAATTTCTACAAGAATACTTCCTTTAGGTCGGTCTTGGATCTGTTCCCTTTGGGTATCAAATGGTACAAAAACTTTAGTTTGATCTATGCTAAAACTGCCTTCGGATAATGGATAAATACGCATATTGCAAAAATACAATTATCGAAGTACCATTTGTCTATCCGCATCTAATCTTAGTAAAATAAAAACTAAGGCGGTAAATGTAAGTAAAGAGGATCCTCCATAACTTATTAGAGGTAATGGGATACCGACTACGGGGAATAACCCTATGGTCATGCTAATGTTTACAGCTATGTGAAAAAAGAAAATACCTACCACACTATACGCATAGACTCTTGAAAATGTACTTCTTTGCCTTTCTGCAATTCGTATTAATCTAAATAAGAAAAATAAATACAGGCCTAAAAATGTAAAAGTGCCTACAAAACCAAAGGCTTCCCCAAGAGAAGTAAATATAAAATCAGTATGTTGTTCAGGTACATATTTGCCTCGTGTTTGAGTACCTTTTAGAAACCCTCTACCCCAGAAACCTCCCGAACCTATGGCAATCTTACTTTGTTTTACATTGTAGTCATCTGGTTTTCTAACTGTTTTAGTACCTGGTTTTTGAAGAGATCTTTTATTTAAGTTACAATCATATTCTTTACCAACCATACTATATATTCGCGTTGTCTGGTAGCATTCAAAAACATTATTAAAGATATAAGGAACAGCAAATCGAACTGTGCCTACACTTACGACCCAAATGCTTGCTACAAGAACTATGATATGTTTATTTCTTTTTAAACTTTTACCAAAATACAGTAGTATTAAACCTGCAATTATGGTTAAGATAATTGCTAATAGGGTAGGATCCAATAGTAGTGTTGCGATGACAAGTATTGCAAAGGACAACAATATAACTAGAATAATTGGGGGTAACCCTTCTCTGTACATAGCAAAAATAAAAGCACTATAAACTAAAGCTAGTCCAAGCTCATGTTGTGCAATTGATAAAATTGCGGGTAAGGCAATCATTGCACCTGCAACTATATGTGACTGGAGTTTTGTAAAATCAGTTTCAGGTCTTGAAATAAATTTAGCCAATGCAAGTGCAGTAAAGATTTTACACAATTCTGCAGGTTGTAAATTAAAGCCTGCTACAATAGGGATCCAACTCTTAGATCCATTGATTTCTTTTCCAATCAAAAAAGTAGCGAGCATCAATAAAATGCCTCCAGCAAATAGCAGGTTGGCTAATGCAGTAAATACTTTACTATCCATCAATAAAATAAATATCCCAACAAAAGCACAAAAAATTAAGAAAAAGAATTGTTTACTATAGGTTGTTTTGCCACTGATAAAACTAGTAGCCCAATTTGTATTGGGATTGTACTCTACCATAAAAATGCAAAGGATGCCAATACAGGCCATCAATAGATATAAGATGATGACAGCAAGGTCAGTTCCTTTTGAAAAATTATTATTATAGTTCGCTGACATATGCTATGGCTTAAACCTTTTCTTTTTATCGCTATTGGGAAGTGCACTATCCTTATTTGTTACATCTTTGTTTGGTAGTGGAATAGGTGTAGTAGGTGTGGTATCCTTCGCCTTTGTTTTCACTACACCTTCTGCCAACATCTCCATATCCCAAACGTCCGATAATTCGTCGTTATTGTATTCTATTGGAGTTAAATAAGCAGATTTATTATGTTGCACATACCAATTTTTGATGGCTTGTGGCATTAAATCTACCTGCGAAAGGTTATCAGCTTTGACTTTACTTTCTGTAGTTAGGGTGTCATTTAAATATTGTTCCATCAGCAAACCACCTATTGGTCCTGCCCATGTGGACCCATATCCTGCATTTTCAACAATCACTGCTACAGCAATTTTAGGATTGTCTTTAGGTGCAAAGCAAACAAATAAGGAGTGATTTTTACCGTGAGGATTTTGTGCTGTTCCAGTTTTAGCACAGTACTCATGTCCTGGTACTTTGATAAATGCTGCAGTACCATAGACAGTTACATCGTGCATACCTTCCTTAATCACATCAAAATATTCCTTTGGAATTTTAGTGACTTTCTGCTTGGTCCTAAATGGTGCAAGTTGTGCTGCTTCTTCTTCTGTTTCGTTTTCAATACTGTCAACAAAATGTGGGGTATAATAATAGCCTTCATTTGCGATGAATGCCATTGAGTTGGCAAGTTGAAGTGGGGTTGCGGTCATCCTATCTTGACCAATGCCAAGCGTAAGCATATAACAACTATTCCAATATTTTGGATTACCAAAATCTCTATTGTATTGCGCTGTGTCAGGGATATTGGCTTTATTTTCACTAGGTAAATCCACGCCCAATTTTCTACCGAATCCAAACGCATTCATATATTCTTTCCATTTCAAATAACCGCCTTTTGCTGATTTATATTTAGGGTTATCAATCGCCATTCTAAATACTTGCAAAAAGTAGGAATTACAAGAATATGCTAAAGCTAATTGCAAATTGGCAGCATGGCCTGGATTATGGTGTTCACATTTTCTAGGGTCGCCACATGCGCCATAAGATCCGTAACAATTGTATCCAAAATTCGGGGTAATTAAGCCTTCGTCTAAAGCAATCAATGCGCCCAGAGGTTTGAAAGTAGAACCAGGAGGATATTGTCCTTTGATAGCACGATTATAAATAGGTCTAGCCGTATCCAATAATAATCTTCCAATTGTTTTTCTTCTTTGACTGCCCGTTAATAAATTAGGATTATATCCTGGGCTAGATGCCATGGCTATCACACCGCCTGTTTTAGGATTAATCGCAACTGCACTACCTATTTTATTTTGTAATAATTTTTCTGCAAGTTGTTGGACTTTTACATCCATGCTAGTGAAAAGATTTTTACCTGCAATGGCAATGGTATCAAAAGCACCTTTTTCATAGGGACCTTGAATTTTACCTTTGTTATCTCTTAAGAATCGTTTTACACCTCTTTGACCCATTAAGACTGTTTCGTAATTTTTTTCAAGTCCAGTCATACCCGCATAGTCTCCCATCTCATAACCTTCTGATTCATGTTTCTTTAAAAAATTCACATCTACTTCTGCCACATAACCTAACACATGTGCCGCCGTATTGTAAGGGTAGTTTCTAATAGAACGCTCCGATAAAGAGAATCCTGGAAATCGATACAAGTTTTCATTCAATTGAGCGTATAGTTCAGGTGTTAAAAATGGTTCAAATACACCTGCTTTTACCCTGGTGTTTTTAATAATGGCTTCTACAATTCTTTTGCGGTATTCTTCTTTATCAATACCTAATATTTCACATAAAGCTAGAGTATCTACCCCTTTTGCCTCATTTGGTATAACCACTAAATCATAACTAATGGTATTTTCTAAGAGGGCTCTTTTTTTACGATCATAAATTATACCTCGATCTGGATAGATTATTTTTCTATAAATCGCATTATTATCTGCAGCCAATTTATACTTATTAGAAACAATCTGAAGACTTATTAATTGTCCTACGATAAGAATAAAAATGGTGCCAATAATAATTTGAATAATGCCTCCTCGATTCTGATTGTAAACTGACATGAATTATCTTTTTAGCTTCCTTCTGTTTAATAAAAGTTCAACTAATAAAATAAGCAGAATACTCATTAAACTTGTAAAAAATACTTTCCCAATGAAATAGCTAAAGTTACCAAATTGAAGCCACTCTAATAAGACTAAATAAAAGTGGTGTATAAAAGTGAGTGAAAAAATATAAATAGCAAAAGGGCCTGAACCCATTGTACCAATGCTAGGCTCTTTATTTACTTCTTCAGACGCTTCTTGAGCCAACAGAATATTTAAAATTGTAGGTCTAAGGTAGCCGATTAAAGCTGCAGCTGCTGCATGCAGTCCAGGGCTATTAGTAAACATGTCTAAGCTATAACCTAATGCAAAGCCTAAAAAAGTAGTGGCTAATCTGCTGGTACCAAAAGGCAACCAAAGGATAAAAATAAAGTATAAATACGGTGTAATGAATTGATGTATTGGTGGGATCTCGTTTAAGATGACAATCTGAATCAATAAAAACAAAATAAATCGAATACTATTTTTTAATATCCTATTCATTGGTATCCCCCTTTTGCTCTATTTCGGATTGAGCCCCCATTCTTTTATTCTCTACCAAGTAAACAAATTCTAAATTGTAAAAGTTAGTAGCAGATTTAATATTTAAGGTTAAGAAATTGCTCGAAGGATCTTGAATCACACTAGTCACTCTTCCAATCATTAATTGAGCAGGAAAACTAGAAGAGTAGGGACTAGTTAATACGGTATCACCAATTTTTGGCAAGGCACTTTTGGAGATATTTTTTAAAGATAAAATTTCTGGATTTTTGCCATCCCATTCAATACTGCCCGCAATGCGATCTCTTTTCAACATGGCGCTCACTTTACTGTTGCGGTGTAATAAACTCATGATTTTACTATAGTAATCATTCACTTCCACTACTACACCAACAATAGAACCATCAGGACTAATTGCAGCCATATCTTTTTTTACACCTTGTAAAGCGCCGCGTTCAATGGTGATATAATTTTTTTGTAAAGTAAAACTGTTGCCCACTACTTTAGCTGGGTAGTAAGAGAATTTCCTGATTTTTTCTAAACTATCTTTTCTCAAAATTAATGTTCCTGATTTTACACTCGTGTCATAGGGTACAAAATTTTGAGCCAGTTCGTTTCTTAATGCTACATTTTCTGCTACTAACTTGGCATTGGTGGCTTTTAAATCAAAAAAGTAAGCCCATTCATTATAGTAACTATTTACTTTTCCAGCAATGGCGTTATTCCAATTGCCAAAAAAGGTTTGGTGTGATTTGCTGTATGAAGACAACATGACCAACGATACAATTTGCAGTATCAGAAAGCTAAAAAAAGTAAAGTTCTGTCGTATAAAGCCAATGATGTTCTTCATTAGGTATTATCTCATAATAAATGGAAAACGTTGGTAGTTTTTCAATGCAATACCTGTTCCGCGCACTACACTCTTTAAAGGGTCGTCGGCTACATGAACTGGTAATTTAATTTTTGCACTCAATCTTTTGTCTAACCCCCTTAAAAGTGAACCACCACCAGTAATGTACAATCCTCTTCGATAGATGTCTGCAGCTAATTCTGGAGGAGTTGTTTCTAATGCTTTTAAGATGGCTTCTTCTATTTTGAAAATACTTTTGTCTAATGCTTCTGCTACTTCTTGGTATGAAACCATGATTTGTTTTGGAATACCAGTTACCAAGTCTCTACCATTTACTGGCATATCTTCTGGTGGATTATCTAAGTCTTTTAATGCAGCACCTACATGAATTTTAATTTGTTCTGCTGTACGTTCACCAATTAATAAACTATGGTAACGTCTTAATGCTTCCATAATGTCTGCAGTGAATTCATCGCCTGCAACACGAATACTTTGATCACAAACAATTCCAGCCAAAGCAATGACAGTAATGCCAGTTGTACCACCACCAATATCAATAATCATATTTCCAACTGGCTCTTCTACGTCAATACCAATACCTAATGCAGCAGCCATTGGTTCGTGAATCATATATACTTCTTTTGCACCTGCTTGTTCAGCACTATCTCGTACCGCTCTTTTTTCTACTTCAGTAATTGATGAAGGAATACAAATAACCATTCTCCAGCTTGGTGGAAACAATGGTTTTTTGGGATAAATCATTTTCATCAACTCACGAATCATTAATTCCGCAGCGTTGAAGTCGGCAATTACTCCGTCTTTTAATGGACGTACCGTTTTAATACTTTCGTGTGTTTTCTCGTGCATCAACAATGCCTTCTTACCAACTCCCAAAACCTCTTTCATATTATTCCTGTTTAAGGCAATAATTGAAGGTTCGTTTACAACCACTTCATCATTATGTATGATTAATGTGTTGGCAGTGCCCAAGTCCATCGCAATCTCTTGGGTGAAAAAATTAAATAAGCCCATATTCGTTCAATATTTTACATTCATTGGAATGATGCAAAAATCATCTAAAATCCTTGAACTACAAAGCTTTTTAAAAAATTGAATCAGATTATTTTTTGAGCAAGTTAACTAGCAAACTCGTAGCCAATATCTTTTCTAAAATTCATCCCTTCAAAATGAATCTTTGCTAATGCGGTTTTTGCTGTGTCAACCGCTTCAGGAATCGTATTTCCTTGAGCAGTGATGGTTAATACGCGGCCGCCATTGGTAACAATCTTGTCTTCCTTAAATCCAGTCCCAGCTTGGAATAGGGTGGTTTTGGGTAGTTGATTTATTAAGTCTAATCCACTTATTGGGTATCCTTTTTGGTAGTCACCTGGATAGCCACCACTTACTGCCATCACCGTTGCAAATGCGCCATCATTGTATTCAATGTTTACATCTTCAAGGGTGCCGTTGTCTGTGGCCGCCAAAATGCTTACTAAATCGGTTTGCAAGCGGGGTAGAATTACCTCTGTTTCTGGATCACCCAATCGACAATTATATTCAATAACGGATGGCTCGCCCTGACAATTCATTAAGCCAAAAAACACAAATCCTTTATATATCAATCCCTCTTTTGCAAGGCCTTCAATGGTTGGACGGATAATTTTATGTTCTACTTTGTCCATAAAAGCTGCGTCCATGAATGGCACAGGACTTACACAGCCCATTCCGCCTGTATTTAGCCCTGTATCTCCTTCTCCGATGCGCTTATAGTCCTTCGCATGTCCAATGATTTGGTAGTTTTTGCCATCTGTTAATGCAAAAACACTCACTTCAATTCCTGTTAAAAATTCCTCAATCACCACCCTAGAACTCGCTGTGCCAAACTGTTTATGTTGTAACATTGATTCATAACTATCTAAGGCTTCTAGATGCGTAGCTGCAATAATGACGCCTTTCCCCGCGGCTAAACCATCTGCTTTTAATACAATGGGTAAGCTATGCGTCGCTATATATTGCTTTCCTTCTTCATAGTTGTCAATCGTAAATTCTGCATAACCAGCGGTTGGAATTTGGTGCCGCTGCATAAAATGTTTACTAAAAGCTTTACTGCCTTCTAGCTGCGCTGCAGCAGCAGAAGGTCCAATGACATTGATTGCTTGAGTCATGGGATCCTGGGCAAAAAAATCAAAAATACCTTTTACAAGGGGTTCTTCTGGACCAACAATGATCATGTCAATTTGGTGTGAGATGGCTGCCAACTTTAGTCCCTCAAAATCATTTACAGCAATGGACAAATTGGTTCCAATGGATGCGGTTCCAGGATTGCCAGGTGCAATATATAATTGATCGCAATGGTAGCTTTGTGCTATTTTCCAGGCCAATGCATGTTCTCTTCCGCCAGATCCAATGAGTAAAATATTCATAATTGAGGTGATTGCAGCACGAAAGTAAAAATTATTGAAGGGATTTTATTATTTTGTACTAATTAAATAATCAATTTACTATGTCTACAACGACACAACGTCATCCAAAAGGACTCTATGTTTTGTTCGCTACAGAAATGTGGGAACGATTCAATTATTATGGAATGCGTGCCATTTTGGTCTTGTTTTTAGTGAAAGCAATGGCTTTTAATCAAACAGATGCTTCGCAAGTATATGGAAGTTATACAGGCTTAATCTACCTTACGCCATTATTAGGAGGCTATATTGCAGACCGATACTGGGGTAATAAACGTTCAATTATTGCGGGCGGATTGGTGATGGCAATTGGCGAATTTGTCTTGTTTTTTTGTGGTCATTTTTATGACAATGCTGCATTGGCGATGCCTTTATTTTATACGGGTTTAGGTTGTATGATTGCAGGAAACGGCTTTTTCAAACCTAATATTTCGAGTATGGTAGGCCAGTTGTATCAAAAAGGGGATTCAAAAATTGACGCTGCTTATACTATATTTTATATGGGTATTAATACAGGCGGTGCACTTGGACCATTGGTTTGTGGCTTTTTTGGAGACACCGGGAATAATGGAGATTTCAAATGGGCCTTTTTTGCTGGTGGTGTTGCGATGCTTTTAAGCGTTATTACACAAATAATATTTCAGAAGAAATATTTAGTGGATGCGGATGGAATAGCTATTGGAGATGCGCCAAAAGAAGCGCCATCATTGTTTCAAAAAATTCCAGTGATGGTAGGTTTTCTATTCTTGCTTTCATTAGTAACCATCGCCTTGGTATATATTGATATTAAAGTAGTGAGTTATTTATTCTGGTTATTAATCGCATGTATCCTTTTAATTGCTTTTATTATTTTTTCTGATAAGTCACTTGATCTAATTCAAAAGAAAAAAGTAGCTGTATTGTTTACCGTGTCTTTCTTTGTGATCTTTTTCTGGAGTGCTTTTGAACAAGCAGGTGCATCACTTACCTTTTTCGCTTCTGAAAATACACAGCGAGATTTAGGATTTTATGTAGTACCTGCAAGCTATTTCCAATCTTTGAATTCAGTATTTGTTGTGACACTCGCTCCTTTGGTTGCATGGATTTGGATTAAACTTGGGAAAGCAAATCGAGAACCCTCTTCGCCATTTAAAATGGCGATGGGTTTGATGTTATTGGCATTGGGTTATTTATGGATTGCAACCGGTGTAAACGGCGTAGGTACAGGTGTCAAAGTAAGCATGATTTGGTTGATTGGCATGTATATGATGCATACGTTTGGCGAACTTTGTTTATCTCCAATCGGTTTGTCCTTGTTTAATAAATTGGCACCAGTTAAATTTGCTTCTTTGTTAATGGCAATATGGTTTACAGCGAACGCCTTTGCCAATAAACTAGCAGGTGTGTTTAGTACACTTTATCCAGAAAATGGAAAGACAACTTCTTTTGCTGGCTATCAAATAACCAACTTACATGAATTTTTTATGTTCTTTGTTTTTATGGCTGGTATTGCATCAATTATTCTTTTCTTATTGTCTAAGAAATTAAAAAACTTGATGGAACAATAGTTATTACATCTTAATGAAACAAAATTGCCTCGAAATTTTCGAGGCAATTTTGTTTGAAGTATTAAGTGAAAACAATGGTGGTTTTGTCATACGATTTATAAAACACCTTTTACAATTTCATCCACTACTGCAGGATCTAATAAAGTAGAAGTATCTCCTAAATTATTTAATTCTCCTTCTGCCACTTTGCGCAGAATACGACGCATGATTTTTCCTGACCTTGTTTTGGGTAAGCCAGAAACAAACTGAATTTTATCTGGTTTAGCAATAGGGCCAATGATTCTAGTAACTGTTTGCAAAATATCTTTACGCACCATTTCTGCTGTGCCATGGGTATCTTGTGCATGTGAGCCAGTATAAATCACATAAGCATAAATGCCTTGACCTTTGATATCGTGAGGATAACCAACCACCGCACTTTCCACCACGCCAGCATGCATGTTAATCGCATTTTCTACTTCGGCAGTACCAATTCTATGGCCACTCACATTCAATACATCGTCTACACGACCTGTAATTCTAAACTGACCTGATTCGTTTCTGAAAGCGCCATCGCCTGTAAAATATAAATTGTCATAAGTAGCAAAATAATTTGTTCTGCATCTTTCATGATCGCCATAAGTGGTTCTAATTATTGATGGCCATGCTTGTTTGATACAAAGGTTCCCACGTAATATTCCAGGTTCGTCATCAGAAGTGGTTGAAACCACTTCTTCTCCTTTATCATCGACCAAAATAGGTTCAATACCTGGCATTGGATAAGTGGCCCAGCCTGCTTTTCCTGGAGTGATGCCAGCCATATTAGAAATCATGATACCACCTGTTTCTGTTTGCCACCAAGTATCTACAATCGGACATTTATTTTTCCCGATATGTTCATTGTACCAATTCCAAGCTTCCTCATTGATTGGCTCACCTACAGTACCTAAAATTTTTAAACTACTTAAATTGTGTGATTTAACTGGTCCCAATCCAAATCCCATTAAAGAGCGAATAGCAGTTGGAGCAGTATATAAAATATTTACTTTGAATTTGTCAATGATATCCCAGAATCTACCAGCGTCAGGAAAAGTAGGAATACCCTCAAACATCATAGAAGTGCCACCAGCGCTTAATGGTGCATAAACGATATAACTGTGACCTGTAATCCAACCTATATCTGCTGTACAAAAGAATAAGTCGTCTGGGTTATAGTTGAATGTATTGACAAAAGTATAGTTGGTATAGACCATATAACCCGCTATACTATGCACCACACCTTTAGGTTTTCCTGTTGAACCTGAAGTGTATAAAATAAATAAAGGGTCTTCTGCATCCATTACTTCGGCTGGAACAAATTGAATACCCTGTGATTCTACTTTTTTTATTTCATCTTCCCACCACACATCTCTTCCTTTTAACATGGAAACTGCAGTTCTGGTTCTAGTACATACAATAACACGCTCAATATTTTTATTGCCAATTAGGGCATCGTCAATGACGGATTTTAAAGGAATATCTTTTGCACCTCTGTAAGCACCATCACAAGTGATGATAAAACTTGCTTTAGCATCTTCTAAACGATCTGCAATACTTTGTGCAGAGAAACCACCAAATATTACACTATGGATAGCGCCAATTCTTGCACAAGCCAACACGGCTATCGCTAATTCAGGAATCATGCCCATATAGATACAAACACGGTCTCCTTTTTTTACCCCATTGTTATAGAGTACTTGTGCAAACTGACATACTTTTAGATGAAGTTGTTTGTAAGTAATGATACAATGGTGTGCTTCAGGATCGTTTGGTTCCCAAATGATGGCTGGTTTATCGCCAAATTTTTCTAAATGACGATCCAAACAGTTTTCAGTAATATTTAATTTCCCCCCTACAAACCATTTAATGCTTGGGTCTTTAAAATTCCATTCACTTACTTTATCCCATTTTTTATGCCAAGTAAAATGTTCAGCGACTTCGCTCCAAAATACATCTGGGGTTTGAATACTTTTTTGGTACGCAGCGTGGTAACCTGCAAGGTCTTTAATTTGATAGGGATAGGACATTTGTAACAATTAAAATTAGTCTCCCAAATTTACATTTTTTAAGTTTATCTATTTAACTTGAACAGCAGCAATTAAAAAAATTAAAATATGAGTTTCGTCACAAAGCCTAATAAAATTAGTTTGGTTATTGGGGCTTCCTCTGTAGGCACCCTTATTGAATGGTACGACTTTTACCTATTTGGAATGTTGGCAACCATTATTTCAAAACAATTTTTTCCTTCAGATGCAGGTACTTCGGCACTTTTAAGTACCCTAGCCATTTTTGCCGCAGGTTTTATTGTGCGCCCATTTGGTGCATTAGTCTTTGGAAGATTAGGTGATATCATTGGTCGTAAATATACTTTCTTACTAACCTTAGTGTTGATGGGTGGTTCAACTTTTGCCATTGGTTTAGTGCCAGGATTTGCCACAATAGGTTGGGCAGCGCCAATATTAGTTTTGATTTTAAGATTGGTGCAAGGTTTGGCCTTAGGTGGAGAATATGGTGGTGCAGCAACTTATGTAGCCGAACACGCACCTGCAAACAGAAGAGGATTTTGGACTAGTTGGATTCAAACAACTGCTACATTAGGTTTATTCTTGGCCTTGGGTGTGATCATATTGATACGTTCCAATCAAGGTGTTGAGGCATTTAGTGCAGAATGGGGTGGATGGAGGTATCCTTTTTGGTTATCGATTATTTTAGTGGGGGTTTCTATCTTAATAAGAATGAAGATGAGTGAATCGCCGATGTTCTCTAAATTAAAATCAGAAGGTAAAATATCGACGAACCCATTGAAAGAAAGTTTTGGGCATAAAGCCAATTTTAAAATGGTATTGTTGGCATTGTTTGGCGCTGTAATGGGACAAGGGGTGATTTGGTATACAGGACAGTTTTATGCACAAAGTTTTATTGAAACGGTTTGCAAAGTGGAATTCGTACAATCAAGGAACTTGATGTTATGGGCTATTTTATTTGCCACACCATTTTTTGTGGTATTTGGATATTTAAGTGATCGTGTTGGTAGAAAATGGATTATGATGTTGGGCATGTTAGCAGGTATTATTACTTATAGGCCTATTTATCAATATTTTTTAGATGCGACAAATGCCTATAATCGCGTGGAGAAAATAGATTTAGCTCATACCATCGCTTCAGAAAAGATCGCCTATATTGATGTAAAAGATCCTGCTAAATTATTGGTGGTACAAAAAATAGATACAGCATATACGGATGGGGCCATTTTTAGCTACACAATTACAGACACTTTGCATTTAACAGCTGCAATCAAGGACCCCAATGCTGGACGGGTTCAATATGTAGTAGTTAACGCAAAAGATGCAGCTAAAATGGATACAGTTGTTTTATCGTTAAAGTTGGCAAGTGGAGTCAAAGTAGATACAACTAAAATCGCCACCCTGTCACTTGTTTCAAAATCAGTAAAACCAAATTTAACAGTTGAAAAAACATTAGATCATACTACTTACTGGAATTTAATTTGGTTGGTTTTTGTTCAAATACTCTATGTGACTATGGTATACGGTCCAATTGCTGCGTTCTTGGTGGAATTGTTCCCCACAAAAATTCGTTACACATCCATGTCGCTGCCATATCATATTGGCAATGGCGTATTTGGTGGCTTGGTGCCATTCTTAGGTACATTAATTGTTGAGTTTACAAAAACAACAAATAATCCAACTGGAGATCCACTCGCAGGTTTATGGTACCCAATTGGTGTAGCGGCAATTTGTTTGTTTATTGGTGTGATCTATTTGTCCAATAAAGTAGATAAAGAAGTAATGGATTAAAAAAATAATACTTATGAATAGAATAAAAAAAATATTGGGTTTGGTTTGGATGTGTTTAGCTCCTGCCATTATTTGGTTCTTGATAGCACAGGCCATTCAAAAAATTGGTGCAGCAACAGCTATCACTCGAGCAAATGTGAGTTTGCAGTGGGTGATCATTTTAATTATATTTACACCTATTTGTATCGGCTTTTTCATTTTTGGATATTATGGATTCAAGGGAGAATACGATCAATTGCCTTCAAGCTCTAAAGATTTAGAATAAAGCTTTACTTTTGAGGATGTCATTTATTGTACAGTCTATATCTAAAAAATTTGATCAATTTCAAGCTGTTGAGTCTTTAAGTTTTACCATTCAGCCAGGTGAAATTGTTGGATTTCTTGGACCTAATGGAGCTGGAAAGAGTACCACGCTAAAAATGATTGCTGGATTTCTTAGCCCTGATACAGGATCGATTCAGTTATCAGGCATTGAATTACAAAAGAATGAAGTAGCGTATAAAAAAAAGATTGGTTATTTGCCTGAGTCTAATCCATTGTACGAAGATTTATATGTACTCGAGTATTTGGATTTCTTAGCTCGTGTTCATGCCATACCATCTCCTACAAAAAGAACTCAAGAAGTGATTTTGCAAACTGGATTACAATCCATGCAGCAAAAAAAAATAGGATTTTTATCCAAAGGTTTTAAACAAAGAGTAGGCATTGCTGCAGCTATTTTACATGCACCTGAATTGATCTTATTGGATGAGCCAACTTCTGGCTTAGATCCAAATCAATTAATTGAAATCAGGGGATTGATTCAGTCACTAAGCGCCAATGCGATGATCTTATTTTCATCTCATATTTTACAAGAAGTGGCTGCAATAACAGATAGGGTATTGGTTTTACATCAAGGTAAGTTAGTTGCCAATCAATCCATTGAAGAATTGACACGGTCCAGTCAGCACAATTTGTTGGTGCATTTTCAAGAAGACATGACGGTGCACATGCCGCACATTCAATTACAATACAAGCTTTTAGAACAATTCGACAAACGTACGTTAGTCATTCAAGCAAAGGACACCAAAGAATTGGATCAAGCTAGGCAATATGTGATGGCTTTGGCTTTGGAGAAAGGCTTGCACATCGAACGTTTGCAAACTCAGGAAGCAAGTTTAGAAGAAATATTCAAATTGCTTACTCATTAAAAAAAATGGGTGTAAATTGCGCAGACTTAAACGCAATTAATTTTTTAGAAAATAATAAATCATCCAATTATGAGTTACATTATTGAAGTACATGCAAGACAAATTTTAGATAGTAGAGGGAATCCAACCGTTGAGGTGGATGTATTAACTGACGATGGTGCAATGGGTCGTGCTGCTGTTCCAAGCGGAGCGAGTACTGGTATTCACGAGGCTGCAGAATTAAGAGATAACGATAAAAAGAAATATTTAGGTAGAGGTGTATTGAAGGCAGTAAAGAATGTGAACACATCTATTGCAGACGCATTAATTGGGTTTGATATTACTTCACAAGCTGCAATTGATCAGGTGATGATTGATTTAGATGGCACAGCTAACAAGAGTAAATTAGGAGCTAACGCTATCTTAGCGGTAAGTATGGCGGTTGCAAAAGCAGCTGCTGAAGAAGCAAATCTTCCTTTGTACAGATATATTGGTGGCACAAATGCAAGAACTTTGCCAATGCCAATGATGAATATTTTAAATGGTGGTGCACACGCATACAATAAAATTGATTTCCAAGAATTCATGATCATGCCAGTAGGCGCACCTAGTTTTAGCGAAGGATTACGTTGGGGCGTGGAAATCTTCCACCAATTAAAAAGCACTTTGAAGAAAAAAGGATATAGCACTAATGTAGGTGATGAGGGTGGATTTGCGCCAAATATCCAAAGTAATGAAGAAGCAATTGAAACGGTATTAGAAGCAATCCAATCTGCTGGTTACAAAACAGGTTCTCAAATTGCTATTGCAATGGATGCAGCGAATAGTGAGCTATGGAATGCAAAGAAAAAGAAATATGTTTTCCACAAGAGTTCTGGTAAAGAAATGAGCTCTGATCAATTAGTAAGATATTGGGAGAGCTGGGTAAAAAAATATCCAATCGTTTCTATCGAAGATGGTATGGCTGAAGATGATTGGGCTGGCTGGAAGAATTTGACAGATACAATTGGAAGCAAATGTCAATTAGTTGGTGACGATTTATTTGTAACGAATGTAAATCGTTTGCAAACTGGTATTGATAAAAAAATTGCAAATGGTTTATTAGTTAAAGTAAATCAAATTGGTACTTTAACAGAAACAATCAATGCTGTGAGCTTAGCACAAAACAATGGTTATAATACCATCATGTCACACAGAAGTGGTGAGACAGAAGATAATACGATTGCTGACTTGGCGGTTGCGTTGAATTGTGGTCAAATTAAGACAGGTTCAGCATCACGTTCTGATCGTATGGCTAAGTACAATCAATTGATCCGTATTGAAGAGCAATTAGGAGAAACTGGATTTTTCCCAACAAAGGGTAAATTGAAGTTTGGTAACAAATAATACAACAAAGATTGAAATACCAAGGAGCTCCATTATTGGGGCTCCTTTTTTGTTGAATATTATTGGCGTATTCTAATAACTGTGCTAATTTTAGGATAATATTTTATTATGCAAGCAATCAAAAAACTAATTCCATTTTTAGCCAATCGCTATTTTATAGCCATTTTGGCTTTTGTAGTTTGGATGTTATTCTTTGATCAAAGAGATTTTTTCACTCAAAGAGATCGTGCAGCTGAATTGAATAAATTGGAAGATGCGAAAGCCTATTACCAAAAAGAAATTTCTACGACGCAAGAACAATTGAACAATCTTCAGAGTAATCCAGGTGCGGTAGAAAAATATGCAAGAGAACGTTATCTGTTAAGAAGAGAAGGTGAAGAAGTGTATTTATTTGAAGATACGCTTGCTGCAAGAAATGAAAAGAGCAAATAAGTATAACCTTGCATGAAAAAACAAGAACGTTATAAAGGTGTAATCAATTATTTCTTAAAACATGTTCCAGTAGCAGAAACGGAACTGACTTATGACAATCCATTTCAATTATTGGTCGCAGTGATTCTTTCTGCTCAATGTACCGATAAACGTGTGAATTTGACAACCCCTGGTATTTTCAATCAATATCCTAGTCCTGAAGCCATGGCCAAAGCCAGTTTTGATGATTTATTTCCATTAGTCAGAAGTATTTCTTACCCGAATAATAAAACAAAACATTTAATTGGCATGAGTCAATTATTACTTGCAAAATTCAACGGTGAAGTACCTATGACAATCGATGAATTGGTTCAGTTGCCGGGAGTAGGAAGAAAAACAGCGAATGTAATCACCAGTGTCATTGATCAACAACCGAACATGGCTGTAGATACCCATGTGTATAGAGTGAGTAGAAGAATTGGTTTAGTGCCAATGACAGCGAGTACTCCGTTAGCTGTAGAAAAGGAATTGATCAAAAATATACCCTCTGCTTTAGTGCATAAGGCACATCATTGGCTTATCTTACATGGCCGCTATACATGCTTAGCGCGCAGCCCAAAATGTGACGATTGCGGTATTAAAGATTTGTGTAAATACTTTCAAAAAGAAGCCAAGAAAAAAGCAAAGTTTAAAGCATAAAAAAGCGCTTCAATCTATACAATTTGAAGCGCTTTTTTATAGTATTAATTATTATAAATAAGATTCGATTGCAGAAATCAATTCTTGTTTTGTAATAGGGATACCCATGATTTTATTGTAAGGTTTTGCATCCACTAAAAACTGGTCTCTAATTATTTTAATTAATTGTCCATTATTAATTTCTGGAATTAAAATGGTTTCGAATTGAGCTAGAATTTCAGCTAAGTTTTTTGGAAACGGACGCATGTATTTAATATGGGCATGGCTTACCGCTTTGCCTTGACTTTGTAATTGTAACACTGCACTCTTAATAGTACCATAAGTTGATCCCCATCCAAGAACCAATACTTTTCCTTTTGACGCACCGCTATCTATAGTTTGTAAAGGAATAAAGTCAGCAATCTTATCAACTTTAGCCTGTCTCATTTTTACCATAAATTCGTGGTTCTCCGGATCATAACTCACATTACCTGTTTCATGTTGTTTTTCGATGCCTCCAATTCGGTGTTCTAATCCAGCCGTACCAGGCACAGCCCATGGTCTAGCTAATTTATCATCTCTTTTGTAGGGTAAAAACTTCTCTTCTCCTTCTGCTAAACCAGTTTTGAATTTTACTTCAATGGTTGGTAAGTCAGCTGCTGCAGGAAATTTCCAAGGCTCAGCGCCGTTTGCAATGTAGCCATCACTCAAAAGAATGACAGGTGTCATATGTTGCAATGCAATCTTTACTGCTTCAAATGCCATAAAGAAACAATCACTCGGAGTAGATGCAGCTAAAACTGGAATTGGTGCTTCACCATTTCGGCCGTAATAAGCTTGCATTAAATCACTTTGCTCCGTCTTAGTTGGTAAACCAGTAGAAGGGCCTCCTCTTTGTATGTTTACAATCACTAATGGAATTTCTAACATGGTGGCTAATCCAATCGCTTCTGTCTTTAAAGCCATACCTGGTCCAGAAGTAGTGGTTAAACCAATTGACCCACCATAGCTTGCGCCAATAGCTGCAGTTATACCTGCAATTTCATCTTCAGCTTGGAATGTTTTAATGCCGAAATTTTTGTACTTACTTAGTTCGTGTAAAATATCAGAAGCAGGTGTGATTGGATAGGATCCAAGGAATAAGGGTAGTCCACTTTTTTGTGCAGCTGCAATTAAGCCCATCGATAAAGCTTGGTTACCCATGATACTTCTATAAGTGCCTGGTTCCATCTTTGATTTTTCTACCTTATACCTAGCATTGAATAATTCAGCAGTTTCTCCATAATAGTATCCTGCTTTTAATACGTCAATATTACTCTTTAAAATATTTTCCTTCTTGCCAAATTTCTCTTCTAAGAAATCAATTGTGTTGTCTAGACTTCTATTATACAGCCAATAGATCAAACCAAGTACAAACATGTTCTTTGCACGATCACGTTCTTTAGTACCTAATTCAGTGTTCGATTTTAATGCTTCTCTAGTTAGTTTGGTGATATCTACTTTGGTTAATTCATAACCATCCAAGCTGCCATCTTCTAATGGATTGACTCCTTCTGGATAAGCAGCTAGTCTTAAATTTTTTGCATCAAATCCTTCAATATTTGCAATAATTTTCCCGCCCTTTTTTAAGCTCTTTAAATTTACTTTTAATGCTGCAGCATTCATTGCCACTAATACATCACAGGTATCACCTGGCGTGTAAACTGGATTTGAACTAAAGTGAATCTGAAATCCACTAACACCTGGCAGGGTTCCGATAGGTGCTCTAATCTCCGCAGGAAAGTCTGGGAAAGTCGCTAAATCGATTCCTAATAAGGCGGTATTATTTGTAAATTGCTGGCCGGTTAACTGCATACCGTCACCACTATCTCCAGCAAATTTGATCACTACATCTTGTAAAACAACTTCTTTTTGCATATTGCATCAATTGGAGCACAAAGTTACAATGCATCCACCCTAAAACCGCATCTTTTATCAGATTATTCTGATTTCTTGTTTAAGTTTGCGCCTTCAATTTCAATGTTTTATGTCCATTTGGTCTCTTTTTTACCTTATATGCCAATGTATTATGCTTTGGGCTAATGCTTCTTGGTTTGAAGAAAAGCAGTTTGATCAAACAGTTGGGGTTGCTAAACACAAAGAAAAGCACTCATTAGATAGCACAGTAAAATATGTGTACTTAAGCTTTGATGATGGGCCCTTATTTGGCACTTCTAGTTGCATTGACATTTGTGAACAAGAAAATATAAAAGCGACTTTTTTTCAGATTGGTTTTCATCAATCAAGGTCTAAATGGGGAAGAAAATTGTACCAAAGAATTCTTGATCAACCTAATTTGTTTTTATTGACGAATCATAGTTTCTCTCATACCTATGGGGACTATTTGAAATTCTATCATCAACCAGATTCAGCTTTGGAAGATTTTAAACAAGCAGCGCAAGTTTTAAATACAAAAAATAATATAGTTCGTTTACCAGGTAACAATGGGTGGAGTACAGCTTCTATTCATTCAACGAGTAAATTAGTTCGTCCATTAGTGCATAAACTAGATAGTGCTGGATTTGATGTAGTAGGCTGGGATGTGGAGTGGCGATATACAAAATCCGGAAGACCTATTCAAAGTCCAGAAAGAATGGCATTTATAGTAGATAGCATGTTTCAGCATAACGAAAACAGAACCAAAAATCATTTAATTGTGCTTATGCACGATCATATGTTCAGAAAACCCGAGGATTCCATTAAGCTGGTTCAGTTTGTTCAATATTTAAAATATGGTAATAAATACCAATTTGCCTTATTGGATCAATATCCTGGTCTAAAAAACCAAGGGATTAACAATTTTTAAAGGTTTAGTTTCATTGCAATTTTGTACTTTTATAGTAGATAAAATCTATTATTATGTCTACATTTAAAACAGGTAATCCTACTTTAACAGAAAAAATATTTGATAAATCATTACATGAGAATGCCACTGCATTTGGTGTAATGAGTGTGCGCGGTACCATTAACAAATTTGGTTTTTTATTATTGATGGTAATGGCGTCGGCAATGTATGTGTGGAATGTATATGCCGAGGGTAATACTAAAACAGCAACTATTTTAATGATCTCTGGTGCAATTGGGGGGTTAATCCTGGCATTGGTGGTGATGTTTAAACCAAAATGGGCTGGCTATATCACACCTGCTTACGGAATTTTTGAAGGACTATTTATTGGAGGAATTAGTGCTGTGTTCAATGCTTTATTTGCAGCAAATTATCCAAATATTATTTTGCATGCAGTAGGCCTAACATTAGGGGTGGCTGTAGCGATGTTTTTCTTGTATAATTTCAGAATTATTACTGTTACAAATAAATTAAGATCCATCATCATGTCTGCAACATTGGGCATTGGCTTATTTTATTTAATTGTTTGGATAGCAAGCATGTTTGGTTTTGAAATGGGTTTTGCTTTTGATAGTTCTCCATTGAGTATTGGCATTAGTTTATTTATAGTAGGCATCGCAGCATTGAATTTATTATTAGATTTTGATGCAATTGAAAAAGCGGCTGAAATGGGTGCACCAAAATACATGGAATGGTATGGTGCTTTTGGATTATTAGTTACATTGGTGTGGTTGTATCTTGAAATGTTGAAATTATTAAGCAAGTTGAATTCTAAAGACTAATGGAATATAAGCGTGGTAGCCTGAGCAATGAGGAGTTGGTTCATTTATACGAGTCCATTTTATGGCCAAGGATGATTGAAGAGAAAATGTTAGTGTTGCTAAGGCAAGGTAAAATTAGCAAGTGGTTTAGTGGGATTGGTCAAGAAGCAATTGCTGTTGGCGCAACTTTAGCAATGGATCCTACCGAGTGGATTATGCCATTACATAGAAACTTAGGTGTTTTTACTTCGCGCAAAATGCCTTTGGTTGATCTATTCAAACAATGGCAGGGAGACAGAAGTAGTTATAGTAAAGCGAGAGAAAGAAGTTTTCATTTTGGTAGTAAAGCCCATCATGTATGTGGTATGATTTCTCATTTGGGTCCTCAATTAGCCATTGCTGATGGGGTTGCTTTAGCCTATCAGCAAAGAGGACAGTTAAAAGCAAGCATGGCATTTACTGGAGATGGGGGCACAAGTGAAGGTGATTTTCATGAAGCGTTAAATGTAGCAGCAGTTTGGAATTTACCAGTCATTTTTATCATCGAGAACAATGGGTATGGTTTAAGTACACCAACCAATGAGCAATATAAATGCGCTCATTTAGTGGACCGTGCAAAAGGCTATGGTATGGAGGGGGTTCGCATCGACGGAAATAATATTTTAGAAGTATACCAAACAGTGAAAGGTGTACGTGAATATTGCATCAATCAGCAAAAGCCTTATTTAATAGAATGCGAAACATTTAGAATGCGTGGGCACGAGGAAGCGAGTGGTGTGAAATATGTGCCAAAGCATTTGATGGAAACATGGGCATTAAAAGATCCAATTAAAAATTACGAACAATTTTTAATTCAAGAGCAGGTACTCACTGAAATGCAAGTGGCTGATATTCGTAATCGATTTAAAGAACAAATGGATGCGGATCTAAGAATTGCTATGGAGCCAGAAATATTTGAACCTTCTATTGAAGCAGAGCTAGCAGATTTATTTGCGCCAACTTCTGGAGCAACTATTCCTGATTTAACTTTTGTGCAAACAGAAAAGAAAACAAACAAGAGATTTATTGAAGCAATAAGTGATGCACTAAGGCAGTCAATGGAAAAATATCCAGAGATGATTATCATGGGACAAGATATTGCTGAGTATGGAGGTGCTTTTAAAATCACTGAAGGATTTGTAGATCAATTTGGTAAACAAAGAATCCGCAACACACCTATTTGTGAGAGTGCCATAGTGGGTGCTGCATTAGGTTTAAGCATGGAGGGTATAAAGTCGGTGGTGGAGATGCAGTTTGCTGATTTTGTCACAGTAGCATTCAATCAGATTGTCAATAATTTAGCAAAAATGCATTACCGATGGGGACAAAATGCCGACGTGGTGGTGCGCATGCCTACAGGTGCTGGTGTGGGCGCGGGTCCATTCCATTCTCAATCTAATGAAGCTTGGTTCACCCATGTAGCTGGATTAAAAGTGGTCTACCCATCCAATCCAACCGATGCAAAAGGATTATTAATTGCAGCCTTAGCAGAACCTAATCCAATTTTATATTTTGAGCATAAAGCTTTGTATAGAAGTATCGAGGAGGAAATTCCAGATGCGATGTATCAAATTGAAATTGGCAAAGCCCATGTGGTACAAATAGGTACAGATGCAACCATTATTACATATGGAATGGGGGTGCATTGGGCTAAAACATATCAACAAGCACATGCGGATCAATCTATTTATATAGTTGATCTAAGAACCTTATCACCATTGGATTATACGGCTATTAAAACTGCAGTAGAAGCTACTGGTAAATTAATGATTTTACATGAAGATAATTTAACAGGAGGTATTGGGGGAGAGATTAGTGCATGGGTGGCAGAGCATTGCTTTGAACATTTAGATGCTCCTATCATGCGTTGCGCTTCTCTAGACACACCTATTCCATTTAATAAAACATTAGAGAAACAATTTCTTGCGAATGATCGCTTAGGTGAAATGATGCAGAAATTATTGAATTATTAAAATAAAACAGCCCTTAACAAAATTTAAAGGCTGTTTATTTATGGCTAATGATTTTTCAAGGCCTTACATAAACGAGGGCCTTGAGGTTGATTTAGTTTGAATTATTCATACGGTAAACACGTAAAAAATTTCCACCCAATACTTTTTTAATATCCTTATTCGAATAACCTCTCGCGATAAGTGCCTTGGTGAAATTAGGATAGTCCAAAACACTACTCAATCCCTGAGGTGCAGAATTAATGCCGTCAAAGTCAGAGCCAATGCCCACATGGTCTATACCTATTAATTTAACAATATGGTCAAAGTGTTGCATTAATTGTTCAATGGTAGGTTTAATGGCTTCGCTTTCTGCTTTATATTTATTAGATAATAAAGTGAATGCATATTCTCTTTGGATGCCAGTACCTAATAAAGAATCTAATTCTGTAGCATGTGCTTTTCGGAAGGCCATATCTTTTTTACTAAAATTGCTGTCAACAAATCCTGAAAAAAAGTTTAAGAAAATCACCCCGCCATTTTTGCCGATTGCTTTAATTTGATCGTCTTTTAAATTTCTTGTAACAGGACAAATGCTATAAGCATTACTATGAGATGCGATTACGGGTTTTGTACTCGTATTAATGGCATCCCAAAAAGTGTTTTCACCTACATGTGATAGGTCTACCATGATACCAAGTTGATTCATTCTTTGAACGATTTGTTTTCCAAAATCATTCAAGCCTTTTGTTTGATTGAATTTATTTGATTTTTCATCTGCATGTGAACTCGCCCAATTAGGGGAATTATTCCAAGTTAGTGTCATGTAACGAACACCTCGGTTATAAAATGTATCTAGTCTTTCAATTTTATCTTCAAGCATATGCCCACCTTCTACACCATATTGAGCAACTATCTTACCAGCTTTTAAAGCGGATTTTATCGTCTTCCAATCTTTAGCTATGATCATTTTATCTGGGTTTCTTGCAGCGACGGCATCCATTGTGTCCATCTCGCGCATGGCCCAAGCGTATGGGTTCACTTTTTCTCCGTCACACCAAATAGAGAATAATTGATAATCCAATCCACCTTTTTTGAATCTTTTCAAATCTGAATGGTTGATGCCAGTCAAGTCTTGGTCGAAACTTACCTTCTTTTCGATACAAGCAGTAGGCGCATCATTATGGGTATCTACTAGAACCGATTTGTAGTGAATTTTTTGGGCAAATCCGGAAAGGCTGATAGCACAAAACAGGATGGATAGGTATTTCATAGGTAGTATCCTTTTAATTGACAACTAAAATAACTATTTTTGCGCACAGAAAAACGACTATGTTAGATAAATTAGAAGCCATAAAAGCTAGATTTGACCAAGTAGGGGTGGCTTTAACCAATCCAGAAATTATCAATAACCAATCTGAATTTGGAAAATTCAGTAAGGAATACCGTTCTTTAGAGAAGATTGTGATTCCTTACGAGCGCTATGTGAAAGTATTGTCAGAACATAAATTTGCTAAAGAAAGCTTAAACGGTGACGATGCAGATATGCGCGAATTGGCGAAAATGGAATTGCCAGCTTTGGAAGAAGAAAGAGAGGCTTTAGAGAAAGAGTTGACGAAATTATTGATTCCAAAAGATCCTCAAGATGACAAGAATGCTATTATTGAATTAAGAGCTGGTACAGGTGGAGATGAAGCGAGTTTATTTGTAGGTGATTTATTAAACATGTATACCAGGTATTGTCAAAAAAAAGGATGGAAAGTGGCCGTAGCAAGTGAGAGTGAAGGTTCTGTGGGAGGTTACAAGGAAGTAATTTTAGAAGTAACAGGTGAAGATGTGTATGGTACTTTGAAATTTGAAAGTGGTGTACACCGCGTACAAAGAGTACCAAGTACTGAAACGCAAGGCAGGGTGCACACTTCAGCTGCAACCGTAGCTGTGATGCCTGAGGCAGAGGAAGTAGATTTTGTATTGAATCCTGCTGATGTAAAGATGGAAACAGCACGAAGTGGTGGTGCAGGAGGACAGAACGTAAACAAAGTAGAAACTAAAGTAATGTTGACGCATATTCCAACAGGTACAGTGATCATCTGTCAAACAGAACGTTCACAGTTGGGTAACCGTGAGAAAGCTATGGGTATGCTGCGTACTAAACTATTCGAAGAGCAAGTGCGTAAACAAGAAGATGAAATTTCAAGACATCGTAAAACATTAGTAAGCACAGGTGACAGAAGTGCTAAGATCAGAACCTATAACTGGCCACAGGGAAGGGTGACAGATCACCGTGTGAATGTTACTTCTTATAATTTGGATGCTGTGATCAACGGAGATATTGATGAGTTCATCGAAGCATTACAAATGGCAGAGAATGCAGAAAAAATGTTAGTACAGAATTAATAAAAATGGTCTCAAATTTTGAGACCATTTTTATTAATTTATTTGTATAAACTTTGCTCCCATTGCCATGCAGTGCGCATCATATCGTCTAAATTATATTTGCAATGCCATCCTAATTTTTGCACAGCGCGGTCATTATTGGCATATATTGAAACAATATCACCTGCTCTACGTGGTCCTATTTCATAATTTAATTTCACACCACTCACTTTTTCAAAAGCATGGATGGCTTCTAGTACGGTGATACCATTCCCTGTCCCAAGATTAAATACCTCGCAACTATTCAAATGCTCATTAATAATTGAATATTGAATAGCTAGGGTGTGTGCGTGTGCAATGTCGCAAACATGAATGTAATCCCTAATACAACTTCCGTCTCGTGTATCGTAATCTGCACCATGTACTTGCATTTTTGGTAGTTTGCCAATGGCAGTTTGTGTAATGGCAGGTACTAAGTTTTGTGGTCGGCCAATAGGTAGTTCTCCTATAGCAGTGGAAGGATGTGCACCTACTGGATTAAAATACCTTAATAGGATGGTAGACAATGGATGTGCAAATGCAGCATCTTTCACAATCGTTTCGCCCATTTGTTTTGTTGCTCCATAAGGGGATGCAGCAGTTTGTAATGGAGTTGATTCGGTTACCGGTATAGTTTCAGGATTACCGTAAACCGTACAAGAAGAAGAAAAAATAAAATGTGGTGCATTGTATTTAACAGCCATCTGTAATAAATGAACTAGCGAGCTTATATTGTTTTCGTAGTAGTCTAATGGTTTTTCAACGGATTCCCCCACAGCTTTAAAAGCTGCAAAATGAATTATACCAATGATGCCTGGATTGGCTTTAAATATTGCTTCTGTAGCAGCTTTATCAGTTAAGTCTACTTTATAGTTGGTTATTTTTTTCCCAGTAATTTTTTCTATACCCAATAAAGATTGGTCGGACGCTCTAGATAAATTATCTATTGAAATAACATTATAGCCATGCTCAATTAAATCTACAATGGTATGAGCACCGATGAAACCACAGCCTCCAGTAACAAGGATTGTTTGCATTAAAAAAATTTAGAATACAAAGAAACGAAATTATTAGGGAAAAATGAATCTTGCTATGCTGACAATGTAAATCCAACAGTTGTGCCTACGTTAATTTGACTACGAACATGAATTGTTTCACCATGTGCTTCTATAATATGTTTACAAATAGCCAAGCCTAGTCCAGTGCCACCAATTTCTCTGCTTCTTGCATCATCTGTTCTGTAAAATCGTTCAAATAATCTAGGAATATGTGCTTCTTCAATGCCAATGCCATTATCGCTTATTTCAACCAATATCTTTTCATCTTCTAATCGATACACGCTTGCAAAAATTTGTCCATCGATTTTACCATATTTAACCGCGTTTGAAAAAATATTCACCAAAACTTGATAAATTTTATTCTTATCTGCAAATACTTCTACTGGCAGCTCGCTTCCCTTTTTAAAATTAAATTGAATATTTTTTTTCAATAATTTTACACTTAAATTCTGAACCACTTCAGTGATAAGGTCTTGTATAATAAAGTGTTGCTTAAGTATTGGTTCTCTATTGATTTCCAAATTAGTAATGACATCTACATCATTCATTAATCCCACTAATCTTTGTACGTTAGCTTCTGCTTGAGTAATAAATTTTTTACTTAATACTGGGTCATCAATAGAGCCATCAGCTAAAAGCTCCAAATAACCTTGGATGGCAAAGATGGGTGTTTTAATTTCATGAGAAAGATTTTGCAAAAATTCTTTTCTAAATTGCTCATTAGATTGCAATACTTGAATCTCATTTACTTTTTGTGCTGCCCAATTTTCTACATCTTCACGAACATCATCAATGCTTTTTTTCGGTAGAATATATTTTTGATAAGCTTCTTCTCTTTTGCTTGCCTTCGTATAGGATATGAGCTTATATATTAATTTTATTTTTCTATAAATAAAATATTCTAATATTTGAAATACAAGCAAGTAGATGACTACGAAGCAAGCTATAAAATAAACAATGAGTAATTTCCAATTAGAAATAAGTACAAACACGCTCAAAGCAATTAAACTTGAGACAAGCAGTGCTGTTAAAAGTGCTAATTGTTTTGGCGATAAATTTTTTTCTTTAAACATATTAAACTAGAAAGGGCTATACCCTAAAACAAAGGTATTCTTTTATGCTTAAATAAATCTTTTAGTAACAAGGTAGCAAACTAATAATCGAACTTATATCCTACCCCCTTAACAGTAGTAATACAGTCTATGCCTAGTTTAACACGAATTTTGCGAATATGCACATCAATAGTTCTGTCTCCAACAATCACATCGTTGCCCCATACTTGGGATAATATTTCGTTTCTTAAAAATACACGTCCTGGTTGTGCTGCTAATAAATAAAGTAATTCAAATTCCTTTTTAGCTAACACATGTACTACGCCATTTAGTATCGTTTTGTATTGTTCTGCATCAATGACAAGGTCTTTGATTGTAAGTGTCTTAGATTCGTTAGTAGCAGGTTGTATTCTTCTGAATAAGGCGTTAATTCTGCTCATCAATACTTTTGGGCTGATTGGTTTGTTGATAAAGTCATCACCCCCTAATTCCAATCCTTTAATGTGAGAAGCCTCGTCGTTCAATGCGGTTAGCAATACAATAAATGTTTTGTCAAACTGTTTATTACTCCTTAAATATTCGCATACTTCAAATCCATTTCTCTTGGGCATCATCACATCTAAAATAATACAGTCTGGATTAAAAAGCCTAGCTTTTTCAATTGCATCACTGCCATCTTTGGCTGATTCAACTTGATACCCAGCTTTGTTTAAATGAAAGCTAATGATTTCGATGATATCTGGTTCATCGTCTGCGATTAATATTTTGATCGAATTTGTTTCCATAATTTACTACTGCAAAAATACCGCTTATAAATCAGAACACTGAAATTGAATCGTATTAACAAATTGTTAAGTAAAAAAGAATTAAGCTATTTCTTAAGCAGGTGTAATATATAAGGATTCGCTTTCTTCTCTCTTCCCCAAGTGGTGGCTGGACCATGTCCTGAATAGATCGTCATTGTATCTGGCAGAGGGAGGATCTGAGTTTGGATACTTTTAATTAAATCTAGTGGATTACTACCTGGCAAATCAGTTCTACCCACGCCATCCTTAAATATTAAATCTCCCCCAATTAAGAAGTCTTGTGTTTCATGATAAAAACAGACACTGCCTGGTGAGTGTCCAGGCGTTTCAAGTACCTTCAATGTGTCCTTGCCAAAATGGATCAATTCATCTTGTTGAATATACTGCACCTTGCCTTTATAGGCATCTGTGGGGACGCCCCATCTTGCACCGCCTTCTGGTAATCGGTCGATGACAGCTTGTTCTTTTTGATGAAATAAAGCAGTTAAACCATATTGTTCACTTACAAAATTGTTACCAAAAACATGATCTAAGTGACAATGCGTATTGAGTAGTAGTTTTGGTGTTAAATTATTTTCGGCTATAAAATTGGCCAATTGCGCTTGTTCATTTTTCAAATAACAGCCTGGATCAACGATGATCGCTTCTTTTGCAGTATTGTAAAGGATATAAGTGTTTTCTTGAAAGGCATTAAAGCAAAAAGAGTGTATCGTCAACATGTAGTATACTTTTTGCAAAGTTACAAGCAAAATGGCTGAATGGTGACTTTTAATACATTAAAAAAACAAATATGATATACCTTTGCAAAATGACTAAGAAACGGTTTGTGCGTCCTGTAAATTTTTATTTTGCATTTGTCTTAATGTTGATTGCAATGTATTCTCATTTGAATGCACAAACTACTGCCCCTATACAATTTAAAGGAAAGTTGGCTGACCATCAAAGTGAAGAGCCCATTCCATTTGCATCAGTTGCTTATGCTTTAGCAAAGAGAGGAGTGATTACTGACTCTGCAGGGAATTTCCTTATTCCTTATTCTCCTTTTGGTATTCAAGACACCTTGATTTTACAAAGCGTTGGGTATATGAGTCTACAAATTCCTTTGTCAAAATTGACTCAGGAATCACTAGGCATCATTCATTTATTTGTACAAGCAGCTAAACAAGAGGCAGTGGTAAAATCCAAATACAATCGTTCTTTATGGTTTTGGCGAAAAATAATGTCCAAAAAAGCCTTCAACAACCCTGCACTCAAAAAAAACTATAGCTACGAGTTGTACAACAAGCTAGAAGTAGATTTGATCAATGTTCGCAAGGATAAACTTGTAAAAAATAGCTTGATCAAACCGCTAGACTTTGTTTTTGACTATATTGATACAACTGAAACCCATCAATCCTTTCTGCCTGTGTACATTACAGAAACAATCTCTGATTATTTTTATCAATCTGATCCAATAAAAACTTTAGAGGAAATTAAATACACTAGAACCAACGGTATTGAAAATGAAACCCTGATTAAAGAATTAGGGGGCACTTATCAAAATATCAATGTGTACAAGAATGTGATTCCTGTTTTTAATAGAGAATTCATTAGTCCATTTAATACCAATGCGGACACTTATTATAAATTTAAATTGGCTGATACGGCTTATTTAAATGGCAAAAGATTGGTGCATTTGTTGATTCAGCCAAAACGCACCAATGAGTTAACTTTTGAAGGGGACTGTTGGGTACATGATACCAGTTTTGCGATTCAGAAAATCACATTAAGGCCATCTACATTTGCTGATATCAACTTCTTGCAGTCGCTTTCTTTGATACAAGAGTATAGATTAGTAAATGACTCAGTTTGGTTTTTAGCGAAAGATCGTTTTGTTGCCGATTTCACACCAGGAGGCAAAGACAAATTGGGTATAAAAGGTCGTAAGACCACCACTTACAGATCAGTAAAAATAAATGACAGTAGTATTGATTCTGTATTCAATAGCACAGTAAAAAATCCAGAGATAAGGTTATTGCCGAATAGTAACAATAATAATGAAGCAACTTGGCAGGCATTACGTCATGAACCATTGGCCAAAACAGAACAGGCTGTGTATACATTATTAGATACCTTAAATAAAAACAAAACCTTTTTGTTTTACAAGCAATCTGCAGAATTTATAGTGAAGGGGATTAAGGAAGTAGGTAATGTTACATTGGGACCTTGGTTCAATGTAATTAGTGCAGATAGATGGGAGGGTTTAAGATTGAGGGCGGATATTGCAACAAATAAAGGTTTTAGCAAACATTGGAATTTTTATGGCTATGGTGCTTATGGTGTAAGAGATCAAAAAGCGAAGGGGGAGTTGGGGGCTATGTATCAATTCAAACAAAGTCCTTTAAGTTATATTAAAGCAGAATACCATTCTGACTTAGAATTTGGACAAGAATATTTTGATCAAATTAACAATGATAATCTATTTGGAACGCTATTAAGAAGACCGAATATTCCATTTAAGTTTTTGCAGTTTACGCAAAAGAAATTAGAATTTTTCCATGAGAATAATAAAGGATTACAGTTGACATGGGGGATAGCTGAAAAACAATACGATCCATTGCTAAATTTACCTAGGATATATAATACGAATATTAGTGGAGGTAATTGGATGCATGCAGTAGAGGCGAGTGTGGGTTTAAGATTCGCCTATCAGGAGCGCTATATAGAGAGTAATTTTTCTCGATTTGGTTTTGGTAGTTTGTATCCTGTGGTAGAATTAAAATACACAAAAGCGTTAGAAGGAGCGTTGGGTTCGCCGAATGGCTACCAAAAATTGAATTTTAGTGTGAATGATTACTTACCAATTACGCCATTTGGAAATATTTATTATAGCGTGTTTGCAGGAAAGACATGGGGCAAAACAAGTTATCCATTTTTAGATATCATGCCTGGTAACGAGATGAGCTATTATAATAAGTATGCATTTAATTTAATGCAGCGGTATGAATTTATTAGTGATGAATTCATTGGCTTAAATATTGAACATAAAATCGGGAAAGGAGTATTGAGGTATTTGCCGTTATTGAAGAAAACTAAATGGAGACAGTTCTGGAGTGCCAAAGCGGTCGTAGGTGGTTTGTCTGATGCAAATTATCAAATGAATTTTATTGGAGTACATCCTTTTAATTCATTAAAGTCAAAGCCTTATGCTGAAGTTGGTACTGGTATAGAAAACATAGCTAAGTTTTTTAGAGTAGATTTTGTTTGGAGATTGACCCATCCACAGTTACAAACAGCTACGCCTTCTTCTTTTGGCATTTTTGGAAGCTTTAGAGTGAGTCTTTAAAAGCTAATAGTTTGTTTTTGTTATTTATACTTTTAGTACCCTGATTTTTTATTTACAAGTCCTTGTAAAATATTTTTTACAATTGCTGGTCCTTCATAAATGAAACCAGTCCATACTTGTACAAGACTTGCACCTGCTTGAAATTTAGCTTTCGCATCTGCTGGTTTAAAGATGCCTCCACTAGCTATAATTGGAAGTTGATTCCCTATTCCTTTATAGAGGTAGTCTAATACTTGATTTGATTTAGTGTATAAAGGTTGTCCACTTAGCCCGCCTGGCCCAATAATTTGAGCGCGTGCTGAATTGATTGGATTTAGAAGGCTGCGGTCTAATGTTGTATTACTAGCTACCAGTCCATCTATTTTGACTTCAGATGTTAAGGCTATGATATCATCTAATGCACTAGTTTCTAAGTCGGGTGCAATTTTTAATAGGATGGGTTTATTATTTTTATTGCTATTTTGTAATTCAGAAAAAATCTTTCTTAATGCTTCTTTTTCTTGTAACTCACGTAAGCCAGGCGTATTGGGAGAACTCACGTTCACTACAAAATAATCTACTACTTCTTCAAGTCCAATAAAATTCGTGCAATAATCCTTCCATGCATCTTGGTTGTCTGTTACTTTATTTTTTCCAATATTTCCACCAATAATTAATTTGGAGTTTGATTTTGATTTCCGCTCTTTTAATCTTTTTGATATGACCTCAACACCGTCATTGTTAAAACCCATTCGGTTAATCAACGCTTTTTGATCAGGGATTCTAAATAATCTTGGCTTCACATTGCCAGCTTGTGGTTTGGGTGTTACTGTACCAATTTCAACAAATCCAAATCCTAGCATTTCTAAAGCATCCAAATGTGCTGCGTTTTTATCAAAGCCTGCACCTAAACCAACTGGATTCGGAAAATGCAAACCAAAAACAGTCCTTGCTAAACTTGGATCGGTCAGTTTAAATTGGCGACTCGTCCATTGATTGAATAAAGGCACAGCTGCAATAAAGTCTAATCCTTTCATGGAGACTTCGTGTGCCGTTTCGGGAGGGAGCAAAAACAGGGTATTTCTGATTATTGGATAGATCATGCTTCAAATTTACAATGAAATATTTAGTTGCATAAACAACTGTTTATAAAAATGCCTACATTTATGGGGTCAATTAAAGATCATTTTATGCAAGAAGCTTATATCGTAGCGGGATTTAGAACAGCAGTGACTAAAAGTAAAAAAGGCGGTTTTCGTTTTATGCGTTCCGACGAATTAGCGATTGAGTTAATTCAAGGTTTGATGAAATCCCTACCAGCATTGGAATATAAATTAATTGATGATGTGATTGTAGGGAATGCAGTACCGGAGGCAGAACAAGGTTTGCAATTTGGAAGGATCATTGCTGCTAAAGCTTTGGGGATAGAAGTGCCTGGTATAACGATCAACCGATATTGTGCAAGCGGATTGGAGAGTATTGCGATGGCCACCGCCAAAATTAGAACAGGTATGGCTGATTGTATCATCGCCGGTGGAACAGAATCCATGTCGATGGTCCCAACTGCTGGATGGAAAACAGTTCCTGCTTATTCAATTGCCAAAGATGAACCGGATTATTATTTATCAATGGGTTTAACTGCAGAAGCAGTGGCTAAGGAGTACCAAGTAAGTAGGGAAGACCAAGATGCATTTGCTTTGGCTTCACACCAAAAAGCAAAACAAGCTATTGACAATGGTTATTTCAAGAAAGGCATCCTGCCGATTGAAATAACTGAGACTTATATTAACGAAAATAATAAGAAAGCAACACGAAACTATACAGTTGATACAGACGAAGGTGTTCGAGCAGATACCACGCTTGAAGCATTGACCAAATTAAAACCAGCTTTTGCATTAAAGGGGACTGTCACAGCGGGTAATTCCTCTCAAACGAGTGATGGGGCAAGTTTTGTGGTGGTCATGAGCGAACGCCTGATGCAATCATTAGGACTCAAACCAATTGGTAGATTGGTCAATTGTGCCGTGGCAGGAGTTCACCCAAGAATTATGGGAATAGGTCCAGTAGAAGCCGTGCCAAAAGTTTTGAAGCAGGCAGGTATGAATTTAGACCAAATTGATCTTTTTGAATTAAATGAAGCATTCGCTTCTCAATCAATAGCGGTTATTCGAACTCTAGGCTTAGACCAAAATAAAGTAAATATTAATGGCGGTGCCATTGCCTTGGGACACCCATTAGGTTGTACTGGCTCCAAATTAACCGTACAGATTATCAACGACTTAGAGCGGTTAAATAAGCGTTTTGGTATCGTAACAGCCTGTGTCGGAGGTGGTCAGGGAATTGCTGGAATTATAGAAAAAATCTAAATTACGTTCATCCCTTTTTTATTGATTTTTGGGTAAAATGCAATAGCTTAGGACTTCATTAATTAAATTAAATTAATAAGAAATTAAGCTCATATGCGTGTAAAAATTCTATGTGTAATGGTTGCTGCTGCGTTGACATTAGGTCAAGCAAATGCTCAAAAATCAAAAAAAGTACCTGCTACTCCTGTAGCTACTACTGAAAAAGTAGACATTAATAAAGTTTTTAAAAATTGGAAGCCAAGAAATATTGGACCTGCAAGTATGAGTGGTCGTGTGACCACTATTGATGCTGAGGTAGCCAACCCGAATAATATTTGGATTGGTGCTGCTTCTGGTGGAGTATGGAAAACAAATAACAGTGGTGTTAGTTGGACGCCTGTTTTTGATGAACAACCTATTTTAAATATTGGGTCTTTGGCGATCCAGCAATCCAATCCAAGTATTGTTTGGGTGGGTACTGGAGAAGGTAATCCAAGAAACTCTATCAGTATTGGAGAAGGCATCTACAAAACGATGGATGCAGGTAGAACATGGAAGCGCATGGGATTAGAGCAAACTAGAAATATCCATAGAGTAATCATTGACCCAGCTAATCCTAATACAGTTTATGCGGGAGCGATTGGCAATCCTTACGGACAAAGTAAAAATAGAGGCGTTTACAAAACCACGGATGGTGGGGAAACTTGGAATCAAATTTTATTTACCAATGACACTTCTGGTCCTGGTGATATGATCATGGACCCATCTAATCCAAATAAATTATTTGTGGCTATGTGGCACCACTATCGTAATCCATATCATTTAGAAAGTGGTGGTAAGGGAAGTGGCTTGTATATGACCATTGATGGAGGTAAAAATTTCATCAAATTAGGGAAAGAGCATGGCTTACCTGATGGTGATCTTGGTCGTGTTGGTATAACTATAAGTAGATCAAACCCAAATATAGTATATGCATTAGTGGAGTCTAAAAAAAGTGGTTTATACAAAAGTGATGATGGTGGATACTCTTGGAAATTGGTCAATGGTCAAAAATCTATAGTAGATAATCGTCCATTCTATTTCCAAGATATTTTCTGTGATCCAATTAATGAAAATACATTATGGTATATTAGTCAAACTGTGCAGAAAAGTATTGATGGTGGTAAAAGTTTCGAAACCATCATTCCTTACAGTGGTATCCATCCTGATCACCATGCTTTTTGGATACATCCTACTGATAACAAATTCATCATTGATGGAAATGACGGTGGTATAGGTATCACACGTGATGGTGGTAAGACATGGATGTTTGATGAGAAGATACCGGTAGGACAGTTTTACCATATTAATGTAGACAATGAAATTCCATACCATGTCATGGGTGGTATGCAAGACAATGGCTCTTGGAGAGGACCTGCTTATACAACAGTACAAGGGGGTATTCGTAATTTTGATTGGGATAATTTATGGGGTGGAGATGGCTTTGATGTGATGCCAGATCCAGAAGATGCCAATTGGGTATATGCAATGAGTCAAGGTGGTAATGTGGGAAGGTACAATACCGTAACAGGCCAATCCTCCTTTATTAAACCTCCTGCACCAGATGCTAAAACATTATTGCGTTTTAACTGGAACGCTGCAATAGCGCAAGACCCATTTGATAAAAAAACGATTTATTTTGGTTCTCAATTTTTACATAAGAGCACCAACAAAGGTGCTGCATGGGAAATTATTTCTGGTGATTTAACGACCAATGACAGTGCGAAGATTGACCAAAGAGACAATGGTGGATTAAGTATTGATATTACAGGTGCCGAAAATCATTGTACTATCATTTGTATTGCACCAAGTGCGGTACAAAAAGGGTTAATCTATATTGGAACAGATGACGGTAAAGTCCAAATGACTTCTAATGGTGGTGCATCATGGACCGACTTAACTGCAAATATTACTGGTCTTCCTAAAGGCGCTTGGATTCCTCAAATCAGAACTTCTGCTTACAATGCTAATGAAGTATTTGTGGTCGTTAATAATTATAGACAAGGCGATTTTGCACCTTATATATTTAGATCTTCAGACGCTGGTAAGACTTGGTCTAGAATGATTGATGAAAAGAAAGTAACTGGTTATGCTTTGACTGTTTTACAAGACCCAACTGAACCAAATTTAATTTTTGTTGGAACAGAACAAGGGATGTATGTTAGTTTAGATAATGGTGCTAGTTTCCAACAATGGAAAAATGGTTACCCATCTGTATCTACTTATGATTTTGCTATCCAAGAAAGAGAAGCAGATTTAGCCATTGCTACATTTGGAAGAAGTTTGTGGATTTTAGATGATATTAGACCTTTAAGAAAATTAGCAAAAGCACAAAATGCTAAATTCTTTTTGAGTGTGCCTCCTACTTCAATTAATTTGTCTATCAAGAATTCGCCTTATGAGTGGAGTACTTGGGGTATGTGGGATGCGCCAAATAGGCCAACAGGCATGCCAATAACAATTTTCTCTAATGATACCGTTAAAAAGGCAAAAGTGCAGATCAAAGATGCACAAGATAGTATCATCAGAAATTTGACTTTTAAATTAGATACAGGGTTCAATAGAAACTATTGGGGTTTTGAGCAAAAAGGTAAAAGAGCTGCAGGAGCATCAAAAACTGGTGGTGGAGGCGGAAGAAGAATGTCCGAAGAACCTTCAGATGCAACAACTAATGCAGAAGAAAAAGAATTTACAGGAAGAGAAGTATTGCCTGGCTTATATAAAGTAGTTGTTACTGCAGGAAACTGGAAAGATTCTGCAATGGTTCAAGTAGCTGATGATGCAAGATTGCCTAACAAAAGAGAAGTAGTACTTGCTCAAGATAAATTAATGGATCAGTTACAAGTTTCAGCGGATAAGTACAATGCAGCGTTGGATCAATTAGATGAGGCAGATCAATTGTTGCTTCAATTAAAAGCTGAGTGGAAAGATAAAAAAGACAAAGGTGTAGATAGCTTGAATAAGGCGCATAAAATCATCACCGAAAAAGTGAAAGCTTTAAGAGAAATGATGATGGGCAAGAAGCAAGAGAAACAAGGTTATGGCACAGTGCCAACGATTACGCCAATTTCTATTATTCGTTCTGCTAATATGTTAATCTTAGGTAAAACTACCATGCCTGGTGCCCAAGAAGAGCGTGTATTAGCAGAAGCTGCAATCGCTGCATCCAATGTTGCAACTAAGGTAAATGCCTTTTTTGCAAAAGATTGGGCTGATTTCAGAAAATTAGTAGAAGCTACACCAATCAAAAAATTTAAAGATATTGATTTAATTAAGTAAAGACATTGCCCTCCTTTTGGAGGGCTCTTTATATCTATTCTAAAACAGGGAATTAAAATTACAAATGACAATTATGAAAAAAGTATTTTTTGTATTTGCTGCATTGGTTGGACTGCTCATAGCTAGCCCCATTGTCGCACAAAAGAAAAAATCAACTGAAACAATCAAAGCAGTTGAAATGAGTCAAGACCCCATTATTAAAGCACAGAGCTTTCGATTGGTTGGTCCATTCAGGGGTGGTCGTGCTGCAGCTGCAGTAGGATCTTATACTGATGTGAACACCTTTTATATGGGGTCAACTGGTGGAGGTGTTTGGAAAACGACTGATGCAGGTAATAATTGGAAAAATATTTCTGATGGTTATTTTGGTGGTACAATAGGTGCCGTTGCAATCGCGCCTTCTAATGAGTCTATTTTATATGTTGGTGAAGGAGAAAATACTATGCGTGGCAATGTAAGTGAAGGTTTAGAAGGTATGTGGAAAAGCACTGATGATGGTAAGACCTGGAAAAATATCGGTTTAAAAGAAGCTAGACATATTGTACGTTTGATCGTACATCCTAAAAATCCAGATATTGTATGGGCTGCAGTTATGGGACATTTATTTGGGCCTAATGAAAATAGAGGCGTATACAAGAGTGTAGATGGCGGTGCTACATGGAAAAAAGTATTGTATGTGAATCCTCAGACTGGTGCGAGCGACTTAATTATTGATCCAAGTAATCCTGATATCATGTATGCTGGAACATGGGAATTAATTCGCACACCCTATAGTTTAGAAAGTGGTGGAGCGGGTTCTGGCATGTATAAAAGTACAGATGGTGGAAATACTTGGGTGTCAATCAAAACCAACAAAGGACTTCCTAAAGGTGTTTGGGGTATAGTAGGCATTGCTGTAGCAAAATCTAATACAGATAAATTATATGCTTTGATCGAAAATGCGAATGGCGGATTATATGTGTCTGATGATGCAGGAAAAAATTGGGATTTAGTAAGTAGTGATAACAATATTCGTCAACGTGCTTGGTACTATACAAAAGTATTTGTAGACCCAGCAGATGAAAATAAAGTTTATTGTCCAAATGTGAACTTCATGGTATCTTCTGATGGAGGTAAAAATTTCACTTCTTTAAGAACGCCGCATGGAGACCACCATGATTTATGGATTGATCCAAAAAATGGCAAGCGAATGATTGTGGCTGACGATGGTGGTGCACAAGTAAGTATGGATGCAGGAAAAAATTGGAGTACGATGATGAATCAGCCAACTACTCAAGTATATCGTTTAAGTACCGATAATAGTTTTCCATACCGCATTTTAGCAGCTCAACAAGACAACTCTGCTTTTAGAATTAAATCAAGTACCTATGGTGCTTTTATTGGCGAAAATGATTTTGATGTAACTGCTGGAGGAGAAAGTGGTTATATTGTGGCAGATCCATTAAATAGTGATATTGTTTACGGAGGATCTTATGGTGGTTTGATCACAAGATATGACCACAAAACCGGAGAAAATAGAGTGATCAATGTATGGCCTGATAATCCAATGGGTGCAGGTGCAGAAGCAATGAAATATCGTTTCCAGTGGAACCATCCAATATTCTTCTCTCCTCATAATCCTAAGAAAATTTATACAGCTGGTAATCATTTATTTGCCTCTGAAAATGAAGGTGCGAGTTGGACGATGCTATCTCCAGATTTAACTACGGATGATAAAGCAAAACAAAAAAGTTCAGGTGGTCCAATTACACAAGATAACACGAGTGTGGAATATTATTGTACTATTTTCACTGCTGCTGAATCTCCAATTGAAAAGGATCTATTATGGACAGGAAGTGATGATGGTTTGATCAATGTAAGTAAGGATGGTGGTAAAACATGGACAAATGTTACACCTAAAGATGCACCAAAATGGATGATGTGGAATAGAGTGGAAGTAGATCCAATTAGAAAAGGAACTGCTTATTTCGCAGGAACTAGATATAAGTTAGATGACTTTACGCCTTATATCTATAAAACTACTGATTATGGTGCAACTTGGACTAAAATTACGAATGGTATTGATCCAATGCACTTTACAAGAGCAATCGTAGCAAGCCCAAGAAAAGCTGGGGTATTGTTTGCTGGTACAGAATATGGATTATATGTTTCTATCAATGATGGTGCATCTTGGGAGCGATTCCAGTTGAATCTTCCAGTAACACCCATTACTGATTTGTTAATCAAGGATCAAAATTTGATTGTAGGTACACAAGGTAGAAGTATTTATATTTTAGACGATATGTCTTTTGTAGAAAATTTTCAATCTGCTCCAACTGTAAGTAAAGTTTTCCCAATTGCTGATACTTATCGTGTGCCACCACAAATGGGTGGCAGAAGAAATCGTAGCGCCAGTGTAAGTATGCCTGCTAATGTAGGTACGAACCCACAAAAAGGCGTGGTGATTAAATATTGGAAAGCCAATACTTCTGACTCGTCCAAAGTTGAGGTAAGCATCTTAGATGATCAAAAGAAAGTGATCAAAACTATTCAGCATTCTGAAGTAGGAGGGCCAAGTACAGAAGCTGGTTTCCAAACATATGTTTGGAATATGTACCATAAAGAAGTGGAAAAACCAGATCCTAGTCTGATTCTTTGGAATGGTGCAACAAGTCCGGTATTAGCTGCTCCAGGTAAGTATACTGCAAAAGTGACCATTGACAATATAGTTACTGAGCAACCATTTACAATTGTCGCAGATCCAAATTATAAAGTATCTGATGCAGACTTAAAGGCACAGGAGCAATTCTTATTAAAAGTCGCTTCTACATTCAGCGAGATCATGAAAAATTTAAAGAGCATTAAAGAATTAAGATCACAGATTAATGTAATTCAAAAGAAGGTAAAAGATTCGACTTTCCATAAGCAAGCTAAAGAAGTGTTAACTAGTTTAACTTCTATTGAGGAAGCCTTGCATCAAACCAAAGCGAAGAGTGGTCAGGATGTATTGAATTTCCCAATTCGTTTAGACGATAAGATTGCTGGGGTATTTGAGTCAGCAGCCTCAGGCTATACTGCACCAACACAACAAGTGCAAGCGGTATATGAAGTATTGAAAGCGCAAGTTGATGCTGAATTGAATAAATTAGATACCCTTAAGAAAACAGGCATTAAGCAATTAAATGAGGCAGTGCATCAATTAGCGATCCCAGTTATTGGAAGTTAATTTAATGAACAATTTAGTTGAGTGTGTTTGACTAATAAAAAAGGTCCCGAATTATCGGGACCTTTTTTATTAGTATTTATAGTATTTAGATTTTACATAAATTCGAAACTATTCAAAATCTTTATAGAGTAAATATTTTTTTCGGATTTGTTTAAATGTTATTAATCCTGGTTGCCAGCTAGCCCTAATAGTTGCTGCTGATTGACCAGATTTTAATTGTTCCATCAACGTTGCATTGCCAGCTAATTTATTAAAGAAATAGTCAGTTGCTAATTTGGATTTTGGCACAATAAAAAAACTATCTTTTTCAGGGAATGCTTGGTACATTTCAATGATTAAATCTAAGTCTATTCTGTCTTTAGGGGCTTGTTGGTTGCTCAAATCCCATCCATAGCATTGTTGCCCATACAATTTTGAGTTCATCGCGCCAGTTCTTGGATTAGGTGTAAAGCTAAACGATTTGCCTTTGATGCTTGGATGGCCAATGTAGGTAAATGCATGCTCTGTTCCACGCCCTTCGCTCATGACTGAGCCTTCGATTAAACAAGTAGTTGGATACCAATAGATCGAATTCATATTAGGTAAATTGGGCGAAGGGGCAATATTAAAAGTGTACATGGAATGATGGTCATAGTTTTTACAAGCAATTACGGTTAACTGAAGTGGATTTGCTGCTTTATTGATATTGCTATCTGCAGGAGCGGTTAACCATTTTTCGCCAACCAACATTTTTGCGTATTCACCGATGGTCATGCCATAAACAATAGGAATAGATTTTTTGCCAACAAAACTGCTGTATGGTTTTTCTAAAACAGGTCCATCTACATAGTGTCCATTTGGATTTGGACGATCTAAAATGACCAAAGGTTTATTATTTGCCCATGCAGCTTCCATATAATATTGCAAAGAAGAGATATAGGTGTAAAAACGCGTGCCTACATCTTGGATATCAAACAACAAAATATCTACGTCTTTAAGATCTGCTTCACTAGGTCCATATTTTTTGCCATATAGCGAAACTATACGTACGCCGGTTGCTTCGTCTATACCGTCTTTTGTTTTCTCTCCTGCATCGGCAGTACCTCTAAGTCCATGTTCAGGTGTAAATACCTTTTGTAATTGAATCCCACTTGCCAGTAAAGTATCTATTAAATGTTTGTTTTCAACTAAGGCAGTATGATTGGTGAATAAAGCAACCCTTTTATTTTTTAACAGAGGCAGGTAAGCTTCTGTTTGATAAGCACCAGGCAGAATAGGTGCTACTTTTTGTGCTGTAGCATTAAGACTTAAAAAAAGTAAAATAGCGGCTATGTAACCTAACAGTTTGTTTTTCATATTTTAATTTAAATATTTTCCAACAATAGGCATTCTTCTGCCAACACCGAATGCCTTAGGAGATATTCTTATGATGGGACAGAATTGATTTCGTTTATACTCATTGGTATTGACCATTTTTAAGGTACGATCCACCAATTTGTCATCAAAGCCAATGGCTTTAATGTCTGCAGGGTCTGCGCGTTTCTCTATATATTGATATAAAATTTGATCTAAAATTGTATAGTCAGGTAAGCTGTCGCTGTCTTTTTGATCAGGTCTAAGTTCTGCACTCGGTGCTTTATCAATAATATTTCTAGGGATGATCTCCTTTGTAGTATTAATATAGTTGGCCAATGCGTATACTTGTAATTTGTAACAATCGCCTAAAACACCTAATCCACCTGCCATATCACCATACAATGTACCGTAGCCAGTGGCTAATTCACTTTTGTTTGAAGTGTTCAATAATACATAACCCAATTTATTAGCAATCGCCATTAAGATATTACCTCTTGATCTACTTTGTATATTTTCCTCCGCTAAAGAAAAAGGCATGCCTTTAAATATGGGTTCTAAAGTATGTAAAAAGCTTTCGTACACTTCATTAATTGGTATGATATCATATGGGTTGTCTAAGTTCTTACTTAACTGAACTGCATCATCCACAGAATGTAGTGTTGAATAGGGTGAAGGCATTAATACCGCATACACATTTTCTTTTCCTAAAGCTTCACAAGCAATCGCTAAGGTCACTGCGGAGTCAATGCCACCTGAAGACCCGAGAATGGCTTTTTTGAAACCCATTTTATTAAAATAATCTTTAACGCCTAAGACCAATGCTTTATATACCTGGTCGATATTTAATGAAGGAATTAAGCTGGCAGGGTTAAGTTCTTTATTAGGTACAGCTGCTGCTGGCTCAAGTATTGGTGCCTTGATGCTGCCGTCCTCGTTACATTCAAAAAATTGCATTGCAGATTCAAACATTGGTAAGGCGCCACATAGGTTGGCGTCTTTGTCAAATACTAAAGAGGCGCCATCGAATACAATTTCAGTTTGACTGCCAATAGCATTGCAATAGAACAATGGCTTTTTGTATTTTACCACATTTGATTTGATTGTTGCTTTTCTGTCTTCGTCGTGCGTATAGTCAAATGGAGATGCACTTAGGTTTAATAAAATATCTGGTGACTGTTCCATCATTTGATCCATTGGACAAATTGTATACAAAGGATTGTCGCCTAAGTTCCAAATATCTTCACAAATAGTGATAGCCAATTTTTTTCCTTTGAATGGAACGACTTTCCATTCACTTGCAGGTTCAAAATACCTATTCTCATCAAAAACGTCATAAGTAGGTAACAATGTTTTATGAATCTCTGCTTGAATTTTTTGATCATATAAGAAAAAAGCTGCGTTATATAATGGCTTACCTTTTTCGTTGGTATTATGCGCAGGCGATCCAATTAAAACCCCAATGTTATCTGCCACTTTTCTGATTTCATCCACACTTGCATAACATTGATTGATGAAATCATTGAACTCTACAAAGTCTCTTGCTGGATAACCGCAAACACTCATCTCACTAAATAAAATTAAATCAGCACCTTCTAGCTTAGCTGTCTCAATAGCATCAATTATCTGTTTAGTGTTGGCTTCGAAATTACCAATATGATAATTCTGTTGGGCGATACAAATTTTCATGGACCAAAGGTCGGTTTTTAAAAGAAATAACCTTGCTTTTTTTGTACTTTCGAGGATGCGTTTAACTACTTTTTTGTACCTATCGATCTGTTTTGCTATGTGGTCCTGTGAAGCGCCTTCTTCAGATCCCGCCAGTGCTGCGCCAAAGCCAACCATCGCTGAGCTTCATTTTGAGGATGCATTTTTTGCCTTAGATACCTTAGATTTCGAGCAGGGCTTGACCAAATTAGTGTTACAATATCCGACATTTTCTGCCGACTATTTTAATCGTATTCTCATGATGTCTCCTACAACAGATACTAAACATATATTGGCTTTTTATAAAGCATATCTACCAATTTATAAAGAAGCAAAAAAAATACAAGCCTCCAAAATAGCCACGCCTCAAATAGAGGAGGCATTAAAAAGGTTTCATTATTTTTTCCCAGACTATGCATTGCCTAAAAAGGTAATTTATTTTATAGGGCCACTCGAAACTTATGGTAATGTAGTAACTAAGGAAGGTATAGCCATTGGACTTCAATTGTATTTAGGTGCTTCATCAAGTTGGTATTATTCTGAGCAAATCAATTCAATATATCCAACCTATATCAGTCGTCATTTTGCACCTGAATATATTGTAGTGAATTCGGTCCAAAATATTTTAAATGATTTTCAGCCAATAGCATTAAATGGAAAAAATTTAATCACACAAATGATCGAGATTGGAAAGTACCAATATATTATGAAGCAATGTTTACCAAATACTCAAGACACATTGCTAATGGGTTATACAGGCGATCAACTCAAAGCAATTGAACAAAATAAGGAAGATATTTGGACTTTTTTATCCAGTCAGAATAGGCTTTTTTCGGTGGATCCAAGTGTAATTAGTGCGCTCTTGACAGAGGCGCCCTATAATGATTATTTCGGAGAAGCTATTCCGGGAAATGTAGGAAAATATATTGGATATCGTATTATAGCATCTTGGATGAGCCAACAAAAAGGAAGTTTAAACAAAGATCTAAAAGCGTTGCTACAAACTCCTGCAATGACCATTTTTAATCAAACTAAAATTGACTTTTAATCCTTTGATAGTGATTTTTTAATTTAATTTCAATGGGGCAGTCATTTTAAAAGCTGGAATTTTCACTTGAATAGACGCTCTGTTTTCTACATTCTCCATGCTATAATAACCTTGCATTTTACCTAATTCGGATTTCAAATTGCAGCCACTTACATACTGGTATTGCTTGCCAGGCATTATCAATGGTTGTACACCTACTACGCCTTCGCCTTCCACCACTCTATGTTCACCATTGCTGTCAAAAATCTCCCAGAATCTACGGAGTAATTTCACTGGGAAAGCATTGTGGTTTTCAATGGTAATTCTATAGGCAAACATAAAATCATGCTGTAGGGGGCAGCTGTAATCTTTTTGGTAAAAGGTTTCAACGCTAACTTCTATACCTTCTGAAATTTTAGAAATCATGACCTTGGGGATCAAAAGTAACATGCAGAGGATACTGCCCAATAAAATTAGGAAATATTTCACTCCGCTTGTCCAAAAATAGGGTCTAATTTTTTTTCAGCAACTTGAACTCACTTAACTTTGCGGCAACGTTTGAAAAACAAATGTTCAATCCCATTTTTTACGTATAAAACTGACTAAAATGAAGATAGCTGTAGCTAAAGGTGACGGAATCGGTCCAGAGATTATGGAAGCGGTAATAGGCATATTTAATGCTGCAAAATTACCTTTAGAGTATCAGTATGTCGATATGGGCAAATGGGTTTTTGACAAAGGTTTTAGTAATGGAATGACGCCAGAAGCAAAGGAGGCGATTGAAAAATTAGGCATCCTTTTTAAAGGACCTATGGAAACCCCAAAAGGGAAAGGTGTTAAAAGTGTGAATGTGACGGCGAGAAAAACTTGGAATACCTATGCTAACGATAGAAAATTCCAAACTTTAAGTGGGGTAGATACGGTATTTAGTAAAGCTGGAATCAATATTGATTTAACCATTGTACGCGAAAATATTGAAGACACATATGGTGGAATTGAACATATGTTGACAGAAGATGTTGCTATAGCTAGAAGGTTTATTACAAGAGGTGGAAGTGAGCAGGTAATTCGCTATGCATTTGAGATGGCACAGAAAAAAGGCGCTAAAAGAATCACTTGTGGGCATAAGGCAAATATCATGAAATTGACGGACGGTTTGTTTTTAGAAGTCTTCAATGAAGTTGCAAAAGAATATCCAAATTTAAAATCTGATGATGTTATTGTAGACGACTTATGTATGAAATTAGTAAGTCGTCCAGATTTATTTGATGTGATTGTTTTGACCAATCTGCAAGGTGATATTGTGAGTGACTTGTGCGCTGGATTAGTTGGTGGGCTTGGTTTTGCGCCATCATCTAATATAGGGGATCATATTTCTATTTTTGAAGCGGTACATGGTACCGCACCAGATATTGCGGGTAAAAATATTGCAAACCCAACTTCTTTATTATTGAGTGGTTTAAATATGTTACGTCATTTAGGTATGATGGAAAAAGCGGTGATGATCGAAAACGCATTGTTGTATACTTTAGAATCAGGTGTGCATACAGGGGATTTTGGTGACAAGTCCATTCCATCTGTCGACACAACACAATTTGCAAAAGCAATCATTGATAATTTTGGTAAACAACCAAAGCATAATCCAAAACCAGCATTAAAAGATTTTGAATTCATTCCTACTAATAGCAATATTTTCGAGAACCCAATGCTATTAAGTAAACATCATTTGGCGCATAAAATTGTAGGAGCTGACTTTTTTATAGAAAGCAGTTTACAACCAAAGGAAATTGCAAAAATTGCATGCAAACAAGAAACTGCAACTTTGAAACTAGTTACTATTTCTAATCGAGGTACACAAGTTTGGCCTACAGGTTCTGTTTATACGAACTTGGTTAATCAATTTCGACTTCGATATGAGACAGATGCATCCACATCTCTTTCCCAATCAGCTATCATTGAACTCTACAGCGCATTGTCGAAAGACTTTCAAATTAGTTCTTTGGAAATGTTGAATATGTGGGGAGATAAAAAAGCGTATAGTTTAGCGCAAGGCCAATAGAAGATCGGATTTTACTTTGATCTTCCATATTTTGCCCATATTTACTATAAAATTGCCAGTTTCGGTGGGAAAAAATACATTTTTAGTGTAATTTCACGATTCAATTACAAATTAGCTTTTTACCTATGGCAGAAGTAATATTAATGCCCCGTTTAAGTGACACCATGACTGAAGGTGTGATTGCGGCTTGGCACAAGAATGTGGGGGATACCGTTAAAAAAGGGGATTTATTAGCCGAAATAGAAACGGATAAAGCAACCATGGAATTAGAGAGCTATCAAGATGGTGTTTTATTGCACATTGGTACGCCTCGAGGGGGAAAATTACAAGTAAACGATTTATTAGCCATTTTTGGTAAAGCAGGAGAAGATGTATCTGCTTTGATTGCTCAAAATACAGGTGCTGCAAGTGCACCTGCACCAGTTGCTGCATCAGCGGCGGCTCCTGTTGTAGCAACTGCTACTTCAACACCTGCGGTGGATGTATCTGCAATGGAAGAAGTGGTATTGATGCCAAGATTGAGTGATACGATGACTGAAGGGGTGATTGCAGGTTGGCAGAAGAAAGTGGGTGACACCGTTAAAAAAGGAGAAGTTTTAGCAGATATCGAAACCGATAAGGCGACGATGGAATTGGAATCATATAAGGATGGTATTTTATTATACCAAGGTGCTCAAGCTGGTGAAAAGATTTTGGTGAACGACTTGCTTTGTATCATTGGACAACAAGGATTGGATATCGCTCCAATTGTTGCTGCATTGAAGGGAGGAGCTGCTCAAGTGCAAACTGCGGCACCAGCTACAGTGGCTGCGTCAACAACTCAAAATACACCAGCTCCCGCTGCAAGTCCTGCGACTGCACAAGTTGTAAACGAAGGAAGAATTTTTGCTTCTCCATTAGCCAAAAAAATTGCAAAAGAAAAAGGTATTGATTTAAAATTTGTTAAAGGTACAGGAGAGCACGGAAGAATTACCAAAACAGATTTAGAGCATTATACTCCAGGAGCGGCTGCTCCTTCAGTACAAGCAAGTGCTACTGCACCAACTATCGGAGCATCAGTTGCTGCTGGAACTGTAAGCTTTGTGGATACACCTGTATCACAGATGCGTAAAGTGATTGCGAAACGTTTAAGTGAAAGTTTATTTACAGCGCCTCATTTTTACTTAACCATGAAAATCAATATGGATGCTGCTATCAAAGCTCGTACCCTATTGAATGAAAATGCAACGACTAAGATTAGCTTTAATGATATGATTGTGAAAGCAACTGCATTGTCATTAAAGCAACATCCAAAAGTAAATAGTAGTTGGATGGGTGATTTCATTAGAGAAAATCACCACGTAAATATTGGTATTGCAGTAGCTGTAGACGAAGGTTTATTGGTACCTGTATTGCGTTTTGCTGATGGACTGTCATTGTCACAAATTAGTGGTACGGTAAAAGAATTTGCGAAGAAAGCAAAAGATAAAAAATTACAACCTGCGGATTGGGAAGGAAGTACTTTCACTATTTCTAATTTAGGCATGTTTGGTATCGATCAATTTACTGCGATCATCAATCCTCCAGATGCTTGTATTTTAGCAGTAGGGGGTATTGCACAAGAGCCAGTGGTGAAGAATGGTCAAATTGTACCAGGTAATGTTATGAATGTTACTTTAAGTTGCGACCACCGTGTTGTAGACGGAGCAACTGGTGCAGCTTTCTTACAAACCCTTAAGAGTTTATTAGAAGAACCATTACGTATGTTGGCATAAGTCCATATTTAGTATATTAAAAAAAGCCCGATCAATTTGATCGGGCTTTTTTTTGGTCAAAGAATATTTTAATTAGTAAAAAAATCGAGGGGCTTGTTTATGGGGCCCCTCGAAAAATTCATTTTATTAATCTAAGTCACATCCAATAGGCGCACCTGGAGGAATGACTACAGGTTTTGGGAGGGTGATTTTTTCTGGGTCATTGATTCTACTTATAGCATATTGGTAATGCGCTGCAAGTTTAGGATTATTGATAGAAAAGCTTGTTAATTTTGATTTTAATTGATTCAATCTATTAGCGCAAATACTTTTCACTTCAAAATTAGCCTCACTACTTTGGCTCAACCCAATTAACCAGCTTAAAGTTTGTTGTTGTGTTTGAAGTTGAACAGAACCTGCTAATCCAGTTGCTGTAGGAGCATACCATGTTTTTTCTAATATTGCATCTAGTACATTATCCCAACCTAAGCTATTCGCTCTGGCTTTATTTTGAACAAGGCGATTCGCTCTTTCAACATTAAACAAGAAGGATAGTTCAAAATCTACTAAAGCTTCAGCAGGAGATAATGCATCAAAACTCAATCCAGTTCTTTTGCTAAACAATTCTCCTACTCCATAATACATAGGAGGCCTTGGTGGAATAAGTTGTAAAATATTTTCTGGTATTGTTAAAAAATTTGGTGTCAAACAAGCCAAAGCAGCATCTAGCGCCTTTTGTTGGATTGCATTTGGTAAAATGGAAGGTTGAATTTGATTTTGGTCTCCTCTTACACTGTATTGGTAATTCAAACCGCCGATTAACTTAGTCACAGCTTCATATTGGTAACGGTGGTAATTATAAACTGGTACCAATGCATCTTCTAGTTGTGCAAGTGGTGTGCCAATTTTGACAGTTTGTTCGCCAAATTGTTGCATTGCTTTTTTACGTACTTCCAAAGTTTGTGTCAAACCGTCCATTGCACTAGGCTGGTTGTCCCAAAGATGTGCGTAAGGATGCATGCCGCCAGCTGCTCTTGCATCTGCATCGGCAATAAATAACCAACCATTTTTTGAATTCTCTTCTAATAAATTATTTAATGCTTTTGCTTCATCAGTGCCTTTTGGAAAATCTTGATAACCATACGTGATAGCACGTTTGTCCCATAATCCTATTTCGTCTGTATAGATATCAGAAAAATCTAAAGCGCCATTCTTATTGATAAAAATATTTGGATGAGGGTAGTCCATAACTGAAGCTCTATCATTGAAGCTAGAAGCATAATTGTGTTGTAAACCAAGTGTGTGGCCTATTTCATGCGCAGATAATTGTCTTAATCGATGAATCGCTGCTTTACGCATAGCTTCAGAAACGGGCCTTCCTTCTACATATGGAGATAGTAGTGCTGTAAAAATTAAATAATCCTGTCTAACCCTTAATGAACCAAGTGACACCTGACCTTTGATAATTTCTCCAGTTCTAGGATCCACTACAGAAGCACCATAGCTCCAGCCTCTAGTTGAACGGTGCACCCAATTGATCATATTGTAACGTATATCCATTGGGTCTGCTGAGTCTGGAAGGATGTACAATTGGAATGCATTTTTATAACCTGCGGCTTCAAAAGCTTGATTCCACCATTTGCCCCCTTCTAGCAAAGCAGAACGTATGGGTTCAGGTGTGCCATTATCTAAATAATAGATAATAGGTTTTACCGCCTCACTAATTGGTGCATTTGGATCTTTTTTTTGTAAACGATGTTTATTGATCAACATTTTTTGAATAGGCTCACTAATATCAGAACTATAATCAAAATAAGTAGTGCCAAAATAACCACTTCTAATATCATACTTTCTTGGAATAAAATTATTGTCTGGTAATTCTACAAAGCTGTGGTGCATTCTAACAGTAATAGCTTCTGGCGAAGGTGTGACGGATTGTACTAATCTTCCCGCATCGGATCCACCAGTAAAAGTAACTGTTGCTTCAAATTCTGTATTTTTTGGGAAATTCTTTGTGTTTTGAATGTAGATAGCTGATCTATTTTCATTGAGGGTATAACTGCCTTGTTTTGTACGCTTTATTTTATCTACAACGCCATGAGCATCTCTTAAAAAGAAACTAGTTGCATCTATCAATAACTTACTATTGGATGGATTGGCTGTATTGATTTCTTCGGCTTCAATAGCGAAATTAAATAAAATAGATTGAGCGAAGGATTGGTCTACTGCTTTTTGTTCTCTTATATCACTAGTAACTGCTCGGTAATCTAGGTTAGGCTGTGTTAAAAATAATTTTTTACCAACCCGACTAAAATAAACAATTCTTGAATCACCTAATTGACCTCTGTCAAGTCCGATGTCATTGGATCCTAAACCAGCAGGTAAGGAATTGACATATAAAAAGGGAGTGTTCAATTTATCTACTATTAGATAAATTTTACCATTAGCATTGTCCCAATAGAAATCATAAAATCCTTTGCGTAGTTCCATATTCTTGGTCTTTTCTGCAATAGTTGTACTTTGAGAAAAAGCAAGAAAAGGGAAGGCTAATAAAACTAGAAATAGGCGCATATAAATTTATTTTGAGTTGAAATAAAAAATCCCGCATAAAGCGGGATTTATATAGAGCTAATAAAATTAAGCTGTTGGATTATTATCCGTGTTTGGAGTTTCGAAAAGCGTTGGTGCAACAACTGGTGCTTCCATTGGCGCAACGACTGGTGCAACAACTTGAGCTGCCACTTTTTTAGGCGTTGTTTTCTTTTTAGCAGGTGCAGCTTTTTTTGCAACTACTTTTTTAGCGACAGCTTTCTTTACAACTTTTTTAGCAGGTACTTTCTTTGCTACTGCTTTTTTTGGTGCTGTTTTCTTTTTAGCAGGTGCAGCTTTTTTTGCAACTACTTTTTTAGCGACAGCTTTCTTTACAACTTTTTTAGCAGGTGCTTTTTTTGCTACAGCTTTTTTTGGTGCTGTTTTCTTTTTAGCAGGTGCTGTTTTTTTAGCGATAGCTTTTTTTACTACTTTTTTAGCAGGTGCTTTTTTTGCTGCTGCTTTTTTCTTGCTTGCCATAATCTTATGTTTTTATTTGGGAAAGTTGATTTTTATAAAATTACATTCTTTTATTGTAACTAAATAAAATCAGTTTAAATTTTTAATGATTAGATTTGTCTTATGCAATCAAGTGTTACCATGGTTTTAGGGGCATCTCCCAACCCAGAAAGATATAGTTATTTGGCAACTGAGCAGTTGGCGCAAAAAGGACATGCTGTTTATCCATATGGAATAAAAAAGGGGATGATTGGATCTTTGCCCATTGTACAAGACTGGCCAGTTCCTGGTTCTATTGATACTTTGACACTGTATTTAGGGCCACAAGCGCAAGAAGCATACTTTGATCAGATTATTGAACTAAAGCCAAAGCGAATAATTTTTAATCCGGGCACTGAAAATCCCATTTTAGAGGGACTAGCTAAAGCAGCGGGCATTGCAACAATTGAAGCCTGTACTTTGGTTATGTTGACTACAGGGCAATATTAAAATGTTTGACCCCATCCAGCCCTGTCCAAGGCTCTGTATTGTATAGCTTCGCTAATATGTTGATTATGAATGTTTATAGTGCCGTCTAAATCTGCAATGGTTCTTGCTACTTTAATGATTCGATCATAAGCCCTTGCACTCAGATGGAATTGCTCCATGGCCATTTTAAGTAAACTTGCAGCATCTTTATTTAAAGTAGCCCATTTTTTTAAGTCAGTAGTTTGCATTTGTGCATTCGTTTTGAGATTGGGTTTATTTTCAAATCGATCCATTTGAATTGCTCTGGCTTTAGTTACTCTATTTCTTATGGAGGCGGAATCTTCTATGACTGTCTTATTGGTTAGCTCCTCATAACTTACAGGAACAACTTCTATTTGTAAATCGATTCTGTCCAATAATGGACCTGATATTTTGTGTAGGTATTTTTGCACACTATTTGGACTACATGTACATGCTTTTTGGGGGTGATTAAAATAACCGCAGGGGCATGGATTCATAGAGGCAAATAGCATAAATCTACTTGGAAACTCAACAGTCTGCCTTGCCCTGGAGATGCTAACAAATCCTGCTTCCATTGGTTGACGTAGAATTTCAATAGCCGCTCTGCTGAATTCAGGTAACTCATCTAAGAATAAGACCCCATTATGTGCCATCGAAATTTCGCCAGGCTGAGGAATGGAGCCGCCACCTACCAATGCAATGGCAGACAACGAATGATGCGGGTTTCTAAAGGGTCTAATTGGCATTAGTGCTGACTTAGTTGGCAGTTTCCCAAGCAGGCTATATACTTTACTTGTTTCCAATGTTTCCGTATGACTCATGTTGGGTAAGATACTAATACTAGTTTTAGCAAGCATTGTTTTGCCGGCGCCAGGAGGCCCAACCATGATTAAATTATGCCCACCTGCTGCTGCAATTTCGATGGCTCTTTTTGCTTGATACTGTCCTTTAATATCAGCAAAGTCCACATCGGTTCTTGCAGTAATAGGATCAGGAATTGTTTCTATTTTTTGGAAAGGAGAATAAGCATCAGGATGGTTACAAAAATGAGTTACATCCGTAAGATGCTCAAAACCAAATATCTCAAGGCCATCTATGAGCGTCGCTTCTGCGGCATTCATTTTTGGAAGAATCAGACCTTTCAATCCGGCTTCTTTTGCATAAATCGCCATTGCTAATACTCCTTTTATGGGCTGAAGCGCTCCATTTAAACTTAATTCGCCCATCATTAAATATTGAGACAAAACATTGGAGTCTAGAATTTGATCAGATGCTGCAAGGATGCCAATGGCAATAGGCAAATCAAAAGCGGGGCCTGTTTTTTTGAGGTCTGCAGGGGCTAAATTAATGACCAATTTTGTCCTAGGCATATGAAATCCATTGGCTTTGATGGCTATTTCTGTTCTATGTAAACTTTCTTTGACAGCTGTGTCAGGAAGGCCAACAATACAATAGCCTTGTCCCATACTGATATTGACTTCTACTTGTATTCCGATGGCGTCCATACCATAAAGGGAGGCACCAATTGTTTTTACCAACATGTTTCTTTGAAAACTACTAATTAATCGAAACCGTATTTAAGTATTTATACGTTTTATTAAATCAACGACGCCTTCTCTTTCTAAAATAAGGTAGCCTAGTCTATCTTGACTCACCCCCTCTTTTAAATTGTAGTTGAACACAAGTGTGTTGTTTATTGCAGAGGTTTCAAAATAGTAAAATTGAATATGTGGATATATTTTCAATGCCTCACTAATCTCATATAAGTGTGTAGATAAAATACATAAAGATTGTTTTAAAGCTTGTAGACCTTCAATCACTTTTGAACTGCACTTCATGGCATCAATGATATTAGTGCCTTTGAATAATTCATCAATAAGAATGAGGTATTTTTTCCCATCCATTACTTGTGATAGGGTATGTTTAATGCGTTGTACTTCATTAAAGAAATAACTTTCTCCTTTGAGTACGTTATCAACAGTCGTGAGGTTAGTGATTAAACCATCTAAAACTGTGAGCTTGTATTTTTTTGCTGGGACACCCATACCGATATGGGCAAGGTAGGTAAGTATTCCAACCGTTTTAATGAATGTACTTTTGCCAGCCATGTTGGCGCCAGTTAAAAATAAAAAACGCTTTGATTTAGTTAAGCTAAGTTGGTTGCCAACTGCATTTGCCACAAGTGGATGTACTGCGCCCTCAAATTCAATCATTGGACTAGGTTGATCCACCCATTCAGGAAAACTAAATCCATATTGTTGCATAGCTGTGGCCATACTATAATAAGCATCTAATATATAGAATTGCTTTTGAAGGGTTTTTATTGGTGTTTTAAATTGATTAGCAAAAAAATAACCCAACTGTAATATAGCTTTTGGGTCTTTTTTTAATGATTGAATGTCTTCATCTAAGCAATCCAAGCTAGCTACATATTGTTTGATAGGGTTGATAAGCTCTTTAAATATAGGTGTATTTTGATAGGCTTCAAAAGCTTTTAGCCATTCGTTCAATGATTGCACAAAGGCAATCAAGTGGTTGACAGAGTAGGCAATTAAAGCATAGTCTGTTTTATTCCATAATTTGTACCAATGTGCGCCTAACAAACTAATTTGTCTAGGTATATGCTTAAATCCTGTACTGTAAAATTGATCGATCACCAAACAGGTGCCGTTGGAGATTTTCATTTGATCCAAAAAAGCTTTTTGCTGAACCATTATCTGAATAGCAGCTTGTCTTTCTTCTATTGCCTTAAGTGTTCCGAGAGGATGTGTGATAAATTGAAGCCATTGAATTTTACCCCCATTGGTTTTGCAAAAATCCAATTGACTTGCCAGTCCTTTGGATTCCTGGTTATCCAAAAGTCCAATATCTTGTATAGTGGTTTTGTCTACCTGCATTTAGCTTCTTGTAAACTGCATTCTGTTTCCTTTTTGTGCTTCATTAAATTGACCTTGATGGTAAACAAGGTGACCATTCACAAAAGTTGATTGAATACTGTAAGGAAATTGCGATCCTTCTAATGGGCTCCAGCCGCACTTGTATAATATATTATCCTTTGTAACTGTGTAAGGTGCTTCTTTTATCAATACTAAATCCGCAAAATAACCTTCTCTTATAAAGCCTCTTTCTTTAATTTGAAAACAAGTGGCTACTGCATGGCTCATTTTTTCTACCATTTTCTCCATGCTTAATTTCCCTTCTTGCACATATTTTAACATCAGCATCATACTATGTTGTACCAAAGGTAATCCAGCATGCGCGTGGGAATAGGCTTCTTGTTTTTCTTCCCAAGTATGAGGCGCGTGGTCGGTAGCAATGATATCTAACTGGTTATTTAATAACCCCTCCCATAAAGCTGTTCTGTTTTCTGACGCTTTGATCGCTGGGTTGCATTTAATTAAATTTCCTTTAGCTACATAGTCATCTGCAGTAAAGTGTAAGTGATGTACACAAACTTCAGCAGTAATACGTTTTTCCGCTAAAGGCTTTAGATTAGAAAACAATTGTAATTCTTTTGCAGTGCTGATATGTAAAATGTGTAAACGTGAATCAAATTTTTTTGCTAACTGAATGGCTTTAAAAGATGATTCAAAGCAAGCGTCCACATCCCTAATAATTGGATGATCGCTTGGTTCTAAAATGGCTTTGCTTGCTTCCAATGCGGCCTTATTTTTTTTAATTACTGATTCTTCCTCACAATGGGTAGCAATCAATAATTCTGATCCTTCAAAAATGCGCTCTAAAACAATAGGATTATCTACCAATAAATTTCCTGTAGAAGAACCCATGAATATCTTTATGCCGCAAACATCATTTTTTTTGGCATTAGTTTTTAATACTTCTTCTGTATTGTCTTGAGACGTGCCCATGAAAAAAGAATAGTTGGCTAATGAGTTCGCAGCTGCTATTTGATATTTGTCTTCTAATAATGTTTGTGTAAAAACAGGGGGATTGGTATTGGGCATTTCCATAAAACTAGTCACGCCTCCTGCTACAGCTGCTTTTGCTTCTGTATAAATAGTTGCTTTATGTGTCAATCCGGGTTCTCTAAAATGCACTTGATCGTCAATGGCCCCTGGCAAAAGAAATTGTCCTTCACCATCGATTTCTTGCACTGCAAATTTTGTTTCAATATTACTTGCAATTTTTTCAATCCTTCCGTCTTTGATTAATAAGTCTGCTTCAAAGCGATGCCCTTCATTCACTATAGTGGTATTTTTAATCAAGTAAGTAGACATAGTTTATTTTTAATTTTCTATATGTATGGTGAAGAAGACGTAGTTTGAACTGACTTTATCAAGATTGTTTAAAAGTGGATATGTGGTGCTTCTAGTATGGAGGTCTTTTACGCCGTAGCTTAATTTTATCTCAGGTGAAATGGTGGCATATCGTAAATAAAAACTAAGTCCTAAACCCACTTCGGCGCCTATATCCATTCCTTTTAAAACACTTGGGTAGGTATTCGTTAAATTAAGTGCTGGGTTGATTTTCCCTGCTTTATTACTAGCCATATCAAAATCCACTTTCCCGCCCAGAATTAAATAATGGCGCATTAAATTCGTATATCGAAAGCCATTGTACCTGTCAGATTGAAATTTTAATGCAATTGGTAAATGTATAATACTCGATGACACATTTAGTTTTTGATATACATCTGGATCGATAGAATTTTTTATTTTAAAATCAATCAGATTTTTAGAACCAATAATTAATAGCGTTGGATTAGCTCTCAATAAAACATGTTTTGTCAGTCTTAGTGTACCAACTAAACCAAGGTTCAAATATAAATTATTGATTGGATTGATTTCAATAATACTAGCTGGGTCAGCACTATTTGTTGGTAAAAATCGATTTGCTCTATTAAAGGCCAAATAGTTGTTGTTGATACCCAAACTCATACCAAAATAGTAGGGTAGTTCGTCATGATTAGGCTGAAACACTTCATCTCGTTGTGCTATGGCAGCACTACTTACACATAAACTTATAAGTAGTATGCTTATTTTGTCCCGCAATAAATACTGCATATGCCTAATGTTAATTTTTTTTGAATGACTTGTTTGAATCCCGCCTGTTCAAATATTTTTAAAAAGGTATTGCCTTCTGGGAAAGCAATGACACTGTCATTTAAATATTGATATGCGGCACGGTTGCCAGAAAATAGTTTACCAATTGTAGGTGTAATCCAATTCATGTAAAATTGATAAATTGGTTTAAACCAAAAACTACTAGGTTGAGAAAATTCAAGAATGACTAGTTTGCAACCAGGTTTTAAAACTCTATAAATCTCACTTAATCCTTTTTCTAGATTGGCAAAGTTACGTACACCAAATGCCACCATTACTGCATCAAAACTTTGGTCTTCAAAAGGAATAGCAGTACTATCTCCTGTGATCAATTGAATTTGATCGCTCAATCCTTTGTCTGCAATTTTAATTCTGCCATACTGCATCATGCCTTCAGAAATATCAATGCCTGTAATTCTTTTTGGTTTAATCGTTTTATGTGCCATCAATGCCATATCTGCAGTACCTGTCGCAATATCCAATAAATGATCGATTTTTTGTTGTCCAAAATTGGCAATAGCTTTTCTACGCCAGCCTTGGTCAATACCCAAACTTAAAAAGCGGTTTAAAAAATCATATCTTTTTGCAATATGATCAAACATGGTGGCTACCTGCTCTTTTTTGGCAGCATTGCTTTGTGCAAATGGTACTATTTTATCGTGTTCATATTGACTCATGTGGCAAAGATATTGATTTTGTGGATGCTTTGTTTATCTTCGTTTTTCATGAAAGCAAGGATCTATAAATCAACTGGTAGCTGGTACAGTGTAAAGCTGGAAAATGGTCAATTTCATCAAGCTCGAATAAAAGGAGTGATTAAATTAGACGCCATTACTTCTACCAATCCCATAGCTGTGGGCGATTGGGTGGAATGCGAGATCGAGTCGGGTTTAGAGCAAGCTGTCATGATTACCAATATTATAGAAAGAGACAATTATGTAGCCAGACAATCACCACATAATAAAAGACAACAACATATTATCGCTTCTAATATGGACCAGTCCATTTTGTTGGCTACTTTAAAATCTCCTAAAACTTCTCAAGGTTTCATGGATCGTTTTTTAGTTTCTTGTGAAGCTTTTCATATTCCTGCAATTATCGTGTTTAACAAAGCAGATTTATATGGGCCAGAGGAGCTTGAGAGATATGCCGAATTAGAAGCTATGTATGAGGCGGTTGGGTACAAAGTATTTCTTATCAGCATTGAACAAAAGATTGGTTTAGAACCATTGGATCATTTGTTAAAAAATAAAACGACATTGGTGAGTGGACATAGTGGTGTGGGTAAGTCTTCTTTAATCAATTACATATTTCCAGATTTAGATTTAAACACACAAGAAGTGAGCGGATGGAGTGGAAAGGGGATGCATACCACCACATTTGCACAAATGTATGATTACCCGGGAGGTGGTGCTGTGATTGATACACCGGGTATGCGAGAACTTGGATTGGTGAATTTATCTAAAGAAGAATTGGCACAATACTTTCCTGAAATGAGGGCCAGAATGCAGGATTGTCAATTCAACAATTGCCAACACATTAATGAACCAGGATGTGCTGTAAAAGCAGCCGTGGAGAAAGGATTGATTTCAGAAGCACGCTTTTTTAGTTATGTCGATCTATGGCATGGTATAGAAGACAAAAAATACTAGCATTTTTAACGAATAATTTATGGCTTATTTTGGGGGGCGTCATTGTACTCACTAAACCATGAGGCGTACTTTACATAATTGTTAGAGATACGGTTGATCTCTCCATGAATTAATTCTTCGGACACCATCTTTACTTTCTTTGCCGGTACGCCAGCGTAGATGCTTCCCGCTTCTACGATAGTACCTTCTAAAACGACAGCACCAGCTGCAATGATTGCATTGGAATGCACCACGCAAGCATCCATGACAATGCTACCCATTCCAATTAATACGTTGTCATGAATAGTGCAACCATGTACCATCGCATTATGGCCAATGGATACATTGTTACCAATATTAGTTGGGTGTTTTTGATAAGTACAATGTATGATGGCGCCGTCTTGAATATTTACTTTGTTGCCTATTTTAATATAATGGACATCCCCGCGTATCACCGCGTTAAACCAAACTGAACAATCCGACCCCATATTCACTTCGCCCACAATGGTGGCATTAGGCGCGATAAAACAATTTTTACCTATTTGAGGTTCTTTTCCGTTAACGGGGAGTATGGTTGCCATAAAAATGCGACTTTTGTGATGCAATTTAAACCGAATGTCCAGATTAAACAATAGACAATATTTTTTACAATATTTAGCACAGACTTCTCCAAAGCCAATTGGGCTTGAAGTGGAGCGTGCAGAGGGTGTGTATATTCATGATACCGCTGGTAAATCCTATATAGATTTAATTGCAGGATTTAGTGTTTGTAATATTGGACACAGTCATCCAAAAGTTATAGAAGCCATAGAAAAACAGCTTAGGCAATATATGCATGTGATTGTGTATGGTGAATTTGTTCAAGCACCTCAAGTGCAATATGCAAAAGCTTTATTGTCTTTATTACCAGAAAATTTACAGTCTATTTATTTTACCAATAGTGGTGCGGAGGCAACTGAAGGCGCCATGAAATTAGCAAAGCGTGTAACAAAACGTACTAGGATCATTGCATTTAATGGGGCTTATCACGGTAGTACACAAGGTGCATTGAGTGTGATGGGGGATGAATATTTTAGAAATGCATATCGTCCACTATTACCCGATGTATTTCATCTTAGGTATAATTGCATGGAGGATATTGAATTAATAGATCACAATGTAGCTTGCGTGATTGTTGAGCCTGTACAAGCGGAGTCAGGTGTAACCCCTGCATCTGTAGCTTGGCTAAAAGCATTAAGAGCTAAATGTGATGCTCTTTGTGCATTATTAATATTTGACGAGATACAATCAGGTTTTGGTAGAACAGGTACCTTATTTGCATTTCAACAATTTGATGTTGTGCCAGATATTTTATTAACAGGAAAAGCATTAGGAGCAGGATTGCCTTTAGGTGCATTTATTAGTTCGCCTGCTATGATGAGCACATTGACCTATGATCCTGTATTAGGTCATATCACTACATTTGGAGGCAATCCCGTAGCATGTGCGGCTGGAAAAGCAGGGTTAGAAGTTTTGCTTGAATCTGGCTGGATGAATGAAGTAAATGATAAAGAAACTTATTTGGTAGATGCATTCACTCACCCAGCTATTTTACACAAACAACATAAAGGCCTATGGATGTCTTTACAATTTGCTTCACCTGAATTAACAAGAAAAATTGCAGCCAACTGTGTAACGAATGGGGTGATTACAGATTGGTTCTTATTTGCGGAAGATCGAATTCGAATTGCACCACCATTAAGCATCACTATGGATGAGTTAAGCATTGCGGTGCAAAAAGTAAATGAAAGTATCGAACAAGCAATCTAACAATCACCAGTTCTGCAAAAACGTCTGTATAGATTTTCGTAAATAGGAATGATATGGTGGATATCAAATAATTTTGCTTGCTCTAGTGCATTGTGCTTGAAAGCTTTTAATTTGGTATCGTCCTTTAATAACTCAATTGCCCTTTCACTCATCGTTGCCACATCACCTACATTGGCGGTATAGCCTGTCTTCCCATCAATATTAATTTCACCTAGTCCACCAGCGTTTGAGCTTACCACCACTACGCTAGAAGCCATAGCTTCTAATGCAGCTAAACCAAAACTCTCATATTCTGATGGTAATAAGAATAAATCACTTACGGCTAAGATATCCTCCATCTGTTCTTGCTTGCCTAAAAAACGAACATCTGCTTCAATACCATATTGTCTTGCCAAGTCTTCCGCCACTGGGCGTTCAGGACCATCACCCACCATCAATAGTTTAGAAGGAGTAGCTGCATGAATATTTTTAAAAATTTCCATCACATTGTCGATTCTTTTTACTTTTCTAAAGTTAGAAGCGTGTACGACAATTTTTTCATCATGGGCAGAGATCACTTTTTTAAAGGCAGCTAATGGCTTTTTATTGAACCTTTTTAAATCTACAAAATTGTGAATCACTTCTATTTCTTTACGGATATCAAAATGCTTTAAGGTTTCTTGTTTTAGGTTTTCAGAAACTGCAGTAATCGCATCACTTTCATTGATAGAAAATGTCACTACTGGTTCGTAGGTTTTATCGCGACCTACTAATGTGATGTCTGTGCCGTGCAATGTGGTAATCACTGGTACTGATCTACCAATTTTTTGTTTCACGATTTGTTTGGCCGTGTAAGCAGCGGATGCATGTGGAATGGCATAATGAGCATGTATCAAATCAAGGTCATGGTTCAAGATCACATCTACCATCGTACTCGCAAGTGCTAATTCATAAGGAGGGTAGTCAAATAATGGGTAAGTAGGTACCCTTACTTCGTGGTAGAATATATTTTCATGAAAACTATTTAAACGGACCGGTTGTTGGTAGGTAATAAAGTGAATTTCATGCCCTTTTTCTGCTAAGGCTTTTCCAAGCTCTGTGGCTAACACACCACTACCACCAAATGTGGGATAACAAACAATTCCAATCTTCATTTTGTGCTATTGTAACTACAAAGAACAACTAAATAATCGATAAAGTTTAGTTATATTTAATAAATTATTTGAAAGTTAAAACAAGTAGACTATGCGTAAATTTTTCCTATTGCTTTTTGCCCTTCCTTTAATGGTTCAGGCACAATTCAAGGCAGACAGTACCACTATTAAAATGATGTCAGACGAGATCATGAAAAATGGGAAGGCTTATGATTTATTAAGAGAATTGACCAAGAAAATTGGGGGTCGTTTGGCGGGATCACCTCAACAACAAAATGCAGCTATTTGGGGTAAAAGACACATGGAATCCTTTAAGCCAGACCAAGTTTTTATGCAAGCTTGTAAAACACCCAATTGGCAACGTGGCGGTAAAGATTTCAGTGCAGTTGTAGCCGCAGATGGCAAAGCACAAATTGAAAAATTAGAAGTCCTTGCTTTAGGTAATTCTTTATCTAGTAATGGGCTGATTGAGGCAGACTTGATTGCTGTGGCTAATTTTGATGAATTAGAAAAAAGAAAAGACGAGGTTAAAGGTAAGATAGTTTACTACCATAGTCAATTTGATCCAACGAATATTCAGACTTTTAAGTCTTATGGTGAAGCTGGCGTATACAGAAGATCAGGTGCTAGTAGAGCTGCTAAATATGGTGCAGTAGGTGTAATGATTCATTCTTTAAGTACCGCACCTGATAATGCACCTCATACTGGAACGATGGTCTATGATGAAGCGTATCCAAAAATACCTGCTGTGGCGCTTGGGCCTAATGATGCTAAAAAATTGTGGGCACAATCAAGAACGCAAAAATTAAGGGTGCAAATGCAAACTTATGGTTTCTTTTTGCCTGATGCGGATGAAAATAATGTAGTGGCTGAAATCAAGGGGTCTGAGTTCCCTGATGAAATTATTACCATTGGTGGGCACCTTGATAGCTGGGATGTAAACGAAGGTGCACATGATGATGGTGCTGGAATTGTTCAAACAATGGAAATCTTACGTACCATGAAGGCTTTGAATTATAAGCCTAAAAGAACGATTCGTTTTGTCTTATTTGCCAACGAAGAAAACGGTATGCGTGGAGGTAATAAATATGCAGAATTGGCTAAGCAGAACAACGAAAAGCATGTTTTTGCTTTAGAAAGTGATGCGGGCGGATTTACACCAAGAGCCATTGGTATCAGTGCAACCAGTCCTGCTCAATTTCAAAAATTTCAACAATGGACGAGCTTATTAAAGCCTTATGGAACTGAGATTACAGCTGGTGGGGGTGGTGCAGATATTGGTCCTTTAAAGAATGTGAACCCTTCAATTGTCTTGGCTGGATTAGTACCAGATGGGCAGCGCTATTTTGATTTGCACCATGCAGTAACAGATGTATTTGAAAATGTGAATCAGCGTGAGTTATTGTTAGGTGCTGTAAACATGGCGGCGATTGTTTACTTAATTGATCAGTACGGAGTGAATTAATATTCCTGCTTTATACTATATCATCTTTCTAATTAAAAGTATTTGAGCATAATCGTAAAAATAAAGAAGCCCTTAAATTCTCTTAAGGGCTTCTTTATTTTATCTTGATAAATTCATTGAACGCTCTTTGTAGAGTGTTCTGAAATAAGGATCGCGTAGGTCTTTGATAAAGCGGATGGCTTCTCCGGTGCTTTTCATCTCTGGTCCTAATTCTTTGTTCACCCCTGGGAATTTTTCGAAACTAAATACGGGTTCCTTAATCGCGTAGCCGTCTAGTTTTTTCTCCATGGTGAAGTCAGTTAATTTTGCCGCACCTAACATTACTTTAGTCGCAATATTTAGATAAGGTATTTGGTATGCTTTAGCAATAAACGGGGTAGTTCTTGAAGCTCTTGGATTGGCTTCAATTACAAATACTTTTCCGTCTTTAATGGCAAACTGAATATTGATCAAGCCTCTAATGTTCAGTGCTCTTGCAATCTTCTCGCTATAAAACTCCATCGTCTCTACAATCAATGGAGTAAGGTTGAACGCTGGCAATACGGCATTACTATCTCCACTATGGATACCTGCTGGTTCAATATGTTCCATCACGCCCATGATATGAAAAGTCTCTCCATCAAATATGGCATCTACTTCTGCTTCCTGACAACGATCTAAAAAGTGGTCGATTAAAATTTTATTATCAGGGATATGTTTTAAAATACCTACTACTGCAGTCTCTACTTCTGCGTCGTTGATTACGATGCGCATTCTTTGTCCACCAATCACATAGCTTGGGCGCACTAAAACCGGGTAACCCACATGGTTGGCTACTTCAATGGCTTCGTCAGCAGTGTAAGCCGTTCCGTATTGTGGGTAAGGGATATTTAATTCTTTTAATAAATCACTAAAGCGACCTCTATCTTCAGCAATGTCTAAACTGTCAAAACTTGTACCGATGATTTTGATGCCACGCTCTGTTAAACGTTTCGCTAATTTTAATGCAGTTTGTCCACCTAATTGAACAATTACCCCTTCTGGTTGCTCCAATTCAATGATCTCCCAAATATGTTCCCAGTAAACAGGCTCAAAGTATAATTTGTCTGCCATGTCAAAATCAGTAGACACGGTCTCTGGATTACAGTTCACCATAATGGCTTCGTATCCTGCTTCTTTTACTGCTAACAAACCGTGCACACAACAGTAATCAAATTCAATCCCCTGTCCGATACGATTTGGACCACTTCCTAAAACAATAATTTTCTTCTTTTTTGATTGGATGGATTCGTTAGAATGCAGGGTATTGCTCATAATTGTGAAATTGGGCAAAAATAAGGCAGGTTGCTCATTTTACCAAGCATAGTTCTTCCCATCTTGTAGTAAATCGCTTACTTCTTTTCTCGCTGCGCATTTTCCAAGTTTTCTGCGTTCCACTGGTGCCAAATTTGAGTACATCGTTCCGGTAGGCGGCATTCATATTATCAATAACATGCATTAGTTTTTTCTTTTTGGTATCAATGGGTGCCACGAATAGATTGGTTTGCAAGGCGCTGTCGGGAACAAACCCACTAAGGATTACACCAGCCTTTTTGTAGATCTCCTCTTTTTCGTAGAGGGATTTTCCAATGGCCACTACGGCTTTGATGAGGTCGGGCGTACTCTGAGTGGGATTATCTAATTGTGTATAACCATTGACTTGGCGGCCCCTATTATAATGAGTAGCATCTAATTGAATGGGCGCTTTTTTGAGTAAGAATACGGCGATGCCTGTGGCGGCACTATGCTGTCTTCTAAGTTTTTCGGCGGCCCTAGTGGTATAGGTGGCGAGGGCTTCTTCTATTTCCTGCCAGTCGGTGACGTTGCGTCCAAACATCCGCGTGGTGGCAATCATTTTTTTTTCCGTTCTTGGTGCTTGCATAGCATGGCTTTTAAAACCTTTTAGTTCTCTAATCAAACGCATGCCCACCACGCCACCTAAAAAGCGTTTACCCCAACTCAGGTCTTTGATGCTTAAGGAATAGGCAGTATGTACACCATATACTTTCAACTTTTCACTATAGTTATAGCCCACGCCCCAAATATCTTCCACAGGCGTTTGTTGAAGTGCTGCTTGTATTTTTTTAGTGCTATCTAATACCACAACACAATTTGTTTTGAGTTTATTTTTTTTCGCTAAACGATTGGCTACTTTACTTAATACTTTATTAGGTGCTGCACCAATAGAAACAGAAATGCCTGTCCATTTTTCAATTTTATTTTTGAGTTCCAAACAAAAAGAATGGACAGTTTCTATAGGTAGATGAGAGAGGTCAATAAAAGCTTCATCCACGGAATACACTTCTACATGACCCGGTGGTAGCAACTGTCTCATGGTTTCCATCACGCGCCAGCTGAGGTCCCCATATAAATGATAATTAGAAGAAAAAGTAGTCACACCATTTTTTTCAATCAAGTCCTTCGCTTGAAAATAGGGCACAGCCATAGAGATGCCTAATTGTTTTGCTTCATCCGAACGCGACACAATACATCCATCGTTATTGCTCAACACCACCACTGGTTTAGTATGCAGTTGCGGCTGGAAAAGTCTTTCGCAGGAACAGTAAAAACTATTACAATCCACAATGGCTTGCATCGTTGAAGATTTAGAATAAGTGATTGGGTCTAAGTGATTGTTTATAAACTATGGATTACAAAAGTCACAACGCCCCAAGTGCTATAGTCTCCTAGCTGTGCTACCTGAATGCTACCGTATTTTTTATTCTCTGGTAGTAAGCTAATACTATGTTCCTGTACTTGTAAACGGCGCACCAAAAGTTCACCATTCAATACCGCCACTACTACATTGCCTGATCTTGCTTGGATGCTTCTGTCTACAATCAAGGTATCGCCCACATGAATTCCAGCGCCGAGCATGGCATCGCTATTGACCCTAAAGAAAAAGGTCGCGGGTTTATTGCGGATCAGTTGTTCATTGAGGTCGATCCCTCTTTCCATAAAATCATCTGATGCGGCACCAAACCCAGTGGCATTGGCTTGTACAATCTGCTCCGATTGGTATTTTTTAGCCCCTGTGTACCCCGTTTTTTGTTCGTATGCTTCCTCTTGAAATTCCATTTGGCTAAATTTATTAGCAATATTAGCTAAATAATTTAGTATTTTTTCAAAGTAGATAAAAAATTTATCCTCATTTTGCTTCAGCGATCTACTTAAACCTAAGTTGCTTCATGACCAATTTATTATACTGCTTGATTTTGTATCTTGGGAAGGTGTAAATCCATCTACTATGTCTAAATTTTTCATTGATCCCAATATCGCACGTGCTAAAACCATCGATACAAGCTTTTACTTAGATCCAGCTTGTTTGGAAAAAGCCAAGGAACAGATTTTTGCACCCAGCTGGCAATATATTGGTCATACAGGGATGGTACCGAATGTGGGGGATGCGCATCCTTTTAGGTTGTTGGAAAATTATATTGACGAGCCCTTGGTGCTCACCAAAGACGCAGAGGGAGGGGTACATTGTTTATCGAATGTATGTACACATCGTGGTAATTTAATGGTGTATGAACCTTGTACTGGCTTAAAGCATTTGCGTTGTAAATACCATGGAAGGGCTTTTCATTTGGATGGCAAATTTATTTCCATGCCAGAGTTTAAAGAAGTAGAAAATTTTATACCAGAGAATAATCACTTACATGATTTGCCTTTATACCAGTGGGGGCCATTATTGTTTACACAACTTAAAAAAGGATTAGGCCCTGAATTGTTTTTTAAAGAGATGGAAGAGCGGATTGGTTTTTTACCTATTGACAAATTAATATATGAACCAAGTAGAACAAGTGATTACTATATCAAGGCGAATTGGGCATTGTATTGTGAAAATTATTTAGAGGGATTTCATATTCCATTTGTGCATCCGGGACTCAATGCATTTTTAGATTTTAAAGATTATACTACAGATATTTTTAAGTATGCTAATTTACAAATTGGTGCTTCTAAATCTTCTGAACATTGTTTTGATTTACCAGCAGGGCACGTAGATGCAGGAAAAAATATTGCAGCATATTATTTTTGGGTCTTCCCGAATATGATGTTTAATTTTTATCCATGGGGATTGTCTTTGAATATTGTTACACCAATAGATGCAGGTAATACTAAAGTGACTTTCTTGAGTTTTGTGTACGATGCAAGCAAACTAGATACAGGTGCAGGCTCAGGATTGGATAGTGTAGAGCAAGAAGATGAAGAAGTGGTGCAATATGTACAACAAGGTATTCGCTCTAGATTTTATCATTATGGAAGGTATGCAACGAATCGAGAACAAGGTACCCATCATTTTCATAGTTTGCTAGCGCAGTTTATGCATCAATAAGAGCGAATGAATAGGTGCTTAAAATGAAGTTATGCTTTAGGGGAAGTCTAATTATTTAACCCAATTAATTTCAACGTCCCAATTGGGGCCAGAAGCTATTTTGTATTTGTCTGCCATACTGCCTTGGTTTAGTGCAAAGGATAATTGCATTAGGCTATTCAAGTATGCGAGTGGTTGTCCTACTGCTACGCCGCCAAAAGTATTTTCAAAAGACATCTTTCCTTGGTAGATTAATTTTTGTTGATGGTAGATATTTACCTGCATTAGATTTTTAGGATGTGGGATTGCAATAAAAGCTTTCCAAAGATCTTGTCCAATATTGGTCCAGATATTACCATATTGTATATCAAGGATAGTTATATTTCCTTTTAATTTTGTGTGGATTAAACTTGCTTTTTGGTAAGGAAGTGAAATCGGTTTTGAATCTACTAATGGGCCAACCGATTCAAAGGAGATGTTTTTAGAGGCGAGTCTTGCTGCAGTGTAGGCATACACATCTCTACCGTGAAAAGTGTAAGAGGCACCAGAATTTTTTCTTCTGTTGACGGCCTCGTCAATTTCACGCATCGATTCAATTCCAATACTCGCTGCAAGTAAAGTAAGGGTGCCATTGTCAGGCGTCACAATATAATGTCCAGAAGTTGTTTTTGCCACCACTGATTTTCTGTTAGTGCCTACGCCTGGATCTACCACAGAAACAAAGACAGTGCCAACAGGCCAGTAGGGCACTGTCTGATCTAGTCTATACGCAGCTTCCCAAATATTATATGCAGGAATCTCTTGTGTTAAATCGTATAATTTTAAACTAGGGTCTACACTACTCGCCACCCCTTTCATGGCAGAGACTGCACCATCCTTTGTACCAAAGTCTGATTGAAAAACAACGATGCCATTTTGCGACATCGTTGTTAAGCTTATTAGTAAAAAAATACTTAAGGCAAGTAGTTGTTTTTTCATACTAGAATCGGAAAGCTAGCTTGGTGAATACTCTTAAACCATTGTAGCCCATTTGAACACCATCCCATGGTCCACCTGTTTCGTTGTCGCCAGCCCACCATTTCGCTTGTGGATTCACGGCGAAATCCGGATGCACATTAAAGATATTGTCTGCACCAAAAATAAAATTCACTTTTTTACTCAATTGAATATTACTATAAATGTCTGTGGTGAATTTGCCACCATAATTAAAGAGTTCTGGAACAAATACATTCTCGTCTGCATCAGTAGGCACTTCTGGATTAATGCCATCTCCATTATAACCAAATCCAGTTAAAGTTAATTTGCCAAAATAGGTCACTCTAGCACCGATGCTCACTTTGTTTTTGGTGTAGTCTGTTGTGAATGACAATTTAGAAGCAGGAGCAGAAGCTTTTAAGAAGTATTTCTCTCTATCATTAAAAAAAGTATTGGCATTATATTCGTTGGTGTTCAATGCGTCAGGTACATGCACTTCGTCTAATGTGATGTCTTGGAAATTACCTACCAATAAGAATTTTAATTTCTCAGTTGCAGATAATCTCTTTTGGTAATCTATTACTACATCTACGCCAGTATTGGTCGTATTGACTGCATTAGCAAAGAATTGTGCAGTAGCTACACCCAATGCATTTAATTTGTCTGTTAAAGCGGTTGGTAAGCTTTCATCTGATGCACTAAATAAGCCAGACAGTACGACACGGTCTTTCATTTTGATCTTATATCCATCTACTGTAACTGATAAACCTTGCATTGGCTTCCAAGAAAATCCTAAACTCATATTATTTGAAGTCTCTTGTTTTAATGCAGGGATACCAGCTAATTTCGTTACTGGATCATTGTTATTCGCCACTCTAGACTGTACTAAATTGCCCTGAGAAAAAGAGGTAAGCGTATTGCTGAAATATTTTTGTTGCAATGAAGGCGCACGATAGCCAGTACTGAAAGAACCTCTAAAATTAAAGTTGTCTGTTACTTTATAACGGAAAGAAGTTTTATAGGTACTTACTGCTCCAAAGTCTGAATAGTTTTCGAAACGAATGGCCCCTGTAATTAAAAAAGCGTCCGAAGGGGTGTATTCCAAATCACCATACATACCAGTGACCATACGGTTCGCATCCACTTCGTCTTCTGGGCTAAAGCCTGGGAAGCCTTGTGCGCCAGGTGCTTGCTGTAAACCAAAATTATTTGGGTAAGCTTTGTAAGAAGCAATTTCGCCTCTGTTAATACGGTAGGCTTCATACCTTAATTCTGCGCCATAAGCTACTTTAAGTCCACCATTATTCACCGTGCCGAATTGTTTTGATAAATCAAAATTGGTGGTGTTTTGTAAAAAATTAAATCCACCATCATCAAAATTAGTTTTGGTTACATTACCTATATCAGAAGCATTAAACGTACCAGCTCCATAATAATGAAAATCATTGTAGCCAAATGCGTTGCTAAAATCCCAGTTCCATCCATTATTATTTTCTCTTGAAAATCCAGTGACCATAGATATGTCTTGAATCTTCGCTTGTATACGTGGATTGAAACTAGTATCACCTGAACCAGATTGGAACATTATTTCGGGTACAAATTTTAAAGAGCCATCACTGTTCACAGGGAAGCGTGTTGGTCTTGCTGACCAGTTTCTTGTATATGCATAAGCGTCTGATTTTTTATTATTAATTCCACCAAATGCATAAAACTTGGTATTATCACCCACTGGTAATTCTAAATTCAACATCGTTCCATAAGAAGTCAAAGAGCCATCCCCAAATCCTTGTCGCCAAGTATTGGTAGGCAAGCCATCTTTATCTGTAATATCTGAACTTGCTGCTTGACGGAAAGTTTTTCCTTGATCTAGAATATCAAAAGACAAATTAATGAACCCGCCTTTTTTGCCTAAATCAAAACCGCGGTTAGCTTGGAATGCGCTAGTGATACCATCGATTGGTTTGTCGTATAAATAATCTTTATTCGCTCTATGTTGGTAGGTGTTGAATTTTTTATCATAATAACCTGCCAATCCAGTTGTAATATTCCATTCATTGGTATTCTTTCTTAAGACTACGTTCATTACTCCGGCAATTGCATCGGAGCCGTATTGTGCAGAAGCACCATCTCTCAAGATTTCAATTCTATCGACTGAGGCTTGAGAAAATCCATTTAAATCTACCCCAGAATTACCACGACCTCTTGTGCCAAATAAACCTACTAAAGCAGTACTATGCCTGCGCTTGCCGTTGATTAAGACTAATGTTTGATCAGGGCCTAAGCCTCTTAATGTACCTATGTCTACGTGATCGGCACCATCTGCACCCGATTGTTTATTGTAATTAAAAGAAGGTGCGGCGTAATTCAAAGAAGAAGTTAAATCCATTCTAGCAGTGTTTACCGCTATTTCTGAAAATTTAATCATATCTACAGGAACAGGAGATTCTAATTTTGCCCTGCCTGTTCCACGACTTCCTACTAAAATAATATCTTGCAGATCATTTGTAGCAGCAGTTAAAACCACATTTAATACTGTGGAATTTGCTTTTATTTTTTTTGATTCAAAACCAACAATACTAAATTCGATTAAGTCATCTAATTTAGCATTGAGCACAAATTGACCAGTTTTATCTGTGGTAGTGAATGCTTTTGTTGTTTGTACGCGGACTGTCACACCGTCTAATGGACTTCCTTTACTGTCTACAACAGTGCCTGATATTTTTTGTGTTTGAGCAACTGCACTGAAGGAGTAAAGCGTGATAAAAAGTAAAGTCAACGCTTTTAAAAAACCCTTAATAGGTAGATTCATGTTGAGTAATTTTACTGAATTTAATACTTTTTTGACTTTTTGTGTAGGGTCGGACTTATTTAATTACTTTTAGAGCAAAATAACCCCACTTTCTAAAGTTCATGGAAGCAATGCAGGAATCGATCAAACAGCTTTATTTAGCCCATATTGGTAAGGCATGGGATTCAATTGAAAAAATCCCCCAAAGCGGTGGAGATAGAATTTATTTTAGGATTAAACAAGGTGTCGACTCTTATATTGCCACTTTTAACTTAAATATTAAGGAAAATGAAACCTTTATTTATTTTGCAAATCACTTTCATGCAAAAGGATTGCCTGTACCAAAAGTTTTAGCAATCACTGAGGATCAAAAAATTTATATCCAAGAAGACGTGGGTGCAGTTTCTTTGTTAGATGTATTAGAAAAAGAGGGTAAGACAGAAAGGGTGTACCAATTATTTCAAAAAAGCTTAAAAGCTTTAGTGCAATTGCAGGTGAAAGGAGATGAGGGGCTAGATTATTCCAAGTGCCTTACATCTAAAACCTTTGGCAAGCATGCGGTGCTAACTGATTTGTTGTATTACAAATATTATTTCTTAGATACCCTGCAATATCCATACGATAAGCAGGCTTTAATTGACGAGTTTGAATTATTAAGTGATCAGTTGTCAGATAGCCATTTTAATTATTTTATGTTCCGTGATTTTCAGAGCAGAAATATTATGGTAAAAGATGACGAAGTTTATTTTATTGATTTTCAGGGGGGGATGAAAGGTGGTATGCCTTATGATGTGGCCTCTTTATTATGGCAAGCAAAAGCTGAATTATCCAATGAATGGAAGGAGCGTTTATTGAATGATTATATCAAGGAAGCGGAAAAAGTATTAGGAGAATCGATCAATGCGCCTTTATTTAAAAAGCAATACTATGGTTTTGTTTTATTGAGGTTGTTGCAGGTTTTGGGTGCTTATGGATTTAGAGGTTTGTTTGAACGTAAAGCGCACTTCTTAACTAGTATCCCTTTGGGGTTGAGGAATTTAAAAAGTTTTTTAGAAGTCTATACTTTAGATAAAGACACCCCAGTGTTTGCGGGTATTTTAAATTGGATGGTGGGTGAGGAAGTATTGAATCGTTTTACGCCCTTACAAGCAACTGAGCAAACACCGTTGGTGATTACTATTAATAGCTTTAGTTATAAAAAGGGGTTACCTAATGATCCTTCTGAAAATGGTGGGGGCTTTATTTTTGATATGCGTGGAATTTTAAATCCTGGAAGATTTGAGGAGTATAAAAAATTATCTGGATTGGATAAGTCAGTGCAAGATTTTTTAGAACAAAAAACGAAGATGAATACTTTTTTAAATAGTGTATGGGATTTAATCGATATCACTGTTGATAATTATTTATCAAGAGACTTTGCTTCCTTGCAGATTAATTTTGGTTGCACAGGTGGTCAACACCGAAGTGTGTTTGCCGCAGAACAGACTGCAAGGCATTTAAAGAATAAATACAAAGTGAAAGTAGTTTTAGCACATACTAATCAAGAAAATTGGGTTAAATAATTATTTATGAAGGCAATGATTTTAGCTGCAGGATTGGGTACTAGGTTGAAACCCTTTACAGAGCATCATCCTAAGGCTTTGGCAATAGTGAATGGGAAATCTTTACTGCAACGCAATATTGAATATTTACAAGGTTTTGGCATTGATGAAGTGGTGGTGAATGTGCATCATTTTGCAGATCAAATCATAGATGCCATTGATAAAAATAATGGATGGGGTTCGACTGTGCATATTTCTGACGAGTCGGATGAAGTGCTTGAAACGGGTGGAGGATTACTAAGAGCGAAGGGTTATTTTGAAAATGAGACCAAATGGTTGGTGATGAATGCAGATATTTTAACCGATCTTAATTTGAATCAAATGTTAACAGCTGACAATGCTTTTGAGGACAAGTCAGAAGGGGAGATGGTGGCTACTCTAGCGGTGACCAATCGTACGACTAGTAGAAACTTAATTTTCAATACTGCAGGTACTTTATGTGGCTGGAGGAACAATTCGACCAATGAAGAAAAATGGGCCAATCCTTTAAAAGATCCTGCCATGGCTATTCCTAAAGCTTTTAGTGGCATACAAATTGTACATGCTAATTTTTTTGAAGCATTGAATTTGCAAGGTAAATTCTCTTTGATAGATGCTTACTTACAAATTGCACAACATTATGCCATTCATTTTTATGATCATAGCAATGGAATATTATTAGATGTAGGTAAGCCAGAGAGCCTTGAAAAAGCAGCAGGGCTTTTTCGATAATTAAACCTTGATATAAATTTTTTTCTTATCTAATAAGTTTGCAAGTATTGCAAAGAAGGCGATAAAGCAAATGGCATAAACAAATGAGCCTACACGTAAATCACTTGATATGTCTTTGCATATATGTTGGTAAAACCAAGGTAATGCAGAGGTATAAACAGGTTCGCCTTGCGCATCAGTATGGTCTACCCATCTTAACAAGGCGAGTACACGAGGAAGGAAACCACTCAATACAAAAATGAACAAGGGGTTTTTCCCAAACACATCAAAGAAATGGCTCCATCTACCTTTACTGTTTTTGAATTCTAATAAATAGATCAAAACACTTAGCGTTATAATGGCTAGACCAGATGTATATAATACATAGCTACTTGTCCAAATCTTTTTGTTTATAGGGAAACTAAAGTCCCAGATATATCCTGCCAAAACCAAAACCACGCCAACTAATAGTAACTGTGCAAGCATCTCAAAACTCTTTCCTTTTGCTTGAATGTATTCGCCTACTAAAAAACCAAAAATCACTTGAACGATAGCAGGCATGGTGCTGATCAATCCTTCCGGATCAAATGGTACACCCTCGCCTTTGTAAATGTGGTTCACACCTAAAATGGTTTGATCAATGGCGTTGCCAAAAAATCCTGAAAGACTATATGGATGTCCTGCGCTGCCTAATAAAAAACACATCATCCAGTAAGCAATTAAAATAAGTCCACCAATGTAAAATGCCATTTTAGATTTACCGTAATACACGATGATGGAAGCGAAGAAATAACTTAAAGCGATTCTTTGCAATACGCCTAAGATGCGAATGTGTTCCCAGGTTTTTGTGACTAAATGTCCATTTTCCCATTTTACAAATGGACTCCAATTTAAAAAAAGCCCAATTAAAAATATCAATACCGTTCTTTTTATTACTTTTCTCCAAAAGTCTACAGCAGTACCTTTTTCAAACTTGGGCATCACAAATGCCATCGCATTTCCTACAGCAAATAAAAAAAATGGGAAAACAAGGTCAGTAGGCGTGCAACCATGCCAACTGGCATGTGCTAATGGACTAAAAATATGGCTCCAAGAACCAGGATTATTCACTAGAATCATCAAGGCTACCGTGGCACCTCTAAAAACATCTAAAGCATAATATCTTTGTGGTTGCATCTTCAAATGTAGGTACAAATTACTTTCTAATATATATGTCGTAATTAATATCTTTGTCCCTCATAAAAGACTATGAAAAAGAACATCTTAATTACAGGAGGAGCGGGCTTTATTGGATCGCATGTTGTACGTTTATTTGTCAATAAATACCCTGATTATCAGATCTTTAATTTAGACGCACTCACTTATGCGGGTAATTTAGAGAATTTAAAGGATATCGAAAAAGTACCAAACTATCATTTTGTAAAAGCGGACATTTTAGATGCTGCGGCTTTAAAGGAAATTTTTGCGAAGCATGCCATCACGGATGTCATCCATTTGGCGGCGGAGTCGCATGTGGATCGTTCGATTGTTTCGCCGTTAGATTTTGTGTATACGAATGTGATTGGCACGGTGAACTTATTAAATACTGCCAAAGAATATTGGAAGGAAGATTTAAGTTATGAAAAAGCACATGATGGTTCTTGGGATACTCAAAGAGATCATTTGTTTTACCATGTCTCAACAGATGAGGTTTATGGAAGCTTAGGCAAAGAAGGTTTGTTTACGGAGACAACACCGTATGACCCTAACTCTCCATATTCTGCTAGTAAAGCAGCGAGCGATCATTTTGTTCGCGCCTATGGTGAGACGTATCATTTACCAATAGTCGTTTCTAATTGTTCAAATAACTATGGTCCCAATCATTTTCCTGAGAAATTAATTCCATTGTTCATTCATAATATCATCACTAAAAAACCATTGCCTGTCTATGGAGACGGCTTATACACACGTGATTGGTTATTTGTGAAAGACCATGCACGTGCGATTGATTTGGTCTTCCACCAAGGCAAGCGCGCAGACACTTATAATATTGGTGGATTCAATGAATGGACCAATATTGATTTAGTAAAATTATTGTGTGCACAGATGGATGAGAAATTAGGAAGAGCAAAAGGAGAGAGCGAAACTTTGATTACTTATGTGAAAGATCGTCCAGGTCATGACCGTCGATATGCGATTGATGCAACAAAGTTGAATAAAGAATTAGGCTGGTCTCCATCTGTGACTTTTGAACAAGGCTTGGCAGAAACAATCGATTGGTACCTGAATAACGAGGACTGGTTGACCAATGTGACAAGTGGCGCGTATCAACAATACTATAACGAAATGTACACGAGCAGATAATGAGAATAGAGCATACGCCACTAAAAGACTGTTTTATTATCCACGAAAAAGTGCACGGCGATGCACGTGGTTATTTCATTGAAACCTATAATAGCAAAGACTTTAAAGCAGCCACAGGATTGGAAATTGAGTTTGTGCAAGACAATCAATCTAGATCAACCAGAGGCGTGCTAAGAGGCTTGCACATGCAAAAAGGCGATGCAGCACAAGCAAAGCTGGTGCGAGTATTAGAAGGAGCAGTCTTAGATATCGCAGTGGATTTAAGAAAAGACTCTCCTAGTTTTGGACAACATTATGCAATTGAATTAACGGCTGATAACCATAAACAATTTTTTGTACCAGCCGGATTTGCACATGGATTTGTAGTATTAAGTGAGCATGCAACTTTCTTTTATAAAGTAGATAAATTTTATCAGCCAGGCAATGAAGTGGGCATCATGTACAACGACAAAGATTTAAACATTGATTGGAAATTACCTATTAATGAAATCCATTTATCAGATAAAGACAAAACATTAGGGAGCTTCGCTGAATATGCGGCTAGCCTTTAATATAAAAATTAAAAATCATGAAGGGAATCATATTAGCAGGTGGATCAGGGACAAGGTTGTATCCTATTACCAAGGGAATTAGTAAGCAGTTAATGCCAATCTATGATAAGCCGATGATTTATTATCCATTATCCGTGTTGATGTTGGCTGGTATTAAAGAAGTTTTGATCATCACCACACCAGAAGACAATGATCAGTTTAAAAGATTGTTAGGGGATGGTTCAGAAATAGGATGCAAATTTAGTTATGCCGTGCAAGCAGTGCCCAACGGATTAGCGCAAGCATTTGTGATTGGAGCAGATTTTATTGGCAAGGATAAAGTGTCCTTGGTATTGGGTGATAATATTTTTTATGGTGCAGGTTTCAGTAAACTAGTTCAATCTTTCAATGATGTTGAAGGCGCTGCCGTATTTGCTTATGAGGTAAATGATCCAGAGCGTTATGGTGTGGTGGAGTTTGATGCCAATAACAATGCGCTGTCATTAGAAGAAAAACCTAAGGCGCCTAAATCTAATTACGCCGTACCAGGATTGTATTTTTATGATAATCAAGTAGTTGAAATCGCAAAAAACATTCCCCCGTCTCCAAGAGGGGAATATGAAATCACCGACGTCAATAAAGTATATTTAGAACGTAAGCAATTGCAAGTAGGCATTATGAATAGAGGTACGGCTTGGTTAGATACAGGCACTTTTGAATCATTAGCAGATGCTTGTGAGTTTGTTAGGGTGATTGAGAAGCGTCAAAGTCAGAAAATAGGATGTATTGAAGAAGTAGCTTACAGAATGAGCTTTATAGATAAGGCACAATTAATGGTGTTAGCAGATAAATATGCCAAAAGTGGGTATGGCGAATATTTACGTGGATTGAAAAAGTAGTTTTTTTCATAAAAATGAACTTTTCCAACATTTCTTTGTTTTTGTAGTATGTCATCTTATACTATTAAAGATTTAGAGAAAATTTCTGGAATTAAAGCGCATACCATAAGAATATGGGAACAACGCTATAATTTCTTGCAACCACAAAGAACAGAAACTAATATCAGGTCTTATTCTGCTGACGAGTTGAAAGTAATTCTCAACGTTTCCTTGCTCAATAAGTATGGGTTTAAGATATCTCATATTGATAAAATGTCAGCGGAGCAGATGGAAGAAAAGATTATGGCATTGAATCAACTTGATGCTCAGAAAGAGCGTGTTGTGAATGCCTTAATTAAAGAGATGGTGGGTTTGAATATGGTGGCATTTGAAAGACAATTAGATTTATACATTGGGCAAAAGGGAATTGAGAAGACTATCAATGAAATTATTTTCCCCTATTTAGAGCGTGTAGGTATACTTTGGGTAACCAATCATATTAACCCTGCGCAAGAACATCTTGCAACCAATATAATTCGTCAAAAGATCATCCTGGGTATAGAAAAATTAACCCCATTGTTGAATTATGGTAAACGTATTGTATTGTTTATGCCAGAGGGTGAATACCATGAGCTTGGCTTATTATATGTACATTTTTTATTAAAGCAAAAAGGGGTATATGTAGATTACCTTGGTGCCAATGTGCCTATGGTGGATTTAAAATACCTAACTGAGGTAAAAAAGATTGACTATTTGTATTGTCATATCACTTCTCCTGCAAGAAATTTTAAGTTGGATAAATTCTTCACTAACTTGGCCACAATCAATCCTACAATTCCAATCATTTTATCTGGTCAGTTAATCCAAGAGTATAAAGGTAAAATCGCAAATAATATTCATTTGAAACGAAGCTTAGCTGAAACAATCAGCTTTTTACAAGAAATTTAACCTTCAAAATAGTCATAAGGGACTCCCAATTCAATCTTTAAATCTTATTGCTGACATCAAATAGTTTCATAACTAGCTTGTAGTCAGCATTTTATATTTATTATAGGTTCTAATTAATTTGTTTAATATTTTGTAAAAAATATTAAACAAAAATGAGGTAATATCATATTTTTATGTTTAACTTTACTATTCAAACGTTAAACAAAATAGTATGTCAAACGCAGAATTTAGTCTATTACTTTCCGAAAATGCGGAATTTTTAAGGCCCTTTGCTATCAATCTTACTAAGGACCACGAGTCTGCTAAAGACTTATATCAAGATACTTTGTATAGAGCGATTTCCAATAAAGACAAATACAATGTAGGCACCAATATTAAAGCTTGGTTGTACACTATCATGCGTAATATTTTTATAAATGATTACCGTCGTAAAGCAAAGCAATCAACTGTATTGGATCATAGCCCAAATGATTTTTTAATTGATCAAACTTTTAACAAGGTGGTGAATGATGGAATAACTAACTTAAATTTGAAGGAAGTAAATCAATTCATCCACGATTTGCCTGAGTTGTTTAGGACGCCATTTAATTTATATGTAGAAGGCTACAAGTATAATGAAATTGCGGATGCATTAAACGAACCTCTTGGTACAATCAAAAGTAGAATTCACTTTGCTCGAAAAATTTTAAAACAAAAGATTCAACGTTATTAATTTCATGTCATCGACAACAAAAAAAGTGATTGTTATAGGGGCTGGTTTTGCTGGATTATCAGCGGCAAGTTTCTTGGCACAAAAAGGATGGAATGTAACGATAATTGAAAAGCATGATTTGCCAGGTGGTAGGGCAAGAAAGTATAAAGCGGAAGGATTTACATTTGACATGGGACCTAGCTGGTATTGGATGCCAGATATTTTTGAAAATTATTTCAGGGCATTTGGAAAAAAAGTTAGTGATTATTATTCCTTAAAAAGATTAGACCCATCTTACAGGGTTTATTTTGAAAAAGATGCGTGGGATATTCCTGCTAATTACAAAGAATTACAAGCCTTATTAGAATCAGTTGAACCTGGTGCAGCTAAAGCTTTAGATGCTTTCATGGCTGAGGCTAAATACAAATATGATATTGGGGTTGGAAAATTAGTGCATAATCCAGGCTTGTCATTAACAGAGTTTTTGGACTTGGATTTAATAAAAGGGGTATTTAAGTTGGATGTTTTTCGATCGATGAAAAAACATGTGTCTAAGTTTTTTAAACATCCGTCGATACAATCTTTAATGGAGTTTCCTGTATTATTTTTAGGGGCTTTACCAGAAAAGACACCAGCATTATATAGTTTAATGAATTATGCCGATATCAAGGGTGGAACCTGGTATCCTGAATTTGGCATGTACAGTATCGTGCAAGCAATGTATGATTTAGCTACTTCATTAGGGGTTCAATTTAAATTAGGAGAAGAAGTGACTTCGATTGAAGTACAAGCAGGCACTGCTGTTGCCGTGCACACTATCAAAAAAGCTACTGGTGAAAAACAGCAATATACCATGGATATGTTAATTGGTGCTGGTGATTATCACCATATTGAAACTGAATTATTAGCTCCAGCTTATCAATCTTATTCAAAAAGTTATTGGGATACAAGGGTGATGGCACCTAGCTCATTACTATATTACATAGGTTTGAATAAAAAATTAGAAGGTGTACAACATCATCAACTTTTCTTTGACACCGATTTTGGTTTACATGGTCAAGAAATCTATACTGATCCTAAATGGCCAACACGCCCCTTGTTTTATGCAAGTGTGCCCTCTGTGACAGATCCAACTGTAGCGCCAGAAGGTTGTGAAAATATATTTTTATTAATACCGATTGCTGCTGGTTTAAAAGGGGATACTGAGGAAATTAGAGATCAATATTTCGAAATGATCATCAAACGTTTTGAAGAACGTACAGGGCAGTCTATCCGGAATTCGATTGTGTATAAGCGTTCATTTGCAGTTAAGGAATTCAAAGAAGATTACCACTCTTTTAGGGGTAATGCATACGGTTTAGCCAACACCTTATTACAAACAGCAAATTTAAAGCCAAGTTGCAAAAGTAAAAAAGTAAATAATTTATATTACACTGGACAACTAACTGTGCCAGGTCCAGGTGTGCCACCAAGTTTAATTAGTGGGGAAGTGGTCGCTAAATTGGTTGATCAAAAACTCAAAGTATTATAAAATATGTCTTCATTGCAATTATACAACGAGGTAACAGCACAGAGTAGTAAATACACTACTTTGTTGTATAGCTCCAGTTTTTCTTCTGCTATTGGTTTATTGGACAAATCGCTACGTCAACCTATTTATGATATTTATGGGTTTGTTCGTTTTGCAGACGAAATTGTTGATACATTTCATGATTATGATAAAGCGTATTTACTCTCCAAATTTAAAGCAGATACTTATGAAGCCCTAGATAAAGGGATTAGTTTAAACCCCATTCTGCATCGTTTTCAATTGACGTATAATCAATTCAAAATTGATCGATCTTTATTAGATGCTTTTTTATATAGTATGGAAATGGATCTTTGCCAGCAGTACCATAATCAGGAGAGTTATGATCAATATATTTTTGGAAGTGCAGAAGTAGTTGGATTGATGTGCTTGAAAATATTTTGTAATGGTAATGAGGCACAATATGAAGCATTAATGCCGTCTGCGCAAAGACTAGGGGCAGCTTTTCAGAAAGTGAATTTCCTGAGAGACATTAAAGCGGATTTTGTGGGGATGGAGCGGATGTATTTTCCCAACTGTGATTTTAGCAATTTTACAATGAATGACAAGCAGGAAATTGAAGCAGATATACAAAGTGATTTTGATGCAGCTTTATCTGGGATTAAGGCATTGCCAATCCAATGTCGCTTTGGAGTATATGTAGCTTTCAAATATTATTATTCTTTATTTAAAAAAATAAAAAGAACTAAACATGGCGCTTTACTAAGTTCTAGAATTAGGATTCCAGACTATGGTAAATTGTTTATTTTATTCAATGCAAAAATTAGAACGAGCTTAAATTTGTTGTAGTAACTTTACATTATTAAACCATTTTTTATGATTTTCATAATTTCGATGTTATTGACTTTTGTGGTGATGGAAGGTGTTACGTGGTTAACACATAGATACATAATGCATGGTTTTCTATGGTACCTACACGAAGACCATCATCAACCTACCGGACATTTTTTTGAAAAGAATGATGCCTTCTTTTTAATTTTTGCTATACCAAGTATGGCATGTATATTTTATGGTACATTTCATGCAATGCCTTGGTTGTCGGGCATTGGAACTGGTGTTGCTATGTATGGATTTGCTTATTTTATTGTGCATGAAGTGATTATTCATCAAAGAATCAAATGGTTTACAAAATCTAACAATAGATATATCAAAGCAATACGTTGGGCGCATAAAATGCACCATAAGCATATGGGTAAAGAAGATGGTGAGAGCTTTGGTATGTTGATAGTGGCCAAAAAATACTGGGATAAAGTTAGACGTGACGAAATGATTCAAAATAACGGATAGCGATTGCAAACAGAAAAGAAATATGACTATATAATAGCCGGTGCTGGATGCGCCGGCTATTCTTTGTTATACCATCTATTGAATGACCCTGAATTATGTAGAAAAAAGATATTGGTAATAGATGCGAATTTTGAAAAAGTGAATGATCGCACTTGGTGTTTTTGGGAAGATAGTATTGGGCCATTTGAGTCTATTGTATGTAAAAAATGGACTTCTATAGAAGTTCGTAAAGACGATATCTTGCGTCTATTGCCTACAGCCCCATTTGAATATAAAATGATACAAGGGATTGATTTTTACCAATTTATTCTCAATTATGCCAAAAGTTTTGAAAACATAGATTGGCAACTTGCAAAGGTTTTATCTATAACTCCTTTTGAATTAAATCAGGCAAGGATAGCATGGGAGGGTGGTTCGGCAATTGGTGCTTTTGTGTTTTCAAGTATTAACTTGTATGATCGTATCCAGCCCAATCTTTGGCAACATTTTAAAGGGGTTGTGGTTAATTTTGATCAACCTGTTTTTGATGATACGGTGGCAAGATTGATGGATTTTAATGTGCCACAGATGGGTGCAACCGCGTTTATGTACCTGCTACCTATGTCTAATAAAAAAGCTTTGGTAGAGTATACCTTATTTTCTCCTACTATTCTTGTAGAATCTGCTTATGATAAAGTACTTGATGCTTATTTGGATCAGCATTATAAAGGCATAAATTACAAGGTTGTTCATACCGAAATGGGGGCTATTCCAATGTCAACAAAAACTATGGCATCCAATACAGCCTCCATTGTTTCAATTGGCACCACTGGTGATGCAGTGAAAGCCAGTACTGGGTATGCTTTTCAGTTTATTCAACAACAAACGCTACAACTTGTAGCTCAATTAAAACTGAATCAACCATTGAATTCGAGTATACATAATACAAGGCATCAGTTTTATGATGCTGTTTTATTATATATACTTGAACATAAAAAAATGTCTGGAGATGAAATTTTTGCACGTATTTTTAAGAAAAATCAAGCCGCAACGATTTTTAAATTTTTATCTAATACCTCCACTTTGTTAGAAGATATAAAAATAATGCGAAGCTTACCAACAGCAATTTTTCTTCCAGCTGCGATCAAAGTATTGTTTCGACGGTAAATCATTTTGCCAATGACTTAATTTTGATTGATGGCCTTGTCGTACAATGGTTAGTACAAGAGTTTCCGAAGCTCTAAATCCCAGTTCGATCCTGGGCTAGGCTACATTGGTATTTCAATGATTATATTAGAGTAAATTCTATGTTTTTCAACAAAGTTTCAGAGATATAAATTAATTTTGCTGAACTTGTTATTATATATCACCATATTAGGCTTTATTGTTTCTTTCCTATTGCTCATTAATATCAAAGAGTCAAATAGAGTGAATATTTTTTTGTTTGCATTTTTCTTTCTCAATAATTTATATTCCTTAGCGCATTATGCAACGATCTATGCTGGGAGCAAATTAATGATTGCTATTTTATTGGTTAATTTTACACCCTTATTTTTAATAGTTGGTCCGGTTTTATACTTTTATGTTCGAGGGGTTTTAAGAGATGATTATAGGTTATCTAAAATAGATCTACTACATTTTTTACCTGCTTTTTTATTATTAATTAATATCCTTCCACATTTATTTAGCAGTTTTGATACAAAGCTAGAATATGCCAGTAGGGTACTCCAGAATCCAGCTGAAATATTAAACAGTAGTAATTTATTGATTCCTTCGGTCTTTAATTTTTTATTACGACCTGTAATAGGATTGATCTATATTGTCATTTGTATTCGTTTGATGTTTCTGAAATTTAAGTACGAGCGCCCAGAAGACAAACAAGCAAAGCTTATTTTTAAATGGTTAAGTTTCCTGATTTTTAATGCTTTATTGGTCTATATAAGTTTTTTTATATTTACCATCTTTTCATTTCAAACATTAGATTATAAGATCGCAGAGGTAAAAGGTTATTATTTTTTAAACATTACATTAATAGGTTTAGTATTATTCAACGTTTCCTTGTTATTTTTTCCAAATATTCTATACGGTTTACCACAGTTAGACTTTGTAGTTTCAAATAAATTAGCAGAGCCGATATTTCCTGATTCATCCAAAAAAGCTACTAGGAGTTTTGAAATTTCCTCTGAAAAACTGGAACTCTTGCACAATAAAATAGAACAATATTGTTTGACTAAGCCATATTTAAACCCAGATTTTAGCCTTTCAACGATGTCTGCAGATACAGATATACCCGTACATCACTTAAGTTACTATTTCAACGAACACTTGAATATTAATTTTAATGCGTGGAAAAACGACCATAAAATCAATTATGTGATCAGTTTAATTGAAAATGGTACAAATGAACTCCTTACTTTAGACGCATTGGCCAAACAAGCAGGTTTTGGTTCAAGGACGACTTTTTTCAACGCCTTCAAGCAAAAGATGGGTTTAACCCCTTCAGAATTCCTCAATAAGCAGAATATTATCTAAAATTTGTACAAGTTTTATAAATCTGTACAAGGATAATCTTATGCTGTCTTCTCATTTAATTTATTGAATCTATCTTACGCGCCCACGCGCACTTACTTTGTATATTCTTTTTTTACATTGCGTCATTTTATATTTTTAATTTTTTTAATATGAATTATAAAATTATTTTATTAGTATTTTTTACAATATGTAATTTTTCTATTTCCTTTTCCCAGACCTTCTCAGTTCCTAAGGACACGGTGCTGAACCAACGTAAAAAAGATGGTGTTTTTTTAAAGTATTCAATTAAGTTTAAAAAGGAGTTCACTAAGACCTGGAACAAAGTATTTGTAGATTTTACGGACAACGACGTGTTTTTGATGGGAGGAATGAACTTTGCCAAGCAAAATATCCGCGCAAACGAATATAACGCTCCATTTGTCTATTCAGTTGAACAAAAAAATGTATTTAAGCCTGGTTTTATGGCCGGTTTTAGGGTGGATGGTAAGTTTAAAGAAAAACATCCATATGCTGTAGCATTTACTTTAAACAAATATGCAACTGGTGCCAACTATAAAGATGTTAAAAGTTTTGAACCTTTCATTGGAAGTTTCTCCAACTTTAAGGCGGAAGATCAAGTGTTTAGTTTAAACATGACAGCTTTGTACAAAAAAATCATCCCAATCTTGGATACTACTAAGTATAAATTTTATGTGGTTGCGGGACCTAGTCTTGATATTCGTTTATCTGGCCAAAGTTTGGACAATCAGGTGAATAACAATTACAGAAAAATGTTTCTAAGAGCGCACTTAGGTTTGGAGTTCGATAATAAATCCTACTACACTATTTTCTTTCATTACAAACAAGGGCTTCATTCGGTGACTAAATCGGCAATTCAAACTGGGTTCAATAGTTTTAATTTAGGCATGTTGATTAAAGCGAAGGACTTGTTCTAAAACAATAAAGTAATAATAAATGAAAAGTATTTTAAAATTTTATATTCCATTTTTGTTTTGCACAATAGCAGTCACAGAACTTATTAGTTGCAAAAAAGACACTATTGATGCTGAGGTCAACTTATCCTACCAAATGCTATCAGATAAAACCTGGTATTTGGATTATAGCATTACTGGAACAAGTAAAAGAACTTATGTAGGGCAGTCTACTTATTTTATAAATTTTCTAAAGAATAAAACCACTTTGGATTCTGATGGTTTAAAGGGTAGTTATTCTATAGAAAAAGTAGGCAACAAATTGCAAATACATGTGCAGGCGCAAACAAGCAATACCAATAATGTCGAATATGTTTATAATATCGAATTAATTGGATCAAGTCATTTAGTACTGGATTATACTTTGATAGGTGCTAAAGAGCCAACAAAATTGTATTTCACTTCATTCAGATAATATGAAAAAAGGGTTTTCATTAATTGTTTTTTTATTATTCCTACAATTTGCAAACGCACAGATGGGTATCTTTATGATGAGCTCAGTGGGTACTTTGCCTGGAACTGCCAGCAATGGTCTTGCCATACAGTTTAATAGTAACGCAGCATGTATTGATGTGCAATCAGGAGTGGCAGTTTTAAATGGAACAAGAGGGAATGGACTCTTTGCTATTAATTGTGAAGTAACAATGAAGTTTAATAGCCTGGGTATTAAAATGTTTCCTAATCCTGTAAATAATAATACCAAAGTTAAATTGAATAATACCCCTCCTTTAACAGAGACTTTTAATTTAACCATTTGGACAACAGAAGGGATGCTTGTTAGAACACAAAAAGAATCAGGCTTTAATTTATTTCAGGGTTTGAATATCGATCTAAGTGCACTCGTTGCTGGCACCTATGTATTGAAAATAGAATCGCCTGCTTATGTAGATGCGATCAAGTTTATAAAATCGAATTAATATAAAATTTTTTTGAAAAGTAAGATTATGAAGCAATATTTTAAACTTAAGATTTCATTTGTCTTTGTTGTAATGATGACTTTAATGCAAAGTCACCTATTTGCACAAGTACCTACAAATGGAATTATTTTTCAAGCAGTTGCTAGGGATCAGTATGCGAATCCGGCAAAAGACAGAAAAATATTTGTGCAATCAAGCATTATTCAAAGTAATGAAAATGGTGTTAAAGTTTTAATAGAAGAGCACGAGACGACTACAGATGCCTCAGGCGTATTTAGTATTAGTGTTGGGAATGGAAAAAGAATTGGAGGTATTGTTACAAGTTTAAACTTGGTTGATTGGGCACAAGGTCCTTACTTCTTGAATCTTAAGATTGCAATTACGCCAATTGCTCCTGTTACAGGATGGGATTATACAAAAGATTTAATTGACTTGGGCACTTCGCCATTTGGTTCCGTGCCTTATGCATTGTATGCTGGAAATGTATTTGGATTGGATAAGAAATTAAATATTGCAGATAGCACTAAATATGTTACACCTGCGCAATTGAATGCAAAGACATTTGATCAAACTCCAATACTAAATTCAATTGCAACAAAAATAAACTTGGCAGATAGTTTGATTAAATATGTTACACCTGCACAATTGAATGCAAAGACATTTGACAGTTCAGCTATTTACAATCAAATGAATTTAAGAGAGTCCTTGTCGAACAAATCTACAAGCATCCTAACAGATGCAGCATCTGATGCAAAATATCCTTCCGTTAAATCTATAAAAACATATGTTGATACGCAAATAGCTGGAGCTACTATTGCAGATGCAGATGGGGCTACTAAAGGAAAAATTCAATTGGCTGGCGATTTAACTGGAAATGCTGGTCTGCCCATTGTTGCCAACAATGCAATCACTACTGCGAAAATTGCAGATAACAATGTTACAGATGCTAAGATCGTTTCTGTAAGTGGTTCAAAAGTAACTGGAAACATATCTGGTAATGCTGCAACAGCCACTAAAATTGCTACGCCTGTAACTATTAACGGAGTTAGTTTTGATGGCTCTTCAAATATCACAATTGCGTCTGCTGCAGCTAACGGTTTAACTATGAATGCAAGCGGAACTGGTGATGCGTCTGGCGCTGTTTATGATGGTGCTTCAGCAAAAACAATTTCTTATAATACCATTGGTGCATCCCCATTAGCTGGATCAAGTTCATTGACAACAGTAGGGACTATTGAAACTGGTGTATGGAGTGGAACTGCTATTGCAATTTCCAATGGAGGTACTGGTTCTACAATAAAAAACTTTGTAGATCTTTCAACCACACAAACTATTGGAGGGCCAAAAACATTTAGTGATCAAATTACATTACCAAGTATTGTACTTAGTAATGGTACATTAACTGTTCCAAGCACATCTACTTGGCAGTTTGGCACTGCTCCAGGATCAACATCTCTTTCACTTTATCAAGGTGGTTGTTGTGGAAGGGTAACAATTGATGACAATGGGAGGTTTGCAATTGGTGCAAATTATGCTCCTACAACTTTTCAATTTGATGTTGAAGGGAATGGTAGATTTACGCAAGACTTAACTGCTTCTAGTTTTATTGGAAATTTAACCGGTAACGCTTCAACAGCAACTAATGCAGGTAATATTACTGCTACTTCAAATTCAACATTAACTTCTTTGATAAATTTAAAAGAAGTAGGTACTATTGAAACTGGTGTATGGAGTGGAACTGCTATTGCGAATAATAAATTAGCCAATAGTGCGTTAACAATTGGGTCAACCAATATTGAATTAGGAAATACAGCTACAACACTTTCAGGTTTAACCTCTGTTACTTCAACCGGATTTACAGGTGATTTAATAGGAAATGTCTCAGGTAGCTTGTCTGGTAATGCTTCAACGGCAACAAAACTTATATCTGCAAAAAACATAAATGGAGTACCATTCGATGGTAGTGCTGACATTACTGTAGCTGCAGCAGCAAATACGTTAACAGGTACTACATTAGCAAATACTGTAGTGAGCTCTAGTTTAACTTCAGTTGGCACAATTACTTCTGGTGTGTGGAGTGGAACAGCAATTGAAATAAGTAAAGGTGGAACAGGAGCAACTTCAGCTTCGGCTGCTTTAACAAATTTAGGTGCGGAAGCAGTAGCGAATAAAAGTACGGATATTGATATGGGTGGTATTGGATCAAGTGATTTAAAATATCCCTCACAGTTAGCAGTTAAAACATATGTAAGTAATCAATTTGCTTCAGGTGGTGTTGCAGATAATAGTATAACTAATGCAAAATTATTTGGAGGCATCACTGCTTCAAAATTAGTTGGAACAGATATTAATACTGTTGGAACGATCACTTCAGGTATATGGAATGGAACAACAATAGCCGTTGCAAATGGTGGAACTGGTGCGACTAGTTTAACTGGTTATTTGAAAGGTAACGGAACTAGTGCCTTTACAGCTTCAACCTCAATTCCAGTAGCAGATGTAACCAATGCTGAATCAATTTTAAATAGAGCTACTGCAACTGATCTAGGAGATGTTAATGCAACAGATTCAAAATATCCTTCACAGTTAGCTGTTAAAACTTATGTGGATACAAAAGTAGCCGCTGCTACTATTGCAGATGCAGATGCAAGTACAAAAGGTAAAATACAATTAACAGGAGATTTAGGGAACTCTGCAACATTACCAAGGGTTGTTTCAGTTGGTGGATCAACAGCAGCAAATATTAATACAGCAGAGCAAATCGCAAATGCAGCTACAGATGCAAATACTGCTGGTACTGTGGTAAAAAGAAATTCATCTGGAAATTTTAGTGCTGGAACAATCACAGCCAATCTAGTTGGTGATGTCACAGGTAATGTGTCTGGAAATGCATCGAATGTAACTGGTATGATTACGGGAGCTAATGGTGGAACTGGAATAAACAACGGTAGTAAAACCATGACGATCGGAGGAGATTTTGTAACCACAGGCACGGGTGCTTTAAGCTTGACTTATTCTGGAACGACCAATGTTACGCTTCCAGCTACCGGAACTTTAGCCACACTTAATGGTTCTGAAAATTTAAATAATAAAACTATCAATGGGTTGACATTAAATAGTCAGTCTACAGGATTTTCAATTAATGGGGGGACTATTTCAAAAACATTGACATTGGCAGATGATGCTACTTTGTCTGGATCGAATACTGGAGATCAAACTATAACATTAACAGGAGATTTATCAGGATCAGGAACAGGAATATTATCAGCAACTTTATCTAATACTGGAGTAGCTGCAGGCACTTATGGATCGGCCACTACGGTTCCAAATTTTACTGTAGATGCGAAGGGTAGGATTACCAATGTGTCGAATACGACTATTACTGGGGTATCTCCTATTGGTGCTTCTTTAGCAAGTGGTAAGTTATATATTGGTGATGCTGCTGGTGCTGCTCAGGCAATTGCAGTTTCTGGAGACTTTACTATTAACAGTAGTGGTGTTGGAACAATTAGTGCTACCAGTGTTACGAATAATATGTTGGCTGGAGGAATAGATTTAACAACAAAAGTAACTGGAGCTTTGCCAGTTGCCAATGGAGGTACTGGTGCCACTAATCTGAGTGGTTATATTAAAGGAAGTGGGACATCAGCATTTACGTCATCTACTTCAATACCAGTTGCAGATGTAACCGGTGCTGTAGTGAGAGTAAATGGTGTTCAACCAGATGGTAATGGAAATGTTACTGTGCCTACAGTAGCGGTAATAACAGGAACTTATACTGAATTTACAACATTGCGGTCAGGTACATATACTGGAACAGCAGGTACAACTTTTGTCGTATCACAAGATGCTGCAAACAATGGCAGAACATTTATTTTTGAAGGTAATAATAATACTTGGCATGAAATTACTACGAATCAATCAGCTACCGATGCGAGGTATTTAATAAAGTCTGGTGATGTGATGTCTGGAGTGTTAACGGTACCAAGAATCACTATTAACACAACGCCATCTGCTTCATCGGATGCTACTACAAAATCTTATGTTGATGATTTAGTTTCCAATGCAACACCATCTGCAACAGCATCAGTAACAGGAAAAATTCAATTAGCAGGTGACTTAGGTGGATCGGCAACTTTTCCAAATGTAGTTAGTGTTGGAGGAGCTACGGCAAGTGATATTGCCAATGCCACTACTTTAGCGAACGCTGCCACAGCATCAAATACGTCAAATAAAATCGTAATGAGAGATGTGTCTGGAAATTTTGCAGCAGGAACAATTACAGCTAATCTAGTTGGTAATGTGACTGGAAATGTGTCAGGAAATGCAACCAATGTTACAGGGGTTGTTGCAGTTGCCAATGGTGGATCAGGCGCAAGTACATTAACTGGTTATATCAAGGGGAATGGCACAAATGCTTTCACTGCAGCTGCAGCGATACCAGTTGCTGATGTGACTAATGCTGAGACTAATACAAATAAATCTAGTGCAACAGATTTGGGTGGCGCAAGTGCAAGTAATACAAATTATCCCACTCAATTAGCTGTGAAGTCTTACGTCGATACGAAAGTAGCTGCGGCAACGATTGCGGATGCGGATGCAAACACCAAAGGTAAAATTCAATTAGCAGGAGATTTAGGAAACACTGCTGCTTCGCCAACTGTGTTGAGTGTTGGTGGTTCTTCTGCAAGTAATATTAATACTGCTACTGTTGCAGCGAATGCTGCAACAGCTTCTAATACATCCAGCACAATTGTAAAGCGTGACGCTTCTGGTAATTTTAGTGCTGGAATGATTACAGCTAACTTAACTGGAAATGTAACTGGAAATGTATCTGGAAATGCTGCCAATGTAACTGGTATCATCTTAGGAGCAAATGGAGGAACAGGTGTAGCAAACTCCGGGAAAACGATTACACTAGGAGGTAATTTAATAACTGCAGGAGCCTATTCTACAACTTTCAATGTGTCAAATAATACGAATATCAACTTGCCAACTTCAGGTACATTATCTACATTGGCCGGGGTAGAGGCTTTTACTAATAAGACAATTAATGGATTAACACCTACTAGTCAAACTACTGGTTTTACTATAGCAGGGGGTAATACAAATTCTAAAACATTGACTGTTTCAAATGATGCAAACGTATCTGGAACAAATACTGGTGATCAAACTATTACTTTAACTGGTGATTTAACTGGATCTGGTACGGGGTCCTTCAATACAACGTTATCAAATTCTGGCGTCACTGCTGGAACTTATGGCTCCTCAACCGCAATTCCTACTTTGACTATAGATTCAAAAGGTCGCATTACCTCAGCAAATACAACATCCATTGTAGCTGGTGTTAATACTGTAAATACGATTGCTGCAAGTTCAAGTGCAAATGGTGCAACAATCAGCGGCACTTCAATTACATTAACCCCTGCAGATGCCACAAATGGTGGTATTGTTACAAATGGGGCACAAACATTTGCAGGTGCAAAAACTTTTAATTCAACCATTACAGGTTCAATTTCGGGCAATGCAGGAACTGCAACAAAATTACAAACTGGAAGAACGATTGCCATTACAGGAGATTTGACTTATACAAGTCCAAGTTTTGATGGAACTGGAAATGTAACAGCGGTGGGTACCTTAGCAAATTCTGGTGTTGTTTCAGGCACCTATGGTTCTTCAACTGCTATTCCTTCCTTAATAATCGATTCAAAAGGTAGAATTACTAGTGCGACCACAACTTCAATTATTGCTGGTGTAAACACAGTGGCATCGATAGCTGGCACTTCAAATGCAGCGGGGGCAACTATTAGTGGAACGACCATTACATTAACACCAGCAGATGGAACCAATGGTGGTGTAGTAACAAATGGTGCACAAACTTTTGCTGGAGTAAAAACTTTCTCAAATAATACTGCATCAACATCAACAACAACTGGCGCTGTTGTTGCGACTGGTGGTTTAGGAGTTGGAGGTGCAATTTATGCAGGTAGTATTCAAAATACACCAATCGGCTCTACAACAGCTAGTACAGGTGCCTTTACAACTTTAAGTGCAAGTGGTGTAACTACATTGACTTCAGTTACTGCCACGGGTGCTGCTACCTTTAGTAGTACAGTTAAAATTCCAACTGGAGCAGCCGCAAATAAAGTACTAACATCTGATGCAAGTGGAAATGCAACCTGGACTTATGGTTCTAGTTCTGTTTCAAAACCAACTGCGTCTGCTACGATTTCAATTTCAGATAAATATGTTTTTTATGAGGGTACTGCAGATGGCACTTTGACATTACCAGCTGCAACTGGTAATGCGGGTAAAGAAATTATTATAAAAAACAAAACCACAAAAGTAGTCACAGTTTCTAGAACTGGAACAACTGAAACCATTTTTGTGGATAGTGCAAATACTGCAGTAACAAGCTTTACTATTGGCTCAGAAGCTTCAAATAACTGGGTTAAATTAGTTTCTGATGGAGCTAACTGGGTGGTATTTAGAGCGTTGTTCTAAAATTAAAAAATGAAAAAACTTTTATTTACTATAGCTTTATATAGTGTTATTACTCTTGCAAATGCCCAAACAGGTATTGGCACTATTACGCCTAATGCTTCAGCAAAGTTAGATGTATATGCAACTAATAAAGGTTTTCTACCACCTAGAGTTACGTTAACAAGTGCAACAGATGTTATAACAATTACATCTCCCGCTGAAGGTTTATTAGTATATAATTTAGGATCTGTTGGGTTACAAGCAGGATATTATTATTGGAATGGCGCTAGCTGGGCAACCATTGCTACAGCTAGTTCTGCTGGAAATGGAGTGACTGCCACGGATATGGTGAAATTATACAGTAAAGTATATTCAACAGCTGTAGGTGATATTGCAAATACGAATGGATATTCTTTTACAGTACCCGTTTCAGGAAGATATTTATTTGATTTTTCAAGTAGTGGATATGCTACTGGCGACTTCACTATGACCTTTAAAGTAAGACAGGGTACAACGGATATCGGAACGGATGCCCAAACGAGCGCTAATAATACCGTCCATGTTGAGTATAACGGTAAAGTGGAAGTAAACTTACAAGCTGGAACAACATATAATGTTATTGTTGTATCTACTGGGACAAGAAATAGTGGAGATTATGATAGAGTGTATTATAAAATGGTTGCTGGAAATTTGCCAGTAACTGGTCAAACGGTGGAATATGGTATTGCAAGATATACTGGAGCAGATGGTAGTTCATTAACTAATGGTGCAATTGTAAGTTTTGATGCTACTGCAGCTGGAAATTTAACTTGGTCAAGTAATAAATTCACTTTAAAAGCGAATAGAACATATGAAATAGAATCAGGATTAGCAATTTACTATGGTTCAGGTGCAGGAGTTGCTGGTAGATTTCAAATTTATGACTACACAAATTCTAATGCATTAGCAAGTGGTCTTTTTATGTCACAAAATGGAACTGGTTCATCTGCGCAAAATGCCAACACACCTATGAAGTGTATAGTAACACCAACATCAGATATCCAAGTGGGAGTTAGGATGCTAGATTTTTATGGTCCAACTTCTGGGCCAGGTATTATTGGGAATGCAGCGCTGACTGGAACTCAATCTTCACCCAATGCATCTTATTTTATAGTAAAGCAAATTGGCTCTTCTGCAATTATTAATCCATGGACTCTTTCAGGTACGAATACCTATAACAATTTAGGTAAAGTGGGTGTGGGTAATTCCGCGCCCAATGCGACTTTAGATATCCGAACAACTCCTACTAGTACAACCAATCCTGGTGAAGGTTATTTGGGTATTGGTACTACTTCAACTGCTGCATCAACTGCTGGTGCAGGAGCTATTAGATATAATACTAGTAATGGATTAATTGAATTTAGTAATGGTACTAATTGGTTGTCGCTAGCGCCAGGAAACATGCCTATGTATGCACAGTTTAGTAGTAATGCAGGACAATATTTTAATGCAATTGGTACAAAAATGCTTTTTCAAACTACCAATATCAACGTTGGGTCTATGTCTAATGTAAGCAATGGCACTATTTATTTACCAGCTGGTCGTATATACAGAATAGATTTAAACTTAGGTTGGGCAAATGTGGGTTGGTCAAGATTTGCAATCTTTAATGCTTCTACTGGCGCGCAACTTTCTCAAACTGCTCATATAGAAGGTGGAAGTGGTTATTGGGTTGGTACAGGAACGACCACTTGTTTTATAAATACAAGTTCAGGAGCAATTAATATTGAGGCTCGATTTATTGCACCATTGAATTCAAATTCATTTTTTGGTGATACTAATAATGGTGGGAATTATCCTACTTTAACAATTCAAACGGTGGATTAAAAAATGATCATTTTTTCCGTAACTTAGGCTTATTGAAAAAGTCGATTGCTATATTTTGTTTCGCCGCATTACTACTTTCCACAAGTAGCTTATCCTTGTTTTATTGGGTGCAGGAACAATGGCATGAGCAGGAACGATTTGCAAGTATTGATAAAGGTAAATTCAATGAGCCTGAAGAGCATAAAGATTCAAAAGAGCATAAAATAAAACTCATATTGAAAGATAAGTCTATTTTACCTAAGGGATACATTTGGGAGGAAAAGGGCCGTGAGTTTAGTCATGACGGTATGTTTTATGATATTATTTCTTTAACCAAAACAGAATCTGGATGGGAATTGGTTGCTGCATCGGATAAAGAGGAAGCTGAAATTGTAGCGAAACAATCTAAAGCGCAACAGGTTGATAAAGAATTTGCAGCAAATAAAAAGTCAAGTAAACAGAAACTAAATTTCAACTTTTCTTTATTTGATAAATATGTTGAATCTCAATACCGACATGCGTTTTTGCAGTTAAATCAACTATTTTATACTTACTATCAAGATAGATTGATCAATCAATTTTTAGGTCAATTTTATCCGCCGCCAGAAGTTATCTAACGCTATTAGACAAGTCGCCTTAAATAAGCGACTATTCATTTTCATTTAAAAATAATATATGCGTCTTTTAATAGGTGCTGTATTTTTTTTGGGGATGTCGATGCATGATGCTTTGGCGCAAACAGATACTACAATTAAAAAATTACAAGATGTAGTCATCTATGCTAACAAGTTTCCGGCATTATCCAAAAATATCATACAGCGAGTTGAATCGCTCACCGATAAAATATTGATTCAACAGCAGGCTAACACGGCAGATATACTAACTTCATCTGGTCAAGTATTTGTTCAAAAAAGTCAAGCTGGCGGCGGAAGCCCTGTGGTGAGAGGGTTTGAGGCGAGTAGAGTTTTGTTAATGGTTGATGGTGTGCGTATGAATAGTGCTATTTTTAGAGCAGGTCATTTGCAAAATATCATTACTGTAGATAATATGATTTTGGATCGTGTAGAAATCAATTATGGGCCAAGTTCTACCTTGTATGGTAGTGATGCTTTGGGTGGTGTGGTAAATTTATTCACCAAACAGCCTCAATTGTTTATTTCAAATTTGGCTTCAAAAAACGCCCCGTGGAAGGCAAATGGTAATATAGTTTATAGATATGCAAATGGTCAAAATGAACATCGTCAACATATTGATTTTAATATTGCAAACAATCAATGGGCTTACCTTACTTCTTTTACCAATAGTAGTTTTGGGGATATGCGTCAGGGTAATAAAAGATTGGCAGCTTATCCAGATTTTGGTAAAAGATTTTTTTATGTCACACGTGAAAATAATATAGATGTGATGAAAGACAATAGTGCATCGGTGAACATACAAAAATTAAGTGGCTACAATCAAACTGATTTTTTACAAAAAGTAATGTACAAGCCAAATGTGCATACTACACATTTATTGAATGTACAGATTTCAAAATCATCTGACATTAATCGATATGATCGCTTAACTGAAACAAGTAAAAGTTTGCCGGTGTATGCGGAATGGTATTATGGTCCTCAGGTGCGTAATTTATTGGGATATACTTTGACTAAAGAGCATCTTAGTGGGTACTTTCATGAACTAACTGCCAATGTCAATTATCAACATTTAGAAGAAAGTAGGATGAGTAGAAAATTTAAGTCTAACAATAAAGATTACAGATTTGAAGCAGTGGACTTATTTGGAATAAATGTGGACCTATTGCATCAGGACGATGAAGGTGATTTGCATATTGGGGTAGAGTCTTATTACAATAAAGTAACTTCTACAGCTTATAGAAATAATATCTCTACTAATTTAAGAAGCGCAATTACAACAAGGTATAGTGATGGTCCTACCAATATGGCCAACTATGCATTATATGCTCAACATACTAAATTCTTGAAAAGAAATTGGGTATTGAATAGTGGCATGCGTTTGAATAATGTGCAATTGAATGCGAACTTTAAAGACACTGTTTTGATGCATTTCCCTTTCACAGATGTAAAACAAAATAACACATCCTTAACTGGGAACCTTGGCCTAGCATATAATGGAACAGATGGTTTAAGAATTGCTTTTGGTGCAAGTAGTGGTTTTAGAGCCCCTAATGTGGATGATTTAACAAAAGTGTTTGATACAAGAACTGGTTATGTGGTTGTGCCCAATAAAGACTTAAAACCAGAGTATACTTATAATGTGGAGTTGAATGTTTCAAAAACAACAAGCAACTACTCGTTGGGTGCTTCTTTGTTTTACACTTGGTTTAAAAATGCTTTAGTTGTAGACAAATTCAAATGGAATAATGCATCCGCCATTTTATACCAAGGTATTATGAGTGATGTCTATGCGACACAAAATAAAGCCAAAGCGTTTGTTTATGGTTTTAATGTTCATGGCTCTGTTAATTTCACGCCTAATACTCTATTGGCAGCTACTTATTCCTATACAAAAGGTAGATACAAAAATGGGTTATTAGAAATGCCTTTGGATCATATTCCTCCAGTATATGGAAGAATTGGGTTGAAGCATAACATGAAGCAATTTTCTGCTGAATTGTTTACAGTATTCAATGGTTGGAAACGCATTGAGGATTATAATTTAAATGGAGAGGACAATGAAATTTATGCCACAAAGGATGGTATGCCTGGTTGGCAAATCTGGAATGTCAATACTAATTTTCAACCTAGTAAAAAGGTCAACTTAAGTTTCCAGATTGAAAATATTACAGATTTAAATTATCGTTATTTTGCAAGCGGCATTTCTGCTTTGGGAAGAAACTATATCCTTCAATGTAGGTTAAGTTTTTAGAGCTACTTATTTTTGTATAGCAAAATGGACAAAAAAAAGAGTTGGGTCATCTTACCCAACTCTTTTTTTATAGTAGAAAATTTTATTTTCTTAATGCCGCTATATTGCTTGAGAAGATCTTTACTGCAATTGCTAATAAAATCACTCCAAAAAACTTACGAACTGCTAAAAGTCCACCTGGGCCAAGCATACGTTCGATAAAGTTTAAAGATTTCAGCACAATATAAATAATCACTAAGTTAATGATAATACCAGCTGCGATATAAGCTTCATCGAAATTAGCTTTTAAGGACATGATTGTAGTTAAGGTTCCGCTTCCTGCAATAATTGGGAAGGCGATGGGCACCACTGCACCGGCATGTTCGTTTTTATCGCCTTTAAAAATTTCATGACCTAATACCATTTCGAGTCCTAAAAGAAAAATCACAATCGATCCTCCCACAGCGAATGATTTTACATCCAAGCCTAATATTTGTAAAAAGGGTTTGCCTAAGAATAGAAATAAGATCATCAATCCGCCAGAAATCAGCGTGACTTTAAACGACTTAATCACCCCGACTTTTTCTTTCATTGAAATCAGTAGTGGAATAGAACCCACAATATCGATTACGGCAAATAAAGTAAAGACGATGGTTAAGAGTTGGTCAGGATGAAATTCCATAAAAAAGCTTTGTATAAAGATACAAAGCTTTTTTAGATTTACTAACGCATTTAATCTTGTCCGAAGGTGAAAAAAACTCTTTATTTACTTTTAATTAAGTCGTATGCCAAATTGAACCATTCTGCCAATTGCATTGTATCCATAAATTTCATTGAACTGGTCATTCAATAAATTTTGACCATTTGCAAATAGAAGAAGATGCTTATTCCATTTATATTGAAGTTGTGCATTTAAGAGTGTATAATAAGCTAAGGTTACATCTGGTTTTTCGTATCCACCTACATCATATCGCTTACTTATATACCTAGCCGTAAGGGTGGCATCCCATTTTTTATTGATGGAATAATGCCATTGTAAATTCAAGCTATGTTTCGGGCGCTTTAATAAATAGTTATAAGTAATCGTATCAGTTGTTGTGATTCTATTTTGGTTTGTTTCTTCTCCATTCATCAATGTATAGTTCAATGAAAATTGATGCTGCTCATTGATTGGATGTTGAATTTCAATTTCAATACCATTGACTTTTTGTTGTATGAAATTGAAGTAATTGTAATCAATATAATTATAGTCAATGCCATTTTTAATATTACGATTATAATAGACTGCACGTGCAAATACTTTTTCCTTTCTAAACGAAACGCCCAGCTCTGTGTTAAATGAGGTTTCGGCTTTAAGCTGATCATTGTAGCCAATTTGATAAAGAGAAGGTGCTTTAAATCCTTTAGAAATACTGGCAATCAATCTAAATTGCTCATTTAATGCATAACTAGGATTGATGGTGAATGTTTGATTATTCCCATAACGATTATGGTTATTGTATCTGGCACCTAATTCAAGAAGCCATTTTCTAGCGTTATCATTGATCAAGAAAGAAGTGTATATTGCGTTTTGATATTGAAAAGTATCTTTAAACGCATCGTTATAAGGACCCCACTGACTGATGGATTTGTATGATTGATTATAAGATCCATATCTGAAGTCTGTCCCAACGATCCATTGAATATTTTTACTTATAGGAGCGGACAAGAATGCATCTGCAAAATGAGTTTTACCTGCATATTGATTGTTTTCAAAAATTAAATAAGTTCTATCAATACTATCATTTAAGTAGGTTCTATCCTGTGTGGTATATTGGTATTGAATTTGAAAGTTAGTTTTTGCTTTCTTGTATTGCAAGATCAATCCATTGATAGCAGTTGCATTTTTAAATTCGTTGTCTTTATCGTCTTTAAATCCGCCATAATCAATGGCAGATTTGTAAGCGGTTTTTCTGCTTGATAATTGTAGGTTCCAAAGTGTATCGAATTTATATTTTGCTTTGACAAAAAAACTGTTGTTTTCGTAGCCATCCTTGTCAAAATTTCCCCTATTGGTTACATCTTTAGCAGAAGAAAATCCGTCTGCATTTTGGTGCTCTAACCCGATTGTAAAATTGAGTTTTTTGATATTGCTATTGAACTGTACATTGCCTTGTTTTGTACCATAACTTCCAAAGCTTAAGGCCCCTGTCACAAAAGGTATTTCTTTCCCTTTGGTGATGATATTAATTACGCCGCCAATAGCATCTGAACCATACAAAGTACTCTGTGCACCTTTTAAGATTTCAATACGCTCCACTTGATTCAAGGGAATTAAGTTTAAATCGAATTCATTACTAATCATAGAAGGGTCACCCACAGGTGCGCCGTCAATTAAAACCAATGTTCTGCCGGATGCTGCACCTCGCATATAGATACTCGGTACTGTTCCTAAATTACTCAAAGTGCCAGGTAAACTTAGGCCTGCTTGTTCATTTAAAATTTGTGCGATGGTTCTGCCAGCATTTTGTTGGATTTGTTCTGCACTAATAATTGTGATGATTTTACTAGTGCCAATTTGTTTCTGCTCAATTTTATTGGCAGTAACAATGACATCCTCTAACTGATTGGCGGTTTTAATGATTTCAATACTGTCTTTTTTTTGTCCAAAGACTAAGGAAATGGTGGCTAAAAGGCACACCGAGAGCGTGATTAATTTTTTGCTCATTGTTTTGTTTTTTGAGTGAACAATGAGCTTCCTGGAAGAAGAGAACCATAATTAATTGCAACTGAAATTTCAGTTACAGGTTTTTATAATCCTTGCTTTTTACCCGAAAGCTGTTGGTTATTTTTAATCAGGCAGGTCTTCTGGCTCGTTCTTTTCAAAGACATCCTTCCCAAATCGCTTCAGTGGATATGTCTTACTGCTTGCGCATTGAACTTACAGCTACGGGAATAGCTCCAGGTTTAAACTGGATTCCCTTTTAATCATTTACATGAACCTAATCAAACACAAACATATCTTCTTTTGAAATAAGTGGTACATTTAATTATTAACTCATTGTTGAAAACTCACAATAAGTTTGCTACATTTATATTTAAGTAAAATGATAAGCTTAGAAATATGAATACAAAAGCAAAACAAAGCATCAATTTTTTTAGTTTAACTATGATTGTGGTGAGCCTTGTGATTGGAATGGGTATTTTTAAAACACCTGCAACAATCGCTGCTAAATCTGGCACCCCTCTTATATTCTTTAGTGCTTGGATTATTGGTGGGATTATTGCTTTGTTTGGTGCTTTAACTTACGCCGAAATTGGTCAAAGGTTACCTGTGATGGGCGGGTATTATAAAGTTTTTGCACACTGCTACCATCCTGGTGTAGGCTTTACAATTAATGTACTTATTCTAATTAGTAATGCAGCATCTTTAGCAGTAGTGGCATTAATTGGTGCAGATTATGTTAGTGATTTGTTATTTGGCCATCCATCAAGTACTTTTTTTAATGTTTGTATTGCCTCCATGTCTGTGGGACTTTTTTATATAGTGAACTTACTGGGATTAAAAACCAGTAGCAGAACACAAAATGTATTAATGGTGGTAAAAATTAGTTTAATTGTATTGCTCATTTCTTCTTTATTTAAAGGCGTAACGGTTCCGCCACATGGATTTAATGAAGGCAAAATTTATGTGTATGATGGTCAAAATGGCGCTTTATTGTTATTAGTGAGTTTAGTTGCTGTGTTCTTTACTTATGGGGGCTATCAACAGACGATTAATTTTGGGTCTGAAGTACAATCTGCTAAAACAATGCAAAGGGGTATTGTATTTGGGATTGGAATTGTATTGTTTTTATATTTTGCCATCAACTATACTTATGTTCAAGTCATTGGATTTGAAAACATGAAAAATGCGAATGCAATTGGTTCGCTTTTATTTGAAGCTTGGTTTGGCAAATTTGGTGCTAAAGTTTTTGACTTTGCCATGGTCTTGAGTGTACTCGCCTATGTGAATGTATTACTGATGAGTAATCCGCGTGTTATGTTTGCGATGAGTGAAGACCAAGTGTTACCCAAAATATTTCAATATAAGCATTCAAAGACTGAGGCCTTGATTCCGGGGTTAACAGTATTTGCAATCACTACAATATTGATCACTTTTTTTGGCAAGGGTGTAGACGATGTGTTGAGTTTTAGTATTTTCTTAGATTGCTTGGGGATGAGTACTTCAGCAGCTACTTTATTAATATTAAGACGTAAAAAACAGGGAGACGCATCTGTAACCGGTGGATTAAAACGATGGACACCTATATTCTGTATTCTTTTTGTGCTTTCATATGCATTTGTAGCAGTAGCAGTAGTCATCGATAAACCCTACGCTGCCCTGACTGCAGTCATTTTAGTAGCAATTGTACTGATATTGTACCGACTATTCTATTATAAAAAAGGGGTATAAGCGCCGTTCAGCCATTTTGAAGTCCGTTTGTCTAAAAATTAGACAACTCTTTGTGATTGCCTTACTTTTGTATTGTGTTATAGGAATTTATAATTATCAATACAAACAATGAAATACATCTTTTCGTTTATTTTTCTTGTGTTTACGCTGTCTTTAACTGCACAGGCACCAACTCAATGGGATTTAAGAACTTGTGTGGAATACGCAATCAAGCATAATATATCCGTGCAACAAGCAGATATTCAAGCAAGATTGGCGAAATTACAAGCAGATCAGGCCAAGTATAACCAATTGCCGACAATGAGTGGGGCCTCTGGCTTGGGCATGCGTTTAGGACGATCTATCGATCCAGTTACCAATGCGTTTACAACCACGCAATTTTTATATAATAATTTCGGGTTAAACGGAGGTATTCAGTTGTATAATAACAATCGACTAAACAATACGGCTGCTGCCAATAATTTTAGTTGGTTAGCAAGTATCGCTGATCTTCAAACTGCGTCTAATGATATCTCTTTAAATGTAGCTACTTTTTATTTGCAAGTATTGTCTACGATTGAGCAATCAGAAATTGCTAAAATTCAAATTGCACAAACAACAGAGCAATTGGCTGCGACAAAAAAACGTGTAGAAGTGGGCTTGTTGCCTGAGATTAATTTATTAGAACTTGAAACGCAATTGGCGAATGATAGTAGCAATTATATTACTGCCATCTCTAATGTGGCTCAAAGTAAATTAAGTTTGAAAGCTTTACTGAATTTGGATGCTGCAGAAGCATTTGAAGTCTATGTTCAACCAGTAGATAAAATCAAATTACAAAGTTTTGTAGACTTACAACCTGACTATGTGTACGATGTTGCTGCGCAAAATTTACCCAATATCAAGGCTGCAAATTTAAGATTAAAGGCGGCAGAGAAAAATCGATTAGTGGCTAAAGCTGGATTTTATCCAACATTAAGTTTTGGTTATTCGTTGAGTACGAATTTCTCCAATCCATTTAAATATGTCAGTGGTGTAGAGATGGCTGGTTTTAGTAATGTAACCCCTGCAAGTCCATTTGTGACGGTGGGTACGGCTAAATATTATGTCCAAAGTCCTATCTATTCTACCGTCACTAGTAACAGAAATTTCGGTAATATTTGGAATGGATGGGGTAGGCAAATTGATAACAACTTTGGTCAAAATTTTGGCTTTCAATTATCCATTCCATTATTTAACGCTAATCAGTCTAAAACGGCGTATCAGCAATCAAAGTTGAATTATCAAACGGTAAGTTTACAACAAGAAAATGCACAAAGAAAATTAAAACAAGATGTTTATGCTGCTTATACGAATGCTGTAGTAGCGTTTAATAAATTAAATGCCACTCAGAAAGCAGTTACATCTGCCGAGAAGGCCTATAATTTTGCCACCAAACGTTATGAGTTAGGTTTATTAGGCACCATTGAATTATTAAATAATCAAAATAATTTTTTAAAGGCTAAAGTAAATTATAAGTCTGCTCAATATGAGTATGTATTTAGAATTAAGTTACTTGAGTTTTATAAAGGAGAAGCACTTTCTCTTTAAACTATTAAACGCATTGTAAAAATAAATAAAATGAATAAGAAAATTATTTGGGGTATTGTTGGTTTTGTCGCACTTGTTGTGATATTAATAGGGCTAAAAAAAGCAGGTGTTATTGGAAAAGAAACAGGCACTGAGGTGACGGTTGAAAAAGTACAATTGAGAACCATCACAGAGTCTGTGAATGCGAGTGGTAAAGTGTATCCTGAAATTGAAGTTAAAGTAAGCCCAGATATTTCTGGAGAGATTGTGAGCTTGTTTGTAGAGGAGGGCGCAAAAGTAACTAAGGGACAAGTTTTGGCTAAGATCTATGCGGATATTTACTCCTCTCAAAGAGACCAAGTAACTGCTTCAGTGAATCAAGTGAAAGCACAATATGAAAATGTAAAAGCTAGTATAGGCGGCCTAAAGAATGGTTACGAAAATGCAAAAGCAGCCTATGAGCGTTATAAAAAATTATTTGCTGATAAGATTGTTTCAAGAGCAGAATTTGAGCAAGTAGAGCAAACATTCCGTGCTGCTGAATCTAGCTATAATGCTGCAAAAGAATCGATCAAAAGTGGTGAAGCGCAAGTACAAGGAGTGAAAGCGCAATTGGCTAGAGCTGAAAAAGATTTAGCTAGGACTACCATCGTTTCTCCAATGGATGGTATTATCAGTTTGATGAATGTAAAGAAAGGGGAGCGTGTAGTAGGAACGGCACAAATGGCTGGTACAGAAATGATGCGTGTGGCAGATATGAAGAGTATTGAAGTAAGAGTAGATGTGGGAGAAAATGATATTACTAAAGTTAAATTAGGCGATACTGCATTAGTTGAAGTGGATGCTTATAATAATAGAAAGTTCAAAGGGATTGTTTATAAAATTGCCAACCCAATCACTGCAACATCTGGCATTAGTGCTGCTGCCGAAGTAGCGAACTATAAAGTACATATTCGTTTATTAACTGACAGCTATGCTGATTTGATTAAAGAAAATGCCATTTTCCCTTTCAGGCCAGGTATGACAGCAAGTGCTGATATTCAAACAAAGTCTAAAGTGAATGTTATTTCAGTACCATTGAATGCAGTAACAACTAGAGATAGTGAAGGGCAAGGAAAGGATACAAAAGTATCTAATAAGTCGACTGATAATTCAGACAATACGCCTGTAAAAGACGATGAATTAAACGAAGTAGTTTTTGTGCTTCAAAAAGATAATAAAGTGAAGATGGTTAAAGTTAAAACTGATATCCAAGACTTAAACTATATCGAAGTCGCAGGTTTAAAATTAGGTGATCAAGTGGTGACTGGACCCTATAGTATTGTAAGTAAGACTTTAAAAGAGGGGTCTTTAGTAAAAGTGGTCACAAAAGAAAAATTATTTGAAGAGAAAAAGTAAGCCTACAGTAAAAAATTGACCTTTAAAAGGGGTGCATATAAAAAATGCGCCCCTTTTTTTATGAATTTCATATGTTTGTGACATGGAAAAAAAGCAAATTGGGATCATTGGTAGCGGAAGTTGGGCTACGGCGATTGCTAAAATTGTGACGGATAATGATAACCAAATTACTTGGTGGGTCAGACAGCAAGCCAATATTGACTATTTTGTGAAGCGAAAGCACAACCAACATTATTTAAGAAATGCTTATTTTGATGTGCAACAAATCACTTTTTCAACTGATATTAAATGGGTGGTTGCGCAGTCTGATATCTTGATTATTGCTGTTCCATCAATTCATATTGAATCTACATTAACTGGGCTAGATGCAGAGGACCTTGAAGACAAACTGATTATTTCAGCAGTGAAAGGCGTCTTACCAAAACATAATATTTTATTGAATCAGTTTCTTGCACAAAACTTTAATTTTCCTCTTGAACAATATTTTACTTTATTGGGACCAAGTCATGCAGAGGAAGTAGCTGCAGAACAATTGTCTTATTTAACTTTTTCTGGCATAGATGAGACAGCAACAACATTGATTGCTAGCTATTTTAAATCTGAATACATCAACACCATTGTGAACAAAGATGTATTGGGCGTTCAATATGCTGGTGTTGCTAAAAATATCTATGCACTAGGTGCAGGTATTGCACATGGATTGGAGTATGGTGATAACTTCTTGAGTGTTTTTATTGCTAATTGCGCCAATGAGATGCAGTTGCTTTTAAGAGAAATTATGGATAAACAAGGAACGAGTTGTGATTCAATCAATCACAATGCCTCTGTTTATTTAGGCGATTTACTGGTAACTTGTTATTCATTACATAGTCGAAATAGAACATTTGGCAATATGATTGGCAAGGGTTACTCAGTTAGAGCTGCTGAACTTGAATTGAACATGGTGGCAGAAGGTTATAATGCCAGTAAATGTATTCACACCATGAATGAAACTTTAAAAATTGAGCTACCTATTATGGATGCCGTATATCAAATTCTGTGGGAAGGTGCATCGCCAGCAAAAACCTTTAAAGCAATTGAGAAGTTGTTAGTATAAAGAAATCTGAAGCAATGCCATCTGCCAAGAATTTTGCTTCTGAATTTAGTGTATGTCCTTTTGATGTCTTAACAAAATAGTTTTTACTACGCATTGATTCAACCGTAAGTAGGCAATGTTCAAGTATTTTGTCACCAAATTTTGCTTGAATATATTCTAGGTCAAAACCTTCTATTCTTCTTAAACTTGTCATCATATATTCATTGTAGCGCATGCTAGTGGTAAGGGATTCTATCTCAAAAAGCACTTGCCCCTTATTAATAGATTGAATATATAGTGCATTATTGGCAATATTCCATTGCCTGGAAATTTCATTAAAAGAATGGGCAGAAGGTCCAAGTCCGAGATAAGGCACGCCTGACCAATAATTACTATTATGCTTACTTCTAAATCCAGGCACTGCAAAATTTGAAATCTCATAATGCTCCAACCCAATTTTTTTGAGTCTTGAGGAAAGCAGTTCAAACTGTCTTGCTTGTTGCTCTGGATCCACCTCTTCTAATTGTTTCTTCTCAATTAATTTTTTTAAAGCAGTTTTATCTTCTACTGTTAACGCATAACAAGAGACATGTTTGATTTGATACTTTTCGATCCAGTCTAAATCTGCTATCAGTTCTTCATCACTTAAAGTAGGTGTGCCATAAATCAAGTCGATACTGATATTGTCTATACCAGCTTTTTTAGCTATTTGAATGGCATGATGTGATTGTTCTACAGTATGGGCTCTATTCATCCACGCTAACGCACTTGCTTGAAAACTTTGAATACCAATACTTAATCGGTTGATACCAAGTTGCTTCCAAGCTACAACATTGCTAGATTTTAGATCGTCGGGGTTAACTTCTAAGGTGCATTCAATAACTGGAGCAATTTCGAAATGGGTGTAAAGGGCATTTATGATCTTTTTTAACTGTAGTTCATTCAACAAGGAAGGGGTGCCACCGCCAAAATAGATAGTCTCAATGGGTTCATTTAAATAAGACTTTTGGAGTGTTATTTCTTTTATCAGGGCGTCTACAAAGGCTTGTATATGATTAGTCTGTGTAGAAAAATGAAAATTGCAATAATGACAAGCTTTTTTGCAAAAAGGAATATGGAGATAGATGCCTGCCATAAATAGTATTGTCAACAAAGCTAGGCATTGTTCTTTAATTCTGCATTAGTATACTTATTTTTGTAGTAGATGTTAGCTCAACTAAAAAAACTTGCTATTGCTCTAATTGGACTTATTGTTTTGTCCAGCTTTGCTGATGTAAAGCAAATAGGTCAAAAAGATACGGTGATGAGTTCAATCGATACCATTTCTATTATTCAAGATACTGCATCTGTCAAGGACACTTTGTGGTTAAAATATACGCCAATCATTCCTAAGACTTTTATTCAGGCAGATGCTTGGTATTTACAATCTTTTACCAGAGATCCAAAAGACAGTAATTTTAATGTGCTTCAATTATATCGAAATTTTTATGTACAAAAAAAGAACACTTTTCAATTGTATAATCAAAAAGCTACCTTAGCTAGTGCAGGAGATGTTTTGTATAAAATTGAACAAAAATTTGCGTTGCCAGATAAGGACCTGCTTTTTTATTCAATCATTGGGTTGCTATTATTATATGGGTTCATTATCAATATTTTTCCGCAATATATCCCTAAGCTTTTTAGCCAATTTAGCCAATCATCATTAAGAATGATGCAACATAGGGAGCAGTTGTTACAAAACAGTATTGCTTCTTTGATCATGAATATCGGTTTTATAATGAGTTTTTCTCTCTTGGCTACTTTAATAATTTTTAATGGCCATTTACTTCCAATCAATTTTTGGGAGGGTTATTTATACATGTGTATCTTCTTTGCCGGCTTGTACATTGGAAAATATATTTGTTTAACAATTGCAGGGTATGTGTTTAACACAAAAGACCTTGTTCAGACCTATATTTTTGTCGTTTTTTTGATTAATAAGGTGCTAGGGATCTTATTTGTACCTTTTATCCTATTGTTGGCCTTTGCAAAAACCTATTTACACCCCTTTGCAATGGCTGGAGCTGCGCTACTCATGTTACTTTTAATTCTTTATAGATACTTGTTTTCATTAACATCTGTTAGGAATAAATTACATATCTCTTCCTTTCATTTTTTTCTTTACCTTTGTGCTTTCGAACTACTACCCCTATTGATTTTGTACAAATTAATTGTGCAATATTTTGGTGGTATATATTAAAGTAGAAAGTGTAAAATGGCAAAAGCAATGAGTGAAGAAAAAAAAGCAACTACTATTAAGTCCATTAAAAAAATTCTAATTTCACAAGCTAAACCTGAAAGTGAAAAATCTCCTTATTTTGATTTAGAAAAAAAGTACAATGTAAGTTTATTCTTTAAACCATTTATAGAATTAGAGCCAATTGGTGCCAAAGAGTTTAGGAAAACAAAAATAGATGTAGCTGCTTATTCTGCAGTCATCTTTACTAGCAAGAATGCAATTGATCACTTTTTTAGAACCTGCGATGAATTAAAAGTCAATATTAGTCAAGACACAAAATATTTTTGCATTACTGAGTCAGTCGCTTTGTATTTGCAAAAATTTATTATGTATCGAAAGCGCAAAGTTTTTTTTGGTGCTGATGGAACTAATAAAAAATTATTCGATGTCCTAAATAAGCACAAGGGAAATGAACAATTTTTGTATGTGTGTAGTGAAAATCAACAAGACAACGAAATAGTTAATTGGTTAAAAGATCATGGATGTTCTTTTGATTTGGCTTATATGTATCGTTCTGTTAGTAGTGATATAAAACCGCTTCTAAAGGAACATCATTTTGATGTAATTTGCTTGTTTACGCCAAGTGGTTTAAAAAGTTTGTATGACAATCAACCTGATTTTGTACAAAATGGTACGACACTTGCAGCCTTTGGTTCTAATACTTGTAAGGCAATTGAAGACGCTGGTTTAAACTTGCAAATTAAAGTTCCTACACCACAAGTATCTAGCATGTTTGCTGGACTTGATCAATTCTTAGCGCAAGTATCTAAAAAGAAATAAACTAAATTGCACTCCTATGAGTGCCGAGAAAAAGTTTACCAACGCCTTAATCAAGGAGACTAGTCCTTATTTATTACAACATGCACATAATCCTGTGCAGTGGAAACCTTGGTCAGAAGACATATTCAGTATAGCAGAAGCTGCTGATAAACCCATTTTATTAAGTATCGGGTATGCCGCTTGTCATTGGTGCCATGTCATGGAGCGCGAAAGTTTTGAAGACGAATCGGTGGCTGCTTTTATGAACGAGCATTTTATTAATGTTAAAGTAGACCGTGAAGAACGACCTGACGTGGATCATATTTATATGGATGCCTTACAGGCGATGACAGGCGCAGGTGGATGGCCATTGAATATTTTCCTTTTACCTAATGGACAAGCTTTTTATGGGGGCACTTATTTTCCACCTGTTGCAATGCATAATAGAGCTTCTTGGTTAGATGTGTTAAAAGGGGTACATGCTGCTTTTGAAACGAACCGAGATAAATTAGAGGAGCAGGCAAGCCACTTGACTCAGCATTTATTACAAACTAATATTAAGGCCCAACAAATTAATGAACAGGAAGTAGTTGCAACAAAAGAAGAATTTCAGTTGATTGCACAAAGGATTTTACATAATGCAGATACACAATGGGGTGGATTTGGTGCTGCACCCAAATTTCCACAAACATTTTCTTTACAAGTTTTATTTAGAAATTATTTTCAAAATAAAGACCAAGCTTCCATTGTACATGCGATTAGGTCAATTGATAAAATGATTCAAGGAGGCATCTTTGATCAAATAGGTGGTGGATTTTCAAGGTATAGTGTAGATGCACAATGGCATGCACCTCATTTTGAAAAAATGTTGTATGACAATGCATTGCTTTTAGGTGTGCTTGCAGAAGCATATCAAATTACGCAGAAGCCAATCTATCTTAATGTGATTCACTCCACTTTTACATTTTTACAAAGAGAATTGTTCAATGGAGAGGGAGGCTACTTTGCCGCATTAGATGCAGATTCGGAAGGGGTTGAGGGAAAATTTTATACATGGACATATGATGAACTTAAAGTGCACATCGATCCTAGTTTATTTGAATCTTTTTGTTCGTATTATCAAGTTACACCAGCGGGGAATTGGGAACATACTAATATTCTTTGGACCCAATCAGAACTAGACTTAGGTTGGGGACCAACTTTTCAAAAAGAAAAAGAAAAATTATTCCAAATACGAGCAAAAAGAATTCGACCAGCATTAGATTACAAAGTAATTTTAAGTTGGAATTGTATGTTGATAGTAGGGTTTTGTAAAATATATGCAGCAACTAGTAATACAATCTACAAAGATGAGGCTGTCAAATGTATGAAATGGTTAGAATCGAATTTGTATAATACAACTGAACAATATTTTTACCATAGTGTAGCAAGTGGCGCAACAAAAGCAGCCGCATTTTTAGATGACTATGCTAATCTAATACAAGCATATATTCAGCTACAAGAAATTACTGGAGATGCCATTTATTTACTCAAGGCAAAGCAATGGATGAACTATGTATTAGCACATTTTTTAGACGAGGATAAACTCTATTTTTATTACACAGCAGCCTATCAAAAAGATGTGATGATTAGAAAAAAAGAAAGTTATGATGGGGCGCAGCCAAGTGGTAACGCACTTATTTGTGCTAGTTTGTACTATTTGGGTCATGTTTTTGAACGCTCAGATTGGACCATGCATGCAGAAAGAATGATAGGTTCGATTCGCAAGTCCTTGCTTCAATACCCTAATTCATTTGGCCATTGGGCACAAAGTTTTTACCAAATGTCTGAGGGGATGATTGAGTTAGTCGGAGTGGGCCCAACTGTTGAAAAAAGTATCCCTTCTTTTATTTTACCGTTTTTGCCACATGCAATACGCATAATAAGCCAAGCTGCAAATGACGCTATTCCACTTTTAAAAGGCAAAAAAAATATTGATAATCAATACTTTATGTGCAAAAACAAAACTTGTTCCCCTTCTGTCAAAAATGTAGACCTGATTTTAGCAAATATCTAACAACTTATGTGTTAAATTGCAAGACCTAAAACGCTTGAGAATCAACTTGTTTAAATAAAATATGTATTAAATAAACTATTAATATTATTCACTTGAAAAGTAATTTTTTGAAAAAATAATCGTTCTAAATCAATATGATATCATTTTTTAAAAATAAAAGGATCAGTTTCCCCATTGCAACCGTCGGAGTTGTGATGTTGTCATTTGTTGTTTTTGCTTTTGCTCCTTTAAAAGGAAAGAAAAAGATTAACAATAATAAATTGGACCCAAATATGGTTGAAATTCCAAATGGCTCATTTTACATGGGTGCAAGTGATGAACAGATGGATCTTTCTATGTTCAACCAAAAAAAATTAGTATCCATACAGAGTTTTTGGATGGATAGAACAGAAGTGACCAATGAGCAATATAGAAAATTTGTTAATTATGTAGCAGATTCTCTAAAATACTTGGCAATATATGGTGGTGGTATCAATCAAAACGAAGACACCATTCGAGTAGATTGGGCAAAAGCAACCAGAATCAACTTAAAAAGTAGAGCAGTACTAGAAAAATTGAATGAAATATTATTGAGTCCAGACAATCGTATTCAGGGTAGAATAGAATTGGATCCTAATAAGTTAGTTTATAAATACTCTTTTGTTGATTTAAAAGCTGCTGCAAAAGCTTCAAAAGGACTAGAGCAATCGTTAGGGGATTATTTAATTACAATTAATCAACAAGTTTATCCGGACACTTTAGTTTGGATGCGTGACTTTTCATATTCATATAATGAACCAATGACAAGATTGTATTTTAGTCATCAAGCTTATAATGCCTATCCTGTAGTTGGTGTAACTTGGAAACAAGCAATTGCATTTACTCATTGGAGAACCAATAACAGTGATTACTTTGCTGGTAAGCCTGGTAGAGTAGATCAAAAAATAGATGGCATCTATAGATTGCCAACAGAAGCTGAGTGGGAATATGCTGCAAGAGGCAACTCAAAATCTAATGCGATGTACCCTTGGGGTTCTCCTTATACAAGGACAAAAGAAGGTCGATTATTAGGTAATTTCAAACCAGGAAGAGGAGATTATTTAGCCGGCAATCCAAATAGCGATAATATTTACACTACTAAAGTAAAATCATATACTGAAAATGATTTCAGGTTATATGATATGGCTGGTAACGTAGCAGAATGGACAAGTTCTGCCTTTTATGAAGGAGGATTTAATTTCATGGGAGACTTCAGTCCAGATGTGCAATTTTATGCGAAGGAAACAGATCCAATTTTGATGAAAAGAAAAGTTATTAGAGGTGGATCTTGGAAAGACATAGCATACAACTGTCAAGTTAGTACTAGAAACTATGAATATCAAGACACAGCTAAGTCTTATATTGGCTTTAGATGTGTACTTTCAAAGGCACCAAGAATCAACTAATTCTTTATAATTAATAAAAATCAATCTTTTAAATTTTATAAATTTTTATAATGGCAAAACAAATTTCTGAAAGAACAAACAAACTCGTAAACATCTTCATCTCATTAGGAGCTGCAGTAGTTATTATTGGTGCCTTGGCAAAAATTATCCACTTATCTTGGGCAGACTGGGCTTTAATTGTGGGTTTATTGACAGAGGCTACTATTTTTGTTATCTATGCATTTTTGCCCCCTCCTCCAGTAGATCATGGCGGTGGTGGCGGTAACTTGGATGCAACTGAATTGGTGCATGCATTGAGTAGTGTTCAAAAAACAGTACAGAGCGTTTCTGATAACTTAGGCATGATTAATAGTTCTACAGAAGGTCTAAAGAATTTGAACAATCAGTTTTTATCAATGAGTAAAACAATTGAAGAAATGAACAATTTTTATGGTAGCTTAAAAGAAATGTCAACTTCAATGAATGCTACTGTGAATGAAGCAGCTAGAACAAAAGAGCAAATGACACAGTTGGCGGATAACTTGACTCAATTAAATCAAGTCTATAGCAAGATGATCCATGCAATGCAAGGAAAATAAATCTAAAACACTGTTTGTTTCAAACATTTTAAATTAATTATTAAAAATATAGTGTAAATGTCATTACCTAAAGAACCAAGGCAGAAAATGATTAACATCATGTACTTGGTGTTGACTGCGCTCTTGGCATTGAACGTTTCTAGCGAAATATTGAATGCTTTCAAAACGATTGACCAAAGTTTGACGAATGCCAATGTGATTATTCAAAAAAAGAATCAAGATATTTATAAATCCTTGGAGGCAAAATTAAAAGATCCTAAAACAACTGATAAAGCTGCAATTTGGGCTCCAAAAGCCAAAAAGGTCAAGGCAATGTCTGATGAAATGTATGCTTATATTGAATCGTTGAAACAAAATTTAAAAGAAGAAGCTGGTTTGAAAATAAAAGATGGAATAGAAACTTTTAAAGAAGATGATTTAGATGCGACAACTAGGTTGTTTTTGAATAAAAAATCAGGATTATCTAGAGGACAAGAATTGTTCAATAAATTAAAACAGTTTAAGCAAGAACTAGGTGCAATAGATCCTTCGATTGAAAAAGAAGTTATGCCAACTGTTTCATTAGATCTATCTATTCCATCCTCTAACAATTTGGCTGCTAAAAATGATTGGGCTTATGCCTATTTCAATATGACACCAGCTGTTGCTGCAATCACAATTTTGACAAAATTTCAAAACGATATACGCAATACGGAAGCGCAGGTGGTGGAGTTTTGTCATAAGGAAATTGGAGAAGTTGAATTGGTTTATGATCAATTCAATGCCTTTGCTGCTTCAAATTCTCAGTATTTAATGTCTGGAGAAGAATTAGTGATCACTGCTGGTGTGGGTGCATTTAGTAGTGCAGCAAAACCGACTATTTCTATTGATGGAGTAGTAGTGCCAGTGGCTGCCGACGGTTCTGCAGTCTATAAATCTGTAGCTGGTTCAACTCCAGGGGTGCAAAATAAACGTGTACGTATTTCATTTTTGAAACCAAATGGAGAGACAGCGGTGGTTGAAAAAGAGGTTAAATATACGGTAGGTACACCCTCTGGCTTAGTCGTTTCAACAGATAAGACAAGGGTATTCTATAAAGGTTTAGATAATCCACTAAGTATAACTGGTGGTGGTGGTGGTGAAAAAATAAATGTAACTGTTGAAGGTGCTGGTGCGAATATTAAAAAAGCAGGTTCTGGACAATATATAGTGACTTGTACGCAAACTGGAGTTGCAGTTGTTACGGTAAGTGATGGTAAGCAAACGCAAAAATTAAATATACCAGTTAAAAGAATTCCAGATCCAATTGCAATTGTAGGGGGTAGTGCTGGAGGCAATATGCCAGCATCTAAGTTTAGAGCACAGGGGGGTGTAATTGCAGATTTAAGAGATTTTGTTTTTGAAGGTATCAAGTACAATGTGTTATCTTATATCGTTATTGCAACAGGAAAAGGCTTTGATGAGCCTGATTTTGCAGAAGTGAATGGACCTGCTTTTTCAGGAGGCGCTTCTTCATTGATTAAAAAATGTCAAGCTGGCACCACTGTGACGATAGGAGAAATTAAGGTGTCTGAGCCAGGTGGTGGTTCAAGAAAATTAGATCAGACAATCACGTTTATTTTACAATAGGTTTAATAACATTTGAAAGACAAATTAGTTGATTGAAATTTATAAATGTGTATTTATGAAAAAAACAATGAAAACAAGTTGCATAGTTTTTGCCTCTATGGCGCTTACTTTATCTGCGAATGCACAGTTTTCTTATGGAGCAAAAAACAAAGCTACGCCAACGAAAATAGCACAAGATACTGTGATTAAAAAACCTGAGACTAAAATCACTACTAACGAAAATACTCAAACTCAGACATCGACTATTGTTGCTATTGTTAAGCCAGCAAAAAATATCGATACAACTTTAGTTGGCGGTTTTAATGCAAATAACAAAAGAAGCCTTAGAAATGGGTATGCTTTTTTCTCTGAAACGAATGCTAGAAAAGGTGTGAAAGAAAGAGTACCTTTGCCATATGAAAACCTAAGGGAAGAAGATGCTTTGTTTAGTGAATTTGTTTGGGAAGAAATAGATGGAAGGGAAAAGATTAATCGAACTTTCATGTACCAGTCTTATGATGAAAATGGAGACCAAAGATTTTTTGCTTTATTGTTACGTGCTATAGAAAAAGACGGTGTTGTCCCATTCTCAACTGTGGATGATCGATTCACTACTCCGTTAAGTTTAGATGAGGTAAATGCTTCTTTGAAAGGTAGTTTAGATACAAGTTATAATCCAAGCGTTTACGATCCCAATATATTAGATACAACAGTTTTTTATAATACTAAATTGGCGCCAAATCCTGATTCTATTTACTCTTTTAGATTGAAGGAACAATGGATTTTTGATAGTAAAACTAGTAGAATGTATAGCAGAATCATAGGAATTGCTCCTATTGCTTCTATTGTAGTTAACAATCAAGTACAAAAAAAACCATTATTTTGGATTTACTACCCTGACTTAAGACCTACATTGGCAAAAGCTGAGGTATATAATCCAAGAAATATTACAAAACGTATTACATGGGAGGAATTATTTGAAAGTCGTTATTTTAATGGATATGTGGTGAAATCTAGTATGGACAACTATAATGACAAGTTGTTAAATGCATTATATAAGGATCCGATTAAACGTCTGCAAGAAGGGGAAAAGATCAAACAGAAAATCTTTGATTTCGAACAAGATCGTTGGGTGTATTAATCCTTCCTCAAAGCAGCTAATAATATTTTAGTCTTTGCAGCGCCAATCAGTTCAGTTAAAATGCTGGGATTGGCGCTTTTTATTTTGCTTACTGATTTAAAATAGGTCAATAGTGTTTCTTTTGTTTTTGGTCCAATACCTTCAATATGGTCCAAACTATTTTCCAAAGCCCCTTTAGATCTTTGTGCCCTATGGAATGTGATACCAAAACGATGTACTTCGTCCCTGATATTGCGGACTAAATTATGCGCAGGACTATTCCAATTTAATAAAATGGAACTACTGTCTCCTGGGAAGAACAATTCTTCGATATTTTTTGCCAAACCAACTGTGGTAACTTTATCTTGAATACCCAATTCTTTTAATGCGTCTAAAGCCGCATTTAATTGGCCTTTACCGCCATCAATGATGATCAACTGAGGAAGGGGCTGCCTCTTTTGTAAAACCGAAGTATAGCGCCTTAGAACTGTTTCATGCATACTAGCAAAGTCATTAATGCCAACCACCGTTTTGATATTAAATTTTCGGTAGTCTGATTTACTAGGCAATCCATTTTTAAAACAGACCATCGCAGAAACTGGATAGGCTCCTTGAAAATTGGAGTTATCAAAGCACTCAATGTGATTGGGTATGGAGGGTAAAGAAAGTAATTGCTTCAATTCAATCAATACATCATTCACCGGTCCCGTCTCGCTTACTTTTACCAAAGCTTGTCTATGTTTCCAGTCCTTAAGTGCATAGTCCACATTCTTTTGTGACAATGCTAATAATTGTAATTTTTCTCCCAATTTTGGTACTGTATACTTGATTCCTTTTTCTTTTTCTATGGGCTCAACTGGTACGATAATTTCTTTTGCTTCTGATTCAAGTTGAGTCCTGAAATAATGTATTGCAAAGGCAAGTATAGTTTCTTTAGATTCTTCTAATGGAATACTTAATGGCAACATATGCGTTTGTATAATACGTCCTTCTTGTAGCATCAAGTAATTTACATAAGCTTGATCTTCTTCCATAGCAATGCTAAATACGTCCATGGCTTCTTGCTGCTTCGTTAAAATTTCAGACTTGGTTTGATATCGTTCTAATTCATCAATCTTTTTTTTGGTCTCATTGGCTTTTTCAAATGCAAGTGCAGCGGATTCGGCATGCATGATTTCTTTTAAATTTTGTACCAGTGGCTTCACATTCCCTTTCAGTAAATGTTTTACCTGTTCTATGGAAGCAGTGTAATCTAATTCGGTTTGAAAACCTTGACATGGTCCTTTACAATTACCTAAATGGTATTCAAGGCATACTTTAAATCTCCCTTGTTGAATATTTTTTTGTGTAAGAGGTAATGTACAAGTTCTTAAGGGGATGGTTTCCTTAATATGTTTGATTAATTCTCTCACAGCAAACACATGGGTGAAAGGGCCAATATAAGTTGACCCATCTTTAATTTTACGTCTTGTTAAAAATACCCTTGGAAAAGGCTCTTTTTTGATGACAATATAAGGATAGGTTTTGTCATCCTTTAAATTGATATTGTATTTTGGTTGATAGTTCTTAATGAGTTCATTCTCTAAAATAAAAGCGTCATGTTCTGAGTTCACGATGGTGAACTTGATTTCGCTAATACGTTGTACTAGCTCAATGGTTTTTAAGCTATGTTGATTGGAAAGAAAATAGGAGCTCACCCTGTTCCTTAATTGCTTGGCCTTCCCCACATACAATAGCTTTCCTTTTTCATCAAAATATTGATAAATGCCTGGTTCCTGAGGGATACTTGATTGTATTTTCTTAAACTGTTCCTTCTCCATATTGGTAGGTGCAAAAATACCGGTTTATTTTAACTATTTTTATAGTATGGAACTATCAGTTAATATCCCGGCTTTACTATTTCCGGCAATCAGTCTAATAATGCTGGCTTATACCAATCGATTTTTAGCTTTGTCTAACCGAGTTCGCGTTTTACATGACAAGTATCAACTACAGGAGCAACGTTTGGTCATTTTTGGTCAAATCAAGAATCTTAAATACCGTATTAAGTTAATTCAGCGAATGCAAACATATGGTGTAGCTGCTTTGTTATTATCCTTACTTTCTATGTTTTTTATCTTCATTCAATTACAAGGTATTGCAAAATTCATATTTGCAATAAGCTTAATTAGTTTTTCAGTGTCTATTTTTTTCTCTTTAATTGAAATTAGATTAAGCACTAAAGCGATTGAATTAGAGTTAAGTGATATGGAAGGACTAGAAGATCCTTCAGTGATGGACTACCTCAAAAAGAAATTCGAAAGGGAAGAAAAATAAAAAAGGATGGTCAATCTGACGATCCTTTTTTAGGGGAATTGGTTTGATTAATTTATTGTCCTTTTCTTTCTCCAATCTGTTGTCTCCACATAGCATAATACAAGCCTTTCTCTTCTAATAAACTTTGGTGGTTGCCTGATTCAATTACCGTGCCTTTTTCCAATACATAAATTCTTGTTGCATGAATAATTGTACTTAGTCTGTGTGCAATCATAATTGTAATTTGCTCTCTTTCTTTGGACAAGTCTCGGATGGTATCTGTTATGGATTCCTCTGTTAAACTATCTAATGAAGATGTGGCTTCGTCAAATATTAATAAGTGTGGATGTCTAAGTAAGGCTCTAGCTATAGAAAGTCTTTGTTTTTCTCCGCCACTTAGTTTTAAGCCACCTTCGCCAATCACTGTGGCTAATCCATTCCCGCCTTTATCTAATATATTGGCACAGCTTGCTTTTGTTAATGCTAATAACATTTCTTCCTCGCTTGCAGCTGGTGCAACGAATGCAAGATTTTCTTTAATAGTGCCAGCGAAAAGCTGTGTATCTTGCGTGACAAAACTGATTTGGTTTCTTAAAACACTCATATCTATTTGAGCGGTATTCACCCCATTCATTAATATTTCACCTTCTTGAGGCTCGTATAACCCAACTAATAATTTAACCAAGGTACTTTTGCCAGCACCAGATGGACCAACAAAGGCAATAGTTTCTCCTTTTTTTGCTTCAAAACTGATTTGATCGATAGCTTTAAAATTGGCCGTCTGGTGTTGGAATCCTACTTGTTTAAATGCCAACTGTTCAATATTTCCAATTGCGATAGGGTTGATAGGAGGGGTGTCAATTGGTTTTTTCATCAACGCATCAAAGTTGTTCAAAGAAGCTTCTGTTTCTCTATAGCTCATGATGATACTACCAATCTCTTGTAAAGGTCCAAAAATAAAGAAGCTATAAAATTGAAGTGAGATCAATTGACCTACTGTCAATATTTCTTTAAAGATCAACCACATTAGAGTAAAAGTGATCACTTGTCTTAAGGCATTTACCATCGTTCCTTGGATAAAACTTAAAGAACGAATGTTCTTCACTTTTTTTAGTTCAAGTGCAAGAATTTTATAAGTATTGTTATTGAGTCTATTGATTTCTTGAGTTGTTAAACCTAAGCTTTTTACCAATTCAATATTTCTTAAGCTTTCTGTGGTAGTGCCAGCTAAATTCGTAGTTTCTTTAACAATATTTTTTTGAATAATTTTTATCTTTTTACTTAATAAATTAGTGACATAAGCTATCATACTTGCGCCACCAATGTAAATTGGAATGATTGACCAGTGCAATCTAGTTGCATAAATAGACACAAAAATCACACTTACTACAATGCCAAACACGACGTTGATTACATAGCTTATGAATTTTTCACAGTCTGCTCTTGCTTTTGTTAAGATGGATAAGGTCTCGCCACTTCTTTGGTCCTCAAAAGCTTGATAAGGCAATTGCATAGAGTGTTTTAAGCCATCAGTAAATAAGGCTGCACCAAATTTTTGAATAATTACGTTTACAATATAGTCTTGGAAAGCCTTGGCAATTCTACTCACCATGGCGGTGCCTACTAAAAGTAATAACATATTGCCTACGCCTTTCAAAAACATGGCTTGTGTTCTTTCATTGCCATTTGGGTCTATAAACGGGTTCTTTGCAAAACCATCAATTAGTTTTCCAAAAATCATTGGATCAAATAAAGAAAACGTTTGGTTAATACCTGCAAGGATAAATGCTAAAAAAACTAAGCCTTTAAAAGGCTTAATGTATTGTATAAGAATTTTCATATTAATTAGAGGCTTTGTCTTCGTTGAATAGTAGGTTATATCGCGCAATGCAATCTAGTACTTCTTCGGTACCTAGTTTTTTTTCTGCGCTGGTAATGAATCCTTCTGGTAAAAAAGGAAGTAATGTTTTCAACTTTTCAAAAAAAGCTTCTACATTACGTTTTACAACACCTGGTTTTTCTTTATCTGATTTGGTAAAAATTAGGGTATAGGGAATTTGCCATTGAAACAATTGTTCAATGAATTCTATGTCAATCTTTTGTGGGCTATGTCTTGAATCAATAAGTACAAAAACACGATTCAGATTAGGTCTTTTACGTAAATAGTTTTCAATCATTTGCTCCCAACGTCTACGACTACTTTGGGACACTTTAGCATAACCATATCCAGGTAAGTCGACGATGTACCATTTTTCTTGCCTGCCTTTCACTACTTCGTTGCTGATGATTTCGAAATGGTTTATAAGTTGGGTTTTTCCTGGAGCAGAAGAAGTTTTAGCCAAACCTTTTTGTCCACAGATTGCATTAATTATAGAGGACTTACCCACATTACTTCTTCCAATAAAAGCATACTCTGGTGCTTGTAAAGAAGGACATTGGTCGTAATTTGGACTTGAAATTAAATAAGTTGCTTTATGTATTTTCATTTATTTGCTTGTGTTCGCCCCTCTTTTTATGATCAAGCTATCAGCAGGATAATTTGCTTTAAGCGTATCCATGATATTTTGACACCATTCAACTAATGTATTTTTTTCAGTCTCGCTTAATTTCGCGTTTTGATGAATCAAAGTATAAGATTCCATTGGCATTTCGCCTTCTTTTATTTGTTCAATCACTTCTTCTAATTTATGATTTTGTTTTGCAATACGATAGCTAGCAAATTCATTGAAATTAAAATGTTTTTTCCCATCTACAACATGATCATTAATTAAATATGCAAAAGGTTGAATTGAGGCATACCATGGATAAACTGTTTTGTTGCTATGGCAATCAGCACAGGCTTTGTCTATAATTAATTTGACATCGTTTGGCATTGGGTACAAAGTTGTGATATCATTCTGAACTTTTCCACTGTCATTTTTTGGGTGATGAACAAATTGGATAATTACCAATATTATGGCTAATCCTAATAATATTTTCTTGATCATAAAATGGTGTTATAGTATTAAAGGTCGTACTTTTGAAGCATATTTGTACAAACTTATATCAGCACCTTCCCTGTCATTTCTTTTGGAATAGGTAATCCCATCATCGTTAATATAGTGGGGGCAAGGTCACCAAGTTTTCCAGGTTGTATATTTCCTTTCCAATTTTTATCAATGATAAAGAATGGAACTAAATTTAATGAGTGTGCTGTATTTGGACTACCGTCTTCATTCATCATAAAATCTGCATTGCCATGGTCTGCTGTTAAGAAAATTGTATAACCATTGTTCAGCCCGGCTGTGACTACTTTTTCGACACATGCATCAACTGTTTCAACTGCTTTGACTACTGCACTAAAAACACCAGTATGGCCTACCATATCAGCATTGGCATAGTTGAGACAAATAAAATCAGGGTTGCCAGCATTGATTTCTGGCAATATTTTATCTGTTAATTCAAAGGCACTCATTTCTGGTTGTAGATCATAGGTTGCTACTTTAGGGGATGCTGCCATTATTCGAGTTTCACCTTCAAAAGGTAGTTCTCTTCCGCCGCTAAAAAAGAAAGTTACATGTGGGTACTTTTCTGTTTCAGCAATGCGAATTTGTTTTTTATTATGCTTTGCTAATACTTCTCCTAATGTATTTTCTAAGTTATCATTTTCAAAAACCACATGTACATTTTTGAAAGTTTCATCATACTTAGTCATGGTCGTATAATGTAAGTTAAGCGGATGCATGCCTTGTTCAGGGAAATCTTTTTGTGTCAACACCTCTGTAATTTCTCTGCAACGGTCTGTTCTAAAATTAAAACATATTACTGCATCTCCGTCTTGTATACAAGCTATAGGTTGCCCATTTTCTTTGATTACAGTAGGTAAGATAAATTCGTCGGTAGTATCTTTAGCATAATTTTCTTGAATTGCCTCAAGCGCACTGTTGGCTGAATTTCCAATGCCTTTCACCATGGCGTTATAGGCTAGTTGAACTCTTTCCCAGCGCTTATCACGATCCATCGCATAATACCTACCGCTTACAGTCGCAACTTTGCCTACTGAATTTTTTAAATGTGTTTCTAGTGATGTTATAAAAGATTCGCCACTTTTTGGATCTGTATCACGTCCGTCTGTGAATGCATGAATAAATACATTGCTCAAACCTTCTGATTTACACAAATCGCACAATGCTTTTAGATGTTGTGTATGTGCATGCACACCACCATCACTTACTAAGCCAATCAAATGTAATGGTTTATGATTATCTTTAGCATATCGTATAGATTGAAGTAAAGTTGGATTACTTGCTAATTCACCAGTTTTAATGGCGACATTGATTCTTTGTAATTCTTGGTAGACAATTCTACCTGCACCTAAATTTAAATGACCCACTTCGCTATTGCCCATTTGTCCCTCAGGCAAACCTACTTCCTCGCCACAAGTCACTAAAGTGCTATTAGGGTATTGTTGGTATAGGCTGGTAACAAAGGGCACATTCGCATGTTGAATCGCGTCTGCCTTTGAAATTTGACCTAATCCCCATCCATCCATGATTACTAATATTACTTTTTTTGACATATTTTTTAACTTTTTAAAGCGTTGCTTATAATTTGTTTATTTTTATACCTCAAAGTTTCAAAATACTAGGCACATTACAAACTTTATCCTACTTTAATCAACAAAAATGAAGTTAATATCTAAAATACTTGTCGTATTGGTCCTTTTGCAGTGTAGCATCGGAGTTAAAGCGCAAAATGAAACCGAATTATTGGTTCAACATTTGCAAACAAGTAATTTTAGTGCCTTACAAAGCTTTTGGGATATACAAGTTGAGTCCAGTATTTTAGATCAAGTGGCTTTAAAACCATTGACAGCGCAGCAAGCTAATGAAACCTTACAAGCGTTTTTTAATCAAAAAAGTATTGTTGGTTTTGAAAAAAATGCAGAGAGAAAACTAGGGAATACATTATACCTAACTGGCAAATTATTATCTAGTCAACAGAAATTTAATTTGACCTTATTATTGCAGTCTACCAAAAAAGGTTTTGTGATTGTGAGTATGAGAGTGAACTAGTATCTTTTAAATTAACAGGATGAGTAAAAAGTCAAAAAATACCTTAAATAATTTTTCAAGTATTCCATTGGTGTATAGTACTAATCCAGACTATATACTGCCTAATAATGAGGCAGAAGAAAAAATTACTTTACCTCCAGCTGAGCAATTACTTCGGATCATTTTAGAAACAAAACATAGGGCAGGGAAAACGGTAACAATAGTTTACGGTTTTGAAGGTGCCGATGCTGATTTAGAAGCATTGGGTAAAGCGCTTAAAAATTATTGTGGTACAGGTGGATCGGTAAAGGAGGGAGAAATTATTGTTCAAGGAGATCATCGACAAAAAGTTTTTCAATACCTTAAACAAAAAGGGTATATCAAAGCAAAGCTTTAGAAATTCACTTCTAAGTTTAAACGATCTTTAAGTTCCTGAACAAGTGGATATTGTTTTGCAATATGGTCAAATTTTTGTTTGCTATTAAGTTTCAAGTGCAAAGGCACATCTTCTTTTTCTCCCGCATCTACCAGGATACTGAATTGAATCGCACGATTCTGAAATCGCTCCCAAATGGTTTCCATTAAACTCATTCTTTCTTGCTCTACAAATTTTTGAGCGGTCAATGCAGGTACAGTAATGGTAAAATGGGTTGGATCTTCAATTTGAAGTGTAGCAATCCTAAAAGTGCCAGCTACAGAGTGTTTCAAGTCTTGCTCCATTTTATTAGCATACTCATTCCAACAACTTTGAAGTGTTTCCATATTCAAGGAAATGGCTTCTTTTACTTCTTCAATATTGTATTCACTACCATATTTCTGTTGTAAAACAGCTAGCAAGCTTTTCTTGCCACCTAAATTTGCTTGTGTAGAATTAGCAGGTTTGATAGTAGGTTGTACAGCAGGGGCATCAATAGACTTTTCAGTAGGTTGACTTTTAAGTGTATCCGCTGGTGATGCTGTAATATCTTTATTTACTTGATTAGGTACTGAAACTTTTGCAAAAGCTTTTGAAGTCTCATGAGGAGTAACAGGTGTCTCTATGACTAGCTTAGCTTCAGCGTTAACAACAATATTACTTAATGGAATAATCTTTTTGGTACGAATAGGGTAGTGACTATCAACTAGTTTTTTTTTTACTAGCTGGCCATCTTCCATGCTTAATTCAATGGCTTGTTGTAAAAAATTAAGTTTGATCAACGCTAATTCTACATGCAACCTTTTATTTCTTGCCATCTTGAATTGAATCTCAGCTTCGTTCAAGATATTCAATGCGCTCACTAAATATGGGGTACCAATTTTTTCTGCTGTAGCAACATACTGATCTTTCCATCCTTCGATAGATTCAAGTAAATGCGCACTAGCTTTGTCTTTACAAACAAGGATGTTTCTAATAAATGCAGCCATTCCATATAAAACCGTATCACCTTCAAAACCTTTTTGATTGATCTCTTCGTACAGTAACATAGCACTCGTTAGATCTTGTTCAGTCAGATGGGTGAGTAATTTAAAAAAATAGCCTTCGTCTAAAATATTTAAATGCTCTAGCGTATTGTCGTAAGTCAATGCACCATTAGAGAAACTTACAATTTTATCAAGAATACTCAATGCGTCTCTCATGCAACCTTCACTCTTTTGTGCAATGAGTTGTAAAGCGTTCCTTTCGGCTTTGATTTGTTCTTTTTCTACGATTTCTTCTAAATGTTTTACAGTGTCTTCTGGTACAATCCTTTTAAAGTCAAAAATTTGACATCTACTTAAAATAGTAGGTAGTATTTTATGTTTTTCAGTAGTTGCTAAAATGAAAATCGCATAAGGTGGCGGCTCTTCTAGGGTTTTAAGGAAGGCATTGAAGGCACTGGCACTTAGCATGTGGACCTCATCCACAATATATACTTTGTATTTACCTGCCTGAGGTGCGAACCTTACTTGTTCAACAAGCGTTCTAATATCGTCTACAGAGTTGTTGCTTGCAGCATCTAATTCATGAATATTTAAGCTTGCTCCTTTTTCAAAAGACACACAACTTTCACATTGATTACATGCTTCACCTTCTTTTGTAATATTGGTACAGTTGATCGTTTTCGCAAGGATACGAGCACAAGTTGTCTTACCTACACCTCTGGGGCCACAAAACAAAAATGCATGTGCAAGGTGTTGATTTAATATCGCATTTTTTAAAGTAGTGGTAATATGTGATTGACCCACCACTGTATTAAAGTTTTGAGGACGATACTTTCTTGCTGATACGATAAAATTCTCCATACTTAAGCTGCAATATACTGCATCAAAAGGTAATTTTCTGAGCTAGAGCGTAAATCTTATCCCCTAATTCTATAATCCTTAACTACCTTGACTTGTAGGCTTATATTCCATCAATGGGTGGCGCTCAAATGGGTGTTTTTCGGCGTCAAAAATATGCCTCCAGGTGACCATACGCCTGCTTGGATTGGCACCAAGGCTTTTATAAATATTGACCATTTTGGGATTCCAATCTGCAGCCCATCCCATTTCATACTCTTCGTAAATATTTATTTTATTAATCATTAAGGAACTAGAATAGATTAAGTAACTATCTATACCTAAAGATTGAAATTTTGGAACTACACCAAAAGCCAATCCTGTTAACCTAGTATTTTGTTTCCTGAACTTCATCCACAACAAATGGATTTTTTGTTTCCAACCTAGTTGTCCATCAAAATACTTAAAGTATTGGTTCACATCTGGGATATTAATAAACATCGCAATTGGATCTTCTTTGTAGTATGCAAACCAAATCACTCGTTCGTCCATGACAGGCTTAAGGGTATTAAACAATTTCATGATTTGTTCATGTGTGATGGCTTTTGCTTCGCCATGTTGGGCCCATGCAGCATTGTATATTTGAACAAAATCATGTGCAAATTTGTCCAGTTGTTTTTTATCTAAATGCTTGGCACTATAATCTGGTTTTGATTTGAATTTTTCATAGCGCTCCTTGAATCTTTCGGGTAAACCAGTTGAAATTAAAAGTCGGTAATAATATTGGTTGTAAAAATTTTCAAAACCATAATTGGCGAATAAGGTTTCATAATAGGGTGGATTAAAAGACATGCCGTACATGGGTTCTCTATCATAACCCTCAACCATTAAGCCCCACCATTTATCCCGGTCGCCAAAATTAACAGGGCCGTCCATCGCTTCCATCCCCTCTGATTGAAGCCAGGCTTTTGCAGTATCAAATAATAAATTGGCAACTGCTTGATTATTGATTGCGTCAAAATAACCTACACAGCCAGTCGCATAATCCGTGCCTTTGTTTTTATATTTAGTGTAATGAAATGCTGCTATACGGCCAATGGTATTTCCTGTTGCATCTTGCACGATCCATCTTTTTGCGGCGCCGTCTTTAAATAATTTATTCTTTGTTGGATCAAAAGTAGCGAGTACCTCGTTGTCTAAGGGTCTAATATAATTCGGATTATCCTTGTTGACAAAGGCATTGATCGCAACAAAAGCTTTATCTAATTTGGGCGTATTTACTTCAAGCACTTTCATGCCTGCAAATTAGAAATTTTTTAAGATACTTAAGGCAAAAATACCTGCGGTCTCTGTTCTTAGCCGTGTGGGGCCAAGGTCGATAGGTTCAAATTGCTTGATGATTGCCGCTTCGATTTCTGACGGAGAAAAATCACCTTCTGGGCCAATCAGCAAAATCAAGTCGTTAGAAGGGCGTATAGCTTTAATTGATTTTTTTTCTGTTGGCTCACAATGTGCAATGAGTTTTTGAGTAGCAGTTTTTTGTTCAATAAAATGTGAGTAAGCGGTTGGTGCTGCTAATTTGGGCAGCCAGGTTTGTTGACTTTGAATCATAGCAGACTGAATAATCTGTTCCATCCTTTCTGTTTTAAAACGTTCGTGAACAGTTCTTTCGCAAATCAAAGGTGTAATTGCTGTTACGCCCATTTCGGTTGCTTTTTCAAAAAGCCATTCTAACCTTACTGCGTTTTTTAATAAAGAAATACCTATATGCAATTGTTGTTTTGGAACTGAATTTTGCAATGTATCATTGATTTGAACAATCGCATTTTTTTTGTGTGCTACTTGGATAGTGGCATGAAATAAACCGCCTTGTCCGTTGGTTAAATCAATTCGATCACCTTCGCTCATTCTTAATACTTGAATACAATGTTTGCTTGAAGCCTCACTAAGTGTATACTGAGTAATGCCGGCGGCAACTATTGGTTCGTAAAAATAAGGAACAGGCATAATAACTATTTAGAATGGTTGTTCGTCGATTAGACCATCATCAAATTCGCCGCCATTCATTTTACTTCCTTGAATAAAGAACCTTCCACCATCTTGCGCATCGGTACCACCTAAATTGGTAGAAAGTGGTTTGTAATTACTACCTAGTCCTGGTATGCCACTATCTCCATCCCATTCTTCAAATTTTTGTACATCCAATCTAGCCCTCAATTTCACTAAATCTAAAGAACCATTTCTGTGTTTTGCAATCCTAATATGTGTTTCACCCATGGTGCTTTCGCCCATCTCGTTGCTCATTACTTCGTAATATTCTGGTCGGTAAATAAACATGACCATATCCGCATCCTGCTCAATAGCACCCGATTCACGTAAGTCACTCAATTGAGGCATCTTGCTTTCTTTTCTTGTTTCTACCGCACGACTCAACTGTGATAATGCGATAATAGGCACGTTCAATTCTTTAGCTAAAGCTTTTAAACTTCGTGAGATATTACTAATCTCTTGCTCTCTATTGGAATTTCTGTCACCTGAACCACTCATTAATTGCAAGTAGTCAATGATGATAATTTTTACATCATGTTTATTTACTAATCTTCTGGCTTTCGCCCTGAACTCGAAAATATTTAACGCAGCAGTATCGTCAATATAAATAGGGGCTGATTCAAGTTTATTAATACCCTTAGTATGTAACTGTTGGTATTCATAGTCCTCTAATTTACCTCTGGAAATTTTCTCCATTTTAATTTCACTCTCCGCGCTCAAAATACGTTGTACTAACTGTGACGCACTCATTTCCAAACTAAAGAAGCCAACACCCTGTGGTTTGGTAGGATGTAATGCTGCATTACGCGCAAGGTTCAATGCAAACGCAGTTTTACCCACAGAAGGACGAGCCGCCAAAATGATTAAATCTGTTGGTTGCCATCCAAAAGTGATTCTATCAAGAGAGGCAAATCCACTAGGTACACCGGAGATCTCATCTTTCTTAGTTCTTAATTCGTCGATACGTGTAATGGATTCTGCCAATGCATTGCCAATGTCTACAAAGTTTTTTTTAAGGTAGTTATTGGTGATGTTAAACATCTTGGTTTCACTCTCGTCCAACAAATCAAATACATCTGTACTGTCTTCGTAAGAATTAGTGATGATTTCGCCGCTGATTCTAATTAACTCTCTTTGGATAAATTTTTGTAGAACAATCTTAGAATGCGCCTCAATATTGGCCGTAGATACAACTACATTGGTTAACTTGGAAATATAATAAGCGCCACCTACTTGATCCAGGTACTCACGCATTTTTAATTCTTCTACCACCGTCAACATATCTATCGGCATGTTCTTTTGTTGTAGGCTCTGCATTGATTGAAAAATCATTTGATGAGCTTCTACATAAAAACATTCCGGCTTCAAAATTTCCGTGACTGTATCAAAGGCGCTTTTCTCCAATAGAATTCCACCAAGTATGGCTTCTTCTAATTCTCTAGCTTGAGGTGGTATTTTCCCATACATCATAGCGCTTACATCCACAGCGCTTGTTTTCTTTCTCGTTGTTGACCTAGTATTGAGGTTTGGGAGGGCCATATAATTATTGCTTTTCTTACTGCGAAAATCCTTTCAAAATTCGGCATCCCGAAATTTAATTATCCAATTGGCTTATCCACAACCTCATTCAATAGGATTTGCACAACAAAATTAAAGTTATTCACTGGTTATGCAGGACTAATTATTGGTTATACACTTGTTGTTGCTTAAAAGATATTTTGACTCTTTTCGAAGTAGCTAATTAAGGGGCATTTGCTAGAAAATAAGGTCTATTTAAGTAGAAAATAGTATTTTTGAAGCTATACCTTAAAGTAGCATCATGACCATTAGTTATCGCTGGCTGTGCGAGTATTTACCAGCACCCATTCCTAAAGAAGAATTATCTACTATATTGACTTCTATAGGGTTAGAAGTAGAGTCCTTAGAAATGTATGAAAATTTCAAAGGCGGACTTCAAGGTTTAGTAGTTGGAGAAGTGCTTGAAACTATGCCACATCCCAATGCTGACAAATTAAAATTGACTAAAGTAGCTGTAGGCACGGAACGTCCACTGAATATTGTTTGTGGTGCATCCAACGTAGCTGTTGGTCAAAAAGTGGTAGTGGCCCAAGTGGGTACAACCATTTATCCAAAAGGCGGAGCGCCAATAACCATGAAATTAGCCAGAATAAGAGGGGAAGAAAGTGAGGGGATGATTTGTGCAGAAGATGAAATTGGATTAAGTGATGACCATGCCGGAATTATGGTATTGGATGCAGCGTTGCCTGTAGGCAAACCAGTGGCCGAATTGTATGATTATTACCAAGATTGGATTTATGAGATTGGCCTGACACCAAACAGAATGGATGCGATGAGTCATTATGGTGTGGCCAAAGATGTTTGTGCTTATTTGACTTATCATAGCAAAAAAACTGAACCAATAAGCCCCTTTAAACAAACGCCAGTTCTGGATGCTACATTGTCACCATTTGATGTGGTCATTGAAAATCCCGAAGCCTGTGCAAGGTATAGTGGCATTTTAATTGAAGGCATCAAAGTGGGTCCATCGCCAGTCTGGTTGAAAAACAAATTACAAGCCATTGGTTCGCGTTCTATCAACAATATTGTAGATATTACTAATTTCATTTTGCATGAAACGGGTCAGCCTTTGCATGCATTTGATGCACAAAAGATTCAAGGAAAAAAAGTGGTGATTAAGAAATGTCCTCAGGACAGTTTGTTTGTCACATTAGATGAAAAAGAAAGAAAATTAACTGCACAAGATTTAATGATCTGTGATAACGAAAAGCCTTTATGTATAGCAGGTGTTTTTGGTGGACTGCATAGCGGAGTGCGTGCAACTACGACGTCTATTTTCTTAGAAAGTGCTTGGTTTGAAAATGTACATATTCGTAAAACCTCTGTACATCATGGTTTAAGAACGGATGCAGCTACCCGTTTTGAAAAAGGAGTAGATATTGCTAATACAGTTAAAGTATTAGAGAAAGCGGCGGCCATGATTCAAGAAATGGCAGGAGGTAATTGCAGTAAAGTGGTGGATGTGTATCCTATGCCAGCAGAAAAAGTAAAAGTATCTATGACTTTTGCTTACTTAAAAAAATTGAGCGGCAAGCATTATGCAGCTGATAAAGCAGTGGCAATTTTATCAAGTTTAGGTTTTGATATTTTACATCAAGACGCAGTAGGCATTCAAGTGGCCGTACCTTATAACAAGCCTGATATCAGTGTTGCAGCAGATTTAGTTGAAGAAATATTGCGCATCGATGGATTAGATAACATTGAGATCCCAACTGCAATTACTATTAGCCCTTCTATTGATTTATTAGAAGCAAAAGAACAATTTAAAAATAAAATTGCTAATTATTTAGTAGGTCGTGGCTTCACAGAAATTCTTACAAATTCAATTACAAATAGTAAGTATTATGCTGAAGCGCAATTGGAAACAACAGTTAAAATGTTGAATAGCTTAAGTGCTGATTTAGATGTCATGCGTCCAACCATGTTGGAAACAGGACTGGAAACGATTGCCTATAATAACAATAGAAAAAATGAGTCCATTACTTTCTTTGAAATGGGTAAAGTATATGCTAAGACGGCAGCTGGAAAATATCAAGAACAAGAAATTTTAGCCATTTATCTTTCAGGCAAACAAGTGCAAGATAGTTGGAGAACAAAAGCTATAAATCAAGACTTTTTTGTACTTAAGGGATTGGCGTTGGCCTTATGTGAATTGTTAGGGTTAAAAAAAATAAATTGGAACCCAACTGGTAATGGACAGTTCGAAGTGATTGCTGGCAAAATGCTATTGGGTACCATTGAGCTAGTAGGTGCAAAAAAACTGGCACAATTTGATATCAAGCAACCTGTTTTGTATTTGAACTTCGACCTAGCCACTTTATTAAATGCCTATCAAGCTGATGCAGTTAAATATCAAGAAGTGTCTAAATTTCCCTCTGTGGAGCGAGATTTAGCCTTGGTGATTGACCAGTCTGTACAATATGTAGCTATTGAGCAAGCAATCAAAACTGTTCAGTTAGAGGCGTTAAAAGAGATCCGTGTTTTTGATATTTTTGAGAGTGAAAAATTGGGCATAAATAAAAAATCAGTTGCGATTAATTTTGTTTTTAATGCGGGATCTTCCACACTTACTGATACAGAAATTGATGGGATGATGAAAAAATTAATTTCAGCATTTGAAAAAAATATTCAAGCAGAAATAAGAAAATAATTACTTTCAAGTCATAAACAAAGTTCCATGTCTGATCTACAGACCACTTTATTGGGCCTCCAAGAAAAACTGCAAGCTTTGCTAAAGCGCCATATTGCTTTGGAGAAAGAAAACCAGCATCTAAAAGGCACTTTGGAAGTGAAACAACAGATCATTGATCAGCTTGAAAAAGACTTAAAGCAAGAACAAGCTGCCCTGACTGCAGCACAAATGCGTCCAACTCAACAAATGGATCCTGCTGAAAAAGCAGCTTTGAACAAAAAAATTGACCATTATATCAAAGAAATTGATAGCTGTATTCAAAACTTGAATCCTTAACCATGTCAGATAACCTTATAGATACACCAGAAAACATGATTCCTGTAAATATATTAATTGCAGACAGGAACTATAGGGTCAAAATTAGCCCAAAGGACGAGGAAGCAGTTCGTAAAACGGCAGCTTTAATCAACCAGAAAATGATTGAGTTCAAGAGTATCTATGCAGGTAGTGATACGCAGGATTATATTTCCATGGTACTGCTTTGGTTTACCACAGAACAGCAACAAAATGGCCAAAAGCTTTACGAAATGGAGTCTATACAGGCCCAAATTGACAGTATGTCTACAGCCATTGATAAAGTGCTCGTAAATACCAACTTATAACACATTATTGGCTCTATTCGGCCCAATCTTTACATTAATTGTTTATCTTCGTTGCCGAACCTTAGTGGAGAAGCAGGGTGATTTTATTAAACACAACAAGATTAAACAATGGACCAAACAATATTATTGATGATCATCGGAGCAAGTGCCGGAATAGGAGGCTTGCTCATAGGGCGTTTTGCTTTCGCCAAGAACACCAAAAAGCAAATAGAAGATGCAGAAAATCAAGCAGCTAGCATTTTGAAAGAAGCAGAATTAAGAGCCGAAACCATCAAAAAAGAGAAGCAATTAGAGGCTAAAGAACGTTTTGTTCAATTAAAAGCGGATCATGATCGCGAGCTACTTGAGAAGAACAAAAAAATCGGTGAAGCAGAAAATAGAATCAAGCAACACGAATTAAATATTAACCAAAAGTCGGTTGTTTTAGAAAAACAACTTAAAGACAACGAAGCAATTAAGGAAAAATTAAATCGAGAAATTGATTTAGTAAATATCAAGCGTAATGAATTAGAAAAGCATCAAGAGGAACATATTCGACGTCTTGAAAAAATCGCTAATTTAACTGCAGAAGACGCAAAGCAACAATTGATCGAAAGTTTAAAGAATGAGGCCCAGTCTCAAGCGCTGTCTTTACAACAAGATATCATAGAAGACGCAAAGCAGAAAGCAAATAAAGAAGCTAGAAAAATTATCATTCAATCTATCCAAAGAACAGCAGCGGAAGTAGCTATTGAGAATACAGTTACTGTATTCAACTTGGAATCTGATGAAATGAAAGGACAGATCATTGGTAGAGAAGGTCGTAACATCCGTGCCATTGAAGCGGCTACTGGGGTAGACTTAATTGTAGATGATACGCCAGAAGCCATTCTACTTTCTTCATTTGATCCGTTAAGAAGAGAGATTGCTCGTTTAAGTTTACAAAGATTGGTAGCAGATGGTCGTATACACCCAGCACGTATCGAGGAAGTGGTGGAGAAAACTCGTCGTCAATTAGAAGAGCAAATAGCAGAAATTGGAGAGCGTACCGTCATTGAACTAGGCATCCATGGTTTACATAAGGAGCTGATTCGTATTATCGGAAAGATGCGTTTCCGTTCTTCCTATGGACAAAACTTATTAATGCACTCGCGTGAGACGGCTAATTTATGTGGTATTATGGCGGCTGAACTAGGCTTAAACCCTAAATTAGCTAAGCGTGCAGGTTTATTGCACGATATTGGTAAGGTGCCAGATGAGGAAACTGAATTAAGCCATGCCTTATTAGGGGCTAAATTAGCTGAGAAATACGGCGAAAACCCAGCTGTAGTGAATGCTATTGGTGCGCACCACGACGAAATGGAAATGCAATATGTAATTTCTCCGATTATTCAGGCTTGTGACGCCATCAGCGGTGCAAGACCAGGTGCTAGACGTGAGATTATGCAACAATATATCCAGCGTATTAAGGATTTGGAGAACTTAGCACTTGGTTATCAAGGTGTTGAGAAGGCTTATGCTATCCAAGCAGGACGTGAATTAAGGGTAATTGTTGAAGCAGAAAAAGTGACTGACCAATCCTCTGATCAATTAAGCTTTGAGATTGCACAAAAAATACAGACCGAAATGACCTATCCTGGTCAAATCAAAGTCACAGTAATCCGTGAAAAACGAGCTGTAAACATTGCGAGATAGGTAGAATGGCATAAAAAACACTGATTTTAATATTTGGGTCAAATAATTTGGAGAATCGCATGGGTAACCCTACCTTTGCCCTCCGCAAAAAACATGAATTATGAGCGTAGCAGTAAACTTTGTACACGAACAATTAACAGCAAAGAAAGAATATCCAGCATTTAAGGCTGGTGATAATATTACCGTTAACTACAAGATTGTAGAGGGTGGTAAAGAGCGTATCCAAAGTTTCCGTGGGGATGTAATTAAAACCCAAGGATCTGGAGCAACAGCTACTTTTACCGTTCGTAAAATCTCAGACGGGGTGGGTGTGGAGCGTTTGTTCCCATTCCTATCTCCAAACATTGATGGTATTGTTTTAAATAAATCAGGTAAAGTACGTCGTGCTAAATTGTATTACTTACGTGACAGAAGTGGTAAGAGTGCTCGTATTAAAGAAAAAAGATTCTAAGCAAAATCGCTTAAAATATATAAAGGTCCTCTACTCGTGGACCTTTTTTTGTGCTAATTACATTACCTTTACTATTCTAAACGAAACATTATGGGCAACTTAGGATTTCAAGAATTATTAATTATTGGTGTAGTTATTTTAGTGATGTTTGGCGGAAGAAAAATTCCTGAATTCATGCGTGGATTAGGTAAAGGAATTCGTGAATTTAACGATGCTAAAAATAACGTGAAAAAAGAAATCGAAGAAGGCATTAAAGAGAAGGACGAGAAAGCTTCTTAATTTCAGATGTTCTCTTACACCGACATTAAAACTTACCATGGTCAATTAAAGACCGGACAAACTACCTGTGCGCAGGCAGTTCAGTTTTATTTAGATCAAATAAAAAAGCAACAAGATCTAAATGCTTATATAGAAGTTTTTTCTGACGAGGCATTGGAAAGAGCGAAAGAATTAGATGCGGAAAGACTTGGAGGAAATCCAATGGGTCCATTGCATGGTGTAGTTGTAGGTATTAAAGATGTCATTTCATACAAGGGGCATGCATTATCTGCAGCGTCTAAAATACTAGAGAATTATAAGGCGGTTTATTCTGCTTCTGCTATTGAAAAATTACTTGCAGCTGGCGCCATCGTTATTGGTCGTCAAAACTGCGATGAATTTGCCATGGGAAGTAGTAATGAAAATTCAGCATTTGGGGCAGTAAAAAATGCAGCAGATAAAGAAAGGGTGCCTGGAGGTTCTTCTGGCGGATCAGCTGTGGCAGTTCAAGCTAGTTTATGTATGGTGAGCTTAGGCTCAGATACGGGTGGATCTGTTCGTCAGCCCGCTGATTTTTGTGGCGTAGTTGGTTTGAAGCCAAGTTATGGTAGGATTTCAAGATATGGATTGATTGCCTATGCTTCTTCATTTGATCAGATTGGGATTTTTAGTAAAAATGTGGCAGATGCTGCATTGGTTTTAGAAGTGATTGCGGGAGTAGATGATTTTGATAGTACGGTTTCCACGCAAGTAGTGCCTGCTTATAGTCAAGCAATTCATCAAGCACAGGGTGCTAAGAAAATCGCTTACTTCAAAGAAACATTAACGCATACAGGTTTGGATCCTGAAATTAAAAATCAAATTGAAAATCAAATCATCGCTTTGCGCGCTGCAGGACATACAGTAGAGGCAGTAGATTTTGATTTGTTGAATTTTATTGTACCTACTTATTATGTTTTAACGACCGCAGAAGCGTCAAGTAATTTATCTCGTTTTGATGGTATTCGATTTGGACATAGGACAAAAAAGAAAGTGACAGACCTTGCTGAGTTATATAAATTATCTAGGACAGAAGGCTTTGGTGCGGAAGTACAACGAAGAATATTATTAGGCACTTTTGTTTTGAGCGCAGGATATTTTGACGCCTATTTCACTAAAGCACAACAGGTGCGACAAAAGTTAGTTGATTTTACCAAGGAGGTATTTGAACAATATGATTTTATCATCTCACCAACAGTGCCTACAACGGCTTTTAAATTAGGGACCAATCATCAGTCAGCTACAGAAATGTTTTTAGCAGATATTTATACAGTTTATGCCAACTTAGTTGGTATTCCTGGGATTTCATTGCCTTTATTTAAGCATTCAAATGGCATGCCTTTTGGTCTTCAGGTGATGAGTGCTTCAATGAATGAATTAGCCTTACTTAGTTTTTCAAATTCTTTGATGGAATCATAGTTCCTTTCACATGAGAACCATACTATTAATTTATTGTTTGTTTTATTGTTTAAGTAGTTTAACTGCACAGGATAGCCTGAGTATGAATAGAATTGGCTTTAGTAGTTTATTTACAGTTCAGCCTGTAGCAAATAAAGACAAGTCTTTTGTTATTGAAATGCATCCGAAAGCAATCAGTTTTGTTCAGTCTTATATTGAAAAAGAAGGAGCTGCATTGCGTAAAATGAAAACCTGGGCAAAACCCTATTTTAATTTATACGATCAGATCTTAATTGCGAATGGGCTTCCCGTAGAATTAAAATACCTAAGTGTGATTGAAAGTCATTTAAGTTCTCAGGTGGTCTCTTGGGCAGGAGCGGCAGGTCCTTGGCAAATTATGCCTGCAGAAGCCACAAGATTGGGCTTGAAATTATTGCCTAATGATGAGCGGATGGATTATCAAAAAAGTACACAAGCTGCATCAACTATTTTAAGAGAACTATACCAGCAATTTGGAGATTGGTTATTAGTGGTAGCTGCTTATAACGGTGGCGCTGGAAGGTTAAGTAAAGCGATAGAGAAAAAGAAAACCAAAGATTTCTGGGCCCTGCAATATGAACTCCCATTAGAGACTAGAAATCATGTTAAAAAATTTATTGCCACGCATGCAATTTTTGAGGGGGTATTAATGCCTGATCCAATCAATTCGGTTAATCCTTCGCAAAATACTACAGCAGCTATAGGAATGGAATCCATCTTAATTTCAGGAAGGTTCAATAGCAAAACCATTGCAAGTTGGTTGAAAATGCCCATAAATGAGCTAATGAAATTGAATCCTAATTTAGACAAAGTATTGTCCATGGGAAAGTCTTATACACTTGTATTGCCAACAAAAGAGGCTAAAATATTTGAGGCCTATAAAAATCAAATTTTACAGGCCTCAATACAATCTTTATACCTTGACATTGATTAACAAAGTAAAGATATCTATAGTAAAGAATCATTAACTAAAAATCATCTTCGAAATCATCTTTGTCATCAAATAAATCATCATCATCTAAATTTAAGTCTTCTTCTAAACCAAAATCATCTTCTTCGCCCTTCTTTGACTTACCTGCTTTTTTAGTTGTTTTAGGTAAATCGAATTCTGCAAAATCAGGATCCCAGCTATCGTCGTCGTCTTCTGCTTTCCCCCAATCGTCATCCATTTCTTCCAAATCGTCGTCTTCATCAGCTGCATCATCCTCTTCCTCTTTTTTCTTTGAAGATGTCTTGCTTGATTTTTCAGCTTTTACTACACCATTTTTTGGGGTCGCTGTCTTTTTCTCTTTTGTAGATTTTACTGCCATGATACAATCAAAATATTTATGTAAATTTCAAATGAAAATTTTATTTATCAAAAATAATGCGACTTTTTTTATTGCTTTTTTTTATTTATAAATGTACAATTTGATCTCTACCTGGCCCATTAGACACATACTTCACGGGCACACCAAGATATTCATTAATAAATTCAATATATGTTTTCATAGTGGCGGGTAATTCTGATTCTTTTTTCATTTGGGTCGTATCCATTTCCCAGCCGGACATTTTTTTCCAAATTGGTGTCACAGGCGTGCCAACTAATTGAAAAGGAACATAATCTATCTGCTTACCTTCCATCTCATAAGCAATGCCTAATTCTAGTTCTTTGAAAGCATCTAGAATGTCTGCTTTGGTCATGATGATCTGTGTTACGCCATTAATCATACAAGTGTATTTTAACGCAACTAAGTCTATCCAGCCACATCTACGTGGACGGCCTGTAGTAGCACCAAATTCACTTCCAATTTTTCTTAATTCTTCTCCTTTTGAATCATGTAATTCAGTAGGGAAGGGGCCACTTCCAACACGTGTACAATAAGCTTTAGAAATACCATATACTTCTCCTATTTGTTTTGGAGAAACACCTAAGCCAGTACAAACACCAGCAGAGATGGTATTGCTTGAAGTAACAAATGGGAAAGTACCAAAGTCAATGTCTAACATTGAGCCTTGTGCACCTTCTGCTAAGATCCTTTTTCCTTTGTTAATTTGATCGTTTATAAAGTACTCACAATTGATAATGTTCATCGTCTTTAAAAACTCAATTGCTTCAAAGAATTCACTTTCCATTTCAGAAATATCTTCATTGAAATTATAGCTGTCCAAAATCTTTTGGTGCTTCATTCTTAAGGCAATGTATTTGCTGATAAATTTCTTATCTAATAAGTCACCTACCCTTAAAGCATTTCTCCCTGTCTTATCCATATAAGCAGGTCCAATTCCTTTTAGAGTAGAACCAATTTTAGCTTCGCCTTTAGACAATTCAGATGCTTTGTCTAAAGCTCTATGACTAGGAATAATTATATTGGTGCGCTCAGAAATAAATAAATTCTTTTTCACATCAATGCCCATGCTAGCCACTGCATCACATTCCTTTTTCAATGTTACAGGATCTAGTACTACACCATTTCCGATGATATTGATTTTGTCTTGATGGAAAATGCCTGATGGAATTTGGTGTAATACCATTTTAGTACCATTTACATATAGCGTATGACCTGCATTGGGGCCACCTTGGAAACGAGCAATTACATCGTAGTTTGGAGCAAAATAATCCACAATTTTACCTTTACCTTCATCGCCCCATTGAAGTCCTAAAATTACATCTACCATAAGTTTGAATTTGAGTAACAAAAATAAGTCTAGAAAAGCTGATTACCTATTTAAGCTTACAATAATAGGAAATGTTTTCACACATATTTTTCCCAACCTGTTGATTACTTGATTTTAAAGTGCTTCTGTATCAAAACGGGTCACTTTTTGAATACCATTTAGGGATTGTATTCGCGAGACTAATTCCTCTAATTCATCTTTATCGTGCACAAACACCTTGATGGTGCCTTCGAACATGCCATCTTTCGATTCAATCGTTAATGCTGCAATATTGATTTTTAAATCTCCACTAATAATGGTGGTAATTTTATTCACTACACCTACATCATCTAATCCTATTATACTAAGTCCTGTTAGGAAAGAGATTTCTTTATTTTTTGCCCACTTAGTTTTTACAACACGATGTCCATAATTGGCTAAAAGTTGTGTAGCATTGGGACAATTTGTTCTATGAATGATCAATCCTTTCCCAGTGCTCACAAAACCAAATACGTCGTCCCCAGGAATGGGGTTACAACATTTTGCCAGTGTATATTTAATCTTATCACTAGATTCCCCAAAAATGATCAATTCTGAATCTCCTTTTTTGGGAAGAGGCTTGTAGGTAGTGACTTCGACATTGGGATCTGGCATAGCCACTAAAGGCTTAGGTGCTTCAATTTTATCGCCAATGACTTGGAAGGTTTTAAGTTCTTTTAAATCTATAGATTTAGTGGCGATTTTATACAATAAATCCAATTGGCTATTTAATTTGTAAAAGTTCACCAATTGATCCAAATTATAAGGATTATAAGCTGCACCTATTCCTTCTAATTTTCTTTGAGCTGTGTATTTTCCTTCTTCTGAAATGATTTTCTTTTCTTCTCTTAAGGCATCTTTGATACTATTTTTTGCCTTAGCTGTCACTACATTATTTAACCAATCTTCAGTTGGTTTTTGTTTGTTACTTGTAATAATTTCTATCTGGTCTCCACTTCTTAATTTATGGCTAATAGGTACCAGTTTGTGATTGACTTTGGCGCCAATACATTTTGATCCAATTGCAGTATGAATGTAAAACGCAAAATCAAGCGCGGAACTATTGACTGGCAACATCTTCACTTCTCCCTTTGGCGTATACACATAAATCTCTTCTGCTAAAAAGGAAGTTTTGAAGTCTTGTAAAAAATCAATACTTTCTTCTTGTTGATTGCCTAATGCTTCGCGTATCTGTATGAACCATTTGTCAAAACGGTCTTCACTTTGTGTGCCTTCTTTATATTTAAAATGCGCTGCCAAACCTTTTTCCGCAATTTCATTCATTCTTTTACTGCGAATTTGTACTTCTACCCATTTTCCTTGGGGGCCCATCACTGTAGTATGCAAGGCTTCATAACCATTACTTTTAGGATTACTTAACCAATCTCTTAATCTTTCTGGAGAGGGTAAATATTCGTCAGTAACCAAAGAGTATACTTTCCAGCACTCTTCTTTTTCTTTCTCATAAGGTACGTCGAGAATAATACGAATGGCAAAAAGGTCGTATACTTCTTCGAAACTTACCCCCTTCTTTTTTATTTTATTCCAAATTGAATGGATGCTTTTTGGTCGTCCAAAAATATCAAATTGCAAGCCGGTGTGACTTAATTTTTCTTTTAATGGCTTGATAAATTCATTGATATATTTTGTGCGCTCTCTTTTTGTTTCTGTTAGTTTCCTTGCAATCTCGCGGTACTTATCAGGTTCCAAATATTTCATAGACAGATCTTCTAATTCTGTCTTGATATTATAAAGTCCCATACGATGAGCTAGTGGTGCGTAGACCCAGATGGTTTCAGAGGCAATTTTTAATTGCTTCTCTTGTTTCATCGAATCCATGGTACGCATATTGTGTAGCCTATCAGCAAGTTTTATAAGAATCACCCTTGGGTCGTCTGTCAAGGTGAGTAGAATTTTTTTGAAATTTTCTGCTTGCTGACTGCTATTGGTGTCCATCACTGTAGCAATTTTCGTCAAGCCGTCTACAATTTTTGCAATTTCATTACCAAACTCTCTTTTGATATCATCTAAAGTAATATCCGTATCTTCTACTGTGTCATGTAATAAAGCACAAATAGTACTTCTTACGCCAAGCCCAATCTCGTCTGCGGCAATCATTGCAACAGCAATGGGATGTAAAATATAGGGCTCACCACTTTTTCGGCGCATCGTTTTGTGCGCATCTGCTGACATTTCGAAGGCGGTTCTTAATAATTCTCTGTCGCCTTTTTTTAATTTTGTCCTTAAAGTTCTGAGCAAAGCACGGTAATGACGAACAATTTCTTTCTTCTCTTGCTCATCGTTCAAATTGTATGGGGTTACAATACTTTCTGATAATTCAATGTCTCTTTCCATGCTTTTACGAAAATACATAAAAGCGGTGTAACTTTGAACTGCTATGTCATTAACCCAGCCTAAACCAATTTTCAAATCGTCCATATTAAGAAGGGTTTTTTCTTTTGTCGGACCTTACCGATTTGTTTTCTGGGTGAATGTTTTCATAGGTATTTTCTTGGCCTTTTCTGCACCATTAAGGCCTTACTTAATCCAAGTAACGGTCAATTTAGCCACTGGAAAATCGTTGCGTTTACCCGATTGGTTACATATGGCGTTGCCTTCTGAAGCCTTTCAATCCGTAGTACAATTAATTTTAGCTATTTCACTTTTTCAGGTAGCTTTTATCATTATTGAAACCTTGTTTCGTTTTTGCTTCACATTCGGCATGTCTTGGTTAGGTCAACAAGTAATAAGGGATTTAAGGAATAAGGTATATCAAAAAATTATGTTTTGGGAAATGCGTCAATTTGATAAGACGCCGATCGGGACTTTAACAACCAGAACCATCAATGATATAGAAAGTATTAATGATATTTTTTCAGATGGCTTAATACCCATCATCGCAGATATGTTAACTATAGTAGTCACTTTAGCAACTATGTTTTTTATCAATTGGCAATTGACTTTAATTTGTTTAATACCTTTTCCGATCATGATTATTGCCACGTATTTTTTCAAAGAAAGTGTCAATAAAAGTTTTGTGCAAGTGCGCAATGCTGTGGCCGCATTGAATGCTTTTGTACAAGAGCATATTTCTGGTATGCAAGTGGTACAGGTATTTGCAGCTGAAGACAAGGAGTTGAAAAAATTTGATGCAATTAACGAACGACATAAAAAAGCCAATATCAATGCCATTTTTGCTTATTCAGTCTTTTTCCCTGTCGTGGAAGTGGTTTTGGCATTAAGTATCGGCTTGATTGTTTGGTGGGTAGCTGACCAAAGTTTAGATGCAGGGATGTTAGTCGCTTTTGTATTATTTCTAAACCAGATATTCCGCCCACTTCGCATGATTGCGGACAAATTCAATGTTTTACAAATGGGTATGGTGGCTGCGGAACGTGTATTTAAAATTTTAGACAATAAAGATATTACGGCTGATCAGGGACAATATGCACCAACAGAAATGAAGGGGTCTATTGAATTTAAAAATGTACAATTTGCTTATCAAGCACCTAATTGGATTTTAAATGACTTGAATTTTAAAGTGGCTGCTGGAGAAACAGTGGCATTGGTTGGTCCAACAGGTAGTGGCAAAACTTCCATCATCAGTATTTTGAATAGATTATACCCTTATCAGTCTGGACAAATATTATTAGACGATGTTGCAATTGAAAACTATTCATTAGATCGCTTAAGAGCATCAGTTGGGGTCGTATTACAGGATGTGTTTCTATTTTCTGGATCGGTCTATGACAATATTACGCTTCGTAATCCGCACATTAAGCAAGAACAGGTAGAGGATGCAGCTAAGATGATTGGTATGCATGATTTTATCATGCAATTGCCTGGAGGATACCAATACCAAGTAATGGAGCGAGGTGCCACATTAAGTCTTGGTCAAAGACAATTATTGAGTTTTATACGCGCTTTATTATATAATCCTTGTATTTTGATTTTGGATGAAGCTACTTCCTCAATTGATACAGAGAGCGAGCAGTTGATCGAAAAAGCAATAGAAACCTTGATTAAAGGCAGGACATCTATCGTGATTGCACATCGATTATCAACCATTCGAAAGGCTGATCAGATCCTAGTTTTAGAGCAAGGGAAAATCATCGAAAAAGGCACGCATCAATCCTTAATGGAGCAGGGAGGATTTTACAAGTCTTTAAACGAGATGCAATTTGAAGCAAAAAAGGGCACTTGAATTTTTAATTACTTGTAAATCAGTAATTTATAAGAATAAATAGAATTCTTATTCAGCCCATATTTCTGTTAAATATTCTGACTTTTCAGCAGGTTTATTCCTATCTTTGCCGCAAATTTTGAGATCCCTATGGCATCTAGACGTATTAAATCTTTACTGGTATTGTGTTTGAGCTTATTTTTATTGGCTTATTCAGGAAATACATTTGCTAACGAAAAAGTAGTACATGTAGATAACAATGCCCTTGCACATGATACATTGCTCCAAACCGCGGATACCAATTTGTCCTCAACACATGAAATAAGTCCTGCAGGTCATGAAGCAAAAGAATTTAATGTGACAGAGACAATTTTAGAACATATTAAAGATGATCATAGTTGGCATTTATGGGGACATACTTCGGTTGCTTTGCCTGTGATTTTGTACACACCAAAAGGGTTGGAAGTTTTTTCTTCTGCAAAGTTCATGGACGAACACCATGAGCCTGTAGTGTACAAAGGTAATTTTGATTATAAAATTATAGAAGGCAAAGTGAAGATTTTAGATGCAGCTGGAGCGATTGATGAAGTGGCAACTAAAGCTTTATGGGATTTTTCAATTACTAAAAACGTCGCCTCATTATTCGTATCTGTGTTGATTATTTTGGTGGTGCTCTTAACTGCGGCGAGTGCCTATAAAAAGACAGGTGTTGTCTCTGCTCCAAAAGGTATACAATCTATCATGGAGCCAATTGTATTGTTTGTTAGAGATGAACTAGCGATTCCAAATATAGGTAAAAAGAAGTATGCTAAGTTTATGCCTTTTTTATTGACCATATTCTTCTTGATTTTGGTGAACAATTTCTTAGGTTTAATACCTTTCTTTCCAGGTGGTGCCAATGTAAGTGGCAATATCGCTTTCACTATGACTTTGGCGGTTTGTGTATTTATTGTGGTGAATTTAAGCGCTAATAAAAATTATTGGGAACATATTTTTTGGATGCCAGGGATGCATTGGAGCATGAAGTTATTCTTAGCACCCATCGAATTAATTGGTGTGTTCACTAAGCCTATCTCTTTGATGATTCGTTTGTTTGCGAACATTACTGCAGGCCATATTTTAGTATTAAGTTTGATTTGTATCATATTTATTTTCAAAACAGTGTATGCTTCTGCTATCGCGGTACCATTCGCAGTGTTTATTGGCATGATTGAGTTATTGGTTGCGTTTTTACAAGCTTATATCTTCACCATGTTAACTGCAATGTATATTGGTATGGCAAATGAAGAACACCATCATGATCATAAAGAAGCACATCATTAAAAATTATTTTTAACTTTTTTTCAATAACAATTAAAACGTAAAAAAATGGTAGGAAGTATTGCTGCAATTGGCGCTGGATTAGCTGCTATCGGTGCTGGATTAGGTATCGGTATGATTGGTAAAGGTGCTGTTGA